>OATT01000002.1_pt1 | contig 437722 bp, 278 predicted proteins | sample 1476071 | NCBI WGS metagenome assembly OATT01 (sample SAMEA2579989, study PRJEB22360) | human gut metagenome | biome: human gut; feature: human-associated habitat; material: faeces | place: Denmark | collected 2008/2010 | reverse complement strand
GTCCCATCGGACAGTACATGCCGTCGGTTTCTTCATTATAATAAAAGTTGGCAGACAAGAACGGATCGTTCTAGGGGATAAAATCGCCTAAACATGGAGGTAAAAGCTGATTATCGTTGGAGGTGTAACTTTTAAACATTATCTTTGGGCTATTGTACTTGATTCCCTAAGATACAAAAAATTAGGGACACGGGCAAGTCTTGGCTGAGCGAAGTTTGGGCTTGCCCATTTTTTGCAGACACAAGTGAGACCATCCCAAAATCATTTTGAGACGGTCTCGTTTTTGGAAAAAATATTATAAGTTAGTAACGTGTCACTTTATTTGTAGTTGACTTCAGATATTCGAAACGATTAATCATCTCACCCAACTTCTTCGGATATTTATCTGCCAAGTTTTCCTGTTGACTTATGTCCTTCTTCAAGTTATAAAGTTTATATCCATATCCCAAGCCGATAAACTCACCGTCTTCTTTGCTATAAGGATTAAAATAAGGAGGAATCAACGCCCAGTCACCCTGACGATATGCATAATTGAACATGCCTTCGATAACAAGTTCTTCACGTCCTTTTTTACTCTTTCCGAGGAAAGCATCCAACGTATTCTCACTATCCAATTTTTCAGGATAAGTTTGTCCAAGCAAAGATGCAAAGGAAGCCAGCAAGTCCATTTGGCATACAAAGACATCAGAAACCTGCGGCTTCACTACTGCCGGCCAACGAAGCATGAAAGGGATACGTGTACCACCGTCAAACATACTTGTTTTTCCTCCGCGAAGCGGACCTGCTATCTTATGATCGCCTATCAATTCCACTGCATCATCCTTATATCCGTCATCCAGCACTGGTCCATTATCACTAGTTAACACTACAATCGTATTCTCCGCCAATCCCAACTGGTCCAGTTCTTTCAGAAATTCAGATACACACCAGTCTGCTTCCAGAATAGCATCCCCACGCGGTCCCATAGGCGACTTTCCTGCGAAGCGTTCATTTGGAACACGAGGAACGTGTGGCTGATGTAATCCGTAATAGAGAAAGAAAGGAGCATTTTTATGGTCGTTGACGAACTGTTTGGCTTTATCTAGAAATAATTCCGCCATTTCTTCATCTTTCCATTGTGCCGCTTTACCACCTTTCTGGAATCCGATACGAGGAACCCCGTTTACTATCGAACCGGCATGACCTACACTCGGATGCATACGAAGCAATTCGGGATTATTCTTTCCTGTCGGTTCACCGGGAAAGTTCTTACGGTAATCCACATACAACGGATCGTTAGGGTCTAATCCCACTACACGTCCATTTTCGAGAAAGACACATGGAACACGGTCATTCGTAGCTGCCTGAATAAATGAATAATCATACCCTATTTCGGCCGCACCAGGATGAACATCCTTATTCCAGTCTACATTACCGTCTCCCAGTCCGATATGCCATTTTCCTATGGATCCAGTAGCATAGCCTGCCTGTTTCATCAATTTAGGCAAGGTTATCTTTTCCGTATCAATAATCAATGCTGCATTGCCCGGAAGAATTTTTGCGTCCTTACTTGTCCACGGATAAAGTCCTGTCATAACAGAGTAGCGGCTGGGGGTGGAAGTAGCTGCCGTACAGAATCCTTGTGCAAAGCGGATTCCTTCATTAGCTATACGGTCCATACCCGGTGTAGAGATGCGATGAGCACCGTAGCAACTTAAGTCACCATATCCAAGGTCATCGGCTACAATCAGAATGATGTTCGGTTGTTGCTTGTTGATCGGCTTTTTTCTCGGTTGTGCTTGTCCTGCCAATAACGTGTTAGGTATCGAAGAAATACCTACTAATGTACAAAATACATACTCTAAGTTTCTCATGCCTTATTTAATTAAGATTTATCACTTGCTATAAATACACATCAAATTTTGATGTTCCCCACACAAAATCCCTGTTTCTATTCATAATTTATGAATTTAAAACGTTACTTGTGTTTTAGCACCATTCGCTGCAATAGCATTTACTTTATAATCTTCGGGTAACGTAGTGTTTACAGTAAACGAAGATTGCGGTGATACAAATATTACTTTTCCTGCATGATCGCTAACTTCATAAACAGCCACATTCCGCCAACCATACATTGATAGTTTGGAACCGGAACGGGTAGCTGTTCCGGCAACTACGGCTGCATTATTTATATAAGCCTCTAAGTTACTATCACAGATATATTCCAGCTTATGTTTCGGAACAGAATATCCTAAATTTCGAATTCTATTTTTAAGAGCACTTACCTGAGCTTCCGTCACTACCACTTTTCCATCGCCATAAGAGTCGTTGAATTCATATGAACCAGATTTCAGAAAACCCCATTTTACAAAGAAATCCGTCAAATCCAATCCTGCCGCCTTACTACAATTATAGGCGAACTCTATTTGACGTTCACCATCGGTAGGCAAGTCCTTATTGACACGTATATATTCATATACATCCTTATAAAAATCCGTTTTTCCTAATACATATTCCATATATAACTCTAACTGCCAAAAAGGTACTAATTTATCGAATACATCTCCTAATTTTGCATGAAAAATATCATTATTCCCGAATGCTAAAGTCATTGCATGCTCGTAGTAATTACTGTAAGCATTACTTGGCGTTGTAGTTAGCAAACGGGAATTAATTCCATATAATTTCTGAATGTACATCGAACAAATATTGTTTGTTACTTCGGTCATTCCAAACCATTTCAGTCCCGGACGGGTTTGATTACTATGCCCTACCTCATGGGCAGGCCCCCAGTTGTTAGTCTTCATTTGATCTACACTGCACAGATTATCCATCGTTGAAAAATGATATGCCGTATGATAAGAAGTGGAATACATATAATCTCCCTGTCCGTACATGACATTGAAATACATACGGTTTCTGAACATACGATTGTCGGTATCCGTACCGATGCCACCATTATTGTTGTATTTTCTCAAACCCATGAATATCTGTTCCTTATATACAATATCATCAAAAAGGTTAATTAAATCTCTCCCATTAGATGTACTTTTTAGTTTGCTGACAGGAAAAGTGAGATGAGCATAATTCCCTACAACATCAAAATAGCCATCGACAGCTCCGTTTAGTAAAGTACCCCACTGTTCACGGGTATGTTTTGCTACATCAAAGTATCCGTTAACACTTCCTGACGCAAAGTGTATCTTTACCTCGTCATAGTCTACCGGATTACCATTGACATGATACATCACATAGATTAACCCTTTCTTCTCCGAAACAATTTTATTTATACCTGTGCGTAAGCTATAAGAAATGCTGTTATTGAAACCATCAGCATTAGGGGTATCCATGTCCTGTACTCTTAGACTCAAATGTTGCCCGTGCGTTTCACCTACCATGACAATCAATGTTTCTCCCGCTTTCACAAAGATACCCGTAGGATTATCCAATAGACTATAAGTGCCTGTCTTATTGATAGTAGCCTGTATATCTGGATGTTGATAAGGTTTGAAATCCGCAATACGGAAGTCAGCCGGATATTTATCTTTCAGCATATAATAAGCTATGTTCTTAAAAAATGGATAAGTACAGGCCTTTATCATTTCCTCTGTTATATCAGACCGTAACTTGGAACAAGTAACATCCATAAAAAGGGTCAATGGGTCAAAACCTTCCGGATTCCTAGCAAAGAACTTCATTTCCGCACAGGAAGCATGCCCATTCACACCGGACTTAATAATCAGGCGAACTGCCTTCGGTTTCTGTATTGTGTTATCAAAAGAAAAAGATACTACCGCACCTTTGGAACCGAAATCGAAATTGGTTTCATTCGTTACACTTTCAAAAGCCGGGTGTTCTTCAGTCGATACCTGAATTTCCACTTCACCAAAATTCCCGTTCGAACCGCTTATACGCGGATAATAGATAAAGTAATCAAGTGCTTCCGTATTTTCCTTGAAATAGTAAGTCAACATGACCGGATAATGGCTTGTAACCCCTTCTGCAAAAGGATAATTAGAATGATAAATAGTACTCATATCACTATCAAAAGATTTTTCAATCCCTTCACCACCATGTGCCGTAGATGCTTCCCCTCTGACTACTTCCAACTGAACATCATCCGCAATTCCTTCAGTATCACCAAATGTATATCCATCCAATCCATTCTGAATAACTGTAACTTCTGCTGAAATATTAGAGTTCTTATCCTTTATCACTATCTTCTCCGTACGTACACTACTTCCCTCATGAGTATCTACGGTAAACTTATAAGGTATTTCAATCGTTGCAGCACGTGTGTCTACCTCTTTCTTTATCCAAGAAGGATAGGTGACATCCAGTTCCGCTTCCGTCAGATTGGTAGTGACAGTAAAAGCGACTGTTCCACCTACCGGAGGCAAAGTAAAAGCGAAAGGAGATACTAAAATATCAGTATCAGTACCTAACTGACGTACAAGAATCTTCTTATTCAATTTTCCATTATTGATAACCACCGAAGCATTACGGACAGTTTTGTTCGGGTTACTTATCACACTAATCTTCACACCTGCACCCGAATTGACAGGTTCAGTCTTACACCACTGTTCTCCTTCCACATCCACAGAAGCGGTCCAATCTGCAGGAAGTGATTTTACATCAATAACAACAGAGCCTGCTTCTTTATAAAAATCTGCATTTTCCAAACCTAGTTCCAATACAGCCACCACATCCTTATCATCTTTACAGGACGACAAGGAAAAAAGAAACAGGGATATGAATACATATAAAAAATAATTCTTCATATTCTTTTCGTTTAAAAAGGACTGACTAAAAAGAATTTATGCATCACTGCATTATCCCCTTGCCAGCCCTTAAGATTAATTATTTGTTAGATTTAAGAGAGAGCAGTTATTTACCATATAATTCAAACTCCGAGAGTGCCCATGTATTAAATTTACTCGGATTAGTAGAACTATGAACCTCAAAACGAACATAAGTATATGAATCGCCTAGCAACATCGTCGGACAAGTATCATAATAAGTGGTAGCCGATACTGGAAGACCGTCTGCTTCTGCGGTAAATACTTTTATTTCTTTCCAGTTTGCGCCATCATTACTAGCATAAATGATGAACTTAGTAGGATGCTGATTAGTATTTCTAGTTGCATATCTTACTCTCAACTTGGAAATAGCACTATTCAGATGAATATCCACTTGATGCGGGAAGGCGGGCGCACCTCCTCCGTAAGTAACTTGTGCCTGAGTAGCCAATTTGCCATCCAACCAGTCGGCAAATCCATTACCGTCAGCAAAATTTGTGCCTATCAAGGTCATCATATCCGGTGTGAGCGTAATCTTCGGTGCTGAATTCTGTAATCCGATAATAACTGTATTTTCACCGGAAAAGGCATATTTTGTAGAAGTTATTTCTAACGGAAGTGCAAAGTTCCCTTCTAGATTAGTTATATCAATCTTCACGGTCAGATTCGCTGTAACATTACCTTTGCTAAAGGTCAGTTTACCGATAGTATAGTTGTTGCCCTTGTCTGATATTAATGAATACTCAATGGGAGATGTAGCATTATATTCATCCAATAGTTCCTTTTTAACTGTTACATCGCAGGTTATATCTTCTGTGAGAGCAGTATTCAAAGTCACAGGAAGCTCATATATATACTCAGTCACACCTTCAGTAATAGTAAACGGAAGTTTAAATCCTGACTCTGAAAGAGAGAAAGCAGGCTGATAAACAGTAGGCTTCACGATGATATACTTATTTTTTTCATTAATGGTAGAAGTACCGTCCGTAAGCTCCAACATCAACACATAAGTGAAATTACCCGTACTCAATACAGAAATTTTCTCAGGATGAAAGGTTACCGTTTTAATCTTATACAGTTCTTTTTCTCCAAAAGAGACGGTCATGTCGGAAGGCAATTCATAACAATCAGCAGGCAATGGCTTGAAATTAGTCTTATTCTCATTATTGTAATATTCAATATCGAACTCATTCAATACTTTCAATGTAGCTGAAGCTAACATATTCAGGTCGTTTCCACCTTTGTCAATCGTTATATTGTAAGCAGCAGACTCTCCAGTATTATAAAAGGTAATATCCTGCTCATTACTATTCAAAATGCAAAGGAATGATTCATAATCATCCAGATAATCGTCTTTTCCATCGTTCAAGCAAGCCACCATAGTCAGCAACAAACCGCCTAACAACGAAAGGATATATATTTTTGTCTTCATATAAATTAAAATCTGATTAGATTGTTTTAATGCTATAATTCTATCTCCAATTATAATTTTGGGTCAATAGTTTGTTACGGTCTAGTTCTCTCTGACTGAACGGATATAAAAAGTGATTAGCTCTAAACACACGGTTTTGAACTACTGTCCTACGCCAAAAAGTATCCGGAGTATCTTCCGTGTTAACAGCCTGTGCCTCTACATTCATACCATAGATAGGTCCATTATCCGTAGTTGTAGCAATCATCCATGTACGAGTATCAAAAAAACGATGATTTTCAAATGCAAGTTCTATCCTGCGTTCTCTGCGACAAAGTTCTATCAATTGGTCTATTGTAGCTTCCGGATAGACTTCCGTTATTGGATCCATACCTGAACGAGCACGCAGATCAGCCCAATACTCCATAGCTGTTGTACGATACTGACTGTCTCTCGATCTTTTCTCCCATTCCAAAGCTGCTTCAATAAAGTTTAAGTAAATTTCTCCAAGACGGAATGTCGGAAATACCATATTACCCGGTTGATTATTCACAAAACTAGCAGTATGATCACAAAAACGATTAACTAGATATCCACTTCTCGAATGGTCATGAGAAGTATTTGAATTACCATCTTTTGCCAAGTTACACAATACATAGTCATCTTTACCCGGACCGCATCTCCAGTAACTATCACTCCAATACACAGCTATATAAAAACGTGGTTCACGATTAATAAACATATTCCGAGTTGCTCTTTTATAATATTTAGCCTGATATGTGTCACCTTTACTTAAATATTCAAGAAAAGGATTTGCAAATTCAGTTATACCATTTTCACTATATCCAGAGTTTTCGTCAACCTTAGGAGTTCCATCTATCTCGTATCCAGTAATCGGATACTTACCATTATCCATCGCATAAGCATCCACCTGTTGTTGCGAGGGTCCTAGTGCTCCATAAGCTGCTCCATTACCTCCTTTTTTGGTCTTTACACCCGTCGGAGTCGTTCTTCTGGCTATAATAGCCCGACTTGCATATCCGGTAGTCCAGATAAGTTCTTTGTTCCAATCTACCTGCGTAATGCCAAGATAATTAGCATACGGGTCATCTGAAGCGTCTCTATGTAACTCGTATACTCCCAAATCTATGACAGCTTTGGCAGCCTGCACTGCTTCTTTCCATTTTTCATTACTATAAGTTTGAGGAAACAGATATTGATCTGATAATTCCGGAAAATCGGGTGTTGTAGGATTCTTTACGGTATTGTATAAACTATTACCATTATATAGATCACGGGCTGAATAAAGTTTTAACCGTGAAATCACAGCTAAAGCAGCTCCCTCGGTAGGTAGCCCATATTCTGCATCTACCGTCCAAGTTGTTTTCCCGTGTTCTTTAAAGTAGGTAGCACATTGAGTCATTTCATTTACAACATAATCAACACATTGTTCCCAAGTATTACGCGGACGATATAGAGATTCTGTCGTAGCATCATATGGCAATATCTCATCTCCCAACAAAAATATAGGTCCGTAATTACGCATCATCAAGAAGTAATAATATGCTCGTGCCCAACGTGTATACCAGTACCATTCATCCTTTTCTTCCTGTGTTACGGTAGGATCTGAACAACTGTAAACATTCTGCATAAAAATATTACATTCACGTATTCCGTTATACAAATTAAAATTAGCACCTGGTACGCTGGATGCATTCCAAGCTCCCGTATTCATTGACTCAGCAGCTGCATTCGATGCATTGATCAATTCATCAGTAGCAGTGCTTTGAGGAGTACTAACATAGCCAGTCAAATCATTTGGCAAAAAACTCATTGCATTCAAGAAATACCCGCGTGTATATGCTCTCTTCTGCCAAAGTTGTTCAAAAGTAAGATCTTCCGTTTCCTGTTTATCGAGAAAACTTTCACACGAAGTTAACAAAGGAATAACCCCGCAAAATAACAATATATATTTTACTAATGATAGTTTCATATTGATTCTGTATTATTGATTAGAAATTAGCATTTAGGCCGATAGTAACGGTCATGTTATTCGGATATTTTGCTCCATTGGTAGTATCCAGCAATTCAGGGTCCCATAATTTAAACTTACTGAATGTAAGAAGGTTCGTACCAGCGATATAGAAACGAAAAGACTTAATAAAGGTCTTGTTCAACCAGGTTTTTGGCAATGTATATCCTATTTCTGCGTTTTTCAAACGAAGAAAACTACGGTCACGTAACCACATAGTAGACGACTGGCTATTGTTAGAACTGCCTGCTTCTGCACCGTAACTCAAACGGGGATATTTAGCAGAAGCATTCTGTTCAGGAGTATTGGTCGTTTTCCATGAATACTTATAAAGATCTTCATAGATAGCAGAACGATCCATATTATCACTACTGAAAGGACGCAAAGGTGTACCCGCTAAATAGATAGAAGTACGCGCTACCCCTTGAAAAAATACACTTGCATCAAAATTCTTCCATTTTGCTGTCAATCCGAACCCGTATGTTATCTCAGGAAGATCAGTATAGCCAATAGCAATCTGGTCATACGTATCAATTTTACCATCTCCATTTACATCCTTGTACTTAACGTCACCAACCCTATATTCACCAAACATCTGTTTCGGACTATTATCTATTTCTGCCTGACTTTCAAAAAATCCCAAAGCAATAAATCCCTTACGTTGCGCTGCACCATTACGGCCAAACGGTTTGCCAATAGAATTTTGATATTTATATTCCCAATCTGGTTCATCATTATCCAACATCTGGTTACGCGAAAAAGTAAAGTTTCCGCGACCTGTCAGTAAAACCTTACCTACCTGTTGCTGATATTCCAGTGTTCCATCTAGACCAGATACCTTCGCTTTACCTACATTTACATATGGAGTAGTAGTAAGGCCGACAATAGCCGGTAGCCCAGCACGAGCCAGAAAGATACCATTACGTTCTTCATAAAAATAATCAGCTTGAATCTTTAATTTTTCGAACAAACGAAGTTCAATACCTGCATTTACCTTAGTTGCCTCTTCCCAAGAAACATTTGTATTCTCAATTTCTCCTACACGATAACCAGTACCTGTCTGATTTGCAGTTTTTCCGTATGACCATCCTGTTACTGTATTGACAGAAGGTTCATAAGCCCATCTTCTGGAGGCTCCAATGTCATCATTACCCACTTTACCATAAGACGCTTTCAATTTCAGATCATTAACTACTTTAGTCAACGGTTCAAACCATTTCTCACTGGACACCATCCAACCTATTGCATAAGCTGGAAAGAATCCAAAACGATGGCCACGAGCAAAGTTCTCAGAACCAGTGTATCCCATATTGAATTCGGCAAAATATCTATCCATATAAGCATAAGTCAAACGTCCTGCCAGTCCCTGACTTTTATATGGTAATGATTTTTTCTGATTCTCTGCTGTCAATAACTTATAAATTTTATGATTGTACAAAAACAAAGCTCCTATCCGATGTTTTTGAGCAAATAAACGAGTATAATTAAGAGAACCTTCCATATAAGTAGTAATCTTAGATACGGTCACTGGAGCAGCATACGACAGATTATTGGAACCCTCATATATTGTTTTATAATTTAATGAACCGTCTTCATTTCGACCTGTTGCATGAAACTGCGGTGGGGTCTTTGAACGAACTTGCAACGTATTATTAGATGCATCCCAAGAAAATTTAATATTGGCAGTTAACCCTAGAGTTATCATATCCAATTTTTGAGTAACACCAATCAATGATTGGGCTGAATTCCAACTTTGCTCACGATAACCGGAATGTACCAGCAGATTCCATGGATTACTACCACTGGCTGCACTTGGTGCAGAAAGAGTACCATCAGAATATTCCACAGGAAATGCATTTGGAGAGGTGTTAAATGCATATCCCCAAATATCAGATGTCGTAGCTCCCGGTCCCCACGAACTTTCATAAATATTAGCCAAATTCACATTGAATGTTGTAGTCGGTGTAACGGAGAAATCCATATTGGCACGAAAATTGAATTTTGTATAATGAATAGAAGAATTATAATCATAAACATCCCCGGCGTTTCTAAATATAGAGCCTTCATTATAAAAACCACCTGATACATAATACTTACAAATATCACCGCCTCCAGAAAGGTTCAATGTCACACGTTCGCTCGAAGCCAAATTTCGATACATCTGGTCTAACCAATTTACATTTGGATATAAATCAGGATCAGAACCATCACTATATTTTTGAATAGCTTCCGATGAATAGCCTCCATCACCATTACCCGTCAGGCCTTTAGCCTCATTATACATCTCGGCCCATTGTACAGAGTTTGCCATTTGCGGCATACGTGTCGGAGTTTTAAAACCCATTTCCGCACGTACATTAATACGAGGTTTGCCTTCACTGCCTTTCTTGGTAGTAATCAAAATAACGCCATTCGCACCACGTACACCATATACTGCCGAAGCAGAAGCATCTTTTAAGATAGAAAATGTAGCAATATCATCTACATCAACCAAGTCCAGTTCCCGTTCGATACCGTCAACCAGAACTAGCGGAGTAGAGTTACCTTTAAAAGAAGCTATACCACGGATATAAAAATCGGAAGCACTATTTTTACCCGGCTCACCGGATGCCTGCATAGAGACAACACCTGCCAGTTGCCCCGCCAGTACATTGGAGATGTTAGAACCCGGTATATTGAGTTCACCCACATCCAATGAAGAAATAGCACCTACAACACTTTCCTTCTTCTGACGTCCGTAACCTACTACTACAACTTCGTCCAGCTTCTTTGTATCCGGATTTAATATTACATCAATAACATTCTTATTGCTGATAGCTATTTCCTGCTTCTTCATACCAATGTATGAAAATTCTAGTACACCACCAATACCTTCAATTGTAAGAGAATAGTGACCGTCCAAGTTGGTAACAGTACCTGATGAGCTATTTTTCAACCATACACTAGCTCCAATAATAGGCTCTTTTGTCTCTCCGTCAATTATAGTACCTGTAATTACACGTTTTTTCGGCTGTTGCTGTTCGGCATTTTGAGCATTTGCTACTTTAAAAATGACTTCTTTTCCTTTAATTATATAATTAACTCCACTTCCATTAAATAGATTTTTCAAGACTTCCTCAATTGTACCACTACAATTAATCTCTTTTTTTGATTTATCTTTCAAGTCACTATCTTTATAAAAGAAAGTATAATCACTCGTTTCTTCTATATACCGGATAGCCTCCTTGAGAGAGAACTTTCCCTTTATCTGAATATTCCCTTGTGCTGCTAACATCACAGTTGGCCATAATAATAAGAGTAATACGAGATAGCTCAAATACCGCTGTCGATACAAAAAAATACATTTTTTCATGTTCTCATTTTATTAGATTAGACATATAGTTTATTAAAATTCAATTTCTGATAATGATTGTGTTACCTACTCTTTCTTCTTTCAAATTCATAAGGAAACAGATTTTGAGAATAATATCATCCAACGCTTCCTCCTGACGAATGGTACCACTGAACGGAGAAGTTTCGTCCTTACCTTCATACACTATATTAGCATGATACATCTGATTAATGATAGAAATGAGGCGGTTAAGCGGCATAGCATCAAACTTGAATTTACCATCCTGCCATTCTATATTTTCAATCTTCCGTATTCCTATTTCCGCATTAACTGAGTTATAAAAAATCTTTTCCATGGGCTTCATTACTATCTGTTTGCCGGTCGCCTCTACATTAAACTCAACACAACCGTTGAACAGCGTAATCTCATTATTTCCCGCTTCTTTTTTATCTACTAGAAACCGGGTACCTTTTACTTCGATAAAGGCTTTATCAATATAAACTTTGAAGGTGTTCCCATGCTGCTTACGTACATGGAACATGGAACTACCCTCCAACCATACTCTTCTGTCTTTATTGAAGTTCTTGGCAAAACGGATGGAACTATTCGGATACATCCATACTTCAGAACTATCGGGCAACTGATACAACATATTCCGGGTGGCTACTACCTCAGCAAATTCTTCTTTAACGAAGAAATCACTATTCACATAAAAAAGCCAACCTCCCAAAACTGCGACTAAAGCCACACAAGCTGCTGCCAACGGATAATAGAACTGTCGAATTGACTTACGTTTCGAACGTACTTTATATTCTTTGACTATTTTAGCCCAAATATAATCTCCGAGTTCCGGATCTACTCTTTCCGAGTTTTCCGCTATCGGATTTTGTTCCTCCCATTGCACTTTCATTTTGCGCTCTATCATATCTATTTCGGACAGATCCTTTAATTCGTCTTTTTTCAGTCTGTCTGAAAATAATTTTCTAATTAATTCACTTTTATAACTCATTACTTTTCTCTATTATTTGTTATTCTATTATTAAATACACATCAAAAATTGGAGACCCTGGTGAAAAAGCAATTTTTTTTTTAGAAAGTATTTAGCTAATTTTGTCCCAAAAAGATAAAATGATATCTAAAGAGTTGATTAGAAGGTTTAAAAATGGAGATGAAGATGCTTTTTCATTTCTATATAAACATTACTGGGAAAAGGTCTATGGCTTTACCCGGCTTTATCTAGTTTCTTCTGAAGATATCGCAGAAGTGGTACAAGAGGTTTTCATCAAACTCTGGGAAGCAAGACATCTGATAGATGAAGAGCAGCCTTTTGAAGGGTTTCTTTTTATCATTACCCGTAATATGATTTTTAATTATTCACGCAAAAAATTAAACTACTCATTTCTGAAAGTTACTGTTCTACAAGCAATGGAACAAGAATATGAAGAAGAAAATAAGTTGGAATTATCCGATTTAAAAAAGTATCTTTCAGTACTAATATCACAATTGCCTCCACGGCAGCAAGAAATCTTTCGCATGAGCCGGGAGCAAAACTTAACCTATAAACAAATTGCCGAGCAATTGTCTATCAGTGAAAAAACTGTAGAATATCATATGGGATTGGCATTAAAATACTTACGAAAAAATCTCTATTTGCTTTCTCTGTTTTTGTCTGTTTAAACACAATAAATACACATTAATTCCTCCAATCAATCTTGATTGAAGGAATCCTGATAATATCATTGATAATTGAAAAATTCTGTTGGTATGCTTTCTGTTTTATAATTAATAAGAAGCTGTTGCCGGAATGCCGGCTTTCTTAATCAATTCTACAATCCGGTCCAACTCTTCGTGAGTTGCCTTCTGCAAATCATGATCAGGGGTTTCACGGTCAATCGTGTAAATCATCACTTGCCGGGGCGCGATTTCTTTCACCGCCTCCAACCAGGGAAGTACAAACTTATCTGAGGTATTGTCCATATCCTTTCCCAGGTAACTCCCTTTGAGAAACATAGTTTGAATGATACAGTTTCCTTTGAATTCTTTCATCTTCTCGATAATCTTCTTTACAGAATATTTTCCATTCGGACGATCTAACCGGTGAATGTATTCTTCATCCACTGTATCAAGTTTCAAGATATTATTATCTATCTTATTCAGTGCATCAAATACAGCAGGGCGGTCGATAAATGTAGAATTACTTAATACACTGACTTTCGCTTTCGGAAAATACTTGTCCCGAAGTGCAAGAGTATCATCTATGATTTCCGGGAAATGGGGATGTGCAGTCGGTTCACCATTTCCGGCAAATGTCAGTACATCGGGAGCAGGACCATTTGCCTGCATATCTTTTAGTTTTTCTTCAAGGGCTGTACGAACCTCTTCACGGGTGGGAAGAAGCTTCTTTGTACGATGCTCGGCATTGAAGCCGCATTCACAGTAAATGCAATCGAACGAACAAACTTTACCGTCGTCCGGTAATAAATTTATTCCCAAAGAAACACCCAAACGGCGGGAATGAACAGGACCGAAAATGGGTGAAGGAAAAATTACAGTCATCTTTTTATTGTTTAATTAGCTACAACAAAGATAACTCAAAAAACTCCAGGTTATTAATTCTATTGAACATTTTTTAATGATGTTCTTCATTCGACCGGTATACTTCCGCAAAACATTCCCCTGACTATAACTGCACTGCCATTACTGAAAGAATGCCTTACTTTAACTTCTTACGAGGAGACAGGTGTACTACTTTTCTCAATAAGTCGATCGTAAAATTGAAATCACTGAAAAACTGTATACCTATCGATCCGTCTACATCGGTATGATTTGAAGAATCACCGCCCGTTGAAGCTTGAAGAGTGACAGGTACATTTTTGCTCACTACACTGCCCACTTTTAATGAACGTGCATGACCATAAAAAACTGGTGTTGAATGCCCCAAACTCACTGTCGCCCCACTTCCCTCGGGTTTGAATCCGCTCAGTAACAGCCTGTTTTGACGAACAAACCGACTAAAAGCTATCAAATAATAATTAGCTCCCGTATCCATTATAAAATTACCCGAAATACTTTTATCCCCGGTCAGATTCAATGCGGAAGGTAACATGATAAGGCTCGGTACCCTAAGGGGGATCATACGTCCTTTCCTCTGAAAGATATAATCACCGAAGGTATAAAGCGAAATAGTTTGCGTATCAAAATTCACTTCAGTGATATATTTTCTTATCAGATTCAGCCCGATGATGCCATCCGTACCGTTACGCACCCTCTCGAAAATTGCAATATTCTGCTTTTTCAATGATAAACTGTCCGACAGACGAAGTACATTATCGGCAGATATCTGCACCGTTTTCCGTCCGCCTACAACACTCGCTTCTTGCGAATGACTGACTTTCAGTCCTATGCTATCTGCCAACGAACGGCGGATAGCCATTCCGTCAGCTCCCGTATCAAGCAAGAATGACATCACCCGGGGGCTATCGTTCAAGCGGGCAGACAAAATGATAGAGCCACCCTCTATCCGAAAAGGCAGAACGGCTGCCAACGATGATTTCCGGTAACGGCTATCACCGAACAGCCGATCGAAATAATCGACAAAGAGAATTTTTCCAGACTCATTGAAAGCTATCATGCTCTTCTCTTCTTGTCCGCCGGCCAATGTGAAACGGACCTCCAGACTGGTGACGTTTCCCTTTGTTTTCATCCCCTTCCAGTCGGGTTGGATAGATTGGAAAGTTATACCTTCCATAATCTGTTTCAACAAACCGGATGCAAAGGGCAACGAATAAATGCTGATAGAAAATTCGGGAGCAAAACTCTTTTGTGCAACAGCGATTTCTTTTGTTTTCAAACCGTCTTCCATGTGTTTCAAAGCAAGACGGATGCTGTCTTGATCCGCTTTTCCGTTTGCTGTCAACGGAAAGAACAGAAAGCATATAATTATTTTCAAGTATTTCATAGTCTATTACATTGAAAAAAGGGTACTGAAGGCTATGTATTGGACATATAGATACAACGCGCTGGACATATAGATACAACATGTTGGGTATATATGGCCAACAAACAGGATATATATACCCAACAACTCTGCTATCAATACCCATTGAAGTGCTTGTATATCAGTCTATTGATAATATCGTTTATTTTTTCAATGCGTCGTTCAACACTGCCCGTATCTCGGAAGAAGAAGGACGCGGAGCATCCATATAAAGCAGACTGCCGTCTTTGCCAACCAGCATAAAACGAGGAATACCTGTTATCTTATAAGGTTTGGACAATGCAGGTCCTGCCATGTCTCCGGCAAAAAGCTGTACACCGGGAAGCTGTTCTTTTATCACGAAGTCCTTCCATTTCTGGATATTTTTAGACGCATCGACACTAATCCCCATAAATACAATATCTTTATTGTCTTTATATTCGGCTTCCAGTGCTTTCATAGCCGGCATCTCCTTTTTACACGGACCGCACCAGGTAGCCCAGATATCAATATAGACAACCTTGCCACGAAAATCGGAAAGAGAAATATCATTTCCTTCCGCATTAGGGAACGTCAAGTTAATGATTTCTTTCTTCTCCATACTCTCTCTAAAGTTATCTTCAATACGTTGCCAACGCTCTTTCTGACTGTCAGTGATGAGGAAACTGCCATATTCTTTCTTATATTGTTCCAGTCCCACCTGTGTCTTGCTCATTCCGCTGAACATTAACGCTATTTCTCCTTTAATAGTATCATTACTAATCATCCCAATGTCTTCTTTCAACATAGCCGAAACGGGATTCTTTCGTTTCTCTCCGGCTGATGAGGAATCAGATACCATGGACTTGAGCATATATGCATTGACAAATAAACGCAATCCGTTGGGATAATTGAGAATGCCTGCAGTACGGGCGATAGCAGGAATATCTATCTGCCGGTAATAATCAATAAAATCCTCCTTCTGCGGATGTGCTGTCCTTACCGTATAAATGAACTGTACAGCATTGAACAGCAAATCATACTTACGAAAATCAGCAAACGTAGTGTCGAAAACCTTATTCTTTGTTTTCTTCACTTTATAAGAACCCAGTTTATCCAGTTTCTCTTCCAACAGCGGAAAAAAGTCTACATACGTACTGTGTTTTCCCATAAAATACACAGCTTTATCTTCCAGAGGAAAAATAAAATCATGCCAACGGGCCATTTCCTTGTTCTCCGCCGTATTCTCTTTTCCTATCAGTTCATAACTTTCGGGTAATATCCGCACATTCAATGGGTCGCCCGGCTTCATATAAAATGTATAACGATTCTGAAATACCGAAGAGGAAGTACCCAACACGAAATACCCTTCCTGCTCTGGGGTAAACGTCATCCGGAAACTACCGTCTTCTCCTAACGCAGAAGTGGCCACTTCCGACAAGTTACCGCCTTCTACAATCTTGAACATTTTGACTGCTTTTGTTTTACCCCTTTCCCACACGCCACTGACAGTAGATGTTTGGGCAAACAAACTTCCTGCACAGATAAACGCAGGAAGGATCATTAATAATAATTTTTTCATGGATTATTCATTTTGAGTATATATATAAAAATCTTTGCAAGAATAGTACTTCGATTTAGCTACCATATTATTCAGTCCGATATAGCGGGCATTCACAGGTTCGGCAAACTTGAAGTACATGTGTTCGCATCGGCTGGGAAGTGCTATTGAACCGAGGCTCACCGAAAGACGGGTAGCATTATAGAGTTCCTCTCCGGCATAAGACAAGTCCATGCTTGCAGGAGACATCGAGCTATTGTTCGCCCTGAGATATATTCCGGTGATATTGCGAACTTCATGTCCCAAATCGATTGTGACACTGGCCGGAACATCCAATACCCAGAAACCTCCTTCGAACATACTTTCCCAACTGCCTTGAGTAAATTTATATTCTTCCGACAGGGCTTTATAACCGCTCCTTTCTGTCTGTCGCACACCAAACGCAGTATCATCGCTTTCAAGCGTGTACCCACCGGATACCGAATTCACTACCAGATAATATACATCTGTACGCATAGTCTTGACAGGCTCTGCCGCACCCGGTGACGTAACCGATTTTATCTTTATGGGGACAAGATAATTATCACCCGCAAACTGCGACGTCTCTCCCTTATAGGCGATATGTCCCGTAGCCGTTGTACTGCCGGCCGGTAACGCAACATCGGCCAATTCCCAGTCACTCACGGCAAGGGTTTTGAAAGCTGTCCCATATTTGCTATTGAAAGCTGCTACCAGACTATTGTCTACTTCCAGCCCGATATTTATATCATTGTCTGACGCAATATAAGCCATAAGCGGCAGATCGTATCCGGTGAAACTTTCGTTTCCTGCAACCATCACACTGTTTTTGCCTTCTTCAAATCCCACACCGTTCTCCTGTGTCACATCCAACGTCAGATAAGAGACTCTTTTACTGTAATCTACTTGTGCATCATAGCCCGAAGCCGAAGTGATACGCACCGGCATGATGTATCCGTCCATACTGGTAAACCCGTCCAAAGGCCGGGTCAAGGCAACGGTAAGTGTATCTGCAGATTCCATACTTCCCTCGGGAATGGTCAGGGTCGATTTATTCAACCTGATCCAATTACTTGCAAACCGGTGATAGGATGTTTCATTTTTCTTATTGTATACATCTACCAACAATGTATCAATAGTAACTTTCACCGTCAAATTGCCACCTGCCGGAGAAGTACAATTGACTACCAGTTTAGCAACCAATGTATCCATATTGGCAACCTTACCTTCTACTGTACGTTGGGCATTGAAAGCAAGTGAAGCATACTTATCGCTGATAAATACTTTGTTGGAAGCTTCAGCAGCTGTCTGTTTCTCATAATTGTTGATGTCATCCGTGCATCCTGCAAAAAAGCTGCATGAACTGCAAGTCACCAGTAACAGACATATTATTTTTCTAAGTTTCATATTTTTCATCTTTCTAAATCGTTTAAGGTTTATAATCCATACCTACTATCTTTCCAAAACCTTTCCACGACATCTCTATCGTTTCATCATCATTCACCTTGTGCGTCGCTATGGCAAGTGCACCGGAAGAAGCATTCGGCATGGAATAGAAGTCTATTCTGCCTCCTTCATCCTTTCCTAAGGAACTGTTGTAGGTAGCGATTCCCAAATATTTACTGCTTGTACTGGGAATCATAAACTTTAAAGCGGTTATTTCATTGTAACCTTCGGGAAGAACCGCATCCGTTATTTCTCTAACCACTGCATTGCTACCCGATACGTCGGCATAAAACACCCGGTTATCTTCAGTTGCATAATAGATAAACGCATTGTTGGGTTCGGGAGCGGCAGCAATAAATTTGGCATGGTCAATGCCGGTAGACGCATCAAATATACACGTTCTCAATTTATTATCTTTCGTCACCAAAGCAGTAGTGTTAGACGGCAAACTATACTCAATATATTTAAATGTACCGTTGCTTTGTTTCAGAAAAGCAAAAGAGGTCATTTTACTTATAGTGGTATAGCGTTCGCTCATATACAGCAATCCTTCATTTTTATCATTAAAGTTGAAAATATGGTCGGAAGACTCATCCAGAAAATCTTCGGTAAAGAAGAACGATGTACTGAAATCACTGGAAGAACGGTATGTAGTCTGGCAACTGAATTTATTTTGTTCCTGATTGAAAAACATAGTAATTCTGCTGCCACACGATATAAACGGAGCGGGCTCATAACGTTTACTATCGTATACGGTATTCCCCGTACGATAAGCATTCATCGGATAGGAAAAGAAGTAGTAGACAGGATAAGTGTTGTGCAAATACCAATTCCCCTGTCCGTTATCATCTTTCATATACATATATATATGCGGTTTTATATTACCATTCAAAGCAAAATAACCCACTTTCATCTTTTCCGCTACAATAGGCCGCCCAACTGATACATAGTCTTGATGAAGAGGCGAACCATTTTCCACGGAACTGGATATATCATACGAAGGATCCCAACTGAAATCTGCTACTTTCAAACGTGTCGTATAATGGTCGGTCAGCAAGTAAACCGAACGGTTAGAACCATCCGGCTGATATGGATGAGGAGCAGTAGGGTCAGCAAAGATATTGAGTTCATAAGGTTTCACCCCTTCACGTTGCAGGGAAGGTGCGGTAGAAGCCAGTATATTATACTTCGGTATATATTGATTCTGAGAATTCTGAACGATCATTCCCATATCAAATCCATCTTCTTTCTCATACAATAAGACATATCCCTTGTTGAAAGTTCCCGCTACTCTTATACTGAAAATTTGTCGGTAAGCAATATCCGTCACTTTGTTTTTTGCTTCGAAGGCACAAGTATAAGTACTATTCGGAGATCCGATAGGATCGGCTATAACAAAATCAAAGTCTTTACCCTCCTGCAATACATTCCATGCAGAACCGCTTTTATAATACCACGTATAATCCAGATTGTCCGTATTACCCGAAGTTGTATTGAGTTCAGGAGTAATCAACAACCGTTCTCCTACTTCCACAGAATAACTCTCCTGAATGTTAGCAATTTCTGTCACCCGATTGATTGCCTCATAGTCATAATTGCCCTTGTCTTCATTGCACGCAAACAGAGACAGTATCCCGACACATACAATTATTATCCGTAAATCTATTATATATTTCATATCCGTCATCTTTTATTGAATACTCGGTAGAGGAGTCTTGACCTCTTCACCAAACTCATCCACCAAAGGTTCTCCATGTTCTTCTTTATATTTTACTAAGTAACGATTAATCAATGAAATCATTCCAAAAGAAACTTCCCTCGAAAAACGTTTGGTAAACGTTTCCTTACCCGTCGGGTCGTTATCTTCGGGATCAATCTCAAAATATTCTCTAGTCACTCCGCAAGCCTCATATATCACATTCATTTTTGCATTACTGTATGCGCCGAATGTACTTTCTAAGGTCATCGACGAATAAGAAGCCGCCCATAAACTGGGTTTTTCAGCCAGTGCCGTAAAATAAATACTATAAATCAATCCGTTTCGATTGTTTCCTTTATCATATCTGGACGTTGAATAATCCGTATGAAAGTTTTCATTCGAAGCCAACCGGATACGGGCAAACAACATTTCATTATCAACGGCTTCCGTACGTTTCAGCCTTACTTCCACATTACCAAAGATTGAGTTGGCAGGTAGATACGCAGACAAAATCTCTATATCTTCTCCTTCTGTGGCTGTCGATTCTTCAGGTATCATCACTACTTTTACCGCCCGGTCTGTTTCCGAAACTCGTCCCATTAGTTTGATAGGAATCTTAATGATACTGTCGTTTTTCAACGGCCTGTCATATCCCATATTAACAGTGATCTGATCTTCATTTTCTCCAAAGTCGGAAGAGGATGCATCAGCATATTTAAAATAAATTCGAGGAACATCTTCATAAGTCATTAAATCCTCGTCAGCGCAAGATACCATTCCTATCCCAAGAAATAGAAATGTATAAACACACCATTTAAAACTGTTTCTTTTCATATTGAATTTATTTTTAAAGACTGAATTATATATCTGTTTCAATATTCGGAATAGGTATATTATACATTGCACTGGCATTTACTGCCACCGAAGTTCCTCCGTATCCGGGAAACATCTGATCGCTCTTCATCCGCTTATGATAAAAATAAACTTGCCCTTCCCCATAAAACTCCTTATAATATTCACTCTCTATGTGGGAATAGAATTGTTCATCCATATCATTCTCCGTCAAGTAATAAAAGCTAGTCTCCGGAATGCCTCTATGAGAAGAAACAGTGTTCAATAGTTCGGCAGCTGTCTTTTTATCACCATCTTTCAAGGCTGCTTCCGCCTGAATATAATACATTTCAGTAACACGAATCAACGGTTGGAAATCGACCAACGCGGGAAGATTACTATTGGCTGAAATATTAAACTTGTTAGAGATGTAGGTACCATTCTGCGAATAGGAGACAGAACTTCCTCCCTGGTCGTTACTTTCCGTCCACTGCCGGGCACGGACATCTATTATTGCTTTCAGGTTATCACCAAAACCGGAATAGATGTTTTGAACCAAATTATCACGGTCTACTGCATATAAATCGTTTATATCCGTTTTATTATAAAAGGAGTTATAATTGGAAAGCATATCCGGATTGTTGATTCCAAAAACTACTTCATTGAAGAAAGAGTAATCCATATTGGCAAGTACGGTTGTAACATTTGTCCATGAGAACACTTTTCCTTTTTCCCCTATCTGATCAGTCACTACCTTGGCTGCTATAGCCGCATTCTTATAGTCTCCTATATATTGCAATACACGGGCTTCGAGCGCTTTCACCGCATAATAATTCATACGTCTGTTACGATTCTTATAAAAATCACTTATCAGCTCCTTACTAATAGCAGAGTCATCAGACAGGATAGGGTCAGCAGCCAACAACCGTTCCGCCTCACGAATATCCTCCAATAAATAATTCAAATATTCATCGGCAGTGGAGTACACATCTTCTTCATAACCGACATGATTCAGTATCATATCCGTAGTTCTACTATACGGCAAAATCTTATTGATATTCGAACGATCTTCCCATCTGGGGCCGAACAAACGGAAAAGGTCAAAATGGAGATAAGCCCGTAATCCGTATGCCTCACCCATCAATACATCTTTATTGTTACTACCGATAACAGCAGTCGATCCCTCCATGCTTTTCAAAAAATAGTTGATATTGAGAAGCGTATTATATCCGCTTTTCCATATATCGGCAAATATGCTTTCAGCTGCTCCATACTCTTCGGACCGTCCGTTACAGAGGAAAAACAATGTGGCAGACAATTTATTTCCCGACGGTTGTGACGGAGGATAGGTATAAAAGTGCCCCATTGCGTCCAGAGCAGTCTGAGATAAATTCGCCCCGTAAAGGGAGGTAGATATTAATTGCCTGTAAAGCCCGTTTAAAGCTCCATGAATACCTGCTTCCGTTTTATACTGGTCTTCTTCCAATACCTTGTCCTTCGGTGCCACATCCAGAAAGTCGCTACAGGAAGTAAAGAAGCCTATGGCTACTATATATAATAAATGTGATATATTTCTTTTCATACTTAATTCTATATTTATTCGTGTATTGTTATCGTTAGAAACGAGCACTTAATCCGAAAGATATGGCTCTCTGGAACGGATAGTCCGTTCCTCTTTCCCGTTTCATTTCGCTCAAGTCGAAGAAATCATTGAATGAAACATTAAACCGCAGGTCTTTCAGGAACAAACGCTTAATCCATTCGTCTCTGGAAAAATCCCAACTGATACGTGCACTTTCGCCACGCAGATAATTGTCGCGTTGAACAAAGCGAGATGAAATCGGAGTCTGGGTAGTTAATGAAATACCCTTGAACTGTGATACATCACCGGCATTCTGCCATCTGCTATACAAAGCACGCTTATCCTGATTATAAGCAATGTTCGATGCAGAAATATTTTCTACCTTGTTAAACAAAGCCGAGTTGAATGCAAACGAACCTAAGTTATAACGTAAGTTGACACTTGCCTGCAAATTCTTGTAAGTAAACGATATACCGAATACACCCCGTATTTTCGGATTGGTATCGGCTATCTTCACACGGTCGTCAGCATTATAATCGAATGTAGGAGTTCCGTTCTTGGTGAGAAATACTTCCTTACCCGTTGCCGGATCGATGCCTAACGAACGAACTGCAAAAAGGGCAGTAGGACTTTCACCATCCTGATACTGTATCATTGAGTTTACATTCAACTTACTATCTACCGAAGAGTCTTTCTTATAGGCATCGTTCAAGTTAGCTAGAGCTTCTCCAAATCCTCCATATACAGATTTATAAGTATTTCCGTTCAAACGGAAGTTCAGCATAATGCGCTTTTCCAGATTTCGTATAGCATACCAACTCACATTAAACTCAAAACCATTAGTATTCAAATGACCGAGGTTAATGGGTAAAGTAGACAAACCGCTGGAAGGCTTTTGCTGAATAGATACTACCAATGGATTGGTATTTGTATGATAGTAGTCCATGGTCAACAACAAACGATTATCCCAGAACATAAGATCAATACCCACAGAGGTCTTCTTTACAACTTGCCACTCCAAATTAGGATTGGCATAACCGGACAAATAAGAAGCAGTACCGAAAATATCGCTACCTGCATAATAACTATATACATTACTTGTCAGGTTACTGACATTCTGATTACCGTTACTACCAAATGAACCACGTAATTTTAATTCCTGCATCCAGTCCCAGTCCTTGGCAAATGATTCCTTACTGACATTCCAACCAGCCCCTACCGACCAGAATGTCTGGAATTTCTTATCGCGCCCGAAAGAAGTGGAACCGTCACTCGAAAGACTGGCATCAAACAAATAACGATACTTATAGTTATAATTGAAAGTCCCCAGAAAACTTACTCCACGACTAATGCTTTCGCTATATCCGGGTGTCGAATTTTCTTTAAAGGAATAAGCAAAAGAAGGAATGGCACCTACTCCTTTCGGAAAACCGGTAGCTACAAATGACTCGGTATTTGAAGAAGTAGACCTGATTTCAGCGCGGCCATTGAAAGTCAGATTATGATCATTCAAAGAAAGTGCATAAGCGATACCGGTATTCATGGTATAACGCCAACTTCTGGATTTCGATGAGGAATATTCACCTTGTTTGGTATAATCCGACGAAGCATACTTCGTATGAGCCGGATCGGTGAAGTTCATATTGTCAGTGTTGGTTGTATTCAAACTCATTGAGGCCGTCCAACGCAGATTATCAATAATATACCAATTAAGGTTTGTGTTATTAGTAACGGACAGTATTTTAGATCTGTTTTCGGAAGGCAACATAGCATTGTAATATGGATTAGTAGCTGTTATATCGGCATAATTCGCACGTTTATACACATCCAGATCACGAGGGATAGTACCGTCTTCATTAGTAACCGGATAATAAGGATTAGCATTTACAAACTCTGAAAAGGAGCCCCATGCACCATTATTTCCATTTGTTATGTTTACATTCAAGTTATTCGAAATATTAAACTTGTTTTTACGGTAAGTCATACGCATATTTCCTCCGAATGTCTGGCGAACAGAACCTTTCATAACTCCTTGGATATCTTTGAACATAGCACCTATCTGATACAGGAATCCTTTGTCACCTCCTGACACATTCAATGAATGAGATTGTGTGACGGCAGTTTGGATAGGTACTTTCAACCAGTAAGTATCTACTCCTCTTCTCACATTCTCCAAAGCCCGCTGATATTGTGCAATGCTTTCTCTGTTGCCTGACCAGTCATTCAAATCACCATAACGACCGGCCAAGACTTCAAATTCCAGTTTTTCGGCAGCATTCATCATGTTGTAAACACTCAAGTCGGCCCATGCCACTTGCGCATCTCCACTATAATTGATCATCACTTCACCGGCTTTGGGTTTAATAGTTTCTACAACCACCACGCCGTTTGCTCCCTTTGAACCGTAAATGGCAGTGGAAGCAGCATCTTTAAGTAAAGTGATAGATTCAATTCTATTGATATCCAAATCATTAATCTCTTGCAGGCTAGATTCAAAACCATCCAAAATAAACAGAGGTTCATTGGGATTGGTCGTCGTATCATCATAAATTCCGGAAATAGTCATCGTAGTACCACCACGCATGGTAATTCTGGACATGGTATTAGGGTCGGACCCCATCGACATATCATCAGCAACTACGAAAGAAGGATCCAACGTTTTTAAACTTTGAAGCACATTAATATTACCCACAGCCTTCAGTTCCTCCTGATTGACTGTCCTATACGAACCGGTAAACCCCATTTTATTACGTTGGATAATACCTGCCTCTACTACCACTTCATCCAATGCTTTGGTATCGGTTTTCAGTACCACCGACATCTGGGGTTTCGGAGATAACGATTGGGATTGCATGCCTACATAAGATATCTTTATCCGATTGCTTTGAGGCACATTGATAAGTCTGAAATTCCCGTTCGCATCTGTAATGGTGCGAATAGAAGTTCCTTCTACCTGTATGGTTGCACCAATTACAGGTAGTCCGTCTTCTTCAGCAATAATTTTACCTTTTACTTCCGAAATAACATTCTGAGGATTTTTATGTGTAATATTGATGAATTGCCCTTCAATGACATACTTCAAAGGATGCTTCCCAATAATTACCTTTAAAACTTCTTCAATCGAAGCTTTCTCCACCTTTCCGGTAGAATGATAAGAACGAACTTCATCGTAGATAAAAAGTACTTTATATCCCGATAATTTCTGCAAACGTTTAAAAATAGAAGGTAAACCTTCATTTTTAAATTCCATTGTTATTTGCTTTCCATTACCAACTTGTGCCTTAACATAAGGTGAATGGACATAACAGAATAACAAAAGTAAAACAATCAATTTCCATGCTTGTCTTTCCATAAATCCGATTGGTTAAATAAATCTATTTTTTATATTTTATACGAGTTTTATAAAAGAATGGTTACCCATAAACAGATTTATTTTCCAAAAATATTTTTCTAACCGGATTTATTTCTTGCTGAATAGTTGTTTTTTACTCGATAATAAGGCTTTCACCTTCTAAATAGACATGAATTCTTTCCATACGATTTAACAACTCAATCAAATCAGAAACTTTCTGTTGACGGTTTGCCAGAAAATGCATACGCAGATTCATTATCTCACTGTTTCTAAATTCTATATCTATATTATACCATTTACCTATTTCTTTCATCATATCCACCAATGCTACATCGTCGAAATAAAAGAATCCCTCCTTCCAATACAAGAATGTTTCCGTATCAACTTCATCAACGGCAAATGTTCCGTCTGAAACGAGTTGTGCACTTTGTCCCGGCTTCATTTCTACAGTTTGTAAACCACAGGTATCACTGACGGCAACTTTTCCTTCGATTAAGGTAACACGGACATTGTCGGGGGTGTAGCTACACATATTAAATTCTGTTCCTAATACTCGAACCTGAACATTTCCACTTTTTACTATAAAAGGATGTTCAGTATTTTTGGTTACATTAAAATAGGCTTCCCCTTCCAAAGAAACAACTCTTTCTTTTCCTTTAAACACCGTAGGATAAGACAAGCGACTGTCCGAATTTAAAAGTACTTCAGTCCCGTCGGATAAAACTACCTTAAAAGTTTCTCCTCTCGGTATACTTAATCTATGTATCTGTACTTTTTTATTTCTTATTTTCTTATTCTCAGTCTGAATAGTATTATAAGCAATCTTCTGCGGTGATAATTTCACCGTAGAAGAGGGAAGTGATTGCACTGCTTTTTTCAAAGGTTCAACTTTTTCTTCACCGGCAACTTGCAAAGTAACTTGCTGCGGGGCGTGGTCTGCCTGAAAAACTTTAATACTTTCTATATCCGATTCCGGAGAAAAGGACATCATACGTAAAACCAGTATAATAATGATTGTTGCCGCTACTCCTGCAACACTTGTCCATAAAATATAGAGCTTTTTATTTCGCCTGTCCAGATGTTTTCGATGAAAATCAGCTAAAGCCTGCTGTGTATTAATAGAAAGTGTATTTTTTTCCATTTGCATTCCTATTACAGCTTCTGCAATATCACTGCAGGTCTGAAAGCATTCTTCATTCTCTCTTAATGCCTGCAATTGATCAGAAGTAATATCAGAAACATTTTCCATTATTTCCAAAGCTTCCTTTTCCGACTTATTTATATATGTATTATTTTCATCCATAGATTATTCATTAGATATATAATATACGTTTTAAAATTCATTTTGGTTACCTTTTTGGCCTAATTCTTCACGAAGAATACGCAAAGCTTTTACTATATTCTTATGAATAGCAGCCACGCTTACATTGAGTTCCTCGGCCACTTCCTTATATTTTTTGTTATGGATGTAACATGCTTCCAAAATGTAATAATTATACGGAGTCAGCTTTTTCATGGCTTTACGAATACATAAAATACGGGAATCCGGTTGTTGTGAATCCGATTCTTTTATTTTATTGATTAATTGCGAAGTAAATTCGACATATTCTTCATGGATATTTTGTTTACGAAGGTAATCAATGCAACGTGTACGAATTATTGTATACAAATAAGTTTTCGCTGTAACTTCTTCTATTTTATCATAATTACGCCACAAATATTCAAAAGCATCACTTACGATATCCCGGCAGACTTCGACATCATTTACAAAATAGTATGCAAAATATACAAATTGTGCATACCACTCATTAAACATTCTGTCAAAAGCAGCTTTATCATCCATTTATTCTCGTATTCTTTTATTATTTTCTGGCAGACAAATATACATTAAAACTTGATACGTAGTTGCATTTGTATATCTGCTTTTTTATTTCCATAGATTAAATCGTTGCCGGAACCTATTTCATTCCGGTTCAGATAGATAGTTTCTCCGAACTTGGTTATAAACAACCAGTGTTTATTCAATTCATATCTTAACCGGACAGCACAACGAAATCCGCGACCTTGAAAGGAAGGAGTATAAAATGTATAGAGCAATCCTTTTTCTGATACATACACACGGGAGTCATAATCGTCCGTACAAAAATAACTGCCTTGAACGTCAGCAAACAGCCTGGTCCAAGGCAGTTGGGAGGATATCATCTGTGTAACCTGATATCCTTTAGTAGCAGCTCTGTCCTGAGAATGAAAATGATTATAATCTAAAGTTGTACGACTGCTAAACACATCATTCAAAGAATAGTTCAAACGATAACGAAGTTGATGATGAAAAATAGGAAGCGTTAGTGTTCCTTTACTGCCTGTCAAGTCACGTTCTTTCTGCTTATAACGATATTTCAGATACATTGATAAATTAGTACGCGGAGTAAAAGTTGCCTGAATCAATCCGTCCGTTCCACGGGAAGGTTTATTAATTCTGTATTTCTTCCAGGGAAAAGAAAACAGATCGAATGAAACAAAAAACCTCCAATGGCTGAAAGGTGTTGTTTCTAATCCAACATAATATCCCTGTTCATTTTGAACCGTACTTCCTTCACCGAAAGAATGAGCATACATAGCCCAATAATCATACGAATAAAAACGATGTATCAACATAAACTGTATGTCTTGAACCGGCGAGTATTGTAATCGGTTCAAAGAAGCCCAACCTTGTTTTCCTATCGCCGTTTCTCCCTGAAAAGAGAAGCGACGCCAACGATAGGCATAATCTATCCCTAAATTATAGAAATGATTTCCATGAATATTATACTTGGAATAACCTGTTAGTTCCGGTTCATAAGGTCGGTTGAAAACATAGTAAACACCGGTGATACCCAACCGGATATGGTTCTGTTGATAACTAACATTTCCGCCTGTTAACTGTGATGTGAGCAAGTTCTTTTTATCCGCTTCTTTGCGACTTCTATGTAATCCGGTTTTATATACAGATGTTATTTCTCCGTCCGTAACAACACCATCCATATTCCGATGTGAATAGAATGCAGAAACCGATAAACGTTTTGTCAAAGCAACAGTAGTTGCCACCCCACGAAAATAATTATATTCATCCGTAGAAGAATGCCTTTTGATTCCAGCGCTGCGATTGTTAAAAGAGGATGCATATATTGTTTTTCCCATTAGATAATCTGTACTCATCACTAAGCCTTGCCCGAAACTAAGCCGATAGTTACCAACAGCCAATGATTTCACCCGACCACAATTCTGAAGTAATAAATAAAATGAGTAATAATCATATCCGTAGCGATTATGCAAAGCAGCAAAAGGTTCTCCGGCATCTTTTTCGGCAACTCCCCCTGCATAAAGCTGGTCACGATATCGAAATGTATATTTCACAGAGTTATAAACAGAAGGTCCCAAATAGGTATGTTCATAACCTTTTCGTTTATAAAATGGTATATCCAAGCGAGTTAACACTTCATTCTTACCATACCTTCCTGCATCTTTCAACATAGTTTTCCACCGAAAAGCAGGCTCATTGTTAATAGCTTTTATACAGACAAAAGGCAATAAATACTGAATAGTCTGCCTATCCAGTTCCTCTACCAACTGAAGTTCGTAAATGGTTTCCATTTGCCCATGTATATAAATATAAGCCAATAAATGCTCAATCTGAATATCACTTAAAAAAGGAAATTGTTCGAGTTGTTCACGGGTAGCACTATTTAAATTAACAGGTTCCTGCAGACGGTTGGAAAGCTCTTCCAATTCATTTTCCCAATTCAGGGAATTAACCGAGTTATTAATATCATTATTAACAGATAAATCTTCAAGAACTTCTTCTATAAGATTCTCTGAAGGGTTTTGAGCACTACAAGCAGGAATTATGAACAGGCTGTTTATAATACTTATCAACCGTAATAGTTGAGTAGTTTTCATCAATAAAATGTGTATTTTCTTCTTGCCTTTTCACAGACAAGAGCGCAAAGATACTTTAAATAGGTTAACGCTCTAAGAAAATATCTGAATAATAAAATTTTAATTCTATTTTTGTAATGTGAAAAGGAGACTTAACATAGTAATAATGACGTTGTTTGCTGTTTTTTACTGTTCACTGCATCTGCAGGCTCAGGAAAAACAAAGCATTAATGGATACTTGGTTCCGATGTGTATCTATAATGGAGATACGATTCCATGTGTCCAACTAAGAACTGTGTATATCTTCCGACCACTGAAATTCAAAAATGAAAAAGAACGCAGAGAGTATTACAAACTTGTTCGTAACGTGAAAAAAGTATATCCTATTTCTAAGGAAATCAACCAGGCCATTATCGAAACTTACGAATATCTGCAAACATTACCAAACGAGAAAGCCCGTCAGAAACACATTAAACGGGTGGAAAAGGGATTAAAAGACCAGTATACCGCCCGAATGAAGAAACTTTCTTTTGCTCAAGGAAAGTTGTTGATAAAGTTAGTGGACCGTCAAAGTAATCAGACCAGTTATGAACTGGTAAAAGCATTTATGGGACCTTTCAAAGCCGGATTCTATCAGGCATTTGCTGCACTGTTTGGCGCCAGCCTCAAAAAAGAATACGATCCGGAAGGTGAAGACAAACTAACGGAACGTGTAGTATTGCTGGTAGAGAACGGACAAATCTAAATTACGTGTCTGATGCTTATTAACCGAAAGTTAGTAAAGCTATTACTTTCTTCTACAACATTATCCTTGATTTACCAACATCGATTTCGTTTTTACAAGACATATATAAGCTATTTGCAGGGCATATATACCCAATGTGGTGTATATATATATCCACCATGCTGGGCATATATGTCCAATACGCTGTATATATATGCCCAGTAAACAGGATATATCCCTCCTATAAAGAGTACAATGACATAACTTGGATTCTATACTTATGAACAATTATATATATATATTGATTATAAGCGAATTAACTATATTATTAACTAGTTATAAACCACTTATTAACTAATAAGGTTTTAAGCTGTCAACGAAGTTTTTTGAATAAATCCCAGATCACAATTCCTGTCGTTACAGAAACATTCAATGAGTGTTTCGTACCATATTGAGGTATTTCGATACAACCGTCCGAATGGTTAATAACCTCCTGCTGCACACCTTTCACCTCATTTCCCATTACGATAGCGTATTTCTTACTTTTATCCAATTCCAGTTCATCAAGCATGATACTTCCTTCCGCCTGTTCTACCGAATAGACCATATAACCAGCTTTTCGAAGGTTATCAACAGCATCAACAGCGTTATCAACATACTTCCAGTCGACAGTGAATTCAGCCCCCAATGCTGTCTTATGCATTTCGGGATGTGGAGGAGTTGCCGTTATACCACACAAATAAATACATTCAATACGAAAAGCATCCGAAGTACGGAACACCGAACCTATATTGTGCAGACTACGAATATCATCCAACACTACCACCAGAGGCAGTTTCTCAGCCTGTTTAAACTCTTCGGCACTGATACGGTTCAGCTCTGTTATTTTCAGTTTGCGCATACGTCTTTTCTTTTATTACATTCTGATTGCAAAGGTAACTCTTTTCTGTTAACACAGATGTTGATAACAGTTTAAAACCTGTCAAAACTATCGGCAAAGATTTTGAAAAATAATTCTTGCATTATTCAAAAGAAGGTATAAGAGGACTTCATTATGAACATTCCAAAAAATTAAATCAAAACTTTCTATGCAGACATAAACATATTTTTCAGCACTTATCTACCTGTTTATATCCATAAAGTTTTTAACTTTGCACTTTATCAACAGGGAGTTAATAGATAACTTCCATTGACTGATGCTTGCATTGATAATAAAGCAGATATACAGTAAATCTTCTTCTTTTTTCCCGTTCATAATGGACTTATAAAGCAGAAGTATGGACTAATAACTTATCCGGCAAGAAAAAACGGATTTATTTGCTAACATTATTAACAGGCAATCATCACTAACAAAGGATTTTTTAAAAAAAGGAAGAAATAAGAATATTATTATGAATGAACTCATAAAGGCTATTAATGAGCTGAAGAAAGAAAAGAATGCGATCATTCTGGGCCACTACTACCAGAAGGGTGAAATACAAGACATCGCTGATTACGTCGGTGACAGTTTGGCATTGGCTCAATGGGCGGCCAAAACGGAAGCGGACATCATTGTGATGTGCGGCGTTCACTTTATGGGTGAAACGGCGAAGGTGCTTTGTCCGAACAAGAAAGTGCTGGTGCCCGACATGGAAGCAGGTTGTTCGTTGGCGGACAGTTGTCCGGCGGACAAGTTTGCGCAGTTTGTCAAAGAGCACCCGGGACACACCGTTATTTCGTACGTCAACACAACGGCTGCGGTTAAAGCGGTAACGGATGTGGTGGTAACTTCCACCAATGCACGGCAGATTGTGGAAAGCTTCCCAAAAGATGAGAAAATAATTTTTGGTCCGGACCGGAATCTGGGTAATTATATCAACTCAGTTACGAACAGGAATATGCTTCTTTGGGACGGAGCCTGCCATGTACACGAACAATTTTCGGTTGAAAAGATCGTGGAACTGAAAGCACAACATCCGGAAGCATTGGTACTGGCACATCCCGAATGTAAGAGTACGGTGCTGAAACTGGCGGACGTGGTAGGTTCTACGGCTGCATTGCTGAAGTACGCTGTGAATCATCCCGAAAACACATATATCGTAGCTACCGAATCGGGCATTCTGCATGAGATGCAGAAGAAATGTCCGCAGACAACGTTTATTCCGGCTCCTCCTAATGATAGTACGTGCGGATGTAATGAGTGTAGCTTTATGCGGTTGAATACGTTAGAGAAGCTGTATGAGTGTCTGAAGAATGAATCGCCGGAAATTACGGTGGATCCTGAAGTAGCAGAAAAGGCAGTGAAGCCAATTCAACGAATGTTGGAGATTTCGGCAAAGTTGGGATTATAAGAAATTATTTTGGTTTACTTACTGGATATCTTTGAAAGAAATATCTAAAAAGAAAAGGAGAAACTTGACAACAGTAAGTTTCTCCTTTTCTTTTTAGTGTTAATATATTGCGAAAGACTTTATGACCGGATTATCTTTAGCTTCTTCTATTTCCAACTTTACAACAGATAAGGAGTGAGTTGGAAAATGTTCAATCCGTTTATGACCGATACAACTTCCTTCAGAAAGTTGTATCCATTTTCCATTACACAGACCTTTTAGTTTATATTTCAGAACTCTTTCTCCAAATGCTATATCTTCTGACAATACGATACGGCTTATATTGGTCTCTTTGTTTAACCGGATAGATAGTTCGTATCCTTTGCCTGATATTTTTCGGATAGGTTTTGAAAATGTTTTTCGTATAATGTCACCGAATTCTTTCGCTCTTTTTACATCAGCATCAGGAACCAAGCCGTTCTTATCTATTACTAAACCAAGCAGCATATTGGTATTACGTCCTACACTGGTTTCATATTTAAGTAAAAGCTCATCAGTAGAAAATATCAGATGATCTTCATTAGCGCGCCAAAACCAACCACCTTGGAATGAGTCATTACGGCGTAGTGTGAAATCAGCTTCTCCGGGACACCAGTAGTTTCCGTGTGGATTACCGTATAAGCCTTTTATCTTCTGTACGCCATCGGCGGAAGTTGTTGCATCGGCTGTTGCCCAACAGGGATAAGGAGAGTTACCTTCTTCATTGCCTACCCAGCGGATTAAATTCGGATATCCATAAGGGCCTTGAAATGCAATGGAATTGGGCTGTAAACGTTGAATAAGTGTCAATATATCAGCTCCTCCATTTTGCTGAGAGAGTACGCCGCCATCAAACCATATTTCAAACAGTTTTCCGTAATTACTCCAAAGTTCGGTCAATTGTGTCTCTACTATTTTGTTATATTCTTCTTGGGTGACAGGACTTCCTTTCTTGACAAGTCCAGGGTTGTCGACATGTAGAAAACCATTAGCGGTAGTACTGGCATAGATTCCTGGTTTAATTCCGTATTTTCGGCAAGAAGCGACAAATTCGGCTACAATGTCTCCCTTTCCATTTTTGTAAGGTGAATTTTTTATACTGTATTCATGAGCCGTTGTTGGCCATAATGAAAAACCGCTGCAATGTTTGGCTACTAACACTGCATATTTGGCTCCAAGGCTTTTGGCTGTGTGTATCCATTGATCGGTATCAAGGGAAGAAGGATTAAATGTAGATGGTGAAGGATGGGTACCAAATTGTCGCCAATTATAGTCGGGGTGGAATACCGGCATATCAAAGTGAATGATAACTCCTATTTCGGCATTTGCCCATTCTTGTTGTAATTCATTCGGACATACAATTATTTTCTCTTGGGCATCGAGAAAAGGACTGGTAAATGTCAGAATAGCAAAGATTATGCATTGAATGAATGTTTTCATTGTATAATGATTTAGTATATACATACTTGTGTTATGATATAGCAAAGATAAGAGATATTAAATTTTAAAGCAAATTCTTTTATTAATCTTCGATATTAAGAAGAGTTTGATGAATTAATCAGCACATTCAAGATTTCTATATTTGATTAAATTTAGTATATGAAATGATATTCAATTCTTTCTTTGCATTTCAGTATCTTTTTTTCTACCTTTGCTTATGGGTTAATAAATGGATAGAGAAATACTTAATAGGCATTTGAATGAGATAAACTAAGTATGAACATCAAATAAAATTAAGTAATGAAAAATATTAATATTTCATGGGCCGTATTTATAGTAGGTATATTCTTCTCCTTAAATAATATTTTTGCTCAAAGTAGTCCTCCGCTTATCGTGTTTGGTTTGATTGCAGATACACAATATGCTGACTGTGAATCTGGAAAAACTCGATTTTATCGAAACTCTTTAGGTAAATTACATGAAAGTATTGATTATTTTAATAATCAAAAGGTACAGTTTACAGTTAATTTGGGTGATATCATTGATAGAGATCAAAAAGATTTAGATTCAGTATTAATATGTCTGAAACATTTAAACAAAAAAATATTCCATACTACTGGAAATCATGATTATAAAGGTATTACAGATAATAAAGTATTATATAAGAAGCTTAAAATGCCTTCAGAATACTATTCATTTATGAAAAAGAACTGGGTGTTTGTATTTCTGAATACAAACGAAATAGCAGCTTATTCAAATGTTGTCGGAACAGCAAAAGAGCAGGAACTTTTGAGAATACAGAATCAGATTAAAGTAAATAAAGAAATTCAAGGCGCTAGGTGGAATGGAGGCGTAAGCAGCCGGCAATTGCAGTGGCTGGACAACCTTTTGAAGAAAAGCGAAAAGAAAAATAGAAACGTATTGATTTTCTGTCATCATCCGTTATATCCCAGAAGTCAATTTACTGCATTAAATAATATGGAAATATTAGATGTTATTAATCGCTATAATTGCGTAAAAGCTATATTTTCCGGCCATCATCATTCGGGAGCTTTTGGATACTTCGATCATATTCCATGTAATACTGTAGAAGGTATGATTGAAACTCCGGATAAAAATTCATTCGGCATTGTTAGAATATACAAAGACCGAATTGAATTGGAAGGAAAAGAGCGAATGACTTCTCGACTTTTCATGCTTCAACCATAGGAAAATACTTCATCACATTACAGTATTTGTAGCTAGGGACACAACTTTAATAAGGTGTTCCTTTTATTTTTTCTTAGTCTATCCGGTTACGTTTAACACTTAAATTATAGTTGGAGGAAAAATGTGCTTTTACTAGTAATTGTATTTATAATCAGGTAGTTATATCGGATGTTGTTCGGTTTATATAAATTGTCCGGGTATAATATAAATCGTCCGTATACAATTTGTGCAGTTATAAAGGAAAATTCTAGCAGATATAATTTAAAATAAAACGCGTCCTTTGAAGCGAAAAGTTAAACAACAATAAAATCTATTACGTATGAAAAGACATTCAACAATTCGCTTACCATCAAATAGTAAGATTCTATCTAAGTATTTAACATGACAAGTATTCTGTTATTAACCTTTATTTATTATTAACTACTAAAAAATTAAAAGTGTATGAAAAGACGAGTCAGTTCTATGAAAATACCTTGTAGAATATGGCTATTGGCAGCCACATTGTCTGTAGGGCAAGCGGCTTTTTCAACGGAAATGGAAACTATTTCCTTTTCGACGGGCCAAGATATAGCACAACAAAAGAAGGTAATTGAAGTTACTGGTACTGTTACTGATAATTTTGGTCCTGTGATTGGGGCAACTGTTACAGTAAAAGGCATGAGTGCAGGAGTAATTACCGATACAGACGGTAATTTTAAGCTGAAAGTTCCGGTAGGAGCTACTATTATGGTTTCTTATATTGGATATGAAAATAAAGAGATCCATTATAAAGGAGAAAGAAGTCTGAAAATTCATTTGAATGAGAATGTTCAGGAACTTCAAGAAGTACAGGTAATTGCATACGGTTCACAAAAGAAGGTAACTGTTACTGGTGCCCTTTCTTCTATTAATAATGAAGAACTGTTGAAATCTCCGGTTGCCAGTATGGCTAATGCGTTGACCGGTAAGGTTACTGGTCTTGCCAGTGTACAATCTAGTGGTCAGCCGGGTGCTGATGATGCTACATTGTATGTACGTGGTGTCGGTTCATTAAGTGCTGATTTGTCACAACCGTTGATGTTGGTGGATGGTGTAGAACGTTCCTTCTTCCAGTTAGACCCGAATGAAGTAGAAAGTATCACTGTTTTGAAAGATGCTTCCGCTACAGCAGTATTTGGTGTGCGTGGTGCCAATGGTGTTATTTTGGTCACTACAAAACGTGGTGTACAAGGAAAGGCAAAAGTAAATTTCTCTACTACTTTTGCGTGGCAGATGCCGTCACGTGTACCTGAATTTGCAAACAGTTATGAGTATGCTACAGCTTACAATAACGCACAACTACATGATGGTGTGTCTGAGGATCAGTTAGCATTCTCTTCGGATATTGTTGAGAAGTTCCGTACAAATAGCGATCCGCTAGTATATCCGAGTACTAGTTGGACAGATATGCTGATAAAGAATTCAGCTTTACAGACACAGCATAATTTTAATATATCAGGAGGTTCCGAAAGAGTGAAATATTTTGCTTCGTTAGGTGTATTTACTCAAGACGGTTTATTTAATACTTTCGAAGAAAATGGTAATGATAAAGGTTTTAAATACAACCGTTATAATTATCGTATTAATATGGATATTGATGTCACTAAAACAACCTCTATGCAAGTTAACTTAGGTGGTTATTTGAATGATAAGCAAGAACCTAACTATAACAATGGTACATATACAGACCTTAAATTCTTGTTTCGTGATATCTATACGGCCGTTCCGTTTGCAGGTGCCGGAGTCGTAGATGGAAAATGGGTAGTTTCCGATCAGGACCTTTTTTCAGTAGGTAACTATGCAGATGGTTTAAATGTATATTATGGTAAAGGATACAACAATCGTACACAGAATACTTTGAACTTCGATTTCAAATTAGAGCAAAAACTTGACTTCCTGACTAAGGGGTTACAAGCTCATATAAAAGGTGCTTATAATAGCGGAGTTACCATTACTAAACGTCGTGAAGGACGCGCTAATAAGTATGAAGCCATTTACAATACTAGTGGTGAATTAATTTATAAGAAGACACAGGACTATCAAAAACTTGGATATACCGAAAGTACAGGTCAATCAAGAAACTGGTATTTGGAAGCTGCTGTCAATTACAAGCGTGATTTTGGTAACCATCATGTTTCGGCGTTGGCTATGTATAATCAATCCATGACTTATTATCCTTTTGAAGGAAGTAGTCCCAGTGAATTCATTGGTATTCCGAGAAGTTACGTTGGTCTGGTAGGTCGTGCCACTTATGACTATAAAACTAAATACTTACTGGATGCAAGTGTTGGTTACAATGGTTCCGAGAACTTTGCAGAAGGACAACGTTTCGGTTTATTCCCTGCCGGTTCTATCGGTTGGATTGTTTCGGAAGAAAATTTCTTCCGGCCGGTTAAGAAATTCGTTACTTATTTAAAATTCCGCGGATCTTATGGTATCGTGGGTAATGACCGTGTAAGTGATTATTCTCGTTTCTTGTATTTGCCAGATAAATATTTGATTAGTTCAGGAAGTTATAGCTTCGGAACCAATACGTCAACTCTTATTGCAGGAGCTACGGAATCTAAGAAAGGTAATCCAAAGGTAACTTGGGAAACATCGGAGAAACAAAACTATGGTATTGATGCTAAATTCTTTAAAGATCATTTGAGTGTTAACTTCGATTACTTTATCGAGCACCGTAAAAATATCCTAAAGTCTCGTACGGTATCTCCCGGATATTTGGCTGTCAGCCTTCCAATTGCCAATATCGGTAAAGTAGATAATAAAGGTTACGAAATCAATGTGAAATGGGATGACCGTATCAACGAAGTACGTTATTATATTGGAGCCAATCTTTCGTATGCTAAAAATAAAATCGTATTCATCGATGAAATCCATTATCCTTATGAATGGATGCAAACAGAAGGTAAGCCGGTAGGACAACAGTTTGGTTATGTGTTTGACGGGTATTTTACAGCAGAAGAAGCGGCCAATTATGAAAATTTGAAAGGTAAAGAAGGTGGCATTGCTAATCAAGGTTCAGGATATGTTCCTCTTGCGGGTGATGTGAAATACAAGGATTTGAACGGTGACGGACAAATTGATGAAAAAGACGTTCGTGACATCGGCTATCCGAAATATCCTTTGTATACAGCAGGTATGAATATGGGCTTCTCATGGAAAGGATTTGATTTTAGCATGACATGGGCCGGAGCTTTCAAAACTTCACGCTTATTGAGTTCTATGTACCGTGTTCCTTTCGGAGAAAGTAATAACTCAGCCGTCATGAAGTACATGATTGAGGATGCCTGGACTCCGGAGAAAGGCAATTCGGCTAAAGCACCGGCACTTTCATTCAAGAGTAAATCCCACAACTATCAGGATTCTGATCTTTGGTTGAGAGATGCCTCTTATGTCCGTCTGAAAAATATTGAAGTGGGATATTCATTCCCAAGCTCTTTGCTGAAAAAAGCACATATCGGTTCGCTCCGCATTTTCATGTCCGGATATAACTTGTTAACTTTCGACAGTTTCAAGGTATCTGATCCTGAAAGTGATCCGAGTGGAACAGCTTATCCATTGATTAAAGTGGTGAATGTGGGATTGAAAGTCGGTTTCTAATCAATTAATTAATAAAAATCATGAGATCATTAAGAAAACTATTATATACTATCCTTTTGATGGGATCTCTGTTTACAACTGTTTCTTGTGAGGATTTGGCATTCGGTGACAAATTCCTGCAGAAGCCACCAAGTTCAGATGTCACCATCGATACCATATTTTCTTCAGCAGAATATGCGCGTCGTATCTTATGGAAGAGTTATCAGTCACTTCCTTACGGAATAGAAACTTCCGGTTACTGGACACAAATGTGGCTCGGAACTTTGGAAGGTTTAACAGATTTGAACTATGATAATGTAGGATATTCTGGATTAGCTAAAGTTTATTATCCGGGTAACTATAATGCTTCTATAGAAGATACTCCCAGAGGCACATATATGGCGACAAAAATCCGTTTCAACAATAATGAAAGCGGGATGTGGGGAGCTATTCGTCATGCTTGGCTATTTTGCGAAAATGTAGATCGTGTACCGGATATGGATGATACAGAGAAATCACGTCTGAAAGCTGAAGCTAAGATGATTGTTGCTGTCTACTATTCTCATATGTTACGTCATTATGGTGGTTTGCCGATTGTTGATCATGCTATCGATCCTGAAGATACTAACCTGCCGGGACGCTCTACATTGCAAGCAACGGTTGATTTCATTGTAGGGTTGTTAAATGAAGCTATCAATTGTCCGGATTTCCCTTGGCGAATTTCGGATGCGGATTTGGATAATTGGGATGGACGTATGTGTAAAGCCGGTGCTATGGCATTGAAAGCACGCGTACTTTTATTTGTAGCCAGTCCGTTGTTCAATAATACAGAACCTTATTGTAACGGAGAAGCTTCCGAACAATTAATGACTTGGTTCGGTAATTATGATAAAGAACGTTGGAAACTTGCTATTAATGCTTGTGAGGAGTTCTTCACTGCTCTTAATTCTAACGGATATTATAAGTTAGTTGAATCTGGTGATAATGGTACATCTACTGAACGTCAGGCATTTACAAGCGGATATTTTGATCGTGGAACTACGGAAACATTGATTTCTGTCAGAAGAGGTATATTAAGTCCGGCAAAAAATGATGTGTTGAGTAAATCTATTCGTTGGGGAGGTTATTGTCCTACAAAAGAATATTTTGATATGTTCCAGATGGCAGATGGTACGGATTTTGATTGGAATAATCCTGAGCATGCAAAAAATCCTTTCTTAAATCGTGATCCGCGTTTGTATGAAACATTTATTCTTGATGGCGATGACTTCAACGGACGTAAAGCCGGTCTAACAGAACCCGATGGAGAAGATTATCCGCAAGGACAAGACTGGAAAGCCGGACAAATGCATGAGTTGAGTCTGGCAACAGGACTGGCGTGCCGCAAATGGGGTTTGGACCGTAACTCATCTTGGCAGAATCGCCCTATTCAATGGCCGTTCCTGCGTTTAGCAGAAGTTTATCTCAGCTATGCAGAAGCGTTGAACGAATACTATGGTGCTCCGAATTCACAAGCATACGATGCTGTTGATAAAGTACGTGCTCGTGTAAGCTTACCGGGACTTAAAAAAGGATTGGGACAGACAGAATTCCGCGAAGCTCTCTTGCGTGAACGCGCGTGCGAATTTGGATATGAGGAGGTCCGTTTCTTTGACTTAATCCGTTGGAAACTTTACGATGTGTTTGAAAAGAAACTGCATGGTTTACACGTGTATAAACATAAAGATACAGGCGAATATAAGCTTGTCCCATTTGAATTGACCAAATACACTCGTGTATGGTGGAGTAGTGGTTTCGAACCTAGATGGTGTCTGAGTGCATTCCCTTCTAAAGAAATCAATAAAGGATATGGCCTTGTTCAGAATCCGGGTTGGGAATAATTAATTAATGATATTAACAGAAAATAGAAATAACAATATACTCATGAGAAAAAGTATCAAGTTATTAGTAGCGTGTATGTTGTGTTCTCCGGTAGCTATTGTAGCTCAGGAACAGGACAGCTTGTTTGCACGCAAAAGTAAAGTGGCTATAGAGTATGGACGCGGCATTTCTTTCAATCTGAAAGAATCGACTACGGCAACTGCAGTAGCAAGTGAGGAGGAACTTTCGCATAAGAAAAGCATCAATAACTCTAATATGCTTTATGGCTTGATTCCCGGATTGCAAGTGTTGCAAAATTCCGGTAATGCCTGGGATGACGCTGCAACATTGAGAGTACGCGGATATGGAACCAGCAGTTCTACTACTCCATTAGTGTTGGTAGACGGTTTTGAACGTTCACTGGATCAAATAAGTGCTGATGAAATAGAGTCTGTCACTGTTTTAAAAGATGCAGCTTCTACGGCTCTTTACGGAATGAAAGGTGCCAATGGTGTTATCTTGGTGAAAACGAAACGTGGAAGGATGGGTAAGCCGGAGATTAATTTCTCTTATCAATTCAATATGGCTACCCCACAACGTCTGCCGGAATTTGTTGATGGATATACTTATGCCAAAGCTTTGAATGAAGGATTGACCAACGATGGATTGTCGGCACGTTATTCGGCTAAAGAACTGGAAGCTTTCAGAACTCAAAGTAATCCGGATGTATATCCGAATGTAGATTGGTGGGACGAAGCATTACGAGATCATAGTTATGGAAACAATGTAACCTTCTCGGCAAGAGGTGGTGGAGAATTTGTACGTTATTTCACTCAGTTGAATTATTTGAATGATAATGGTATATTGGAACCGACAAGTGATAATGACGGTTACTCCACTCAGTTCAAATATTCAAAACTGAATATTCGTACCAATTTGGATATTACTGTCAGTCCTACAACTACCGTACAGCTGAACCTGTTTGGAAATTTCTCCGAACATAACCGTCCGGGAGAAACGACATCGAACATTTTCAGTGCATTGTATCAAGTTCCTTCTGGAGCATTTCCTGTAAAAACGTCTCGCAATGTATGGGGTGGTACAACTGTATATTCCAACAATCCGATTGCAAGTATTTCCGGTAGAGGCTATGCTCGCTCTCAAACCCGTAATATGTATGCTGATATGAAATTGAATCAAGATTTGAGTGCTCTTGTGAAAGGATTATCAGTAGGCTTTCAGGTAGGTTTGGACAACAGTGCTTCTTATTGGGACAACAATACCATGAACTTCGGATATGAACAAGCAACGATGAATTGGGAAACCGGAGAAACTACTTATAATACTTTACGTAATGAAGGTACTCTTTCATTCAGTAAAAGTGTAGGATCTTCGGTCAATCATTTCAATTTTGGGGCCTATGCCAACTATGCTAAGGACTGGAATAAGCATAGTCTGGTTGCAACTCTGCAATACAATATGGATAAAACAAATGCCAAAGGTCAGAACAACTCGAAGGCATTTATGGATGTAGTGGCACAGGCCCATTATGTATATGACCATCGTTATGTACTGGACGCATCTTTATCCGGTTCTGCCGCCAGCATTCTGGAACCGGGACATAGATGGGGAATCTTTCCGTCGGTAGGTGCCGCATGGATTATGTCGGAAGAAGCTGCCTTGAAAAGCGACTGGTTAAACCTGTTGAAACTTCGTGCTTCCTACGGTATTTCCGGACGTGCTGATTATGGTACTGACCTTTATCTTGATGTGTATGGTACAGGGGGAAGTTATTATTTCGGAAAAAATCCGGCAAGCATCAGTGGTATGAAAATTACTCAACTGGGTATCACTGACATGACCTATGAGAAGTCTCACAAATTGAATGTAGGATTCGATTTCATAGCTTTCAACAAGTTATCTGTTACTATTGACGGTTTTTACGATCACCGTACGGATATTTTAGTAAGCGGAGATAATGCCGTGTCTTCTATATTTGGTTTGACAGCTCCCAATATCAATAATGGAGTTGTGAATAGTTATGGAGTAGAAACAAGCGTACGCTGGGCGGATAAAATCGGTGATTTTAATTATCAAATTGGCGGTATGCTGACTTTCAACCGTAACAAGATTATTAACCAGAACGAAGAATATCGCCCTCATGACTACTTGAAACGTACAGGCAAGCGTTTGGGGCAGTTCTTCGGTTATGAAGTGGAAGGTATTTACCAGAGTCAGGAAGAGATTGACAACCGCGGTGTTAAACAAAACCTTTCAGATGTTCGTCCGGGTGATTTGAAGTATAAAGACCAGAACAATGACGGAGTTGTTGACGCTTATGACCAGGTAGCTTTAGGATACAGTGCTATGCCGGAAATCTATTACTCATTCGACTTGAATCTGGAATATAAAGGTTTCGGTATCTATGCTTTGTTCCAAGGAACGGGAAATCAGAGCCGTCTTTTGAACACTTCAAGTGTGTATTGGCCTTTGATTAGTAACAGTACTATTTCTACCGAATATTATAACAATCGTTGGACTCCGGATACTCCGAATGCTAAATATCCGCGTCTGACTTCAGAAGGTTCCGCCAATAACTATACGACTAACTCCTTGTGGGTGGCTGATGCGTCTTATATGAAATTGCGTACATTGGAACTTTATTATAATTTCTCACAGGAAATGATGAAGAAGAGTAAATTCATCAAAGGTGCCAAAGTCTTTGCGCGCGGTCACGACCTTTTCTGTGTAGATAAGATTAAAGTATTAGATCCTGAAAATATCGGAACAAATCATCCGACCATGACTCAGTATACTTTTGGTGTTAACTTATCATTCTAAAAAGTAAAATGAACATGAAGTATTTTAAAATCAAACATATTGCCTTGTTGCTTGCGGTTACATCCGCTCCTCTGTACACAGCTTGTGATTTTATGGATTGCAGCGAAACAGATTATTATTCAAAGCAACAAATTCTGGATAACATGGACCGTGTGAAACAACTGGCTACACAGGTATATAGTTATTTGCCGCATGACTTCTGTAATACATCGGGAGCTATGCAAGACGCAGCTACGGATGATGCTATCCATGTTTACGAATCATCTGCTATCCAACGTTTTGTCAATGGTACGTGGTCAGCCAATTATACGGTCAATGACGTATTCGGTACTTACTACAACGCTATTCATGATGCTAACTTCTATCTTGAGAACTGTGTCGGACTGACGTTCGATGAATGGAAATATTCCGACGGTTTTGCTGATGATTATAAAAGTTACCTGAATTATGAGCATGAAGTTCGCTTTCTGCGTGCATTCTATTACTTTGAGTTGGTGAAACGTTATCAGAATATACCTCTGATAACGAAGACACTGACACAGGAAGAAGCCAACGAAGCAGAACCTTCGGATGCAGTTACTATCCTGAACTTCATCATCAGTGAATGTACTGATCTGGCTAATGACAAATTGCCTGTTAATTATAACAATATGCCTGGTGGAGAAGGTAACTTGCAACGTGCTACTAAAGGTATGGCTCTTGCATTGAAGTCTCGTGCATCTCTGTATCTTGCCAGCCCTTTGTATTCTGCCGATGATACGCAGAAATGGAAAAATGCCGCTCAGGCAGCATACGATCTTATCAGTCAGGCCGGTACTTTAGGATATAGTCTGGACCCGAAATATTCTAATTTGTACGGTGCTACCAATAACCAAAGTAAAGAAGTCATCATGTGCCGTCCCACGGGAGCAAGTACAAGTTTTGAGTCTGCAAACTTCCCGATGGGAGTTACTAAAGGCTCTACTACCACTTGTCCGACAGAAAACTTGGTAAGTGCTTATGAAATGACAGATGGTACAGCTTTTGACTGGAGTAATGCAGAAATGGCTAAAGACCCGTATGCGAATCGTGACCCGCGTCTGGGAATGACCGTAGTATATAATGGTATGGCATGGCCTAAAACGACCCCGGTAGAAGTGTTTGAAGGAGGTAAGAACGGGCAGCCTATAAAAAATGCCACGACTACCGGATATTACTTGAGAAAATATGTGAATAACAGTGTCACTTTTGAACCGGGTGAAACTACTACCAGCCAGCAGCATAACTGGATCTTGTTCCGTTATGCAGAAATTCTGTTGAACTATGCAGAAGCAATGGTAAATGCTTATGGTGATCCTGACTACACAGGTTCTTATAGTCTGAGTGCACGCGATGCAGTCAACCAAGTACGTAATCGTGGAGATGTGAAGATGCCGGCGTATCCTGCCGACATGAGTAAAGATGCCTTTTTGAAACGATTGAAAAACGAACGCCGTGTAGAATTTGCATTCGAAGGACAACGTTTCTGGGATCTTCGTCGCTGGAAAGAATTAGATAATATGCAGAATATTTATAAAGTGAAAGTAGTTAAGCAAACTGACGGTACTATTCAATATACGAAAGCTTTGCATGCCACTTACAATATTCAGGATAAAATGTATTTCTATCCGATTTCGAATACCGAACTTTTCAAAAACCATAAACTGGTACAGAACACAGGGTGGTAAATTTGGAATGAGATAACGAGTATATACCGATGAGGGTGTCAGTTCATTCGAGGAAAGGCACCCTCATTATATTTAAAACATGAATTTCCGGCATTAACTAAAATCTAAGGTAAATTATGAAATATAGCTACAATGTATTTTTCATTATATTATGGGGACTTTTTATATCCTGTTCAAGCGATGATCCTGCGGTTGATTCTAACGAAGGGAAAGATGATAAAGAAGATCCTCTTCCCGATAAAGGAACTTTATTCGCCGACTTTGAAACGTATGATACAACCCCCTATTTCTTTCGTTATGGCAATTCAGGCAGTAGTAAGATAGACGATTATTATCCGCGTTGGGCATATTCCCATATAGTGATAGATAATCCGGTTCAAAGTGAAGAAAACACTTCCTCCAAAGTGCTGGAATATACTTCGATGGAAGCCCGGAATTACGGTTTGAAATTCCGTTTTTCCGAAACAGTAGATATTGATGAACTAAGAGGAATCCGTTTCCGAATTTATCAACCTGCCAATGTGATAGGAAAAGAAACGTGGAAGGGTACTTCCAAAGCAGTATCTCAACAATTAGGAGTTAAACTGATAGGAAGGTTTAATTCGGTGAATGATTACGAGCAGGAAGAAGGAGTTTTGTTAACCAATTCGTTGGTTGATTTCAAAGAAGAAGGAGCATGGAAAACATATACGTTTGCTTTTAGTAAAAGAGAATACAGTGCTGCCGCTACACAGTTGAAGAATGGTATAGCAGGTATAGTCATTCTGCCGACGTATAGTTCGGGAGTCACTTTGGCCGAGGGAAATAAGTATAAATGTTACATAGATGATATTGAAATTTTATAAGAACGGAAGGAGAGGAAAAGGATGAAAGGAAAATGTTTTCTAATATGTATGTTATTATGGGGGATGTCTTGTGTAAAGGCTCAAACCTCGGACGTGGATAAAATGTTTCCGAATGTCGTGCTCACACGTGAAAACTATGATAAAGTGAAAACAGCATTGGAGAAGGCTGATAATACCGCTTTTCCGATGAATTGGTATATCAAACAGATAGAAACTCCCGCTAAAAATATTGTAGAGAGTAACCGGAAAACGACTCCGGTTAAATCTATTGATGAAAATCCGGATAAGATAGACATTAGTAATGAAATGAAAGCTATTCATCAATTATGTCTCGCGTATGCTTTTACACAGGATAGGACGTATCTGAATAAAGCGGTTGAATATCTGAAAGCATGGTCTGAAATCAATGTTGCCTTGTCGAAAAGAAATATTCATGAAGAATCATATAATATTGCTGTCGAAGGTTATTCATTGATTCGTAAAGTAATCGGACAGTCTGACCGGGAATTGATTGATACCTGGCTACGTAAGAGGGCGGAGGTATTTATTAAAGATAATGACTTGAGGGTCAATAACTGGGGTACTTGTCTGTTATATCAATTTTATCTGTTCGGCACGGTATTGGAAGATGAGGCTATAGTCGATAAATTCCGTTCCTCATATGACGATTGGGTGAAGGGTAACCTGTTTCCTAACGGAACGACTACGGATTTACTCGGTCGTGATGCTTTTGCTTATCATGCTTATGATTTATTGTTCTTCGCTCGTCTTTGTCATTTGAAGGCGATGTATGAAGGTTATGAAGCTGCTGAAGCTTTCTATAAGAAGGATGTACATTGGGGAGCTTCTATCCGGAATAGTGTGGTTTTCTGGAAACCTTTTCTGTTGGATTCCAAGAAATATACTCACCTTGAATTTGTAGGTACAGAATATGAACCCGATAAGAAACGTTCGGATTACAATAAAGCTTACAATCCTTCGGGAACTTTATATGTGATCGATGAATTGTACGAAATAGATAAGGAACTTAAAGAGGTATTAGATTATTATAAACGTAATCCGGATGTTTCTTTGAAATTGGGATTAAGTTCTTTACGTTGGCATTAATGGTTGTATAAAATAAGTTTTGTATGAAAAGAATTTTTATAGTAATTGTTCTTTTGACAGTTATATCCAATTATTCTATGGCTACTACCGAAGACAATTTGCATTGGTTCAAAGATGCAAAATTCGGTTTGTTTATACATTGGGGATTATATTCTCAGACAGCCGGTGAATGGAAAGGCCATCCAACCGAAGGTGGCGAACACTTTATGCTTTATGAGCGTATTCCGTTAAAAGAATATGCAACAATAGCCAAAGATTTTAATCCGGTAAAATTTGATGCGAAGAAATGGGTACGGGCTGCCAAGCACGCAGGAATGAAATATTTGGTATATACGACTAAACATCATGATGGATTTGCCATGTATAATTCAGCTTGCAGTGATTATAACATAGTGAAGTGTACTCCTTTTGCCAAAGATCCTTTAAAAGAACTGGCGGAAGCTTGCAAAAAAGAGGGAATCAAGCTGGGACTTTATTATTCATTAGGACGTGATTGGGAAGATCCGGATGTTCCTACTAACTGGCCTGTAAAAGCAGGCCGCAGCAATACTTGGGATTATCCGGATGAAGATAGTAAGCAGTTACCGGCTTATATTGAACGCAAAGTAAAACCACAATTAAAAGAATTACTTACGAATTACGGTGAAATAGCAGTTATCTGGTTCGATACGCCTGAACTGGTTACCAGGCAACAGAGTAAGGAATTACGTGAATTGATTCATTCGTTGCAACCGGGGTGTTTAATCAATAGTCGCATTGGGAACGGATTAGGAGACTATTCAATTATCGAACAGAAACTTTCTAACAGCATAAATAACAAACCTTGGGAGGCTTGCCTGACGATGGGTAAGAACTGGGGGTACAATCGTTATGATACTGTTTATAAAAAGCCGGATATATTAATCAGAAATTTTGTAGACATTGTCAGTAAAGGTGGAAATTTATTGTTGAATGTGGGACCAGACCAAGCAGGATGTTTTCCGGAGCAAACGGATATAATATTGAAAACTTTTCATAAGTGGCTGAAGAGTAATGGTGAGGCTATTTATGGAACAACTCCCTGGCGTATCTTTGGAGAAGATTTTACGGTAAATAGAGTAGAAGATACTGAACAGAAACCTTTTCACGATGCAGTATATGATGGAACTCCTAAAGATATTGTACCTGATGTCCGCTTCACCATGAGAGGTAAAAGTGTATATATTATCGTACGTCATGTTACTAAAGCTTCTTATACATTGCGTTCCTTTTCTTCGGAAAAGGATAAAATCAGGAAAGTTACATTATTGGAGAATCATAAGAAGGTAGACTGGGAATTGGATGATGACGGGTTAAAAATAAGTAATATACATCGTTCTGCTAAAGACTCTTTTCCTGTTTATGTGCTAAAAGTAGAATATTTCTGATACTTATAAAATTGAGAGTAAAGGTTGTGAATTTCTATAAAATTTGCAACCTTTTTTATTATATCTGACATAAGTGAAGAAAACCTTTGTTAGAATCGTAAAGGCAGGATTATAGATTGATTCGCCTATAAAAATGTTGTTTATGTCCAGTATTTTTTCGAATATTGCAAATTGTTAGTATATTTAAGCGATTAATTTGTGATTAACAGAACAACACCAAATAAAAAATAATATGAAGTTACGTCATTTATTACTGTTGTTTATTTCTTTTTTCTTTGTTTTGCCATTATATGCTGAATATTTCAAACATATTGGTTTGTCGGAAGGTTTAACACAGCCCTCTGTAATGGCTATTTATCAGGATAGGTTGGGCAGAATGTGGTTTGGAACAAAGGAAGGAATAAGCCAATATGATGGAAACCGTGTAAGAATATTCAAAGGCTGGATAAAATCTGTAGGTGAAGAACCACCGGTCTGGTTGGGCAATGAAGTTTCGTTTATCGTTGGTGACAGCTTGGATAATCTATATTTCTTAATTGATAAGAATTTAATCAAATATGACATACAAACAGAGAAATTCTCCCGACTCACGAATGAAAGTATTATCACCGCGCTTACTTCGTCCGAAGGACAAGTGTGGTATATGAAACATGATTCTTTATTTTGTTTGAAAGCAGATAAAGAACCAACTTTTGTATTAAAAACGAATATCACTTCACGTATTTGTTGCCTGACCATGATGGACGATCAGATTGGTATCGGGACATATAACGGAGTTTATCTGATTGATCGCCGTACATATCAGCAAAAGCAACTATTGGAAGGGGTGGAGATTTATCGCATATTTGAAAGTTCTCAAAAAGAGCTATGGATTGGTACCCGCATGCATGGATTATATCGAATGAACGACAAACAACAATTGTCGAAAGTTCCTTATTTGCCGGGAACTTCGGAAGGTATCAGTAGCGAACAGATTCGTGATTTTGTAGAAGATAACGAGGGAAATATATGGTTCGGTACTTTTGACGGACTTCATCGCTACAGTATTGGTAACAAACAGTATTCTCTCATTCAAATTCCCCAATATGTGGGCGGGCTGAATCATCCCTCTATCTTTGCATTGTATAAAGATGTTGCCGGAACTATCTGGGTAGGTAGTTACTATGGAGGAGTTAATTATTTCAGCCCTCAACATGATACTTTTGTACATTATGACTATGGGAGAAAGATAAACTCATATTATTCTTATATCGGAGAAATTGTTATTGATAAGAATGAGCATTTATGGCTTAGTACAGATGGGGGCGGTATCACTTGTGTAGATAAGAAATGGAATACTCTTCAGCAGTTTACAGCCGGTGGAAAAAACTCTATTTCTCATAATAATGTGAAAAGTATTTGTTATGATGAAAAGAAGAATTGTCTGTATATAGGAACCTATTTGGGTGGTTTGTCACGTTATGACTTGAATACAGGTCGTTTTTATAATTATTGGAAAGAAGAGAGTCACTCTTCCGATATGCCTGATGAAATTGTTTATCATGTGAAGATATGGAAAGATCAAATATATATATCTGCCCATAATGGCTTTTTTCGGTTGGATACTCAGACACAGAAATTCCATAGGATCAACATTCCTTTTGCATTTTATGAGCATTTCGATATTGATGCGGAAGGTAATTTGTATATGGTGGGTTGGAAAAATGTTTTGTGTACTCATGTAGAACATCCCGAGTCTATAGTCTATGTTCCATTGGCAGAAGGAGATAGTAAAGCAACTCCTACCCGTGTGCTTGCCACCTCCGATGGTGTCTATATCGGTACGTTAGGAATGGGGCTCTTTTTTTATGATAGGCAGACGCGTAACATGGCTCATTATACTTCCCGAAACAATCAGTTGCCGGGTGATTTCTGCTATAATCTTTGCCGGACCCAGGATGGAAAGATTCTGATAACAGGTGATAAGGGAGTCACCTGCTTTGTTCCTTCCGAGGGCACTTTCACAACGATTGATTTGATGAGAAACTTTCCCTCGACTCATATTATCAACGGATGTGGAATTTTGGTATCCGGAGAGGGAAGTATTTACATTGGAGATACAAAAGGAGTAACCGTATTCTCAGAAAATGAGTTTAACAAAACCGGTACTGCTAATGAGAATTCTAACTTTTACTTTTCAGAACTTTGGGTCGATAATAAGACGATTATTCCGGGAGATGATACAGGGATATTGTCTCAGTCGCTCCCGTACACTCGTGAACTTAAACTTAATTATGATCAGAATAATCTGATTATTCATTTTGCTTTGTCCGATTACGGACAACAATTATCGGAAAAGTGGTTTCAATATAAGCTTGAAGGTTTGGACAAGAATTGGATTAAGACTAAACAGACGGAATTGTATTACACTAATCTGGATCCGGGAAAATATACGTTGCATGTGGCTTCGATAAATGAAAAGAGCGGGCAAAGTTTGGAGGAAATAACGATGCAGCTTGTCATTGCCTCTCCGTGGTATGATACGTGGTGGGCATGGATAATCTATGTGACAGCTTTCATTGCGTGCGTTTTCTATTATGTATATAGTAAAATAGCAAAACGCACATTGGCTCTTTCTTTGGAAAAGGAACGTTTTGAGAAACAACAGATAAAGCAGCTTAACCAGGAAAAACTAGTTTTCTTTACAAATGTGAGCCATGAGTTCCGAACACCTCTAACTCTGATTATCAGTCATATTGATATCCTATTACAAAAATATTCATTGAATCCTTCTATATACAATCAGATAACGAAGATTAGGAAAAATGCGCAACAAATGAATAAGTTGATCTCTGAGTTGCTTGAATTCAGGAAATTGGAACAGAATTATGGAACGATACAAATAAAGCAACAGGATATAATTGTATTTTTGAAGGAAATCTATCTTTCTTTTGTCGATTATGCACAGCAAAGGAATATAAATTATGAATTCAAATTACCGGAATTGTCTGTCTTATGTTGGTTTGAACCGCAATTAATGGAGAAAGTATTCTTCAATCTTTTGTCCAATGCCTTTAAGTATACCTCCGACAAAGGGAATATTATTCTGTCGGGAGAGATAACGAATAGTGATATAAAAATTAATATAACGGATACCGGTATCGGTATTTCTGAACAAGATAAAGATAAAATATTTGCACGATTCTTTCAGGCTGACAATCAAGAAAAGAAAGGAAGCCTGTTTAGCGGAACCGGTATCGGATTGGCATTGACCAGAACAATTGTGGAAAAACATCATGGAGAGATAACAGTGAAAAGTGTTGTTGGTGAAGGTAGTACATTTACAGTGCGGCTGCCCCGCCGGAAAGATGTATTCCTGAACGATAAGAATGTACAATTTTATACTCAGGATTCTGAAAGTGATATTATCCCCGATTCAATGCCTGTATTTGTAGATGAGGGGAATTCGCCCATAGAACTTATTGAGACTAAAGATACGGAAAACAAGACTCATACGGTGCTTCTTGTGGAAGACAATGATGAGTTGCTCCAAGTGCTGAAAGAGCTTTTCGAGCCTTTCTATAAGATCATTTGTGCCCATGACGGGAAAGAAGGACTCAGTCAGATTTATGAGAACTCTCCTGATTTAGTTATCAGTGACGTCATGATGCCTGAGATGACCGGAACAGAAATGTGTCTGCAAATTAAGAATAATATAGATTTATGTCATATACCTGTAATTCTGTTGACTGCACTCAACTCTACCGAGCAGAACATTGAGGGACTCAGCCGTGGTGCCGATGATTATATCACGAAACCTTTTCATGCACAGTTGTTACTGGCACGTGCCAATAATCTGATACGCAGCCGCTTGCTGATGCAACATCAATTTGATAAGAAACCGATGTCCGAGATTGATTTGGCCAGCATAAATCCTTTGGACAAAGATCTGTTGAAACGGGCTTCACAGGTGATTGAGCAACATATTGACGATACGGAATTTGATATTTCGGCTCTTTGTAAAGAAGTAGGTGTCGGTCGGTCATTGCTTTATACTAAGTTCAAAGCATTAACCGGCATGACACCCAATAACTTCTTGCTAAATTACCGCCTGAAGCACGCAGCCACTTTATTGAAGCAATACCCTGATCTTCCCATTGCAGAGGTTAGTGACCGTAGTGGGTTCAATGCGCCCGTATATTTCAGCCGTTGCTTCAAAAACCAGTTCGGATGTACACCTCAGAATTACCGGAAAGAAAAGAAACAGGCAGACTGATTCAGGACTGTTTCTTTTTTCCGAAACAATTCGTTCTGCTATTATTCACAGGACGAATGGTGAAGTCCGGCTGAGTACCTTTGGAGTAAATGATTACTTCTTCGCCTTTCTGTAAATCTATTTTGTACATAGATTCGGATAAAGCTGTGGCCTCAAATTGGCGTTTTCCTTTGAAGACAGGTGAGGATATGTCAGTCACTACAATGCAAGGTTCGCCTGCAAGGCTTTTGATAGTGATAAACTCAGTCTTACCGTTTTTCCGGCTGGCAGTGATAAGAAAAGCACCTTCAGCACGGAAGTCTTTATAAGCAATGTCTTTCCAACTGTCGGGAACGGCAGGGAAAATGCGCAGCTTTCCTCCCCAACTTTGAAGCAACATATCATGGATAGACTGGGCGGCAGATAATGGTGTTTCTATGACCGGGCCCGATTCACGATAAAGTGTATTGACAGATAAGAATTTAGTAAACAACTTGTCAAGGTATGTAAGCGCTTCATTGCCTTTACCCAAAGCGGATGATATAGAGGATGCTCCCGTACATGAATATCCCTGATGTGCCCCGGATTTGCCTTGCCAATAGAGGAGTGATTTCTCTATGAGGTCGTATTCTTCGGGATTTTCCTTATTGATAAGATATAGAGGATAGGCAGCCAATAGATGCGAATAGTGGCGGTGCGAGAAAGCATAAGGAACATCCCGTCCTATCATAAGCCCGTTGGCCGGGTCTGTGGGGAACGGTGTAAGTTCCTCCAAAGTCGTTCTCCAACGCGGGATAAGCGGATCGTCTATGTTCAGCCGGCCGGTAATCTCAAGTAATGTCCGGCAACCCCAAGATAATAATGCCAGGTCGAAGTTACAATCTTTCGCACTGCCATATTCCGGAGAATATGTTTGGGGCAGATGTACCTTGCCGTCTTTTCCTTTGTAGGTAAAGTGCAGGTAGTAGTTGATAGCTTGTTTAAGTACAGGAAAGAGTTTGTTGCGTAATAGCTCGTCATCCATTTTGTGGCGATAAATCAACCATAAGCTATGGCATACCCAAGGCAAAAGCCCGACTTCCGCTGCTTTGTCCACACCGGGGATTCCGATTTCGCCGGATTCGCATACCAGATTTGACGAGCGTCCTATTGCCAATGCGTCTTTGCGATAGGCTTCCGGTACGTTTTTCTTAAGGTTTTCTATATTGTTGTAAATAGCATTCTCCAGAGAGGCTGCCAAATCGAGATGATTGGATGCATTGAGTGCCCAATAGGTCAGTTGTACGTTCAAGTTCCACCATGCATTGGGCCATGGAGTGACGGTCAGCCATGGGCCGGTGTTGTCTATTAGTGCACGGTCGCCGCGCGTGGCACTGGCAAGCTTATACATCTGTATCCAATAGAAATTCTCTTTCATACCATCCGGTAACGTAAGGAAACTGCTCGGATAGTAATGATTCCACCAGGTACGGTGTTGTTTCTGTAATTTTCCGGTTCCTGTTGCTAATGCCTTATCCAAAATTTGAGCGGCATCCTTTTCGGCCGTGGCTTCGGGATACGAATGAGTTACGGTAATCCAGTATGTGCGTTCATTTTTTTTAGTTCGGGTTTCTTTCCATGCAACGGCTGTTTCACCTCCTGCCCGCAATTTCTGAACGGATACTTCCGGTTTTACCTCCGGTGCCGGGTTAAGAGAGTAGTCTTCAGGCACCTTTATCCATTTTCCTTCTCCTTTTGCATAAAGATATCGCGGGCTTTGGGCGGAGGCAGGTATCCATTCCCAACGGAAGTTTTTCTCTCCATCGGTGGCGTTAGTCTGAACCAGCATTACCATATCATTGGCGTGTACATAGGCGTGCAGACGGATGATTCCTTTTGTGGTGGTTATCTCTGCTTTTGTTTCGGCATTCCAGATGTCAAGATGCATCGTTCCATTTACGATTGTACCTTCAGGATGTAAGGCGAAGTGCCCGGTGAGCAGTCGGGGAATGGCAAATAAGTCCGATCCCGCTTTGTGGTCGTGTACCGAGCAGTTGCCGGTTTCAAACCGGATATAGTTCTGTCCCGGTTCCTTATAAATCATAAGTCCCAACATACCGTTGCCCATATAAGCCGATTCATACCAGTATTCGGGCAGTATTTCCCAGATCAAATCTTGTTTTTGCATGAAAGCAGGCCAGTCTATATCCGTTTTTACTTTTTCTGTTCGGGCGGATGCGGATGTATATCCTGTTACTGACAGACAAAGGCATAAAATAAAAAAGCGTATTTTAATGTTCTTCATGATGTTGTATGATTATTATGTCGCAGGCAAAGATGAAAATTATATCTGTATTAATCAATATTTTCCCCGTTGATTTGGATGATTTGGAAAATAGATGCAACTATTGAGGACAATTTAGTCAGATAAGATAAAAATAAATGGTGCTATTTTGCCATACATTAATATCTTAATTAGATGATAGAAAAAATACTTATATTTGTGTTCTCATTATTTTATACAATTATATGTATTCGGTCATTCAGAAAAGGAAATTATTCATTTATAATAAAGAATCTATATCATGAAATTGAAAAACTCTATTCTTGCAGGATGTACTGCTCTTGTGGTAGCCACATCTTGCACCCAAAGAGCTGTCGAGAAACAAACATGGGTTGAAAAAGCTATTGAAAACGCACACGCTCAAATTGGATTGGAAATTGATACTATTGAAAGTAGCGGCAGATTTCTGAATCCGGTGACGCTCAATAATAAGGGTGGTGTCTATTATTGCGGATACGCTGACTGGCGGAGCGGCTTTTTTCCCGGCAGTGTATGGTATTTGTATGAACTGACAGGCGACACTGCTTTGCTTCCGCTTGCCCAGAAATATACCGAGGCTATTAGCGAAGCACAAAATCTTACTTGGCATCACGATATTGGTTTTATCATTAATTGCAGCTTTGGCAATGGCTTGCGCCTGATTGATAAACCCGGTTATAAGGAGGTAATGATCCAAGCAGCAAAATCTCTTTGTACCCGTTTTCGTGAAAAGCCTCAAGTGATTCAAAGCTGGGATGTGAAAGGAAATAGCTGGCAGTCGAAACGGGGCTGGGAATGTCCTGTGATTATAGACAACATGATGAATCTTGAATTGTTGTTTGAAGCAACCAAACTTTCCGGTGATTCTACTTTCTATAACGTAGCGGTGATGCACGCAGACCGTACGTTGAAAGAGCAATTCCGCCCGGACGGAAGCTGTTATCACGTTATTGATTACAGTATTGAGGACGGAACCGTACGTCATCGCCAGACTGCTCAAGGCTATTCCGATGAATCTGTTTGGTCTAGAGGACAAGCATGGGCGATCTATGGATATACCGTATGTTATAGAGAAACAAAGAATCGTACTTACCTTGACCAGGCAATCAAGACTTTCGAATTTATGAAAAATCTTAAGAATATGCCGGAGGACCTTGTTCCATATTGGGATATGGACGCGCCTGATGTTCCTGCTGCCCCGCGAGATGCTTCTTCGGCTTCTGTCATAGCATCCGCCTTATATGAGATGAGTACTTATGACCTGCCGGACGCTGCTTCTTACCGGGCGTATGCCGACAAAATAATGGAGTCGCTTGCATCAGAGAGCTATACTGCCAAATTGGGAGAAAACGGACGGTTTATCCTGATGCACAGTGTAGGTAGTATTCCTCATAACAGCGAAGTGGATGTTCCGTTGAACTATGCGGATTATTATTATCTGGAAGCTTTGAAACGTAAAACGGATATTGAAAAAACTGCCATTTAAAAAGAATGATTATGAAAATGAGAATTGTTTTATTAGCTCTTATTTCTTTTTGTTTCCTGAGTGTAAATGCCGCTGATAAGAAAAAGAATCAACCGGTGAACGACAGAACACAGTGGGTTGACTTATGTTATAAAATAGCGCAACCCGTTCTGGAGAATATGAGTAAAGGCGAGTTGCAAAAGAATATGCAACTGGAGTTGAGTCCTACGTGGGACGGAAGAGACAAGCGGGTGGCTTATATGGAAGCATTCGGTCGGCTCATGGCAGGCATTTCTCCCTGGCTGGAGCTGCCTGATGATGATACGGCAGAAGGAAAGCAACGCAAGCAAATACGTGAGTGGGCTTTGAAGGCTTATCAAAATGCTGTTGACCCGCAGAGTCCGGATTATTTGCTGTGGAAAGGACATCAGCAGCTTTTGGTAGATGCTGCTTATCTTGCGGAAAGTTTCATCCGTGCTCCTAAGGCCACTTGGGGACAGTTGGATGATACGACAAAAGAACGTTATATTGAATGTTTTAAGAAGGTGCGTGTCATCCGTCCTGCCTATAATAACTGGTTACTGTTTCGTGACATGGTAGAGGCTTTCTTGCTTTCCGTCGGTGAAGAACCTGACGGTTATGCCTTGACTACCGGCCTTAATAAAATAAATGAATGGTATCTTAGTGATGGATGGTATTCCGACGGAGCGGAATTTTCGTTGGATTATTATAATTCTTTCGTTATTCATCCCATGTATGTCGAGATACTGGAAACGTGCAGCAAGAACCGTTTTCCTACCCCAATCAGTTATAAGCTGGCAATCAGTCGTATGCAACGTTTTAATACCTTCATCGAACGTCTTATTTCTCCGGAAGGTACCTTCCCGGCTTTCGGGCGTTCCGTAGTCTATCGTATGGGAGCATTCCAATCGTTGGCATTGGCTGCCTGGAAATATGGCCTTCCTGAAGGACTGACTAACGGACAAGTCCGGAGTGCATTAAGTGCAGTGATGAGAAATATGTTTTCAGTAGATGGAAATTTTGATGATAAAGGATTCCTGGCACTTGGTTTTGCGGGACATCAGCCGGATTTGGCCAACTATTATACTAATAATGGTAGCTTGTATATGACTTCACTCGTTTTCTTGCCTTTGGGTCTTCCTGCCGATCATCCTTTTTGGAGTGATCCGGCCGAGGAATGGACATCTCAAAAGGCATGGGCGGGAAAAGCTTTTCCAATTGATGGACACCAGTCATTAAAGAAGTGATGTTTCCCCCGTCATTATCCGTTCAACGCGGGTAATGACACATCCTTCTAAAAAATAGATAGTTTAATGGCTTGAAACACTAATATATCGAAAAAGAGGCAAACGTTAGGTCAGCCTCTTTTTCGATATAAGAATTTTTAATTTTACTCTTCCGTGCTTTGAAGCATCTGGAACAGTTTGTCTAACTTCGGAGCCATGATAATCTCCGTGCGGCGGTTCTTACTTCTGCCTTCTGCCGTTTCGTTGTCATCGACAGGCATATATTCGCCGCGGCCGCTCGGTTGTATCTGCAAAGGATTCACGTTATAGTTTTTAATCAGAATACGTACGACGGAGGTAGCACGAATCACACTCAAATCCCAGTTATCCTTGAATTGTACAGTGTTGATAGGCTTATTGTCCGTATGTCCTTCAATAAACACATCAATATCCGTCTGTTTGTTCAGTACTTCGGCCAATTTGCCAAGAGCTTCTTCACCACGCTTATCCAGACGGGCGCTTCCTGATTGGAATAATAATTTATCCGACATTGCCACATATACTTTTCCGTCTTTTTCGCGAACGGTCAATTCATCGCTGCTGAAGCCTAATAACGCATCTTTTACGCTACTCAACAGTTTCCGGACTTTCTCATTCTGCGCATTGATCATCTGCTGCAACTCGTTGATAGTACGCTCTCTTTCATTCAACTCGTTTTTCTTCTGGTTCAACAGGGCGTTCAGTTTTTCCTGTTCGGTCATGTTCACATTCAGCATACTTTGATACTGGCGGATACTGTTTCCCATTTTTGTTGTATCACGCATGAGGTTTTTGATTTGTACCGACATTTGGTTGCCCGTGTTACGGCAGTCGGTCAGTAGTCCTTGCAAACTATCTTTGCTTGCGGTAGCTGCCAGCTCTGCAAGCATGAACTTCTTTTTCGTTACACATGAAGTACATAATAGGATCGTAAGGAAGGTAAATAAAGTAATTTTCTTCATTGTGTTTTATGTTTTAAAAGGATATATACAATTAGCTTTGTAGAAATTCACATAGTTTTTGCACAGCCAGTGCACGGTGGCTGATTTTATTCTTGATATCATTTCCCAGTTCGGCGAACGTCCGTTCATAGCCTTCCGGTTTGAACACGGGATCATAACCAAAACCCGAATCGCCCCGTTTTTCTCGGATTATCTCGCCCTTTATCACTCCTTCAAAAAGATATTCCTTTCCGTCCAATATCAACGAAATGGCAGTACGGAATTGTGCTTTGCGATTTTCTTTGCCTTCCAGTTCGTGAAGCAATTTGAGCATATTGGCTTGGGCGTCGTGTCCTTCGCCGCCTGCATAGCGGGCGGAATAGACCCCGGGGGCCCCGTCCAAGGCTTCTACTTCCAGTCCGGTATCATCGGCAAAGCAATCCAGGCCGTAGTTTTTAAAGATAAACGACGATTTCAACAGGGCGTTTCCCTCCAGCGTCTCGGCTGTTTCGGGAATATCCGTATGGCAACCGATATCGTTGAGGCTCAGCAGTTCTATTTGGTCTCCTAAGATAGCGGCTACTTCTTCCAGTTTATGAGCGTTGTTGGTAGCAAATACCAGTTTGCGTTTCATCATCTTATTTTGTTTTTAACGGGGGTGTTCAATACTTATCGGGCCAATCAAAGCTTGGAACCGGTTATTTTACTTTCAGTTTTTCGAATCCTTCGCCATATACTCCGATAACTGAACTTTGGGAGATAAAAGCATTCGGGTCGATACGTTTCACCAGACGGAAGATGTCGAGTGACTGGCGTTTCTTGGCAAGTACTACCAGTACTTTTACATTGGCTTTACTGTACCAGCCTGTGCCATCGAGCACGGTTACTCCGCGATCGGCATCTTTGATGATACGGTCGGCTATTTCGTCATACTTCTTGGAGAAAATGAAGAATTGGACCGATTGGCGTGCACTGTTGATAATCCAGTCGAGCACGACGCCAATGATGAACAGGGTGACGAAACCGAAGATAACACGACGCCAGTCATGGAATATAAAGTAACAGGAACTGATGATGAATACATCGCAAATCATAATCATTCTTCCGAGTGTCACATCTTTATATTTGTTAACTATGGCGGCGATAATATCTGTTCCTCCCGTACTTCCGTTATAGTTGAACACAATGCCCAGACCTACGCCACACATGGCGGCACCGATGATACAGGCCATGAAATCCTGTCCGGGACCGAGCAGTAGCGGTTTACCGTCGGCTGTCATGTCCGGTACTTCCACATAATTGTTGACCAGTAGTTGGAACAACCAGAGCAGGAAAGTTAGCATAAAGATAGCATACGTCGTTTTTATACTGAATCGCGGGCCTAATATCCGGATAGCAAATGTCATCAGAACGGCGTTGATAATGAAATATGACCATTGGATAGGGAATCCGGTTGAGTAGTAGATGATAGCACTGATACCGGTAGTTCCTCCGGTCGTTATCTGATAGGGCAGTAAGAATGCCGCCCAGCCCAAAGAATAGCTGATTAGTCCGAGAGTGATGTAAGCATAATCTTTCACTTCTCTCATTATTCCCGCTTTTGCTAGTTTATGCATTGATTTTAAGTATTAGGTGTCAAAGTATCAGGTATCAAGTATTAAGTATTCACCTTGCGGATATATATTTGAATCATAGCCGTGGTGATACTTAATACTTATTACTTAATGCCTGTTTAAATAACAACGTTTACAATCTTCTTCGGAACGACGATGATCTTTTTTGGAGTCTTTCCTTCGATCCATTTCTGTGAACGTTCGTCAGCCAATACGGCTGCCTGGATGGCGTCTGAAGTTTCATCTGCAGCAAATTCCATATTGAAACGTGCCTTTCCGTTGAAAGAGATCGTGTAGTTGATTGTATCTTCTTTCAGATATTCTTCGTTGTATGCCGGCCATTGGGCGTCGCATACGGAAGTTTCGTGTCCCAGTACGTCCCACAATTCTTCGCAAACGTGCGGAGCGAAAGGAGCAAGCGTGATGACGAGTTGTTCCAGAATCTCTTTCTTACTGCATTTCAGGTTGAAAAGCTCGTTTACGCAAATCATGAATGCACTGATAGAGGTATTGTAAGAGAACTGCTCAATGTCACCGGTCACCTTCTTGATAAGTTTGTGGAGGCTTTTCAGTTCTTCCTTCGTTGCCGGTTCGTCCGTCACCAGATATTCATCCGTGCGGCTGTAGAACAGCGACCAGAATTTGCGGATAAAGCGGTGTACACCATCGATACCGTTTGTATCCCAGGGTTTGGACTGTTCTACCGGGCCGAGGAACATTTCGTACATACGAAGTGTGTCCGCACCGTATTTCTCAACAATCATATCCGGGTTGACAACGTTGAACATTGACTTACTCATCTTTTCAATCGCCCAACCACAGACATATTTTCCGTCTTCGAGGATAAACTCTGCCGTTTTATATTCGGGACGCCATGCCTTGAATGCTTCCAGATCGAGAATGTCATTGGATACGATGTTAACGTCTACGTGAAGCGGTGTAACGTCATACTGGTCTTTCAGGTTCAGTGAAACGAATGTATGGGTATCTTTGATACGGTATACAAAGTTACTGCGACCCTGAATCATTCCTTGGTTTACTAATTTTTGGAATGGTTCTTCCATTATGGATACACCCATATCATAAAGGAATTTATTCCAGAAACGAGAATAAATCAAGTGTCCCGTAGCATGTTCGGTACCCCCTACATATAAGTCTACATTCTTCCAGTACCGGTCAATTTTCGGGTCAACCAATGCTTTATGATTGCGCGGGTCCATGTAGCGCAGATAATATGCGGAAGAGCCGGCGAATCCCGGCATGGTATTCAGTTCCAATGGGAAAACGGTTACATTATCAATCTTTTCGTTTTCTACCACGCATTTGTTCGCTGTGTCCCACGCCCATTTCGTAGCGTGTCCCAATGGAGGCTCGCCTGTTTCGGTAGGCAGGAACTTGGCAACTTCCGGAAGTTCCAGTGGCAGACAGCTTTCTTCGATTACATAAGGCATTCCGTCTTTGTAGTAAACCGGGAAGGGTTCACCCCAGTAACGTTGACGTGAGAAGATAGCGTCACGTAAACGGTAGTTTACTTTCACGCGACCCAGATTATGTTCTTTTACATAGTTCTTGGTTTTTTCAATTGCTTCTTTGATAGTCAGTCCGTTCAGGGAGAGGTCACAGTAAGGAGTGACGTCCGGACGCGGAGAGTTGCAGACGATACCTTCTTTGGCGTCGAAACTTTCTTCGCTGACATCACAACCTTCTACCAACGGGCGGATTTCCAATCCGAAATGCTTGGCAAAGGCGTAGTCGCGGCTGTCGTGAGCAGGTACGGCCATGATAGCTCCCGTTCCGTAACCGGCCAATACGTAGTCGCTGATCCAGATAGGTACTGCCTCGCCTGTGAACGGGTTGATCGCATACGAACCACTGAATACACCGGTAACGCTGCGGTCGGCAATACGTTCACGTTCCGTACGTTTCTTAGTACGGTCGAGGTAAGCGTCTACTTCCGCTTTTTGTGCAGGAGTGGTTAATTGTGCCACCAATTCACTTTCCGGGGCCAACACCATAAAGGTAACACCGAACATGGTATCTGCGCGGGTGGTAAAGATTGTAAATTCGAGATCACTGTCTTTTACTTTGAATTGAACTTCAGCACCTTCCGAGCGTCCGATCCAGTTTCTTTGAGTTTCTTTCAGAGAATCTGTCCAGTCGATAGTATCCAGTCCGTCAAGCAAACGTTGTGCGTAGGCGGATACACGCAGACACCACTGGCGCATCTTCTTTTGGATGACGGGGAAACCGCCGCGTTCGCTGACGCCGTCCACTACTTCGTCATTCGCCAATACCGTTCCTAATTCAGCGCACCAGTTTACCATTGTTTCGCCCAGATAAGCGATGCGGTAGTTCATCAGGATTTCCTGTTTTTCCTTTTCGTTTTTTGCGTTCCATTCATCGGCGGTGAAACTGATTTCTTCACTGCAAGCGGCATTCAGTCCCTCGTTTCCGTAGACAGCAAAGGCTTTTTCCAGTTCTTCGATAGGGCGTGCTTTCTGCTCGTCGTTGCAATAATAACTGTTGAACATTTTTAGGAAAGCCCATTGTGTCCAATGGTAATATTCCGGGTCGCAAGTACGGATTTCACGGTTCCAGTCGAAAGAGAAACCGATTTTGTCGAGTTGCTCGCGGTAGCGGTCGATATTGTTGATGGTAGTGATGGCCGGATGCTGTCCGGTCTGGATAGCATATTGCTCGGCGGGCAAGCCGTAAGCGTCGTATCCCATCGGATTGAGTACATTGAAGCCTTGCAGTCGTTTGTAACGGGCGTAAATGTCCGAAGCGATATATCCCAGCGGGTGTCCTACGTGTAGTCCGGCTCCTGAAGGATAGGGGAACATGTTTAATACATAAAATTTCTGCTTCGATTCGTCTTCCGTAACCTGGTAGGTTTTCTCTTCCACCCACCTTGCTTGCCACTTCTTTTCAATCTCCCTGAAATTGTACTCCATAGTGATAAAGTTTTTATTTATAGTGATTTATACTGTTATTTCTCATTCGAGGCACAAATTTACGTGTTTATTTTCAGATAACCACGCTTTACCTATTGACTTTCTCGTTTTTATTTCGTATATTTGGGGAAATTAAAAACAGAAAAGTAATCATGAAATATATAAGTATTATTACATATAGGTTCAATAGGTGAATGTGCAAAATTGCATATGAGGATAACGAATGGGCAAGAAACTGTGAAGGTTCTTGCCCATTTTTGTTGCAATAATTCGATTTGAGTAACTGAAAGTGCCTAAAAATAGTTTTTAATAAACTTGGGAACCGTTTATAATAAACTATTTCATTATTTATTAAAAACTCGAAGCGGGTTTATGCAATATCGGTGATAAAGTGTAAAGAAGAAATATCGTGAGGGTTTACTGATTTTTTATTTTTTCCTTATTTAGTAAGATTTGTTTATACAATGAACCCTTTGCGTTTATTGGTATTTTATTTGACAGTGACCGGGTGCTTCGGCAGGAAGCGACTATTTATAGTTTTGTTTAGTCGAGATTCTGTCTGAAATATATTCATAAGAGTCGGTATATATTTTCGTGATTCCCTGTATCTTTGCGGCATTATTAAAAGTATAAGTATGAAACTGACGCACGGATACTATCATCTGATTGCCATACTGACGGTTGCTATCTGGGGGCTGACCTTTATTGCAACGAAAGTATTGATTAATCACGGACTCACTCCTCAGGAAATTTTCTTTTATCGCTTTTTGATAGCCTATATAGGTATTTGGGCGATTTCTCCAAAACACTTGTTTGCCGATAATTTGAAAGATGAGCTTTGGTTGGTGGCGGGAGGCGTATTCGGCGGATCGCTTTATTTCTTCACAGAAAATACAGCTTTGGGGATTACCCAAGCCTCCAATGTTGCTTTCATCATTTGCACGGCTCCTCTGCTGACTACGATTCTTTCCCTGCTCTTTTATAAGAGTGAGAAGGCTACGAAAGGGCTGATCTATGGTTCGCTGTTGGCCCTGATTGGCGTAGGGCTGGTCGTCTTTAACGGAAGTGTGGTGTTGAAGCTCTCTCCTGTGGGTGATTTGCTCACTTTGCTTGCGGCTCTGTCATGGGCTTTTTATAGTCTGGTAATAAAGCGGATGACGGGACGTTATCCCACGGTATTTATTACCCGTAAGATATTTTTCTATGGGGTATTGACTATTCTTCCCGCTTTTCTTCTTCATCCGCTGCAACCGGATTTTGATGTGCTTCTGCAACCGCTCGTATTGTCCAATCTCTTGTTCCTGGCAGTCCTGGCTTCTTTGATCTGCTATATTCTTTGGAATGTGGTTTTGAAACAGCTGGGAACGATGCGGGCCTCCAATTATATCTATTTGAATCCGTTGGTGACGATGGTGGCTTCGGTGCTCATTCTCCACGAACAAATCACATGGATTACGTTAATGGGGGCGGCTTGCATCATATTAGGGGTTTATCTGGCGGAAAAGAAGTAGGATCATTCCATCTTTTATCTGCCGGGAAACTTAGAACAAATATTGATATTGTGTACCCAAGAACTTCCGGATTTGTTTCAGCGCTTTCGTGATTTGTGCCTCTACTGTCTTGACAGATATATCCATTGACTCCGCGATTTCCTGGTTTGTCAGGTTCTTCGTGCGGCTTTGCAGAAATACCTCACGACATTTTTCGGGAAGTGACAGGATAGCCTCCTGAATTAAATTATTCAGTTCTTCTGTTTCCAGTGAATCGGTGATGCTTACTTGCGGAGTGTCCTGTCCGTTGATATCGTCCAGTGAGACAGTAGCCTTTCTGTCCCGTATAGCGTTCAGACACCTGTTTTTGGCAGCCTGAAAAAGATAAGCTTTGAAAGTAAGCCTGATTTCAAGTTTTTTTCTGTTTTCCCATACGGACGCAAAGATGTCACTTGCTATATCTTCCGCTTCTTGTGTATCTCCTAAATACAAATACATAAAGCGGCAAAGAGCAGTGAAATAAGTATCGAAGACGTACTTGAACGCCTGCTTATCACCATTCTTTATCAATTGCAAAAGGAACATATCGTCCATAGTGTTTGTAATTAGGTTAGTGAGACGTTGCAAAGTTAAAGAATATTTTTTTAGTAGAAACTAAAAAAATGCTTTTCTGAATAAGGGTATGATTCGTTTTTTGTGTCTTAGTATCGGTAACAGTTAAAAACGACAGCGAAGCATGAAAAAAGAAATACCTTGGGAGTTAATCATTTCCGACCTGAAACAAGACATCTCCGATGCTGATAAAAAGCACTTGGAGGAGTGGGTGTCTATCGATGAGAACCGGAAGGTGTATGAAGAACTTCGGGGAGTTTGGGAAAAGGTGCGTGCTAAAGTTATCAATTATACGCCGGACGTAGATTTCTACTGGAAAGAGTTGATGCAGCGCATGGAGGAGTGTGAGGAGGCTGAACGGAGACAAGCTGAAGATATGGAAAGGTCTGAAGATAAAGTTGAAGTGAATCTCAAAGATAAGGAACAACCTGTTCGTTTGTGGGCTTTCCCCCGTTTTCAACGCTATGTTGCGGCTGCCTGCGTAGTTGTGGCTGTCTTCCTTTCCGTTTCTTTATATATAGGTATAAAGATCGGTCAGCCGGAAATGGCGCAACAAACCTATTCCAATTGGGGAGGTAAATCAGAAGTAGCTTTGCCGGACGGGTCGAATGTATGGATTCATTCGGCTACTTCGCTTACTTATAATACGAATTATTATTCGAAAAACAGAAATGTCCGGTTGAATGGAGAGGCTTACTTTGATGTGGCCCACGATAAGGATCATCCTTTCGTCGTTGAAACCGAAGGAATGAAAATCACCGTACACGGTACAAAATTCAATGTAGAATCCTTTCCCGGTTCGGAAAATACATTTGTCAGCCTGAAAGAAGGTTCGGTGTCGTTGGAGACGAAAGCGGAAACCCGTTTTCTGCATCCGGGAGAAGTCGGTACTTTCAACAAGCGTAACGGACGGCTTCAAATAGAAAAAGGAGATATCGAGTTGGCTGTCTCGTGGGCAAGCAATCAGATTGTATTTAAAAACAGGCCGTTGAATGAGATTTGCCCTCTTCTGTCCAAATGGTATAATGTGAAGATAAATTTGTCTCCGGAATTGCAGGAACAGTACAGATACACATTCACCTTGCGGCACGAACCGTTGGAAGAAATCATGCGAATCATGTCGCGCATTCATCCTATCAACTATGAATTTAATGATGAGAATATGTTGACGATTTTGCCGAAGCAGAAACAATTAAAATAAAATCAATTTTTTATGAACCGGATTACGGCAACAATTCAATGGGCTGACCCCCCTACTGAAGTGAATAGTGTTGTAGTCTATTAGTTAACTTTTAATATTTAATCATTATGAGTATTTTTAAAAAGGGCGCAGATCAGATTCGCGGGATCTCATGGAGTATGATACTATTGTTGTCGGTACTCTCATTATGGTCTTGCAGTGACGATGATGATGCGGACGAGCGTAGCGGCTGGGTGAGAGTCTTGCCGTTGGATTTGAGTTTTAATTCTTCCGGTGGAACAAAGGACGTTTATCTGGTAGTGACGAAAGATGTTGAATTGAGTGGACTACAATGTTCTGTGGCAAAAAATGGACAAGACTGGTGTACATTAGAGTTAAAGGATAACTTGTTGAAAGTGACCGTAGATCCCACTTACTATGAAGAACCACGTGCCACGGTGGTTACACTTTCTTATGGTGAGTTGACTAGAGAGATACCTGTCAGCCAGGAGGCTTCTTCCGGATCTGACGATGTGCAAATTACTGTCAGCAGTGCAACGGCTACTACGGAAGAAGTGGAATCGGAACAACGTGGTGTTGTTTGTTCTTTCGACGGTGATTACACCTCTTATTTCAATTCAAAATTTGGAGCATTTACCGACTGGCCTTTCCAAATTACCTATACGCTGGAGAACTGTACATCATTGAATTACATCATTTATCATCCACGTACGGATAATGGTACAAAATACGGAGCATTCAATAAGTTTGATGTATTGGTGTCTACTGCGGCAAATCCTGAATTTGTCAAAGTGAAGTCTTTTGAACTGGAAACCAATTATACGGCTGCTTCCGTACTGCAATTGGATGAAGCAATAAAAGACGTGAAGAAAGTACGTTTCGACATTCACGCAGCTCACAATAACCGTATCAGTTGTGCTGAAATGGAATTTTTCCAAACTAGTAGCAACAAATATGACTATCTTCAGATTTTCACGGATAACTCTTGTTCCGAACTTCGTGAAGGTATTACAGAAAAAGATATTAAGAAAATGCCGGGCGAAACGTACAAGAAACTTGCTACCGCTCTGTTGACCGGAACCTATAATCCGGAATTCAGGGTTGCCGAATATCGTCCCTATCAGAATCCGAGCATTATGGCTGCTGTCAACAAGACAGGTCCTTACAGTTTGCGGGACAATCCTACCGGCATTTATGTAGAACAGGGAGACGAGATCCTGGTATTGGTGGGTGATACTCACGGACAAAACATATCTATGGTAGTCCAGGATTTGAGTCTGGGATACAATAGTAGTAAATCATATCCTCTCCTTCCCGGTGAAAATAAACTGAAAATGGTTATCGGAGGTTTGGTTTATATTCAGAATCAGACCAATGACAAAATTCCCTTGGAGTTGAAGACAGAAGAAGACAAAAAAGTGGCTGCTGCTAAATCTGTAAAGGTTCACTTCCCGTTCGGTAAAGTGAACGGTTACTTCGATGCACAAACCGGAACACAGGCTCAATTTGAAGAAATGCTACGCAATGCGAAGTGGATAGACTTGGATGTGGTGGGCAAATATGTTCATGTCACTTGGACCGTACTTGATTATAAACAGGCCAACACTCCTATTCTGGATGTAATGGATTTATTGGATCAGGTCGTTTATCTGGAGTGGGACTTCATGGGATTGTTCAAATACAATAAGGAATTTGGTAACCGTATGTATCTTCATGTAGAGCATAATGCCAAGAATCCTTATTCGGCTTCCAATCATACAGCTTATCTGCCGAGTTACCGCGATGTATTCTGTACAGTGGAAGGACTGAAAAACCGTGTTTGGGTATTAGGACATGAAATTGGACATGCCAACCAGACTCGTCCTGGACTGAAATGGTCGGGACTGACCGAAGTGACAAACAATATACTTGCCAATTATGTGAGAGGAGCATTTGGAAAAGGCTCCCGTTTAATGGATAAAGATACCGGTGTGACTGTTTACGAAGAAGCGATCGCCCGAATTGTAACGGCTCAACAACCGCACTGTCTGAAGAATGCATCCGACGAATTCTATGTGAAACTTGTACCCTTCTGGCAGCTAAAGCTTTACCTAATGGATGTACTGGGTCAGGAAGACTTCTACCGTGATTTGCACGAACACTATCGCGTGACTCCTGATTTGGATACAACTGTCGACACGCAAGGTATCTTACAACTGGATTTCGTGCGTCAAGTATGTAATCTGGCGAAGGTAGATTTGTTGGATTTCTTTGAGAAGTGGGGATTCCTTCGTCCTGTAGATATCGTTATGAATGATTACGGAGACAAACATTTCACAGTGACCGATGAACAGATTCAAGCACTGAAAAAAGAAATAGAAAAGAAAGGATATCCGAAAGCTCCGGAAAACTTATATCTGATAACAGATGAAAATGTAAACGACTATAAATAACACAGAAATATGAAAACTATCAAATATATCACCAATTATTCTTTGTGGCTGGCGTGTGCATTGTTTGCTGTCCTGTTTACAGCTTGCGATGACGATGAAGCGTCAGCGCTGAAAGTCAACCGCCTGGCGGTGGCCGATGTGGCAGAGGGCACTATTTCCTTGATTGAAGGAGACACTTACGCCACTGCTGTTACTACTCTTCCTGCGGATGCGGTAGACGCCGGAGAATACACATACCGTTATACGACCGGCAACGAGAAAGTATTTACCGTAGATGAATCCGGTGTTGTTACAGCTACCGGAGTAGGGGAGGCTGTATTGAGTGTATGGTCAATCAATAATACCGATTTGTGGACTACCTGTCTGGTGAAAGTGGAGAAGCGTATTTATCCGGTTACTTCCATTACCGTAGCTGAAGCATACAAAGACTATTATGTTGCAATGGACCGTACCATCAAATTGGGTGAGACGGTAGCGGTATTCCCAGAGAATGCTACTAACCCTGATGTCATTTATTTGTCTTCGGATCCTGAAGTGGCCGAAGTCAATGAATACGGCGAAGTCTATACAAAAGGATTGGGTGATGTGACTATTACTATTAAGGCTACCGATGGAAGTGAGGTTGCCGCAACTTGTGATTTCCATGTGAGCAATGTAGAATATACGGACTATCTGGAGCGTACTAACTGGACAGTGGAGACTTCTCATCCCTGGGCTGCTGATAAAACAGTCGGTGGTGAACCTGAAAAGATGTTTGACGATAACACGAAAAGTTCCATTCTTTTGGTGAAACCAGGCAAAACATTTACTGATGCTAATAAAAATGTAATAACGGTTCCGGCTACCGATGTCGTTTATTTCATTATTGATATGCAGACACCGCAAACTTTCGACTTCTTTAAATTGACTCACCGGACAGACAATACCAGTGATAATCTTCGTGTGAAGAAAGTTTCTGTCTACGGTAGCAATGATAATGAAGAATTTACTGAAATCTTGAAAGGAGCTGATATACCGGTAGTCAAAACAATTAGTGATGTAGTAGTCGACTTGCCGATGAAAGTGACTTACCGTTACTTTAAGATAACACTGGACGCATGGAGCAACGGTGGTAACACAATGCAAATATCCGAGTTCAATATCGGTAAAATGAATTTTTTGACAAATAAGTAAGAGAGAAAGGAGAGCCTATGATATAATGAAAATATAGAATAAATAAGGGGGAGGTTCCGCTTCCGGCTTTCCCCCCTACCAAATCAAGTTTTTTATTAACCGAAGAAAGTGAGTGAACATTAAAATCTGACCCATTTTAATGCAGCCTCCTTACAGTTAACTTTTAATATCGCAAAAATATGAATTTAAAAAAGCATTTTGCACTTTTAACGCTATTATTTTTTAGCGTTGTACTTTCTGCACAAGTAAAAGAGAAGATGATAACGATAAGCTTCTCGAAAATTCCATTGTCCGAAGCTATGGCACGCATTGAGAAAACCAGCGGCTATACCTTCTTTTATGATGCAACACAAGTAAATGTGAAACAGGAAGTCAGCCTGAACGTGAAACAGGTTCCTGTATCCAAAGCGGTAGGAGAGATGCTGAAAGGCATTGACCTGTCATTTGAAGTGACCAGCACACAGATTGCCTTGTTCCCCAAAAAGAGTACTTCGGCACAGACGGGCAAGGCGACTACAATCATCGGTAAAGTTGTAGACGAGAACGGAGAACCCATTATCGGAGCTAACGTTTTGGTAGCCGGCACAACGACCGGTGTGATTACCGATATTGACGGTAACTACAAACTGGAAGCGCCTTTCGGATCTTCGCTTCAGATCTCGTATATCGGTTATACGACTCAGACGGTGAAAGCCGGGCAGAAGTCTATCATCAAAATGAAGGAAGACTCCAAGACACTGGAGGAGGTCGTAGTGGTAGGTTACGGTGTAATGAAGAAGAAAGACCTGACCGGAGCCGTGGCATCCTTGAAAGCCAGCGACCTTGAAAAAGAACAACCGAAAACTGTTCAGGATATGCTCCGCACGGGTGTGGCCGGACTTTCGGTAGGTATCGAAACCGACACGAAGGGTAACACCAGCATGATGGTGCGTGGTAAAAACAACCTGCGTGCAACGAGTACGGATAAATCTTCCCTTGAACCTCTGATTGTATTGGACGGAGTAATCTATTCGGGACAGATGACCGACATCAATCCTAACGACATTGAGCAGATAGACGTATTGAAAGACGCCAGTTCCACAGCCGTTTATGGTGCGAAGGCAGCCAATGGCGTTGTGCTGATTACTACTAAGAAAGGAACAAGTTCAACGAAACCGATTATCAATTTCAGTGGTACATGGGGACTTTCAATGGTGAACTCTTTGCCGGAAGTATACGAAGGAGAGGATTTCATCAATTTCCGCCGGGATGTGGAAGTTAGCAAGAATCCTTCAAAAGCAGCTACCGGATATTTCGACAATCCGGCACACATGTCCAATGCGGACTTGGCAAACTGGATGGGAAACGATAAAGGCGACCCGACAAGTATCTGGCTGACACGTCTCGAATTTACCAATACGGAGGTCAACAACTATTTGGCCGGACGTCTTGTAGACTGGCGCGATGTCATTTATCAGGATGTAGCGTTACGTCAGGATTACACGGTCAGCGTGGCAGGAAAGAAAGACGAAATGTCTTATTATTCATCTATCAACTACCTGAAAAACGAGAGTAACGTGCGTGGCGGAGGATACAGTGCTATCCGTGCACGTATCAACCTGGAGAATAAGATACAGAGCTTCCTTACTTACGGTGTGAACGCACAGTTTACTTCACGTGATGAGGGATATATCAGTAGTTCATCCGGCAATTACACTACTCTTTCACCTTTCGGAAGCCTTTACGAAGACGATGGAGTGACTTTGAAACAATACCCTACCGGTAACAATAACCAGAGCAACCCGTTGCTTGCTCCGGCTTTCCAGAATAAACGCAATGACATCGAGAACTTGAATGCAGCTCTTTATCTGAAAATCACCCTCCCTTTGGGCTTTTCTATCCAGACTACTTATTCTCCGCGTTTTGAATGGACAAACTATCTTTTCCATAAGGCAGCCGCTTCTCCCGACTCCGGTTCGCAGAACGGCCGTGTGGAACGTACGCATACGAAGGATTTCTATTGGCAATGGGATAATATGCTGAAGTGGAACAAGACATTCGGCAAGCACGCTTTTGACTTTACTTTCCTTGCCAACTGGGAGAAGTTCCAGCGTTGGCATGATGAAATGACGAATGAAAACTTCCTGCCTACCGACGAACTGGGTTATGGAGGTATCGGTTTCGGTACCAGCCCTAACGTATCCAGTGATGATGTCTACCGTACAGGAGACGCCTTTATGGGACGTCTGCACTATGTATACGACCAGCGTTACCTGATTACCGCCACTGTACGTCGTGACGGATATTCGGCTTTCGGGCTTGCCAACCCGCGTGCCACTTTTCCGGCTATCGCATTGGGTTGGGTGTTCTCTGAAGAGAAATTCCTGCACCGTCCGGATTGGTTCGAATATGGTAAACTGCGTCTCTCATGGGGTAAGAACGGTAACCGTGCCGTAGGTACTTATGCTGCATTCATGCAGTTGGCCCCGCGCAAATACATTTATGTGGATCCGGCAACCGGCAGTCTGGTGACCGCCAACACTTTCTATGCTTCTACTATGGCTAACCCCAACCTGAAATGGGAATCAACGACTTCATGGAATATCGGTACGGACCTGACTTTCCTGAAAGGCAGACTGAGCGCGAACCTGGATGTATATAAGAAGATTACGACCGACCTGCTTGTCAGCCGTGAGTTGCCCAGCCTGATCGGTTACAGCTCCGTGATGTCTAATATCGGTGAGGTACAGAATACCGGTGTCGAGCTTTCACTGAACTCTACCAACATCAGAATGGATAAGCTTACATGGCGTACTTCTTTCAGCCTGGCTTATAACAAGAACAAGATAACTCACCTGTACGGAATCATGGAAGATGTGAAAGATGCGGACGGTAACGTTATCGGCCAACGTGAAGCGGACGATATCAAGAACAAGCGTTTCATCGGACACGATATTGATGAAATCTGGGATTACAAGGTAGTGGGAATCTGGCAGGAAGAAGAACGTGAAGAAGCTGCCAAATACGGTCAGCAGCCGGGTGACGTTCATCTGCTGGATAAAGACATGAACTACAAATATGACAATACGGATAAGGAATTCCAGGGAACTACGATGCCGCGTCTGCGTTGGAGTATGCGTAATGATTTCACGTTGTTCAAGAACTTCAATATCTCGTTCAATATGTACTCCTATATCGGACATAAAAAGACATTGGGACGTTTTACCAACGACAATGCTTTGCTGAACGTGACGAACCAGATTAAACGTGACTACTGGACGCCGGAAAACCGTAACAATGAATATCCGCGTCTGGCCAACAAGAAGCCTGCCGGCGTTTCGTATGCCATTTACAAGAACGCTTCTTTCCTGCGTTTTGATAATATCTCAATCGGATATACTTTCCCGAAGAAGCTGATAGAGCCGCTGCGGATTCAGAACCTGAACGTCAATGCTACGATGAAGAATGCAGGTTATATCTCCGGTTGGCCCGGTTACGACCCGGAAAACAGTGATGCAAATACCCCGAGAGTAATTTATTTTGGTATTAACTTGACTTTATAATATCTACAGACTGATGAAACTAAATAATAAGAAAACAGGCATTGCCTGCATGATTGGAGTAGCTGTATTAGCAAGTAGTTGTTCGGATTGGCTGGACCCGAAGCCACTTTCATTCTATACGCCGGAGATCTCTTTTGCGGATTACAACGGCCTGAAGACCGGAACGGATATGTTGAACCGTGACGTCCGTTACTTTGATTTTTATCCCACATCGGGTTCTGCCGACCCTTGTATCCTTTCCGAATATTTCTTTTCGGATATAAGTGTCAACGGACGTACTGACGCGGCAAACTCTCCACAGGATCTTGTTCGACAGATTACTCCCAGTGCTTCTCTGACAGGAAATGCAAGTCAGATTAATAACTATTGGACCTATCTGTATAAAGGTATTAAAGACGCCAATACATTGCTGACCCGTTCGGAAACGGCAGAGTTTGACAATGAAGACCAACGTAAGGAAATTGAAGGATTGGCATGTTTCCATCGTGCTTATCGTTATTACCGTCTGGTGAATCAGTATGGGGATATACCGTTCATCACAGAAGAAATCACCGGGCCACGTTATGATTTTTATTCAACGAAGCGTGAAGCAATCTTGCGGTATCTGAAAAACGATTTGGACCGTACGGCTCCTTATCTGAAAAACAACGTTTATATCGGTATGGTGACTCAGGCTGCGGCTTATCACTTACTGACAAAGATCAATCTTGCATTGGGCGAATTTGACGATGCAATCGAATCAGCCAATAACGTCATTAATGACGGAGTGCACTATCTAATGACAGAGCGTTTCGGTGTTGACAAGAATGACGCTACCAAGAATGTGATTTGGGACTTGCATCAGTCTGAGAATAAATCCTTGCCTGAAAACAAAGAAGTACTTTACATGGTGCTCGACCGTTATGATGCCGGTGAGGATATTCGTTCGGCAGCCGGACTGGAAATCAAACGGCAGGTGCTTCCCTGGTTTGCAAAAGACGGCGAGATTAAAACTCCCGACGGCAAAAACGGATTTACCGATAACGATGCAAAGAAAAATCCCTATCTTGAGCAATATGGTCGTGGAGTATGTACAGCACGTTCTACCTGGTATCATACGCACATGATCTGGACACTGGATGACACAGATCTTCGTCATGCTCCGGGCAACTGGATAGAAATGACCGACCTGACCTACAATAATCCTGAGCTCAAAGGTACGGAATGGTACGGACAACCGGTTCGCTTTAAAGACGATAAAGGAAACATCCTGGTAAACGATACAATTCGTGACTGGGTGGGGTGGCCGCATTATAAGACCAACGTTGCCGACCAGAAAGATAAATGGTGGCGCGGTGGTTGGGCCGACTGGTATATTTTCCGTATTGCCGAAACGTATCTGTTACGTGCTGAGGCATACATTTGGAAGGGTGATGCAACCAGCCTCCAGAAAGCTGCCGATGACGTGAACAAGGTACGCCGCAGAGCGGGAGCCGATGAACTTGATGCTGACCAGATGACTATCCGTACGATTCTGGACGAACGTGCCCGCGAACTGTATTACGAAGAACCGCGTAAGACGGAGTTGACCCGTATCGCATTTATCTATGCTAAAACCGGCAAGGCGGACGATAAGGGACGTACCTACCGTATGGATAATTTCTCCGAGAAAAACTTCTTCTACGACCACATTATGGATGTAACGGATTTCTATAACAAAGGGGTGAAAACGCCGATTGGAAATGAATATACCATTGCTCCCCACAATGTATTGTGGCCGATTGCATTGAATGCTATTTCGACAAATGTGCAGGGACATATCAATCAGACACCGGGATATGCCGGTTCGGAAAACAATATTGAGCCGTTGGACATTGACTTCAGCAAGTAACGTTTTCTTAATGGTATAACGTACCATTAACTTCCTGTTTATTGGGCATATATATCCACCACGCTGGGCATATATGCCCAATATGTTGAATCTATATATCCACCATGGTGGATATATATTTCCAATAAATCCCTCAATTATATCCGATATTTGGCGTATATTTGTACTTTGTCGGGTATTGGAACCAAAAAACTACCGAACTTTCATAATTTTTTAAACGATAAACGAATGAATCTAAGAACAAAAATCGGGGTCGTAGCAGTGCTGCTGTCTACCCTCACCGTGCAAGCACAAAACATTCCTTTCCGTAAAGCGGAAATAAAAGAAACGATGAAGAAAGTTGCCGACTGGCAAATAGCTAACCCCAACAAGGGCGCCGAACATGGTGACCTGAGCTGGACAAACGCCGTACTATATGTCGGTATGCTCGACTGGGCGGAATTGGCGGAACGTGAAGACGGTAACAAGGATTATTTTAAATGGCTCACCCGTATCGGAAGCCGTAACGGCTGGCAGCCGGACAAGCGGATGTATCATGCCGACGACATCGCTGTTTCACAACTCTTTATCGACCTTTACCGGAAATATAAGAACAAATATATGCTCAATCCTACCATTGCCCGCACGGATTGGGTGATGAAGAACCCGCCGACGGACGATTTCAAGCTGGATTATCGCAAACCTGAGACACTGGAACGCTGGACTTGGTGTGACGCCCTCTTTATGGCTCCTCCGGTCTACACTAAATTATACGTCCTGACGGGTGATAAAAAGTATATCAAATTCATGAACCGCGAATACAAAGCTACGTATGACCACCTTTTCGACAAGGAAGAGAATCTTTTCTATCGCGACTGGCGGTATTTTGACCAACGCGAGGCCAACGGCCGGAAGGTTTTCTGGGGACGCGGCAACGGCTGGGTGCTCGGCGGGCTGGCGGAGATATTGAAAGAACTGCCTGCAAAGGACAAGAACCGGAAGTTTTACGAAGAACTGTTCGTGAAGCTCTGTACCCGTGTCGCTAAATTGCAGAATGCGGACGGATTCTGGCATGCAAGTCTGCTCGATCCGGCTTCTTACCCGTCACCCGAAACAAGCTGTACCACGTTTATTGTCTATGCTTTGGCTTACGGAATCAACGAGGGACTGCTGGACAAGGATACTTTCCTTCCTATACTGGTAAAAGGCTGGAATGCACAGGTTTCTGCTGTCGATGCAGACGGTAAATTAGGTTATGTACAGCCTATCGGGGCCGATCCGAAGAAGGTGACGCGGAATATGACTGAAGTATATGGCGTGGGTGCTTTTTTAATGGGCGGATGTGAGATTTATAAAATGGCCAGATAAACAAGAACTCATAATCTAATGGTAAAAAATATGATTGTATTTCTGCTCCTGTTACTGGGAGCAGTTATGAATGATACGTCCGCACGTGATGTCATTTCTTTCAATACCGGCTGGCAATTTAAGAAAGGGCCGTTTTCTACGGACCCTATGCGTGCTTCCGCACAATGGGACGGCAAGTGGGAGGAAGTGACAATTCCCCATACCTGGAATGCGAAAGATATGCAAGTGAAAGCTGATGCATTCTACGAAGGTGTAGGTTATTACAGAAAGAAACAGTTTTTCGGAAATGAGTTGGCGGGTAAACGTGTATTCTTGCGTTTTGAAGGAGTAGGGGCTTGTACAGAAGTCTATGTCAACGGAAAGTTGGTGGGAACGCATAAAGGCGGGTATAGTGCCTTCGCTTTCGAGATAGGCACTGCCTTGAAACTGGGGGCTGAGAACGAGATTATCGTGAAGGCTGACAATACGGCCCGTCCCGATGTGATTCCTGTCAATCACAGTTTGTTTGGGGTGTATGGCGGTATTTACCGTTCCGTATGGTTGATTACTACGGAGCAGAATAATATCACAGTGACCGATTGCGCCTCTCCCGGTGTGTACATCACTCAGAAGAATGTATCAAGACGTTCGGCGGATATAACTGTTAAAGTAAAGCTGGATAATGGTAGTCTGGCTCCTGCGCAGCTTGTTCTGGAGAACAGTATTTATACGCAGGAAGGGAAAAAGGTGGTTTCCCAACGTCTGCCGCTTGAGTTGACTCCGCAAGGAACACAAAGCTATGTATCAACATTCAAACTAAAGAATCCTCATCTCTGGCAAGGTAGGGAGGACCCTTATCTTTACAAAGTAGTCTCCCGTCTGTTGGCAAATGGTGAGGTGATTGACGAGGTCACGCAGCCTTTGGGTGTTCGTCATTACGAAATTGTTGCCGGAAAAGGTTTCTATCTTAATGGAGAGAAATATCCGATGTATGGTGTTACCCGTCATCAGGACTGGTGGGGCCTGGGGAGTGCGCTGACCAACCGTGAACATGATTTTGACCTGGCTCAAATTATGGATGTCGGTGCCACGACCGTGCGTTTTGCTCATTATCAGCAGTCGGAATATCTTTATTCGCGTTGTGATACATTGGGCTTGATTATCTGGGCGGAAATCCCCTTTGTCAACCGGGTGACAGGCTACGAATCGGAGAATGCGCAGACACAACTCCGCGAACTGATTCGTCAGAGTTTCAATCATCCCTCCATTTATGTGTGGGGGTTGCACAATGAGGTTTATCAGCCTCACGAATACACAGCGTCATTGACTCAATCTCTTCACGATCTGGCGAAGACGGAAGATCCTGACCGCTACACGGTTGCCGTGAACGGTTACGGTCACGCCAATCATCCGGTGAATCAGAATACAGATATACAAGGCATGAACCGTTATTTCGGCTGGTACGAAAAGAAAGTGCAGGACATCAAACCGTGGGTGGAAGGACTCGAAAAAGACTATCCCTGGCAGAAATTGATGTTGACCGAATATGGAGCCGATGCCAACCTTGACCATCAGACGGAGTATTTGGGCGATGCGTTGAACTGGGGAAAGCCTTATTATCCGGAAACTTTCCAGACCAAGACGCATGAATATCAGTGGAGTGTGATAGCTGAGCATCCCTATATTATTGCTTCTTATCTATGGAACATGTTCGACTTTGCCGTGCCTATGTGGAGCCGTGGCGGTGTGCCTGCCCGGAACCTGAAAGGGCTGATGACCTTTGACCGGAAAATAAAAAAGGACTCTTACTACTGGTATAAAGCGAACTGGAGCAAGTCTCCCGTACTCTATCTGACGCAACGACGTAACACGGACCGCGAACGGAAGCAGACTTCCGTCACTGTTTATTCAAATATCGGAACTCCCAAAGTTTACTTGAACGGCAAAGAACTGACAGGCATTCGTAAGGGATATACGGATGTACATTATATCTTCGACCAGGTGACACTTGAAAAAGGAAAAAACAAAATCAAGGCTGTTGCGGTATATAATGGAAAAGAATACGTTGACGAGATCGAATGGGATTATCAGAGTGAAAAGAAACGTGATGCGGATGCGCACGAAAACAAAAATGAACATGCCGGGTGGTAAAACCCGGCTTATGGACATAAAAAAAGGAGCAACGCCTTGCTCCAACCTTTGTTAACCTTAAATCTAATACTATGAAAAACACATTGCAAAGATACGGACTCTTAGGAAATTAGCAAATTATCCAAGTAAAATACTATGTTTTATAACACGTTTTAATAGTTTTCTCCTGTTTGTTAAGAAAAACGCCGTTCTTTTTTAAAGGTATGCAACACTAATTTTGATAATTGAATCGGTGGATTCCGTTGATTCTCTGCCGAAAAACCGTTATCTTTGTTCCGATAATCACAGTATATACTCAATAAAAAAAGAAAAGGAGAGAACCGTGAACGAAGAAGAAATCGTGCTCACCCCCATGATGAAACAGTTTCTGGATTTGAAGGCGAAACATCCGGATGCGGTAATGCTGTTTCGTTGCGGTGACTTTTATGAAACATACTCTACGGACGCCATTGTTGCAGCCGAAATATTAGGAATCACACTGACAAAACGTGCTAACGGAAAAGGAAAGACGATTGAAATGGCGGGATTTCCTCATCATGCGCTCGATACTTATCTTCCGAAATTGGTTCGTGCCGGAAAACGGGTGGCTATCTGCGACCAGTTGGAAGACCCGAAAATGACCAAGAAACTGGTGAAGCGCGGCATTACCGAATTGGTGACTCCCGGTGTCTCTATCAATGATAATATATTAAACTATAAGGAAAACAACTTCCTGGCCGCCGTACATTTCGGAAAGGCTTCCTGCGGGGTTGCTTTCCTCGACATATCTACCGGTGAATTTCTGACTGCCGAAGGACCTTTCGACTATATAGACAAACTGCTGAATAACTTCGGCCCGAAAGAAATTCTTTTTGAACGTGGCAAGCGCCTTATGTTTGAAGGCAATTTCGGTAGTAAATTCTTCACTTTCGAACTGGACGACTGGGTGTTTACGGAAACTACTGCCCGCGAAAAACTTCTGAAGCATTTTGAAACAAAGAATCTGAAAGGATTCGGAGTAGAGCATTTGAAAAACGGTATTATTGCTTCGGGGGCTATTCTTCAATACCTGACAATGACACAGCATACTCAAATCGGGCATATTACTTCATTGGCTCGTATTGAGGAGGATAAATATGTCCGGCTGGATAAATTCACGGTGCGCAGCCTCGAATTGATTGGCAGCATGAACGATGGCGGAAGCAGTCTGCTCAATGTGATTGACAGGACGATCAGCCCAATGGGAGCACGTCTGTTGAAACGTTGGATAGTTTTTCCATTGAAGGACGAGAAACCGATCAATGAGCGTCTGAATGTGGTGGAGTATTTCTTCCGTCAACCGGACTTTAAGGAGTTGATCGAAGAACAGTTGCATCTTGTCGGTGATTTGGAGCGTATCATCTCCAAAGTGGCTGTGGGACGTGTGTCACCGCGTGAAGTGGTTCAGCTGAAAGTGGCTTTGCAGGCTATCGAACCGATCAAACAGGCTTGTCTTGAAGCGGATAATGCAAGTCTGAACCGTATTGGTGAGCGGTTGAATCTTTGTGTTTCTATTCGTGACCGGATTGCCCGGGAAATTAATAATGATCCTCCTTTGTTGATAAATAAGGGCGGAGTGATTAAAGACGGTGTGAATGCGGATTTGGACGAATTGCGCCGGATTTCGTATTCGGGAAAAGACTATCTGCTTCAGATACAGCAGCGGGAAAGCGAAGAAACGGGTATTCCGAGTTTGAAAGTGGCTTATAATAATGTATTCGGCTATTATATCGAGGTTCGTAATGTTCATAAGGACAAGGTTCCTAAAGAGTGGATTCGCAAGCAGACGTTGGTAAATGCGGAACGTTATATCACACAGGAACTGAAAGAGTACGAAGAAAAAATTCTTGGTGCCGAAGATAAGATTCTTGTGCTGGAAACGCAGTTATATACGAATTTGGTACAGGCATTGACGGAGTTTATCCCCCAGATACAGGTTAACGCCAATCAGATTGCCCGGTTGGACTGTCTGTTGTCTTTCGCTAATGTGGCGCGTGAGAATAACTACATCCGTCCGGTTATTGAGGATAACGACGTATTGGATATTCGTCAGGGCCGTCACCCGGTAATTGAGAAACAGCTTCCGATAGGAGAGAAATATATTGCCAATAATGTGATGTTGGACAGCAGTACGCAGCAGATCATCATAATAACCGGTCCCAATATGGCGGGTAAGTCAGCGCTTTTGCGTCAGACGGCATTGATTACGCTGTTGGCTCAAATCGGTTCGTTTGTTCCTGCGGAGAGCGCCCATATCGGGCTGGTGGATAAAATATTCACTCGTGTGGGAGCAAGTGATAACATCTCCGTAGGTGAATCTACTTTTATGGTGGAGATGAACGAAGCGGCGGATATTCTGAACAATGTTTCTTCCCGAAGCTTGGTACTATTTGACGAGTTGGGGCGTGGTACCTCTACGTATGATGGCATCTCTATTGCCTGGGCGATTGTGGAATATATCCACGAACATCCGAAAGCCAAAGCACGTACTTTATTCGCCACGCATTACCACGAATTGAATGAAATGGAAAAATCTTTCAAGCGTATCAAGAACTATAATGTATCGGTGAAAGAGGTGGATAATAAGGTAATCTTCCTTCGTAAACTGGAACGTGGTGGTAGTGAGCACTCTTTCGGTATCCATGTAGCAAAAATGGCGGGTATGCCGAAAAGCATTGTGAAGCGTGCGAATGAGATTCTGAAGCAGCTTGAATCTGATAATCGCCAGCAGGGAATAGCAGGCAAGCCGTTGGCGGAAGTAAGCGAGAACCGTGGTGGTATGCAGTTAAGTTTCTTCCAGTTGGACGATCCGATACTCTGTCAGATTCGCGATGAAATATTAAATTTGGATGTAAATAATCTCACTCCTATTGAAGCGCTGAACAAGTTGAATGATATAAAGAAGATAGTCAGGGGAAAATAGCGGATTATTAACGTGTTCACAAATAGTATATAGAACGTTTTCTGAGGTCTGGAAAACGATTTGTAAGTATAAAAGGCGTTTCCTTTAAGTGATTGGAGGAAACGCCTTTCTAGTATGCAGTCGATTTTTATATATCAGGTTCAGGCTACTTTTTTCTTCCGGTCGTAGAAAAACATGAAGTAGATGCCGACTATAACGAATGGAATACTTAGCCATTGTCCCATGTTGAACATCATGTTGTTCTCGAAATCCTCTTGGTTCTCCTTCAAAAATTCGATGAAGAAACGGAAGACAAATATGTAGGTCAGGCAGAGCCCGAAGAAGAAGCCGCGATGCAGTTTCTTGCTGTAATTCTTATACAGGTAAATCATGATGAAGAACAAGATAAGATAAGCGATCGCTTCGTAGAGCTGTCCCGGATGACGGGGTTGCATATCTACCCGTTCGAAAATGAATGCCCAGGGTACATCAGACGGCTTGCCGATGATTTCGGAGTTCATCAGGTTGGCAAGACGGATACAGCAGGCGGTAATTGGAGTAGCTACGGCAATCATATCCAGCACGTCCATATAATGAAGTTTTGTTTTGCGGCAATAGAGCCACAGAGCAATAATCAGTCCAAGTGTCCCCCCGTGGCTGGCAAGTCCTTCATATCCTGTGAATTTCCAACCACCGGCAGGCAGGAATTTAATAGGTAACAGCATCTCTACAAACCCTTTACCGCTTGTCAGATACTGTCCCGGGTCGTAGAACAGGCAATGCCCCAGACGTGCTCCAATCAGAATACCGAAAAAACAATAGAAGAAGAGGGGGTCAAATTTCTTCTCATCTATTTTTTTATCGCGATACTGGTAGTGAACAATGACGTAAGCCAGAAAAATTCCTACTGCCCACAATAGCCCGTAGTAACGGATAGAAAGGCCGAACAGGTTAAATAGTTCGGGATTCGGATTCCAGTTGATAGATAATAATAAGGTATTCATATTGGATAACGGTTTACGGTTTGGTGAATTAGTGTTTAGTGAATTTTTCGGCTACCATCCGGTAAGTAGGAATATCAATCCCTTGTTCTTCCGCAGCGGTAATCATGTCGAATAACAATCCTTGTATCTCCGAATCATGTCCCCGTGCCAGGTCTTTCTGCATGGAAGCGGTACTTTCCGGGTCGAGTTTGTCGATGACTTTCAGATTATAGCTTATCGGGTCTTCGGGAAATTCTACACCCAGTTTACGTCCCAGTTCGGCACTCTCCGTAGAAAGTCCGATGAAGGTATCGCGCACCTTTCCCGGTTTCTGTACCTCGCCCATGGGGACGTCATAGTAAGCTCCGGTGACAGCCATTGCCGAGATGAACGACCATTTAATGAAGGTATCCCGATTGATATCCGGAGAGATTTCCGCTTTGATTCCGCTCTCCTGAAGATCTTTCTGAACGGCTTCCAGTATTCCCGGGGCAACTTGTGTCCCTTTGTGGGCTCCGTACACCAGGCGGAAAATTTTTCCCATTTGAGTGATCTCTCCTGTACCGGATACGAATCCGACAATATAGATGCAACCGTCGAGTACCGTCACTCCCGGAACGAGACGTTGGATACGCGGTCCTGTTCCGTAAACATTCAGAATAGGAATGACGATTGTCTTGTCATGTGCCGCCCTCTTTATCAGTTCAGTAATCGAGTCGACAGAATATCCCTTGACGCAGACAAAGATTACGTCTGCCTTTCCATTGAATTCTTCTGCTGTTGTTGCCGGGATAGCAAGCGTGTGCTCTCCCTTCAAGTCCGATTTCAATTTCAAGCCGTTTGTCTGTATTGCCTGCAAATGAGCTCCGCGGGCAATACAAGTAACGTCTTTTCCGGCAAGCGACAGAAATCCTGCTATACTGCCTCCAACGCCTCCGGTTCCTGCAATGAGATACTTCATAATAATTACAATTTGCTGATTACAAATGCAAGGTTATCGCGATTATACGTTGAAACGGAAGTGCATGATGTCACCGTCCTGCACGACGTATTCTTTGCCTTCTACGCCCAGTTTTCCAGCTTCTTTCACTGCTGCTTCCGAACCGTACCGGATATAATCATCGTATTTTATCACTTCCGCACGGATGAATCCTTTTTCAAAATCGGTATGGATCACACCGGCACATTGCGGAGCCTTCCAACCTTTCTCGTAAGTCCAGGCACGCACTTCCTGTACGCCGGCAGTGAAGTAAGTTTCGAGATTCAGCAATTTATAGGCTGATTTGATAAGACGTGCTACGCCCGATTCCTCCAAGCCTACTTCGGCGAGGAACATCTGACGGTCTTCGTATGTTTCCAGCTCGGCGATGTCCGCTTCTGTCTTGGCTGCAACAACCAGTATTTCAGCATTCTCGTCTTTTACGGCTTCACGTACCATATCTACGTATTTGTTGCCGTTTACTGCACTTGCTTCGTCTACATTGCAGACATACATTACCGGTTTGCTGGTCAACAGGAACAGTTCATGTGCAATCTTCTGTTCATCTTTTGTTTCAAAAGTAACGGTACGTGCCGATTTGCCTTGTTCCAACGCTTCTTTATATTGAACCAGTACATCGTAAGCCTGTTTGGCAGCTTTGTCGCCACCCGTTTGTGCTTGTTTCTGTACCTTTTGGATACGACTCTCGATCGTTTCCAAGTCTTTCAACTGAAGTTCATAGTCGATGATTTCTTTGTCGCGGACAGGATTTACACTTCCGTCTACGTGTGTCACGTTATCGTCGTCGAAGCAACGGAGTACATGGATAATAGCGTCTGTCTCACGGATATTGGCAAGGAACTTGTTTCCCAATCCTTCACCTTTACTTGCACCTTTTACCAGTCCGGCGATATCTACGATTTCTACGGTTGTAGGAACAATCCGTTGGGGATGTACCAATTCTGCCAGCGCATTCAGACGTTCATCGGGAACGGTAATTACACCTACATTGGGTTCAATAGTACAGAAAGGGAAATTTGCCGCCTGTGCTTTCGCATTCGACAAACAGTTGAAAAGTGTCGACTTACCCACGTTCGGTAGTCCAACAATACCACATTGCAATGCCATATTAATCTATTATTTCTATTATTATCAATAGGATACATATATATGAACAATGATTTGGAGGCAATACCCGGATAAAAAAGAGTGTTTGTTACCAAGTTGTTCATTTTTAGTCTGCAAAGATAATCATTTTTTGAGCTAATAAAGGAAACTTGGTATACTTTCTGTCTTTTCCCCTTATTCCGGCTTACTTTTAGTATGGAAAGTAAAGTCACAGAATAAGGGGATTTTAGTATTAATTATTCGTAAGGCGGCACTTCGGAAATACTACCATACCGGTGATATTCGAAAGAAATGCTTTGTTCCTTGAAGTAGCGAATAAGTTCGATGCGTCCCTGTTTCATAGGAGGCGCTGCCACAATATACATATTGGTTTCCGCGGCACGTTCATACATACATTTGGGGATATTCGGAGAACAAGTACGTACTCTTTCATAGTCCGGCATCACTTTCAGGAAGTCCTCCAGCGATTCCTTTCGAAGCGGCCAGCCATATTGGGTAAGTGCGGCAGTACGGTCATCCGAGGGGTCGAAGCTGATAGTGAGAGGTGTTCTACATAGTTCCGAGGCGTATGAGATCATATTGACCTCTCTATCTGTGTCTTCCGGAAAAAGACGTAGAATCATGCTTTTCAAAGGTAAGTAACGGAAGACATTCTGTTCTCCGTATAGCTTATTAACATCCCTCGGGTCCATAAATTCTTCCTCACAAGCGTCGAAATAACTGTCTATGTAATCAGTCTGGCTGTCCGGCTTGTCTGTGATTTCTACAAAACAGGTACAATAATTGGGACCTCCCGCTTTGATACCGCCTCCGAAAGCAGACAGTTTCATTCCACCGAATGGCTGGCGGTTGACGATTGCTCCGGTGATTCCCCGGTTGATATACAGGTTGCCTGCTATTACGGAGTTTTTCCACAGCTTTTGTTCCTCTTCATCAAGACTCTGTAATCCCGAAGTTAACCCGTAATCCAGGCTATTGACTAACTTAATTCCTTCTTCAAGGTTCTCGATGCAGGCAACACTCAGCAGAGGGCCGAATAACTCGGTTCGGAAAGAGAAGTTTTCCGGTTTCACTCCCCATTTCACGGTCGGAGCCAGCATATATTCTTTCTCATCGATGAAACGGGGAGGAACCAGCCACGATTCTCCCGGTTCGAGGTTGAAGGCTTGCAGCAACTTGTCGTTCTTATTGGTAATCATCGGACCGACAATATTTCCGGGATTCCAGACACTGCCTACTTTCAGGCTCGTTGCCGCATCTTTCAGTTTGCTTTGGAAGTTCTTGTCTTCATAGACCGAACGTTCGACCAATAACAGAGAGCAGGCGGAACATTTCTGGCCGGCATTACCGAAGGCGGAAGCGACGATGTTCATGATAGCATGGTCACGGTCGCCCGATGCAGTGAGGATAATGACGTTTTTGCCTCCCGTTTCGGCTGATAGCGGAGTTACCGGATTGGCTCTTGCGATATTCTGGGCGGTGTCTGTTCCTCCTGTCAGAATGATATGCTTGATTGCAGGGGCGGTAGTCAGCACTTTCAGCGCTTCCCGGTTGGTGATGATGACTTGTAAGGCCTCTTTCGGTACACCTGCATCCCAAAAAGCTTTGGCGAACATCCAGGCAACCGGAGCCGCTACGGTGGCAGGTTTCAGGATAACGGTGTTTCCTCCCGCCAGTCCGGCTACTATACCGCCTACGGGAATGGCACACGGGAAGTTCCACGGTGAAATGACCAATATGGTACCTTTCGGTTTTATCTCTATATCATCTAATGCGGCGAATTTCTTCATCGCTGTCGTGTAGAAACGGGCATAATCTACCGCTTCCGATACTTCTACATCACCTTCAATGACAGTTTTACCGGTTACGGCACACATATAACCTATCAGGTCACCCCTCATATCAGCGAGCCGGTTGGCTGCTTCGTACATAATCCGGTGGCGTTCTTCCAGTGTGGTTTTTCTCCACCCGGCAGGATCTGTCTCGGCAATTTCGATAATCTTTTCCACTTGAGCGCTGTCCGCCTGTGACATTTCACAGATACAGACCTCGTCATTCTGGCAACGGTCGAGGTATTTGTAGCGGTTTTTGCATACTACTGTTTCCGCACCTATCTGTAAAGGAATGATTTCCGGTTCTTCCGTTCCGCTTTTCTTCCATTTGGCAAAGATACGGCGCACCCATTCCTGATTTTGTGACAAGTCGAAGTCCGTATCCGGTTCATTCTGCATTGTGTCCGATGGGGCGACGGGAGTGTACGGAAGATTACGGTTCTGAACGCGTGGAGACACATGCGTGAGGTGATCTTTCATAGCATAGGCTTCTTCAAACTGCTTTGCGAGGAAGTCCCACTCTTTTGTATCCGGTTTCAGATTGAAGGAGTGAGTCAGGAAATTGTCGGGTGCCGTATTTTCGTCCATGCGACGGACAAGATAAGAGACGGCGTTCAGGAAATGTTCGTTTTTCACTACCGGAGTATATAGAATCACTCGGTTGCCGAGCATTGACTGCGCTCTCCAAAGATGATTCGCCATTCCTTCGAGCATTTCGAAGGTCATATATCCGGTTGTCCCGTACTTCTGAGCCAGCAGATAAGCATAAGCGATCGAGAACAGATTATGAGAAGCAACCCCGAGATGTAAAACCCGGGCATTTTCGGGCATCAGTCCACGTTCCAACAGGCACAGATAATTGGCGTCAACTTCTGTTTTGGAAGGACGAATCGGGTTCGGCCAGCCTTTCAGGGAGGAGATAACCGTTTCCATTTCCAGATTACAGCCTTTCACCAGACGCATTTTGATAGGAGCTCCGCCTCCGTCTACGCGGGCTTTGGCAAATTCCAGCAACTCGGTTTGGAAGTCGTATGCATCCGGCAGATAAGCCTGTACGACGATTCCTGCCGAATAGTTCTTGAATTGCGGCAGGTTGAGTACTGCTTTGAAGAGGCGCAATGTGAAGTGGGCGTCTTTATATTCCTCCATATCCAGGTTGATGAACTTGGAGCGTTTTATTCCGTCTTCGTCCGTATAAGGAAAATCAATGGCTTTCTGATAAAGCGCGGACATTCGTGAAACGAGTTCCGGGAAACTTTCTTCGTAGTTCAGAGCGTGTGTCTGCGCGTAGATTCCCGATATTTTCACTGAGATGTAATTAATGTCGGGTGATTCAAGAGCTTCCAGATAGTGATGATAGCGGTGATCGGCTTCTCCGTTGCCAAGCACCACCTCGCCTAAAAGATTCACGTTCTGCCCGATTTTCTCTTTGAAGCGGGTAGCCAGATGCTTCGTGAGTTGCGGGCGTTCCTCATTGATAATAACTTGCGAGGTATCCATGCGCAGGCGTTTTTTGATAATCGGGATAGCGATAAAGTCGAAATGATGTCCGAATGCCTGATACATTTTGAATAAGAAAGCATCCCGTTTGTTCAGAAATTCGGGGACACCGTACTGGTCAAGGAGAGTCTTGATACGTTTGGCGAGTATCTTCCGGTCGCGGATTTGCGAGGATTCGTCGAGCATCTTCACGAGGAATTTCTTGTCTTGCGGGCGCTGCACCATGACGGCATATTTATGCTGTTCCAGGCGTTCGGCTTTCGTAATCGTTTGTTCACAAGTATTATACAGTTTAAGTACCCAATCCTGTACTTCGGTAAGGGTCGGTTGATATTGTTTGTCCATAAGAATCTGAATTATGTAAATGGAGAAAATGTGAAAAAAGAATCTCAAATTGCAATTTACATAGTACGGAGGGTAGGACTAAACATAACAGCACGGTAGCGATGCAGGGTTTGCAACGCTTGCTGCGAGAAGCAGTCGAACAGATACTGTTGTTTCATATTCGTCGTTTTTGAAGGTGATTAGAAACGAAAGACTCACACTTCTCACAAAGATAAAAATAAATTATTGATTTTCAAGTAAAAGGGGAAGAAAATGCAATTGTGATAAATTCTAATATGTATGGTATGAGTTGATACAAGACGCGAGCGAAATAAATTAATCTTAATCTCTCTAAGATTTAGTTGTTCGGATACTATTAATTAGTACTCGTTATGCATGACTTTATTAACTATGAGGAGTAAATATGTGCTAACTTTGAATTAGTTACCTCCTTTAGTATCTGGCCTGATATTTCTTATAAAAAATCAGAAACAGGATGAATCCGGTCAGTGCGAAAGGAACACCTGTGAGGGCGGGGTAACGATAGCCTTCACTAACAGTCAATCCCCCTGCATAAGCGCCAATGGCATTTCCCAGATTGAATGCGACTTGTACGCAGGCAGCCCCCAACATCTCGCCGCCTTTTGCCACACGGATAATCAGTATTTGTTCGGGGCTGGATACGGCAAACAACCCTGCCGTGCAGAGGCACATCAGTATAGCAGCCGTCCATTTGTAGGGAGAAAGGAAGAAAATGAGAAGTAGCATAAGGCATATTAATGCTTGTGCGGCAGTTCCCACTTTTCCGGGTGTATAGCGGTCGGAGAGGCGCCCGCTGATAAGATTTCCCATGACCATACCGAATCCGGCAAGAATCATCAGCGGAGTAATACTTTCGGTGGAGAAACCGGAAATATTCGTCAGCATAGGGTTGATATAGCTGTACCAACAGAATACGCCACCGTTGCCTAACGCCGTAGCACCGAGAATGAGCCAGGGAGCCGGAGTCTTCAAGAAATGGAATTGTCCTTTAAAACCGGTATCTTTCAAGCCTTCTACGTGAGGTACCCAGCGCCAGATGTAATACAGGATAACGATTCCCCAGATGCCGACCAACAGGAAAGTGGCACGCCAGGAAAGCATAGTGCTGAGAGAAGTTCCCAATGGGACACCGAATAGGTTGGCAATGGTCATTCCGGCAATCATAATCGAAACGGCTTCCGAACCTTTCCCTTTATCAGCCAGTCTTTCGGCAACAATGGAGCCGACGCCGAAATATGCTCCGTGCGGTAGTCCGGAGATGAAGCGCGCAGCAAGCAATATCCAATAATTGGGAGCTGTTGCAGCACAGATATTACCTATCATAATCAGGGTAACTAATACCAGCAGAATATGTTTCAACGGATATTTGCGGGCTAATGTCAACACGGGGGCACCCACACAGACGCCTAATGCATAAGCGGAAATGAAATGTCCCGCCATAGGGATACTGATCCCTAAATCTTTTGCCACATCGGGCAAAATACCCATCATTACAAATTCGGCAATACCTAATCCCAGGGTGCCGAACGCCAATGCGATAAGACTCTTTTTCATACCAAACTTAACCTGATACCTGTAACTTTTTACCTTTTTTTTTTTTGCGGGTGCAAAGGTAAAACAAAATCGGGCAGAGTGAGTTCGGTGTGAAATATTTTGATTTAAGTCAATTTATACAATGCTGCGTATGTAAGACTATGGATTTTAATAATTGTGTTTATAATAATATTATTGCGGTTTTTTTTATTAATAGAGATTGCCTTTTCAATTGCTCTTTCCTGAATGTTTAAGAATCCAGTCTGTTATATCTTTTAGAACTTCCGGGCTAATGGTTTCTTCTAGCTGCCCATACTCCGCCAATGTTCCTTTTTCACAGGTTTGAAACAGATGATTTAAGTTCGGGTAGGCTTTTACCGTTACATTCTTATTCCCGTTCTCGCTGATTCTTTGTTGGATAGCCGTAAGGTTCATAGCCGCCTCCACTTGAATGTCCTTTTCTCCGTTTAAGGCAAGTACCGGACATTTTATTTTTTTCATGGCTTTAGCCGGGTCATATCTCATAAAATGAAGATACCAGGGGGAGGTCATGGAACTTATCTGGGAGGAAATCTGCTGTACGGTATTCAAGTCTTTCAGTTGTTCGGACGACATGGTTTTGGTAACATCTGCATATAACTCTTTTTGAAGTTCATCTGTGGTTTTGTCTGCTTGTTGCAGTATGGCATACCTGTTTCGTATCGACAGTTTCGTTCCTTGCCAGAACGCATCCGGCATTCCCTGGGATTTAGAAATCATCTCTACTTGTTTCAGCATCAGGCTGTCACCTCTTACGCCGGCTCCTGCCAATGAAACAATAAACGCAATCGCCGGGTCTTTGGCAGCTACGATGAATGCTATGATTCCGCCTGCGCTATGTCCGATAATGCCAATCTTCTTTGTGTTTATTTCTTTTCTGCCGCGCAGGTAATTGATGGCAGCTTCCGTGTCCGTTGCGAAATCCTCGTTGGTGGCTGTTGCATGGTTGCCTTGTGAGGCGGCTGTGCCACGATCATCACAGCGTAATACGGCGATTCCGTTCCTCGTCAGATAGTCGGCGATGACTAGGAAAGGCTTGTGTCCCATGATCTCCTCATCCCGGTTCTGCGCACCGCTTCCTGTCACCAACACTACTGCCGGAAATTTATTTCCCTTTTCGGGAAGAGTTAATGTCCCCGCAAGGTTAATTCCGTCCTGTTCGTTTCTTACTGTAACTTCTTCACTTTTATAAGGGAAAGGTGGTTGAGGTTCCTGCGGACGTTTGGGACGGTTTGCTTCTCCCTTTTCCAGGTTCAATGGGATAGGCATTCCTTGTGTGAATGTTCCGGTTATCGTTTTGTCACTTTTCAATTTTCCTTTGTAGGAAGCATGAATAACAGGTATCTGAATAGTTAATATGGAATCACTGAAAGAGGTAGCTTGTGTCTTTATGCCGTTGGCTCCCTGGTCGGGACTGTCGAGCGTTGTTACATAAGTTCCTTGAGCCGCTTGGTTGATATGGAATACGATAGTCAGCGACCCGGTGGGAACAGTCAGTTTTCCGTGCCAAGTTCCTGAGATATCTTGCGCGGATGCGGAAGAAGATAAGAACAGTCCGGTGAATAATCCGGTGATAATAGTAGCTATGTAGACAGTTTTCAATGTGTTCATAAGAGAGAGATTAATAGTGAATGTAATTGATGCATATCAGATGATTCGTACAAAGATAACGATTATTCTGACATAAAAAATAAGACATTACTCAATCTTGTTTTAAGTCGAGTAATATTTTATTCGGATGAGATGTGACATACGGTTACCGGAGTGGGACCGGAGAAGAAAATGTTCGAACGAAGCCGATAAAATAGAAGAAGTTTGCAAAAATATACTCATATCTGTATTCAAACTCATATAAAAAAATTATTTTTGCTCATTCGATTGTATGGCAATCCTGCCCGTTGCTTGATAAAAGTATATGAAATGAGGAAAAATTGTGGATAATAGAGAATTAAATATCATAAATCGTTTTCTTCATGGTGATCATGAAGCCTACTCTCTGCTGTACAGAGATCATATTCAGGAGCTTTTCTCTTATGGCAAAGCTCTGACCGGCAATGATGAGCGGTTGAAGGATGCGATTCAAGATGTATTTTATAAACTATTATCCAACCCTGCCGCATTGAAGGATGTGCAGAACTTAAAGTATTTCCTTTTTAAATCATTGAAAAACAGACTGATTGATATACTCAAATCAGAGATGCGCCAGTCCCAGTCCGGTGAGGCAGCTGCCTACGAACAGATTGACTTCACCATAAATGACGTCACTGTACTGGATTCTCTGATTGAGGAAGAAGAACGCCTTGAATTAAGCCGGAAAATTAAATCGTTGTTGAACCTGCTGACTCCCCGGCAACGGGAGGCAGTCTGCCTGCGATATATATATGATATGGAGTATGATGAAATTGCGGATTTGTTGAATATGAGCAACTCCAAATCAGCGAGAAACTTAGTATCCCGGGCACTTGAACATTTACGTAAAGAAGACCTTGAACTTCTTATTATCCTCCCTTACACTATCAATCTAATAATTTGAAATAGTGTCCAGTACTCTTCTCCTTCCCGCAAGGAGGGGAATGGAGATGCCACCGACTTACTAAATTACCATCAAATTTGAAGAAGAACCAAAAAAAGTTCTTTTTTTTAATGGCAAAAAAAGCTGGCCGTCGTCTTTATTATAAACAAGCCTTAAAACTGTTTATTGTTAACCTGTATTTAAAGAATAAATAAGCTATGACTATTGATATTAAATACGAGAATTATTCTGTCAAGGATTTCTTGGAAGACGATTTGTTTCTCCAATGGCAACTGGCGCCGACAGAAGCACTGGATGAGTTCTGGAAACAAGTACTACAACAATATCCGCACCAGGAAGCCAATCTTTCCGACGCTGTCCGGACCTTGCATTCAGTAACGATCAATCACGTTTCACTTTCCCGTCGGGAAGAAGATAAAATGCTTCAAAATATATATGCCCGTTATCGCAGGCATAGAGTCCGCCGCTTTATTTATTGGAGCACCAGTGTGGCGGCGAGCCTGATACTGCTGTTTCTTTTGGTTTCTCCGCTGAGGGACTTTACGGGAGAGAAAGTCAATGTGATGCTGACCGACGTACAGTCTGTGCGACTGGATACGATTCAGGATGTGCAACTAATAATCGGCGAGAAGAAAACGATAGCTATGGCGGAGGATGCGGATATTAGTTGGACGAAGGAAGATGAGATAGAGGTAAACGGACGTTCGTCCAACTCGACTTATAAATCACGGATAGATGCGGATGTGACATATAGCACTTTGCTGGTACCTTATGGCAAGCGTTCGTTTCTGACATTGCGGGATGGCACAAAAGTGTGGATCAACTCCGGTACAGAGGTGAGATTTCCCGTCAATATGGAAGGAAAAGAGCGCAGCATTTATGTCGACGGAGAAATCTATATTGAGGTGGCTAAAGATAAGGAACGTCCTTTCTATGTACATACTTCGGGATTTGATGTCCGGGTGTACGGTACAAAGTTTAATGTAACTTCCTATAAGGCGGACAAGGAGAAGTCGGTTGTGTTGGTAGAAGGCAGTGTTTCGGTCTGTTCCAAAGAAGAAACAAAAGAGAAGGAGGCGAAAGAAATCTTCCTGCATCCCGATCAGATGTATCATACAACGAACCGGGGACCTATGATTACCCATGTAAACGCACTTCAGTACATTACCTGGAAGGACGGAATCTGGCAATTTACGAGCGAGAGTCTGGAAAGCATTGCACTCCGGTTGTCACGTTATTATGGAGTAGATATACATTGTGATGAGAAGACGGCTGTGAAGTCATGTACAGGAAAGCTGATTCTGTTTGACGATGTAGACAAGACATTACGGATTATAGAAGAAATATTTGGTGTGCGGTATGAAACCAATCAAAATGAAATAATCATTAGTATGAACCCTTAAAACAAGATAGCCTATGGTAAAATAAACGGAATAAAAAACCGGATAATATGGCCGTATTATCCGGTGTAATTTAGTTCACTAATAAAACATTAAAAGCAATTCTAAACAACAATCAAATGTATGGAAAAAAATGCTCATTTGAAATTAACGAATACTTATTTATATAAAAGGATGTTGAACATTCCTCGAATTGTTTTGCTCTTTTTATGTGTGTCTTTCACCGTTCCTTCGTTGGCAGAGACCACTACGATGCAGTTACCGCAGCTTTCGCTGAGTCTGAATAATGTGACGATACGTGAAGTATTTAACATAATAGAGAAAAATACGGAGTACGTATTTATCTTTTCGGACGAGTTGCTTACCGACTTGAATGGAAAAGTCAGTATTCATGTAAATAAGCAAACGCTGGATAAAATATTGGATAAAGTTTTACAGTCGACAGGTTTGACTTATAAGATTACCAACAGGCAGGTCACGGTGAGTAAGAAAAGTCAGGCAGTCGTCCAGAGAACTTCTCTGAAGGTGACGGGACACGTGAGCGACGAAAAGGGAGAGCCCCTGATCGGGGTAAACATACAGGAAGAAGGAACCAACAATGTGGTTGTAACCGATATGAACGGAAACTTCTCGATGTATAATATATCCGGTCCTTCTTCTGTCCTGAAGTTTACCTATATCGGATTTATTCCGTTGAGGGTAGTGGTAGGAAAGCAGACGAATCTGTCGGTAAAGCTCGAATCCGATGTGAAAGGTCTGGAAGAAGTAGTTGTGGTAGGATATGGCTCTCAAAAAAGAGAGAGCGTCATTGGAGCTATTACCACTATGAAGCCTGCCGCCTTGCAGATTAATCAGAGCCGTTCCGTTACCAATGCATTGGCAGGACAGGTAGCGGGTATTATTGCCGTACAAAGAAGCGGGGAGCCGGGCAATGACGCTTCCGACTTCTGGATTCGCGGTATTTCATCTTTCGGTTCGGGAACGACTCCGCTGGTGCTGGTCGACGGAATCGAACGTAGTCTGAGTAATCTTTCTCCGGAGGAGATCGAGTCTTTCTCTGTCTTGAAGGACGCCACCGCTACGGCAGTCTATGGTGTGAAGGGAGCCAACGGAGTTATCCTGATACAGACCAAGCGTGGCCAGATTGGTAAACCCCGTATCCAGATAAAGGCTGATTATGGTTTCTCTGCTCCGACTATGTTACCCGAATTTGTCGATGGTGCCAAATATATGGAAGTGATGAATGTCGCCAGCCAGTTCTCTTCGGGGAAAGATATGTATACGCAAGCTGCTATTAATGCCACCCGCAACGGTACGGACCCCGACTTGTATCCGAACGTAAACTGGCTAAAGGCAGTGACAAAGGATTATGTGCCGAGCGGACGTGTTTCATTGGACATCAACGGAGGTAGCGAGCGGTTGCGTTATAGCTTGATTCTTGCCTACTACGGTGAAAAAGGGATGACGGTTACGGACCCGGGCGTAGAATATGACGCTTCCAATAAATTGTCCCGTTACAATATCCGTACCAATCTGGATATGAACCTGACTCCTTCTACTGAAATTAATGTAAGTCTGGGAGGATATATCCTGAATCAGCGCACGCCGGGATACACCACATCCAGTGATGAAAACCCCCGTACTCCTTTTACTGATATTATCAAACTGGCTTTTAAAAACACCCCGATTGTACACCCGGTGATTTACTCGAACGGACAAATTCCGGCAAATACATCGCAGACCAACCCGTGGGCTGCCGCTACACATTCGGGGTTTATCTCCAGCTATATCAGCAGTTTACAGTCCGTTTTCGCCGTTACACAGGATATTGGTAAGTTATGGCATCCCTTGAAAGGCTTGAAGGCGAAAGCTACCTTCTCATTCGACACGTATGCCTGGAACTCATTCTTGAGAACCAAGAAACAGACCACTTATATGGCTACCGGGCGTGATGCGGACGGCAACCTGCTGACGAGCGTCACCAATGAAGGGGACGATTATTTGAAATATTCGAAAGAAGCGGGTGGTAACCGTACTATGTATATGGAAGGCCAGTTGTCTTACAGCCGTTTGCTGGCGGATGCACATCAGATAGATGGTTTGCTGCTGTACAATATGCGCGATTACGTGGATGCGGACGCTACTTCGGCTATCAATTCACTTCCCCACCGCACACAGGGAATTGCCGCCCGTCTGTCTTACAGTTATAAAGGCAGGTATTTTATTGAGGGAAACTTCGGTTATAATGGTTCGGAGAACTTCAGCAAGGGACATAAATGGGGATTCTTCCCTTCCGTAGCCGGTGGTTGGCTTGTTACGAACGAGAAGTTTATGGAAAGCACCGCTTCCGTATTGTCAAAACTGAAAATCCGTGGTTCTTACGGGTTAGTGGGAAACGATCAATTGTCGGGGCGCCGTTTTGCCTTCTTGTCCACTATCACCTCCGGAACCGGATATGTTTATGGAACCAGCGGTAATCAGACCATTAACGGAAGATTCGAAGGTGACTTCGGTATTGAAGATTTGTCCTGGGAAACCGTGAAGAAAACGGATATCGGCATTGAAATCGGGCTTTGGGATTGCATCAATATACAAGCCGACTATTTCCACGAGAAACGGGAGGATATCTTTATGCAACGGAAGACCATACCCGAAACTGCCGGATTCAACAAGAACCCCTGGGCCAACTTCGGTATCGTGAAGAACCAGGGATTCGACGCTAGTCTAGAGATGAACAAGAGTTTTGGAAAAGACTTCTTCCTGTCCTTACGGGGCAACTTCACTTTCAGCCGTAACAAGATACTGGAGTATGACGAATCCGAGGCGATGAAACAGACCACCCGTGCGCGTACCGGAAATCCGTTGAACACGTATTATGGATTGAAAGCGGTCGGCCTGTTCCAGGAGGAAGACTTTAAGGCGGACGGGACATTGGTTGACGGAATCCCCAACCATACGTTCGAGCAGGTGAAACCGGGAGATATCCGTTATGAAGATACCAATCACGACGGCAAGGTGGATACTTATGATTATCAGCCTATCGGTCGTCCTTCTGTTCCGGAAATTGTGTATGGGTTCGGGTTCAGCGCTCGTTGGAAAAGCTTTGATTTCAGTGCGTTTTTCCAGGGTTCCACCAATGTTTCCAATATGATTCAGGGAGATATGCTGATTCCTGGTAGCGGTGGCGGCGGATTGGGCAATATTTATGCCAATTGTGATGACCGTTGGGATCCGAATGACCCGTACAGACAGGTATTTTGGCCGCGTTTGTCCACCAACAAGAGTTCCAACAATATGCAATATTCTACCTGGTGGCTGAAAGACGCTTCCTATCTGCGCTTGAAGAATGTCGAGGTGGGCTATACCTTCCCCAAGAAATGGCAGAAGGCGGCAATGATGCGTGATGCGCGTATTTTCTTCCGGGGCAGTAATCTGCTGACATGGGCCGCATTCGATATGTGGGACCCGGAAATCGGTTCCAGCGACGGAATGAAATATCCTCTGATGAAGGTTTATTCGTTTGGTTTTCAAGTAACATTTTAATCTTACGTACAATGAAAAAGATACATATGAAACAGTATATCCGAACCTTGATGCTGGCGGTTGCCCTTGCTCCGGTTTTTTCGTCGTGTGATTATCTGGATAAAGAACCGGATGATATGTTGACACTGGACGCTGTGTTTGACAATGCAGATTATACAAAGCAATGGTTGGCAGGTGTTTACAATCTTGTTCCCGACCCTTTGTGGGAATATATGACTTATGAAGGATACGGATACTATATGATGAGCGACGAAACTCAAATGGCTTCTTCATTGAGCCAGTTCGGGTGGAGTAACCTGATGAATGTACAGAAGGGAAGTTGGACTCCCACTACGATTGTTCCCGGGAAGAACCTTTGGCTGGAGACTTATCGTAAAGTACGTGCAGGGCTTATCTTTATGGAAAATGTAAAAGAAATCCCGAACCAGCGGCAGACAGCCGAATTGGTGGAACGCTATAAGAACGAAGTACGTTTCCTGATAGCATATTATTATTCGAGGATGTTGGAAGTTTACGGCCCGTTTCCTCTGGTCACTTCGTTGGTAGACGTCACCGAATCCGGTGATGTATTGCAGAAAGCACGTACCCCTTACGATGAGATTGTCGATTATCTGGACAATGAGTTTATGGAACTTTCCAAAGTATTACCTTCTTCTTATGACGATGTGAATGTCGGTCGTCCCACTTCCGGAGCGTGTCTGGCATTGCGTGCCCGTATGTTGATGTTTGCTGCCAGCCCATTGTTTAACGGCAATGAGGATTTCAGGGATGTGGTCAATAAAGACGGCACTCCGCTTTTCAGCCAAAGCAAGGATAACAGTAAATGGGAGAGAGCGGCAAAAGCTGCCAAACTGGTAATAGATATGCCTGAGTATGACCTATATAAAGAGTATTTGGACGACGGTTCCATTGATGCACTGATGTCCTGTATCAATCTGTTTCTGACCACTCCCACAAATAATAAAGAAATTATATTGGCTTATCCCGGAAAGACAAACGGGCTTTATGAGTACCATTTACTACCTCGCGGTTCCGGTTGGGCAGGATGTATCAGTGCTACGCAGAATGTAGTGGATGCTTTCTTTATGAAGAACGGGTTGAGCATTGACGCGCCGGGTTCCGGTTATGTGGAAAGTGGCTACTCCGGTGCGGACACTTATTATGATACGAAATACCTGTATGGCAGTTCGGAGAAAAAAGCCGGATTAGTGACCACGGCAGGAACCTATAATATGTACGCCAACCGTGAACCGCGCTTTTATGCGAACATTCGTTTTCACGGTGAATATTGTTCGTTCGACGACACTAAGAGAACACATAACTTCCTGAACGAAGGAAAAGACGGAAAACCTTCTCATGATAGTCCGATAGCGGGTTATCAGATTAATAAAGCGCTTAATCCGTCTACCAGGCATGGAGTTGCCTATCCGTATAAGCCGGGTATTATCGTGCGTCTGGCAGAGATGTATCTGAGCTATGCGGAAGCATTGAACGAGTATGATCCGGGGAATGCGGATATCGAGAAATACATGAAGTTGATTCGTGAGCGTGCCGGACTGCCTGCCTTGCAATCCGGACTGTCACAGGATGCGATGCGCGATGCGATTCATCACGAACGCAGAGTGGAGTTTGCCTTTGAAGGCGGAATGCGTTATATGGATATTCGTCGCTGGAAAGAGGCGGAGAAAGTTTTCGAAACTCCGATTTCGGGCATGAACACCGATGGCAAGACCAATACAGAGTACTTCAAACGGACAGAGATACAGAAACGGGTTTTCTTGAAGAAGATGTACTTGTGGCCTATCTATCAGAACTATCTGGATAATAACGAGAAACTGGTTCAAAATAAATATTGGTAATAGAAAAATGCTTATGAAAATGAATATCAGTTATATTTTATGCTTGTTCCTGGCTGTTTTTTCTTCAGCTTGTGACGATGACAAAACAGATGAAAACAATGCGAAACAAGTGACCGTGACAATTTCACCTTCCGATAAGGTGATTGTGGAAGGTGAGGGTGCTGATATTTCGTTTACTGTTACACCGAGTGACCCGGCTGTGGAATTGAGGTATGTCTCCAGCGTAGAATGGATGAAGGCGGCGGCTGGCGGAGGAGCCTCTTGGAGTGTGGCGGCAAACTCTTCCGAACTAAGCAGGGAGGGACGTATCTATATTCTGAATAAGGTGTCGCTGGCTCGTCTGGATACGATTAATGTAATTCAAAAGTCCGTCAATGGCGAAATACAGGAACATCCGACGGTTTCATTTACCGAAGCGGATGTGCCGGTTTCTGTTCCTTTTGCCGGAAACTCGTATGTGACTTATCCGAAAGGTTCTACTTATATCGACAATTATACCGGAAAGTTTAAAGCTACCTGGGCGGATGAAACGATTGTCAGCAGCACTTACTTCTATGTGGGCGAAGCGGGCGACTTGAATCTGGCGGCTGTAGGAAGCAATGAAACCGGAAACAGTGTTGTACGTTTCAAAGTGCAGGATAAGGTATATAATATTACAATCAGCGGCCCGACCTCCAAGATATACGGCATTGCTACGATTCCGGTAGAGAAGCCGGGATATATCCGGGTGGATATGCAAGGAGTATCGAAGAGCGGCAAGTCTTTCGGTGACATCACCGGTTACCGGATTGGCGGACAGGCTGCTTTGGGTACCAATCATTTTGTGACGGAAGAGAAGATGAACGAGGGAGACAAGAACTGCTACTTCTACCGCAGAGGTTCTTCCGTACACTGGTTCTATACACAGCCCACGGGTAATGCCGAATATTTCTATAATGAAGTATTGGTGACACCGGAAAATGCTCTGAACAGTACATATTATATGATGAACGGTTTCTCCGAAGGATATATGGGTATCCAGCAGACTACTTCGGGCGAGCATAAAGTCTTGTTCTCTGTGTGGAGTCCTTATACTACCGATGATCCGGAAGATATACCGGAAGAAAAGAGAGTCAAGGTGTTACGGAAAGGAGCGAACGTTACTATCGGTGAGTTTGGTAATGAGGGCAGTGGCGGACAAAGCTGGCTGCATTATAACTGGACAGCCGGTACGGTGTACAAAGCTCTTGTACGGGTGAAACCTGACGGAAATGGAAGTACCGTCTATACGGGCTATTTCTATGCTGACGGTGAATGGAAGCTGATTGCTTCTTTCTCGCGCCCGGAAACGAATACATGGTATAAAGGAGCTTATTCGTTCCTCGAAAACTTTGACCCGATCAACTCGATCTATCCCCGTTCCGTATTGTATAAGAATCAATGGATGAGGCTTGCTTCCGGCGAGTGGAAAGAGATTACCGGTGCTAAGTTCTCTTGCGACGATACGGGAAGAAGCGGATTGAGATATGACTATTCCGGTTCGGTAGACCAGGCGAATGGCGGATTTGTGTTGAAGAGTTTCGGATTCACAGACGATCATACGGACTATGGGACGATGTTCACCCGTCCTTCCGGTGGGACTGCTCCTGACATTGATCTGGATGCGTTAGAGAATATTCCTTCTGTTGAATAAATAAGTTTGGAACAATGAAAAGAATAAGATTTATATATGGCGCAATGTTGCTTGTTCTTGCTTTGGCAATGAATGCGTGCGACGATTATTATTCGGTAGCTGTTGCCGGTGATCCCGGCGTCACTCCGGTTGTACTGACTACACCGGAAGAGAGTATTACGCTTCCCGCCAAGGATGCAGCGGGGGAGGTGGAGATTGTAACCAATATGGAGAACTCCACGATTTCTATTGCTGTGCCCGCTGATGCGAAAAGCTGGTGTAGCGCAGCGCTTTCCGGAAACAAGATAGCGGTCACTTTGGTGGATAATCCCCGGACGATTGCCCGTTCTACGATTCTCACCGTCAAGGTATTCTCGATTACCTGCAAGATAGAAGTGGTACAGGAAGCAAAGACACCGGAACCGATCTATCCGATAGAAGGAACTTATAAGTTCAATATTCCTTCTGTCAGCGACTTCGATGCTACGAAGATTTACAAAGTAATGGACGGTAACCTGAAGGTTGCGGAAATCTGTCTGGAATATCTGAAGAATGACAATATTGCTTCAAGGGCAGTCGTTGTCTATACCGGCGAAGGTGGGGCGGCCGACTATACCAGAGGATTTGTCGCTTATCTGGTGGATGATGAAGGCAATGTCTCCGAAGCTATCGAGAATGGAGGAACAGCTTCGTTCGACTATGCGGAAAATACGCTTGACTATGTGGCCGGAACCTCGGAAGCTGTACACACGGTTTATCTTTCTTCTTATGGCATTACGAAGAAGGAACCGGAAGAGGCTGTAAAAGAAACCGTTCCCGAACCGTATCTGGTCAGCGATATGGAAGGTAATTCTTATCCGGTAGTCAAAATCGGTAGTGAAGTTTGGCTAGGTTCCAATCTACGGACAACTAAATATAGTGACGGAACGGAGATTCCGTTGGTTCCTTTGGCTTCTTTGGATAAGTCTGTTGCTTGTTGTACGTATCCCAATGGAAGTGCGTCCATTGACGCTGCCTTATATGGATATTTGTACACGAGTAAAGTCGTTGCGCAGGAAGACCTGCTGGCAGGCAGCATTGTCGACGGTATGTGGCGTATTTCTACCGGAGGTGGAACGAATGCTGCCGGTTTAATGGGAAATGCAACCGATTGGCAGCGCCTGTTCAAGTATATCGGAAAGGATCAGTTAGGTACATTGCTTGTATTGGGATATACATGGGATAATGGCGGAGCAGGTGAGTTTGATATTAATTCGATTTCAAACTTAACAGGTTTGAGCATAGTAGCTGCCGGACAGATATACAACGGTACTTCTGTCTGGAGATATTCAAGGCAAGCCTTCTTCTTCTATGGAAATGCCGGACGAGGATATAATTTATCGGAGAAAGACGCGAAAGCTGTAGACCAGGCAGGAGTACGTGAATGGCCTCATGCCAATGACGCTTGTTCCATTCGCCTTGTCCGTGTTGACAATCGCCAGTGATAATACTACTATATAATTATATAATGACTTTTAAATATGAAATATATGAAGAAACTATCTCTTTTTATTTTGGCCTGTATCTGTACATTGGGTTCTTATGCAGATGATGTAGCGGTGTTTAATGCATTAGTAAACAGACTTCTTCCCAATTACTCGTCCCAAATCACCGGCAAGAAACTGCCGGAAGGAAAGAACGATTATTTTCAACTTTCTTCCGTTGGGGATAAAATTGAGATTGCCGGGAATAATGCAAACAGTATGGCTGTCGGACTCAATTACTATCTCAAATATTACTGCAATACGAACGTGTCCTGGTTTGTGGACGACCATCTGGATATGCCGGCAACACTTCCGGCAGTAGATAAGAAGGTTACGGTAGACGCTCGCTGCAAGGACCGTTTCTTTCTGAACTACTGTACTTTTGGTTATACAATGCCGTGGTGGCAATGGGAGGATTGGGAGCATTTTATTGACTGGATGGCATTGAATGGTATCAATCTTCCGCTGGCAATCACCGGTCAGGAATCTATCTGGTTGAAAGTGTGGACAAAACTCGGGTTGTCGGAAAGCGAAGTACGCAATTATTTCACAGGCCCTGCACATTTGCCGTGGCACCGTATGTTGAATATTGACTATTGGCAGGGAAATCTGCCGATGTCCTGGCTCGACGGACAGGAGGAGTTGCAGAAAAAGATTGTAGCCCGTGAACGGGAGCTGAACATGAAACCTGTTCTTCCTGCTTTTGCCGGTCATGTGCCGCAAGAATTGAAACGTATTTATCCCGATGCCAAGATAACCAAACTGGGAGCGTGGGCAGGCTATTCCGATCAATACGCTTGTAGCTTCCTTGACCCAATGGACCCGTTGTTCACAAAGATTCAGAAAATGTTTCTGGAAGAACAGAACTCTATTTACGGCACCGATCATATCTACGGCATCGACTTGTTCAATGAGTTGGAAGCACCCAGCTATGAGCCGTCTTATTTGAGACGTGTCAGCCGACAGGTGTACCAAAGTCTGGAGAAAGCAGATAAAAAAGCTGTCTGGCTGCAAATGACCTGGCTGTTCTGGAATGAAAAGAAAGACTGGACGAATGAGCGGATCAAGGCTTATATTACAGCCTTCCCTTCCAAGAAATCGCTGCTTCTGGATTATTACTGCGAGCGGCACGAGGTATGGCAACAGACCGATAAATATTTTGGAGTTCCTTATATCTGGTGTTATCTCGGCAACTTTGGCGGTAATACGGTATTAGTAGGCAATCTATACGATATCAACAAGCGTCTCGAAAATACATTTGCCAATGGTGGCAAGAACTTTGAAGGACTGGGTTCTACTCTCGAAGGTTTCGACTGCAATCCTTTTGTCTATAATTATGTGTTCGAAAAAGCCTGGGACATGGATATACATAAAGACGTCCCGCGTTGGACGGAAGAACTGGCTGTACGACGTATAGGAAAGGACAATGCAAAAGGAAAAGCTGCCTGGAAACTGCTGATTGACAGTATTTATGCTGATCCGAGCCGCCCCGGACAATGTGCAATGTTAAGTATCCGCCCCACTTTTGGTAAGTTTAAAACTTATTATGCGAATCCTCGTTTCAGATACAGCAACAAAACACTGTTGACCATTCTCGGATTAATGCTCGAAGCGGACGGCAAGGGCGCTTCCTATTCGTTTGATGTCGTTAACGTCACCCGCCAACTTCTTGGCAATTATTTCTGGGCTGTATTCAAAGACTACGAAAAGGCTTATCAGAAAGGCGACTTTAAAACCATGAAAGCTAAAGAGCAACTTATGCTTGGCATTTTGAGCGATATGGATCGTGTATTATCCACCCAGTCTGCTTTCCTTATGGGAAAATGGATCAGTGACGCCCGCAAACTGGGAGCAAATGAAAAAGAAAAGCTCTACTTTGAACAGAATGCCCGTAACCTGCTGACTACATGGGGAGAAAAGGCTTCGCTCCTGAATGACTATGCCAGCCGTTCCTGGTCGGGACTGATTTCCACTTTCTATGCGGAACGTTGGAAAATGTTTTTTGCCGCAGTCGATCGTGCCGTCCTTGCGGGGCAGAATTTTGATGATGCGAAATACGAGGACTACAAGAAGGATGTTACCGAATACGAAGAACGTTGGTGGAAAGACTGTATCGGAACTTTCCCCGAACAACCTGTCGGAAATAGTGTGATTATCTCGAAAGAGTTATATGACAAATACAAACCTCTGATAGAGGAAATGTAAGATAGGTAGAAGTTTTTTATTCATGATGGCGACAAATATCTCCCGTAGGGATATTGTCGCCATTTTGAGTTATAGAGACTCCCGTTAAATGTACTTGGATATCAGAACCTTCTTCTATTTGACGTACTCTTACTTTACTAAAGACATAAAGTTTGAGTTCTGTAAATTAATGTGTTCTGTTTATTCCGTAGCAAGTTTTAGGGAAACGTCATCAAACCAATAAACTACATTTTCTGTTGGCGTTGCGTTATAACCGGTCAGTTGGTTATTGGCACCTGCGCATAGCTTGAATACAAACTTGACTAGCACGTTGACGGGAATATCCACAGTTACAGAGTACTTTTTCCATTCTTTGCCTGCCTGATTGATTACTGTTCCCCAAATATCATTTTCTCCTGTTTCGATAGTCTGCGCTCCGTTTTGCAGTACAATGGCTTTTTGGTATTTGGCTTCTTTGCCAAGGTCGTCATTGTTTTCGCAAAGAGTGATACTGGTGATGAACGGTGATTCCATCTGATTGGTTTTGGCATAGAAACTCAATTCGTACTTGCCGGGGGATACTCCCTGCAACGGGTATGACAAGTCTACTCCCCAGGTATTATCTACTTTTCCGGCGGTATATTTCAAAGAACGGCTACTGCCATTGGCTCCTGTTCCGGTATCTATGGACAATGCCGGATTGGTGACATCCGGTTTGGCAAACCACATATCCAGAAAGTTCAGTGTATTGTTGCCTTGCGTCTGCCAGGCTGCATATATTCCCGGCTGTTTGTCGGCGGTAAAGTCTTTCTCGAAACTTCCGTTTTTCACTAGTTCGGTGGCCGGTTCTTCTCCTTCTCCCGGTCCTGCTTCCTCGGTCGGCTCGAGAGTTACTTTATCAAACCAGTAAACTACATTGTCCGCTTTCTTACAGTCATATCCGCTCAAACTGTTATTGTTTCCCGCACATGGCTTAAATACGAATTTCACCAGTTTATTGTCCGGGATATTCACAATCATGGAATATTGTTTCCATTCTTTTCCCGCTCGGTTGATTTGGGTTCCCCAGATATCGTTTACTCCGGTCTTTATCTCTTGTTTGCCGTTCTGGAGAACGATTGCCTTTTGGTATTTGGCTTCTTTGGCTATATCTTCATCGTTTTCGCATAGCGTGATACTAGTAACGAAAGGCGTATCATCCTGATTGGTTTTCACGTAGAAGCTGAATTTGTATTTACCGGCTTCCACTCCTTGCATCGGGTAAGACAAGTCTACATCCCAACTGTTTGCTACACTGGCAGCGTATTTCAAGGAGTTGCTGCTACCGTTTGCTCCTGTGCTGCCGTCCACTACCAAAGCGTCTCCGGTTTTTGCAAACCACATATTCAGGTAGTTCAGCGTGTTGTTGCCTTGTGTCTGCCAGGCTGCCCATATACCCGGTTTCTTGTCTGCTGCCAAATCCTTTTCAAAATCTCCGTTTTCAATCAAGTTGTTGTCCGGGTCTTCTTCCTCTTCATCGTCTCCGTCGCCCGGTTTGTTCTCTTCTTCCTGTTGGTAATAACGGATATATTCGATTTCCATTTGTCCCGGTAGTCCGGAATCGTCAATCTCGCCCGGCCATGTACCTTCACCGCCAAGGGCATAGTTCAGAATCAGATAGTAAGGAACATCAAACGGCCATTGTTTCATTTCCGCTTCGTTCTCCAGATGCAGATTCGGGTAGCTGAATGTCTCTTCACCGTTGATGAGGAATGTCAGTTCTTCCGGAGTCCATTCAAGTGTATAAAGATTGAATTCGTTCTCCTTATAACTTCCTCCTCCTGCACGTGGTGGATTCTTGTCTAAGCCTAAGTCCAGTGTATAGTGGCTGTGCACTGTATGCCAGGCAACTTTCTCAAGACTGACCTGCTCCATGATGTCGATTTCTCCTCCGTATTCATTGGCGCCCGGAGGATTGGGATACTGACGTTGTACCGGTAGCAACCAGATAGCCGGCCAACCGCCTTGAAAACTGTTGAATTTGGCGCATACTTCCAATTTGCCATATTTGAAACCTGCCTTTCCACGTGTACTTATACCTCCGGTCATGTATTGGCCGTCTTTCTTTTCTGCACACAGAATGAGTTTTCCGTTTTGCACATAAGCCTGCTCTGTACTTCCCGTCAGATATTTGTTCCATGGGGAGTTACCTTTCGGTTCAAAAATCCACTTGTCTGCATCAAATTGCGGACCTTCCTGGTTGAATTCTTCCGACCAGATCAGTTTCCAGCCGTCCGCAGCCTTTGATTCATCTTTGGCATGCAACGTATAGATATTTATGTCTTCGGACTGGCAGGACAATACGCCAACCCATAACAACAAAATGCTTATTACTTGTTTCATAGCTTTTTCCTTTTAAACATTAAAATATAAAGGGGGAAGACAGCGGGAGTAACCATTACTCCCAACCGTCGTTTTGTGTTAAGTTGCCATTCTTGTAAATCTCTGATTGAGCGATAGGATAAAGATTCATCTTTTCATTCCATACACGTGTCTGTATCTTTGTAGGAGTATAACTATACTTGGAACCTTTTTTTGTGATTTTTACTCCATAGATATCTTTCACCACGTCTCCGATCATCCAGCGGCGGATGTCCCAGAAACGGTGGTCTTCGAAGGCGAGTTCTACGCGGCGTTCGTTACGCAGACGGGCTGTAAAGTCGTCTCCGTTGTCTGTGATATCAGGCATATTGGCTGCGCTACGGACCTTATTCAAAGCTGTGCGTGCCGATATCGGAAGCTCGTCTGCCGTATAATCTGGTCCGCCTAGTTCATTCATGGCTTCTGCGTAATTCAGCAATGTTTCCGCATATCTGAACAAGACGAAGTGATGAGGCTTCTTGATCGGATTCGTCGGCGACAGGGAAACCGTTTCGTTCATGTATTTGCGCAGGTAGTATCCGGTCAGTGTAGCTCCTGTAATGGGAGATGCATTCCGTCCGCCTTCGAATGTTTCGATTTTGGTACCCATGAAAGATGCCTCGTTATAAAGGATTGCTTTGTAGAAACGCGGGTCGCGTCCGGAATATGGTTTGGATGCGTGTTTGGTGTTTTCCCAGCTGAACGGAGTACCGTCCGCCATTTCGTATGCATCGACCAGGTTTTGTGTCGGAGTGTTACCACTGTTCCCGTTTTCGAAACCGATGGGAAGATTTCTTGATTCGAAGGCGTTGTCATCATTGTTGCGGCGTTCAAAAATCAGTTGGGACGAGTTGAGGATTACGTTTCCTCCATTGACATCATACAAAGGGTCGACATCAATGTTGGGCAGGGTGTACCACCCTGTTTGAATGATATCATAAGCAGCCTTGGCAGCTTTCTCCCACTTGTCTGTGGCGTGAGAAGGATTATGAAGTTTGCTGGCGGCATAAAGCAGGGCACGTGCTTTGACGGACATGGCCATTCCTCGTGTAGCACGTCCGGTTTCATTATAGAAATCTTTGTAGCTGACAGGCAGTTCCGGTGCTGCTTTGTCACATTCGTCGACAATGAATTCAATCACCTTGTCAAACGGAGTCTTTTCGACGGAGTTAATTTCATCTATCTGATAAGTGCGTGTCAGCAACGGGATATCGCCATAGCGTTTAGCCAGTTCCAGATAAAAAAAAGCGCGGAGGGCGCGTACCTCGTGTACGCGCATCTTTGCTTTTTCCACATCAATTTCGTAATCCACATTCCACTTGAAGCGTTCGAGCACTTCGAGCGAGTAGTTCTCCAGGAATGAATTGGCCTCACGAATAGCGGTGTAGTAATTACTCCACACATCATCTACAGTTTTGAGCGGACTCCATGTTCCGTTGTATATATTATACACACTGCTTTGATTCCAGGTGTATATGGCGTTGTCTGTTGCGGCGTCCCGTAAGGCGTCGCCTATTGCGCCGAAATCTTGCGGTAACTGGGAGTAAACAAAAGTCGACAGGCTTGTTACGTTGCCGAAATAGGAATACATTTCTTCTTTTGTCATTCCGGTGGTCTCATCGAAATCCAGATAGTCGCATCCGGAGAATAAGGCTGCTATACAGACTGTTGTGATATATTTTGTTAGTTTCATAATGCTTTCGATATTAGAATTTAATACTGGCTCCGAAGTAAACTGAGAACATATCGGGATAGTTGATGCTGAAATCCTCGCAGTTCATGTATTTGACATGGTCGAGAGAGAAAACATTGTTCGCACTGGCGAAGATACGGCATTGTTCCAGTTTGATTTTAGATATCCAGTTCTTCGGCAGGTCGTAATATACGTTCAGATTACGCAGTTTCAGGTACTCCCCATTTACCAGCCACTGTGTGCTGTTTTGGAAGTTATTGGCATTGTTCAGCGTCGACAGGCGGGGTACATTGGCTATATCCCTTGTCTCTTCTGTCCAGCGTATCTTGTCGTGCAGATACCACTTGGAAATATTAGTGTTGTTGCGTAACGGCCAGTATACGCTGTTTGTATTCAGTAGCTTGCTGAACCGCGTTGCTCCCTGGAACAAGGCGTCTACTCCGAATCCTTTGTACTCAAATCCGAGGCGGATGCCACAATAGATTTCGGGGATACTGTTTGAATATCCGATAGCGTGCTTGTCGTTATCGTCGATGATACCGTCGTTGTTCATGTCTTTGTACTTAATGTCTCCCGGACGTACCTCGGAAAATTGCTGCTTCGGACTATTCTCAATATCCGCTTCATCGCGGAAATAACCGATTGCTTCCAGACCGAATATCTGTCCGATAGGCAGTCCCTTGCCCGATAGGTAACTCCAAGGCTTATATCCCTCCCCATTTTCCACAACTTTGGTTTTGATATACGTCAGATTAGCTCCTACATAATAATGGAAATTCTTACGACTGTAATCTTTCCATTCCATGCTTACTTCCAGTCCCTTCTTTTCTTCTTTACCGGCATTCTGTTGAGGTACGCTGATACCGATAGCGGAAGAAATCAGATTGCCTGCTCCGATCAGCATATTACTTCTTTTGTCGAGAAAAGCGTCTACTGTGACACTTAGTTTGTTGAAGAGACGCATATCTATTCCTACATTGTATTTGTCGGAAACTTCGAGGGTCAGGTTATTCATCGCCAATTTATCTTCCTTGTTGCCACTGGCCACGTTGTTGGCTTCGCCGAAGTAATATTGTCCGCCCCAGATATAATATTGTTGGGTAAGTCCGTAAGGAATCTGGTCCCAGCCAGCACGTCCGTAAGAAGCGCGGACCTTCAGCAGATTGACAGCCGTCAGCTTTTTCATGAATGATTCGTTGGACAATACCCAGGCAGCTGATACTGCCGGATAACTGCGGAACTTATCTCCTTCGGGCAATACGCTGGTTCCGTATTGGTTGAACACCACGTCCAGCAGGTAAGTATTATTGTAATTATATCCTGCCATGCCTGTGATATACATACGTTTGTACGCATTGTTGGCTCCCAGTCCTCTCTCCGATTCCTGGCGATACAGGGCGGTGGCGCTTACTCCATGTTTTCCGAACATACGGTCATACTTGACCTGAGCTTCCAGGCTGGTATTGATGTATTGTTCGGTCATTCCCCAGCAACTGACGGTCAATGCGCTGTTGTCTCCGTACACTTCGGACATGGCTTCCTTTTCTCCAGTGACAACATTGACCACCGGTGTGTTGACTGCATATTGGAAGTTTTTGCTACCCTGTTCTTTAAATACTGCATTATTGTCGTAGGCAACAGCTACTTCAGCGCTAAGTCCCGGAGTCAGTGACGACAGATCCTGCCGGATTCTCATGTCCGCCTGCAACATTCTGGGATTTTCCTTAAAATAACCGATATCTGCAATACGGGCAATCGGATTGTCTTTTAATACGGCGTTGCTGCCCCATATTCCATTGGAGGTTTTTACTGGAAAGGCGCCGGAAGGAGTATTGAACAGCCCGTAGAAGAGATCGCTTTCATAAGTTGCGGGACGTTTCCGTTCGCGTAATGAACCTAGCATCGTCAGTTGCGCCAGCGTGGAAGGAGTGATGTCAATATCAATGTTCATTCGTAGGTCTAGTTCATATTTTCGCATCTGTGCGGAGTAGCGGTCGGAGTATTTGGCGTACTTGTCGTTCAATATTCCGTAATCATTCTTATAGCTCAGCATAGTGTAGTAGCGCAGATTCTTTCCTCCTCCGCGGAAGTTGATATCGAGCTGGTTGTTGACGGTATGCTTCCTCAATCCTTCTCCGAGCCAGTCGGAGTCAGCATACAAGTCACGGTTGCTGCCGTTCTTGAAGGCATCCAGTTCATTACGGGTATATTGCATTTCCAGCCCGTCATAGTATAAGGCTTCGTTCAGAGCTGCGGCATATTCATAGCCGTTGGCAAATTCCGGCTGGTTGATAGGGAAGTCCATGCCGTACTTATAGTTGACGTTTACCTGCATTTTGGTGTTATATTGTCCCCGCTTTGTAGTTACGAGAATCACCCCGTTGTCTCCGCGTGCTCCCCACAAGGCAGTTGCCGGACCGTCTTTGAGTACGGTCACCGATTCTATTTCTACCGTATTGAGGCATTCGATAGGACGTGGAAAGCCATCTACCACAATCAAGGGATTATTGCTGCCGCGTAGCAAAGTGGTGGGATTCTGTGTCCAACCGGTACGTTGCATTACTTCCAGTCCCGGAACAAGTCCGTAGAGAGCGTTGAAAGAGTTAGGGGTTGAGTTCTTTTCCAGTTCTTCCGCAGTGACAATAGATACGGCTTGTGTTTGCCAGTCTGCGGTGCGGCTTATCATTCCCATGTTAACCATTCTGTCCTGCGGATCCAGCTTTATCTGAATAGATTTTCCTGTAGCCCTGATTCGTTTTCCAATGGCGTCGGCATAGGAAACTACCATCCAGTCACCTTCTTCTCCATTCAATACAAATACTCCATTTCGGTCAGTGATAGCAGAGACGCTCGGAGTGTTGACCAGATGTACTTTAGCACCCGCAACAGGTGAGCCTAAGGCATCTGTCACCGTTCCTGTTATCTCCTGCGCCCAGGTAGTCACAGCAGATAGCAAAGCCATACTGATTGCTATATATTTACGTTTCATACGTTTTCGATTTTAAATTGTCTTTTTATTGTTTATTACCAGCCGGGGTTTTGTACCAGTCCGTATTTCTTGTTGATTTCTTCTAAGGGAATAGGAATCAGGAAATAACGGTCACTCCAGTTCTTTATCCAACCTCTTTCATTGTACACTTTTCTGTCTTTGGTGTAGATGAAGGCTCCCTGGCTGTCTTTAGTGATAAAGAGCCGTTCGATAGGAGTTTTGAACAAATCATCGCGTTTCCAACGGGTCAGGTCGAAATAGCGTACTTCTTCATAGCCGAATTCTATGGCGCGTTCGTGCAGGATAGCTTCCCGCAGTTCTGTTCCGGGAGCTGCTTTGGAGGTTGTCAAGTCAGGCATATTGACCCGGTTACGAACCATATTGATATAATCGTATGCATCATTCCCAAATTCATCCTCCGTGGTTGCTTTTCCCAGTTCATTCATCGCTTCGGCAATATTCAGGTAGATTTCCGGCAGGCGGATCAGTGGGCAGGAGTAGAACTTTCCGTTCACTTCATCGGCTCTGTCGCGTTGGAATTTACGCATACCGTATCCGTTGTAAGTCAGGCGGAACAGTACGGGGGAGATGTCGTCGCATCCTTCACTCTCTCCTTTGGCAATGCGGAGTTCGCGTCCCCGGAACTGGTCACCGTTCACGTAGAGGGTTTCGTACATACGGATGTCACGTACGGGATTTCCCTGTGCGTCGAAAAAAGGATAAGCCCTGTGTGCCGGATTGTTCCAGTCAAACGGGGTTCCGTCTGCCATTTCGAACATATCAGCGTAGTTGGCACTGGCTCCTCCCATGCCATAAAGCAGTTCTCCGAAAGAGTTGGTGCCTATGGTGTAATTGGTCCAACGGTGCGAAGAGATAAGCACTTCGCCGTTGTAGCGGTTAAAGTAGGCGGAGACAAAGTCTTCCCTCGGCTTTCCTGTGTTTACCAGTTGATAGAAACTATTGTTCTCCCGATTCTTCCGGAGCATCTCCAGTCCAGCATCCAATGCGTCCTGCCAGCGGGATTCGGAATAGTTGCCATACCATACATAATGCTTGTCGGCAGCCTCTCCGCTCATGAACGGCTTTTCATTGTTGAACAAAGGACTGGCTGCGAACAGCAGGACGCGTGATTTCAATGCCAATGCTCCGGCGGCTGTCATTCTGCCTTCGTCGGCCGCGCTTACTTTCCACGGTAATATTCCTGCAACTTCATCCAATAGCCCGACAATCTTCTGCACAGTTTCTTCTACTGTCATGCGGGTGGTGGTCATATCATCCTCGGGAAGATAGGAATGGTCAATCCAGGGCATTCCTCCGAAGTAGCGCAACATCTGGGAATAGTGGAAAGCGATAATCATTTTTGCTTCCGCTTTTCGGATACTCTTCTCACGTTCCGTCATGTCCGGCACCCGGTCTACATTCTCCAGGAAGATGTAGGCTTTTCGGATTCCCGTCATGGGAGACATACCGAAAGAAGGGCTTGAAGTTCCTTCATAAAGGATATAGGGCATATCGCCAGTTGATGAACTGACGTTTCCCGTATAGTAAGAGCGTATTCCATTGGGTTTGATCGCATCACCTAGATCGGTCATACCTTCCAATATGCCCCAACACAATCGTCCGCCGGAAGGCAGGTAATCGGGCAGGGAGCGGTATACTTCGGCTAATGCCTGTTCGGCATACACTTTGTGTGCATATACCGTGTCAATTGTGATGTCCGTGGTGAACGGCTTGTCAAGAAAAGCATTCCCGAATTTGAAATCCTCGCACGCGCCTGTCGACAATAATAGCATGGCTGCGATGCCTGTATGTAATAGGTTTCTTCTTTTCATGATGTTAGTTGGCTTAGAAAGTTACGTTTATTCCTATATTATAGATTTTAATAATCGGGTAAGAGTCGGTCAGTCCCGGAGTACATTCCGGGTCCATAATTTTGAAATTGTCGAAGGTCAGCAGGTTGTAGCCGCTGAACTTGATTCCTAGTTGGGAGATACCCAGTTTCTTGAGTGCTTTCCGTTCTTTGAAGTTATATCCGATTGTCAGCGTTTTCAGTTTCAAGAAGTTTCCGTTCTTTACCCATAAGGAAGAAGTATAACTGTTGTAGTCCATTGACTTGGTGGCAAAACGTGGTACGGTTGCCGTTTCGGCTGTTGCCGGTGTCCAACGGTTGTCGGCATGGAACTGCATCAGGGCATTGTTGGCATTGTTTCCGAATGGTTTGCGGAAAAAGTAATCGAGAACCAGTGATCGTTCGGTGGCGGCTGTCCAGTTCATAGAGAAGAAAAAGCCTTTATAGTCCGCTCCATAATTTAATCCCCAGGTATAGGCGGGACGGGTAGGATTACCGATAGCACGCTGGTCGTCGTCGGTTATTAGGCCGTCACCGTTTAAATCGGTATATTTCACATCACCCGGAGATACGTCCATGGTCGGTTTCGGAAGCCCCTCTTTCAGTTTGCCGTTTTCGAAGTCACTGTCATTGTAGAATCCGTCCGCTACGTATCCGAAGATCGTTCCCACAGGTTGCCCGGTTCTCCATTGGTAAGGTTCGTTGGGTTCCACTTCATCCTGGAAGATAATCTTGTTCTTGTTGTAGGAAACATTTGCGTTGACATAATAATGGAGTTTGCCTTTGATGACATCTTCCCATTTCAGGTCTAATTCATATCCGTGATTCTTGACACGTCCCATGTTGACCACCGGTAAGTTGCCACTTGTCAGGTTGGTGGTGATCGGAATGGTCTTTCTTTTAATGAGGATGTCTTTCCGATCTTCGAAGAAAATATCCGCGCTCACTTTCAACCGGTTGTTGAGGAAGTTAACATCAATACCGTAGTTCTGTTTCAAAGCCGTTTCCCAACTTACGTTCGGGTTACCGATACGGCTTTCGATAGCTCCTTTTATCATGTTGCCATTGTTGAAACCGAAGTTATATCCGTTCTTGTAAGCGTTCCAGTAGTCTTTCTCACTAGGTAACTGGTCTACCAGCCAGGAGTTGGACAGATAGAGGAAACGGTTGTCACTGATATTATCGTTACCTACCAGGCCAATGGAGGCGCGTAGTTTCAGATAGTCCACAACTTTCTGTTTTCTCATGAAAGCTTCTTCGGAGATCACATAGCCGATAGAGCCGGAAGGGAAGAAACCAAAGCGTTTTTCCGGTGCAAAGTTCTCGGAGCCGTTGTATCCGAAATTGAACTCACTGACATAACGGGATTTGTAATCGTATGTCAGACGTCCCACTAATCCTACGTAGGCGGTTGGCACTTCCGTGAAAGTTTTGGGATAGTACTTTTTGCTTTGGTTATACAATAGGAGTCCGCCGACATTATGGCCGCCGAATTTACGGTTATAACGCATACTCGCTTCAAAATACCAGTCGCGGCCCCTTGTGTTATTATCTTCGCTATAACTCAGGCGTTTGTTCTGGCCGGATACACGGTAGACAATCGTTTTATTGTAAGAAGGGTCGTTGATGTCGAGTCCCGGACTTTCCAAAGCTGACTGGTAATACGGTGTATACGTTTCTACCGAGCCATAACGTTTTTGTTTGAATACGTAATAGGTATTATAAGCGCCTTTTACTTCTACGGATAACCCCTTGGTGATGAAATCAAGTTTTTGGGTCAATTGCAAATCCATGTTCATGGTGTTGCTGGTAGCTTGGTCATATCCTTGTCCGTAGTAACGTCCCAATGCATTGTTATCCATTAGCACACCGTCATATTTTCCCGGATCGGTCAGGACAAGTTTCCCGTCTATAATACCCGGGCTGTTAAATGGCTGTGCCATATTGATAAGAGAGAACAATCCGTACGGATAATCCTGGTCATTCGGTTCGTGGGTAATGCCGACAATACCTCCCAAACCGACTTTCAACAATGTGGACTTGGTGATGTCAAGGTCGAGATTCCCACGGTAGTTATATCGGGTATAACTGTAATTGTTGTTGTAATCCAGTTCCTTAAACTGGCGGAACAGCCCGTCCTGCCATAAGAAGCCCATGGAGATAAAATAACGGACGCGGTCTGTTCCTCCGCTGATGTTCAAGTTGTGCTGTGTCTGTATGGACGAGTTTTTCATGATGTATTTTCTCCAGTTTATATCCGGATACATGATCGGGTCGTCGCCCAAGCGGAAGCGTTCCAGTGCATAGTCGTCGAACGTATGTTTGCTCTTTCCGTCGTTGTCGTTCATTTCATTGAATAAGGTGGCATAGGTGTAGCTGTCTGCCATTTTTAAGATACGGGTAGGCTGCTGGACACCGACAGAAGATGTGATAGAGATCTTCGCCTTTCCTTCCTGTCCCCGGCGGGTGGTTACGAGGATAACGCCGTTGGCACCGCGTACGCCGAATACGGCTGTTGCCGATGCATCCTTCAGTACCGTGACACTTTCTATTTCATTCGGGTCCATTTGGAAGAATGAACGCTCCACTCCGTCTACTAATATGAGAGGAGAAGAAGCACCTTCCGTCAAGGAGCCTACTCCACGGATATAAATAGAAGGGTCTTCCTTTCCGGGTTGTCCGCTGGTAGAAACAGAAGATAATCCGGTCACTTGCCCGGCCAACGAACTGGCGATGCTTGCGTTGGGAGAACGGAGCAGCCCGTCGGTTTTTACGGAAGAAATGGCACCGGTCAATGTCTCCTTCTTCTGTGTACCGTATGCCACTACCATGACTTCGTTCAGTGCATTGGCCACTTCTGCCAGGGTTACACTGATTTTAGTCTTACCTTTTAGGGCAATCTTTTGTGTCTCATAGCCGACATAGGAGATTTGTAGAACGGCTGTTTTTGCATCGGGAACGTTCAACTTGAAATTCCCGTCAACGTCTGTGATCACTCCGTGTTGGCTACCGGTCAATAATACGGTAGCTCCAATGACCTCATCCCCTTTTTCATCCCGCACATTACCGGTGACGGTCACTTGGGCGAAGATGAAAGACGTGGTCAGTAGCATGATCAATAACGACATGATTCGTTTGCTTTCTGGTACATGCATTTTCATGATTATTAAATTTACGATTAAAATGATACGCAAATCTCGCCACTAATCGTCCGACAGTCTCTACTTACCGTACAAACGAGTGGCATTTTCCGTACAAATCTGCAATTCCGCCCTAAAATATCTAATTTATTCGGGGAATTATATAGAAAGAAAACTAATTTTGCATATAGAACCGGGATGATATAGTGCTTTATAACTAATACTAACCTATACGAATACATGATATGAGGAACAAGATGATAATAGTCCGGCTGGTTATTCTTTTCAGCTTCGCCGTTCTCTCTTCGGCTCACGCACAGGATATGTCCTTCAATTATCTGACTACCGACAACGGGCTTTCGCAATTTACCGTATATGCACTTTATAATGATGAGTGGGGACAAATCTGGATAGGAACACGGGATGGCTTGAATGTCTATAACGGCAACCGTATCAAAACCTATAAGGAGGAAAAGGGAAATCCTAAGACCTTGCTGGGACGTACGGTCAGAAGGATTTGCGGCAATGGAAAGGGAGGCATATATGTTCTTACTATGAGTGGGGTCAGTAAATTCGATATGAAGACTGATACATTCACCCATATTGCCGATAGGCAGAAAGACTGGATTACTGCCATTACTTATTGCAACGGGAAATTGTATTTGGGAACCTATGGCAAGCTATTTGAAAGAGACGAGGCGACTGGCGTGCAGGTGCCTTATTGTACTTTTCCGGGACAGGTGTTGCCTAATTGCCTGTTGAAAGATGTATCGGGAAGATGCTGGATCGGTTCCTACAATGATGGCCTCTACGTAATGAACCCGGAGGGGAAAGAGGAAAAACATCTTTTCCCGGGTACTTATATATACAATCTTTATCAAGACTCCGGTGGAGATGTGTGGGTTTGTATGTGGGATAATGGCTTATACCGTATCTCCGCGAATGGACAGACCACCCATTACCGCAGAGAGGCAGGAAGCATGAATTGTATTTCTGATAATTCCATCCGGGATATTTGTGAAGATGAACAGGGAAACTTCTGGATAGGTACCGAACGGGGCTTGGATAAATTGGATAAGAGAACCGGAATCTTTGCCCATTATACTACTGCGGACGCTCCCGGCAGTCTGAGCGATTCTTCGGTCTTCAGTATCCTCAAAGATCATCAGGGGACCTTCTGGATAGGCACCTACTTCGGAGGGGTCAACTATTTTAATCCCGATTATAAGATATACACTCATTATAAGGTCTCTAAAAATGAGCGTGAAGGGCTTAGCTCTCCCATAGTGGGCACTATCATAGAAGGAGAAGATGGGCAACTCTGGATTGCTACGGAAGGAGGGGGAGTGAATCTGTACGACCGCCGGACGAAGGAGTTTAAGTGGTACAGGCATATTGAGGGCATGAACAGCCTTTCGCAGAACAAAGTCAAATGCCTGTATTATGACCGGCAACGCAATGCGCTCTGGATTGGCACGCATCAGGGAGGCTTCAATAAGTTGGACTTGCGGACCGGGCGTTTTTCACCATATACTGTGAATAAGGGAGAGCATACGTCGGATGTAGTATTGAGTATTGTGGCTTATCAGGATAAGCTGATTATAGCTTCTTATGACGGCGTCTATCTTTTCCACCCCGAGACGGCTTCTTTCACCTTGCTGACCGATGTTCTGGCGCATTATCTGAAGATTGACTCAAAAGGAACTCTTTGGATAGCCGTGGAGGGCAAAGGGGTATATTGCTACAATATGCTCACCCAAGAGTCTGCACTTCATTCTTTTGACCTGAATAAAAAGAATAGTATCAGCGACAATATGGTCACCTGTATTACGGAGGACAGAAACCAACGGATTTGGTTAAGTACCATGGGAGGAGGACTGAATCTGTATCATCCTGAAACAAATGACTTCGAACGTTTCACTGCAAAGCAGGACGGCTTGGGGAGTGATTGCGTCTACTCGGTCTGCGAGTCGCAAAACGGACGTCTCTTGTTGACGACGAATCAGGGATTCTGTCTTTTCGACCCGGTCAGCCGGATGTTCAGTAATTATAATCATGCCAACGGATTCCCTTTCACTACCTTGAATGAAGGTTCTCTGTGCCAGACCGGGGACGGGGAAATCTTTTTGGGAGGAATGAACGGCATGGTGTCTTTCTATGAAAAACAATTGAATATCGTCTATAAGCATTATAGGATTATTCCCGACCGGCTGTTGGTGAATGGCAATGAGGTTCATGTGGGGGATGATACGGGCATCCTTCCGGTCTCTCTTTATGATGCTTCTTCTATTGTATTGAAAAGTAATCATTCGATATTCAGTTTTGAATTTGCAGCATCCAATTATCTTCCGGCCAACAAAGACGAAATCGTTTATAAACTGGACGGTTTTTCGAAAGACTGGACCAGCACGCGCGGGCAAAACGTAATTACTTATACCAACCTTCCGGCCGGAGATTATTCATTGCTGATAAGGTCTGTCGGCAAAAACAAAGCATATCAGGCCGAATACCGGTTGGATATTCGTGTGTTGCCGCCTTTCTATAAAACAACGTGGGCATACCTTATCTATATCGTAATTGTCGGCGGACTTTTATATTATGTTGTCAGGACGTACCAGACGCGTTTTCATCTTCGTGAATCACTAAAGTATGAGCAGCAGCATATCCGTGATGTAGAGGAGATGAACCAATCCAAACTCCGTTTCTTTACGAACATCTCTCATGAGTTTCGCACCCCGCTAACCATTATTATCGGGCAAATGGAAACACTGTTGCAAATGCAGGCCTTTGCTCCTTCCATTTATAATAAATTGCTGAATGTCTATAAGAACGGTGTCCAGCTTCGGGAGCTGATTTCGGAACTGCTTGATTTCCGCAAGCAGGAACAAGGGCACATGAAGATAAAAGCCGGCAAACACAATCTGATTGATTTCTTGTACGAGAATTATTTGCTTTATGCGGAATATGCGGCTACCCGCCGGATTGATTTCCGTTTTATAAAGGAAGCGGAGGAGTTGGAAGTGTGGTACGATGCGCGGCAGATACAAAAAATAATTAGCAATCTGCTGTCTAACGCATTCAAGTATACCCCTCAGTCCGGTACGATCGTTATACGGGTCTGCCGAAATGCGGACGAAGCGGTGGTTGAGGTACGTAACAGCGGGAAAGGCATTGAACCGGAAGAATTGGAAAAGATTTTCACCCGTTTTTATCAGGTAGAGAAAAGCTCTACCGTATCCGAAGGTACGGGTATCGGATTGGCTTTGAGCAAAGGCTTGGCGGAGCTTCATCATGGAACCTTGACCGCAAGCAGTATCCCCGGTGAGGAGACCGTGTTTACCCTTACATTGAAATTAGGGAACAGTCATTTTAGCGATGAACAATTGGAAGAACTTCCTATAAATGAAGCGGCGGTGGTGAAAACAGACGCGTTTCTTATCACAGAGCAGGAGCAACTGGAAGCAGAACCGTTGAGGGAGCGCATCAAAGGAGCTAAAATGTTGATTGTGGAAGATAATGATTCGTTGCGTGAAATGTTGGCAGGGTTGTTTGAACCTTATTATGAGGTGCTGACTGCTGCTGACGGGGAAGAAGGACTGCAGAAAGGAAGGGAGGAGCAACCGGATATCATCCTTAGCGATGTAGTGATGCCCCGAATGACAGGGACTAAACTTTGTAAGGAGATAAAATCGGATTTTGCTACCTGCCATATCCCTGTGGTGCTTCTTACGGCTCGTACCGCAATTGAACATACGTTGGAGGGGCTGCGTACCGGTGCGGATGATTATATAACAAAACCTTTTCACACCAGCCTGCTGATCTCCCGTTGCAACAATCTGGTAAACAGCCGGCGTATTTTACAGGAGAAATTCAGCAAGCAACCGCAAGCGCCTGCGCGGATACTGGCTACTAACCCCATGGACGAGGATTTGCTGGAACGCACCATGGAAATTATTGAACGCAACATGGATAACGCGGAGTTTAGTTTGAGTGAGCTGATTCGGGAATTGTGTATGTCCCGCACATACTTCTTCCAGAAAATAAAAGGTATCACAGGACAGACGCCTAACGAATTTCTTTCTACCGTCCGCCTGAAACGGGCTGCTTTCTTGTTGAGAAGTGACTTAACGTTAAGTATTTCGGAAATTTCTGATAAGACCGGATTCAGCTCACCTCGTTATTTCGGGCGCTGTTTCAAGGAGGCTTATGGAGTAAGTCCTTTAGGATATAGAAATAATAAGGGGAAAGAAGATGAGGAGCAAGGCGAAAAAGACAAAGAATGATTTTTGAAACAAACAGAAGGATGTGTGATTGACATTACGGATTTATGAATGACAGGTTTGTGGTTAATATTTACCGTTTATGTTGACTAAAACCATTCATTCGTTTTTTTTGTTTTTATTGCCTGTTGAAAATAGTTTACTATTTATGCATAAACTCTTTTTCGGTTTATAATAAAAACCTTCATCGTTTATTATAAACGGGTATGGAGTTTCTTATAAACTCTCATATACCATTTTAGTGGTTTCTATTTAATTTTATGCAACAAAAAAGGCTGAAAAACTCATAAGAGTTTACAGCCTTCAGCTTTCAGGAGATTACTTATATCTTAGTTTTTATAAGAATCAGCTATGAAAATTGTTGTAATATTATACTTTATTAAAGTGGAATATAGATGCTTATACGGATTTCTTTCATTTTTAAGTTTTAAATTATAGTTTCTATTATATGTTACGTCTACAAATATACAACAAAGAAAAGCGTTTGTCAAGTCTTTCGGATAGTTTAGCGTTTATTGGGGGAATATGCTTGATTCTTACTTTTTATACAACCTCCCGGAAGAAGAACTGATTCTTTTTTACGTAGGAAAATAGAAATATCCGGAATACAGGAATAAGGAAAAGGTGGAAAAAGAGGGAAATAGGCTGTTTTGTACGCAGAGTACCCTTGTATTGTACGCTTTCGGTCACAAGAAAACTCTCTCATAGCCTATTTTTGTAACGAAATCTAATAGTAAAGAAAATAATTATGAATAGAATTTGGTTTATATTTGTTACAAGCTTGTTGTTTCTGGTACTTCCTGTTTCTTCTATCAGAGCGCAACAGTGGCAAACACAAGATTTGATTTTACAGTGGGGAAGTACGGATGTGCGTTATGCCCGTGAAGAAGTTCCGGCATTAGAGAAAAGACGGCAATGGAAAACCAGCGCATGGAAAGGGGAACGTGTCAACGCGCAAGCAGTGCTGTGGACACGGAAAACTTTGAAGAATGTCCGTATGGCTGTTAGTGATTTGAAATGTGGGAAGAATGTGATTCCCGCGTCGGCGGCTACCGCCGGTTTTGTAGGTTATGTCTGGACAGACGAATTGAATAAAGATCGCAAGAGTGGTTGCAGTGACCGTCCCGACAAGGCGGCTTGGGATTCTTCTCTTGTTGCGGATGTACTTGAGGTACGTAAATCACTGGATATTGAGGCGCATTGCACGCAACCTCTGTGGGTAAATATCTGGATCCCGCAAGATATTCCCGGTGGAGTGTATAAAGGAACATTGATTGTCTCCGGAGACGATTTCGCAGATCGAAGTCTTCCAATGGAAATTAATGTGCAAAAAAGAACATTACCTGCTCCCGACCAATGGGCTTTTCACCTCGATCTGTGGCAAAACCCGTATGCCGTGGCACGCTATTATCAGGTTCCTTTGTGGAGCCGGCAACATTTTGAAATCATGGAGCCCCTGATGCGGCAATTGGCAAATGCGGGACAGAAAGTAATCACGGCCTCGGTGATGCATCATCCCTGGGCGGGACAGACAGAAGACCCTTTTGACAGTATGGTGTTCCGTATGAAGAAGATTGACGGAAGTTGGGTATACGATTATACTGTATTCGACCGTTGGGTGGAGTTTATGATGAGTCTGGGCATTGATCGTCAGATTAATTGCTATACGCTGGTGCCCTGGGCATTGAAGTTCGACTATTACGATCAGGCTACTAATCGTGTCCGCTTTGTAGAAGCCAAACCCGGCGAAGCCGCTTATGAGGACTATTGGTTCAGTTTCCTGAAAGACTTTGCCCGGCATTTGCGTCAGAAAGGTTGGTTCGGGAAAACCACTATTGCTATGGACGAATGGGAGAAAAGTATGATGCAGAAAGCATTTGATTTGATATTTCGTGCTGATGCGGCATATAAAGTTTCCGGGGCTGGAGACTATTATCCGGAGATAGAACCGAAGATGTATGACCTCTGTCTGGCATACGGGCACACGTTGCCGGATTCGGTTAGAGAAGAACGGCGGCGGAGCGGAAAGCTTTCTACTGTATATACCTGCTGCATAGAGGCCTATCCCAATACTTTTACTTTTTCGGAACCTGCTGAAGCGAGTTGGCTGATATGGCATGCCGTTGCCGGAGGATATGATGGCTATTTGAGATGGGCGTACAATAGCTGGACGAAAGACCCGCTGCATGACTCCCGTTTCCGTTCTTGGGCGGCAGGAGACTGTTATCTGGTATATCCCGGAAGTAGCAGTATCCGGTGGGAGCACCTGGTGGAAGGCATTCAGGATGCGGAGAAAATCAGGATACTCCGTAAAGAGTTCTCGGAAAGCGGTAAGTCGGTTGAGCTGAGAAAGTTGAATCAGCTGGTATCCAGTTTCATGCCTGAGAAGCTGAATGGGAAAAACGCATCACAAATGGTTCGTAATGGCAGAGATTTACTTAATTCTTTTTAAAATAGCTTGATTGAAAATGAGGATGGATGTGAAGTATATATTGTTTATGGCTACTTTATGGGTGGGGGTGTTTACTTCCTGTACAAGTAACGAGGAAGAGAGTAAGTTGCCTCAACCTTGCCAGGGACTTAACCTGTCCGAACTTCCTCAGCGTTGGGATGAAGGGATTCCTTTAGGTAACGGCCTGACAGGAGGACTGCTTTGGCAGAAAGACGGTAAACTCCGATTGGCTATTGACCGTGCTGACCTGTGGGACTTGCGTCCGGTGGAGTCGTTCCAATCTCCCGACCATACCTATCGGTTTGTTTGTGACCAGGTGATCCGTAAAAAGGATATACGGCCTGTTTACGCATTGATTGACGACCGGACGGCGAATGATCCTGCTCCTACCAAGATTCCTGCCGGAGCTTTGGAGTTTGATATTCATCCATTGGGTAAAGTGAAGAAAGTTACTTTGGATGTGGCAACCGCTGTATGTACGATTCTTTGGGAGAATGGCGCACTGGCTCGTTTCTTTACTCCTGCCGGGGGAAATGGCGGGTGTTTCCGTTTTGAAAATCTGCCGGACACTCTTTCGCCTGAATTATCGGCTCCGCCTTATCAGAGACGTATCACGGATTCCGATCATCAGCCCGGAGTCAATGACCTGTCTACACTTGGCTATCAGCCGGGTACTATTACTTTTCCTGCTCCCGGCAAGTTGCTCTATCGGCAACAGGCATGGGGAGATGTCTCTTATGAGATTGGCGTACAATGGAAACAGCCACATCCGGGAGTGCTGGAAGGTGGGTATTATGTGACTTCTAAGGGTACCTGGTATTCGGAAAATGATACGGTGAAACGCCCGGATATCAGTTTTGACGAAGCGCTGGCTTCTCATCGGAACTGGTGGAAACACTATTGGAAACAGTCATCTGTTACTCTGCCCGATACGTTGCTGGAAAGGCAATGGTATCTGGAAATGTATAAGTTTGGCGCAGCTTCCCGTAGGGGAGCACCTCCTATCTGCCTGCAAGCAATCTGGACGGCGGACAACGGACAAACTCCACCGTGGAGGGGAGATTTCCATAGCGACCTGAATACACAGTTGAGCTATTGGCCGGGATATACGGCCAATCATCTGGAGGAGTCTGCCGTATTTACGGATTGGTTGTGGAAGATCAAGGAAAATTCGGAGCAGTTCACCCACCGTTTTTTTCAGGTGGAGGGATTGAATGTGCCGTGTATTGCTACTCTGACGGGGCAACCTATCGGCGGTTGGAGTCCTTATTCGCATTCACCGACTGCGGCCGGCTGGTTGTCTTATCATTTTTATCAGCAATGGAAATACAGCATGGACTCCCGGTTCCTGAAAGAGCGTGCTTATCCTTGGGTGAAAGAAGTAGCACGTTTCTTTGAGAATATTTCGGTGTACGGCGAACAGGGAAAACGGAAATTGCCATTGTCCTCTTCTCCTGAAATTAATGATAACCGGATAGATGCCTGGTTTACAAATACTACTAATTATGATCTGGCTAATATCCGTATAACTTATACGATTGCCGGAGAAATGGCGGAGGCTTTGGGACTGACGGAGGAAGCTGCTCACTATGCCCGGTTGCTTCATGAATGGCCGGAAGAAGCGGTAGATGAGAGTGGGCTGCTGATAGCTCCCGGAAAGCCGATGAATGAATCTCACCGTCATTTTTCGCATCTGTTGTCGTTTCATCCTTTCGGACTTATTGATGTCAGCCAGGGGATTAAAGCGACAAACCTGATCTTGCGTTCCATTAAGAATGTGGAAGATCTGGGTCCCGATTACTGGACGGGGTATACCTATGCCTGGCTGGCGAATATGAAAGCTCGTGTGGCGGACGGTAACGGAGCTTTAAGGAATCTGCATATCTTTATGAATGCTTTCTGTTCGCCCAACAGTTTCCATTTGAACGGCGACCAGACCCGTAGCGGGTATTCGCAATATACATATCGTCCGTTTACGCTGGAAGGAAATTTTGCCTGTGCCGCCGCTATACAGGAAATGTTGCTCCAAAGTCATACGGGAGTGATTAAAGTATTTCCTGCTCTGCCTACTTCATGGAAGGAGGTCTCTTTCCGGAACCTGCGGGCGGTTGGTGCTTTTCTTGTTTCGGCTTCATATAGCAATGGAAAGGTGGTTTCTATTACTGTTACTTCGGAAAAAGGCGGGCGGATGAGGCTTGATAATCCTTTTACCGGTGAAATCACGGAGAAGATGATGAAACCGGGAGAAACTGTGATAGTTGAAAATTAAATTAATATGAATGATGAATAGATACACGATCAAAAAAAGAAGGATAATCACCTCCTTAAATAGGATGAGGTTCTTGTCAGGAGTTTGTCTGGCTTTATTAGTTACAGTTGTTAAGGCACAGTCTCTTCCTTACCAACAGGCAGGATTGCCGGTTTCGCAACGAGTGGACGATTTGCTCGAACGTATGACGTTGGAAGAGAAGATTGCACAGATACGTCATCTGCATTCGTGGGATATTTTTAACGGGCAGGTGCTGGATAAAGAAAAACTGACTTCTATTGTCGGCAATGTAGGAGCCGGATTTGTGGAAGGTTTCCCTCTGACGGGCGAGAATTGCCGGAGTAGTATGCGGGAAATACAGAAGTATATGCTTACTCAAACTCGGTTAGGTATTCCGGCTTTCACTGTGGCCGAATCTCTGCATGGTTCTGCACATGAAGGCTCTACCATTTTCCCGCAAAATATAGCACTTGGCAGTACGTTCAATCCGGAACTCGCCTATCGGCGGGCTTGTATGACTGCCGGTGATTTGCATGCACAGGGGATGCGTCAGGTATTAGCTCCATGCATCGATGTTGTGCGTGATCTGCGTTGGGGAAGGGTTGAAGAATCTTATGGGGAGGACCCCTATCTCTGTGGTATTTTTGCCCGTTCGGAGGTGAAAGGTTATCTTGATAGCGGTATTTCTCCCATGTTGAAGCATTATGGTCCGCACGGAAACCCATTAGGAGGATTAAACCTTGCGTCGGTAGATTGTGGAGTGTACGATCTGCACGCTGTTTATCTGAAACCCTTTGAAATGGTGTTACGGCATTTACCTGTTTATGCTGTCATGTCTACTTATAATTCATGGAACCGGGTGCCTAACTCTGCTTCCCGGTATTTATTAACTGATATATTAAGAAACCGTTGGGGATTCAAAGGATATGTGTATTCGGATTGGGGAGCTATTGAAATGCTGGAGAATTTTCATCATACCGCAGCTAATAAGGCGGAAGCCGCTACGCAGGCGCTTACTGCCGGACTCGATGTAGAGGCTTCCAGTGAGTGTTATCCTGAATTGTCCCGATTGGTAAAGGAGGGGAAACTGGAGGAGGCTTATATAGATACGGCTGTTCGTCGTGTGTTGACTGCAAAATTTGAATGTGGTCTTTTTGAAGACCCGTACGGAGAGAAGTATGCGGCTTCCGGTGAGATGCATTCTCCTCGGAGTGTGGAACTTTCCCGTCGGATAGCGGAAGAATCTATCGTACTGTTGAAGAATGAAAATAACCTACTGCCACTGGATATGAATAAGCTGACTTCTATTGCTGTCTTAGGTCCTAATGCAGACCAGGTGCAGTTTGGTGACTATACATGGAGCAGGGATAACAAGGACGGGGTCACCCCGTTACAAGGAATTAAGGCACTGGCGGGAGAAAAGATTAAAGTAAACTATGCTCTTGGATGTAGTATGATGTCCCGTGACACAACAGGTATTGGGGAGGCGGTGGAAGCTGCTTTGAAAAGTGATGTTGCCGTCATTTTCTGCGGGAGTTCCAGCGCTTCATTGGCTCGTGATTATAGTCGTACGAACTGCGGAGAAGGATTTGATTTAAGTGATTTAAGTCTGACAGGTGCACAAGGTGATCTGATTCGGGCTGTTTATGCGACCGGCAAGCCGGTGATAGTGGTGTTGGTCAGCGGCAAGCCTTTTGCGATCTCTTGGGAGAAAGAACATATTCCTGCAATTATAGCACAATGGTATGGAGGTGAACAGGAAGGATATGCCATTGCCGATGTACTTTTCGGAAAGGTGAACCCTTCGGGACATCTCACTTATTCTTTCCCACAGAGTGCAGGACATTTACCGGTGTATTACAATCATCTGCCTTCTGATAAGGGCTTTTATAAACGTCCCGGCAGCTACAGACAATCCGGACGCGACTATGTCTTTTCGTCTCCCGAACCGCTATGGGCATTCGGACATGGATTGAGTTATACGACTTTCTCTTTTGATAAAATGAGATGTGATAAGAATGGGTATGTCCTGGGGGATACGATAGAAGTGAAAGTACAAATACGTAATACCGGACTGAGAATGGGTAAAGAGGTCGTACAGCTTTATATCCGCGATCTGGTAAGTTCTGTCGTGACTCCGGTGAAACAGTTGAAGGCATTTGTGAAGCCGGAGTTAAAACCGGGGGAGCAAAAAGAAGTGACACTGCAAGTTCCTGTATCGGAATTATGCCTGATTGATAACGAAGGAAATCCTTTCCTCGAATCAGGAGAATTTGAAATTCAGGTGGGTAATTCTTCTGATTGCATTTTACAAAAGCAAATAATAAAGGTAGGAGATATTTCTGTTTCCGCTGCATCTATGGCGAGTAGGGAACAGGATAAGGGTAAGATTGGAAAAGGTAAAAAGATAACAGTGCGTGGGGTGGTCAGAGACGTACAGGCTACTCCCATAGAAGGAGTCCGTATTTATTCGGTAGGAAATGAGAAAGAATTGGCAGTGACTAATAAGAAAGGGGAATATGTGCTGAAGCAAGTTGCGGCAGATGATGTGCTGATTTTCTCCAAAGAAGGTCATGTGTCGAGAAGAATGCTAGTGGAAGGACATCCGGTTTTGAATGTCCGGTTATAGGTGCACTGTTCAAAGCATATTCAGGATAATTTATGAGATTTGTTAATGAAGGCTGCCTTTATTTTGCTGTCAATGGACTAAAAGGCTATCTTTGTTTTTATTTAATAGATTAATATTTGATAAATATGAAGATGTGTAGTGAAGTCTTTCAGTTTGAAAAGGAACTGAAGTGGGAGAACCCGGGTCCGGGAATCCGTCGTCAGATAATGGGTTATGACGAACAGTTGATGATGGTAAAAGTGCAGTTTGAAAAAGGAGCTGTCGGTACAATGCACGAACATCATCACAGTCAGGCTACTTATGTGGTAAGTGGAAAGTTCGAATTAACGATTGGCGAACAGAAAGAAATACTATCGGCAGGAGATGGCTATTATGTGGCTCCTAATAAACCTCATGGCTGTGTTTGTCTCGAAGCAGGCGTGCTGATTGACACATTTACTCCGATGCGGGCAGATTTTCTGTAAGACAGATGTGGTATGAAATTACCACATCTGTGGTATTTCGCCTGAACAGAATCCGCGCTATCTTTGTCATATATTAAAACGTATGAATTTAAAACGGATATATATGGAGAAGATAGCAAGAAAATTGACGGACCTGGTTGGTAACACTCCGTTGTTGGAACTTAGTAATTATAATAAGAGTAAGAATTTGAAAGCTCGCCTGGTAGTGAAGCTTGAATATTTTAACCCTGCCGGAAGCGTTAAAGACCGTATTGCTTTGGCGATGATTGAAGACGCTGAGGCAAAAGGTGTTTTGCAAGCGGGAGCTACTATTATAGAACCGACTAGTGGCAACACCGGAGTAGGACTGGCTTTTGTGGCTGCTGCCAAAGGTTATAAGTTGATATTGACAATGCCCGACACGATGAGTGTTGAACGCCGCAATCTTTTGAAAGCTTTGGGAGCAGAATTGGTCCTGACTCCCGGTGCGGATGGTATGAAAGGAGCAATTGCCAAAGCGGAAGAACTGAAAGCGGCAACTCCGGACTCTGTTATCTTACAACAATTTGAAAATCCTGCTAACCCCGCCATGCATTTACGTACTACCGGCCTGGAAATATGGAGAGATACCGAGGGGAAAGTCGATATCTTTGTGGCCGGCGTGGGTACTGGCGGGACAGTTAGCGGAGTAGGTGAAGCATTAAAGATGCGCGACCCCAGTGTGAGGGTGGTAGCGGTAGAACCGTCTGATTCGCCGGTTCTTTCCGGAGGAAAGCCTGGGCCTCATAAGATTCAGGGAATCGGTGCGGGTTTCATTCCGAAGACTTACAAGGCTTCCGTCGTAGATGAAATTATTCGGGTGCAGAATGATGATGCCATTCGTACAAGCCGTGAACTGGCGAAGCTGGAAGGATTGCTGGTCGGCATATCTTCGGGTGCTGCTGTTTATGCGGCGACAGAACTGGCAAAACGCCCGGAAAATGAAGGGAAGATGATTGTGGCGTTGCTGCCCGATACAGGCGAACGTTATTTGTCTACTATTTTGTATGCTTTTGAGGAATATCCTTTATGATACACTGAATTTTAGAAAAAAGAGAGAGAATAATCGGGTGGTTATTTGGCAAAATCGTATATTTGCCAAGTAACCATTTTTATTTAATACTATGTTAAACAATACTTTAGGGATTTTAGTAACTATTCTCTTACTATTTTCCGCCTGTAAAGACGAAGAACCCTCAATCTCTTCAACGAAGGAATTGCTGAACTTTTCTATTTTGAAAAGTGATAATCAAGGTAAGGTCGCAAATGATGTGGAAGCCTCTATTCAGGGGAGTGTGATTACATTGCCATTGGATAAGTATGATGATTTGAAATCATTAATTGCCGTATTCGAATATAATGGAAAATCCATCACGATAGATGGAGTTGAGCAGGAATCCGGAGTTACCTCAAATGATTATTCGCAGCCATTGGTTTTTACTGTGGAAGCAGAAGATGGCAGTAAACAGCAATATACAGTGGAAATTGCATTGAAAGATACCGGAGTGCTTTCTGCTTTCCGCTTTTTGAAAAAGAATAATGCATTCTTGACTGCTGATGTTTCCTCTTCTATTGGAGAAGAAAGTATAATACCCCTTGTTACATTTTCACAATCCGAGCTTATCCCTACATTTACCACGAATGCTGTAAAAGTACTGGTGGACGAGGTAGAACAGAAAAGTGGAATGACAAAGAATGATTTTTCATCTCCCGTAGTTTATCAGTTTATAATGAGAAATGGGGAGACTTTTCAATATACAGTAAAGGCTGAATTCTTATTATCTGCTATTCCTGAATTGACTATTACGACGACAGATCCATCTATAGCGGAAATACCAAGTAAGGATTATTATCTGGAGGGTACTTTGGCTGTTAACGGTAGAGGGGGCTATGAGGATTATACAGGGAAAACCGAGGTGAAGGGACGTGGCAATTCAACGTGGGGATATCCTAAAAAGCCTTATCGACTGAAACTTAATAAGAAAGCAGAGATCTGTGGTTTGGGGAAAGCCAAGAATTATGTGTTGTTGGCAAATCATCTTGATCCTACGTTAATGCTTAACTCGGTTGCATTCAAGATAGGTCGGCTGCTGGAACTTCCTTTTACCAATCATGCAATTCCTGTAGATGTGGTTTTAAACGGAATTTATAAAGGTTCTTACTTGTTGACCGAACAGATAGAGGTTAAAGAAAACCGTGTAGATTTGGATGAAAACAACAGTGTCATGTGGGAACTTGATTCTTATTGGGATGATGAGCCTAAGTTTAAATCGACTGCATTTAACCTCCCTGTAATGGTGAAAGACCCTGATTTGACCACAGAGCAATTTGAATATTGGAAGAAGGACTTTAATGCATTCACGACACAATTTGCAAAAGAACCGTTAGAAGGAAATAGCTATGTAGACATGATTGATATTGAATCGGTTGCCAAATTTCTGATAACCTTTAACTTGGTACACAACATGGAGATAAATCATCCTAAAAGTGTTTTTCTCCATAAAGAAAGAAATGGTAAGTATGTAATGGGACCTATCTGGGATTTTGATTGGGCATATGATTATGAAGGTACGAGTAATCATTTTGGACGTTACAACACACCGTTATTTTCAAGTAGCATGAATGGAGTCGGTACGGCATTTTTCCAACGCTTTCTACAAGATAGCCGTGTGAAAACGATATATAAGAGAACTTGGCAAGATTTCAAGAATAATAAGCTAGATGCATTGTTACAATATGTAGATGATTATGCTGTAATGCTTAAACCTTCTGTGGAAAGGAATAGTGAATTATGGGAAAATACTCGTTCATTCGATACAAAAGTGAAAGAGTTGAAGACGTGGTTAAGGAATAGAGCAGACTATATAGATAGTGAAGTCAGTAAACTTTAATAGAATCAATCTGTTGAACTGATAGATGAAAATAGATATCTGAAGAACCGGTAATAATTTCTGTTTCACTTTTTAGTGAGGAAAACAAAATTATTACCGGTTCTTATGGATTTATATTATTGATTGGGGTTTATTGCACTTCAAAACTTCCTTTCAACCGTATATCTTGTGATGAAGCTCCTATCATTATTGAAAAACTACCCGGTTCTACCGTAAACTGATTGTTCTTGTCCCATAACCCCAAGTCTTGAGGAGTAAGGGTAAAGCTGATTGTCTGTTCTTCTCCCGGTTGCAAATGAATACGTTCGAAGCCACGTAACACCTTGTCGTAGGTAGTCACACTGCTGAAATCATCCCGAATATAAAGCTGAACTACTTCATCTCCAGCTCTTTTCCCGGTATTCTTTACGATACACGAAAGGGTCATGTTTTCTTGTGGACCTATAACCGGTTTGGAGATCTTCAAGGCTGAATATTCAAAAGTAGTGTAACTTAACCCATATCCGAAAGGATAAAGAACTCCGTCTACACGGACTCTCCCCTTTGAATCGGAGCCGGGTTTGAATGGAAATGCAAATGGAACCTGTCCTACTGACTTCGGGAAAGTTACAGCCAGGCGACCGCCCGGATTGTAATCTCCGAAAAGGACTTTAGCAATAGCATTCCCCATAAATTCACCGGGGAACCAGGCATGCACAATAGCGGGAACGTATTTGTTGGCCCAGTTGATTGTTGCTGCCCTTCCGTCTACCATTACCAAAACTACTGGCTTTCCTGTTGCATATACAGCTTCCAGCAACTGCTGCTGACGCCCGCAGAGATCGAGGCTGGTACGGGAAAATTCCTCCCGAACCGTCTTCTCATTTCCGCCTAATACAAGAATAGCGATGTCCGAAACTTTTGCCAGTTCTACTGCTTCATTAATCATAGCTTGTTCCTGTGTATCCAAAGGAACATTGTATAATTCACTTTCTGGGAAATACTTGTCAATGATGTTACATCCCTTTGCATAGCTGACTTCTGCATTAGGCAGATATTCTTTGATTCCCTGATATACAGTCTTGATAGGAGCATGGGCAGGGCCGTATCTGCACGTCAGTTCCTTCACTTCTTCTGCATTCGGACCGATAACTGCTATTTTGTTGAGGCTCTTGGACAACGGAAGCATCTGATTCTCGTTTTTCAGAAGAACAATAGACTCTAAAGCCGCTTTCATAGATACCTCCTGATGAGCGGCATTGTGTACTACTGTTTCTGGATGACGATCATCACCTGGGTACGGATTATCAAAAAGCCCCAACATAAATTTGACACGTAAGATTTCACCTACACGTTGGTCGAGGGTATACAAAGAGATTTTTCCTTCGCTGATTGCACGGCGTAAAGGGAGGATAAAATCTTGTGGCGGGGTGAAGTTGGTGCGGATATTCAGTCCTGCATTTACTACTTGTGCCGCCATTTCTTCTTCAGTCGGGGTAATGCGGTGTTTTGTATGCAGGAATTCCACTGCTTCACTGTCCGATACTACATATCCCTTGAACCCCCATTGTTGACGCAGAATTTCAGTAAGGAAATGATAACTCCCGGAGACAGGTTCTCCGTCATAATCATTATAAGAGCTCATTACCCCTAAGGCTCCTGCTTCCTGAATTCCTTTGCGGAAGGGTTCCAAATAAAGAGTCTTCATCTCACGCGGAGCCACGTGCGGGTCGGTACGTGTACCTCCATCACGTCCTCCAACCGGGATACTATAGACGGCAAAATGTTTCGGAGTGGCTGCCAGTCCTTCGGCTTGCAGACCGAGAATCATTTGTTTTCCCAGTTCGCCTGCCAGATAAGGATCTTCGCCATAACTCTCTACTACCCGTCCCCAGCGCGGGTCTTGGGCAATGTCCAGAATCGGGGCGTAAATATTGGTATATCCGAGCGCTTTTGCCTCATCAGCAGTGACTTTCGCAATTTCTCGGATCAGTTTCTTGTTCCACGTGGCACCTTGTCCGCATTGGGCAGGAAACATGGTAGCCCGATTGTGGCACAATCCGCGTATTCCTTCATTGGTAAAGTCAACGGGAATGCCCAACCGTGTCTGTTCTACAAACCAGCGTTGTATTTCGTGGCGGTTCTTTACACTGTTGGCATACGGATAAGAAAGCTCGGAACCGAATTTACCCAATCCGTTCGCCTGTTCGTCAATATTCCCGATACCGTCTTTCCAGATTTCCTTTGACCATTCGGCAGTGGGCCATGCATCTTTCAATACCCGCCCCGAACCGTATAAAGTAGCCATTTGGCAGGTTTTCTCTTCCAGCGTCATTTGCGACAGCAAATCCGCAACACGGGCTTCAATAGGAGCGGCAGGGTCTTCGTATACGTCCTTGACTCCGTTCTTATTAAAGTCAATCCAATTCTTCTTGTATATGTCTTTTGTACTGCCGGCAAAGATGTTGCCGACAGACAGACACAAGGTAAGTCCACATACTAATTTTTTCATATCTATGGCTTTTCATCAGCTCGCAGGCCGAATACTTTTCCCGTCATCCGGTCTACCGGTACTTTCCATACTTTAACATTACGGACAGCCGGATCGGAGTAATTAAATTCATTATTCGTATAATGACACATGATAATGTCCAATGCGCCACGTTTTTCTTCCATGTCTTCAACGAACTCTACTTTTCCGCGACACATCGCACTTTCAGAACGCATACTGTAACTGCAAGCCACTTTTTCGTGCTGATAGACAAGCTTGCGTCCGAGACTAAAAGTGATACAGACATTATTATTGTGTTCCAACATTTCCACTTTACTGCCTTCGGGCCCGGAGTGGAGATAGATAATGCCGTCTTCATAACCGAAGTTCATCGGAACTACGTATGGATTATCTTCCATATCGACTATACCTACAAAACAAACGTCACAATGAAGAATAATAGACTCGATTCTTTGTTTGTCTTCGATGATAAAGGTTTTCATAATGGTTGTTAGCTTCCCCTTTGTGGTGAACTTATTTTTCTATTAATTCAAAATCCAATTGTTTCTTCTCAAGGTTGGCACGTGCTACGCGAACGGTAATAGCATCTCCCAGACTATATATCTTGTTTTTACGACGTCCGCGAAGGCAATAGTTCTTCTCGTCAAATTCGTAATAATCATCATCCAGATCGCGGATGGGCACCAAACCTTCACATTTATTTTCGTTCAGTTCTACGTAGAGTCCCCATTCGGTTACACCGGAGATTACGCCATCGTAAATCTGCCCCAAGCGTTCGCTCATAAATTCTACCTGTTTATATTTGATAGAAGCGCGTTCAGCGTTGGCAGCTATTTGCTCCATGTTCGAACTGTGGTCGCAGAGGTCTTCGTATTTGGCTTCTGATACGCTGCGTCCTCCGTTTATGTACTTCGTCAACAAACGATGTACCATCATATCCGGGAAACGGCGGATCGGTGAGGTGAAGTGAGTGTAATATTCGAATGCCAGTCCGTAGTGGCCGATGTTATGCGTAGAGTAACGCGCTTTCTGCATGGCACGGATAGAAACTGTTTCAATCAGATTCTCTTCTTTCTTACCATGAATATCGTCCAGAAGGTGGTTAATAGACTTTGAAATATCTGTTTTTGTACCGCTTGTACGTACTTTATAGCCGAAACGGGCGATGAACTGCGACAAGTTTTCCAGCTTTTCCGGGTCGGGCAGGTCGTGGATACGGTAAGGGAGCACTTTGGCTTTCTTATTCTTCGGCACACGTCCTACCTTTTCGGCTACGGTTCTGTTGGCAAGCAACATAAATTCTTCTACCAGTTTATTGGCGTCTTTTGACTCCTTGAAGTAAACGCTGATAGGTTTCCCTTTCTCATCGATCTCGAACTTCACTTCGTAACGGTCGAAGTTGATAGCTCCTGCTGAGAAACGTTTTTCGCGAAGTGCTTTGGCGATAGTATCCAGTGTGAGTACTTCTTCCTTGAAGTCTCCTTCTTTTGTCTCGATAATTTGCTGTGCCTCTTCGTAAGTAAAGCGGCGGTCGGAGTTGATAACCGTATGAACGATGCGTGAATCCTTGACTTCACCTTTTTCGGTAATATTGAAGATTACGGAGAAAGCCAGCTTTTCTTCATTCGGGCGGAGGGAACAGATGAAGTTACACAATCGTTCGGGAAGCATCGGAATGGTGCGGTCCACCAGATAGACGGAAGTGGCGCGTTTTTCTGCCTCTTTGTCAATGATTCCTCCTTCTTTCACGTAATGCGTCACATCGGCGATGTGTACGCCTACTTCCCACAATCCTTCTTTCAATTTGCGGATAGAAAGTGCATCGTCGAAGTCTTTGGCATCTTTCGGGTCAATAGTGAAAGTGGTAACTTTGCGGAAGTCCTCACGTTTGGCAATCTCTTCGGCTGAAATTTCGGCGGGAATCTTGTCTGCCGCTGTCTCTACCGACTTCGGATAGACATAAGGCAAACCGAATTCGGCAAGAATGGCGTGCATCTCCGTAGTGTTTTCACCGGCTTTGCCAAGTATATCAATGACTTGTCCGATAGGATTTTTTGCCTTGTCCGGCCATTCGGTCACTTTCACAATCGCTTTGTCTCCGGTTTTACCACCTTTCAGCTTTTCTTTCGGGATAAAGATGTCATTGGCAAGTGTGCGGTTTTCCGTCACCAGAAAAGCATACGACTTGGCTACTTCCAGTGTACCGACAAATGTATCGTTGGCACGTTCCAGTATTTCTATTACTTCCCCTTCGGCATCCTTGTTTTTACGTTTGGCGTAGAAGGTGATCTTTACTTTGTCGTTGTTCATCGCATGGGCCGAGTTGCGTTCGGCCACAAAGATAGGATCGCCCCCTCCTTCGGGGATGAAGGAATTCTTTCCGTTACTTTTCCGTTGGAAGGTGCCGGTCATCTCTGTTCCATGATTGTTGAGACGGAACTTTCCCTTTTCTATTTCGCTGATATAGTCATCATCCAGCATTTCGTGAAGAATATCGACGCATAGCATTTTCTGCGGGTGAGTGGTGAGATGTAACTCTGAGAAAATATATTTCATGCTCAGCGTCTCGCTTTGTTTGGCATGGAAAAAGTCTATCAATAGCGCGGCTAACTGTTTTTTACTCATTCTCTTGCCGGCTTTCTTCTCTTTCTTTTCTTTCTTTTTCGCCATAATGTAGTCTTTTAAAAATATCTAGTTACAAAGATATAGGAATATTTTCCTTATCGAAACTTTGAGGAAAGAAAAATAACTTTGCAGTCTTGTATTTGATTTTCCGTAATAGGTCAGGTTGGTTCTGATAAGGTATATTACAAAGTTGGGGATAACTCATAATTTTATCGTTGTATTTAAGTGGTATTTAAAGGGTATCGGGGTTTTTCAACGGGTTGAGTGCGACAAATAATAATTGAGAAAAGCAAAATGGCTTTTGTTTTATATTTATTGTATCTTTGTGGCATTATCAAGAAAATGTTTAGTGAGGTACTTTTATTAATATTCACGCAGAACCTAGAGAGTAATAATGGAGAGTGTTTTAATTACGGGCGCAAGCGGTTTTATAGGAAGTTTCATCGTAGAGGAAGCGTTGAAACGAAGGTTTGGTGTGTGGGCAGGGATTCGTTCTACGAGCAGTAAGAAATATTTAAAAAACCGGAAGATTCATTTTCTGGAACTGGACTTTGCGCATCCTAATGAACTTCGTGCCCAACTCTCCGGGCATAAAGGTACTTATAACAAGTTTGATTATATCATTCATTGTGCCGGTGTCACCAAATGCTCTGACAAAAAGACTTTTGATTATGTCAATTATCTCCAGACTAAATATTTTATAGACACGCTGAAAGCGTTGAATATGGTTCCGAAGCAGTTTATATATATCAGCACGTTGAGTGTATTCGGTCCTGTACGTGAGAAGGATTATACTCCGATTGAGGCGGATGATACTCCGGCGCCCAATACGGCTTATGGGTTCAGTAAACTGAAAGCGGAACTGTATATTCAGAGTATTCCCGGTTTTCCTTATGTCATTTATCGTCCTACGGGAGTTTACGGACCTCGTGAAACAGATTATTTCCTTATGGCGAAATCTATTCAGAAGCATGTTGATTTCTCAGTGGGTTTCCGGCGTCAAGACCTTACTTTTGTTTATGTGAAAGACATTGTGCAAGCTATTTTCCTGGGAATAGAGAAAAATGTTACCCGTAGAACGTATTTCCTGACAGACGGGAATGTGTATAAGAGTCGTGCGTTTTCGGACCTGATACAAAAAGAATTGGGTAATCCGTTTGTTCTTCATCTGAAATGTCCGTTAATTGTGCTAAAAGTTATATCTTTGCTCGCTGAATTTATTGCTACACGTTCCGGAAAGAGCAGTACACTAAATTCGGATAAATATAAGATAATGAAACAACGCAATTGGCAATGTGACATCATCCCGACAATTAATGAACTGGGATATGCGCCCGAATATGATTTGGAAAAGGGAGTCCATGAAACCATTGCCTGGTATAAAAACGAAGGATGGCTTTAGACTTATTTAAGCGAGTAGAAACCCGGAAAGGGTTGTTTGCTGTGGAGAAGATTACATTGATTTATAATCTGTTGACCTCCATTTTGATTCTATTCCTGTTTCAGCGAATGGATCATCCATGGCACATGTTGCTGGATAGGGCTATGATTGCTGCAATGACTTTTCTGTTGATGTATCTCTACCGGCTTGCTCCCTGTAAGTTTTCGGCGTTTGTACGCATCGTCATTCAGATGAGCTTGCTTTCTTACTGGTATCCGGATACTTTCGAGTTCAACCGGTTCTTTCCGAATCTGGATCATGTCTTCGCTATCACCGAACAGTTTATTTTTAATGGGCAACCTGCTATCTGGTTCTGTCATACGTTCCCGCATCTTCTGGTCAGTGAGGCGTTCAATATGGGATATTTCTTCTATTATCCGATGATGTTGATTGTGGCGTTATTCTATTTCATTTATAGGTTCGAGTGGTTTGAAAAGATGTCTTTTGTGCTTGTCACTTCCTTCTTTATCTATTATCTGATATATATATTCGTACCTGTTGCAGGACCTCAATTCTATTTTCCTGCCATTGGATTTGATAATGTTTCTAAAGGAATTTTCCCGGCTATCGGTGATTATTTCAATCATCATCAGGAATTGCTTCCCGGTCCGGGCTATCAGCATGGGTTCTTTTATAGTTTAGTGGAAGGCTCCCAACAAGTGGGCGAACGGCCTACGGCCGCATTTCCAAGTTCGCATGTCGGCATTTCTACCATTCTGATGATTATGGCATGGCGGGGCAGTAAGAAGCTGTTTGCTTGCCTGATACCTTTCTATATGCTGCTTTGTGGAGCTACTGTATATATTCAGGCTCATTATGTCATTGATGCTATTGTAGGCTTTTTCTCCGCATTCTTGTTGTATGTGGTGGTAACTTGGATGTTTAAAAAGTGGTTTGCGCAACCGATGTTCAAATAAAATAGCATTGCTCCATAATACTATCTTCAAGGATGCAATGCTATAAATATCGTATTTAATTTTTCGGGCTACTTTCTCTGTTGGTGAGTATTTCATTAAATATCTGAAACAGCTCCTCTTTGGTCTCGGCACGTAACATAGCGATGCGGGTGTCACGGAAATTAGGGATTCCTTTGAATAACGGGCTTGCAGCCAAGTGACGGCGCACGTGCAAGATACCTCTGCGTTCGTCGAGTAAGTTTACACTGTCAATCACTTCCTGGCGGAGGACTTCCATGCACCATTCAAAACTTAGTGGCGGCAGTTCCTCGCCTGTCTCCAGATAATGCTTCATCTCTTTAAATATCCATGGACGGCCGAAGCTGGCACGGCCTATCATAACAGCGTCCACTCCATAACGGTCGAAACACTCCTTGCAGCGTTGAGGCGTTGTCACATCCCCGTTGCCGATGATCGGGATATGCATCCGCGGATTATTTTTTACTTCTCCTATCAGCGTCCAGTCCGCTTCTCCGGTGTACATTTGTGCACGGGTACGACCGTGTATGGTTAATGCGGCAATACCGCAATCCTGTAACTGTTCTGCCAGCTCTACGATAATTTTGTTGTTGGCGTCCCACCCCAGACGGGTTTTCACCGTTACGGGGATTTTTACCGCATCCACTACAGCACGGGTAATTTCCAGCATTTGAGGGATATTCTGCAACATTCCTGCTCCGGCACCCTTTCCGGCCACTCTTTTCACCGGGCATCCGAAGTTAATATCCAAAATATCAGGCTGTGCCTGTTCCACAATCTTTGCGGCTTCCACCATGGTTTCCGTATCTTTGCCGTATATCTGAATAGCGACGGGACGTTCTTCATCACTGATGTTTAACTTCTGCGCTGTCTTGCTGACAGCACGTATCAGTGCGTCACTCGATACAAATTCAGTATATACCATGTCCGCTCCGAACTTTTTGCACATCAGGCGGAAAGCCGGGTCGGTCACGTCTTCCATGGGAGCAAGCAGGATAGGATGTTTTCCCAAGTCTATATGGTTAATCTTCATATACGATTTTGTTATTTGCTGTTTATGATTGAAGTAACTTCTTCTTTTCGCTGCAAAAATACGGAAAAAAGCCTACCTTTGTACGCATTCATTTGCTTAACTGATACAAATAAGTATATATTCTATGAGTCTTAGTTTGAAAGATTTTGAAATTATGGCTCCTGTAGGTTCGCGCGAATCTCTAGCTGCGGCCATTCAGGCAGGTGCCGATTCTATCTATTTCGGTATAGAAAACTTGAATATGCGTGCCCGTTCGGCTAATACGTTCACGATTGATGACTTGCGGGAAATAGCCCGCACGTGCGATGAGCACGGGATGAAAAGCTACCTGACGGTGAACACCATTATCTATGATAAAGATATTCCTTTAATGCATACGATTGTCGATGCGGCTAAGGAAGCGGGAATTTCGGCTGTGATTGCGGCTGATGTTGCAGTGATGGACTATGCCCGCCGGATAGGGCAGGAGGTGCATCTTTCCACCCAGCTGAATATCTCCAATGCAGAAGCGTTGAAATTCTATGCCCGGTTTGCTGATGTAGTGGTACTGGCCCGTGAATTGAATCTGGAACAGGTAGCGGAGATTTACCGGCAGATACAGGAAGAACATATCTGCGGTCCGAGTGGCGAACAGCTTCGTATTGAAATGTTCTGTCATGGTGCGCTCTGTATGGCTGTTTCGGGTAAATGCTATCTTTCTTTGCATGAGATGAACCATTCTGCCAACCGGGGTGCTTGTATGCAGGTGTGTCGTCGTTCTTATACCGTTCGTGATAAGGAAACGGATGTGGAATTGGATATTGATAACGAATATATCATGTCGCCGAAAGACCTGAAAACTATTCATTTTATGAATAAGATGTTGGATGCAGGTGTGCGTGTGTTCAAGATTGAAGGTCGTGCCCGTGGACCTGAGTATGTGCGCACAGTGGTGGAATGCTACAAAGAAGCTATCAAAGCCTATCTGGAAGATACCTTTACTGATGAAAAGATTGCAGCATGGGATGAACGCCTGAAGACCGTTTTCAACCGTGGTTTCTGGGACGGCTACTATCTCGGACAGCGTTTGGGAGAATGGACCCGCAATTATGGATCGGCGGCAACGGAACGTAAGATTTACGTGGGAAAAGGGATCAAATACTTCTCTAACATCGGAGTCTCCGAGTTTTTGGTTGAAGCTGCCGAGGTTAGCGTAGGCGACAAACTGTTGATTACAGGACCGACTACCGGCGCTGTTTTTATGACATTGGATGAAGCGCGTGTTGATCTGGAACCGGTGCAGACCGTAAAGAAAGGGCAGCATTTCTCTATGAAGTCGGATAAGATACGTCCGAGTGACAAACTGTATAAACTGGTATCTACCGAAGAACTGAAAAAGTTTAAAGGGCTGGATATCGAACAGAAAAGAGGCTAGCTCCGGTCATTATTCTCTAATCTTTAATTCACGATAAATGAACTATATCTATGAATTGGAAATGAAGGTGCGTGATTATGAATGCGACCTTCAAGGTATTGTCAATAATGCCAACTATCAGCATTATCTGGAACATACCCGGCATGAATTTCTGACCTCGGTCGGCGTTAGCTTTGCAGCACTTCATGAGCAGGGAGTCGATCCCGTAGTAGCACGTATCAATATGGCTTTCAAAACTCCGTTGAAGAGTGGAGATGAATTTGTATCCAAGCTATATATGAAGAAAGAAGGCATTAAGTATGTGTTCTATCAGGATATTTTCCGGAAAAGTGATAATAAAGTAGTAGTGAAATCCACTGTTGAAACGGTATGTGTAGTAAATGGACGTTTGAGTGACAGCGAATTGTTTGATAACGTCTTTGCACCTTACCTGAAATGAATAGCTCCGAAGAAGAACAAATTTATAGTATTGCTTTGACAATGGTGCCCGGTATCGGGCATATTGGAGCGAAACATTTGATGGACGAGGCGGGAAGTGCCGGGTTCATATTCCATAACCGCGAGGCACTTCTTGAATGTGTTTCGGGAATAAGTCGGCGTGTAGTGAATGCGTTGGATTGCCCGCAAGCCATTGACCGTGCGAAGCAGGAATTTGATTTTGTTCAGAAGAATAATATTCGTTGCCTGACCATAACCGACGAGGAGTATCCTTCCCGATTGAGAGAGTGTGAGGATGCTCCCGTTGTTCTTTTCTTCAAAGGAAATACAGATTTGAATGCCCTCCGTGTCGTTAATATGGTAGGTACTCGTCATGCCACTGATTATGGAACCCGTATCTGTGCTTCTTTTTTGCACGATCTGAAAGTACTGTGCCCTGATGTCTTGGTAGTCAGTGGCTTGGCTTATGGGATCGATATAAACGCTCATCGTGCAGCATTAGCCAATCAGCTTTCTACGGTAGGAGTTCTTGCCCATGGCTTGGATCGCATCTATCCCTATGTGCATCGAAAGACAGCTATTGATATGCTTGATAATGGTGGGCTGTTAACTGAATTCCTGACCGGAACGAATCCCGACCGCCATAACTTTGTCAGCCGCAACCGTATCGTTGCCGGTATGTGTGACGCTACAATTGTTATTGAGTCTGCCGAGAAGGGTGGTTCGTTAATTACTGCCGAACTAGCCGAAGGCTATCACCGGGACTGCTTTGCTTTTCCGGGACGCCTGAATGATGAATATTCCAAAGGTTGTAACCAACTGATTCGGGATAATAAGGCTTCTTTACTTCTTTCGGCAGAAGATTTTGTATCGGCAATGGGTTGGGATATTGCTGCTCATCCGGCGAAAGTGGAAAATGTGCAACGCAGTCTTTTCCTTGACTTATCCGAGGACGAGCAAAAGGTGGTTGATATTCTGGAGAAACAAGGAGATTTACAGATTAATACATTAGTTGTTGAAGCAGATATTCCTGTACAGAAAATGAATGCAATTCTTTTCGAACTTGAAATGAAAGGTGTAATTCGTGTATTGGTGGGAGGAATGTATCAATTATTAGCTTAGTTTATCATAAACATAAAAAAAGGAGCAACGCTTTGCTCCAACCTTTGTTAACCTTAAATCTAATACTATGAAAAAAATCACATGACAAATGTAAGCCTTCATTGTATTTCTTCCAAATAATTCTGTTGCATTTGTTTCTCTTTTAAATTCTTTCACTGATTTTTACTGTTATCGGACACGATGCACTTCTATCCCACTTATTGGAAGGTTTTTGAGTATTTCAACGAGTAATTTTTCTCATAAAAAAATAGGTTTTTTTTTAATCTTTGAATATTTAAAGTATATTTGCGCTATGTCTATAGAAAATGAAAAGCATGGCTGCCTCTAGTGAAATGGATGATATTGCTTTGTGGGGCCTTTTGATAAAAGGCGATCAAAAAGCATTGGAAATACTTTATCAAAGATATTATTCTCTTCTGTTGAATTATGGTTTGAGATGCAGTACAGATAAAGAATTGGTCAAAGATTGTATCCAGGATCTTTTTATAAGCTTATATCAGAATACTCACATTAATGTGACAAACATAACAGTCCGTTCTTATCTATTAAAAGCTTTAAGAAATAATCTCACCTATAAATTAGCAACTAATAAAGAAGCGGATTCATTAGATGACTCAGTTTTTCATATTCCGCTCAATGAAGATCTATTTGAACAGTTATTTCCTAAGAATGATCATGATCTGCAACTGGCCCGTCGTCTTTTGGTGGCAATCTCACAGTTATCTCCGAATCAAAAAACAGTTCTTTATTTACGTTACGTGCAGGAACTCTCATATAAGGAAATAGCGGATGTTATGGATATGAACATACAATCGTCTATGAATTTGTCTAGCCGGGCTTTAGCTAAACTGCGCACTCTAGTAACTCAAGATGAATACTTCTTTGGTGTATGGCAATTGTTTTTTCTTAAAATAATATTATCTCTTTGAAAGGGAAAAAATATTTTTTTGTAATTTGTTGATTATTATATAGATATATCCTTTTTCTGACTCTATTGTTTTTTTCTGCAAAAAAAATGCTGTAAAAGTGAGTAGGTTTTTCTTTTAATTCCATTCTAATTATAAAAGAGGATAAAAATGAAATATAGTAAAATAGATATCAGGAATACTGTACGCAATCTTATAGATTATTTCAAGATGCAAAACGAAGTTCCTTCTCAAAAGGAAATAGTTGAAGTATGGAGTAAAATAAAAGAAGGAGTTGAAAAGAAAAAACAAAGAAGGAAAGAACGATATATACTTGTGGCAATTACTTCTGCAGCTGCTTTTATAGGGTGTATATGGTTGGGAATTGAATGGTATTCTTTTAATAATAAATCGGATATATCCGTAATAGCAGCACAAATGTCTAATGAATCTATAGAAGGAGAGGATATTCGTTTGATTGTCTCTGAGAAAGAAGTTCATCATGTAAAGAAAGGAGCTACAGTAGCTTATTCACAAGAGGGAATTGTGAGTGTAGATGAAGAAAAGGTATCTAAGAATACTACAAAAGATTTATACGACCAGATTATTGTTCCTAAAGGTAAATATACCCGTTTGATTCTTGCTGATGGTTCTAGTTTGCATATTAATGCGGGTACGAAAGTGATTTATCCTAAACGTTTTGAGAAAAACAGACGTGAAATCTTTGTAGATGGAGAAATTTTTATTGATGTGAAACGAGATGAATCAGCTCCTTTTATTGTGAAAACGGCACAATTTGAAGTACAAGTATTAGGGACTGCTTTTGATATAAAGGCTTATAGCGGCACATTTGAAAATGCAGAAGTTGTCTTAGTACGTGGTAAAGTAAATGTGAAGAGCAAATCGGGTAAGGAACTGGTTCTTTCACCTGATAATAAAGCTACAATATTGTCTGATGGTCTGATCGAAGAGTCTTCTGTAAATGCGGAAGAATATGTACTTTGGACTGAAGGGATATTGTCTCTGAATAATAATCCGCTGAATGTGATTTTAGCCAAACTGGGTCGATATTACGGAGTTGATATTAATTGTACAGATGATATTTCAACTATAAAAATAACAGGTAAAATAGACTTGGAGTGCGGCGTAGAAGCAGCATTGAAAAGAATATCTGCTACAGGAGGGTTCTCTTTCTTGAAACGAGGGGATACCTATATGTTAAAGCCTCTAGAGAAAATTGTACAATAGAATTTGAAACCGAATGTTTAATCTTAAAAATGAATACGTATGATAACATGAAAAGATTTGTCTAATTAGAAAATCCGAGTAATACTGCTAATATTACCCGGATAAAGTGAAAAACACCGAGTTCTGGTATTATATCAATCTTACAAAATTATGGAAAAAAAGTTGAAAAACGCAATCATAATGAATCGATTAACGAAAATTATGTTTGTACTGGGATTTCTATTGACTTCAGTGTGGAGTTATTCGAGCAATTCCGTGTATGCACAAAATCAAAAATTCTCTTTTGAATTTAAACAAACCTCTATTAAAACGATTTTTCAATACATTGAAAAACATAGTGAGTTTATATTTATGTATCGTACAGATTTGCTCGATACATCTAAGAAAGTCTCTGTGAAAGTAGAAAAACAGAGTATAGAACAGATACTTGAGCAAGTGCTGAAAGGAACATCTGTTGTATATGAAATAAATGATCGGCAGATTGTCCTAAAGAAAGGATTGGAACGGTTGGAAGAAGTTCCTCAGCAGTCAAGGCAGAACAAACTGATTCAGGGACTTGTCAAAGACGATAAAGGAGATGTTATTATCGGTGCGACTATCAAAGTAAAAGGAACAACCATAGGTACTACTACCAATATGGATGGGCTTTATAATTTGTCGGTTCCATCAGAAAATTCAATTTTGATAGTTTCTTACATTGGTTACGCTACACAGGAAATAAAAGTTGGAAACCGCCAGAATATTATTATTACATTACAAGAAGATGCCAAAAACTTAGAGGAAGTTGTGGTTACAGCATACGGAACCGGACAGAAAAAGGCTAGTATGGTAGGTTCAGTGCAATCTATACGACCAGCCGATCTGAAAGTTCCTGCGTCTAATCTTTCCACTTCCTTTGCCGGACGTTTGGCCGGTGTGATTGCTGTGCAACGTAGTGGTGAACCGGGAGCTGATGGCGCTAACTTTTGGATTCGTGGTGTCTCTACACTTGGTAGTGCAAGTACTTCTCCACTGATCATTATTGATGGTATTGAATCAACTACAACTGACTTGAATGCTCTTGACCCGGAAGTTATTGATGGGTTCTCGATTCTGAAGGATGCAACAGCAACTGCAATGTATGGTATGCGTGGAGCTAATGGTGTGATGATTGTGACAACCAAGTCCGGTGCTGCCTTGGATAAACCGATTATTAATTTTCGTATGGAAGCCAGTATGTCTACGCCTACCAATATACCTGAGTTTGTGGATGGTGTTACCTTTATGGAACTTTATAATGAGGCTGTACGTAACCAACCGGCAGGTAAAGAGGCTTATACGCAAGAACGTATTAATGGAACCCGCCAGGGACTGAATCCTTATATTTTCCCGGATGTTGACTGGTATGGTGAAATGTTTAAGGACCGTTCATTCAGTGAAACATTTAACTTTAATATTCGAGGTGGTGGTAAAAAAGTTGATTATTTTTCCAGCGTCTCTGTAGGTCATGAGAGTGGTATGTTGAAAAGTCGTTCTAAAGATTTCTTTTCATTCGATAACAATATTAGTCGAATGCGCTATTCTTTTCAGAACAATATCAATGCACGTTTGGGTAAAACATCCAAATTATCTTTGAGATTGAACGTAATGTTGGTGGATAAACGTGGCCCGAATGAAAGTACAAGTAGTTTGTTCTCTAGCGTAATGAATACAAATCCTGTAGATGCTCCGATTATGTTTCCGGATGATGGAACAACTTCTTATATTAAATGGGGGGTACCTACAAATACAACAGTGAATCCATTAGCAACAATGGTAAATGGATATGATGATACGTTTCAGAGTACGGTAACAGCTTCATTGAATTTTGACCAAAAATTGGATTTCTTGGTGGATGGTTTGACTTTTAAGGCTATGGCTTCTTTAAAGAATTTCAGCCAATCTGTTCAGACCCGATATTCTGATTGGAATAAGTTTACCGTTAATAACTGGTCTCTCAATGATGATGGTACTTATAATATGGAGGTGATTCAGGAAGGTGCTGAAGTAGGAACTGAGCTTAAAACAAAAAGTAGTAATACCGGTGATCGGCGTATTTACTTACAAGCGATGTTAGAATACAATCGTACATTCGGAAAGCATGATGTGGGGGCTTTGCTGATTTATAATCAGGATGAATATATGGATAATAACCCGGGGACAGACTTATTAGTAGCTCTTCCGACTCGTCGTCAGGGAATTGCAGCCAGAGCATCGTATGCATACGACGGGCGTTATCTGGCTGAGGTAAACTTGGGATACAACGGCTCTGAGAATTTTGCAAAGGGGAATCGTTTCGGGCTTTTTCCTTCTATAGCTGTCGGATATAATATTAGGAAGAAAAATTCTTTGAACCATTAAGAAACATAATTTCTAGAATGAAAGTCAGAGCTTCGTACGGATTAGTTGGTAATGGCAATATTGGCGGACAACGTTTTACTTATTTGGCAGATGTTGATCTAACGGGAAGTCCTGCTTTTACGACTGGTATTAATATGGACAGAACATTGAAAGGACCTTCATATAAGCGTTTTGCTAATTATGATTTAGGATGGGAAGTAGGAAAAAAATATAATATCGGGCTAGATATGATGTTTTTTAATAATCTGAGCCTGACGGTAGATGTATTTCGCGAAGACCGGACAGATATTTTTCAGGAGAAAGCAACTATTCCTTCTTATTTAGGAGTATATGGGACTAGCTATTATGTCAATAGTGCGGCTGTACGCAATCAAGGTATTGATGCTTCTGTTGATTTCGGTCATCAGTTCAACAAAGATTTCAGTATGACATTTAAAGGAACATTCACCTATGCTCACAATGAGATTAGGGCATACGAGGAATCAGTAGGAGATCGTACTAATCTTTCTAGAATTGGTTATAGTACTTCTCAACAATGGGGATATGTTTCTGATTATTTGTTTGCCGACCAGGCTGAAATAAATAATCATCCGACTCAGTTGATTGGAGGTACTGTTGGACCGGGTGATATTAAATATGTTAACCAACCTAATGTGTATGGAGTGTATGATGATGTTATTGATACTAATGACAGGGTTCCTATTGGTAATCCTACTACTCCGGAAATTGTCTATGGCTTTGGTCCATCGTTCCATTATAAAGGGTTCGATTTCTCATTTTTCTTTCAGGGAATTGCCAAAACTTCTTTATTTATGAGTGGCCTGCAGCCTTTCGGTACCACAATGGATAACAAGAATGTACAGACTTTTATAGCAGAAGATCATTGGAGTCCTGATAACCAAAATATATTTGCGAAATATCCGCGTTTGACTATTGAAAGAAGTGCAAATAATGCTACAACTTCCACTTATTGGGAAAGAGATGGTGCTTTTCTTAAGTTGAAAAATGCAGAAATTGGATATACCTTTAAGTCTATGCGTTTTTATTTACGGGGATCTAATCTACTGACTTTTTCTAAGTTTAAATTGTGGGATCCTGAACAAGGAGGTGGAAACGGATTGAAATACCCAACACAACGTGTGTTTAATATAGGTTTTCAGATGACTATTAAATAAACTTTAAATATAATAATATGAAACTGATTAATAAATACCTGATTTTTCTCTGTGTCTTTGTATATTCTTCTTGTGATTATTTAGACATTGTACCAGATGAGAAGCCTACCGAGGAAGATGCGTTTAAGAATCCTCAATTGGTAGAACGTTATCTTTATTCCTGCTATGCTTATATTCCAAATCCCAGACATGGAACTGCCAGTTTGGATTTTCTTACAGGTGATGAGGTTGTTACTCCTTGGGAACACGAAACTTTTGGAAAGTTCGCTCAGGGTAATTATACTCCAAGTAATCCTTATATAAATTATTGGCATGATTTATTTAAAGGTATCCGGCAATGTTATTTGTTGAAACAAAACTTAAGTAATGTACCGGGACTTAGTGATGAGTTAAAGACTGCGTATGATGCGGAAGCTGATTTTTTGATTGCTTTTTATCATTTTTATTTATTACGTACTTATGGTCCGGCTGTTTTGGTGAAAGAACTTCCTAATGTATCTTCTGCTGATTCCCCTGAAACTATGCTGGGACGAAATTCGTATGATGAATGTGTTGCATGGGTAGCAGAACAATTAAAGAACGTTGCAAGTCGTCTGCCTGCGCGTCGTACTGGGGTCGATTATGGAAGAGCTACTGGTGTAGCTGCCATGGCCATTCGTGCACGGTTGTTGTTATATGCTGCTTCTCCGCAATTTAATGGGGGAGAAAAATTTAAGTCTTTATATGAGAATTTTAAAAATCCGGATGGCACACAGTTGATTAGTACCACCTATGATCCAACTAAATGGATAACAGCTGCTCAGGCATGTAAAGAAGCTATTAATTGGGCAAAGGAAGCTAATTATGATCTGTATACAGCTAATGCTAACTCTTTGCCTAATTATCCTGAGCCTGTAGATTTGATACAGCGTTCTTTACGTTTGACATTTATAGATAAGGATAATACTCCTGAAGTGATTTGGGCATTTTGTACTAGAGAGTCGTCCAATAGCGACCTCCAAGGGAAGACTATTCCTCGCTTAAGTACTACAGCTTATGGGGGAGTGGCTCCAACGTTGAAACAAGTAGAACGTTTTTATACAGAAAATGGGCTTCCGATTGAAGTGGATCCTACTTATGATTTTCCTAACCGATATAATATAGCTACCTTTCCTGTTGAAGAAAATGATAAGAATGGAGAAGGAGAAAGTCTTAAGTTACATATGAACAGAGAACCACGTTTTTATGCTTGGATTGCTTTTCATAACGGCTATTATGAAGTATCGGGAGAAGATGATAGAAAAGAGTTTTCATATGCTCCGGTATGGAAAAGAGGAAAAGATAAAAAGTATAAGCAATTGGTGCAATTTATGAAGACACAGAACATGGGAATAACCAATGATAATAAATATGGAACTAAAACGGGTTATCTAAATAAAAAAGGTGCTCATCCGGGAACAAGTGCTTCTAAATCTACTGGCTTTAAAGTGATAAATTATCCGTGGCCTATGGTCCGCTTGGCAGAGCTTTATCTGAACTATGCAGAAGCTTGTGTAGAATGTAATGATTTACCGGAAGCTAAGAAGTATTTGAATTATGTTCGTGGGAGAGCTGGAATACCTACTGTGGAAGAATCCTGGGATGGAATAGCAGAACTTACACAGAATAAACTAAGAGAGATTGTTCGTCAGGAACGTCTGATAGAACTTTATATGGAAAATCATAATTTTTGGGATATACGTCGCTGGGGAATAGCAGAGACGTTAGGTGAGCAGCCGAAAGGACTTTCTGTTCAGGCAACAACTATAACAGAATTTGCCAAACCTGTATCAGTAGATGTACAACGTCGTTTTATTCCGGCTCATTATTTAATGCCGCTTCCTATCAGCGAAATAAACAAGAATCCCAATATGGTACAAAATCCGGGATATGATCAATAATTGTTATACAAAAAGATTCTATAAAATGAAAGTAATAAAATATATACTACCCCTCCTCTGTTTAGGGGTGATTATTACAGCTTGTAATTCTGACGATGAAGAAAGTATTGCCGCTACTGAAGTCCAGAACTTAACAACACAAAGTGCTCCCGGTTCCATTACGTTGACATGGGAGTATGCTGTCGAAGAAGATGCTAATACTACTCGTTTGGTTGAGATACGTTATTATGATCCTGCTGTAAAGAAAAATGTTAAGAAAACGATAAGTAGATTCAGCAACTCATTTACGATAGATAATGCGCTCAAAAGATATGGCGAATATGAGTTCGAGGTACAACCTTTTAGTACAACTTTTACGCCGGGAGTGATACAACGGATAACTGGCGTTGCAGAACGAGCTCCGGTTATTGATGAAAAAACATCTACGGAGTTGGCTATAACCATTGATAATTTGACCTTGGGAGGGTTTAAGCCCGATGGCGTTACTACTATTCCGCAGTCTAGCTGTATTGGTGACGGTAATGGTCCGGAACGCTTACTTGATAACAATGCTAGTACTTTCTTAAATACTGCATATTCCGGAGTACCTGCAGGGACAACCTACTATTTGGATATTGTATACCCGAAGTCTCAGAAGTATTTGAAGTTCTCGTATATAAATAGAAGTGCTGGTAGTTTTCCGGCAGCAATAGAATGCTCTGTTAAGGTAAATGAGAATGATGAATGGACTCAGGTAAAAACATTGACAACAGTGTCCGATGGGTTACCTGAAGCTGCATCAGCGGCATATTCTTCTGAAGTATATGAAGCTCCTTTCGAGTTCAATTATCTTCGTTTTCATGTAAAGAAGACTCATACGGGTAACGTGAATTTTTCAATGGCGGAATTTCGTATTTACAATGTGGAACGCTATTTTTATGACCCGGAAGCAACCGAAGAATAAATGAGCTTATAGCATATCTTTAAGGAGGGTGCATTAAAGGCATTCTCCTTTTCAAAACGTTCATATTATATCTATATCATGAAAAAAAGAATATTATTTTTTTTTATGCTGTTCTTTTTATGCACAGTGGTAAGTGCCTGCTCCGATGAAAATGGTAAAGGAGTTAATACTACTACATTAGAAATAGCCGAACAGTTTGTAGATTTCAAGGAGAATGGAGAATCGCAAACGCTTGCAATTACAACCAATCAAGAGGAGTGGAGCGCTACTGTAGAAAGTAATGGTAAGGGCTGGTGCAGCATTCTTCCTGATATTAATCCGGGGAATCATAAACTTACTATCTCTGTTACTCCCAATACGGGAAAGGAACAGCGGAGTACTATTATTACTGTGAAAGCAGCAGAGCTATCGAAGAAAATAACTGTGCGTCAGTTGGGGACGGATAAAGGTATTTTAATCTCTCCTATGATGAAAACTTTAACTGCGGAAGGAGGGAAAATAGAGTTTACAGTAACTGCAAATGTAGAGTTTGAAATAATACCGACTGTTGATTGGATCACGTTGCCGGTCACCACCCGCACGGCAGAATATGTGACTACAGGCCATACATATTTTATTCAACGTAATAAAGGGGAAAAGCGTACGGGAACTATTACGGTAAAAGATAAAGCAAGTGATTTATTCTCAGAGCTAATTATTTCTCAAGAGGCCTTAGGAGAGTATGAAAGTGGTGAATCTGGTATTCAAGGTGATCTATTAGTTCCGGTTTCCACAGGTAGTGCAGTAAATTCTTTGGGTAAAGTATCTCAATTGGGGTCTTCAGGATTTCATAGGACTTATGATGGAAGTAAAGAGACCGGATATCATTCTAATACATCAGAAGATGCTTTTCCTAATAATTGGCCGTTGACATTAACTTTTGAATTTACGGAACAGCCTAGAATTGATTATTGCGTTTGTCATTCAACAAGTAGTAATGTATTAAAAAAAGCAGAGATATTTGTATCTACTGAGGCAGAACCGGAATACACAAAGTTAATGGATGTCGATTTATCCGGAAGTACTACGGCGCTTATTAGATTTTCTAGCCCGGTTATTAATCCGAAAGGGATTAAATTTGAAGTTACAGAGTCGTCAGGTAAATATCTTGTAATAAAAGAAATGGAGTTTTATCGTCAGAATCCGGATAATTATGATCCTCTTAATTTGTTTACGGATATTACGTGTTCTGAGTTAAAACCGGGAATTACTGAAAAGGACATAGATGCATGCCCTGACCCGCTTTTCCGTAATGTAGCTTTTTATCTCTCTATCAATAAATATCCGCGTGATTTTCGTATCCAGGAGTATAAAGCTTATCCACATCCGGAATTATTCCGTAAAGCAAACAAGACAAGTGCTGGACACGATTTACTGGATAATCCGACCGGCATATTTGTAAATAAAGGAAGAGAAGTCGTAGTGCTGGTGGAAGACACTCATGGATATCAGCTTTCGGCTCGCATCTTAAATCTGAATGTACCCGGAGGGGATGGGTTTAATAATAACTATTCTTATCCTTTGTCAGAAGGGATTAATCGTTTTATAGCGGATACAGACGGATTGATCTATATTTATTACCATACTCCTGAATATAGAGAGGCATTACCGATAAAAATACATATTCCGTCAGGACAAGTAAACGGATATTTTGACTCTAGAAAACATCAACCTTCTGATTGGAACCGTTTGTTAAATGCTGCAGTAGGACCTCATTTTGATGTGCTTGGGGAGAAAGCTCATTTGATCTTTCCGGTAGACAAGTTCAAGGCAAACACTCCGGATGGTAAGGCTTTAATAGATGCTTATGATAGACTGGTATTACTTGAGCAACAATTTATGGGGTTAGAAAAATATGATCGAATGGATCCGAATCATGTTTGTTTTTCTGTCATGTATAATGATAGTTATATGTATTCTGCCGGTAATCATACGGGGTATGCTGTCGGTACGATGAATGACTTGTGTAATTTGGAGAAATTGTCTACTACTTCAATTTGGGGACCGGCACATGAAGTAGGACATTCTTATCAAACTAAGCCGGGACTTTGTTGGTTGGGAATGACTGAAGTGACTAATAATATTCATTCTTTATATGTTCAGACTTCGTTTGGAAATCAATCACGTCTATTAGATAAACAGGGTGATTATACTAACATTTATGAGAAGTCTATGTGTATGTATTTTATACGTAAACGTGCTCATATCATTACAGATTCGGATGTGAATGTCTTTAACCAGTTAGTTCCATTCTGGCAATTATATCTATATACTAAGGCTATTGGACAAGAAGATTTTTATAAAGACTTATATGAACTCATACGTATTAATACGGATCAGGACACTCCTGGTAAAAGTCAATTAGAGTTTACATTTTTGGCAAGTAAGGCGTTGGGACTAGATTTAACGGAATTCTTCGTGAAATGGGGATTTTTTGAACCAATAGATATTGAAAAATCAGATTATAGTAAAGGACAGTTTGTGGTTACCGAGGCAATGATTAATGAAACTAAACAACGTATTACTGATTTAGGATTACCAAAACCAAAAGGAATTATAGAGTATATCTGCGATAGTAATATTGATTGTTATAAGACCTTTAGTTCTATTCTAAAAGGTACTGCTCAAAGAGAAGGTCAAAAAATTATAATGATCAATTGGAGGAATGTAGCAGTTTACGAAGTTTATTCGGACGGTAAATTATGTTTTGTATCTCCAGCCTCCTCTTTTACTGTAAATGGAAACTTAGGAACTAAAGTTCAAGTCTTTGCAGTGTCTGCAACTGGAGAAAAAGTAGAAGTAACATTTTAATAATTATATTAATTAATAAAGAACAACATGAAACATTTTTGGACAGGTTTATTGGTTTTAGGGGTAGTAGGATGTACTGCACCACAACAAACACAGAAGGATAATATATCGGGAATTTATCCTAAACTGGCTTTTTATAATAATGAGGGCGAGTGTGGAACAGGTGCAGTGGTTCCTTGGGCAGGTAGTCTATGGGCTATCACCTATGGACCTCATTTACCTTTCGGGTCATCTGATAAACTATATCAGATAACTCCGGACAAGAAGATGATTGTCCGTTCGGAAAGTATTGGAGGAACACCTGCTAACCGACTGATTCATAAGGAATCAAACCAATTGAATATAGGACCATATTTTATTAACGAGTCAGGTGATGTCAGAGTTTTACCTTGGCAGGAGGCTCCGGGGCGATATACCGGTTCGGCTCGTCATTTGACAGATCCTGCCAATAAGATTTATATTGGCACGATGGAAGAAGGTTTCTATGAAGTAGATGTTAATACTTTGAAAGCTAAAGAGTTATATAAAGATAGTAATGAAGCATGGCGTCTGTATCGTAAAGACGCTAAAAATACCCCCAAACCCGTAGAATTACTGCCGGGAGCGCATGGTAAAGGATTGTATTCAGGACAAGGAGTGATGGTATTCTCTAATAACGGAGAGAATAGTGCCGCTGCTATGAAGTATTTTGATGCGTTATCCGGTTCATTATCAGAATGGGACGGCAAAGACTGGAAAGTCGTGCGTCGTAATCAATTTGTAGAATTGACCGGTCCCGGCGGTATATACGGTAACACAAATCCGGAAACGGATCCTATTTGGGCTACAGGCTGGGATCATAAATCAGTGCTACTTGGAGTAAGAGATTCGCAGAAAGGATGGACCTTTTATCGTTTGCCTAAAGCAAGTCATTCTTATGATGGTGCACACGGGTGGAATACCGAATGGCCACGTATCCGTAATGTAGGAACAGATGACCAACCGGATTATCTGATGACTATGCACGGCCTGTTCTGGCGTTTCCCAAAACTGTTTACTGCTGATAACTCTGCCGGTATTCGTCCTCGTTCAAGTTATTTGAAAGTAATTGGAGACTTTGCCCGTTGGAATGATGAATTGGTGTTTGGCTGCGATGATTCTGCCCAAAAAGAATTTTTAAACAAACGTAAGGCAAAAGGAAATATAGAAGGTCCGGGACAATCCAATTCTAATCTTTGGTTCACGTCTTTGACTAAACCTGACGAGCTGGGCCCTGCAACAGCAGATGGAGCAATCTGGGAAAAAGAAGATGTACAGGCAAATGTTTATTCGGATCCTTATATGTTTGCCGGTTGGGAACAACGTTGTTGCTGGATGCAAAATGACGGAAAGCAAGATATTACTTTCACATTTGAGATAGATCAGAAGGGAAATAATGTTTGGAAGGAACTGACTGCTGTGCAGGTAAAAGCGGGACAATCGGCTTATCTTCCTTTTGCTGCCGAAGAGCAGGGCGAATGGATTCGTGTGAAAATAGACAAGGAAAGTAATGTGTCTGTAAGTTTCGTATATACTACTGTTGATACTCGTTCTTCCGCCTCTTCTTCTATGTTCAACGGATTGTCGAAAGTATCGGAAGAAAATACTCTTGGAGGATTGTTATACGGCCTTGGCAAGAATAGAAGAGCTTTAGGTGTATTAGCTTCCAATATTGAAAACGGTAAAGTAATAGAAAACGGGTATTATGAGATGAGCGATACTTTGACATTGGTGCGTAAGGATGATACTCAGACTGCCGATTTTATTCGTGAGAAATTTGCGATACCTCATCAGGTAGTTACTATTGACGAATCATCGGTTCTGATCGTTGACGACAGACAAAGACGTTGGCGTTTACCGTTGGGAGACGAAAATTACACTAAGTTGATTGGACAAGATGTGGTACGTATTTGTCGCGAAGTGGCTACAGAACGTGACTTATTTAATTGTCATGGTACTTTCTATGAACTACCTGCTGAAAATGCGGATGGTTATGCCAAGATTCGTCCGATTGCTTCTCATAATTTCCGGATTAATGATTATGCTTCTTACCGGGGAATGTTAGTGATGACCGGTATTGATCCTAAAAAGGATAAAGATAATGAACATGTCATCGTGTCGGAGGATGGTAAAGCTGCCGTATGGGCAGGTGCTATTGATGATTTGTGGAGTATGGGCAAACCGACAGGCAAAGGCGGTCCTTGGAAAAACACTTTAGTAAAGGCAGGAGAGGTGTCCGATCCGTATCTGATCGGCTTTTATGATAAGAAGAATTTAACCTTGTCACATAGTTCTCAAAAAGATGTAACCTTTACCATAGAAATTGACCCAACAGGTAATGGGAAATGGGTGAATTATACTACTTTGACTGTAAAACCTGGGGAGAAGTTGGCTTATGAATTGAAAGCTCCATTTCAGGCAAGATGGATACGCTTTTCGACAGATTCTGATACTAACGCTACTGCATGGTTGGAGTATAAATAAAAAATATATATGAAAAAGATTCGAATAAATTTATTTATTATTTGCCTTTTAGGCGTATTGGCAGAAGTCTGTGCTCAAGAGAGTACATGGCGGGAAATGCCTTATTTCTTAAAAGGATATGAGAAACAATATAAGAAATCTCCGAAAGAAGCTGCCTTGTCATGGTTTAAAGATGCCCGTTTTGGATTATTTGTACATTGGGGGCCGGCTTCTTTATACGGACAAGGCGAGTGGGTAATGTATAATAACCGGATTCCCATTAAGGAATATGAACAGAAAGCCCGGGAATTCAAAGGAGATAAGTTTAATGCTCAGGATTATGTGAATTTGGCTTTAGATGCAAATATGAAATACATTACTTTCGTTATTAAGCATCATGATGGGTTTGCATTATGGGATTCGAAAGCATCAGACTATAACAGTGTGAAGTATCCTTCGGGAAGAGATTTCTTAAAGGAACTGTCCATTGCCTGTAAGAAAGCAGGATTAGGTTTATTTATTTATTATTCTGTCGGGCTGGATTGGCATCATCCTTACTATATTCCTAATACGATGTATGACCCGGCACGTCCTCATTATGCGAAGACTCCGGAGGAATATAAATATTCTAAGCCGGAAGACTTTAAACATTATATGAACTTTGCAAAAACACAGATTATGGAACTTTGTACGATGTATGGTCCTATAGCGGGTTTTTGGTTTGACACAGTCGGAGGGGTTTATCAATATTCGGACCTGTTCAATATACAAGAAGTATATGATATGATTCATGCAATACAGCCTCATGCATTAGTAGTGTTTAAAACAGGTGCAAATGGGAATGAGGACTTTATTACAGGAGAACGTCACTTTGGTTCTTTGGCACCGGTGTTCAAGAGTGTAGGATTACCTAAAAAGGTTCAGGATGCTGCAGATTATTCTTGGCAGAACAATAAAGCTAAGCCGGCAGAATTGAATATTCCGATACAAACTTTGGGCTGGGCTTATCATAGTAGTTCTAAGCAACGCCAAAAATCGGCTAAAGAGGTAATGGACTTATTAGACTATTGTGCTAAAGTAAATGCAAACTTATTGCTGAATATAGGGCCTCGTCCGGATGGATCGATTTTGGAGGAGAATGTACGAGTATTAAAGGAAGTAGGGCGGAAATTAAAAAAAGATGGATTTCCACGGCTTAATACTAAAGATTATATGAAGTACCGGGATAGTGCCAAGCAAGAACGTCCGAAAGAAAAGGAGAACCAAACGGCTAATTAGGAAATGCCTTTTGTAAAGTACATAAGAACGTAATGGCAGATATTTGTAGGGAATACTATAATATCTGCCGTTTTTATAAACTGACTATTTAGAATAAATATGATAAAGAGAGTCTGTTATTTTTTAGTATTTGGTTATTGTTATCTATTTCTATAACGAATGTATAGGCATAAAAATAATCAAACATCTTTTCAATAGGTAAAATTTCATTTTCATTGTTCGTTCCGGTCCTTACGTTTGTGCAGAATGGGAAATGGGAGGTTTATATTTTAGGATCAGATGGCAAACCTGTCAGCCGTGAATCATGGAAAGTGATATATACTGATAGCGAAGAGACGGAAAAAGGTAATTATACAGCGGATAAAGTTTTTGATTTACAAGAGTCTACCTATTGGAAAACTGTCGATAAAATTTCTTATCCTCACCAAATTGTTATAGATTTGGGTGAGAAACAGAAAATTACGGGTTTCCGTTATTTACCCCGTGCAGAGAAAGGTGCTCCGGGGCAAATCAGAAAGTATAAAATATATATATCAGACGGTTTTAAACTTTAGATAATAATTAGTTATATCATGAAAACGAAAAAGACATTAGCAATGGTAGGTATATTTTTGTTTTTAGCAATTAGACCTTCTGTTGCCTCTTCATTTACCGAACGGACTTATTTATTGCCTACCAGATTGGAGGGAAGTTGCCGGCCGGTGCTTCTGCTGAGTGGAACTTGGGATTTCAAATACTCTCCCGAAAGTCGCTGGACAAGTATTCAAGTCCCCGGTGAGGCAGCTATGCAAGGTTTTGCCATTGAACATGACAAACCATTTTTTTATAAGAAAGATTTCACGATACCCGCTGATTATGCAGGCAAACGGCTTATATTACGGTTTGATGGGGTATATAGCCATGCCAGATTGAGTGTTAATGGAAAATTTGTTCGTGAACATCATGGTGGCTTTACCCGTTGGGAGACGGATATTACTTCTTTTGTACGCATCGGAAAGAAGAATGAGATACAACTGGCAGTAGTGGATCGGCTGGACGAAATTTCGTATGCTTCCGGATATGCTCATCATCCTATAGGTGGTATTCTTCGTGACGTAACCTTATTTGCATTGCCCGAATCCCATTTATATGACATAGGTGTGGAGACTCATCTTGATTCTTTATATCAAGATGCAGATTTACGTTTCTTTTGCAAGTTCTCCGGGCAGGAAAGCACGGAAATGGAGTTGCGTTTGAAAGATAAGTCCGGAAAATATGTACCATTGTCGCAGTCCCGTTTTGCATTGTCGGACGGACAAAATATTTTTTCGTTACCTGTTAAAAATCCGCTTAAATGGGATGCGGAACATCCAAATTTGTATGAACTGGAAATAATTGTTTTTCAGAATGGGCAAGAAACCTCTCGGTTTAGTCGCAATATTGGTTTTCGTGAAGTCAAGATTATAAAAGACCGTATGCTGGTCAACGGTCATCAGGTGAAATTGCGCGGTGCTTGCCGCCATGATATTCATCCAACTTTGGGGCGTACCACTACTTTAGAGCTGGATAGTCTGGATGCGGTGCTGTTCAAACAGGCTAATATGAACTTTGTCCGTACCTCGCATTATCCTCCTACTGAACGTTTTCTGGAGTTTTGTGACCGTTATGGGATTTATGTGGAAAGTGAAACGGCTGTTTGTTTTGTAGATACATATCGTCAGAAGAATTATAAGCCCGGCAGGTCGCAAAATGATCCGGCGTTTGCCGAACGTTATTTGGGTCAATGCCGGGAGATGGTAAAGAGTCTTCGTTCCCATCCGTCAATCCTGTTTTGGAGTATTGGTAATGAAAGTGTTTACGGAAGTAATTTTCAGTTATGTTGGGATTGGATAAAGGCGACTGATACCACTCGCCCTGTTATTTTTAGTTATCCGGGTTCGGCTGTAGAAAAAAAGGCAGAAATATTTGATATCTTAAGTATGCATTATCAGAATGTATATGGAAATGTAGGGCAGTGGGGAATGTCTACCCGTAATTTTCAGGGACATGGTATTCCGGCTTTATTTGACGAATGGGCGCATCCGGCTTGCTATACATATGCCACATTACAAACTGATCCCAATATCCGTGAATTTTGGGGGAAATCTCTTGATATGATGTGGAGTGGATTGTTTAATGCTCCGGGAGGTCTGGGAGGTGCTATTTGGGGATATGTGGATGAGACTTTCTCCTTACCGGAACCTAAATTCGGGACTTCATTCTGGAAAGAATTCGCACGTACTGCCAAGCCGCTGGATTATCAAGGAAATTGTGTGGGATATGGTGAATGGGGGATTGTTGATGTATGGCGTCGGCAAAAACCGGAGTTCTGGTCAACTAAAAAGGCTTATTCACCTGTTCGGTTACTTGTGGAGGATAATCTTTCATTTACTACCGGACAAAAATTGATGTTGACTATACATAACCGATATGACCATACAAATTTGAATGAAATTCATGCTACCTACACTTATAGAGGTGTGACAAAATCTTTGGAATTGCAACCGGTCGCACCTCATACGAAAGGTATGATAGTCATTCCCGCTGAGCAATGGGAGAATGGAGAAACTTTGCAGGTCGAGTTTTTTACCGCTGCTAATGAGTTGATTGATGTGTATCGTTTTGTATTGGGAACGGAAAAGATAATTTACCCTTCCTTGCTCGCCGGACAGAATTTATCCGTAACAGATGAAGGTGACAAAGTGATTGTACATGGTAATGGTTTTGAAATACCTTTCGATAAAGAAACCGGATTGATTGTCAATGCAACAGTAGGAGGGGAAGTAATTATTGAAAAAGGTCCGTTCTTGAACTTGTATGTGAATTTGAACCACTTGACAGGGGCTGAAGTACGTAAAACGGCTAACCATTTTGCCACTTCTGATATTGATTGGAAAAAGAAATCTTTTGATTACAGTCAACAAAAGGACGAGGTCTGTATTTCTCTTACCGGGACTTATCGGGAAGTGAATGTTGATTTTGATATAAAAGTAACCTCGGCTGGTGAATTGTCTATAAACTATCGGACAGAGGGTGTTCCTAACGGATTCTTACGTGAAACAGGATTATCTTTCTATTTATCTCATAGTATACATCAGTTAAATTGGAGGCGCAAAGGGTACTGGAATTATTATCCTATAGGAGCATTTGCAGGAAATGAGGGTGAGGCCTCGCTTTACGAATCGCAGCAAAAGGGATATGGTGAGAAACCTGTTCAGTCCTGGCAGGTTGATACGCACAATTATTACTATTGGGCTGACGCCGGTGCGAATTGTAAGGAACCACTAACTCAAATGGCAAAAGGTATGAAAGAAAATATTTATTATTATTCACTTTCTACTGGGGCAGAAGGTGAGCATCAATTATCAGTTATTTCTCAGGATGCTTCAGTGGCTTGCCGTATAAACAAGTGTGCCAATGAACAATTGATATTATATGCTAATAATCGTTGGGATTATCCTGAGATAGCATGGGGGAATTATTGTAAAACTTTGGAAGTATTGCCTTGTTACGGCCGGATTGATATAAGGGTTAGGTAGTAGGACATTGGAATTTGTAGAACAACTATGAATTATTGAACTTTATTGACGCTGTATATGAATAAATAATTAATGTGTAATTTGTTGGTTATCAATAGAATATTATTAATTTTACGCTTCGTTAATCTTCAATAGCCCGAATGACTTGACAAACGCTTTTTTATGTTGTATATTTGTAGATATAATAACAACAATAAAACTACAATTTAAAACTTAAAAAGTGAAATGAGAAGAATCTTAGCTTTTGCCGAACTTGCCGTGATGTACTTCCCCGGATGTACTACCAGCAAGAACGCGGTACGTTGTCTCAGCCGATGGATTAAAGGTTGTAACCCGTTGGTCAAAGAACTTATGCCGACAGGGTATCTGCCCTACAATCATCGCTATCTGACGATGAAACAGTATAAGATTATAACAAAACACCTAGGTGATCCTTATGAGGATTAGGGTATAAATAACCCGACAAAGAGCTTAAGGCTGCAAACTTTTAGGAGTTTTGCAGCCTTTTTTGTTGCATAAATTTGATCTGAAAGTGCTTAAATGCTATATGAAAGTTTATAATAAACTGTCGACCCGTTTATAATAAACGATGAAGGTTTTTATTATAAACTTAAGAATGGTTTTTGCACAAATGATAAACTATTTTCAATAGAAGATGAATGGGAAAGCATAGATTCTTTTTATTTGTCATTCTATATGGTAATTTTTAGGGACAGTTGTTCGTATGAAAAAAGAATACAAGATATTCTTTATATTGGCAATCATAATATTATTCTAGGTTTTTAGGGGGCATTCTCATAATTATTTTATGGATGCAATCAAAGAGTTTATATTATCTATTTTAGATTTTTGTCAGTTAGACTTAACCGATTGAGAAATAAACTTTTAACGAACTATTTGAGAAGTAGCGGTAACGAGTTAGCAACCGTGCGAATTTCAGCGTTTTGCGTTGCTATGCTGTCAAATAACTCTTTCATTTGCAAATATAGGGATTTTTTTCGAAAGTACGAACTATCGGTGGCAGTTTTATAAAATCAGCTAGCGAAAAAACAAATAGAATTTTCCAAAATAGCTTTGGATAAGCCATTAACGAAATACTTTCTTTTAAGAGCACAGTGGTTTACCCAATAAAATTATATACCTTTGTGACAAGTTAAAGAAGATGTCGCAATGAATCGGATAAAAGAAACATTGATTGAGGCGGGTATTAGTCAAACTGAATTGGCTAAACGGCTTGGTAAAGGTTTTAACATGGTCAATCTATACGCTACGAACAGAGTGTAACCGCCTATACCCGTACTATACAGGATAGCGGAAATACTGAATGTGGATGTGCGTACACTTTTGTACCTAACGAAATAAAAAAACAGACATATGGCAAATACTAATCTAAAGGAAGCTAAGGCGGCTAAGAATGATGAGTTCTATACGCAATTTCATGACATAGAGATTGAAATGAACGCCTATCTTGAATATGACCCCGATGTGTTTCGAGGAAAGATTGTGCTTCTTCCTTGTGATGATCCAGAATGGAGCAACTTTACCCGATACTTTGCTGCCAAATTCGATGAGTTGGGCTTGAAAAAACTGATTTCTACGAGCTATGCGCCGGATAGCAAAAAATACAAAACGCCTTATCAGCCCTCTTTGTTTGAACAAGAAGCACCTCAATTCGACCCGTCCAAGGCACAGGTGAAAGGTAAGATATTCATCTTGGAACGAGACAAAAGTGGGGACGGACGTATCAATATTGATGACCTTGAGTGGAAGTATATGGAAGGTGACGGAGATTTCCGAAGCAAAGAAGTTACCGAGCTTCGCAATGAAGCGGATTTTATCATCACCAATCCGCCATTCTCCCTGTTTCGTGAGTTCTTGGCTTGGATTGTGGAAGCCGGGAAGAAATTTGCTGTAATAGGTAATATGAATGCAATCACTTATAAAGAGGTCTTTCCACTGATAAAAGATAACAAAGTTTGGTTAGGTGCTACAGGAAATGGAAATGATATGGTTTTTGGTGTTCCTGAAGGAGCTAAAGTGGATGAGAAAGACAGGGCTAAAGCTGCAAGATTAGGATATGTAGGCAATTATACCAGATTGGGCAATTCATGTTGGTTTACCAGTATTGAACATGGTCGTCGTCACGAGCCATTGTCACTGATGAGCATGGCAGACAACCTCCGCTTTTCCAAACATAAGGAACTTTAGAATGAAGCAATACCGCTCCATCATTAAGTTTCGTCACTTTGGATTCTTTCCCATGGTGGTCTATTTGAATTTGCTCGGGATAAATCTTAGAAGCTATTCCATACCAAGTTTTAGTTATCCCTAAGATTTCAACTTAAAAATAAAGACAAAATATAATATTATGACTCAGCATAATGCCATCAAGCTTTTTGAAACCAAGAAAGTGCGTACCATTTGGGATGACAAAGAAGAAAAATGGTACTTTTCCATAGTGGATGTGGTGGCTGTCCTAACCGATAGCCCTAATCCTCGTAAGTATTGGAGTGTCTTGAAAACACGTTTAAAAAAAGAAGGGAGTGAGTTGACTACAAATTGTAGTCAACTGAAAATGAGATCGGCTGATGGAAAGATGTATTTAACCGATGTCGCAGATACTCAGCAGCTTCTCCGTTTGATTCAGTCTATTCCATCGCCCAAAGCAGAACCGTTCAAGCAATGGATGGCACAAGTGGCGACTGAACGTCTTAACCAAATGCAAGACCCCGAACTCTCTATCAATCAAGCACTGGTGGACTATAAGCGGTTGGGGTATTCGGATAATTGGATTAATCAGCGTCTCAAATCCATAGAGATTCGTAAAGACCTCACGGATGAATGGAAGCGGCACGGATTGCAAGAGGGGGTGCAGTTTGCTACGCTGACCGATATTATTTATCAGACTTGGAGTGACATGACCGCCAAGGAATATAAGCAGTTCAAAGGTCTGAAAAAAGAGAACTTACGTGACAATATGACCAATAAGGAATTGGTACTAAATATGTTGGCGGAACTTTCCACCAAAGAAATATCTGAAAGTAAAAATCCGGAGACATTTCGGGAACACATGGATGTGGCGGAAGCCGGTGGTGAGATTGCCCGCAATGCCCGTATGGAGTTGGAAGCCAAGACGGGCAAGGCTGTCATCAGTCCGCTGAACGCCAAGACAGGTATTGCGCTCAATTCATCTCCGGAAGAAGAAGACACAAAAGAATAATCCTAAAAAGTGAATCAATATCATGGAGACAACATTGCATACAGAATGGACTGTCGAAGACATCTGTAAAGGATTTACCTACAACGAATTGGAAGGTAAAGGTCTGTTTGGATTGGACGGGCGGCTCACTATCCAACCCGAGTATCAACGCCATTACATCTACAATGATGGGAAACGTGATGTAGCGGTAATAGAATCCCTGCTAAAAGGCTATCCCATCGGACTAATCTATTTCAACCGGACTGTGGACGGACGATTTGAAGTACTTGACGGGCAGCAACGCATCACTTCCATCGGCCGGTTCATCACAGGCAAATTCGCCATCAAGAATGAAGCGGATAACGTGCAGTATTTCTCGGGATTGCCCGAAGAACAGCAACAAAAGATTATGCAATCCTCTCTGCTGGTATATGAATGCGAGGGTGAAGAAAAGGAAATAAAAGAGTGGTTTAAGACCATCAATATTGTGGGCATTCCGCTCAAGGAGCAGGAATTGCTCAATGCCATCTATTCGGGCGAGTTCGTAAATGCAGCCAAGCGGGTGTTCAGTAATTCCCAAAATGCGGAAATACAGAAATGGAATCATTATATCAAGGGAGATGTGAAACGGCAGGATTATCTGGCGGAAGCCCTCCGGTGGATTTGCGACAGTAAGGGGATGAGCATCGACGCCTATATGAGCATACACCGTCACGAGCCTTCCACGGGAGAATTGGAAGGTTATTTCCGTTCTGTGATTGACTGGGTATCAACTACCTTTACTATGGTAGAGCGTGACATGTGCGGCTTGGAATGGGGACGGCTGTATGAAACGTACCATGCCACCCCTTATAGCACCGTCCATGTCGCGGAACGGGTAAAAGCCTTGCAAGCGGATGAAAGTGTGCGGTGTCCCAGAAATATTTACGAATATGTACTGGGTGGAGAAGAGGATAAGAAACTGCTTGACATCCGAATCTTTGAAGAATCAACCAAGCGGGCTGCTTACAAGCGTCAGACCGAAGCGGCTGAGAAACAAGGAATTTCTAATTGTCCGCTCTGTGCGTTGGGGAATAATGCCAACAAAACCCGTATTTACAAACTTTCAGAAATGGATGCCGACCATGTGACTGCATGGAGCAAGGGAGGGGCAACCAGCATGGAAAATTGTGAGATGCTTTGTAAAACCCATAACCGTTCAAAGGGAAATCGGTAAAAGTGTATTATTTTGAGAGAGTTAAATCAATTAATTCTCTCAAAATATGAACAATAAAAAAACATTTCACGAAGTTTCCGAGATTTGGTGTGATGCAAAACGTCCGATAGTGAAGCATTCCACCCTATGTGCTTATCAGCTTACGTTACAGACACACCTATTGCCACGATTTGGCGCTGCGGAAAATATAACAGAGAAGGATGTCCAGCAGTTTGTGATAGACAAATGTACTTCCGGATTAGCAAGAAAAACAGTCCGGGATATAGTGGCAGTGCTCAAATCTGTTATCAAATATGGGAATAAGCATGGGATTTTCCATTTTGAAGAATGGGAAATCGAATATCCTACCCAAACAGAAAACAAACTGCCGCCAACATTGTCATTAAATCATCAGCGTATATTGATGCGTCACTTGCTGGAACAGCCCACTCCACAAAATATAGGTGTACTGTTGGCTCTCTGTACCGGAATGAGAATCGGTGAGGTTTGTGCTTTGAAATGGGAAGATGTGGATTTTGCACAAAAGACAGTCATCGTGAAGCATACTGTAGGCAGAATATATAACTGTGAGTTGAAATCTACAGAAAGGGTTCACTCTTCCCCCAAAACCAAGAATTCTTGTCGTGAGATTCCTATATCCAAACAGCTTTTCCAAGCGTTGAAAATGGTAAGGAAACAATCTCAATCCCCATACGTGGTAGGCACTTCCATACAATCTAAAGAGCCTCGTTCTTATCGTGATTATTTTGGCAGGTTGCTAAAACGATTGGATATTCCCCACTTGGTCTTTCATGGACTTAGGCATACATTTGCGACCCGATGTATTGAAAGCCAGTGTGATTATAAAACTGTCAGTGTCATACTCGGTCACTCAAATGTGGCAACGACACTTAATCTGTACGTTCATCCTAATCTCAATCAAAAGAAACGGTGTATTGACCGTATGAGTAATTTCTTGGGAATAACATGAGTTAGTCTTGGCCTCTATATACATGGGGGACAAAAAAAATGTCCTCCATGTATGTGATGCGCATGATTGACGTCATTATCACAAGTTTTTTAAGCATACAGTTGTTTTACCTTCTACGTTGATGTATTGCTTAGATTCTGCTGATGTTACCTTTTTCTGTCGAGATTTATATGAGAGTAAACAATATTGTTCCCAAGCATTTTTCTGTCATGATATGGCTTTTTATCTTTTTGACAAAATTACTTCGGAGAACTTATCTACCGAACAAACTGGATATTTCTTTAGAACGGATAGAGAGAGTTTCGGGAAACAGAACTATATAGCTTTGAATATGGATATTAGTCTTTGGGGAAATGAAATTACTCCAATTGCTCCTTTTATCAAAAAGATTGATGAATTTGATATTATACATACAGATAGATTGCATGTGGCTATTTTAGCCTGTTTACTGCATAAACGGGTACATTTTTATAAAGGAGGATATTTTAAGAATGAGGCGGTGTTTAGATCTAGTATGAGAGATTACTTTGATGATGTATTCATGAAAAAATATTAATTTGTATATCTAGTTAATAACTAGTGTGTTATTACTTGAATCTAATGACCTGTAAGTACCAAAAAGGAGACGTAATGGAGACAAAAGGGGACTGGACAGTATACGGCCTGTTATATCTTTGCAGAGTCATTCAAACAAAACGAATGGCAAACAGATAACCTTTATTTTTTTAACCATTTAAACTTTAACGATTATGGCTTTAGAGTATGTAGTAACAAAAAGAGTGTTCGGTTTTGACAAAGACAAAAACGAAAAGTATGTAGCAAAATCGGTTCGTTCCGGTAGGGTTAATTTTGCAAAGATGTGTCGCAAAGTAAGTCAGCTTTGTGGTGTTCATCGGAAAGTGGTCGATTTGGTAGTCAGTGGTTTGGTAGATAAAATGGCTGAGGATATTGATGACGGAAAGAGCGTTCAGTTGGGTGAGTTCGGAATCTTTAGCCCTACTATCCGTACAAAAAGCTCGGATGAAGAAAAGGCAATTTCGTCCAAGTCAATCGTTCAGAGAAAGATTTTATTCTATCCGGGGAAAATCTTCAAAGATACGTTGGCGGACATGAGTATTACGCGTCGTGCGGAGATTGAAACAGATTATACGGACGGAAGTAGCAACGGTGGCAATACCGGCGGAAAGCCGGGTTCTGGCGATGATGGCAAGGGAGAAGGAGGAGTGACACCCGATCCGGCAGTATAATAAGTTTAGTTTTGCTTTAAAGAAGGCTTTAGAGTTGTGGATGCACAGAGAATCGATGAATATTCGATGATCTGTGCATCTTTTTTTGTTAATATTCTACTATTGAACTTTTCAAACTTGCAAAATCGTTTCAATCGTTTCACAGAACCTTTCACACCCTATATTTTGTTCTGAAAGTATGATTTTATTCATTTCTTAACTTCTATATTTGTTCACAGAAACGAACGACTATGAAACATGGAATCTATATATTGACTTTTTTTATGACATTACTTGGTCTTTCGGAAAGTGGATATGCTATGATTCCGTTTTTCACAGCTACAGGTGATACGGTCCGGCGGGCAGTAATATATTTCGAGGTGTCTGAAACGTGTGTTGACTCTTGTTATGGTAGTAATAATCAGGTGATTGCAGTGTTGGACTCTTTGTTGGCGAGGAACTCGGATACGAAATATATAACTGCTTTGAATGTAATCACTTCTGTTTCTCCCGAAGATGACGAGTCTTATAATACAAATTTGATTTCCAAGAGGAATCACTCGGTTAGTGAATTCTTACAACGATATCATTCGAATATTGATGTTAATAAGATTCATTATTTTTCAGCAGGCGAGAATTGGTCAGAGTTACGTAAGTTGGCGGCAGCTGACCCTAACCTGCCGGATCGTGAGGAAGTGTTGGTATTGATTGATTATCATAAGAATGATATCGCAAAACGGAAACAATTGTTACGTAAGTTAAATCAGGGAGCTGCTTACAGATACATGGTCAACAATGTATTTCCTAAGTTGAGGCGGTCTGAAATTACAATAGTCCGGGAAATCCCGGAAGTGGCGAAGGAAACCTTTGAACCGGTATCTTCTGTCTCCGAGTTGTTGGTTTCAAGACAGGAAGAGGCGCTTCCGGATAGTCAGCCTGATAAGTCTGTGGGAGAAAGTGTAAATGAACAGACCTGTGAGGCAGTTATGTCGGAGGCAGAAGGACCGGGGAAAAGTAAAACAGTACTTGCAGTGAAGAATAACCTGCTATATGATATGGCATTGGCGCCGAATATAGAAGTGGAAATTCCATTAGGCAAGCGGTGGTCTTTGAATACCGAATACAAATGCCCGTGGTGGCTGAATAGTGAACATGATTTTTGCTATCAACTTCTTTCAGGAGGCATGGAAGGACGTTACTGGTTGGGAAACAGGCAGAAACATAATCGGTTGACCGGGCATTTTATCGGGCTTTATGCTGAAGGTGGAATATATGACTTTCAATTACAGGGAGACGGTTATCAAGGTAAGTATTATGGAGCTGCAGGAGTGACTTACGGGTATGCACGACAACTGGCACTTCATTTTTCACTTGAGTTCAGTCTCGGCATAGGGTATTTGACAACGGAATATAAGAAATATACTCCTTACGGGGGGGATATTATATGGACAAATAGTGGGCGTTATAACTTTATTGGCCCTACCAAGGCGAAAATTTCTCTGGTATGGCTGATAACAACAAGGAGGTAAGGACGTTATGCGAGATACAAGATATATTATTCTTGTGCTTCTGTCCTCGCTGCTAATGCTGACCGGGTGTAGTCGTCGCGATGTATTGGATGATTATCCTGTAAGCGGGGTAGAAATCTTGTTAGATTGGGCCGGAGTAACAGATGAATTGCCGGAAGGAGTTCGGATTATATTTTATCCGAAAGGCGGGGAAGGCAGAAAAGTGGATAGGTACCTTTCGGTACAAGGCGGGGAGATGAAGGTCCCTCCCGGACGATATTCGGTGGTAGCTTACAACTATAACACGGAAGTAGTGCGAATCCGAGGTGAGGAATCCTATGAAACGATTGAGGCATATACGGGATATTGCAATGGTTTGGGCATTGCCGGAACTGAAAAAATGGTTTGGTCGCCGGACCCGTTATATGTGTTGAATATTGATGAATTGAAAATAAAGAAAAGTGATGAAGTGCTTCACTTGGATTGGAAATTGGAATCGGTGATAAAGAACTACTCCTTTGCAATAGAGGTGAAAGGACTGGAATATGTGACATCAGTTATAGGGTGTGTAAATGGATTGTCTGATTGCTATTGTATAGGTAAAGGTTGCGGAATGTGTAACTCACAGCCTATTTATTTTGAAGCAAAGAAGGAGGGTGGCAAAGTAATAGCGCATTTTACTGCTTTTAAAGGGGCGAAAGATATACCGACGCGAATGTCAATGTTGGGAGAACCGGTTTCTCGAGAAACAAGTAGTGTAAAGTTGATACTAAGTTTTGTAAGAACTGATAATACGATACAGGAAAAGACGATTGATGTTACTGAAATAATTGGTACGCTTGAAAAAGATGAGAAGGAGGAAGAAGGAAAACAAGATCCGCCACCAGAGATTGAGTTGCCACCTGATGATAAGATTGAGGTAGAGAAACCGGAAACACCACCTAATCCTGACGGGGGTGGAGGAATGAATGGAAACGTTGATGGTTGGGGACCAGAAGATAATATTGAATTACCAGTAAACTGATTCCTAATAGCATAAACAGAATAGAATAATATTATTAACTAAAAAGATACAGTTATGAAAAAGATTTTATTGGCAGTAACAGCTGCTTTGGCAATTACGAGTTGCTCACAGAATGAAGAATTTGAGAATGAAGGACAGAAAACTGAGATTAACTTTACTACCATAGTAAGTAAGGCAACAAGAGCGAGCGAGTTAAAGACAGAAGGTTTGAAAACTAATGGTGGGTTTAAGGTTTTTGCATATAATACAAAGGATAATGATATGTCTGCTGAAACCATTTTGGGTGAGACACCATTTATGAATGGTGTGATAGTTTCTTGGAATAGCTCAGCATGGACAATGAACCCTGTTGGTCCTTATTACTGGCCTTTAAAGGATAAGATTCAATTCTTTTCATATTCGCCTGTGGCTAATGTGAACTATGTTGAGCCGACTAGTTCAAAAGCAGGTTATCCAAGTTTTTCTTATACTATCGTTGATTCTCAAGAAGATTTAGTCGTGGCTTATGCAAAAAATGAAACCAAACCGGGAGTATCCGGTACACCTGTAAAATTAGATTTTAAACATGTTCTGACCCAGATTAATTTCAAATTAAAAGGGAAGGATGATGGTTTTACTTATAAAGTAACCGAGATTACTTTGTCAGGAATAAATAATACTGGAAATTTTACTTATACTAATCCTACTGAAAGTGTAGTAGGTACTTGGTCAAATCCTTCTACTTCTAAATCGTATCAGTATAATGCAACTTATACCGATTTTACAGGTACTTCTGAACTTACTTTAGCAACGGGTGATAATGCATTAATGTTAATGCCGCAAACTTTGGGAGAAAATGCAGAAATAACAATAGCATATTCTACTGTATATGGTGGTGGAGAAGTCTTTAATGGAGAGAAAAAAGTTAGTTTGAAAGATGTTGTTTGGGGAGCTGGTGATAAGATTCTTTATACTCTTTTATTACCAGGCGGAGCTGAAAATGTTACATTTACTCCAGATGTAACTAACTGGAATACTCAAACAACGCCGGAAGCAAACGAGGCTCAGTAAAAACTTTCTAGATTTGAAAATTGAGCTTTCGAAGGATTATTTCTAGATTAGAAATACTTTTAAGAAGTCATCTCAGAAAAATGAGATGACTTCTTTTTTACTTTTCTCCTTTTTTTTATGGCTATATGAAATCTTTCATATATTTTTGTTGAAAACATAAAACAAATACAAGCAAAGCCAACATATGCCGTCTATCTGCCAAGGAAATTGGGATTGTCAAAACTGTCCAAAAGCTGTGAGCAATGCCATTGCTCATATTATTTATCAGCGGGGTTTCCATAGGCCTGCGCATAAATGCGAGGAGAATTTCATTCTTTTTTTGATGAAGGGAGAGATGCTGGTTAATAGTCAGGAATATGCAGGTACGATGCTCAGAGAAGGTGAGTTTATTCTTCAGGCTATCGGATCAAAATTTGAGATGCTTGCTATGACTGAATGCGAATGTATTTATTATCGTTTCGTTCAACCGGAGTTGTTTTGCGATTTGCGTTTTAATCATATCATGAAAGAGGTATCTCCTCCGCTTATCTATTCCCCTTTAAAAATAATTCCTGAATTACAATATTTCTTGAATGGCTCTATAACCTATTTGAAGGGAGATAAAGTCTGTCGGGAATTGTTGTCTCTCAAACGGAAGGAATTGGCATTTGTGTTGGGTTACTACTACTCCGATTATGATCTTGCGAGCTTGGTACATCCACTTTCCAAATATACAAATGGCTTTCAATGTTTTGTCATTCAGAATTATAAAAAAGTAAAGACGGTAGAAGAACTGGCACAATTAGGCGGATACACTATCAGTACATTCCGTAGGATTTTCAATAGTGTCTTTCATGAACCTGTGTATGAATGGATGCTGGCACGCCGCAAAGAAAACGTTTTGGACGATTTGCAAAACTCAGAATGTACAATCTCTGAAATATGCTATAAATATGGATTTGAGTCATTACCTCACTTCTCCAATTTCTGTAAAAAATCCTTTGGGGCTTCTCCTCGTAATTTACGTAGATAGAAAGAAGTTACGATTTTCTGATAAATGACAGAGGCTGAACTCTCTACATTGAGACAACCTCTATCTATATTTATGCTTTATTATAGATTCTCAGTTCTGTTCCATTGGTTTCCTCAATTTTTCTGCTACTTGTAGTAACTGTGCTTTATAATCTATCATGGAAATAGCAGGAATTGCACCGGGAGGCAGGTTTTTCTTGATTTCCTCGTTTTTCTTTATTAAGTCTGTACAAGCTTTTTCGCACCATTGAGCAGCTTTTTCGCGTAATGACATATCTGCACATGCTTTGTTCATCCATTTCACCCACTGCAATAATTGTTCTTCATCGCCTAGAATTGTGTGTGAAGCAAGTAGTTTGTCTCCCCGTTTTACAAACGAGTCCCACTGGTTCATAATGCCGTCTCTGTTAAGCCGTAGATTTTCGCCTATCATGTCGGCTTCTGCTACATTCATCTGTTTCATACGAGTGACATAAGCATTCAGTCCTTGTTCGTCGAATGTACAATGTTTCGACTCATCCACTTTCAGATATGTATAAGAGCCGCTAATCCAGTCTTCAAGTATTCTGCGGTTGAGCGAAGAAGCTTGTTGTGGAAATCTGTCGGCTATCTCTTTCTTATGATTTACCACATATAAAAATGCCGAGGAGTTGATATCATGTATATAGCGGTAGAATATGGAGAAATAACCTTCATATTCCAGTATTTTCTGTTCTTTTCCCTGTAAGAAATCAGCAGCTACTTTTCCCGCCTCTTCTTCACGGTTGGCGGCAGAAAGTACATTGATATATCCGCAGACAAAGGCAGAGTCACGCTCACCCGCTTCATAGCGTTTCCTAAGACCTGAAATTCCGCCGGACTCTACTCCCAGTTTTACTTTTTCCAACAGTGCAGACGCTTCGTCGGCACCAAGAAGGCGATGTACTACTTCACCACTTGAATTTAGGAAAAGAAGGGTGGGATAGCCTCGCACATCATATTTTTTTCTGATATCTATCCCTTCTCCTTTTTCCATATCCATTTTCAGATTGACAAAATGGCGGTTGAAGTAATCGGCAACCAGAGAATCTTTAAAAACTACCTTGGACAACATTCGGCAAGGACCACACCAAGTGGTAAAACAATCTACAAAAAGTAGTTTGTTTTCTTCTTTAGCCATTTTCAATGCATTGGCAAAAGAGAGTTCGCGGAAAGCGATGCCATCCGGTTGTGCAAGAGTCATTTGCATTTTTTTGGCAGGGATCATTTGTGCTCCCTGTGCAGGAACTACTTGCTGTCCTTGTATCGTTTGAAACGATAGCAGACATACTGTTGTCATACAGACAAGAAAGAGTTGTTTCATATTAATTATTTTGTGTTGATAAGAATAAATCCCCTGCCGGCATGCCGGCAGGGGATTCTGTCATTAATCAAATTGTCCCTCGACTCTTAAAACTTAGCAATAAATTTAGTCTTTCAGTTTTGCGATGATGAAGTCGCGGTTCAAGCGGGCGATGTTGCTGATAGAGATGTTCTTCGGACATTCCGCCTCGCAAGCGCGAGTATTGGTACAGTTACCGAATCCCAGTTCGTCCATTTTAGACAACATGGCTTTTGCGCGGCGCAAAGCTTCCGGTTTACCTTGCGGGAGCAAGTTCAACTGGCTGACCTTTGCAGAAACGAACAACATAGCAGAACCATTCTTACATGCAGCTACACAAGCACCGCAACCGATACAAGAAGCGGCATCCATAGCTTCATCGGCCACAGGCTTCGGTATCAGGATAGCGTTGGCATCCTGCGGAGCACCTGTACGAACGCTCACGTAACCACCTGCCTGCATGATTTTGTCGTAAGCGGTACGGTCTACCATTAAGTCCTTGATAACAGGGAAACCGGCCGAACGCCAAGGTTCAACGGTAATGGTGTCACCGTCGTTGAAGCGACGCATATAAATCTGGCAGGTAGTAGCACCTGTTGCAGGACCGTGCGGATGTCCGTTGATGTAAAGAGAACACATACCGCAGATACCTTCGCGGCAGTCGTGATCGAATACTACCGGTTCTTTTCTTTCGCTGATGAGCTGTTCGTTCAGAATATCCAGCATTTCGAGGAAGGAAGTATCACCGGGAATATCTTTCATTTGGTAGGTTTCAAAAGCACCTTTAGCTTTCGGACCAGCTTGGCGCCATACCTTCAGTGTAAATGATATATTTTTATCCATTGTCTTCTAATTCTTTTAAATGTTTAACTTCACCGATTAGCTCTTGTAGTTACGGGTCTGAACCTTGATAGCTTCGTATACCAGCGGTTCTTTGATCAATATCGGAGCCTTTTCATCGTCACCTTGATATTCCCAGCAAGCTACGTAGAAGAAGTTTTCGTCATCACGTTTGGCTTCTCCTTCTTCAGTCTGGTATTCTTCACGGAAGTGACCACCACAACTTTCGTTACGGTTCAATGCATCGTAAGCAACAAGTTCACCCATTGTGATGAAGTCGTACAGGCGGATTGCTTTGTCAAGCTCTACGTTCATGCCTTCTTTAGAACCGGGGATAAACAGGTTGGTTTCAAATTCCTTGCGGATTTCTTTCAGTGCAGCAATACCTTTCTTCAAGCCTTCTGCCGTACGTCCCATACCTACATATTCCCACATGATGTGACCCAGTTTCTTGTGGATAGAATCAACAGATTCATTACCTTGTATGCTCATGAACTTGTCGATCTTAGCTTGAACAGCTTTTTCCGCTTCCGCAAATTCGGGAAGGTCAGTAGAGAAACGGGGAACAGTAATCTGGTCTGCCAGATAGTTCTGGATAGTGTAAGGCAATACGAAGTAACCGTCGGCCAGACCTTGCATCAATGCAGAAGCACCAAGGCGGTTTGCACCGTGGTCGGAGAAGTTACATTCACCGATAGCGAACAGACCTTTGATGGTGGTTTGCAGTTCGTAGTCTACCCAGATACCACCCATTGTATAGTGGATAGCCGGATAAATCATCATCGGGTTATAATATTTCACGCCATTGATTTCTTTTGCCAGTTCGCCCGGATTAACGTCGGTGATTTCTTCATACATATCGAAGAGGTTGCCGTAACGTTGAAGGACAACATCGATGCCCAAACGGTTGATAGCTTCGGAGAAATCGAGGAATACGGCCAAACCGGTGTTGTTTACACCGAAACCTGCGTCGCAACGTTCTTTAGCGGCACGGCTGGCAACGTCACGCGGAACCAGGTTACCGAATGCCGGATAGCGGCGTTCCAAGTAGTAGTCGCGGTCTTCTTCAGGAATATCGCTTCCTTTGATTTCGCCCTTCTGGAGTTTCACAGCGTCTTCTTTCTTCTTCGGAACCCAGATACGACCGTCGTTACGAAGAGATTCGGACATCAATGTCAGTTTAGACTGCTTGTCACCATGTACCGGAATACAAGTCGGGTGGATCTGAACGTATGCAGGGTTAGCAAATACGGCACCCTTGCGGTAGCAAGAAACAGCAGCCGTACAGTTACAACCCATAGCGTTTGTAGACAGGAAGTAAGCGTTTCCGTAACCACCGGTAGCGATAACTACTGCGTGAGCGGCGAAACGTTCCAATTTACCTGTTACAAGGTTTTTGGCAATGATACCGCGGGCACGTCCGTCAACGATGACAACGTCCTGCATTTCATAGCGGGTGTAAAGTTTTACAGTACCTACGTTTACCTGACGGCTCAGTGCGGAGTAAGCACCCAGCAACAACTGCTGGCCTGTCTGACCTTTAGCGTAGAAAGTACGTGAAACCTGTGCGCCACCGAAAGAACGGTTGTCCAGCGTACCGCCGTATTCGCGAGCGAAAGGAACACCTTGAGCTACACATTGGTCGATGATAGCGTTTGATACTTCAGCCAGACGATATACGTTAGCTTCGCGGGCACGGTAGTCACCACCTTTTACTGTATCATAGAACAGGCGGTAAACCGAGTCACCGTCATTCTGATAGTTCTTGGCTGCGTTGATACCACCTTGTGCAGCGATAGAGTGTGCACGACGCGGAGAGTCCTGAATACAGAAGTTGAATACTCTGAAACCCATTTCACCGAGTGAAGCAGCGGCAGAAGCACCTGCCAGACCCGTACCCACAACGATGATATCCAAACGACGTTTATTAGCGGGATTCACCAATTTCTGGTGAGCTTTATAGTTGGTCCATTTCTCAGCCACCGGGCCTTCTGGAATTTTTGAATCTATCTTGATCATAATATTATTTACAATTTAATCATTTACAATTTACTATTTAGCAAGCACCGCCACAAATCAGTGATTTCGCGAAGAATACCACTACTACGAGTGCGAAACCGAGTACTACAATCGTTGAATAGATGTTAGAAATACATTTCCAACGGTTGATCCATACTTTGTTGTTCCACCCCAGTGATTGCATAGAGCTCCAGAAACCGTGAGTAAGGTGGAACCACAGAGCAAACAGCCAAACGAGGTAAAGAACCACGTAAATCGGGCAAGAGAAAGTCTGCTGGATGTGATAAGCACCGTTTGCGGCATAAGCCAACGTCAGTGTGTCGGCGTGCATACCCATGTTGTGCATCAGTTCCGGCAACTGCATTTTTGCCCAGAAGTTGAACAAGTGTAAGCCAAGGCCTACGATTACGATAAGACCCAACACCAGCATGTTTTGAGAAGCCCACTCAACGGTTTTCGGCTTGTCAACCACTGCATAGCGTTCGCTACCACGCGCTTTGCGATTCTGCATTGTCAGCCAGAAGGCATAGATGATGTGAATTACGAAAAGAGCAGCCAGTCCTACGGTAGCCGCTAACGCATACCAGTTTGCTCCCAGGAACTCACAAACCATGTTGTAACCATCAGCCGAGATGATTGCAACCAGGTTCATCGCCATGTGAAATGTTAGAAACAGGACAAGGGCGATACCGGTAACGCTCATCACCACTTTCCTTCCTACAGATGAATTACTTAACCACATAAATGATTGAATTTAAATTATTTAATTGTTAGAACTAAAATTTCAACGTTTTACACCTCTTACGGACTGCAAAAATAGGGGAAATAGATTGATTGAGCAAGGAATTAAAGAAATTATTCCTTAATCGGCAACCTTTCCGATTTTTTCACCGTTGGCCGCCTTCTTTCGCAGCGCTCGGGGAGTGTCGCCGAAAGAGTCTTTGCAAAAGTGTGCGAAGTGGGATAGAGAGTCGAAACCGTAGCGGTTACAAATCTCTGTAATTCGCATATTGGTACGCTGGAGATCTTCCAGAATGCCTTCCCGCTTTTTCTCCAGTATCCATTCGTATACAGGTATGCCGTAGAGGTTTTTAAAAAGCCGGCGGAAAGTAGTGGTGGTATAACCTCCCAAATGCGCAAATTCTTCTACGTTCTTCACCGTGTTGTAGTTTTGCATTACAAAATAATGGAAACTTTTTGTGTACGTACTGATCGGATAGAAGAATGAACTTAATTGAGGCGTCGGATAATAATTGGTGATGAGGAAAGCCAACTCTTTGCATTTCAGTTCGATGAACTTGCTGCAAGGTGATTCTTCACCGAGAAATTCGGGCATACTGGTGATGAGATGATGAAGCCTTTCACTCATGATCAGCGGAGTGTAGGTCAGCGGTGCTTCTGCCTGTTCCGTTATTTCACGGTAACGTTCTTCGCAAAGCAGGGGTAACTCATTAAACCAGTAGACGATGTATTCAACGTCCGTGAGGGCAAGCAACTCTATTTTCGAGCCGATAGCTTGCAGGATAAATTGCTTTTCGCGCAGGATATTTCCGGGATATTCTTCACTGTTGATAAGTAATTCGCCTTTTATCATGAAAAGCATACAGTTTTGCGTGCACTTATCCTTCGGGATATGCGCTCCTTTGGGTAGGTTTCTATACACAAGGATGTTCTCGTTGACATTGGGACATCCTGTGCAGTTGGTGTATTGTATGCAAAATGAATCTTTTGGCATGAGTTTTATGCGTGAATTATTATCTTCCGGGAACAAAGATAAGTTTTTTTGCGGAAAACGGAACTTTTTCTTTCATTTATGTTTGAGCAGAAAGTTGACAGCACCGTTATAAAAACTCTGTGTCCTCCGTAGTGAAATCTTATTTATAGTACTTCTCCAGTAATTCCTGCATCTCCGGATATTTCTCGTCGGTGTCACCTACTTCCTTGCGAAGATTCAATAAATCTTTTTTCATCTGTCTGATGATAGGAGCGTATTTCGGATCGTTATACAAATTATGATTCTCGTGCGGGTCTTCTTCTAAATCATAGAAATCCCATGCAGGAGTGAAATCAAAGTTTTCCGTATCGGTCATGTCCAGATTCTTTGCGTAATAGAATATGAGTTTGTAGCGCTCGGAACGGATAGCGAAATGTGCCGGGCGGATAGCGTGATTCGTCCAGTAACGGTAATAGATTTCTTTCCGCCAGTCTGCCGGAGTTTTTCCTTCGAGATTGCCGGTGAAGCTGTGTCCTTGTACATTCTCCATTTTCACTCCGGCAAATTCGGCCAGTGTCGGTGCAAAGTCGATGTTGAGTATCAGGTCTTTCAGGCGTTTCCCGGCGGGGATTTTTTTCGGATAACGAATGACGAAGGGCATACGGGCGGCTTCTTCATAAAACATTCGTTTGTCGAAGAAGCCGTGTTCGCCGAGGAAGTAACCTTGGTCGGAGACATAAACAACGATGGTGTTGTCGGCAATACCCATTTCGTCCAGTGTTTTGAGGAGTTTGCCGATGTTGTCGTCTATGGTGGCTCCGCAACGCAGATAGTCGCGGATCAGTTTTTGATAAATTGCACGCCGGGCGGTGGTCCGTTGCATTCCGTCGGTGTTGAAAGGTAGTCCGGGATAGCGGCACCACCACTTGTCCGGGTCTTTGGAAGCAACTCGCCAGCGATGTCCCAGTTCTTCGAGCGTTTGCCCTTGGAAAGAACGCCCGTTCGTTTCCGGTCCCCAGTCGAGGAAGTTCTCCGGTTCGGGGAAGGTGACTCCGTCATAAAGGTGTTCCATGCGTGTCGGGTAGTCGTATGGCTCGTGGGTGGCTTTGAAATGGCAGCACATCAGGAAAGGCTGGTTGCTGTCCTGCTGCTTGATCCAGTTGATCGCTTTTTCTGCGACGAGGTCGGTGGAGAAACCGGGCACGCGCTCGCCGAACGGACGGTTGCCCGGCCATGGGTCGCTGCTTTCGATGAAAGTAGGGTCGCGGTATTCTCCCTGGTCGTAGAAAATGGAATAATAGTCGAACCCTTGCGGTTGCGATTTGATATGCCATTTACCGACAAGTCCGGTATTGTAGCCGTTGGCTTGCAGGACGGTTGCCAGTGTGGGAATTGAAGTATCCAACGAATCGGCTAACGTATAAAGCCCGTTCCGGTGACTGTAAAGTCCGGTGAGGATACTGGCGCGGCTGGGGGCGGAGATAGAGTTGGTGCAGAAGCAGTTGTCGAGCACTACACCTTCGTTTGCCAGCCGGCGGATATTGCTGTTATAAGCATAATCTGCCAGAACTCCGCCATAGATTCCCCATGTCTGTGAGGTATGGTCGTCGCTCAGGATAAAAAGGATATTGGGCCGCCGGCTTTTATCCTTCGGGTCTTGTTGTTGGTTTTCTTGTCCGGCAAATTGAGCACCTTGAATGTGTGTCATTGCTCCGGCTGCCAGCAGGCCGGTTAGTATTAGTTTATTCATAGATATATAGGTGTTGCATTTCTTCAAATATAAGTTTGTGCTTACATCTATTTTTTTATTGTACGCCTAAAGATAGAGAATATTTTACTACTTTCTGTCTTTAGGCAAGTTCTTTTTACTATTCTGATCGTATTTCTCATAGCTTCGCCCTGCCATAATACCCCGGCATCGGCGCATAGATCGGATTATAATACGTATTGATATTCTGCAATTTCTTTTCCTCTTTCAGCCGTCTGATGTGCCGGGCGGCAGTGGTAGCGGTAAAGTTGCACAGCCCTTGAAAGTCGGGGCGCGTCAATATCGAGTTGTTGCTGAAGTAATTTGTCAGGAGCTTGTCAACCTCTTCGTTCGTGCGGGAGGCTGAATGCCGTTTCAGTTTGCTTCGTTCCAGATGTACGACGCTTACCGACTTTTTAAGTTTGATATCCGCCTTGAAACTGATGTTGGCTTTGAGTTTGATTTGGTTTGCCTTTAGTTTGGGCGAAGTGATTGGTTCCTGACTGTTCAGCTTTATCTGAAAGTAACCGATACCATCCAAATGGACGCTTTCCCCTTCTCGGAGCCGCTCCCCCATAAAGTGGCTTAGAGATTCGAGGACAGATTTTACGTCTCCCTCGGTCAGTGAAGTTGCCGTTTGGATTTGTCTGGCCAGATAATCCGTGTCGATATGCTGGAAGTTGACCACACGTGCGTGGTATGTCTCTTTGTCTGCCTCGTCCTTGGGACGGGGAGTTTTGTACAATTCAAATTGTATTGCCATTATTTTCTATTTATTTTATTTGTAAGGACATCGTATTTTGTCGTTGCAAACCGGGTTAATAATCTTTGGGACTTAGAGGGGATTGTGTTATATAGCTGTTGTTTGTTTGTTATCAAGCGGCTTTATATAAGTTGTCCTGCCTTTATTCTTTGATTAAGGCATAAGGATAGTTGTGTTCCGGTGCCTTGATCGTTCGTTTGTCACAGCCGTGGTAACTACTTGCCACGGCTGTGGTAGCTTCTCGTCATGGCCGTGGCAGGAATTCGTCACGGCTGTGGTGAGTAGACTATATCGGTAGCAAAGATAAACTATATAAGGGAGAAAAGCAAAGTATTCCTGCTTGTTTAAGGAACTTGTTCACCTTGTCATGATGACTGTATATGCTTGGAAAGGGGCCGAACTATATTGCGAAGCGTAATCCGGCGGTGATAGGTGATAGATGTGGTGATAGGTTAAGAAACAACCTGTCACCGCTGGAAACCTCGATGAATAAAGCGTTTGATTACCGACGGTGATAGGTGAAAGAGAAATGTGTGTTTTTTATCGGGAGAGATAAGGATTAATTTGCTCTCAGTTTCTTCTGATATTCCTCCGAATTGAGAATCTCCAACGCCTTCTGTACGCTTTCGTTCGTCGTATTCATCACCCGGAAATATTCGTTCATATCCCAAAGGTCGCGGGCGATCAAGGCTTTGAGTTGCGTCTTGATGAGCGGGAGCGATTTCTGATACTGCTCTTCATTGAACTTCACGCCTTCTTTCTCACCCATTTCACGCAAGGTTGCCAGCATATCATCGTCTATGATGAACTTCTCATTAAACGATTCGAACTTCTTGTACTTGTTGGCCAGTTCCTTTCGGTGTCCTTCGATAAACTTCATGGTGAATTTGATAACGGCGCCTTTGGCTACCAGGTTGCGGTGATAATCCGTGTAAAGAGTGGTGTCAATCGGCACGAAATAATCCGGCATGATACCGCCTCCGCCGTAAACGGTACGACCGAGTTTCTTGGTCTGTACTTTCAATGAGTCGGGGAAGTGAATGCTGTCGGCATTCATCAGTTCACCGTGGTTGAAGCGCTCTATCAGGTCTTTATTGTAATCTGTCGAGCTGTCGTAAGGCTTTTGGATGCAGCGGCCGGCGGGAGTATAATAACGGGCGATCGTCAGGCGGATCATTGAGCCGTCGGGCAAGTCGATCGGGCGTTGAACCAGTCCTTTGCCAAAAGAACGGCGGCCTACGATGATACCTCTGTCCCAATCCTGCACTGCGCCGCTGACAATCTCACTGGCGGAAGCTGTATATTCGTCTACCAATACGATGAGGCGGCCGTTACGGAACTCGCCGTTACCTTTGGCGTAGAAGTCACTGCGTTTGGCAGTCCGTCCTTCGGTGTAGACGATTAATTCCTTTTGACCCAAAAATTCGTTGGCAAGGTCGATAGCTGCATTGAGGTAGCCTCCTCCGTTGCCTTGCAAGTCGAGAATCATATCCTTCATTCCTTGCTTCTGAAGTTCTTTCATTGCTTTCTTGAATTCTTCGGCAGTCGTTGCCCCGAAGCGGTTGATGCGGATATAGCCTGTCTTCGGCTGAATCATATAGGACGCGTCAAGGCTGAGGATAGGTATCTTGTCTCTTTTTACGGTGAATACCAACGGGTCTTGGACGCCGCGACGGACAATTTTCAGATTTACTTTCGAGCCTTTCGGACCGCGAAGACGCTTCATGATTTCTTCCGTACTCATCTTTACACCTGCAATGGCGCTGTCGTTGACGGCGATGATACGATCGCCTGCAAGGATTCCTATTTTCTCGGAAGGACCGTTGCTGACAGGTTGCACCACCAACAGCGTATCTTCAATCATCTGGAATTGTACGCCGATGCCTTCGAAATTACCTTGAAGCGGTTCGTTCATCTTCTTCACTTCTTCGGCGTCCGAGTAGGTGGAGTGCGGGTCGAGTTGGGCCAGCATTTTAATGATAGCTTCTTCTACCAGCTTGTCTTCGTCTACTTTATCTACATAAAAGTTGGAGATTGCAAACTCTGCCATTTGCAGCTTGCGCATGGCGGGCGAGCCGAAACTCTGGGCCTGTACGGCTGATACTGTCCATAGGCAAGCCAGGAGAACGTATATTGTAATCTTATTCATAATCTTGTTATTTTAGGTTCTATTCTTCTCAACTGATCTTCATCCCTTTCGGAATAAACTGGCTGATGTCTTTATTAAAGGTCAATAGCTCGCGTACAATAGTAGAGCTGACACAAGTCAGTTCCGGCTCCGTGAAAAGCAGAATGGTTTCGATACCAGCCAGTTTGCGGTTGATGTCTGCAATCGTTTCTTCGTATTCGAAGTCTTTTACGGTGCGGATACCGCGGACAATAAACTTTGCTCCTACTTCCTGTGCGAAGTCAATTGTCAGACAATCGTATGACATTACCCGGATACGAGGGTCGTCCTTGTAGAGTTCCCGAATCATTTCCTCTCTTTTGTCGATAGGGAAATACGTATTCTTGTTTTCGTTGATACCGATTCCTATCACGATTTCGTCCATAAAGGTGAGTGCACGTTCCACTACCGAATAATGTCCGATGGTGAAAGGGTCGAATGTACCCGGGAATATTGCTTTTCTCATGATGCCAAGTCTTCTTCAATAACCAAATTGTCTATAATAAAGTTCTGTCGTTCCATGGTGTTTTTGCCCATGTAGAATTCCAGTAGTTCTTTTACTGCGTCCGTTTTGCGCAATGTCACTTGTTCCAGGCGCATATCTTTGCCGATAAAGTGCTTGAACTCGTCCGGCGAGATCTCTCCCAATCCTTTGAATCGGGTGATTTCCGGATTCGGGCTTAGTTCATTGATAGCATTGACGCGTTCCTCCTCGCTGTAACAATAGAGCGTCTTTTTCTTGTTGCGTACACGGAACAGAGGAGTCTGCAAGATGTATACGTGTCCCTTCTTGATAAGGTCGGGGAAGAATTGCAGGAAGAAGGTAATCAGCAACAGGCGGATGTGCATACCGTCCACATCGGCATCAGTGGCTACTATTACTTTGTTGTAACGCAGTCCTTCGATTCCGTCTTCTATATTCAGGGCTGCCTGGAGCAGGTTGAATTCTTCGTTCTCGTACACCACTTTCTTTGTCAGCCCGAAAGAATTCAACGGTTTACCACGGAGGCTGAATACCGCTTGTGTGTTAACATCACGGCTCTTGGTGATGGAACCGCTTGCAGAGTCTCCCTCGGTGATGAAGATGCAGGAATCTTCTTCCAGCCCTTTTCCTTTCGGGTCGTTGAGGTGGATACGGCAGTCACGCAGTTTGCGGTTATGCAGGTTAGCTTTCTTGGCACGTTCGCGGGCCAGTTTCGTTACGCCTGCAATGGCTTTGCGTTCCTTTTCCGATTCCTGTATCTTTTGCTGGATGGCTTCGGCTACGTCCGCATTCTTGTGGAGGAAGTTGTCCACTTCCAGTTTGATGAAGTCGCCTACGTATTTATTGACGGTCATGCCGCCGGGCGCCATGTTGGTAGAACCCAGCTTTGTCTTGGTCTGGCTCTCGAAGATCGGTTCCTCCACGTTGACGGCAATGGCGGCAACGAGTCCGTTGCGGATGTCCGTATAATCCATGTTCTTGTTGAAGAACTCTTTGATAGTACGGGCGATATGTTCCTTGAAAGCACTCTGGTGAGTACCTCCCTGGGTGGTGTGCTGACCGTTGACGAAGGAGTAATATTCTTCTCCGTATTGTCCGGTGTGGGTGAAGGCTATTTCGATGTCTTCTCCTTTCAGGTGGATGATAGGGTAGAGGCCGGTTGCCGTCATGTTGTCATTCAGCAGGTCTACAAGACCGTTACGTGACAGGATGCGGTGACCGTTATAGATAATGGCAAGCCCTGTGTTGAGGTACGTATAGTTACGTAGCATGGTCTCGATAAATTCGGGCTTGAAACAATAATTCAGGAATAATGTATTGTCCGGTTCGAAGAAGATATAAGTTCCGTTGTCTTCTTCGGTGGTCTGCGTTTCATCAGTCAGCAGGGTACCTTTGGAGAAAGTGGCGATGCGGACTTTCCCGTCGCGGTAACTGCGTACCTCGAAACGGGAGCTCAGTGCGTTGACGGCTTTCACACCGACACCGTTCAACCCGACGCTTTTCTTAAATGCCTTACTGTCGTACTTACCACCCGTATTCAGCATACTGACGGCTTCAATCAGCTTTCCTTGCGGAATGCCTCGTCCGTAGTCACGCACACTGACACGAAGGTTTTCTTCAACGGTAATCTCGATTTTCTTACCGGCTTGCATCTTGAACTCGTCAATACTGTTGTCAATCACTTCTTTCAGGAGGACATAGATTCCGTCTTCGGCATGTGCACCGTCGCCCAGCCTACCGATATACATACCGGGGCGTGTGCGCACATGTTCCATGTCGCTCAGGTGGCGGATGTTGTCGTCAGTGTACTCTACTGCATTGTTGTTGTCTACAGGTATCAATTCGTTCTCTTCCATAGCTGTTTTTTTATTTTATCTCTTTGATGAACGCACGGCGGCGCTTATGTTGTTGAGTCTCAAAGTAATCCCATTGTGCCTGAACCTTTCCGTTCAGTTCCAGTTCGGGGTTGCTTTCCGCAAAGATAAAACCTAATTTTTGATAAACCGGAATTAAATCGGAAAATAACAAAGCGTTAACACCTTTATTCTGGTATTCCGGTTTCACGGCAACAAGTAGTAAATCAAGCATTTTCGCACGTCGTTTCATGAATAATGCTTTCAACAGATAGAACCATCCGAGCGGCAGCAGACGTCCGTGTGACTTTTGCAGCGCTTCGGCAAGCGACGGCATGGAGATACCTACGCAAACCAGTTTGTCATCGGCATCGGTGATAAGAGTCACCATTCGCAGGTCGAGTATCGGGAGGTACATCTTTACGTATTGGTTGATTTGTCGCTGCGTCAACGGAGAGTAGCCGTAGAGCGGGCTGTACGCTTCGTTCATCAGTTCGAATATTTCCTGTCCGTAGTCTTTGGCTATTTTTTTCCCGGAGGTATATTTCTTTATCTTGAGGTTGTATTTTCGTTGAATCAGTTCGGAGATACGCTTGTGCTTGTCGGGAATGGCGTCCGGGATATAGATTTTGTATTCCACCCAGTCGGCGTCTTTCTCGAAGCCGAGTTTCTCCATGTGTACGGGATAGTAGGGGTGGTTGTAGATAGTGGCCATGGTGCTGAGTTGGTCGAAACCTTCAATCAGCATACCTTCCGCATCGAAATCGGTGAATCCGAGAGGTCCGGCAATGTGAGTCATGCCCCGTTCCTTTCCCCAGTCTTCTACTGTTTTGATGAGAGCGGAGGATACTTCAGGGTCGTCAATGAAGTCTATCCACCCGAAACGGACGTTCTTGCAACCCCATTTCTCGTTGGCACGGTTGTTGATAATAGCGGCTACACGTCCTACGATCTTGTCATCCTGGTATGCCAGAAAATAATCTGCTTCACAGAATTCGAATGCTGCATTCTTACGCTTGTTAAATGTATTGAGCATATCGTCGTAAAGGTCGGGGACGGAGTACGGATTGCCCTTGTACATTCTGTAATTGAAACGGATAAATTTCTTAAGTTCTCTCTTTGTAGAGACTTTCTTGATTGTAATAGCCATATCTCGTATTTATGATTGAGGAAGCAAAGATACGTGATAATCTTCAAAGTACAACGCAGAGGGTGGCAAAAACTGTGTGAGAGGCAGGTCGGTTTTGGAAAATAAAAAGCAATTAGTAGTTGTTTAAACTGAATTTAGGGCTACCTTTGTTCGAAATACTATAACACATATCATGGAACTACAAATTATTCAGAATAAGATATATGAGATTCGGGGACAGAAGGTAATGCTTGATTTTGATTTGGCGGAACTCTATGGAACAGAAACACGGTTATTGAAGCGTGCTGTGAGACGTAATATGGAACGTTTTCCAGATGATTTCATGTTTGAATTGACAAATGAAGAGGCTAACTGCTTGTTGTCCAGTAGGGTATCCCAAATTGGGATACCCCAATATAATTTTAGTGCTTACACTCCATTTGCGTTTACGGAACAGGGGGTAGCCATGCTTTCAAGCGTTCTGCATTCAACAGTTGCTATTAAGGTCAATATTAATATTATGCGTGCCTTTGTCAGTATTCGTCAATATGTCTTGGCCAGTGATACCAAGAATCAAGAAATAGACGAACTGAGACAGCGCATACAAGAACTGGAAAGTCAAGGAAGTAAAGCATTCGCAATGATTAACCAAATCGGCGAGGAGACTTTGGAAGCCATAAACGACCTCAGTGAAGATACCCGGAAGGAATTGGATAGTATTTATCTGGCTTTATCAGAATTGGCCGATAAAGAAAAAACGGAATCTCTGAAATCAAAGCATCGACGACCGATTGGGTTTATACATTACGATAATGAGGAATAAGTTTATTTTGATATAAAGCAATAAACATTTCCTGCAAAGTCACAGACAATCATCTGGTTTCCTGATACGGCTACGGTTGAGAATATCGGTGCTCCGAGATTATATTTGTCTTTTATAATTCCCGTTGTCCGGTCGATAGCATATAGATAACCATCGGAAGCTCCGATGTAAATAACTCCTTGTGATGCCACTGGGCTTGTTTCTACTCCGGCTTGCGGAGTGGTAGAATAAGGAGCTGTGTATACCAGCGAAGGCAAAGTCTCTGCTCTCCATTTATTGAAAAGCGTAGCTTTGTCCAGTGCGAAAACTCCGCGGTCGGCAGTACCGAAGATAATTTCCTGTTCGGTAATAAGTGGTGTGGATGTTACGTCTAGGTTGGCTGACAATTCTTTCTGTTGGAGTACTTTTCCGGTTTGTGGTTCTATGACGAAGAAGCTTTTGGAGGAGATGATCCATAATTTCCCGTCTTTATAGACCGGAGAGGCTCCCCGGTTACGAAGTCCGTTATCGGAGAGTTTCCAGAGTTGTTTTCCGGTGTGAATGTCGTTACCGTATAATCCTCCCCATTGAGTTCCGCTGACTAATACATTTCCGGCAACAGTTAGCGTTGTAGTAGCACCTTCCCGTTGTCTCCAGTCCTTGTTAATCCATATTGTTTGTCCTGTCTTTAAGTCATAGGCGGATAGTCCGGCACCAATTCCGGCGTAGACTACTCCTTTATCTATTGTTATTCCTTCCGTTAAGTAAGGATAGCTGTTCAGTTTGATATATTGTTTCCAGAGTAATTTTCCGGATTCTGCATCCAAAGCGTACAGATTGCAGGCAGCGTCCTGTGCTATTACAATTCCGTTTTCATAGGCGATTGTGTTCTTCACCGAGTTTGCCGTGCGGAATTTCCATAACAGTTTGCCGGAATTGAAATCGAATGCACAGACAAATGTGTTCAGTGGTATATTGTCATCGGTGGTAGCGATAAATACTTTCTGTCCGGCGATAATAGGGGAAGCCATGAAGATGTTGCTGCCTGTGTTGGCTGTCCATTGCAGTTGCAGGGGGAGCTTGATTTGAGAATTATTGATTCCTCCGGAGTGTGCGGCATTTTGAAGCAGGGTATTCCAGTCCTCGCCCGGGATTGTAGCCGGCTTGAAGTCTTTTTGATAAGTGAATCGGCTGGTGGCGGTTGCTTTCTTGCCGTCATTAAAGAATGAAGTTACTGTGAGTTGTAGCTTTCTTCCGTTTTCATTCGCAGGCATTTGAATGTCTCTGCTCCAGTTCCAGTCGGTGAGGGAGATAAGGTTGCCTTTGGCTATCTCCTGATTATTCTCTATATCGCTTAGGATGTAGGAGACGTGTGATGTTTTAGCCTGTGCATGATAGGTATTGACAGAAACAGGAAGCCGGTCTCCGGTAGCTGCGGAAATTTGATTGTTCATCGGGGAGACTATGGCAATCTGCGGCTCGATGAAGGTATACCGTAGTTGCGTTGTGATATTGTCATTGCCGTCTACTTTTATTTCTCTGAAAGAAGAAGGAGAATGGTCGATACCGCCTTTATCCAATGTACTGGTACAGATTGTATAGATTCCGTTTTGATTGCGGACATAGTTGTAGTGCATGTGTCCGTAGATTTGGGCTTTTGTATTGAAAGCACGTAGGTCAAGTGTATGCTCTTTATCGGCTTTGAATACGAATGTGTCACTTGCGGTAAACAGGTCATGGTTGAAGAGGATCAATGCCTGTTCTTTCTTCATCATGGCAAGGTCATTCTTCAGCCAGTTGTATACATCTTTTTGAGTATAATTAGTCGGGTGGTCTCCGTGGTCGATTGGGGTGACTACATAATGAACGTTACCCATATCAAATGAGTACCACGTCGGACCATAGAGAGATTCATAAAGCTCTTCGCCATAGCTACCTTTCACTAAGTCGTGATTGCCGATGCAGTAGTAAACGGGGCAATCCATTGTCTGTGCGTTCACTATTTGGTTATGCATTGTCAGCCCCGGTTCGTAACAGATGTCTCCGGTATGAATCAGGAAAGCGGGCTTTTCATTCTTTACATATTGCTGAAGGTCAGTTACCCAACGTCCCATTCCACCGGTCACTTCGGTATCGGTGATTTGAACGAAAGAATGTTCCCTGGCTTTTGTCCGTTCACTTTCAGTTAAGATAAAGTCGTAGCTTTTTCTATTCTCTTTGGTGGAAAGATAGAATTGCTCCGTTTCAAATCCGGCGGGAGTTGTAATGCTGATAAATCTTGTTTTATCGAATCCGGGTAAAGAGAACCGACCTTTCTTATCTGTTTTTACTACGTTCAAGCCGTCTGTTACCATAACTCCCGCCAGCGGTTTATCACCTTTATTAAATAGTCCTGATTGGTCGGTGTCGACATAGACTGTTCCTTTAAATTGAGCGCTTAGTGGCAGATATAGTAAAAATGATACTAGGATAACAGATAATCTTTTCATGGTCAGTCCTCCGGTTTTTAGTGTGTTAAGCTAATTATTTCTTTTTATTTCACTTGTTTCATTTCTTCATTGTAACGTGCTTCTTCTTTGCACAAAGGTTTGTACCAAGTCTTCCTTAGTATGAGTGTGGTGACTAAAAGCAAAGCGATAGAGCTCCAGAGCCCCAGTTGCTCACGGACAACGAGATACATCGGAATGATAGTAAGCGCACATTGCCAGATGATACCGATTGCTACGTTGAAAGCATCCCTTTTGAAGTTCTTGTTCGGCTGGATATGAGGATAACGCGCCAATGCTTTTTCTTCTACCGGTTTCCACCAGCCCCATGGGCGGACACGGGTGTAGAAGTTGATCAGTGTCTCTTCGTTAGTCGGAGGTGCGCTATACGTTCCGGCGATACATCCTATCAGGGAAACCCCGAACAGAACGGGGAAGAAATACAATACCCATGCGTCGGGAACAGTGAATTTCATGACGATTGCCGCTATTACTCCGGCAGTCATTCCCCAGAAATAGCCTTCGCCGTTGAAACGCCACCAATGCCATTTGAGTACGTTGGCTGCGATGTATCCACCAAAGAGTGCGCCTACAATCCATTGGAAGATTTCATTAATATCTTTCAGAAAGAATCCGATAACGGTGCTGACCACTACCACTGCAACAGAAATCACATAACTACTGCGTATCTGCGTTTTTACACTCGCTTTCGGATTGATGTATTTCAGATAAATGTCATTCACGATATATGCAGGAGCCGCATTCACCGTTGAAGCGAAAGTAGACATGAACGCTGCCAGTAGTCCCGCCAATAACAGACCGGCTAATCCGGAAGGTACATAACGGGTAATCAAGTGAGGAAGAATCGTCTCAAAGTCCGTTCGTGTAACTTCCATTTGTGTCATTCCGCCGTCTTCCTTGAAGAAGTAAATAGCCAGCAATGCGAATCCCATAATCATCAGGTAGCGGGGGATTAATAACACCACAGATACAGAACCACTCATCATTGCCGCTTCTTTCGGAGACTTGCAGGACAGAATCTTCTGCATATCATAGTTAGGAGCGGGACCTGCCATGCTCATAAAGATTCCTTTCAGCAACGCCATCATAACAAATATGCTTATCAGACTGTAAGGCTCGTTGGCCATTCGCTCGGTAAGGAGATTCATCCGGCTGCTCCAGTCGATATCAAGTGTCCAGCCGAAGAAGGGCGAATCCCAGCCGGCAGGAACAAATGAGTGAATCATGTCCGGTGCCACCATCTGCATACCAATGACGACAATAACGATGCCTGCCACGGTCATTATCAGAAACTGAACGACATCTGTCCATACGATACTCAGCATTCCGCCGAGCATCACATAGAATGTGGCGATGGTAGTAAAGAAAATACCATATACATGAGGAACATATTCTGCAGGAACATTGAAAGGAATAAATGGAGATACTACTTCCCAAGGGATGAATATCTCCATAAATTTACCAATACCTATGAACCCATAACTTAAAAAACCGAGTACGCTAAGTAATGCGAATACGATAACAATCGTATGTGAAAGAGTAGAACCTTTCCCTTTTCCAAAACGGGTTTTAATCCATTCGGCACCGGTGAGAACGTTCGAACGGCGCAGCCACACGGATAAGTAAACCATTAGGAATATCTGGTTGAACACCGGCCATAACCAGGGAATCCAAAGACTTTTGAAACCATAAGCGAATGCCCAGTATACCATAAGCATTGTGCCCGTAATATCGAACATTCCGGAGGCGTTGGATAATCCCAACATATAGAAAGGCAATGATTTTCCACCTAAGAAGTAGGAGTCCATATTCTGGGCTGCCCGTTTTTTAAGAATGAGACCGATGACAATCATAGCGATAAGATAGGCGCATATGATAAGAAGGTCGGTAGTGTGTAATTTCATATTATTATTTTGAATCGATTTATATATTGTATCTTCTTTGCTGCAAAGGTAGGGGGAAAGAAGCAAGGAAACAAATATTATTTTAGCTCATTCTGATACTATGTTGAAATCTCCGGTATTCTTCTTATGTTACCTTGATTTTGTACTATATCTTTAATAATTGACAAAATAGTACTTTACTTATAAGAAATAAAATGAGAAAGCCGGAGTATATTTGAATATTTCTTTTATCTGCACAATGTTATATTTCGAGAGAAGAATCCGTCTAATAGACATTCAAGGGGAAAACATATCTCTGCTATTGTTCTTCTTTGAGGTTTAGGCATTTTTAGCACTATGTTACACATCGTTAAAGTTAAAAAAGATACATGATAATCTTCAAAATTCAGGCACAGATTTCATAGATTTTACAGCTCTGATAAAATGAAAGAACTGAAATCTATGCAATCTGTGCCTATAATTTGAAAATTGTGGAGAATTACTTATCGCCAGCCCGAAGGTTGTTCCAAATTCGGGTTAAGCTGTATTTCGCTGAACGGAATAGGAAAATAGTAATACTTTGTTTCATCGAATCTGGGTGGATTGCCTTGGTCAATTGTGAAACGGATGTTTCCTTTGTTACCTTCACTCAGATAGATGTTTCCCTTTTTGCCGTCTTTATCTACCAGGTAATAAGTCTTTTGCAATTTTGACAGTTCATCTTCGGTTAGTCCGGCTGTTTTGTCGGGAGATTCTAGTATGGCAATGTCGTTCTCACCATCACCAGTGACGTCGTAAGCTCCGAATGCAGGAATATACACACCTTCGGCAGGACCTTCGAGCAATTTGCCGGCTTTCCATCTCATCAAATCATCATAACGAAGACCTTCGCAGGCCAGTTCTACACGGCGTTCGCGGCGTATTTCTAGAATTACATTGGCCAGTGTACCGGTTACGGCAGGATATTGGACTGTGAGTTTTGGGTCAGTGGCTACATCGAGTTTTAAATCTGGCATGCCTACACGCTTTCTCAATAGGTTGACTGTTGCATTCAAGTCTTCCTGTTTGATTGTACCCAGTTCTGCTTTTGCTTCCGCGTTAATGAGTAGTGTTTCTGCATATCTGAAAATAACGATGTCATTGTAGCCTGCATCATATCCACTGTTCAGTTCCGCTGTACGAGGGTAATATTTCAACTGAGGCAAGTATCCGTAATCCAGTTTGGCTACGGTAGGCAGTGATTCATTGGCTTTGATGAATCCTGCCGGCATGATAGTTTCTGCCATACGAGGGTCTCTATCGTCAAACATTTCATTGTAGGTCTTTGTCGCGTAATTAGGGTCGGAGGTGGCGGGGGAACCGTTTAGCTTGAGGTAACTGTCTGCTAAACTGCGGCTTAGGTGCCACATCCAATCTACAACTGAGGGGGTGTTACTACCGCGTCCTAATGTGCGGTCGTAGTCGGCATAGAGGATGATTTCCTTGTTACCTTTCAGGTCACCTGTGAAGAGGGCTCGATAACCTTCTGCTCCTTTTCCGGTGATTTCAAATCCGGCTTTCATGATTTCTCCGGTTGCCCATACGGCTTTTTCGAGAAAATTATTGGCGGTATTTGTCAAATTCAGTTCTGTATGGTACTTACGGAAGGTGCCTTCATGCAAAGCAAATCGTGCCAGCAGGCTGTAGGCTGCCCATTTGTTAATGTAGGTACGGCTTTCAATGGCTTTGATGTTCTTGGCTGCAAATTCCAAGTCTTCCATGATTTTATCGGCTATCAGTTCGCGACTGTCCATTCCTTTGTATAGATCAGGATCATTTGTACTCAATGGATGATCGTACCAAGGAGCGGCACCGTATCTTTTTAGCATTTTGAAATAGAAATTGGCACGAAAGAAACGTGCTACGCCGATGTAGTGGTCGATATCTGTCTGTTCACCTTTCACCTTATGTGCATTTACTAGCAATACATTGGCTTTGCGCAAGTTGTACCAGTCTTTATCTTCGTCTTTACTCCAGCCGCCTACGGTATTTTCGTTGATGGTTCCATGCAGCATACTGTATACTTCGTGGCTTGCTGTATAACCACCGATATTGTCGGAATAGAGGTCGTCCGATCCGTATGGCAAATCTTTATAGGAGTTGTTCAGGTAGATTGCCATGTCTTCCGGAGTTTGGAAGAAGGCTTCTTCATTCAGTTCGGTTTCCGGATACTTTTCCAGAAAGCTGTCGTTGCAGGCTGTGAGAAATACCAGGCTAATGCTCGCTGAAAGAATATATTTTAATGTTTTCATATTGTTATTGTTTACAGATTTAGAAATTCAAGTTAACACCAAATGTGAAGGAACGCTGCAACGGGTAGGTTTTGCTGCTTGAATCCAAGGCTTCCGGGTCGAGGTTGGCTTTCAGATGTTGTAACTCGCACAGGTTTTCACCGCTGAAGTAGAAGCGTACGCGTTCGATACCTACTTTGCTAGTCCATGTTTTGGGTAGTGTGTAGCCAAAGGTTACATTCTTCAGACGTAGGTAGGAAGCGTCTTGTAGGTATTTGGTCTGCGGGCAAGCAAGCTCGGAACCGGTACTTTCTGCAATATAAGGCTTCACACGAGGGAAGTAGGCATTGCGGTTTTCGGGTGTCCAGTGATCGAGGTTACCTTTCTGTACGTTAGTCCAAGGTTGGGCATAAATACCCCAGAAATAGTGGTTACCGCCACCAGCGTACCAGTCTCTTTTGCCTACGCCTTGCAAGAAGATGCGTAGGTCAAATCCTTTCCAATTGGCATCCATGTCAATGCTATAGGGGAGGCGTATGGAACTGTTACCGATTTTTTTGAAGTCGCCCGGATCGGCGAGAGTTCCTTTGCCGTTACTGATTTCTTTGTCACCGTTGATATCTTTGAACTTCAGGTCACCTACGTAGAACTTGTAGCCCATATCATCTTCACCTACTTTGGTCTGGTCAGCATGGTTAGCAAGTTCTTCTTCGTTCTGGAAGAATCCTTCAGTAGTTAATCCCCAGATTTCACCCAATTCTTTACCTACATAATGATTGTCGTTTGTCCAAATGGAGGTACGAATTTTGTTACCGTTCTTGTCCGTGTCCCAAACGTAGTTATCGAACTTGGTGATGAATGAGCGGCTGTCCGAGATGATGAAACGTACGCCATAGCTGAAGGGTGAATCTGCTAAGTTGAACTGGTCTCTCCATGCCAATGAAAGTTCCCAACCACGGGTTTTCAGGTCAGCAGCGTTTTCTTTCGGTTCGCTAGTACCTAATACACTGGGAAGGGATTTTCCTTTGGTCAGCATGCCTTCGGTGTAGCGTACGTAGTAATCAAAACCAGCTGTCAGACGATTGTTGAGGAAGCCTAAGTCGATACCACCATTGATAGTACGCACCTGTTCCCAAGTCAGTGAGCTGGATACGATACCTGGCATGATAACCTGAAGTGGTTTTTTTCCGTCCAGAATCCATTTGCTTTCTTCTGCTTTCATCTGTGGAGAGAAGGCGTATGCACCTACGTTCTGATTACCTAAGCTACCGTAAGAACCACGCAATTTCATTGTGTTCAGTCCTATTTTGTTTTTCAGATTTTCCATGAACTTTTCTTGTGAAACGTTCCATGCGGCAGAAACAGAAGGGAAAAAGCTGTAACGGTCGTTCTTCGGGAAGGGGGAGGAACCGTCGTACCTGCCGTTAAACTCAACGATGTAGCGATTGTCAAATACATAGTTCAGGCGGAAGAAGGCTCCGCGAACAGACCAGTCAGTAATACTTTCGCTGGTTTTGACAGTACCGGTGGCAAGCTCGATAGTTGGGAAAGAGGTACTGATTAGTTGATCTCTGCTCGACCAGTAGCTGTTGGTACGTGTGTTTTCTTGGTTAAAACCTACCATTGCTTGTACAAAGTGTTGGCCGGCAAAAGTCTTGTGGAAATCAGTATATATATTGAATACATTGTTATCGTAGAACTGCGAGTCGTTACGGGCAGAGCTTGTAGTTGTGTTCTGTTCCAGTGCCATTTCTGGTCCTTGCTTGTAGGAGTAGGGCAAAGATGCTCTACGTGTACGTTCGCTGTCGCGGCGGAAGGTGGCGTCTGCTTTGATTTGCCATACATCCTTCAACAGGTCGATGGTAGCGGCAAACGTGGTGGAAAAGTCACGTCGGTCGTTGACGGAACGTCCTCCATTCTCTAGCAGTCCCAGTATGGCACCTCCAGATTTGGTATATGTTCCGTCCGGGTTTCTTACTACGTCGAGCGTACTTTTGCGGTTCACCTCGTGGAAGAAACTTTCCATATCGATGTTAGGTTTGTCGTATTTGCGGAATGCAAACGATGTATTATTGCTGATGTTCAGCCAGTTGGTGAGTTGGAAATCTACTTTAGCACGCATATTGTAACGGTCGTAGATGTCGTTACCTTTCTTGAACATACCATCTTGTCGGTAGTATTCGCCAGAAAGGTAATAGCCAGCTTTTTTGGTACGCTGGGCAATGTTGAAATTGACAGTGTAGGAAGGTGCTGCATTTTTGTAGGTTTCGTCCATCCAGTCTGTCTGTCCGTAGTAAGCCCATTTGTTCGGGTCGCTCGGGTCTACTATGACTGCTGGTAGCGACGGGTCGTTAACGCGCTTTTGGGCTTCCGCCATTTGTTCTTCTGTGTAGAAACTGTACGTACGTGCTTGATTCTGGATGGTCATTACTTGATATGGATCGGTCACATGTTCGGGCAGGCGTGTGATTTTACGTGTTGAGTAATAAGCATTGACAGCTACGCTGATTTTCTCCGATTTTGCAGATTTGGTAGTGACTAGAATTACGCCGAATGCAGCACGTGCACCGTAGATAGCTGCTGATGAAGCGTCTTTCAGTACAGATACGTTTTCGATGTCGTTAGCATTCATACGGGAGAACTCGTCGGCTGTGACGGGAATGTTGTCTACTAGAATCAAGGGTTCGGCCGAATCACTGTTGATAGAACCAATACCGCGAATATTATATTTCGGCGAGGAATTGGCATTACCATCCGTGACTGTAATGTTGAGGTTGGGTACAGCTCCTTGCAAACCGAGCCCAGCATTGGATAGCGAACGGTTTTCTAGTACTTTAGAAGATACCGCGTCTACGGCTCCTGACATATTTACTTTTTTCTGGGTACCGTAACCCACTACTACGACTTCATTCAGCATTTCTGAGTCTTCCTTTAGTATTATCTGGAGGACTTTCTTTCCATTGAGGTTGACGGTTTCTGTCTTATATCCAATGTAGGACACTGTGAGGATAGAATTGGGGGAGACGCCTTTAAGCGAGAATTTGCCGTCTATATCAGTGATTGTTCCATTGGTACTTCCTTTTACTAGGACATTTACGCCGATGACGGGTTCTCCTGTTTGGTCGACTACGGTTCCTGTTACTGTGATGTTTCCCGTTTGCTGCACAATCGCTATTTCGTCACTAGCAATTACCATCATGCTACTACCGGGAGTCAAAAGGGACAGAACCAAACAAACTCTTTTAACTAAAGAGCTTACTTTGTGCTTTTCATTTTTCATGTTTTCTTTTATTTAAATTATATACATATTTTATAGTTTCTCTGTATTAGAGTATGGATTAAAGGTATCATCCATATTTTGTTTCATTTCTTTTCATATAGACTGCATTTTTAAAGGTTTATACATTTATTTTATATAGTGCAAATTTAAATGATTGCCTTGTTTGTAGTGTAGACTTATTTTAACTTATGCTGATACTATTCTATCAAATTCATTTTGCTTTTAAAGATAAATTTGTTTTGTTTCTCCTGTGACGATTTTGTTTGACTCTATGAGCTTACAAATGTTTTCCACGGAAGCAGCTGAACGTAAACCGTCAACAGGTGTGTGGAGGCAATAATCCGTTAGTCTGTCAATAGTCGAAGTTGCCACGTGCATACGGGTGTCGGAAGAAGCATAATAGATATATACTGTCCCGTCTTCGTCCGCAATCCAGCCATTGGAGAAGAGCACATTGGATACATCACCTATTCTTTCTCCGTCTATCGGAGCCAGCAAATATCCTCCTGGTTCAGCGATGATTCTTGTCGGGTCTTCCAAAGAGGTCATATACAGATAAAGTACATAACGTAGACCAGCAGCACAGGCACGAACCCCGTGGGCGAGATGTAGCCATCCTTTTGTGGTTTTGACAGGATGAGGTCCTTCGCCGTTTTTCACCTCTTTTATGGTGTGGTAGTGGCGGTGGTTGATGATAGTCTCTTCTTTCACTTCTGCATGAGTCATATCATCAATGAGTGCCCAGCCGATACCTCCGCCGTTTCCGGCGTCAATAAAACTATCTTGTGGACGAGTGTACAATGCGTATTTTCCGTTAACAAATTCTGGATGCAGAACGACATTGCGTTGCTGGCTTTTGGAAATCAGATTCGGCAAACGTTCCCAATTCTTCAGGTCTTTGGTGCGGACGATACCTGCTTTTGCAATGGCAGACGACAAATCGCCCGGAGCTGCGTCTGGGTCAAGGCTTTCGCTACAGAAAATACCATAAATCCAACCGTCTTCGTGTGCTGTCAGGCGCATATCGTAGACATTTGTCTCTGTCGGATCAGTATCCGGTAGTCGTATCGGATATTCCCAGAAACGAAAATTATCGATTCCATTAGGGCTTTCAGCAATGGCAAAGAATGACTTACGGTCGTTTCCTTCTACGCGGACCACCATAAGATATTTTCCTTTCCACTTGATGGCTCCCGAATTCATAGTGGCATTAACACCAATCCTTTCCATTAACCATGGATTTGTTTGGGGATTTAAGTCATAACGCCATTCTAAAGGGATATGTTCTGCTGTGATAACAGGATATAAGTAACGTTGAAATATTCCGTTGTAATGACTTTTATCTTCCAGATTTTTACGAGTTAGAAGTCGAAAATATGATTCTTTGAATTTTCTAAATTTTTGTTCGGTATAAGTAGGCATAACTTTTTATTTAACGGGTGTTACAAACGAGGGATTATAAACGGACCTTTCCAACAAATGTGACAACACTATATGGCGGTATTGTAAGGTTATAATATTCTTTGTTCTCCTGTACAATTGCCATTTCTGTCCAACTGTTATCTTCATTGGTTATATATTGTTTTAATAGGCCATTTATATTTGCTCCATCCAAACGAAGGCTGGTCTGAATTGTCTGTTTAGATGAATTGATTGTTACAAGAGTATACTCATCGTCTTTTTTATATGCAGATATTAAAAGAGGAATGCCGCTAGACTGAGTTACTTGTATCCGTGTACTCTCTTCAGGGATGTAACGAGAAAAGTTTCCAAAAATATCATATCTTTTAGATAATAGAAAATCTTTTCTGTTTTTATCTAAAATAATGAGACTTTCATTATTGGATGTTGGCATGGCTCCTCCCCACCATATAATTGCGTTTACATTTGCTTTTGTAAGATAATTGTGAAAAGTAACAGCCCACTTCAGTCCGTCATGTATGGAGATGTCGAGTGGATTTACATCGCTTATTTCTGTTATCCATACCGGTATATCGGCTTTTTCTGCCATTTCAAATGGTAGAATAGCTGTTTTAAGATATTCTTTATCTACTTTTATTGGCATTATATCGGGTGATAAGCTATAGCCATGCCCGGCAGCAATGAGATTGAAATCTTTGGCTTCGGGATAGTTCTGAAGAATTGTATCAGTGAAGTCTTTGGATGAAACCATTTTTAATTGAGGCATATAAACAGCCCATAAAGGATTTTCTCCAAATATGATTTTGGCAGGAATATTCTCTTTTCGAAAGGTTGGACCGAGATATGAAGTGATGAATTTTCCCATTTCGTCTGCTGTCCATAAGGAAGAGTTCCAAGGGGCTGCATAACCGGGCTCGTTGGATGGTGATATAGCATAAGGTGCAATGCCTTTAGATTTGTAAGCGTTGTAGAAAGCGGCAAGATAATTAGCAAAATCTGTATAACATTCTGTTTTGAGCCGACCATTTGAAACCTTTCCATTACTTTTCATCCAAGCAGGAGCACTCCATGTGGAGAATACTAATTTGCTGATGTGGTATTTATTTTTAGCTTTTAACGTAAGCCATAACTGTCCTCGTCTTAATAAATCATCGGATTTGTTGATGAAATCAGAATCGCTCAATTCGATATGGATGTCGTCGTTAAGGTTAAAATCCTTGTCTGTTTCATTCTCCCAATAATGCGGGAATATCTCTCCTCTTAGAATATTCAAGCGCAATCCATCTTTACCGAACATTTTGTCCATGACTTGCTCTCTATTTTTGAAGGCGAACAATTCTTTTGCCCAGCCAGCCTGGGCTATTCCGAATCCGTCTATTCTCTGTTTGCAATCCTTCCATCTGATGACGATACCAGAATTGTACGGCTCTTCTGAGGCCATAGCAGCAGAGGCACTTGAGCAAAGCTGACTACATAATAGTGTACCGAAGGCGAGGATATAATATAATTTCATATTTCAGAATTTTAGTTGTAAAATGAGAGAATAATTTGTTGCAAAAGTATCGCGTTGTTGAGTTGTGAGCAAATAGGATTTTATCATTTGCTGATACAATTATATCAAAAAACATAGAGATAAGTAAAATAGCGACTTAATTTAATCCAAAGAATGACTTGATTTTCAAACGTGTGTGTTAGGAATCAATTTCATTTTGTAAAGATGTCGTATTGTAAGATATAGTTTATTCTTTTAAAAAAGAGAGAAAATAAAAGGAGAAACTGGTTTTGTTTCCAGTTTCTCCTTTCCCTTTCCAGTATATAATCTCAAAGCGATTATTTGAAAACAATCTTCATTGGTCTACCTATCCAGACTTGTGGTTGTTCGAGGTTGAAAATGTGAGCTATTGTAGAAGCTACATCATATTGCATCATGCTTACATCATCAAAACGAAGTCCTTTTTTAATATTCTTACCGGAAATGATGAAAGCTGTTTCCATTTCTTGCATTGTTTTGCCACCGTGACCCTTCTTGATGCCTCCATGGTCGGAAGTCAATATGAAAATAGTGTCATCAAGGATGCCTGCATCTTTTACGGCCTGGACAATCTGGCCGACATAAGTATCCAACTCCTTGAGTTTCTCATAATATGCGGGAGTGTCATGTCCTTCAGTGTGTCCGGTATGGTCGGGACTATCATAGCAGATAGCAACAAGAGTCGGATGTTTCTCCTTTATGTAAGCAGATGCCATATTGCCTAACTCTTTGGGAGTCTTGTTGTAATCGGCCACATGATAATGATAGCTTAGAGAAAGTGTATCTACTAAATACTTGATTCCGTTCCATTCATACAGGCAGCCGATCTCTGCTTTCGGACGGGCATCACGCAGTAATTGGAAGATAGTGGGGAAGATTCCATTCTTGTTTAAAACACGTGACGGAAGTTCCGGAGTTTTAGATCCCCATTCGGTGTATCCGTGAAGTTCGGGACCGGCTCCCATAAACATGGATGCCCAGTTGATAGCACTGGACGAAGGAAGTGCCGAGCGTTTTTTGAGCGTGTAAGCTCCGTCTTCCATTAGTTTCTTGACATTGGGCATGTCTGCTTTAGGCAAGCTGTAAGCTCCCCAACCGTCCAGTCCGATGAGAACAACATGTTTGGCTTTGTCTTTTCCTTTGGCATTGCAGGAGAATGTGAAACAAAAAAGCAGTGCGAATGTAGCAAGTAGCGTAAAAGCGTTTTGTCTATTCATGATATTTTCCATTAAGTAATTAATATTGTTGATTTAATGAATTAAGTTTTCTCATGTATTATTTTATTAGACAAAGGTAGAGTTATTCTGTTGGTGGAACAAATACAATCTTAGCATTAACTAATACTTTTGCATTTTTTATCTCAAACTGATACTTTACTGCGCGAAATGGGCTGTAAAGAGTGGTGGTGTTGCGAAATGTTATATATTTGCCCGCATAAACAAAAATATTACTATGAAGAAGAATTGGATGTATGGCAGTATGGTAGCTGCTTTGTTTGCTGTGCTGGCAAGTAGTTGCGGCAATTCGCAGCAGGTTCTTGATTTTCGTGGAATTTGTGTAGATGATACGCACGGTGAAAACGGAATCTATAATCCCGGACGAGGTTTCCGGTTGGAGACGGCGGTAGATGTGAAAGAAGAAAAAGACAGTCCGACAAAAGAACTGTTGGAACTGTCTGCCAAATACGTGGCGGATAGTGTTTCGCTTGCCCAGAGCTATTTCTATCTTACTTATCTGATAGGTGAAAAACTGTCGGAAGAGAATCTTAATACGATGCAGGTGTATTTTGATGAATTGCAGAAACAAGGAAAGAAGGCGGTATTACGTTTTGCCTACGAGCGGGATTTTATGGGGAGAGCGGCGGTCGGGCCTACCGGAGAGCAGATATTGGAACATCTGGACCAGTTGAAACCTTTTCTGGAGAAAAATAAAGACCTGATTCTGGTGGTACAGGCCGGTATGGTGGGTGCTTGGGGAGAATGGCACAGCTCTGTTCAAGGACTGGAGAACTCGGATGAAACGAAAACTGCTATTTTGGAAAAACTTCTTTCGGTGGTTCCCGAAGAAAGGTAGGTACAGGTAAGGCTTCCTATGTTTAAGAATCTGCTGAAAGATAAGCCGGAGTTATATAAGAGGCTTTCGTTTCATGATGATTTTATTGTGATACGTCCGGATCGTTGGGATGCGGAAATGCATGAGGGGACTGATAACTTTGACCAGATTGTCAAAGAATCGCCTTATTTGGTGGTCGATGGCGAGTTGCCTTGGGGATTCTGGAGTGTAGGTGCCGATCCCGACAGTCCTTCGGCGGGTTGGATTATTGACGGATTGCAGACAGCAAGACGTCTGTTCCTCCAGCATTTCACCTCATTGAGCGTGATACATAATTATAAGGAACAACACCCCAATAATAAGTTTGACGAGAATAATCCTCCTGAATATTCAATGGTAGTCTGGAAGAAAACCATGATAACGGAAGATTCTTTGCATCAGCATCATATGCCTGTATCCGACAGTTATTTCCAAAAGAAAGATGGTACGAAGGTGGAACGTAATATGTTCGATTATATACGCGATCATTTGGGGTATCGGATTGAACTGCAATCTCTTCGGATGCCGAAAGCGTTGGAAGCAAGAAAAGACAATCTCCTGAACCTGAGTTTGATAAATAGAGGGTTTGCTACTGTGTTTGGCGAACATCCGGTCTATTTCGTACTGATTGACGATAAAGGGAAAGTCATGGAATTTCCGACCGAAGCAAATCCGTTGGACTGGCAACCGTTCCAGCCGGAAGATTCTACGTATACGCCGTTGACGCATTCCGTTGATTTGTCTCTCAGATTGCCGGATTCGGTTGCTCCCGGAAAATATAGGTTAGGGCTGTGGATACCGGACGGTTCGGAAAGGCTGAAATATAATTCCCGTTACGCTATCCGTTGTGCGAATGGGGATACTACCTGGACGATATCCGATGACGGAAAATATGGCGTTAATGTATTGACGATTGTCGAGGTGAAATAAATGTTAGTTTATTTTTTATCTATGTATTATAAATCAATACCACGGTATATGCTACATAGCAGAGTATCATAATGCTTCCTTCTATCCGTGTGATTGTCCGTTTGGCGAAGAACAATCCGAACAGCCAGAGCAGGATGCACGAGCCGACCAGTGTGAGCAAGTCGAAGTTGGTGATTCCGCTAAGGTGGAGGGGAGTAATGCTGGCGCTGCATCCCAATACAAAGAAGATATTGAAGAGGTTACTGCCGATTACGTTTCCGATAGCTATTTCCGGATTCTTCTTTAGTGCGGCAACGATAGAGGTGGCAAGTTCCGGCAGAGAAGTCCCTCCGGCCACCAGTGTCAGACCGATGATTGACTCGCTGACGCCCAGATTGCGGGCGATACCCGTAGCCCCGTTAACAAATAATTGTCCTCCGTAAATTAGTGCAGCCAGCCCTCCGATAATATAAAGAACCGATTTCCACCAGGGGAGCAATTTTATCTCGTTCTCTTCTTCCGGTACGGGATGTTCTTCCTGTCCCCCTGTGGAGGGCTTGGAAGCGATAGCAAATGTATATCCCATAAAGATAGCGAAGAAACAAAGCAATAACAGTCCGTCTACCCTGTTCAGGATATTTTCCGGTGCTTTATCCAGAAAGACGTCATTGGCGCAAACCAACAGGACGACAGAAGATAGAATGCAGAGCGGAATCTCTTTTTTGAGTGTATTCCGGGTGATGACAATCGGAGCGAATAAAGCCGTGCAGCCTACAATCATCAGTGTATTGAATATATTACTTCCTACCACATTACCTATGGCAATGTCCGCACTGCCTTTAAGAGCAGAAGACACACTGACGGTGAGTTCGGGGGCAGAAGTACCGAACGCGACGATAGTAAGCCCGATAACAATGGAGGGGATACGGAGACGTTTGGCAACTGAAGCAGCCCCGTCCGTGAGTCCGTTAGCTCCTAGAAGAATGAGGATTAATCCTCCGATAAGAAACAGTATATTCATGTTTTTTTCTCTTTTAGTGGCAAAGATAATCATTTTCAAAATTGATATGTCAAAAACAATCCGTATGTTTGCTCTGTTTTAGTGAAAAAATAGATTAACCTTAATTCACTGTCAGGGGATATAGGATATGGAAATGAATAAAATGAAACGTTTAGTGTTACTGCTCATTGTACTTTTGGGAACAACGGGAGTACGGGCACAGTTGGGAGAAGCTGTCAAGAAGATATTTGCAGGTGATAGTGTAACTACCGTGCACAACACATCTCTGAACCGGGATTCAGACTCTGTCTATGTGGCCAATCTGCAAAAATCCCTCGAAGCAGCCCGGCTCAACGAGGCGAATATGCGTATGGAAATGGAGCAGATGAAACTGCAAATGGCTGCCGTCGACTCCGTGAAGTACGTCCGGCAGCGTCAACGTATCGATTCTTTGCGACAGTTTACCAAAGGAATCCCTGTGGTAGCCGACGGAGATACCTTATTTTATCTTTTTACCAAACGTGGCGGATACACTCCCCAGCAACGTGCGCAAATGACCGGTGCTGCAATTGAAGAACTGGGAAGACGTTTTAACCTCCGCCCGGACTCCGTGTCGATCGACCATTCGGACATTGTTTCCGATTTGATGTACGGTAACAAGGTGTTGCTTTCCCTTACCGATCAGGATGCTTTGTGGGAAGGCATTTCCCGTGATTCTCTTGCGAAGGAAAGACAACAAAACGTTATCACCAAACTGCACGATATGAAAGCCGAACACGGGCTTTGGAGAATGGCGAAACGTGTGCTTTATTTCATTCTGGTGATTGTCGGGCAATACTTCCTGTTTCGCCTGACGAACTGGCTTTTCCGTAAACTGAAAGTACGTATTTTGCGTCTGAAAGATACGAAGATACGACCTGTTTCCATTCAAGGATATGAATTGTTGGATGCCCAAAAACAAGCTAATTTGTTAGTCTTTCTGGCGGGCATCGGGCGGTATATTCTTATGGGATTGCAGTTATTGATTACTATTCCGCTGATTTTCATTATTTTCCCGCAAACAGAAGGACTGGCTTATCGTATATTGGGTTATATCTGGAACCCGATCCGTGGCATTTTTGTGGGTATTATTGATTATATTCCCAAGCTGTTTACAATCATTATTATCTGGTATGCAGTGCGGTATCTGGTACGACTGGTGCACTATCTGGCCCGTGAGATAGAAGCAGGGCGTTTGAAATTCAACGGTTTCTATCCGGATTGGGCAATGCCGACTTTCCATATCGTCCGTTTCCTGCTTTACGCATTTATGATTGCGATGATTTATCCTTATTTGCCGGGTTCTGATTCAGGGGTATTCCAAGGGATTTCGGTATTTGTCGGATTGATTGTATCGTTGGGTTCAAGTACGGTGATCGGTAATATTATTGCCGGGCTGGTGATTACGTATATGCGCCCGTTTAAGTTGGGCGACCGGATTAAACTGAATGATACTACCGGAGATATTATAGAGAAAACACCCCTTGTCACCCGTATCCGTACACCGAAGAATGAGGTGGTTACCGTTCCCAACTCATTTATCATGTCCTCGCATACCGTGAATTACAGTACCTCGGCACGTGAATACGGGTTGATTATCCATTCGGAAGTATCTATCGGATATGATATCCCTTGGCGGCAAGTCAATCAGATATTGATTGATGCGGCATTGAATACTCCCGGAGTGGTGGACGATCCGCGTCCGTTCGTGTTGGAAACATCTTTAAGTGACTGGTATCCGGTTTATCAGATTAATGCTTATATCAAGGAAGCGGATAAGATGACTCAAATCTATTCGGACTTGCACCAGAACATTCAAGATAAATTTAATGAGGCGGGCATTGAAATCATGTCCCCGCATTATATGGCTGTCCGGGATGGAAACGAGACGACAATCCCCAAAGATGACTTGAGAGAAAAATCAGGAAAATAGTTTCTTTACTCTATGATACTTTCTTGATAGATGATGTAATGAGGAAGTTTCTTTCTCATCCGGCAGGAATCAGACTTTCCCGCAACGGATCAGTATTTTCTGTCCATCGTTTAAGGTGCTGGCAAAGAGGTAGGTATCTCCCCCTTCCGCTAACTTGATACGTTTACGGAGTTCTGCCACCGTAGCCGGAAAGTTGCGGACTGTGATATTCGCTTTTTTCAGGTCTGACAGATTCTCCTTTATTTCCTTTTTGTTGAGGCTGCAGCGGTTGATGATGCGGAATGTTCTGCCTGGAAAACCTTCAATCTGCGTTTCGGAAGTGTAGAGATGACTGTTGGGATGCAGCTTCTTGACGGAGTAAGCCACGGCAATGCTGCGGAAAGCACCGGCTTTCAGGAGAGAAGCATTGGGTTCGTACAGATAATTGCCAAGTGTGTCTGTATAGCTGCACTCGCTGTGCTGTTCCTGTTCGCGGGTAAATACGAAGAGTTGTTTTTCCTGCTCTCCTTTTGTGGAGAGGTTTACGCAGTGAACCGGGATTTCTTCCGGTGCTGTCTGTCCGAGTAACAATAGGAGTTCTTTGCATTCGTTATTGACGGAGATGATATGTACCTCCTGTGTGTGCGGCAATTCTTTCAGTGCCTGTGAAAGGTCGAGCATGGGGGAAAGTTTAATCATTATCCGGTTGGCTTTGCTCAACAGGAGTCCTTCGAGCTCGGCCACATTAGGCTCACAGTCGGAAATAGCAACGGTTTTTCCGCCGTGCTCATTGCGGCGGGCGGGGTCGAGAAAGATACAGTCTACCGGAGACATGGCTTCCAGATAGGCTACTCCGTCGTCGTTTCTGACACTTATATGGTTGAGGTCGAGTGCGGGAAAGTTGTGGGCTGCTATGGTGCAGAGTTCTGCCTGACGTTCTACGTAAGTAGCCGATCGGAATCCGGTGGCAAGGAAAGAGCAGTCGATTCCGAATCCTCCGGTCAGGTCGGCCAGAGACTCACCTTGCAGGAGGCTTGCTTTATAACGGGCGGTGATTTCTGAAGAACATTGCTCCAGTGAAAGATGTTTCGGATACCATATATCGTCTATCTCTTTCCAGGAGGGGATTTTCTCGGCTGCGATTTGCCGTCCTGCTATTTGGGTGATAGCAGCCGGTATGTCTACATCGGGGTATTTCCGGGCTTGCAGGGCCAGGTTGCGTACATCGTCGGATTGATGTTCGTTGATAAACTGTCGGGTTTCGGGAGAGATTGGAGTCATAGGTCGTTATTGTTCGGGAAGTGAGATAAATAAGTCTGATGTCCGGATATTGCCTTGTTATTTATGGTATTACCTTATATTTCTGCCTTGCTACATCCCGGCTACAAAAGTTGAAGTGCCACCATTCGCTGGGCAGGGCGCGAAATCCGGCTTCTTTCATTACTCTCCGCAACAGTATCCGATTCTGCCGTTCCGCCTCACTTATTTTTCCGTTTCGTACCAGTTCACTTTCTTGTGTGATATGGGCTTCTATCCCCAAGTGGTCTACCTTGGTTCCCATAGGCAAGGGTTGTCCGAGAGAATCCTGAATGCTGATGTCTACCGCCAGTCCGTAGTTGTGAAGTCCGCCGCCACGGTTCGGGTTGGAGACGTATTTGTATTTGGGTGTTCCTTTCACTACATTCCACATCTTTTTTTGTACGGACATCGGACGGGCGGCATCGTAGACAACGAGATTGTAGGAAGGATGCAGTTGTTTCAGTGCCTCCTGTGCTTTCACGAGGGCGTATGCTGCGTCGGGATGCAGATAGGCTTCCGACAAATCATCGTAAAGCACCTCTCCGGTGAAATTGTCGGCTTGTGTGTACATCAACTTCACGGTGATACTGCTGTCCAGTTCCGCTATATTGACCAGTCCTAAAGAATCCATGTAGAGAGCCATGGCACTTTTCTTTGGTTGAGGGGCAGGGGAACATTCTTCGCGGGGTTGCATATCATCCGACGGATGTTTGTATTCTGCCATGGTGAGCCTTTCCTTTTCCTTGTGACCGGAAACGGAAGTACATTCTGCCAGAAGCAGACAGAGGACAGGCAAACTATATTTTAGAAATCTCATTCGGGCTTTTGTATTTAGTGCGTCAAAGATACTTCTTTTTGGCTTTAGCTCCAATAAGCTACCTTTAAATCCTGATTGTTGGAGTGACCGGGTGATGCCACGGGGCTGTCACAGTTGTGCCACCGGCTTGGCACAAGTGTGACACTTCGATGGCACAACTGTGACAAGCCGGTGGCACAAGGTAGAGGAATAAGGGCTTGTAGCGGCTCTTCCTATCGCTGGATGTTAGCGACTGCTTTCTTCAGATTGGCTGTTCCTTTCCATACGTCAAGCAGGTGCAGGATGTATCCGCTTTCGCTTTTGCTGTTATTGACCGATAGCAGTTCCGCATAGATTTCCCGTTCTTCCCGGTTCAGCCCTTGCAGAAAGGGGATGTTGGTGGTTGTTACTTGCTGTCACAATTGGGTCTTTCAGCATCGAAAGTTGGGCGGGAGTCAGGTTGAAACTGGATTGTACTACGTTGGACAGAGCGATGAGGCAGCGTGCCGTCATATAAGGTTGCGTCAACTTCCCCCAAAAGAAACAGGGAGCGTCTTTTTTCTCTATTTCACTGTATTTGGCGAGGCATAGTTCGTCCTGGTCGGCAGCGCGTTGCAATGCAGACAGAGCAGCGTATTGATAAGAAATGGTATCAGCCATAGTTGGATAAATAGGTATTGGGTTGCTTATTGCCCCAATATAGAAATTTATTTCTTGCAAGAAAAGAAGTTGCGGGATTTACATTACTTCTGAGGGTATGTTTCACATTATAAGTTGAATAATTGAAGTTTGTAGAAGTAATATAACTACAATTCTTTATAATTTTGAACTATTCTTTATACATAAAAATATTATTCTTTATAACTAATATTAAATCATATTCTGCATTTAAATGTAAAATGATACCTTTGTTCGAGATTTAAATACCGTAATGACATAATTTAATTTATTAGATATACCGTATGAGCCATTTGTGAAAATCGCTCCAATATTGTTTGTTTTGTTTGTGTTATCCCATTTTGAGTGTCAAGTGTGACATCAGAATGGGATTTTTATTTTCTCAGATAGAACTCTTTAAAACTTTACATTGATCCAAAACTTGCCCGTCTTTTATGTTGAGCCGCTTTTATTTAAGAATAGACATATAACAAACAAAGAAGCCTTGTAAACATTACATTTACAAGGCTTCTTATGTGGACCAGCCTGGGCTTGAACCAGGGACCTCCAGATTATGAGTCTGTTGCTCTAACCAACTGAGCTACAAGTCCGATGTATCCTTTTATCGGATGCGGTGACAAAAGTAGTATTTTCTATTGAATTATGCAAATTCTTTCAATAAAAAACTACGTGACTTTTCTTCTCAGAATTTATATTTGCGTTTCGGGTTCTTGGGGAACCAGCCTTTTTTTACTCTTTCTTCCTGTTCGAAAACCTCTTTGATTGTCCAGAAAGAGGAGAAGGCAAATACGCCTAGCAGAGAAGCTATGATGACGTTCTCGATGCTTAATGAGGCAACTACACCGGCAATACCGAGTATCAGGAATATCCACCAGCATTTTGTGCCCCAATAATATTCGGCCTTTACCACAACAGGGTGAAAAAGGCCGATAATCAAAAAGGTACAAATTCCGATGAATAACCCTGCAAGGTGATATTCACTTAGAAATTCCATGGGCTTACTTTTCTACTCGGATAGGAATTTCTTTTTTGATGCTTTGCTCCAGAGATATCAATGTCTCGGTAGCTACTACACCTGGTATCTCTTGCATTTTGTTATTCAGCAAATCCATTAGGTGTTCATTGTCACATGCATAAAGTTTGGTCAGCATGGTATACGGGCCAGTGGTGAAGTGACATTCTACGATTTCCGGAATCTTCTGCAACTCGGCCACTACAGATTTGTACATAGAGCCTTTTTCCAGTTTGATGCCGACATACGTACATGTTCTGTATCCCAATGATTTCGGATTTACATGATAGCCTGAGCCTACGATGACACCCAAGTCAATCAATCTCTGCACACGTTGATGAATAGCTGCGCGTGACACTCCGCATTCGGCTGCTACGTCTTTGAAAGGGATGCGGGCATTCTGTGAGATAATCTCTAGTATTTGCCTGTCGAGGTTGTCTATTCTTTCCATAATAATAAATTGTAATTTCCAGTTGTTATCAAATAGTAAGCAAATATAGAGATTTATTTTAATTATTCTTCTTTTCCGAGAAAAAAAATAGGAAAAAGCAAAAAAAAGAGGGGCAATCACTTTGCACCTCTTTCCTTTTTCTATTTAGACAGAAAATTATTTCTTATCTTTCTCGATACTCAACAGTTCAACTTCGAAAATCAAAGTAGAGAACGGTTTGATCTGGCCGCCTGATTCTCTTGCGCCATAAGCAAGATCCTGCGGGATATAAAGTTCCCATTTAGAACCTACGGGCATCATGGTCAATGCTTCTGTCCAGCCTTTGATAACTTGGTTGGCACGGAAAGTAGCCGGTTCGTTACGTTTGTAAGAGCTATCGAATTCAGTACCATCGATCAAAGTACCTTTGTAGTTTACTTTCACTTTGCAAGTGTCGGCAGGAATTTCACCTTTACCTTCAGTGATAACTTTATATTGCAGACCGCTCGGAGTTGTTTTCACACCTTCTTTAGCTTTGTTGTCGGCAAGGAATTTTTCGTTTTCAGCTTTGTAGTCAGCATATTTTTCTTCCAAAGCTTTTGTTTTGATAGCTTCCATAGCTGTACGAGTATAAGCCTGAGCAGCTTCCATAGACATTACGCCACCTTTTTCCAGCGTACCTGCGATGAAACCAGCCATGAAGTTGTCTTTGCTGATAGTTTTAGTAGAGTCACCGGCAAACAGTTCCTGATTGATGTTTTTTATCATACCGTTCTCGCCGCTGATTTGCTGACCGATTTGAATACCTGCCATGTAAGCAATGTCTTTTTTGCTGGTTTTGCTTACGCCGTCGTTCAAACCTTTGATGAATTCTGCCATATATGCAGTATCAACGTTCAAACGACCTGTCAGATAGCCTTTCAGACCTTGAGTCTGAGCCATACCGATAGAATAAGACAGTGAATCGAGGTCTGATTTCAGATTTGCTTTAGGAGCTTGAGCTGTACAAGAAGCAAGGCTTGCAGCAGCGGCGATTGCCATAAAAATACTAATTTTTTTCATTTTGCTTTGAAATTTTTATTTATAATACTTCAAGTAATTCTACTTCAAAAACGAGTGTGCTGTGAGGAGGAATCATTTCTCCGGCACCTCTTGCGCCATAGCCCAGGTCCGATGGGATATACAGTTTCCATTTAGCACCTTCCGACATCAGTTGCAGGGCTTCTACCCAACCTGGAATTACCTGGTTAACGCCGAATACGGCAGGTTCGCCACGCTGGATAGAACTGTCGAACAGGGTGCCGTCTACCAACGTGCCTTCGTAGTGGCATCTTACTTGGTCGGTCGCTTTCGGTTTTTTGCCTGTACCTTCATTGATAACCTCGTATTGCAATCCGCTGGGCAGTGTAACAATACCCGGTCTTTTTTTGTTTTCTTCGAGGAAAGCCTTTCCTTGTTCAATGGCGACAGCGCTCATTTTAGCTTCCAGTTCTTCGAAGTATTTGTTTACTATTTCGCGGGCTTCATTGTGGCTGATAGCCGTTTGATTACCTTCCAGTACGTCTCTGATTGCTTGTGCAAAATCATCTACTGCGAGACCTTGAATTCCCATACTTGATAAGTTTTGACCGATTCCAAGGCCAATAGCGTAACTAAATTTATCCATATAATGTTTTTTGTTGGCGATTGAAATGTATCACCTTCATGGTTTTAGCTTTCAATCAATTGCAAATTTATGAATCGCAAAAGTACGTGTTTTATTTGAATCATTTAGCATTTGGTATTTAAAAATTCTTATATCCGTGAAAGTTAACTGCTTTTCTTTAGATTATTTATTCTTTTGTTCCTGAGATTTAATCTCATTGATTCTAGTATTTGTGTATAGATTATAGTATATGTGATGCTAGTCTTTAGGCTACTTCAACTTAAATCCCCGCATTTTCGAAGCTAGATTATTAGGTGCAAAAGTTTTCTTTTATTCGATGATTCTGATTACATTTGTATATCTTAAAATGAACAGAAGGAGGAACGATTATGAAGAATCTGGTAATATTGACGGGTGCTGGTATGAGTGCCGAGAGTGGAATCAGTACGTTTCGTGATGCAGGCGGTCTGTGGGACCGGTATCCGGTGGAGCAAGTGGCTACTCCGGAAGGCTATCAGCGCGACCCTGCATTGGTGATCAACTTTTATAATGAACGCCGGAAACAGTTGTTGGATGTGACGCCGAATCGCGGGCATGAATTATTGGCGGAGCTGGAAAAGAATTTCAGAGTAACGGTGATAACGCAGAACATTGATAATTTGCACGAAAGAGCCGGAAGCAGTCATATTATTCATTTGCATGGTGAACTGACAAAAGTATGTTCCAGTCGTGATCCTTATAATCCCCATTATATAAAGGAATTAAAACCTGAAGAATGCGAGGTGAAACTTGGAGACAAGGCGGGAGACGGAACACAGTTGCGGCCTTTTATAGTTTGGTTCGGCGAGGCGGTCCCCGAAATTGAGACAGCTATTCAATATGTGGAGAAAGCGGACATTTTTGTAATTATCGGCACTTCGCTTAACGTGTATCCTGCTGCGGGATTACTTCATTATGTACCGCGGGAAGCAGCGGTGTATCTCATTGACCCAAAGCCGGTGGATACACATACTTCTCGTCCGGTACATGTGATTCAGAAGGGAGCTTCTGAAGGAGTGGCTGAGTTGAAACAGTTGTTGGGCGTTTAAAACCCTTTCCTGTCTTTATTCCAGTTCAGAGGTAAAAATATGATTATTCCGGAGCACTTCCGAAATTTCGAGTGCGGTGATGCCACTGCACTCGATTCTTAATATTTTTTCCCAATCCTCAAAGTCTACATTCCATTTGTCGATTTGGGGATATTGTGCCAGAAGTTTCTCGATGCGTTTGATGTCGCATTTTCTGGTGATAGAAGTTCGAAAAATCAGAATCTTATTTTCCATGTCTTTTAGAGTTTTATTGATGTGAACGGAACTCTCGAATGGTCATATTGAAATATTGTCTGAAGTTGCGGCTTAATAGTGAAAGGCTGCTAAAACCGCATAGACGGGCAATTTCAGTGGCAGAAAGTTCCTTGTTCCTCTTTAATAATTGTGCTGCTTTTTCAATCCGAGTGCGTTTGATATAATCTGTGGGAGTTTCTCCTGTCAGAATAGTAAATACGCGATGGAAGTGGAAAGGTGAAAAACAGGCGATGCCTGCCATTTTCTGTAATGGTAGTGGCTGGTCTATGTTGTTATGGATGTAGTCGGTGACTTTGTTTATCCGTAACAGGTATTCTTGCTTATTTAATTCTTTCGTTTCCATATCTTTTTGCAAAGTAAAGGATAATAATTGCCGGAGAACTATCCTATTTTGCTAACTTCTCCGGCAGCTGGCAATTATCTTTTTTGTCCTATGTAGAATACATAACCATAATATTCTTTATACTTGTCATACAGACTCTGCTCATGCCGTTGCCCGGCAATGAGGTCTGCGGCTGCGGCATTTCCCGAGTATTCCTTCAAAAAAGCTTCCTGGGCCGGGAACTGGGGAGCATAGAAATGTTCTGTCCAACAGTTCTCCGGTAAAATGAAATGGGCTGTCAGTGTATAGCCGGCTTTCTCCATTTGTGCTATTTTTGTCGGGATAGTATCAATTTCCGGGTAATTGGCGAGCCAGAAGTCTTCTATTTCGGCAGGGCGTTCCGGGGTAAACCAGGAGGCTTCTGTTACGGCGATGAATCCGTCCTTTTTCAGGAATCTGTTCCATTCGTTCATGCCACGTTCGAATCCTATATTATAGATAGCGCCTTCGGACCAGATAAGATCGAGTTCTTCGTTTTGAAACGGCAGATTGTCCATTGAGCCGACAATGCCTTTTACTCTGTTTTCGCAATGGGTATTTGCTGCATTTCTGTTGAAGATCTCTATAAAATCGGGGAAAAGGTCGATGCCTGTAATCTGTCCTTTTGTATAGTTAGCTAATACCATTGTCTGTCCGCCTGTACCGCAACCAATATCGGCGATTTTGGCTTCGTCAGACAGTTCGTTGATGAAACTTACGGCTTTTTGTGTGACTTCGGGACTTCCGGGACCTTGGCGTTCTAATAACTTGAAGTAATTACATATCATTGTGAAATCGAAATCGTGGATTGATTTTAAATCGTTACTCATTGTTTTTTAATGTTTTAGGTGTACGCCAAATGAATGCATGCAATGATGCCCGGCTCATTCGACTATACAAATTGTTTTAAAATTCAGATAATAGAATATAACTCTGACATGACTATGTCAGAGAAAACATAAGGGATAATCTGTAGTGAGAGGAAGACTAACAGATTATTTACAGAACGGAATCCTTACGGAATGAAAATGAGTTAAACATCCAATTTTTCTTTTAGTTCGTGGCAAAGATATGTTTTTTAGAGATAAACGTCCGTAAATTCTATAAAGAAAAATACTGTAAACGTGCATTTTAGCAAGAATCGTCAAGTGCATTTTTAGTACTTAGTCGAATAAATGATATAAAAAGGCTATGTATTGAAGTAATAATTAAGTATTATTTGTATTTTTGTAACTTGAAATCTAATTATATATTACATGAAAAGAAGCTTTATCTTTCTCTTGGGCCTTTTGTGTATTATAATGGTGGAGGCTAAAAACCATTACTTTAAACATCTGGGAGTTTCTGACGGATTATCTCAGGTTTGTATATTTTCAATTTATCAAGATGAGTTGGGTGCAGTATGGTTAGGCACTTCGGAGGGATTAAACAGATATAATGGTAAAGATGTAAAAATATTCCGTCCTTCGCAGGGAAATGAAGGTCTGACGAATAATGAGATCAATAAACTGTGTGGAGATAAAAAAGGAAGAATATATATTCGTTCGGGTAATGACTTGATAAAATTTGAACTTTATAAAGAACGGTTTACCTGTTTACTTCGGAATGATGTAAGAGATCTTTTCTGTAAAGAAGATACGTTGTGGGTTAGTTGCAAATCTGGTATCTATTATTATACAGCTGAAAGTTCAGAATTGACTTTTTTCACGAAATTACAGGGAGGAGTAGGTGCGGAAGGTATGATATATGTCGATAACGATTTTATATGGGTTGCTACCAATCATCTAGTTGCTATTTCGCGCAAAAATCCAAAGCAACAAAAGATACTAGCTTCATTCGACAGAGGTAGCCAATGTATTTCAGGAGATAGTGCGGGTAATATATGGGTAGGTACCTGGAACGGTTTGTATAAAATCTCCGCCAATAGGGAAATGACACGTTATATAAATTCTTCAGACAAAGGAGAATTGTCGGATAATCAGATTCGATGTGTATTGGAAGATGACTTCAAACATATATGGGTAGGTACTTTTCGCGGACTTGATTGTTATGATCCTACAATTGATAAATGGGAGCATTATACACGTTATGGTGATTCTCCAAACACCTTGAGCCACCACTCCGTTTTATCTCTCCACAAAGATATGCAAGGTAATATTTGGGTAGGAACTTATTATGGAGGTGTAAATGTCTTTAATCCGAGTAAGACTAGTAATCATTTTTACTATGCAGAGCCGTTGCAGGAAGACTGTTTGAGTTTTCCTGTCGTTGGAAAGATGGCGGAGGATAGTAGTGGAAGATTGTGGATTTGTACAGAGGGAGGAGGATTGAATTGTTATAATGCAGATACCGGGATATTTACTCGGTATCAACATCGGAAAGGTGATGCGAGTAGTGTGGGTAGTAATAATCTCAAGTCAATATTCTATCGAAAAGAAAATGAACGGCTATATGTTGGTGCTCATCTTGGGGGAATATTTGTGTTGGATCTGAAATCGAATAAAGGACATACGCTCCATAATATAGTAGGTGATCCCACATCATTACCGCATGAGATAGTGAACGATATTCAAGAGTATAAGGATGGGCTTGCTTTATTAACACAGGGAGGGGTTGCTTTTATGGATCCGGTGACTGAGAAATTTTCACCACTCTCGAATGATGTAAATGTCCGGAAGCTATTGAATAAAAGATATGCTTTTGAAACGTTCCTGATTGATAGTCGACAACGTATGTGGTTGGCATCGGTTAATGGAGGTGTTATTTGCGTGGATTTGCCTTCATCAAAAATAACTGAGTATGCAATGGATACTAATAATCCTTCTTCAATAGGACGATTTAAAGTTGTCCATATTTTTGAGGACAGTAGAGGAAGTGTATTCTTTTGTACGATAGGATCGGGTATATATGAATATCAAGAAGGGGAGCAATCATTTAAGTCATACAGTACTTCGAATCAATGTCTGCCGAGTGATTATTGTTATTATATCTGTGAATCTGTTGAAGATCATCGTTTATTTATTCTTCATGGAAAAGGACTTTCTATTTTTAATAGAGAGAAAGGAGAAGTTGAAAATACCTATCACCTGTTTAATCAGACTTATAGTCAGGGATCTGCTTTGTATCTAGATAAGAATGGAACTCTTTTTATTAGCGGTACTAATGGCTTGGCTTTATTCCAGAAGCAATCTTTATATGCTTTACCTTCCAAGAGTCTTTTGAATTTTGATAAATTGTTTATTTTCAATGAAGAAATTTGTCCTAATGACCAGTCTGGTATTTTGACTGATATACTGGCGAAGACATCGGATATTTATTTAAGCTATAAACAAAATAATATAACTGTTGAATTTGCATCCTTTAATTATAATAATGATCGTAACCGTTTATTTGAGTATCGTTTAGAAGGATTTGATAAGGCTTGGACTCAAACCACTGGTACAACAATAACTTATACGAATTTACCTCCTGGTGAATATATACTTAGAGCCCGTCCATTAGCTGGTAAAGAAAATCTGGATGAGGAAGTTCATTTGAATATACATGTTTCTGCTCCTTTTTATGCCACTGTCTGGGCCTATTTTTTCTATCTTCTATGTTTGCTAGGGGTGATGATTGCATTTATTCGTTTCAAAACTCGTCAGGCTGCTTTAAAGTCCTCTTTGGAGTTTGAAAGAAAGGAAAAAGAGAGGATTGAAGAACTGAATCAGGTAAAATTACGTTTCTTTACGAATATCTCTCATGAATTCCGTACCCCATTAACACTCATTCTTGGACAGATTGAGGTATTGATGCAGATGGATTTGGGCACAACTATTTATAACCGTATCCTTCGCATTTATAAAAATGCATGGCATATGCGGAATCTGATATCAGAATTGCTTGATTTTCGTAAACAGGAACAAGGTTATTTGAAACTTAAGGTTGAAGAACAGAATCTGGTCACATTTACGCGACAGATTTATATGTGTTTCTATGAGTATGCACAAAAAAAAGAGATTACGTATCGTTTTGATAATGTAGAAGAAACAATTTCTGTCTGGTTTGATTCAAAACAATTACAGAAAGTTATTTTTAATTTATTGTCGAATGCTTTTAAATACACACCCAATAAAGGAAGTATAAGGGTAGAGGTAAGAATGCTTGCTTCTCAAGCGATTGTGTCGGTATGTGATACAGGAGTCGGCATTCCGGAAGAACATATTTCAAAGATTTTTGAGAGATTTTATCAAACAGATAATTCTTCTTCGTTCACATTAGGAACGGGCATAGGATTGGCATTGGCTAAAGGAATAATGAATATGCATCATGGAAAGATTGATGTAGAAAGTACTGTGGGAAAAGGTACTAAATTCACGTTATCTCTTCCTTTGGGAAATCGTCATTTTAGTGATGAAGAAATGGCTACTGTAGAAAGTAGAGAGTCAGTAATTATTTCCGAGGCGGTTCCTATGCTTCCCTTTGAACAAATAATGGATGTGGAAGAAGAAAAAACGAAAGTACAAGAGAATATTAAGGAAGAAGATAAACCCATTATTCTTTTGGTAGATGATAATGAAGAATTGTTGTCTATGCTGGAAGATTTGTTTTTGCCGATATATAAGGTATATATTGCACATGATGGACGTGAAGGATTGGAAATGGCACGACAAATTCAGCCGGACTTGATTATAAGTGATGTGATGATGCCTGAAATGTCTGGTAAAGAATTATGTTATAAGATTAAAACCAATGTGGAACTTTCTCATATTTCTGTGGTTTTATTAACGGCTCAGACTTCTGTTGAGTATGTTGTGGAGGGGTTAATGTTTGGTGCAGATGATTATGTAACGAAACCATTTAATGTAAAAGTATTGATTGCTCGTTGTAATAATTTGATTAAAAATAAAAAACGTTTGATAGCACATTATGCAGGTAAGACCATTACGGAGTCTCCGGTGGCAGAAGCTATAAATGAAAGAGATAAGGAATTATTGGCGAAATGTGTGAATATTATTAAGGAGAACTTTGAAAATCCTGCTTTTGATGTTACTGCTCTTGCTTCCGAACTCTGTGTGGGACGTAGTAAACTATATATGCAATTCAAACAAATGACCGGATTGACTCCGAATGAGTTTATTCTAAAAATAAAGTTGGATGAGGCAATGTCTTTATTGAAGAACCATCCGGAATTAAATATCTCGGAGATTTCTATACGGTTAGGGTTTTCTTCTCCACGTTATTTCAGTAAATCTTTCAAAGCATTTTTTGGGGTCGCTCCGCAAACTGTAAGAAGTAGGAAGAAAGAATAATGTGTTTTTCATCTACTATCAAATTATACATGACATCCACTAATATTGTACATAAGAGGTCTTATTAAATTGGAGAAAAAGGCTAAAATATGACCAAATCTTCCATTTTAGGTGTTCATTTTTTCCATGTGGATTCATACGTCTACTTTTTGTAATATTTGTATTTATAGGTATTGTGTTTCTCCTCTACTTTTACATCGCTTTAATTTAGTTTTAGTACATAAAATCAAAAAGTTAATTAAACAAGTATGAAGGGCACAAAAAAATATGGAAATAAAATTTTTATAATTACTGAAAATCAGACCAATGCATTAAGAGAAGAAATTAATATGGCTGATTATAAAAAAAACGGTAATAGATGTGGCGGCTATGACCGATGAAATATGAGAAGATTTCAAGCAATCAAAGACTTCTAATTATACTCATTATAATATAACTTATCACATGAAAAGCAAATTAATAACATTATTCTTACTATTAGTTACTATTGGTTCGATAACCTCCGCTCAGGGAATTAAAGAAGAAATCTCTTTAAAATATGGAGCAACGAATGAGGGGAAGCGACAGGATCCTGCAATGCAAAAATTCCGGGATAATCGTTTGGGAGCCTTTATTCATTGGGGATTGTATGCCATTCCTGGGGGTGAATGGAACGGAAAAATGTACGGTGGGGCTGCTGAATGGTTGAAGAGTTGGGCAAAAGTACCTGCTGATGAATGGCTGAAACTGATGGATCAATGGAATCCTGCCAAATTTGATGCAAAGAAGTGGGCAAGAATGGCTAAAGAGATGGGAGCTAAGTATGTAAAGATAACAACGAAGCATCATGAAGGTTTCTGTTTGTGGCCGAGTAAATATACTCAATATACGGTAGCGAATACTCCTTATAAAAAAGACTTGTTGGGCGAAATGGTAAAAGCCTACAACGATGAAGGTATTGATGTACATTTCTATTTTTCAGTGATGGATTGGAGCCATCCGGATTATCGTTACAGTATAAAATCTGAAGAAGATAGTATTGCGTTCAGCCGTTTTCTGGAGTTTACAGACAATCAATTGAAAGAACTGGCCACACGTTATCCTACAGTGAAAGATTTCTGGTTTGATGGTACATGGGATGCAAGTATTAAGAAGAATGGTTGGTGGACAGCTCATGTGGAACAAATGCTGAAGGAGATGCTTCCGGGGGTTACTATTAATAGCCGTCTGCGTGCCGATGATAAAGGAAAACGTCATTTCGATAGTAATGGTCGTTTGATGGGAGATTATGAATCAGGTTACGAACGTCGTTTACCCGATCCAGTAAAAGACCTTAAGGTTACACAATGGGATTGGGAGGCTTGTATGACTGTACCCGAAAACCAATGGGGATATCATAAAGACTGGTCATTGAGTTATGTCAAAACTCCGATTGAAGTACTTGATCGTATTGTACATGCTGTTTCTATGGGAGGAAATATGGTTGTAAACTTTGGTCCTCAAGCAGATGGAGATTTTCGTCCGGAAGAAAAAGCTTTGGCGACTGCTATCGGCAAATGGATGAGTCGTTATGGAAAGGCCGTTTATGCCTGTGATTATGCCGGATTTGACAAGCAGGATTGGGGATATTACACACGCGGTAAAAATGGTGAAGTGTATATGGTGGTATTCAATCAACCATATAGTGAACGTTTGATAGTAAAAACCCCGAAAGGAATTTCAGTTGAAAAAGCTTCTTTATTAGATACTAACGAAGATATCAAAGTTGTTGAAACAGCTCGTAACGAATATAATGTATCTGTTCCCAAGAAGAATCCGGGTGAACCTTATGTTATTCAGCTTAAGGTGCGTGCAGCTAAAGGAACAAAAGGTATTTATCGGGATGCTTTAACATAAATCAAAAGAGGATTGTAATATGAAGTTCAAATTTACATTCATTTTGTTAGTATTGATCGGGCAGTTTTTCTCTCTCACTGCCCGGGAAGTGACCTCTTTCAATGAAGGTTGGTTATTCAAACGCGGTCCTTTTTCGGAAGACCCAGTAAAAGTTGTTGCTCAATGGGAGGGGAAATGGGAAACTGTAAATCTGCCTCACACATGGAATGCTAAAGATATGCAGGTAAAGGCTGCTTCTTTTTATGAAGGAGTTGGCTATTACAAGAAAAAACAATTCTTTAATGAAGAATTGAAAGGGAAGCGTGTGTTTCTTCGATTTGAAGGTGTGGGCGCAAACACCGAGGTATATGTTAACAGTAAGCTTGTAGGAACCCATAAAGGAGGTTATAGTGCTTTTGCTTTTGAGATAGGAACAGCTTTGAAATTTGGAGCTGAGAATGAAATCATGGTAAAAGCTGATAATACTGCACGACCGGATGTTATTCCGGTGAATCATAGCCTTTTCGGAGTGTATGGAGGTATTTATCGCCCGGTATGGCTAATTGTTACTGAGCAAAATAATATAACAGTTACCGATTGTGCTTCTCCAGGTGTTTATATTACTCAGAAAAATGTTTCGAAACGTTCTGCAGATATTACTGTAAAAGTAAAATTAGACAATGGCAGCCTTACTCCTGCGAATTTAGTACTTGAAAATACTCTCTATACCCAAGAAGGAAAGAGAGTTGCTTCACATCGCCTTCCTTTGGAATTAACTCCTCAAGGAACGCAAACTTATTTTTCAACTTTTAAATTGAACAAACCTCATCTTTGGCAAGGACGTAAAGATCCTTATTTGTATAAAGTCGTTTCACGTTTGGTAGCAGAAGGAAGGGTCATTGATGAAGTTATCCAGCCTTTGGGTGTTCGTAAGTTTGAGGTTGTTGCCGGTAAAGGATTTTATTTGAATGATGAGAAATATCCGATGTATGGTGTAACCCGTCATCAGGATTGGTGGGGATTAGGAAGTGCTTTGACTAATAAAGAACATGATTTTGATTTAGCACAGATAATGGACGTAGGGGCCACAACTGTCCGTTTTGCCCATTATCAACAATCAGATTATCTCTATTCTCGTTGTGATTCTTTGGGATTGGTCATTTGGGCTGAAATCCCTTTTGTGAATCGTGTGACAGGCTACGAAGCGGAAAACGCGCAGTCTCAGCTTCGTGAGTTGATTCGTCAGAGTTTTAATCACCCTTCTATCTATGTTTGGGGGTTGCATAATGAGGTATATCAACCTCACGAATATACAGCCGGGCTGACGCAAGCACTTCATAATCTTGCCAAGACAGAGGACCCGGATCGTTATACTGTAGCTGTCAATGGTTTCGGACATGCTGAACATGCAGTGAATCAGAATACAGATATTCAGGGGATGAACCGCTATTTCGGATGGTATGAGAAGAAGCTACAAGATATTGAACCATGGGTGAAAGGATTGGAAGAAAAGTACCCGTGGCAAAAGCTGATGTTGACAGAATATGGTGCGGATGCCAATTTGGAACATCAGACTGAATATCTCGGTGATGCATTGAATTGGGGAAAACCTTTTTATCCGGAAACATTCCAGACTAAAACGCATGAATATCAATGGAGTGTTATTTCGAAACATCCTTATATCATTGCTTCTTATCTATGGAATATGTTTGATTTTGCTGTGCCGATGTGGAGTCGGGGTGGTGTACCTGCTCGTAACTTGAAAGGCTTGATGACTTTTGACCGGAAAATCAAGAAGGATTCTTATTATTGGTATAAAGCCAACTGGAGCAAGGAGCCTGTATTGTATTTGACGCAGCGCCGAAATGCGGATCGTGAGCGGAAACAGACCTCTGTGACAGTTTATTCTAATATTGGTACTCCTATAGTATATCTTAATGGTAAAGAATTGACTGGTATTCGCAAGGGATATACTGATGTACATTATGTTTTTGATAATGTAACACTGGAACAAGGTAAAAATGTAATAAGAACCGTTGCAACACATAACGGAAAAGAATACACGGACGAAATTGAATGGAATTATACAGGAGAAAAGAAACGCAATGCTGACTCGCGTGAGAATAAGAACGAACATGCTGGTTGGTAATTGCTTGTTTAGAATATATAAAACAATATTGTTGAATCTTTAAATATGAAAGCCTATGTGAAACTATGATCTTACATCAATTCGAAAAACACTTAGAATTAAAAATGTTATGGAATAAAAAACATCTAAATTACTTATGGAATACAAGAAATTTTATTTATTAATTATCGTATGCCTCTTTTCTATAGGAATATTCGCTCAGAGCGGTACAGAGAAGATTAGCATTTCGTTTAGTAAAATACCTTTAAAAGAAGCTATGGCAAGAGTAGAGAAGGCTTCGGGGTATTTGTTCTCTTATGATGCGACTGAAATAAATGCAGAACAATTGGTAAGTCTGAACTGCAAGAATGAAGAAGTGCGTCTGGCGCTTCGTAAAATGTTTGAACCGACTAATATTACGTTCAAATTTCAGAATAAACAAATAGTATTGTCGCTTTCTTCTAAAGAAACGTTGAGTTCTAAGAAAGGAGCGACCAAAACTGTCACTGGTACCGTTTCCGATGGAGCAGGGGAGCCTATTATTGGTGCCACAGTAATAGTGAAAGGCACTATTAACGGTGTATTAACCGATATGGATGGTAAATACACTATTAAAGCAAGAGAAGGTGAAGTTTTGGAATTCCGCTATATTGGTTATAATAGTGTTGAACAGAAAGTAAAGGATAAAAGTGTTATCAACATTGCTATGGCGGAATCGAATGTAAATCTGGATGACGTTGTTGTTATTGGTTACGGTTCACAAAAGAAAGAAAGTGTAGTATCTTCTGTGAATACAATGAAACCTGCAGAGATTGCTATACCAACGCGTAGTTTATCAAATACGATTGCTGGTCAGGTTGCTGGTGTGATTGCCATTCAACGTTCTGGAGAACCGGGAAATGATGATGCCGATTTTTGGATTCGTGGTCAAAGTTCATACGCAGGTGGTACGAGTCCATTGGTGTTGGTGGATGGTGTTCCTCGTAGCATGAATGATCTTGACACAGATGAAATTGAGACATTTACTGTCTTGAAAGATGCTGCTGCTACTGCTGTATATGGTTCTGAAGGTGCTAATGGTGTAGTTTTGATTACAACAAAACGTGGGCGTGCACAAAAAACTATTATCAGCTTCAACGCACAATATAGTATTGCTACTCCTACTCGTATGCCGGAGTTGATGAACTCTTGGGATTATTTATCAATGTGGAATGAAGCGTCTTGGAATGATGCGGGTAATCCTAATTGGGATAATTATGTGCAAAATAGCGCTCCATACAGTGCAGAAGCGTTGGCAAGGTATCGGGATGGAGTTGATCCGGATTTATACCCGAATTCTATTTGGACCGACTTATTATCTAATAACACGCAGAATCAACGTTATACAGTGAATCTGCGAGGAGGTTCGGAAAAAACTAAGTTCTTTGTATCAGGAGCTTATTATAAGGAAAATGGTATGTTTAAATCGAATCCATTGGATGACTACAATGCCAATATCGGATTGGAACGTTATAATTTGCGCTCCAATGTAGATATGGATATTACTCCGACGACCAAACTTTCCGTTGATATGAGTGGACAATACAGAACTCAAAATAACCCCGGAAATTCTTCTGACCAGATTTTTAAACATATCATACTTTTCCCGACTCATTTGGTACCTTTTACATGGTCGGACGGGACTGCTGCAGTTTGTGATACAGATGCGGATGGACGTTATAATCCTTATAATTTACTTAATTATTCCGGTTATTCTAAGAAATGGTCTGTAGCAATGCAAACTAAGGCAACTTTGAGACAAAAACTCGACTTCATAACGAAAGGACTGTCTGTTCAAGGTAGTATAAGTTTTGATGCAGATTTCAGTTCTACTTTAAAACGTTCGGCGAGTCCGGATAAATATACTGTCACAGGTAGAGATGAAAACGGTTTGCTTATCAAAAAACTATTTGACGAAGGTAGCCCGCTTGGAGAAGCTTCTGTCAGTACAAGTAGTGGTACTAAAAAAATATATATTGAAGCACAATTGAATTACGAACGTACTTTTGCTAAAAAGCATGCTGTTACAGGAACTTTTGTATATAATCAAAAAGAAACTCAATACCAAGGTTCCAGAAAATCTAACGGAGCAGAAGACGTTGGTGGTTTGAAACTGTTGCCTTATCGTAAACAGAATATTGTAATGCGGGGTACTTATGCTTATGATAATCGTTATGTATTAGAAGCTAGTTTTGGTGCAACAGGTAGCGAAAATTTCGCTCCAGGTAACCGTTGGGGTGTTTTTCCTGCAGTAGGAGCTGCTTGGAATGTACATGCCGAGAGATTTATGCAAAAGGAGAATATCTTGAATATTCTTAGTAAATTACGTTTGAGGGCTTCTTATGGTCTTACAGGAAATGACAATACAGGAGGTAACCGTTTTGTATATAGAGAGTTATTGACTGATAGCGGTAGTCAAAATGTAGGCTTGAATCCCGGAACTAATGGTGGCCCTACTAATGATATGGGAAGAATTTATGAAAACACATTTGCTGCTCCATATATTAGTTGGGAAATAGAGAAGAAAAGCAATTTCGGTATTGATATGGGATTATTCCGTGGTCGTGTTGATATTACTGCTGATTATTTTCATAATCGACGGGAAGACATTTTGATTCAGCGTGTAACTATTCCTACGGCTACTGGTTTCCGTCAAAATCCATGGCAGAATTTTGGTGTAACGACTAATGAAGGTTTTGATGCTAGTATTACAGTTAAACATAATATCGGAAAAGACTGGGTGCTTTCAGCTAGAGGTAATGTAACATATGCTGTTAACAAGATTATAGAAAAGGATGAGATTCCACAGGCTTATCCATGGCTTGCTCAAACTGGTACTTCTATCGGGACAAATAAAATATATGTAGCGGAAGGATTATTTACCAATCAGGATTTTATTATTACTGAAAAATCAGATGGTAGTTATAATTACAAATTAAAAGATGGAATTGCTACTTATGCTGCTGATGTGAAGCCTGGTGATATTAAATATAAAGACTTGAATGGTGATGGTGTTATTGACGATAATGACCAGACTTATTATAGTGGCATTTATCCAAATAATCCGCAACTTGTTTATGGTTTCGGACTTAATGTACAATATAAAGGTATTTATGCCGGTGTATTTTTCCAGGGAGTAGGTAGAACATCCGTTAACTTGAAAGCAAACACTAGTTATTTTGTCCCATTTGCTAATGGAAAAGATCAATCTTCTGCACGTGTACAAGCTGCCGATCATTGGAGTGCAAGTGATCCTAATAATATGAATGTTTTATACCCTCGTTTACATACCAATGAATATAGCAATAATACGCTGAATAGTACATGGTGGTACAGAAATGGAAGTTTTCTCCGTCTGAAGAATGTGGAACTTGGTTATCAGTTTGATAAAAAATTGGTGCAGAGATGGAAGATGCAGAATCTTCGCATTTATGTGCAGGGAAGTAATCTTGCTGTGTGGGATCATGTTAAAATGTGGGATCCGGAAATTGGAAACAGTGGTGCAAGATATCCGATTAACGCGACTTGGACTTTTGGTCTTGATGTGACTTTTTAACCAATAATCAATTATAAGAATAATCAATTATGAATATTATAAAAACAGTATGTACAGCAACCGTCGTATTAATGGCAGGTATGTTGACCTCTTGCTCAGATTATTTGGATGTTTCTAAAGAACTTGCTCAAAATTTGGACAAGGAAGAAGTGTTTTCCAAAGCTAAATATATCAAACAATGGTATGGAGAAATCTATCAAACCTGTCCGAACTATTCGGAAGCAGGTTTGGATGTGCAAAATTCAAATGGAACCGTTAATGCGCAAGCTATCTATTCAGGAGAAATCGTTTGTGCTCATCCTAGTGTGTTGAAATTCGGACAGAATACTTTTACTCCTAGTAGTACCACTCACAACCGTTGGTGGAATTGTTATAAACAAATTCGCCAGGCAATGATCTTTTTGGATATGGCACCTGAAAGCATAGGTGATCCGATCAATGCTGACGGTTATATTTCAGTAGAAGAGATGCGCCGTTATAAGGCGGATGTTACTTATCTGCTTGCTTATAACTATTTCTTGTTATTTGAATTCTATGGTCCTACACCTATTATTCCCGAGACAGCTGATCCATCAGATGAGAGCCTTGATTATGCACGTGCATCTGTTGATGAAATGGTAGGACACATTGATCAGTTATTAGAATCTGTTATAAACGGTGAATATAGGGATGATCTGCCTGAAACGATAAAAACAGGGACAGGGGATGATACCAGCCATGACAACAGTATGTACAATCTTCGTGAAATCCTGCGTCCTACAAAAGCGGCTGCTTTAGCATTACGTGCACGTTTGTGGGTATATGCAGCTTCTCCTCTGTTTAATGGAGGCTATAAAGAAGCGTTGAGTTTGACAAATCATGATGGAAAGCGTCTTTTCCCCGATCGTGATGATAACAAATGGCAAACTGCCAAGACACATCTTGAAGCTTTGTTGAGATTTGCCGAAGCACATGGTATGGATCTTTATTATTCCAAAGAGAGAGATCCTCATACATCAATATATGAATTGTTCCAACATTATAACGATGAGATTCTTTGGGCTAACGGAAATAACGATTATAATGATGGCGTCACTGCTAAAATGGAAGCTCGTACAATCCCTGGAGATATTCCTAGTGCTATGGGTAATGTAGGTTTTTATCAGAATATTGTCGATTTGTTCTTTACGAATAGTGGATTGGATATTAGTGAAGATCCTGATTATAATGAAAACGGATTTACGAACTGGGTAAATGTTTGTAATAATAAGCAACATGTAGACAAGCACATCTTCAATATGTATGTTAATCGCGAGCCCCGTTTTTATGCTGATGTTACATACGAAGGAAAGAGCTGGCATATACAAAGAAGCAGTTACCCAGATTGGGGAGCTCATTTTAGTAAAGGTGGTGCAGGCTATAGAGATAACACTATGCATGCACGCGCAGGCTATTTACTTTATAAGTTTAATAACCGTACGTTGCTGAAAGAAGGATCGTATCCAACGGATTGGGGACGTCCTTGGATCTATTTCCGTTTAGCAGACTTCTACTTGTACTATGCAGAAGTATGTAATGAGATAAATCCGAACGATGAAAATGTAATTAAGTATCTGGATTTGGTGCGTGAACGTGCTGGTATTCCCGGATATAAGGAACTGGCTACGAAACCTGCACCTTATGGAAAGAACATAATAGGAAATCAGGATTTGCAGCGTGAAGCTATCTATCGTGAACGTATTATTGAAATGTTGGGAGAAGGGAACTATTATTTTGATATGCATAGATGGATGCGTGCAGGATGGTCACAGGATGAGGCTACTGGTGAATGGATTAAAGATAATGAGAATAAACTGTTGATACGTTATGGTATGGACATCAGTAAAGAAGCAGTAAAAAAGTACAATAGTGCTAAAAACACTGCAATTGAATTTTATGATAAAATTGGTGAAGATTCATACTACAACCGTATTGTGGTAGATAGATATCCATGGTCAAAAGCTATGTTGCTTTATCCTGTACCTTACAATGAAATGCAGAAGAGTAAATTGACGGTTCAAAATCCGTTATGGAATTAATCGTATGACAGTTTGATAAACAAAGGCAGAGACCGGGCTCTTTTGTTCCGACTTTGCCTTTGCTTTACATGTTATTCATACTGGACTACCTTAAATATAAACTCTTGCATAAAATAAGTTAACGTAAAATATCGAAATGAGGTCATGAAAAATACAAAAATACCTATCATAAAAGGCCATTGGTGTAAGTTGAGGGTAATCTTATTATCTTTGCTTTATCCTTGTTTAGGCTATTCATGTAGTGACAGTGCAAGTTCGGCTATTCCTGATGATTGGATTACAATTTCTACAGAGTCCGTGAGCTTTCCTTATGAGGGAGGGACAGAAAAACGTGAGTTCGTATTGGGGCAAGGATTGGACATAAACCAGATAGCATCAACTTTAAGTAATAAGGGAGAAGATTGGTTGACCGCCCTTGTTGAAAATGGTAAAATGACGATTGTATGCGAACATTCTTTTGCAGAGAGAGTCAGAAGTTCTGTATTGACATTGATGTATGATGACAATCATAAATGTAATATCACAATTTCTCAAGAAGCAGCTCCCAGTTCTGCTGACAAATTAATAAAAGTAATTGGCGGCGAGGCCACTTCTGAGGAAACGCAAGGTAAAGATACAGACCAGAATCCGTTGACCTTAAAGATGTCCTATGATGGAAATAAGAAAACATATTTTAATTCCGCGTTTGGGCAGGTCTCATATCCATTTTCTATCAGGTATGAACTGGAGAAGGGGCATACACTGAATAGTATCGTTTATACTCCACGTACTGACTCTGGAAACAAATGGGGTTCATTCGATCAATTTACAGTGGAAGTTTCGACAGCCGATAAACCGGATGATTTTGTGAAAATAGGTGATTATGCAAGAGGTAATGGGGTGCATACGCCATTTACTATAAAATTGTCTAAGCCTGTGGAGGATGCCAAATTTGTTCGTTTTATCATAAATAAAGCCTATGAGGATAGAGTAAGCTGTGCTGAGATGGAATTTTATGAAGCTAGTAGTAATAAATTTGATCCAGCTACAATTTTTGCTGATAATATGGGTTTACAGCTTAAAGCTGGCGTGACAGAAAAGCAGATTAAGCAAATCCCTAATGAATATTTGAAAGAATTGGGACTTGCTTTGCTGAGTGGAAACTATGAGTCTGCTTATCGATTGGCGGATTACCGTCCTTACCAGAATCCAGCAGTAATGGCTACGGCTAATAAGACATCTAAATACAGCCTGAGAGATAATCCGACTGGAATTTATGCAAAAGCGGGTGAGACCTTGGCTATATTTGTCGATGATATTTATGAGGGTGGTAGAATTTCGATGCTTATTCAAGATCTGAACGGTGGTTACAACAATTCGAAAACCTACGAGTTGTCGGAAGGATATAATGAGATAACAGTAGAGGTCGGCGGTTTAATTTATATTTTGAATCATGTAAATGATGCCATTCCTCTCCGGCATGAAGATGCTGATAATGATCAGAAAAGGAATATTGAGGCAAAGACGGTAAAAGTGCATTTTGCGAATGGAAAAGTAAACGGTTATTTTGATATTCAGAAAAACAAGGAAAGTGATTGGGCTCAGATTCGCGACAATGCAAAGTATCAGGAAATAGATATCTTGGGAGAATACTCACATTTGACGTGGAGAATATCTGACTTCAAAAAGTACAATACAGAGATAACGAAGACTATTGAAAATTTGGATCGTCTGGTATATTTGGAGGAAGAGTTTATGGGACTTGTTAAATATGGTAAGATGTTCAATAACCGGATGCATTTTTCTATTGACTACAAGGCAAAGAGCCCGAACGCATCAGATTATCGTACAGTTTATAATGCTAGTGATTACTATGCGGAACCGTTCTGTAAACCAGAAAATTTTCCTACTCGTTGTTGGGGACCTGCGCATGAAGTAGGTCATTGCAATCAGACACGTCCGGGGTTGAAATGGGCCGGTTTGACTGAAGTTACCAATAACATTATGTCGCTTTTTATACAGACATCATTCGGTCGTCCTTGCAAGTTGTTGGTTGACGGATGTACGTTGAAAGATGAGAACGATCAGACATTGGGAACGTATAATAATATTTATCAAGGCGCTACATCATTGATAGTGGATGGTAAACGTCCTCATTGTCTTCCTGGTATTGCAAATATTACTCGTGAAACTCAACTTGTACCATTTTGGCAGCTCAAACTGTACATGATAGATGTATTAGAAAAAACTGATTTTTATCATAAATTATATGAATATTTTCGTACTCATGAGAGTCCGAGTGACAAGGGTGAGAATCAAGGTATGAACCAGCTGGATTTTGTACGTCAGGTATGTGACATTTCAGGATTGAATATGCTCGATTTCTTTGAGAAGTGGGGATTCTTATATCCGGTTAAAACTACACTGAATGATTATGGAAATAAAGCATTCGAAATCACAGAAGAACAGATTGAACTGTTGAAGGAGGAAATTAACGGAAAAGGTTATGAAATGCCACATCCGAACGTTCATCAGATAACGGAAATCAATTTGGATGATTATAAATGATTGAATAATAAATGATCTATAATAATTAAAATTTAAGAATATGAAGAATATAAATAATATATTATCAGTGATACTATTGTTGTTTGCAGGATTTTTTGTTGCTGCCTGTGATGACGAAGAAACAGTTGTCGTTCCAGATAACTGGATAACTGTGTCAACAGATCCAATGACTATTGGTTATGAAGGAGGAAGTTTGACATGTGACTATACGTTGGCCAAAGGGCTTGATGCGAGTGTGGTATATATTATAAATCATGAAAGTTGGTGCTTGGGCTATATCAAGGATAGTAAGATAATGATAGATGTAGATTTGTCGGAGAATATAAATGGGCGTACAGCTAAGATGTCTTTGATTTATGATGAAAGTCATCAAGTGGAACTTGTTGTAGAACAAGGGAAGGCTCCGACGGTACTGGTTGAAAGTATTGATAAAAGTGCTATGCCAGAATCTATTAATATAAATGAGACGTTGGATCTGAATACGGTAGTAAAAGTATTACCAACTAATGCAAGTTATCAAAACCTGGCCTTTACTCTTGCAGAAGGTAGTGAAGCATTCGTTGAACTTTCAGAGTCAGGTGTGGTTAAAGGAGTTGCTGCAGGTGAAGCAAAAATTAATGTTGCTGCAGTTGATGAAAGTGGAGTGACGGATGTTATAACATTGAATATTATTGGTGATATTAGGCTGGATCGTACTTCTTGGACAGTAACTACTTTTGCAAAATATAGTAATGGACAAAACTATGTAACGGATGGAAATACAGGAAAACCGGAAGATATATTGGATGGTAAACAAAGTACTTATTTGTCAATGATTAAACCTGGAAAATCCATGGGTGCTTATGTGGGTACGACAGACCCAAATTTTACTGTTGATATGCAGCAGCCACAAACTTTCAATTATTTTTATTGGCAACATAGGAAACAGAATAATGGTTACTTACAGGTGTTGTCTGTAGATATTTATGGTAGTAATGATAATGAAACTTTTACAAAAATAAATGATGAAGTTATTAATATTATCGAAGACTTATATGATACTCAATATTTTGATATACCAGAATCAACCTATCGGTATGTTAAAGTACAATATAGGTCATATAGTTCAGGAGGTTCATCTGCGCAAGTAGCTGAATTTGGACTTGGCCTTAAACTCTAATCCGACGGTTTGAAATAGGTCCTTATACACAGAGGGCACTTTCTAAAGTAGTTGCTTAACAGGCTTCATACTTTTTGAAGTGCTCTCTTTTTATTTCTTTATAAGAGTAAAGTAATAATATCATTAATTATTCTATGTAGAAAATAAATTGTTGATATATGATGTTTTAATACAAGACTGTATGAGAAAAAAGTTTATTAAATCCATTCTTATTGTATTTGTATTGATAACCCAGTTATCTTTATTGAAGGCACAGACGCAAGAAATAGATCTGTCTGGTCAATGGGGATTTCAAACTGACCTGATGGATTTTCGACGCGGTTCTTTGGATATTCGTTATATGCATCGCTTGCAGGAGAGCATCCTTCTACCAGGGATTACGGATGACTATAAAATTGGTTATAAATCTCCTTATCGTCACATTGACCGTTTGACTCGTGTGTATGAGTATATGGGGCCGGCTTGGTATCAACGTGAAATAACTATTCCAAAAGAGTGGAAAGGCAAACGTATTTTTATATCTTTCGAACGCGTACACTGGTTGAGTTCTATTTATGTAGACACAAAGGAAGTCAGTGAAATAGACTATATCAGTGTTCCCCACAATCACGAACTGACAGATTTCGTGAAACCGGGTAAGACGCATCTTATTACTGTATGCGTTGATAATCGTTATCAATACAATACCCATAAATGGGATCATGCTCATTCGGAATATACTCAAATAAACTGGAATGGGATTTTGGGGGAAATGAAACTGGTAGCTCTTGATCCTGTATATATTGAGGATATGCAACTGTATCCGAATGTATCGGAGCATTCAGTCAAAGTCAGGATGAAGATATTGAATCACACTCATAAACTCGTTACAGGGAAGGCATTTTTTACAATTTCCGGCGAACAATATAAGCAGACTAGAGAGACAATGGTTTCTGGGAATGATTCAGTATTTTACGTAGAAGATATCATAGCGTTAGGTAAAGATATTCGGTTGTGGGATGAGTTTACTCCTAATCTCTATACGTTGCAATGTGATCTGGCAACGACTACGGGTAGTACAAACTATCAACATACACAGTCCGCTACCTTCGGAATGCGTGAAATAAAGGCAGATAGAGACAATATTCTGATTAATGGTCATCGGGTACATTTGCGTGGAACAGTAGAAAATGCAGTATTTCCTAAAACAGGTTATGCTCCAGTGGATGATGCTTCGTGGGAACGTATATTAACGATTCTGAAAGATTATGGGATGAACCATATGCGTTTCCATTCCTGGTGTCCACCTGCTGCGGCATTTCGGACAGCGGATAAACTAGGAATTTATCTGGAAGTGGAAATGCCGATGTGGGGAAAGGATGCCGAACCGGATGAGAAACGTTATGACTTTTTCCGTCGTGAACAAAAAGCTATCTTGAAAGAATATGGTAATCACCCCTCTTTTGTTCTTTACTGTAATGGTAATGAGATAACCGGTAATTTTGATTTTATAGAAGAACTAACCCATTATGGGAGGGTCAGTGACAAACGCAGGCTATTTAGTGGTTCGACAGCCCGTACACGTGTGAAGTCTGACCAATTTTACATCACTCATCAAACGCCTAAAGGACATATGGCTATATACGAAGGACGGCCATATACTGATTGGGATAAAAATAAAGAATTGGGCATTGATGTGCCTGTGATCTCTCATGAGTCGGGACAGCGTTGTATATATCCTAACTTCAAGGAGATTCCAAATTTTACCGGTCCGGTTCAAGCTCGAAACTTTGAAGTTTTCCGTGAATCATTGGCGGCAAACGGTATGTTGGATCAAGCAGATGATTTCTTCCGTGTATCAGGGGCTCAGACTGTACTGGAATATAAAGATGTTATTGAAGCTGAACTTCGTACTTCTCTTAAATCCGGTTTTCAACTTCTGGCCTTGAATGATTTTACAGGACAGGGATATGCTCCGGTTGGTATTCTCGACCCGTTTTGGGAGTCTAAAGGTTTGATTACTCCTGAAAAGTTCCGTGAGTTTTGTGCACCCACTGTTGCTTTACTACGTTTTCCTAAACGAGCCTATTATTGTGATGAAACTTTTGAAGGGAAGGCAGAAGTGTATAATTATAGTCCCTCTATCTTGAAAAGTGCAAAAGCTAAGTGGTGGATTACCGATGCTTCCGGCAGAGTTCTGAAATCCGGCAGACTGAAGACACAAAGAATAGGAAACTATGGTGTCTTTCCACTTGGAACGTTTCAGTATATGTTGAATTCGGTGACTGCTCCGCAGAAATTAACCATACATCTGTCCGTTGGTGACAAAGTTCATAATAGTTGGGATATATGGGTCTATCCCCATCATAAAGATTTGATGCAGACAACGCCTGATGTATTATATACAACAACCTATGATGCGAAAGCGAAACAATATCTCCAAGAAGGGAAAAAAGTTGTTCTTTGTCCGAAGCCGAACAAAGTGAAAGGGCGTAAGTCTGTATTTCACAATCATTTTTGGAATCCGATTATGTTCAAATGGGCACCAACGACACTGGGTTGTCTTATTCATGCCGATCAGCCCATGTTTGCAGACTTCATCACTGAAAAGCATCTTGATTGGCAGTGGTGGGATATTCTGACGAATGCAAAAGTGATTGATATGACGGATACTCCGCAAGAACTTCGTCCGTTTATCCAGGTAATAGATAGCTATGAAACCAATCAGAAACTAGGGATTGGCTTTGAGGCTAGGGTAAACAATGGTAAACTGTTGGTATTGGCTGTTGATACTCGGAAAGATCTGGATAAACGTCCTGCTACTCAACAATTGCTGAAGAGTATTGATCAATATGTGAAGAGTGGCCAATTTGCTCCCCGAGCAACTGTAAAAGAAGAGTTTATTCAATCCTTTTTAATAAAATAGTTATGCGAAGAGAATTATTTATATGTTGTTTATTTTGCCTGTCCTTACTGACTTTATCTGCACAGGAGATTCCGATGCAGGAAGTCGCGGCTTTAGAGCAAGTGTATGGTGATGTTCAGGAATCAGAGGGATTGCTGCCGATGAATGAATTGGGCATTGAGTTCGGCTATGCTTTATATGAGGCGGAGATTACTGTGGAGGATGTGGATCCAATATTGGCGGTAGAGAATATTCGGGACTATGCCTCAGTCTATGTTGATGGAAGATTACAAGGCTGGATCACTGATAATCAGAAGAATATTAAGCTGACTGTTTCTACGGGTACACATCATCTGCAACTTTATGCAGAGAATATAGGACGTATTACTTATGGACCTGAGATATTGGACAATTCCAAGGGACTTTTCGGGAGTATCACTTTAGAAGATGTTGAAATAGAGAACTGGAAAATGACACCTCTCCTGATACGTGACTGTGACGTGGAAGAACTCCAGTTTACCCCTTGTCAAACAAAACAGTCTCCTTGCTTCTATCGCGGTACTTTTGAGATAGAAACTCCGACAGACATCTTTTTAGATACTTCGGGCTGGGGAATGGGAGAAGTCTGGATAAACGGGCAGTATATAGGTTCTTTTTGGGAGAATATTTCTCAGCGGACTATTCCGGTACCAGCTGCTATACTAGCTAAAGGTATTAACCGGGTAGTCGTATTTGAATTGAAGAATAATTGTAGGCAGGTGGTACGTCTATCTGAGAAAGCTATATTTGATTAATAAAATAAGAGTATAATAGAAAGAAAATTTAATTATTAGGTTTGTGACTGTTGTTAGTTGCATATAGCAGCTGATTTTTAGCAACTGATTCACATTATTCATTAATTTGTAAAATATATGAGAAATCTAACTACAACAAGTAGATGGAAGAAATCACTTTTGTTTATATTGGGGCTATCTGTGATGTTACCTCCTTCATTAATACAGGCTAGGTTATATAATAATGCGATAGAGACAGAAGTGTTGTCTCCCATTGTCGGTGCCAAAAAGATAAACCCCACCACCGTTGAAATACTATTCCCCAATAGCCAGCGTATGACACTGGACTTCTACGGAGAAAATATCTTTCGTGTATTTCAGGACAACTCAGGAAGCGTGATCCGGGATCCTCAAGCAAAGCCGGCGGCGCAGATATTAGTCGACAATCCCAGAAAGGCGGTTTCAAAGCTGGATTTGGAAGAGAATACAGATTTTGTTTTCCTCACTACCGGAAAGATAAAAGTCCGGCTGGATAAAAAGACATCCTTGCTTAAGGTAACTAATCTGGCAACCAACACTGTTGTAGTGGAAGAACTGGAAGCGCCTCTTTTTGAGAAAGGGAAAGTAACCCTGACATTGAAAGAGAATCCGCAGGAATACTTCTACGGTGGCGGTGTTCAGAACGGTCGGTTCTCCCATAAGGGTAAGGTGATTTCTATCGAGAACCAGAACAGTTGGACAGACGGGGGAGTCGCCTCTCCTACCCCTTACTACTGGTCTACCAACGGCTACGGTATGATGTGGTATACCTTCAAAAAAGGGAAGTACGACTTCGGAGCATCCGAAGAGGGAAAGGTGAAATTGTCTCACGAATCAGACTATCTGGATGTGTTCTACATGATTAATGACGGTGCGGTGGCTCTGTTGAATGACTTTTACCAACTGACAGGAAATCCCGTATTGTTACCTAAATTCGGTTTCTATCAGGGACATCTGAACGCTTATAACCGTGACTATTGGACAGAAAACGAGAAAGGCATTCTGTTTGAAGACGGAAAGCGATATAAAGAGAGCCAGAAGGACAACGGCGGAATCAAAGAATCGTTGAACGGCGAGAAGAACAATTATCAGTTCTCTGCACGTGCGGTAATCGACCGTTATAAGAACCATGACATGCCGTTGGGCTGGCTGCTTCCGAACGACGGCTATGGAGCCGGCTACGGACAGACGGAAACATTGGACGGTAATATACAAAATCTGAAAAGTCTGGGTGACTATGCCCGTCAGAACGGAGTGGAAATCGGCCTGTGGACACAGTCTGACCTGCACCCTAAGGAAGGAGTGAGCGCTTTGCTGCAGAGAGATATTGTGAAAGAAGTAAGGGATGCCGGAGTACGCGTGTTGAAAACGGATGTAGCCTGGGTCGGTGCCGGCTATTCTTTCGGATTGAACGGAGTAGCCGACGTTGGACATATAATGCCTTACTACGGAAGTGACGCCAGACCGTTTATCATCTCCCTTGACGGCTGGGCGGGCACACAGCGCTATGCGGGCATCTGGTCGGGTGACCAGACGGGAGGCGTATGGGAATATATCCGTTTCCACATCCCGACCTATATCGGCTCGGGACTGTCCGGCCAGCCGAATATCACTTCTGACATGGACGGTATTTTCGGTGGCAGGAATGTGCAGGTGAATACCCGTGATTTCCAATGGAAAACGTTTACTCCAATGGAACTGAACATGGACGGTTGGGGAGCGAATGAGAAATATCCGCACGCCTTGGGAGAACCGGCAACCTCCATTAACCGCTGGTATCTGAAACTGAAGTCGGAACTGATGCCTTATGCTTACAGTATCGCTAAGGAAGCCGTAGACGGTATGCCGATGATAAGAGCGATGTTTCTGGAATACCCGAATGCCTATACTCAGGGTACGGCTACACAGTACCAATATCTGTACGGGCCTTATTTTCTGGTTGCTCCTATCTATCAGGCAACCAAAGCTGACGAGCAGGGAAATGATATCCGTAACGGCATTTACTTGCCCGAAGGTGTATGGATTGATTATTTTACGGGCGAAAAATACGACGGGAACCGCATACTCAACAATTTTGCAGCTCCTCTCTGGAAACTTCCCGTATTCGTGAAGAACGGAGCGATTATTCCGCTGACGAATCCTAATAATAATGTAAATGAGATTGATAAAGGAATCCGTATCTATGAGCTTTACCCGTACGGCAAGAGTTCTTTTACCGAATATGACGACGACGGTGTATCCGAAGAATACAAACGGGGTAAAGGAGTAACAACCAATATTGAGTCCGAGGTTGGCAGCAAGAATGACGTTACTGTGACCATTCATCCGGCAAAGGGTGATTTTACGGGCTTTGTGAAAGAAAAGGTTACAGAGTTCAGAATCAATGTCACTTCTCTGCCGAAAAAAGTGACGGCACAAGTGGGAAAGAAAAAAGTGAAACTGACAAAGGCCGCTTCGAAAGATGAATTTGCAAAGGGTGAAAACGTCTTCTTCTACGATGAGGCTCCCGATCTGAATCGGTTTGCGACTAAGGGAAGCGAGTTTGAAAAGACCGTTATCACCAAGAACCCGCAACTTTTGGTGAAATTGGGTGCCACCGATATTACGGCCAATACTACGACATTGCGCATTGAGGGATTCCGTTTTGTTCCCGAAGACCGCTATCGGATCACTTCCGGAACTCTGGCAGCTCCTGTTGCCCGGGTTACTGCCGACAATACGGAAGCCTATACCTTGAAACCGACATGGGATAAAGTGGCCAATGCCGATTTCTATGAGATTGACTTTATGAATATGCTATATACTACGATAAAGGATACGGAACTACTGTTTGGAGACCTGACTCCCGAAACGCCCTACTCATTTAAAATACGTGCTGTCAATAAAGACGGAGCTTCCGCCTGGACAGAGTTCGGTGCTGCGACCAAGTCCGATCCGCTTGAATTTGCTATCCGTGGTATCAGGGGCGAATGTACGGCCGCTTCGCAAGGAAGAGTAGGCGTGAAACGTCTGTTCGACTTTGTAGAGTCCGGAGATATCTGGCACTCGAAATACGGGGAAAAAGCCGTTCCGTTCGAACTGGTTATGGACCTGGTGACTGTCAACCAACTGGATAAATTCCACTACCTGCCACGTACAAACGCCGGTAACGGAACATTGCTGAAAGGAACCGTTTCTTATAGTATGAACAAAGAACAGTGGACGGAAGCCGGAACATTTGAATGGCAGCGTGACGATGAGGTGAAGGTATTCAATTTCACCCAACATCCTACTGCCCGCTATATCAAACTATCCGTTACGGAAGCAGTCGGCAACTACGGCTCCGGTAAGGAAATCTATGTATTCAAGGTGCCCGGAACGGAAAGCTATCTTCAAGGAGACATTAACGTCGACGGTAAGATTGACGGCAATGACCTGACATCTTATACCAACTATACAGGACTGAGAAAGGGCGATTCCGATTTTGAAGGATACATCAGCAATGGTGATATCAATAAGAACGGTCTGATTGACGCTTATGATATTTCGGTGGTCGCCACGCAGCTTGAAGGCGGTGTTGATAACCGTGGTACGGAAAAGGTGGACGGTACGATTGAGATAAGCACCTCGAAACAAGTATATGACAAAGATGAGATTATTGAAATTCAGGTAAAAGGTGTTGATCTGCGTGCAGTCAACGCATTCAGTTTTGCTTTACCTTACAATCAACAGGATTATGAGTTTGTCGGCGTGGAGTTGCAACACATGAATGCAATGGAGAATCTGACTTACGACCGTCTCCATTCCAATGGTTCAAAAGCCTTGTATCCTACCTTTGTCAATGTAGGAAATAAGAAGACGCTTGAAGGAACCGTTGACTTATTTCTTTTGAAGTTTAAGGCAAAACGTCAAGTGAAATTCGGGTTGGAGATCATTGACGGCTTGTTAGTAGATAAGAGATTGAATACTCGTAGATCGGGTGTTCAGTAATTGGGTTAGTTAGTAGAGTTGTTCAAAAAGCTGCTTTTTTCTTTCTTTATGGAAGATAAGAGCAGCTTAAACGGAAAATATGACTCTATTAAGTCCATAAAGCCCGGTATCTTTGTCTTAAACAAAATTATAGTATTATGAAGAAATTACTTTTAACCCTTGCCCTATGCATGGGCTATTTGTGTACTACAGTTGCGCAGACATTTGTTAAAACAGAAGTGAAGCAGTCGATGCGGCGGGTGGCCGACTGGCAGATTGCTCATTACAACAAGGCTATTTACGGTGATCTCAATTGGGTAAATGCCACTTTCTATCTGGGACTTGTCCACTGGGCTGCAATAGCCGAACAGGCGGATAAAGATGATTCATACTACAAATGGCTGTTGCGGCTGGGGAACCGCAATTACTGGCAGGTAAATCAACGGATGTATCATGCTGACGATATCTGTGTCTCGCAGATGTATTTGTATATGTATGAAAAGTACAAAAGAAAAAGTATGCTTGTCCCGACACAGGCACGTGCCGAATGGGTGATTGCCAATCCTCCTTCCGGTTCGTTCGAGTTGGACTATGGCGATGCAACCACCTTGGAACACTGGACTTGGTGTGACGCACTGTTCATGGCACCTCCTGTTTACATGAAACTCTACAATATCACGGGTGACAAGAAGTTCATCCGTTTCATGGATAAGGAATATAAAGCTACTTACAATTATCTGTTTGATAAAGAAGACAATCTTTTCTATCGTGACCACCGTTACTTTACGATGAAGGAGGCGAATGGCGCGAAAGTGTTCTGGGGGCGTGGCAATGGCTGGGTACTCGGAGGGCTCGTTGAGCTTTTACGTGAACTTCCTGCCAAGAGCAAATACCGTCCGTTCTATCAGGACTTGTTCCAAAAGCTATGCCGCCGAATTGCTCCTTTGCAGAATAAGGACGGCTTCTGGCATGCGAGTCTGCTTGACCCGGCTTCTTATCCGTCGCCCGAAACGAGTTGCAGCGGTTTCTTCGTGTATGCGCTGGCTTATGGGATAAACGAAGGACTTTTGCCAAAAGAAGAATTCATGCCTGTGGTGGAGAAAGGCTGGCAAGCATTAGTGTCGGCTGTGGGAGAAGACGGTAAACTGGGATATGTGCAACCTATCGGCGCTGATCCGAAAAAGGTGACTCCCGATATGACAGAAGTCTACGGTCCGGGAGCTTTCCTGATGGCAGGGACGGAAGTTTACCGTATGGCACAGGACACTCCGAGGCTGCATGCGAATATTTCCCAAAGCCGTATCCGTGAGATTGCTGCAATGTTGCCCGATAAACCGGAAGGAATAGGCGTTTCTTATAAAGACCGCACCTTCTGGAACAAAGTAAAAGAGAGTAGCAAGGCAGAAAAACTGCTGACAGAAGAAGCACCTGCATTGCTGAAAAAGGGGATGCCTCTTTTTGTTGACTCCTTGTATCTGCATCTGAACAAAACCAATGTCCGTCTGCCGGGCGAAAATATGATAAATGCCCGTTACCATTATCTGTTTCGGTTGACATTGGCTGAATGTATGGAGAATAAAAGACGTTATATTCCTGCTATTGAAAAGGCTCTGGTTGCTCTCTGCAACCAGAACTCCTGGTCGATTCCGGCCCACGACCGCAATCTGAATAATTATCATGGAACAGATTATTATGTCGATTTGGTAGTTGCCACTGCCGGAAACGGAATTGCGCAGTGTGTTGCTATGCTCGACGACCGTTTGTCACCGGAAGTAAAGGCCCGCGTGCAGTGTGCTTTCCGCGAGAAAGTATTTCGTCCTGTATACCGTTGCCTGGAAGAGACAAAGCCTTTCTGGTGGTTTACGGTTACAAATAACTGGAACTCGGTTTGTTTGGCAGGTGTCACGGGTGCTGCCCTCACTTTGCTGGCGGATAAGGAGGAACGCGCTTATTTTGTTGCCGCAGCCGAGAAATATAATGTATACGGTATGAAAGGATATGCCGATGACGGTTATTGCAGCGAAGGGGTCGGCTACTATAATTATGGTTTCCGTGCATATATCTTACTGCGTGAGGAAGTATGCCGTGCCACGCAAGGCAAGATAGATTTCTTCCGTGAACCTAAATTTGTGCATATTGCTCAATATGGCAGGAAGATACAGATGAATGAAGGCGTATGTCCTGCTTATTCCGACTGCCGTATCGGTTTATCGCCTGATAAGTTCATCCTCGATTACTGTGACCGTGCGCTTGGTATCACCTCTGCGGAAGAAAAATATCTTCTCCCTTCCGGCAATAATTTCTCTCTTTATCTCATAGAGTTGTTCCCTCATCAGGTATGGAAAATGGAAATGACAGACGGCATTCGTCAGGCATTGCAGGAAGGTTCCGATTCTTTGCGGGCGTATTATGAAAAGGCAGGAATCTTGGTTGCACGTCCTGCTAAGGGCAGCTCGTGTACGTTGGCTGTCTCGGCCAAAGGGGGTAATAATGCTGAAAATCATAACCATAATGACATCGGCTCTTATGCCGTCGCTCTAGGAAAGTGCACTATGGTAGGCGATCAAGGCGGTCCTTTCTCTTATCCGGGTGATTATTTTAGTGCGGAAGCTCCCGAGAAGTATAAGATCAAAGGTTCTTTCGGTCATCCAGTTCCGGTAGTAGACGGAAAAACACAGTCCTCCGGTGCCAAAGCGAGCGCCATTGTACTCAAGAAAGAATTTACGGACGTAAAAGATTTGCTTAGTATTGACTATACTTCGGCTTATTCCACCCCCAGTCTGGATAAGTTGGTTCGCACTTTCGTCTATGACCGTCAAGGGAAAGGTAGCTTTACTGTGGGTGACGAATTTACGGCCAATGCACCTATCCGGTTCGAAACAGCCATAACAACACAAGCCAACTGGAAAATTATTGATGATACACATCTCTTGCTTACTACCGGCACAGAACAGATGACCGTTACGATTGAAGCGTCTGGCAAAGTCGCGTTTACTTCTGAAACGATTGAGGTGAACTCTCCGGCCTATACACGTATCGGTATTTCACTGAAGGAGCAGTCGAAGGACGGATATATCCGGTTGACGATGCGTACAAAACAATTGTGATAATGAAGATACTATGAAAAACACCGCTATATCTTATGATTAAACAAGGAGGAAGCGTATGAATACTAATTTTGTATATGGAATTGAGAACTAGTTGTTTGGATAATGAAGAGTTCTTCAAATATCAGAAATCAATTAATATATTGATGCATACTATTCTATCTCCTGTTACTCTTTGCCACAAATTGATAACTGAAGAATGGAAGCAGTTATTTGCCCTTATGGATATCCTTTATGGAAATGCTTTAAAAATATGGTTGGCTAAACATGATTGTCTATCTGAAGAGGAAATTGCTCTTTGTTATTTCTGTTATATAGGAGTAAAACATAAAAACCAATCTATTTTCTTTGGTATTTCATTACAAAGCCTGAGTAAACGTAAGCAGCGTTTGAGAGCTAAACTAAAGATTCCACGCGGTATGTCTTTTAAAGACGTTGTTAATGCGATATAAAGATCATATTTTGAGAGCAATGAACACAGACGTGGAACATTTGAATCTAGAAGAAAATATGCTTATGAATAGAACACGATGTTTAATTTTAATTTCTCTGTTAGTTGGGATGTTCGCCCAAGCCCAGACTTCTTCTATAAAAGGTATAGTGACGGATGTCAAAACAATCCCTGTTGAGTATGCGAATGTCATCTTGTATGATGCGGCCGACAGTACTAAAATCGTAAAAGCTGCTACAACTGACGTGAAAGGTCGGTTCGAATTATCTAAGATTCCTCATGGTAGTTACAGGCTGTACGCTTCCTGCGTGGGCTATGTGGGTACACATATACGTATTCATAATTTTCAGGAACATATAAAGGACCTGCCAATAGTATTGGAAGAGCAGACGGTAGCTCTTGATGAAACCACAGTTACTGCACAACGCGTTGTGATGGAGTTTGACCGTCAGATTATTTATCCCGGTAAACAAGAGAAGGAGACGGCGATAGATGGGATAGATCTTGTAGACAAACTGCAATTACATGGAATAGTGGTAGGTAAAGTTGAGGGTACGATCAGTGGTGTGCTTGGTGGTACTGTCAAATTGCGCGTTAATGGTGGACCGGCTGATTTGAATGATTTGAAGCAGATAGACCCTAAAATGGTGAGGCGGGTGGAATATCACGACATGCCTTCTATGCGTTACGGAAAGGTGGAAGCTGTCATCGACTTGTATGTGAAACGTCAGGGATTTGGCGGTTCGGGCAGAGTTGATGCTTCGCATTCAGCAATGTCCCCGAATGGGAATGGGCTTGCCAATCTGAAATTGTATCATTCGAAATCCGAGTTCTCTTTTTTGCGGTGGCTTTAGCGTTTGGTAAGCGGGCAGATGTATTTAGTGATGAGAAGATATATTATAACAGTTGGGAAGTTACGTCCGGAATAATGTACGTATGGAAAAACTGGAATTTTTCAGGTCTTATGAAATGGCGTTTGGGTAATTCGTATGCTTTTTGGGAGAAGAGTATGAATCCTTATGTTGTAAGTGATATGCGCCATTATCTACCTGATACAGAGAAGCAACTTACACTTAGAGTTGCATGGAAGTTTAAGTTCGGTCATCAGCGTAAAAGTGCTAGTCAACGTATTGAAAATAGTGGAGGAGAGAGTGCGGTATTTTAATAATGGAGGTCCATTCATCGGATTCAGAGTTTCGCCGGCTTGGGGAAGATGCTGAGAATATCGTATTTATATGTAACGAAAAAATAATAAAAGCGTGGATTTAAATGATTTAGGCCGTTTAATAATGGTAGTTATTGAGAATAGTTATAATCTTAAATTATTAAAATGATCAAAAATGAAGAATATAAAGAAAATTAATCTTGCTGAGGTTAGTGATAAACAAGCTCTTAGCATGGACCAGTTTTCTAAAATCATTGGAGGTAGTGTAGATGATACTTGTTCTTCGGGGGGGGATGTGCCGGAGGAGTTTTGGAAGTAAATACAAAGCTTTGTGCTAAAAACGGTGTTTGTACAAGTGGTGTCATTACATGGAGAAATTATGGATTCCTTTAACTCCCCAAACACCCTATGTATGTAGAATGTCTGGAGACGTTAGCGGAGTTTCTTAGTCCCTCTTACCTCCCTTTGTATGAAAAGGCACTGAAAAGGATGCAATGTTATGGATATATCCTTGAACGTTTTATCTCTCCTGAAGGTTATTTCCCGTATATCATATTATCGTCTGACGGAACATAGGAATGCAAATGTCGCCCGCAATTATGGAATCCTCTATACACGGGAGGAAGTAATTAACCATTATCGTAAAGCGGTAACACACTATGAATATTTACTTCCATTTTATGATTATCTGTTGATATTGAAACCTCAAAACTATGTTCAATCATGGATGCTAAAGATGAAATATGTTTGGAAGGTACTTATGATACGAATTGAATGAGTTTTCAGACTTATACTATCTCCACTCGTTCCAGCTCCCATCAGAAGAACCTGAAAAAAGCAAATCATTTCTCATACATCAGGAATGTTATTCCCATCATCTAATCGTCAACACTTAATAAACTGTAGCAAAACTATTGTTCATCTCCGCTATAACTAACTGACAATCAAAGATAATCCTAATGCAATCAATTGATTTTCAATAAGAAATATTAATCGTTCCACTCTAGTGAACAGGCTTGTGTACTGGAGTGAATGGTTATGTCTACTCGAGTGCATAGGCCTGCTCACTAGAGTGGAACGATAGAAATGAAGGCAGAAAAATGCAGCAATGCCGGTTGCGAAAGATATGTAGTCTATCGACTCAACATACAAACTACGGTTATATTGCCTCCCATATATTAGTCTCTTGAAACAAAGACAAGCATAATATGCAGTATGAGAAATGCCAATATATAGTATGAGAAATGCATTGTTTTAAGCGTTTTTTCTTGATAAAGCTATGAGAAATGCATGTAAATATTTTAATTCTCATAATTTATATATCTAATTATCAGGCAAGTACTCCTTTTTATGAGAATATGAGAAATGATTTTGTCTTTTCTTTTCTGGTTCAAATTTGGTAATGGTCTTTTTTGATGGTTACTTTTTTCTTGTCCATTTTTTTATTGGAAAATTAGTGTAAGTGTTTAGTTATTAGTGATAAAAAAGTTGAAAAATGTCTACCGTAATTTTTGGATGTTAGTTGGTATCTTCGTAACTTTGGAACACAAGTTAGATGAAATATTATGAAATACAAAATGACATGCTGATTTTATTTTGGACGAAAATACGCCGTATAAAATTCTCTATTTACGATCAACTGAGAATGGATGAACTGTCGCAAATTTTACCTGGCAATATACATATCACATATGATCGGGATAAAATGTCGGTTGCCGATGTTGTGATGTTGAGCCTTCTTTTTTTATATCGTGAATTAGAAGACGATCTTGAAAAGCCTGAACACCAGATTTGGGTGGTGTGGGGCTATGAAAGTGAAGTCAATTATCCTTGGATGTTTTCTGACGAATTGAAAGATATATTTGACCTTTGGATGACTTATCATTTGGATTCGGATATTGTGTTACCTTACAGACTGACTAAAAGAATGAGAAGAAGGCTTTCTTTTTGTAGATATTTGTAAAGAATGTAAGTATAAATAGTTCTTTCAGTCAGCCCGTTCATTTCTTAATCTTAAAATAGAAAAACATGAGAATACTTCAAAAAGAAAGAGCAGTACGAAACTGGCCAAAACTTTATCGAAAAGGCGAAGATATATTACTTCATAAACAATCTGCTAAAAAATATAGAGATGATCAGTTGAATTTCTTAGAAAATTATAGTCGTCGATATCTGGTTTCTGACGAATTCTATGATTGTGCCAAAGCGTCTATAAATAACAGATATATCTATGATCTCTATTTCCCTATGGTAAACAAGCAAATATTGAGAAAAGATATACCTGAGGGTTATTTTGATGAAGATTTGCGTGTTACTAATAGCTTATCAAGGTTATATATCACTGTATTATGGTACTTGTACATATATAATTATACTGAGGATATTTATAATAACTTTGATTTGGTTTATAATCATATTATCAATGATTTTGAAGGAGATGAGAGAGCTTATCTGATGAGTGCTATGATTGGGCTTTTTGCTTCCAAGAATAGTACATCATATAGTGAACAGTTGTTAAATGCAATAGAGAAAGCTTCTCAATATACACAAAATGAGGTTTGTTTGAGGTATATCGAGAAAGCGAAAATGTTTTATACTTTATTGGATCGGCAAATTCTTGAAAATATTCTGGAGAACACTTATTTGAGATAGAATATAATACTGAAAGTAAATTATCACTGAAAGATGTTCTGCAAAAGTATGAAGGTAAAGCGGTATATATAGATTTTTGGGCAAGTTGGTGTATGCCTTGTTTGAAAGAGATTCCTAAAATGAAAGAAGTATATAAGAAATACAATGAGAAAGGATTGACTATTATTGGTATATCATTGGATAGAGTCAAGGATAGTTGGTCTGAGGCTATAAGAAAATACAACCTGAATGTTTAGCCACAAATTTTAAGTTCTGAGACGAATGAGAAAGATGAAAAGGAGAATAACCTGTCGTACCTATACAATTGTGATGCTATTCCATTTTATGTCTTGATTGATAAAGAAGGAAAAGTCGTTGCTAAGTGGGAACATATAGGGGATGTGCAGTTGAAAGAGTTAGATATGCTTATTAAATAGTTATAAAGAGACAATATATGAAAACAACTTTATGGACAATAATGCTATTGTGTGCGATTAATAATATATCAGCACAGGTTAAAAGCCAAGTAAAAGAAAGCTTTGAGTTGACAAGTATTGCATTTCGATTGGCTGGTGCGGAAGAGTATATAAATAATACTATCCCTGGTTATACAGCCGATATTGATAATTACTTCTCAAAATATAGAGAACATAAGCTCATCTCTTATATCAAAAAGATAAGAGAGGAGCAAGGAATAGCTTATGATGCTGTACCTGCGGCAACTGGATGTATTGAGATAAAGAGAGGGAAAGTGATTATTGATCCACAATGTGACGCATCAAAGATAAGTATGATTGACAGTAGGTGGACAGAGGAAAGTTTCAGAACATTTGTCCGTTTATTGAATGATTTTTATAGACAAACAAAATTTAAGGATTTCTATACACTGCATCGTGGCTTATATGATATAGCTGAAACTAGATTGAATACTATTCTTGTCGATCTGAATGCAGAGTGGTTTAAATCTATGTTTGGCGAAGGACCTGAAAATACAATAGTGGTTGCATCTCTTTGTAATGGACCTGGTAATTATGCTTTTAATGGAATAACAAAGGGAGAAAAACGTGGAATTGTTATTGGATGTAGTACCGATAAAGAAGGAAACCCGGCGTATAGTAGATTCCTTATAACTGTCATTGTACATGAGTTGTTACACCACTATACTAATCCTTGCCTTGCTCAATATTGGTCTCAGATTGATTCTGCTTCGCAAATAATTTATCCTCACGTGAAAGAAAAGATGGCCAAACTGGCTTATGGAAGTACCAATTCAACGATGATAGAATGGTTTAACAACCTATTGACTATCATGTATTTTAAAGATAACCCTAATAGGGGATTCACTGCTACACATTTAACTGCATGGAGGCAACATGAAGGTTTTATCTGGATGGAAAGAAGCATGACGTTTATGGAACATTTTCGTAATCATCGTAATTTGTATTCTACCATTAAGGATTTTATGCCTGAGATAGTAAGTTTTGTCAACTATACGGCATCTGATTTTGATAATGTATTGAAAGAGTACGATAATAAAGAACCCTATATTACAGATATATTTCCTATTTCAAATAGCATATTACCTTTAGGTATTGATACTATACAAATACGTTTCTCTAAACCTATGTTTGGTGCTTATGGTATAAGGCCGTTGGATGATAAAAGAATATCGCCACCTTATACAGACTATCAGCCGTTTTGGAAAGATAAATATACTTTTTGTATTATATTAGATAGAAGTAAGCTGGAGAAAGGAAAGACCTATGGGTTTAAATTAAATCGCGCCTTCTTTCAATCAGAGAAAACATATCCAATGAAAGAAGATTTTCCTTACACTTTTAAAATGCCAGATGAATGAACAGTTTATCGATTTATTGATTGGATTTGTATATTTTTGAGTTACATTTGCTGTCTATTGAATAAAAATGTCTCATTTAATATAGAATACCAATGAAAAGCAAGTTATTACTAACGTGTACAGCTCTATTATTCTGTACTTGTTTTCTGCATGGACAGAGTCAAGCTTCTAAAGTCGTAAACTCCGGTGAGAACAGTCATAGCGGGTGGGTTCAACATCCGTGGCAAGGGAAGAAGGTAGGATATATAGGAGATTCTATTACAGATCCTAACTGCTATGGTAATAAGATTAAAAAGTACTGGGACTTTCTACAAGAATGGTTGGGGATTACTCCTTATGTATATGGAATAAGCGGGCGACAATGGAACGATGTGCCCCGGCAGGCGGAGCAATTGATGAAAGAACATGGAGAGGAAGTGGATGCAATCATTGTCCTGATGGGTACGAATGATTTTAATGCCGGTATACCTATTGGCGAATGGTTTACGGAAACGGAAGAACAAGTGTTGGCGGCCCGTGGCGAAATGAAGAAAATGGAGACCCGCAAGAAACGAACCCCTGTAATGGACAGTAATACCTATAAAGGACGTATCAATATAGGGATAACGCGGATGAAACAGCTGTTTCCTGATAAACAAATCATTCTGCTGACTCCGTTGCATCGTGCGTTTGCCAATTTCGGAGAAACGAACGTGCAGCCGGATGAGAACTACCAGAATAGTTGCGGTGAATATGTGGACGCTTATGTACAGGCAGTCAAAGAAGCCGGTAATCTCTGGGGGCTTCCTGTGATAGACTTTAACTCGGTGACAGGGATGAATCCGATGATTGAGGAACAACTTATCTATTTTTATGATTCGGGTTTCGATCGTCTGCACCCTAACACGAAAGGGCAGGAGCGTATGGCACGTACATTAATGTACCAATTACTTGCGTTACCGGTTTAGGCAACGCGCTTATTGTCTCGGTTTGAAGAATAGCCGGAGGACAAACCATGCATGATGTGCCACTGTACTTATCAGCCCGTAATGTTTTGCCATGATGCGGAATCTTTCTTTGAGAGAAGCCTTCCGGTTTTGGGTGGTCATACCTTCGTCAAGATAGTCGATGATTGTCAGGTGCGTATTGTGCAATGTGCGGGCTTTCTTCATGATGCGGACGCACCAGTCGAAGTCGGCGGAATAACGGAACTTCAAGTCGTATGGCTCCACCAGCGTATGGCGGGCGAAGAATGCCTGGTGGCAGACCAGCATTCCCTGTTTGAAGCTTTTCCAGGTTAATACTTCCGGGGCAGATAGACGGCGCATACGTTGGAAATGCCTCTTCTCGTCTACGATAGCCGTTTCTCCGTAAAGTACGTCGGGAAGTTCGTTACCATTGATAGTGTGCACCATTTGTTGCAGCGTGTCGTCTTCGTGAAAGCAGTCGCCTGCGTTCAGAAAGCAGAGATAGTCGCCGCTGGCGAGGGCAATTCCTTTGTTCATGGCGTCATACAGTCCCTTGTCCGGTTCGCTGACAACAGTATGTATCCGTGGGCGGTATCTGTCGATGATAGATAAAGTGCCATCTTTGGAGGCTCCGTCCACGATGATATATTCTACGTGATGATAGGTCTGCGCAATCACACTTTGAATGGTATCTTCGAGTACCTTTTCCGCATTATAGGTCACCGTGATGACCGAAAACTTGGGAGTAGGATGAACGCTATGCATATTTCCCCGTTACTTTATTGTAGAGATCCGTATATTTCTTGGCAATAATGCTTTCGGAATAGTTGCCTAATACCTTGCGGCAGGCTTGTGCGGAAAGCTCGTCATATTCCGGGTCCGTCAGTATCCAGTGTATACCGTTGGCAAAGTCCTCCGAAGATTTGTATCGGGCCACATATCCGTTGTGCAGGTGGTCAATCATTTCGGGGATGCCGCCGACATTGAATCCTACGCAAGGAACGCCGCACGCCATTGCTTCCATAATCATGTTGGGAAGATTTTCTTCCAGCGAAGGAATGACAAACAAGTCTACGGCATTATATATATTGACCACTTCGTGCTCATTCTTGATGTAAGGCAACGGGTAGACATGGAAAGGAATCTGTTCCTGCAACTGTTGGGACTGGTTGCCGAATACGACGACTCCCAGCGACTCTTTCCATTCCGGATGTTTCTCAGCCAGCAGTTTGCAGGCTTCGATTAAATATTCGGCCCCTTTCCGCTTATCGGTGATCTTTACCGAGCCGAACAGAATCAGCTTCTTGTTTTGCGGCAACATACATTTGGCCCGTGCCTCTTCCTTGTTCTGTGGCTTGAACAGGTTGGTATTGATCGCGTTCGGGATGTTGATAACGCTTTTCCCTTCGAACAGCCTGCTGACCTGGGCCTGTTCCTTCAACCAACGGCTGCAAGTGACGAAATGAACGGGGGCGTTGCTATACAATTTCTGTTTCTTACGGAAAGTGCGGTAAGATAAATCTTTCTTGCTACCGCCTTTGTAGATGTACGGGCAGTTGTGGCACTCCTGTTGATAGTTCGTACATTCGCGTGCATAATGGCAGATACCGGTGCAGGGCCACATATCATGCATTGTCCAGACGACCGGTTTGCCGGAAGTAAGTATCTTCCGGATGTCTTTCAATGAAAGCATTCCCTGATTGATCCAGTGCAGGTGAATGACGTCTGCCTGCCGAAATTCCGGAAGAGAGGTAATGTCCGTTCCCGTGTTGGCAATGTCTACATCGAACAGATGATACCGTTGGAAACGGTTGGCGCTCCAGATAACGATGCGTTCCCACATGAACTTCCATACTTGCAGCCAGCTGCGCTTCAAACCCACAACGCTGATCTGGTCCGTTTGCTTGTCGCGCACCAGCATTTTGGCTTTAATACCATTATTCTTGAGTGATTCCATTAACCGGCCGGCTGCAATGGCGGCTCCTCCGATTCGTTCAGACGTATTTATAATCAGGACTCTCATGTGCATAAAAGTTTATGCAAATGTACGGTTTTTAGAGGAAAAGTTTGATATTTCCTGCAAGCTTTCTGCTATTTCACGTGAAAAGATTTCGAGATTGAAACGTTCTTCCGCCAGTTTGCGGGCGTTGTTGCCCATGCGTCGTGCCTCTTCGGGGTGGTCGGCGATGTAGCGGATAGCGTCTGTCCAACCCTGCACATCGCCGTATTCTACGGTAATGCCGATTCCTTCCTTGTCGATGTCAATTTCGAAATTGGGGTTACGCGAACAAATGACGGGAATGCCGAGAGCAAATGCTTCTACGAGTGTGGTGAGCCCTACGGTATAGGGAAAATCCAGACAACAGATGACAATACAGCTTTTCCGCGCCACCAGTTTGGCAAGCTCGTAGGGGATTACTCCGTCGGTGTAATGTACATGGATAGAGTCGGGCAGGGTGAAACCGTCAATGATGTTTTTATAATTGATGTTACCGCATGAGACGGCGATATATAAGTCGAGTTTCTCTTTAGTGGCGGCAAATGCCTGGAAGAGAGTGCTTACGTCCCGGTTTTCTTTGCCGGTAGAGATAAAGCCTTCCGGTTTGCGGTCGGGCATTTCCGCCAACAGGTGGTCATAGAAAGGGAGGTCCGGTCCCCAGTGTACCAGTTTTAGTTTATGGGCGGGCGCTTTCCGGGTTTTCAACGAATCCTGAATGAGCTTCCGGCTGAACAGGAACATCTTGTCTATGCCTTTATAGAAAAGGCGGGATATTTGTTCGCGTGCGAAACCGGAACTGTTGACTACTGCCGTGTGGTGCCAGATAACGATCGGCTTGCGGTATAGCCCCAGTGCACGGAGGAAAATCACCGGTTCGATACCACGGAAAGAGGTGGCGTAGAGCACCTGATATTTTTCCTTGCAGAACAGAATTTCTTTCGTTGCGTAGAGCATGAGCCTCAGGCGGCTTGAGAAGTACCGGCACTTGTGCATGACGGAACGTATCCCGTGTTTTTCCAGCAATGGAAGTCCGTACAAGATATGTCCGGGGAATTTATACTCTTTCCATTCCTCGTAACTTTCCCGCGTGAGGCGGGTATGGTAGAAATAAATCGTAAGTGGTTTTAGTGATGTTTGTTTCTCTTCAGCCATTTGTTTATTCGGTTTTTAACAGCTTTCGTAATGATAGAAAAATTACCGTATTTCAGGTTGAGGAACAGTTCCTCGAACGAGCGTCCTATCTTTATCCACGGGTGGTCCCAGCACATGATGCGGTAGACGCTTTTTTTGTACGCTACATTTTCAATGACGTAGCGGGGATGTTTCAGAGGAAACTCCGCTTCGTAACGCTTCATAGTGAAAATGCGGCGGTAACCTTTGGGCAGCGTATGGACGGAACCGGCAAAGTGGGTGGAATCCGCCGTTGCTCCCAAGTTGTTAATCATGTTGCGCGTGGGCACAATGCTCAGTCCGGAGTTGAACAGTATGGAGGCATGGAAAATGGTTTCGTAAAAAGCCTTCTGATGTTCGCGATGACGCCGGCACATATAGATGAAGTCGCTCCGGAACTTGCGTTCTTTGATGAGTTGTTCGAGTTGCTGCATATTGAAGGAGTCGTCCAGAAAAGTATAGAACTCGTCCCATTGGTCTACGACACGTTTCCAGCTTGCCCACCCCCAGATAGAGAAGGTGGTGGCGAAGAAATAGTCGTAAGGGATGTCTTTGCTGATTTCTTCGGGGTTGAATCCGGCAATCATGCTGATGCGGGTGTCATGTTCGTACTTGTCCAGCATTTCCTTGCAGAAACGGAAGAAAGAGACTGACGGCACATCATCATCTTCCAGTACAATGCATTTGTCGACTTTTGAGAAAGCCCATTTCTGCGATATATATTCCGAGGGGTCGCAACCGAAGTTCTTTTCCTGATAGAACCGTTCTACTTCGCACTCCCAGTCTATCTGCGACACGATTTCGCGGCAGGCTTTTATCCCGGGCAGGTCGTGTTCGTTTCGTGCTCCGTCCTGATAAAGAAACAGCCGTGACGGGCGTGCTTTCTTTACCTGCTCGAACACTTGCGATAATTGTTGCGGGCGGTTGAAGAACAGTATCAGTACCGGTACATCTACTAAAGCGGGTTTCATATTCATAGTTCTTGTTTTGGAGTCGTACTGAATGAAAGGGCGGCAGGGTAGTGATTGTTCACTTTCTCCTGTTCTTCCTCTGTATATCGGTGCAGGGTCGGGTAGTTGTATCGCAGGAAACCTTCCAGGTTGTCGGGAACGTTCACTGTGAGCGGTCCGAACGGCACCGGTTGCAGGTGGCGGAGGCTTTCTCCGGTCACGTGGTCGGTGGTAGTCATCACGTTGTTGAAATACTTCGTGTTCCATGAATTGAAGCAGCTTTGAACGGCTACCAGCATACGGTAAATTGCTTTCTTCGAGAAAAGAACATCGACTGCTTTATTCAAGAAGCAGGAGAAGGCTCCCCGGTTTGTGGGATGTTCTATCTCGCATTTGCCGAAGTGTTTCCACATCCATATCTCTTTTCCCATGAGGCAACATTTGAGGAAACCGGCTGCGTCGTACTGTAATTTCCGCAACAGCTTGTTGTCGGGTATCCTGTCGAACGGGAATATATCTACAAAAATACCCGGATGCATCGGGACATTCTTGAACATTTCTTCTACAAAGAGGGTATTGTTTTTCTTGACTTTGGCATAGTAATAAGGGCTGTGCGGATCTGTTTCTATCCATGAAAGAAAGTAGGAATCGCCCAGCTCCCGGGGGGCTACTTCGAGAAATCTGTTGTAGTCTTTCCGTGCCATGCCGATATCTATATCGTCGTCCCAAGGCAGTATCGCCCGGTCATAGAGTGCCCCGATTGCAGTACCGCCTATCACAAAATACGGGATGTCGTGTTTCCGACAGATACGAATGGTTTCTCCCAATATGTCGTAAAGCTCGGCATGTAACAAATCAAGTTCTTTTGCTGTATATTTCTTGTCCATTGGAAACGGTTGATGCACGTTATGATACAAATGTAGTGATTAAATTGACAAGTTCCTATAACTTTAAGTTTCCTTGTAGAAATTCCGCCGCCATTTGGCTGCGTCCCGGGATAGGGAGGGTGGCTGCTTGCGGGAAATCCTCAAGCAGACAGTCGGCAGGACTGATGTCCGGATAGAACTTCTTGAGCAGGAACAGGCTGGGCCCGGTGGTGATGCTTCCTGTGAATATGGAAGCGTTCATCAGTAGCTGTATGGAAGAAAGGAAACGAGTCATTTGCTTCTGTTTCAACTCTTTCGTCGTTTGCGTGAAAGCACTGTTGACATATCCTTTCTCGCCGGAATCGCATAGGGTATACCAACGTATGTCCGGGGCGAGCGACTGTACTTGCCGGAAGATGCGGTAATCATCTGTCAGCACGAAGACATCGCGCAAATCGGTTTTCTGTTTGATGAGGCGTATGTAATACTCTGCCGGAAGCAGGTTGGTTTCGGTGATCTTGTCGCCTCCGCGTATCTGGCAACCGATGTATTCTTGCGGGAGTTGCAGGTTGTCTGCCAGGTGTTGGCATTCTCGTCCGGTTACTTCGTTCAACTTCCACGTGATTTCCGTCATTTTCCGGAAAGCATGGAGATAATCCCCGTCTATACCCAGTTCGGGGATGTGGAAGTGTTGGTTGGGCTCGAACTTCAGGTGGCAGTTCAGTAATACCGGTTTTTTATAGGTCAGGAAAGCGAGAGTCTCTCCGGTTATATTCTTGCAGGTTGCTTTCAGTTTCCATTTCATCAGTTTGGTCTTGGGCAATTTCTTGTCCTTCATCAATGCTTTCCACGAAGGCAGGCGGTGGGTGTTGTAGGTGTGGTGAAACGCTTCGTGCACTTCCTCACAGAAGGGGACGAAACAGTCTGTCCAACCTTTCTCCCAACCGAAGTTGGCATCGTCGGAATAGAGCTTGAACTGTATCTTGTGTTGCAGGCAATAGAGCATTGCATGAAGCATATAGGTATATTCGGTGAAGAATCCCGCGTCTATGCCCAAGTGAAAAATCATCGTCTTCCTGAAAGAACTGTTCAGCAGGCGATAGGTGGTTGTAAGGTTATTCGCGCTCATGGTGCTTGGGGTTTGGGTTGAGCTTTTTGAAATAACAGTCGTGGTTGAGATCTTTTCTCCAGCCTTGCCAGATACCTCTGGCGAGTGCTTTCAGTTTCTCCCATTTGTTTTCTTCCATAAAAAGGATATAGAAAGGACGCTCCCAAATGAGCTTCCAAAGCAGTTCGGGACGTTTGAACTCGGCGTATTGCTTGTTGAGGTACAAGAAGTTACGGGCTATGTAGTAGGTACGCACCGGGGAGTAGTTGAGTGACATCGGGTGCCAGATGAGTATTTGTTTCCGGAGCGGATGTCCCAGTTCATGTTTCAGGTTGGCGGCAGGTACGAGCATGACTTTTCCGGTATGGCGGCGGATGCGCAGGAAATATTCCGTATCAATGGCGTCCATGACAAATTTGTCAAGATACAGACCGACTTTTTGTATCGTTCTCAACGGAAAAATACTTCCGGAGATAATCATCCCCTGTGCTTCTTTGAGCGGCGCATTGCTGTCTGTGCCAGAAGCATTGATGAGAGGAATATAAGCAAAATGGGAACTGTCTTTGTCATTGTTGATAATACGGATATAGTCTTTGAATGTGGAAGCGGTAAAAGCGCTGTCCTGATCCATTGTCAGCAGGTAAGTATATCCGTTGTCGAGGGCGAACATCGCTGCGGCATTGAGTGCTTTGCCGATACCGGTGTTTTCCCCTTGGCGTAACCTGACTATTTTGTGGGAGATAGATTCCGGAAATTGATAGTTACTGCCTCCGGGGGTATTGTCCCAGACAAACAATCCGTCCACATCTTCTGCATAAGTAAGAAGGTTGTCGGTGATGTGTGCGGGTGGATAATAGAGTGTGACGAGAGCGAGTAGTTTCATGCGCTTTTCTTTTTGATAAAATAGTGTATGGTTTCCTTGAAAGTTACCGAACGGCTCGCCCACATGGCTGCCGCATAAAGTGCCATTGCCAGTAGTATCTTGCTTGCCAGGCGAACATAGATGTTTTCGATAGGGCGGGCGGTGTAGTAGGTAACTGCCATGACGGAGGCTGCTATGATGGCGTAGGGAAGAATATCGGCCAGTGCATGGCGTAGTTTCAACCCGATTTCAAGCTGCACGAAGTGATGCCACCTCAGTAGCCATAGTATATTGGTCGAGACATACATGGCAAGCATGGCATATATTCCGTAAGAATGTACCAGAAGAACGCCTGTGAGCAGGATCATGCCGAGGATTATGATGTTCCACATAAAGATGCGTGACTTTCCTTTGCTGATGATAAGTTGCTGGTAAAGGTTGGCAATGGGGACAAAAGCTCCGCTGATACATAATATCTGCATGATAGATACGCTGGAGTACCATTTGTCGGTAATGGAGATAACGATTAATTCTTCTGCAATGATTCCCAGTCCCAGCATGGCGGGAAATGAGATGAAGGCGGTGAAACGCAACATCTTGCGGAATACCCGTTGCTGTCGGTCGGTATCTTCCGATATTTTCGCAAGTACCGGTTGTGCCACTCCGTTTATCATGCCCAGTATGAATTGTTGTCCCATGCCGCACCATTTGTTGGACTGGTTGTAATAGCCCACTTCTATCTTGGAGTAGTACTTACCCAATATGACGGAGAAGAGATTGTTGTTGATGTGATTGAATATGTTGGTAATTAACAGTTTACCACTGAATCCGAACATTTCTTTTATGGGCGCGAGGCTGAATTGAAGCGTAGGCCGCCAACGGGTGAAATGCCAGTAACAGGCAGTGTTGACAGCTACGTAGACAATGCTTTGCGTGGCATATCCCCAGTAGGAAAAGCCGAGATAAGCCAGCGTGACCCCCGCAATGCCGGATACGGTCAGTCCGATCACCGAGGACATGGCCTGCTGCTTGACCATTAGATTCCGTTTTAGATAAGCACTGTGTGAGATTCCCAGACTGGCGATGAAAAAGCCTGTAAAAGAATAACGTGCCAACGGCGTCAGTTCGGGAACCTTGTAGAAATAGGCTATGAGTGGCGCGCACAAGAACAACACCAGATACAGGCACAGGCTGGTTATGATATTAAACCAGAATACAGCATTGTAATCTTTGTGTGTCACCTCTTTCTTGTTGACAAGAGCGGCCGTGAAGCCGCTCTCCTGTATCGAGCCGGCTATGAGGGAGAAAATCGCTAACATCCCCACCATTCCATAATCCGACGGGGTGAGCAACCGGGCGATAAATATTCCGAAAACGAGATTCAGCAACTGTTGTATACCGTTGCTGAACCCTCCCCAGAATAATCCTTTGGCTGTTTTGTCCTTTAGTGATTGTTCCTCGCTCATTTCATTATTTCACTTCACTACCCGGCTTCACTTCCCGTTCCGGCATAATGACTGCCAGGCTGCCGTCGTTGTTCTCGGCACTCAGAATCATGCCTTCGCTGACGATACCTTTCAGTTTGCGGGGGGCAAGGTTGGCGATGAAACAAACTTGTTTGCCTACCAATTCTTCAGGTTTGTAATGCTTGGCAATGCCCGACACGATCGTACGCGTTTCCAGACCGTCGTCAATCTTGAATTGCAGCAACTTGTCTGCCTTCGGTACTTTCTGGCATTCGAGGATCGTTCCTACGCGGATATCCAACTTTGTGAAGTCGTCAAATTCGATGTTTGCCCGAATCGGATTCGCCTTATAACTGGCTTCTTCGTTTGCTTTCTTCGTGTCAAGCAACTTCTGTACCTGTGCTTCTATTGTGGCATCTTCGATCTTTTCGAACAGCAGTTCCGGCTTGTTTAACTGGTGACCGACGGGGAGCAGGTTGTCTTTTCCCAGTTCGGACCATTCGAAGGTGTCCATGTTCAACATCTTGCGGAGTTTTTCCGAGCTGAACGGCAGGAACGGGTCAAAAGCGATCGCCAGATTGGCAACCAGTTGCAGGGAGATGTTCAGGATTGTTCCCACACGTTCCATGTCAGTTTTCGCCAGTTTCCACGGTTCGGTGTCAGCCAGGTATTTGTTTCCGATACGTGCCAGGTTCATGGCTTCTTTCTGTGCGTCGCGGAATTTGAATACGTCGAGCAGCTTTTCTACTTCGGCTTTTACGTCTGCAAATTCTTTCAGCGTTTCTTTGTCGTAGTCGGTCAGCTCACCTTGTGCGGGTACGCATCCGTCGAAGTATTTCTGAGTCAGCACCATTGCACGGTTCACAAAGTTGCCGTATACGGCTACCAGTTCGTTGTTATTACGGGCCTGAAAGTCTTTCCAGGTGAAGTCGTTGTCTTTTGTTTCCGGTGCATTGGCAGTCAGCACATAGCGGAGTACGTCCTGTTTACCGGGGAAATCGGCCAGATATTCGTGCAACCATACAGCCCAGTTGCGGGAAGTGGAGATTTTGTCTCCTTCGAGGTTCAGGAATTCGTTGCTGGGCACGTTGTCCGGCAGGATATAGCTGCCTTCTGCTTTCAGCATGGCAGGGAATACGATGCAGTGGAACACGATATTGTCTTTTCCGATAAAATGGATCAAACGGGTTTCGGGATCTTTCCACCATGTCTCCCAGCTGTCCGGAAGAAGTTCTTTCGTGTTGGAGATGTAGCCGATAGGCGCGTCGAACCAAACGTAGAGCACTTTTCCTTCTGCGCCTTCCACGGGAACAGGGATACCCCAGTCGAGGTCACGGCTTACGGCGCGTGGTTGCAACCCCATGTCGAGCCAGCTTTTGCATTGTCCGTACACGTTCGGGCGCCATTCTTTATGGTCTTCCAGAATCCATTTGCGCAGCCAGCCTTCGTGCTTGTCGAGGGGGAGATACCAGTGTTTGGTTTCTTTCATCACCGGTTTGCTGCCGCTAATGGCGCTTTTCGGGTTGATAAGGTCTGTCGGTGAGAGTGAAGTACCGCACTTTTCGCATTGGTCGCCATAGGCACCTTCCGAGTGGCAGTGAGGACATTCGCCGGTGATATAACGGTCGGCAAGGAATGTTTTTGCTTCCTCGTCGTAATATTGTTCGGATGTTTTTTCGATAAACTCGCCCTTGTTGTATAATGTTTTGAAGAAATCCGAAGCCAGTTGGTGGTGCGTCGGTGAAGTGGTACGGCTATACACATCGAAGGAGATGCCGAATTCTTCGAATGATTTCTTTATCAGCGTATGGTAACGGTCTACCACATCCTGCGGAGTGATTCCTTCTTTTTTGGCGCGGATCGTGATAGGCACTCCGTGTTCGTCCGAACCGCCGATAAATAATACATCTTCTTTCTTTAACCGCAGATAGCGCACATAGATATCTGCCGGTACGTATACACCGGCCAAATGACCGATGTGGACAGGTCCGTTCGCATACGGCAGGGCCGATGTGACGGTGGTTCTTTTGAATTTCTTTTCCATTATATAGCGTGATTTTATTGTTTTCTGCTTTGCAATGTGCAAAGATAATGACTTTTCACCATGGATTACATGGATTAACACAGATTATTTCACTTAAAATACTTTTTCATCCTGACGAAAACTTACATCATCATATGCCTGCGTATAGAGAACTTCACTATTGCCATTGCATTGATCGCCGCAAACGGTATATCCATTGGTTCATGGTGGGTGTTGTAGCTCACCAGTTTGATGCATCCTTCCTTTTCGGACCGGTTGGCATACTTCACCGCCAGATACTCGTCTCCGTCGATCATGAACGAAACCAGGTATATTTCCCCGTAAATAACGTTCTCGAAGCTGTTTATCTCCTTATATCCGATGATGTCTCCCGATTTCAGTATGGGGTACATACTGTCCCCGTTGACGTAGACCGCCCCGTCGCAGGCGGATATGTTCGGAATCCGTATTTTCCCCAAGGCATACTGGTGCTTGTTGGTGAACAGCGTCTTCAGGTTTGCCGCCGCCGTGATGTCGTATAGTGTCACGCTGCGGTCGTCAACCGGTTCGGCTGTTTTGGGATTGTGAATTATCTGCACCTCCCCTTGTGCCAGTTCGCTTTCGCAAAATCTCGACTGGTGTTTCGGGTTGCCTTTTCCCAACAATAGCCAGTTGTAGTCTACCGTATTTCCTAATTTGTCGAGCAGCAGGCGGAAATCTATACTGTTCCGTGCAGCCCAGTTGGTGACTGTCGCTCTTGAAACTCCCAGGAATTCAGCCAGTTCGCTGTCCCTCTTCAGGTTTAATGCCTGCTTGGCACGTTTGATGATGCCGGGTACATCCAGATTTGTATCCATTTTGTTAGCATTTAATTTTGATGTAAAAAATCATAAACGTATTAGTTGCTCATTAATAATCCGTTATCTGTTTTTTAAGAATTAATTTCTAAAACCGTATGTTTTCTTAATGAAAACTTGTTTATCTTTGTAGCGGTGAAATTACAAATATGTTTCAAAAATATAAATTAAAAACAGAATAGCCATGAAAAACGTAGAAAAGTTTCCGAAAGGTTGCAGAAAAGTTCGTCCCCCGGCCTTGCATCCCCTTTGTATCACTGCTCCGGTAGCTATATATATACACTGTGATGAATATATAGATTCACCATGGTAAGCATATATGTCCACCATGTCGGACATACATCTCCGGCAAATAAACAACTTTTTTCTCAGAATTTAAATCAAAATTATCATTATGAAAACAACATTATCTTTATCGACAAAACAATCTACATCCAGCAGTATTTGCAAGAGTTGTAAACGTGAGCTTCCGTTGGAGTCCTTCTATATGAACAAAAAAACGCAGTCTCCGGATAAATATTGCAAGGAGTGTCGCAAATCTCTGAGCCGAAGGCAATACGGCAGTGGTAAGAAACTTCCCCATTGCTCTTTGTCCGGTGGACGAGTTTCCTATCCGGTCTCATAACACAGACTGAGGACCGGGAAACACGTCTCCGGCTTATTCTGCACGCCCTTCAGGTAGTGAGGCTTAGCATGGAACGCAAAAAGGCGGGAATGCAGGAAGAAGCCTTGCTGTAAAAGCGGGTTTTTTATATTGAGTATTTATCAAAAAACAGAATTATTATGGCAAGAATAAAGAAAAAGGGATTGGATTATTTCCCGCTGAATACGGATTTTATTCACGACCGTGCCGTCCGCCGCCTGATGAAGCGTGAGGGTGACTCCGCGCTTGGCATTCTGGTGGAAATCCTGTCGTATATCTATGCGGGCGAGGGGTATTATGTCCGTGCGGACCGTTTGTTTTACGAAGACCTCTCGGCGGGTCTGTACGAGAAGAGCGCTGATGACGTGGAACGTATCGTCCGTCTGGCGGTGGAATACGGACTGTTCGACGCGGTTCTTTTTGAGCGTAGCTGCATCCTGACTTCCGTCGAAATACAACGGCAGTATCTTTTCAGTACCCGTCGCCGCAGCATTTCACATCTGGAAGCCGGGTATTGCCTGCTTGCAGATGATGAACCGGCTGATAATAAGGTTGATATGAAAGAACAGCCGGCCTTCGGGAGTGAGGAAACGGAGGGCGGTAAAAGCGTTAGCGTGGGTGATAATGTTACATTTATTCCCGAAAATGTAACATCAGGTACACATAGCATAGCACAGAATAGCACATCAGAGCATAGCGTAGCACAACAAAGCAAAGCACAACCCCACTTCAATTCTCCCCTGAAAACGGCAGGGGAGAAGGCGGAAAGGAAGAAGATAGGAGCGGAGGAGATTTCTTCCGGAAGTTCCTGCGGGCGGGATGTTTCCGGTTCGGGGAAACGGAAAAAGTGGACGCAGGAGACTGTCGATGCCCTTCTTCCGCCGTCTGACGGGACATCGCGTAACTATGCGGGGCTGCTCGATAATCTCCGTAGCTACGGTATCCCGCCTTCAGAACAGTATGCGATTATCCTTAAAAGTAATTTCGGGGCTATCGGCGGTGCGATCTGGCGTGGGATTGCCACGTTGCGTGGCAGTGGAGGCAAGATAAAACTTCCCGGACGTTATCTTTTAAGTGTTGTAAGCAGGAAGGAAGAAGCTGCTGTTTCTTGATTTTCGGTCACTTATGCCGGTTAAGAATTTAGTTAAGACACATATTGAAAATCACTTGTATATGAAATGTAACTATTGTATCTTTGTGTTGTCGATAAGCTTACAGACAAGACTAAACTAAATTTATTAACACAAAAACAAATTTGATTATGCCAGTATTGTATGGTCCATTTCAGTCCGTTCTGAAAGACAAAAACGGAGAACAATTATTCTATCCCCGTGTGTTGCGCACAGGTAATGTAAGTACTTCACAGATCTCTAAAGAGATAGCGGCTTATTCCTCCCTTTCCCCGGGTGATGTGAAGAACACGCTGGACAACCTGGTGACGGTAGTCAGCCAGCATCTTCAATCCTCGGAGAGTGTGACGCTTGACGGTTTCGGAACTTTCCGTCTGGTGATGAAGTCGAACGGTAAAGGTGTGAAAACTGTGGACGACGTGTCTGCCGCCCAAGCTTCACTGACAGTTCGCTTTCTTCCCTGTTCCACCCGTCATTTGGATGGCACTATGGCCACCCGTTCGCTAGTGACAGGCGCCCGGTGTGTCCGTTTCGACCGTATCGATACCTCTGCTTCTGGTGAAGGAGAGGGTGGCAAGCCCGAAGGCGGCGGTTCCGGCGGTGGGGTGACACCGGATCCGTCAGTGTGATTCTCCGGCACAACACAGATTCAAACGACTAAACTAAACGAAGTATTCTGCTGAACGGCAGGTGCTTAACTGAACTATTAATTATTCACTAATTATGCGAACTTTCAATTTGTTCGTGGTGCATTGCAGCGCCACGAGGGAGGATTGTACACTCTCCCCTGAAGCTTTGGACGTGATGCATCGGCGTCGCGGATTCAACGGAACAGGCTACCACTACTACATCCGCAAGGACGGAACGTTGTACCTCACCCGCTCGCTCGAACGTATCGGGGCGCACGCAAAAGGCTTCAATGCCCATTCGATAGGTATCTGCTATGAAGGTGGTCTGGACTGCCGGGGACACCCGGCAGATACCCGGACTCCGGCGCAGCGGGCTACGCTCCGGCAACTTGTGGCCGATTTGGAGCTGCGTTTCCCTGGCTGCCGGGTATGCGGGCATCGCGATCTTTCACCGGACTTGAACGGGAACGGTGAGATAGAGCCGGAAGAGTGGATTAAACAGTGCCCGTGCTTCGATGCGTCCAGGGAATTCGGGGAATCTGCAATCGGGGCGGTGAGCACGGAAGAACACAGAGTAACACAACTATTTAAAGACACGGAAAGGAGGTAAATTATGGCAATGAAGAAATCAGTCTGGGATATGATCCTGAAGGTGGTTATCGCAGTGGCTTCGGCTTTAGCAGGCGTTTTGGGCGCTAATGCGATGAATCTGTAATATTTTCTAAATTTGCAAAGGAGTCCCTCCCGGGAAGGACTCCTTTTTTGTGACAAACTAAAGCAGATTTTTCCTCTCTACGGTTATCCGAATGACAGATGCACTATACAATTATATTATAATGATTGTATCACTTATAAAATTTAAAACCAATATTACTATTTACTATAAAAACTAGACGTTATGAGAAAATTATTCTTATTATTTTTTATTTGTTTGTGTGTATTTCCAGAGGTGCTCGCACAACATACTCCTTCAATATATGGCATGGCTAGTAAAATTAATGACTTTTATCCTGTTTCCGTTGAGGCAGCTGCCTTATTTAAGAAGGTTCCGGAAGAAGTGGACTATTGTCGAGGAAAAGTCACTGTTCGTATTCCATTATATGAGATTAAGACTCCATCGTTTACTCTTCCTATAACCTTGTCCTATACTACAGGAGGAATTAAGGTAGGAGAATTGAACGGTGCCGTAGCTCTAGGATGGCGGTTGGAAGCCGAACCTATAATAACCCGTGAGATACGCGGACTACCGGATGAACTGTCTTTCTTGCGCGATAGTACCTATATGAAAACAAATAATGCTCTTTTCTACTCACAGGTAGGGCAAGGTATAAAGGACTTGCAATGTGATATATTTCACTATAGAACTCTTTCTTCTTCCGGTAAATTTATTCTGAACATGACCGATAAACTCGCTTTTCACCCCAATGTGTTGACAGAAGATCCTGTACAGTTGACTGTTCCCGGAGGATGTGCTACAGAGTATTTCCAGAATAGTATAAACTTGGTTGATAACTATGGAACTCGCTATGTTTTCGGGGAATCTTCCTATGCCCGTGAATCAACAACTCATTCAGATGGAATATCCTACAATACATCATGGAAGGTTTCTTCTATTGAATCGGTCGATGGTGAGAGGATGAGTTTTTCGTACAACACTGCTCTTCCTCAGGAATATCATCCGGGAAATTATGACTATTATGCAGTTGAACATACCATAGTTCCTAATATCTCTCCGCTTGTACCTCCTTCCGGTTATTGGAAAGGTGTCAATGGTATTGAGCAATATTATACTCCAGGTCAGAATGGCGATAGCGATAAAACTTGGGGGGATCCCCAGCCTTATCCGGTTGGAGATTCTTATGTAACTATCCGTTATCTGGAGAATATAACTTTTTTGAATGGGAGTGTAAGTTTCAATTATTCAAATCGTACGAAGACATTGGAGAGTATCTGTGTTTACAATAATTCAGGCACATTAATTCGTGAAATTAATATAGAAACGACTCTTCGTGAATATAACCGCGTGCTTCTTGACCGTATTCGGATTAAAGGAATTTCCGGTTCGGATAGTCAAGTGTATGAATTTAATTACAGGCTCCCTGCTTTGGACTATTCTCCATACACTAAAGGAGTGGATTATTGGGGATATTACAATGGGCAAGATGGAAATACCGATTTGATTCCCAATCAGCGCGTACCGCTGTATAATACCGGAGTTATTGTTGATTCTGTTACGATTGGAGGTGCCTATAACCGGTTACCTTCGTTGGCAAATACATTGGCTTATTCATTGGAGAAAATCACATATCCTACGGGAGGAAATACAGTGTTTTATTACAGTCAGAATACGATACTTAATGATGCACGGATGTCTGAACCTGCTGGAGGAGCCCGTATTGATGAAATTGTAGAGAATAGTGGGTCGGGTGAGAATATAGTGAGAAAATTCAAATACCACCTCTCGAATAGTTCTTCAATCGATGCAGGTAGCCTACGCTATCCCATGACCGGTTGGGCTTTTAGAAAAAAAATGCAGAAACTCTATCTGTTCGATGGGCAAAGTTTTAGAAATGATTACACTCTTTATCTGGGACAAAATATTTTCACTAATGATAATGACGTATATTATGACGATGTGGAGGAGTATTGTGGTGACGTGCTTACGAAACATGTTTACCCTTATGCTGCTAATCATTTCTCATGGGAATACCTTCAAAATGAAAACAATGCTCTATATTACAGTTCTGCTGTCAACCAAGGGGATAATATAACAGGTTACGGCACTCATCATTTCGGAAATCAAAATGCAAATAGCGAACGGTTGGATTCTCACTCCTCTAAAATGGTTTCCCTTGATGATCTGGAAAGAAAAGTAATCATTCAAAATTACGGGGGAGGAACTAACATGGAAGAGAGGTATCGCAGTTCATATGAAATCAAAACTTACTTTTTGAATTTAACTTCTCCACGGGTGTCTTACTCTCTACAAATTGACTCTTTGCCAGGGGGAAAACAACAGGAGCAAACTAGTTATGTATATGGCAATAATACGACATCCGGACAGAAATACAACCAACTTTATAAGATAATCCGGACGGCTCCTGGAGGAGATACCTATAAAACCGAATATAGTTATCCTTTTGATAAGGCAGAGACACCTTATGACATAATGGTAGCTAAGAATGCTGTATCTTTTCCGGTAGAAGAACGTAGATATAGGAACGATGAGTTAAAAAAGACGATACGTTATGTTTATCGTGCGGATGAAAATACACAGAGTGGGTTCAGTCTGGCAAAAATAATGGAAAGCAGCAACGATGCCAATACGGAATTCCGTGATACGGAAACGTATGACGTTTATCTTTCTTGTGGACGTCCGTTGCAGGTGACACGCCAAGATGGTACAGTTGTCTGTTTTATCTGGGGATACGGAGGACAGTATGTGCTAGCGATTATTGAAAATCTGGACATCATGCAGATAAGTGAGAAAACCGGTCTTGAACCGGAAAATGTAGTGAAGGGTAACATTTCACCTGAGGCTGTACATTCTGCTCTGAAATCTCTTCGGGGTACTTGTCCTCAAGCAAAAATTACGCTCTACAATCATACTCCACTTGTGGGGACAACGGAAGTGAATCATCCGAATGGCAGTGGTAATTTCAATGTCTATGACTCCTTGGGACGCTTGACAAAAGTACTCGATACAGATCATAACATTGTCAAAACCTATGACTATCATGTGGTAAACCCAATTTCTAATAATTAAAAACATAGATGATTATGAAAAAACTATATTGTATTATTTTATTTTTGACGCTCACTCTATGGGCTCATTCACAGATACCAACAAATAATTATATCCTTACACGTACTATGTGTGACTCCTTAGGTGTTGCCACTATTGACCAAATTCAATATTATGACGGCCTGGGACGGCCTTATCTGGCTGTATTGAAAGGTGCCGCCGGTGGTAACCGTCATCTGGCATCCTTGCAGGAATACGACACACAAGGACGTAACAAATGCATCTGGTTGCCTGTATGTATTGAACAGGAATATAATAACTCGTATGATCTGAAGAAGAAACTTCTGGAAACTTATCAGGATTCTTTGGCTTATACAAGCTATGATTACCATACTTTGCCTTTGGATCGTGTTACTTGGGAATCCGGTCCGGGCAAGGCTTGGGTTGGCAAAGGGATAAAAAATGATTATTTCTTTAATATAGCTTCTCCTGATTCTGTTCTTTCCTGTAAGAAATATTCGGTAACAGACGGTGGTGGTAGACTTTTATATGACGGATATTACAAAGCAAACTCTCTCTCTGTGGTTTGTAATACAGATGAAGACGGATACCGGAGCTATACATTTAAAGATAGTGAGGGGCGTGTTTTACTTGTTCGTTCGTGCGACGGCAATGTTTTTTCTGATACTTATTTTGTTTACGATAGCTTTGGGCGTTTGTGCTATGTTCTCCCTCCATCGTATCAGGAGAATGAAGACTTGGATTTGTGGGCATATCAATATTCTTATGATGGGTTAGGACGTTGCATAAAGAAGAAATATCCGGGCTGTGATGAGGTCTCCTATGTATATGATAATGCAGACCGTATCATCTGTAGTGAAGATGGCGTCCAGCATTCCCGTTCGCATTATACGGCTTATGCTTATGACGTATTCGGACGTCTTACGAGTACGACCGAAATGACTCGTGGTTCCAACGGTGGACGAGACTTGGTAAACTCCTGTCTTCGGAAATATTATGATAACTACGATTTTCTGTATACTCCCGAATTGTCTGTCATTAAAGATTCGCTCGATTACTGCGAACTCCCCGGTTTCGGGATCCGCTATGTAAACACGGAAACCCCTTCAGCTTCTTCCTGTGGGTTGCTTACCGGTACCTCGGTAGACGTAGATCTTCCCGGAGAATCTTTTAGACGTCTATATGCGGTTTTTTATTATGATCGTTATGGAAATGTAATCCAGAAATGTTCTACGAACCTCCTTGGGGGATTTGAACGTGATTTTTATTCGTATACCTTTACGGGCAAAGTAGCTTCTCGTCGTCATGTACATACAGTTCCTGGCAAAGCCAACTGTATATATGCGGAGACTTATAGTTATGATTCCCTTGACCGGTTGGTTCGTGTTACGCATCAACAGGACAATGCGCCTGCCATAACTCTTTTTGAAAATGTATACGATTCTTTGGGACGTCTTTCGGCCTGTGTTTACCATGGTGTTTCTTCTGCTCCCGTTACCTATTCTTATAATATCCGTGGCTGGCTTACCGGTATTCGTCATCCATTGTTCAGCCAAATGCTTTATTATACGGACGGTCCGGGAAGGGCTTGCTACAACGGCAATATCAGTAGTATGAGTTGGAAAAGCGGTAATGAAGCAGTGGAACGTGGCTATAAATTCATGTACGACGGTCTTTCCCGTCTTTCAGATGCTTTATATGGTGAAGGGCCGAAGCTTTCTGTAAATATTAACCGTTTTAATGAGCAGGTGACGGGCTATGATAAAATGGGTAATATCTTGGGTCTGAAGCGCTACGGGCAGACTTCAGCGACGGGTTATGATGTGATTGATGATCTTTCTTTGAGTTATGCCGGTAACCGGTTAAAGAAGGTGGCAGACCGTTCAGGCACTTCTACCTTCAATAACGGCTTCGAGTTCAAGGACGGTATTGACTTGTCCACAGAGTATGAATATGATGAAAACGGCAACCTGACTAAAGATTTAAACAAAAATATAACTGCTATTCAGTATAATTGTTTAAATTTGCCTAGTCGTGTAATGTTTGCGAATGGTAACAGTATATCTTATCTTTATGATGCTGCGGGTAGGAAACTCCGTACCGTGCACTTTCTGGAAGGAGACAGTGTTACAACGGATTACTGCGGTAATGTGGTCTATGAAAATGGAGTACCTCAGATTCTATTGACAGAAGTCGGCTATGTGTCCCTTACTGACGGTAAGTATCATTATTATTTGAAAGATCATCAGGGTAATAATCGTGTGGTTGTTGCTGAGGAGGGAACGGTTGAGGAAGTGAACGATTATTATGCTTTCGGCGGATTGATGCAACAAGTTCCCGGCAGAGCGTCCAGCCTTATAAGTATAATGGCAAGGAGTTGGATCGTAAAGGTGGGTTGGACTGGTATGATTATGGAGCGAGGATGTATGATGCGGTGTTGGGAAGATGGCATGCGGTGGATCCGATGAGTGAGAAGTATTATGGTGTGAGTCCATATTTATACTGTGCAAATAATCCTATTCTCTTGGTTGACCCTAACGGTATGTGGCCTACTTGGAGAGGAATCAGGAATGGTTTAAACAATGCTTTAAATACCACTCTAAGTTTTACTAATGGAGCAGTACGTGCTGTAACGGATAATATACTGTTAGGAAGTACTTCTTTACGTGAAACGGGAATATATAGCAGTGCAGGTGCTTATAACGTAGGTCAGGATGTTGGTGATGTGATTAGCCTTTTTATAGGTGGTGCAGAAGTAATAAGAGGTTCCGGGGAAGTTGCCGCCGGTTTATTGGGAAGTCCGGAAACTGGCGGAGTGTCCTTGGCTGTTTCAACAAAAGGAGTGGTGGATGTTACTCACGGATCACTTATGGCTACGAGCGGGGCTATGAAGTTATTCTCTAGAAAAGGGAGGGTTAATGAAAATAGTAGCAATGGATATTCTAAATCAAGCGGAAAGAATGAGAAGCATTCTAGTCTAAAGGCAAAAGAGTCTGCGAGGCAGAAATATCAGGATATTAAATCTCAATATGATAAATTGAATTTAAAACAGAATAAGACTCCAGAAGACAAGAAATCATTAAAAAAGCTCGAGAATCAAGTTAAACATTGGAAAAAGAAACAGGATTTTACAGGTGAAAATCATAGTATGAATGCAAAAGGGAATTGGTAATGAAAAAGTTTACATTTATTGCAGAGTATAAAAAAGGTACTTATATTAGCCAATATGAATCTTCTAATTTAATGGAAGCGCTCGTTATTTGGGCTGATAATTTGGATATACAATTTTTCACGGAAAAAGTGAAAGCTAAGATCCAAGAAAAAGTTAGAGATAATTTTTATTCTCCGGTATCTATAGAAAAGGTAGATAATGTTTGGTGTTCTAGTTATGTTATATTTCGGTCTCTTCTGCTGCTTAATATTGTAGAAACAGTTTAGGCTGGGATTGTTCATATGTATTATTGTCCAGACATAGATTGTTTTTTAATTAATCGGTGTATGGATATTATTTCCCTTCTGTATAAGGGTTCTTTTTGTTATAATAATGAGAATTTGTGATAAGATGATAGCTTCACGTAGATAAATCAATGCTGACTATAAACGTTGTTTTGCTCATCAATATCAAACTGAAACATTGACTAAAGATTTATAGTTTGAATTAGTCTATGATTCTGTTCGTATTTCTCAAAAAATAAATATGGAGATAGAAGTTTTGAATAAGAAGAATAACTATTATGAACTTTATCATGTGTATGAGGATAAAGCCTTAGGAGATAAGGTTGTGAAATTTATAGGCTTGTTTTCTTCTACACAAAATGCCTGGAAAGCTATTAAAGCATTAAGGCATCAACCTGGTTTTTGCCTGCATTCTCAAAAATGTTTTAAACTTTCTAATATTGTATCTATTGGTAATTATGAATGGAAAGAAGGTTTTTGTACAGTTGAAGAAGCTTTCGAATATCAAAAAAGAATATTTAGAGATGATGAGTGATATATTTTTTTATAGGTTAGATCATCGACATGTTTATCATGGATATGAAGAATCGATGCATATAGGAACTTTTTTATTTCGTGAAGATGTTGAGAAGGTGATAGATGAATTGATAGTACAGCCAGGTTTTAAATCTTATCCTCGTTCTTGTTTTGTAGTTTGTAAAATTATTGTTGATGATTACAGATGGAAAAAAGGTTTTATTCACACAGAAAAGGGTGATTTTGAAATAGAATAAAGACTTATTTTATAATGATTATCCTAACATAAATTGATACTTGAATAACCTTCCTACCCTAGCATAAAGTATAAGGCTTATGTTAGGGTATTTTTTTATTATATGGATGGGGTATAGGTGTACCTAATCCGAACAACAATCTCTTTGCTTTATACCGGTAACCGACTGAAGAGAGTGACTGACACAGCCTTAGCTTTTAATAATGGTTTTGAGTTTACAGACGGTGTCCATGAAGCAATAGAGTGGGAATATGATGAAAACGGCAACCTGACTAAAGATTTAAACAAAAATATAACTGCTATTCAGTATAATTGTTTAAATTTGCCTAGTCGTGTAATGTTTGCGAATGGTAACAGTATATCTTATCTTTATGATGCTGCGGGTAGGAAACTCCGTACCGTGCACTTTCTGGAAGGAGACAGTGTTACAACGGATTACTGCGGTAATGTGGTCTATGAAAATGGAGTACCTCAGATTCTATTGACAGAAGTCGGCTATGTGTCCCTTACTGACGGTAAGTATCATTATTATTTGAAAGATCATCAGGGTAATAATCGTGTGGTTGTTGCTGAGGAGGGAACGGTTGAGGAAGTGAACGATTATTATGCTTTCGGCGGATTGATGCAACAAGTTCCCGGCAGAGCGTCCAGCCTTATAAGTATAATGGCAAGGAGTTGGATCGTAAAGGTGGGTTGGACTGGTATGATTATGGAGCGAGACATTATGATTCGGTGTTAGGAAGGTGGAATGGAGTGGATCCGTCCTGTGAGAAACATTACAGTTGGAGTCCTTATGTTTATTGTAAGAATAATCCGGTATTAAGGATAGATCCGGATGGGAAGGATGATTATGTGATAAATTATCATGGGCAACTTCAATTGATGAGGAGGACGAATAGAATTGTTGATGTTTTATATGCTAGCGGAACAAGCGGGACAGTGTCGAAAATAAATCCTGAATGGAAGAATATCAAGGTATTTGACAAGTCTATTTTACCTGCATTGGAAACAAATTTAGGCAATAATACCAGTGGTGCTGATTACTTTGCAGAAACATCTAGCGCGTATGATGCGGCTAATATCGCAACATTTGGTATTGAGAATACCGGAGTTGAGTGGAAATATACTGCCGGATACAGGGATGGAGAGAAGAAATATATCATAGGAAACAGTAGCCGTGATTATAGTGTTTCTACATTGGAAGGTATAAATAATAATCCATTTGAAGGCTTTCAGCCAATCGTGGATATTCATTCTCATCCCAGCACTCAAGGCGCATCCGAGCATGATATGCTGAATGCAAAAGGCAAGAATGGAGTATCTTTTGGAGTTTATTTTAAGGATAATAAAACCCTTTATGAATATAATTCCGTAAGAAGTAACCTGAACTCTATAAAAATGAACTCCATGCTGGATTTAATGAGATATACATTTAGAAAATATAATGAAAACGATGAGGAGGAGTAATTGCATTCTGTTTATAAAGATGATGATCCTTTCGACCCTGGCATTTTCATGCCGGGGTTTGAATGATCGTAAGGTGGATCCCGTAGTCATTGCCCATGCCAAAGCGGTGATAGATTCGAATTTTTTGCACAGCCCCTATCTGCAGGTTGCACAGTATGAATTCAATACAGCTTGGCTGTATATTATTGCGCCTAAACATTCTTTTTGGTTTTGGACGGAGAAAGGAGGTCCCGATAATGCTTATGAACTCCCAACCGACTTTCTTGAATATAAAGGGAAATTTATATTCTTTTATCTTAAGAATAAAAAGCGGTTGAGCGAGGAATTCCTTGATAAAACAATGAGGCAAAAAAAAGGGGAAAATTATATAGAATTGGACACGCACACACATATGGATACTTGTGGTATATGGGTGTATTTTAAAGATAAATATTCGGATAGATCTGCATATGTACATTGCGGCGATCGTCAGCCCTTTTCTGCATACCCTGAATTGCGTTACTTCTTATGTAATGAACAGGATTCATCCGTTTATTATTCTCATATTATTGATATGCGAATGTGGAAGCCATATATATATGGAACGGAAACCAAAAACGGAAAATTTTTGAATCCCAATCAAATAGAATTTAGCGTGAAAATATGTAACCGTACAGATTCTGCACTTTATATAAGTACGCGACCGGAAGAGTATGGTCATTTTGTTTTTAAAGATGGTGAAAACTCTTTAACTTTCCATGTAAGCGATGCGGAAGGTGCTGCTGAAGTATCTCCCGGAATGTATGAAATAACTCCCCATACCGACATTGTCTTAGACTTATCCACAGAAAAGAATCCTATTGTATTTAAGAATGTTCCTCGGAAGAAATATCCGGAGAAAATACATCAAATGGTTTATGATTCCGTATATTACCTTCCGACGCATACTGTACCCCAAAGCGAGAAAAGGTATATTTGGAATAAGAAATTTAAGGTTTACCCTCTTTATCTTAATTCTTATTATTACCGTATAGATAGTGTGGAACATACTGTTTTTTGGGATGGAGAAATAGACGAAATTATCGGAAGAAAGTTTAAAAGGTGAAGTACCCTTCCGGTTCCTATGTTGTCCGCAGGGGTTTATAAGCAAATATTAAAGTCGGCACAGGAGTATTATGTGCACAGCAACGTCTGTTCGCGTTTCGCGTATGAGGCTTCCCACCGTAATTTGCTGTTAAAAGAGTTTGGTGTTTGTGCCTCCTCCGGGTTACCAGGATCATCCGGATCTGGATCTTTATGCTTACATATATCGTTATGACTATCTGGATCGTCTTGTTTATAAGAAGCTTCCCGGTTGCTCCCCTTCTTACCTGGTTTATGATGCGGTACACCGTTTGTTTTTTTCTCAGGATGGCTGTCAGCGTAATGATTCTCTTTGGTCATTCTTTGTTTATGATGTCTATGGGCGTGTCGTTGTGGAGGGCGAATGTGGCAACAGCGATAAACATGTTCGGACTGCCGGTGAGACAGTTGTTTTAGGTACTCTTATGGAAGGCGACACCGGCCTGGCGTACAGTGGTTATCAGAGTTCTTTTGATCTGGTTGATCCTTGTGTATATGTGGTGAACTACTATGATACGTATGATTTTAGAACACGAAACGGCTTTTCTGCATATAATTTTCCGGAAGGAACTGTGAGTGCGATCGGTAATCTTACGGGTAGCATATTTTGTACACATGGTTCTTCGGGATTCATTTATTCTGCGGACTATTATGACAGCAATAAGCGGATAGTGAAAAGCCTGTCAAGTCGTGTCAATGGAGGCATGGATACATACGCCACTGAGTACTCCTTTCAAGGAAGTCCTCTGTCCGTCCTTCACACCCATACGGATAGTTCCGGGTATTCATTGACGGAACGTTATACCTATACTTATGACCATTCGTCACGCCTGACACGAGTGAGCCACCAATACGATAACAATCCTTCCGTCTTGCTTTTGGAACACACTTATGACGAGTTGGGCCGATTGCAGACAGACAAACTGGATAACGGTATTTATGCAACAGGCTATGCCTACAATATCCGTAACTGGCTGACCGGTATTGAAGGCAGTAAGTTTAGCCAGTCTTTGCATTATACCGACGGTTTGGGAGTCCCTTGTTATAATGGTAATATCAGCAGTATGACTTGGAAAAGTGGAGCCGGGGCCACTCCCCGCGGTTATAAATTCAGTTATGACCGTCTGGGTCGCCTGACTGATGCGGAATATGGTGAAGGGCCGAGCCTTTCTGTAAATACTAACCGTTTTAATGAGCAGGTGACGGGCTATGATAAAATGGGTAATATCTTGGGTCTGAAGCGCTACGGGCAGACTTCAGCGACGGGTTATGATGTGATTGATGATCTTTCTTTGAGTTATGCCGGTAACCGGTTAAAGAAGGTGGCAGACCGTTCAGGCACTTCTACCTTCAATAACGGCTTCGAGTTCAAGGACGGTATTGACTTGTCCACAGAGTATGAATATGATGAAAACGGCAACCTGACTAAAGATTTAAACAAAAATATAACTGCTATTCAGTATAATTGTTTAAATTTGCCTAGTCGTGTAATGTTTGCGAATGGTAACAGTATATCTTATCTTTATGATGCTGCGGGTAGGAAACTCCGTACCGTGCACTTTCTGGAAGGAGACAGTGTTACAACGGATTACTGCGGTAATGTGGTCTATGAAAATGGAGTACCTCAGATTCTATTGACAGAAGTCGGCTATGTGTCCCTTACTGACGGTAAGTATCATTATTATTTGAAAGATCATCAGGGTAATAATCGTGTGGTTGTTGCTGAGGAGGGAACGGTTGAGGAAGTGAACGATTATTATGCTTTCGGCGGATTGATGCAACAAGTTCCCGGCAGAGCGTCCAGCCTTATAAGTATAATGGCAAGGAGTTGGATCGTAAAGGTGGGTTGGACTGGTATGATTATGGAGCGAGGATGTATGATGCTGCATTAGGGAGATTTATGAAAACTGATAGATTTCAGAGAAGTATGTTTCTTTATCACCTTATCAATATGGTGCAAATAATCCGGTGAATAATATTGATGTGAATGGAGATAGTATTTGGTATACTCGGAATGGTGATATTGTCACTATGCATGTAACTGCAAAGATATTTAATAATTCAAGTGATAATATAAATATGGCTAGAGCTGCCAAAGATATAGTTTCTGATATAAAAAGTACTTATGAAGGAAAATTTGAATGGAGCGATAATAAGACTTACAATTTAAAGGTTGATATGGATCTTAAAGTTGCAACTTCTATGAAAGATGTCGAAAACTCTGATCATTTATTTGTATTAGCAGATAGCGATAGTAAAGGAGCGCATGGAGCAACAAGTATGTTAGGTGGAAAGGTTATGACTTTGGCTTCAAGCGATTTTGCTAATAATAATTGGTTGTCGAATAATTTGTCTTATAATAAAACTTTTACAGCTACTCATGAGTTTGGGCATGCAATTGGATTATCACATTCGCAGAATCCATTTAATATAATGAAGCAGGGAGGAGTTGTTCACAACAGCAATAGCAACCAAAGAGTTATCATGTTGCAGCAACAAAATAATCTAAATAATAATCTTGTTGTCGATATATATAATTTAGGTCTTAAATGGCGATAATGTAGATGAAATTATGAAAGGGAAAAAAAATAATAACGATAGGAATAATATTATGTGTGTGTTGTGTGTGTGTTACATCCAGAACTGCGTTAATATTTGTAGGTAACTCTTATGAAAATAGCAAAGAAATTAATGTTACTATTTCGGTGGATGATAAGGTATTATATAATGGCTTTTTAAAAGCTTATGAGATTCCAATGCTGTTGGAAAAGAAGAAAATGAGGGTCGGCTTTTACAAGGTTTCTGCGAAATGTAATAATATCCAAGTGCAGCATAGATTCTTTTATTTTTTTCAGAAAACTATTTGGATTGATTTTGATTTTGCAACTAATGACATATTATTAGTTTCGAAATTTTATAAACAAATACCATTATAATTTTATGTTATCTGTCTTATCGTAATATAAAGTTAATAAAACAGTCTTGCTCTGATATATAAGTTGTCTAAACTAAATCAGCATATTAGAGCAAGATTATTTTGTATGATGCAGCTATTGGATGTTGGTATGTAGTAGATCCGGAGTCTGAGAGATATCATTTGTTAAATCTTAACAGTTACTGTGTAAATCTCTAGAGAAGGGCGGGTTAGTACAAATAGTAAGATGCCCTTTTATATTTCAAAAAGCTAGTATAATCTAACTGATATTTTATTTTTTTTCTTCTCGATAGCCTATTTCTATATGCAATTCTCCCCTTTTTCTTTCTTTTTTCTCATAAGAAAGAATATATTTGTACCTAAGTTAAATGAAAACCAGCGTATGATATGATAACAACCCAGTTGCTTCGCCCTGAAAGTATTGTTGTAGTAGGGGCTTCGAATAATGTACATAAGCCGGGTGGCGCAATATTAAAGAACTTGATAAACGGAGGTTATCAGGGAGAACTTCGGGCGGTAAACCCGAAGGAGAAGGAAGTACAAGGAGTTCCCGCCTTTGCAGATGTGAAAGATCTTCCTGATACGGATTTGGCAGTATTGGCTGTGCCTGCCGGACTGTGTCCCGATATTGTGGAAACATTGGCTAGTACAAAACAAACTCGGGCGTTTATCATACTCTCTGCCGGATTTGGAGAAGAAACGCATGAAGGGGCGCTATTGGAAGAACGTATCCTGGAAACTGTGAATAAATACGGCGCTTCGCTGATTGGACCTAATTGTATCGGTTTGATGAATACCTGGCATCATAGCGTGTTCAGCCAACCTATCCCTAACCTGAACCTGAAAGGAGTTGATCTAATCTCCAGTTCCGGTGCAACAGCGGTGTTTATTCTGGAAAGTGCGGTGACGAAAGGATTGCAATTTAATTCTGTCTGGTCGGTAGGTAATGCCAAACAGATCGGTGTAGAAGATGTCTTGCAATTTATGGACGAGAACTTTGATCCCGAGAAAGATTCACATCTGAAATTGCTTTATATTGAAAGTATTCAGAACCCGGACAGATTATTGTTTCATGCTTCCTCTTTGATAAGAAAAGGATGTAAGATTGCTGCTATCAAGGCCGGAAGTTCGGAGAGCGGAAGCCGTGCGGCGTCTTCTCATACGGGAGCGATTGCAAGTTCCGACTCAGCGGTAGAGGCGTTGTTCCGTAAAGCAGGAATTGTGCGTTGTTTCTCTCGTGAGGAACTGACGACCGTAGGTTGTGTATTTACTTTACCCGAATTGAAAGGAAAGAATTTTGCCATTATCACTCATGCCGGAGGACCGGGGGTAATGTTGACAGATGCGTTGAGTAAAGGCGGTTTGAACGTACCGAAGCTCGAAGGCGAATTGGTGGAAGAACTGAAAGCTCAACTTTTTCCCGGTGCTGCCGTTGGAAATCCGATAGATATTCTGGCTACCGGGACACCAGAGCATTTGCGTCTCTGCATTGATTACTGTGAAGAAAAGCTTGAAAACATAGATGCCATGATGGCTATCTTCGGAACTCCGGGATTGGTTACTATGTTTGAAATGTATGATGTGCTTCACGAAAAGATGCAAACTTGCAAGAAACCGATTTTCCCGATTCTTCCTTCTATCAATACTGCCGGAGCTGAAGTTGCAGCGTTTCTTGCTAAAGGGCACGTGAACTTTGCCGATGAAGTGACACTCGGGACGGCCCTTTCGCGTATCGTTAATGCTCCTAAACCGGCTGTTCCTGAAATAGAATTGTTTGGAGTGGATGTCCCGAGGATTCGTCGTATTATTGATTCGATTCCGGAAGACGGATATATCGAGCCTCATTATGTACAGGCATTGCTCCATGCGGCAGGTATCCCGTTGGTAGACGAATTTGTTTCGGATAATAAGGAAGAGATCGTAGCCTTCGCCCGCCGATGTGGATTCCCCGTAGTGGCTAAGGTTGTCGGTCCGGTGCATAAATCGGATGTCGGCGGAGTGGTGCTGAATATTAAAAGCGAGCAACACTTGGCACTGGAATTTGACCGGATGATGCAGATCCCTGATGCCAGGTCGATAATGGTGCAGCCTATGCTGAAAGGGACAGAACTGTTCATTGGTGCGAAATATGAGGAGAAGTTCGGCCATGTAGTGCTTTGCGGTTTAGGGGGTATTTTTGTGGAAGTGCTCAAAGATGTATCTTCCGGTTTGGCTCCGCTTTCTTATGAGGAGGCTTATTCGATGATTCACTCATTGCGCGCCTATAAAATCATCCAGGGAACGCGAGGCCAGAAGGGAGTAAACGAGGATAAATTTGCTGAAATTATTGTCCGTTTGTCTACCTTGCTCCGGTTTGCAACGGAAATCAAAGAAATGGATATCAATCCGCTTCTCGCAACGGAAAAGGCTGTTGTGGCCGTAGATGCACGTATTAAAATAGAGAAATAAGACTATTTTTTCATTCATTGGGACGTATCTTCTATTTTTCGATTGTTATTTCACCTACATTTGGTAAGTTGAATAAAAGAAGTGTTATAAACCGAATATATGAAAAAAATTATAATAACGTTTATTTCTTTAATAATTGGAATTCTTAGCCGTGCACAAACGGTTAATGAACATTATTATTTTAAGAATCTTAGTAGCCAGAATGGGTTGTCACAAAACACAGTCAGTGCTATCTTGCAGGACTCGAAAGGTTTTATGTGGTTTGGTACGAAAGATGGATTAGATCGATATGATGGGGTATCTTTCCGGCATTTTAAGTACGATAGAAACAATCCGAGAAGTCTGGGCAATAATTTTGTGACTTCTCTTTATGAAGATATCGAAGGGAATATCTGGGTAGGGACTGATGTGGGAGTCTATATCTATTATCCGGAGAAAGATACTTTTCGTCATTTTGTAGAACAGAGTGACAAAAACACAAGGGTGGAACGAGCCGTTGCTATGATTTCAGGAGACAGTCAGGGAAGGGTATGGATAGCTGCAGAGGCGCAAAACTTGTTTTGTTATGATTTGAAAAAACAAACCTTGAGAAACTATATTCTGACCGATCATCCATTGGTCTCTACCAATGTGAAATGCCTGACGGTTGATAATAGTGGTACTATCTGGATTGGCTTCTACGGTGACGGATTGTTTTATTCGAAAGATGAGTTGAAAACTCTTCATCCTTATATATCACCTATTGATAATGAGGAAACTTATAATAATGACGTTGTGAGCGAAATACTCCCGGGAGCATACAATTGTTTATATATTGGTTCTTTAAAAGGAGGAGTGAAAGAATTGAATCTGACTTCGGGTAAATTACGGGATTTGTTGTTGAAAGATGAAGATAATGAATCCATCTATTGTCGGACATTACTTTTTGCTACGGATAATGAGTTATGGATAGGTACAGAAAGCGGAGCTTATATTTATAATCTCCGTACGGGGAAGTATACGCACTTGCGTAGTTCTGAGTATGATCCCTATTCTTTGTCTGATAATGCAATTTATTCTTTTTGCAAAGACCGTGAAGATGGTATATGGATCGGTTCGTATTTTGGCGGAGTAAACTATTATCCGCGCTCGTATACCCATTTTGAGAAATATTATCCGAAAGGAGAGGAAAATAGTCTGCATGGTAAGCGGGTACGTGAATTTTGTCGTGATAACTATGGTGTGTTATGGATTGGTACGGAAGATGGCGGGTTGAACCGTTTTAATTTGAATACAAAAGAATTTTCTTTTTTTGCTCCTAGTGCGGGATTTACCAATATACATGGGTTATGTTTAGTGGACGATAAACTTTGGGTTGGCACATTCTCTAAAGGATTGAAGATTATAGATACCCGTACAGGGACTGTTTTGAAGACATATCAGAAGAACAGCTCTCCCCGTTCTTTGATTGATAATAGTATTTTTGCAATTTGTAGAACCGCTACAGGTGACATCTACTTAGGAACGATGTTCGGACTGGTCAAATATAATAAGCAATCGGACGATTTTGACCGTATACCGGAATTGAATGGGAAGTTTGTATATGATATAAAGGAAGATTCTGGTGGTAATATCTGGTTGGCAACTTATGCTAATGGTGCTTATTGTTATAATGTGAACGATCGGAAATGGAAAAACTATGTGCATGATGAAAAAGATACCACAAGTCTTTCATATAATAAGGTTTCTAGTATTTTTGAAGATTCCTATCACCGGATTTGGTTAACAACTCAGGGAGGAGGTTTTTGCTTATTTCATCCGGAGTCAGAGACGTTTACTAGTTATAACTCAACTGACGGACTACCTAGCGATGTTGTTTATCAGATTGTAGAGGATAAAGATGGACAGCTGTGGCTAACAACTAACAATGGACTTGTCTATTTTCAGCCAAAAACTGAAACGATGAAAGTATACACTACTGCCAATGGTCTGTTGGGTGATCAGTTTAACTATCGGTCCAGTTTTGAAGATGAAAATGGAATGATTTATTTTGGTGGAATTGATGGTTTTATAGCTTTTAATCCTAAAAGCTTCTCGGAGAATAAGAATCTTCCCACAGTAGTGATTACAGATTTCTTGCTGTTTAATAAAGAAGTGTATGCAGATGAACCTAATTCGCCTTTGGAAAAGAATATCACTTTTTCTGATAAGATAGTACTCCGGGCTGATCAGAATTCATTTTCTTTCCGCATCTCGGCTCTTGGTTATCAAGCTCCTGGAATGAATAAACTGATGTATAAATTGGAAGGGTTTGATAATGAGTGGTTATCTATCGGTGAGAGTCCGTTGATAACCTATGCTAATCTGCGTTATGGTGATTATATATTTCGGGTGAAAGCTGCAAATGACAATGGCGTTTGGAATAATAATGAAATCTCGTTGAGCATCCGGATTTTACCTCCTTTCTATCTGTCAATTTGGGCTTATTGCATTTATATACTTTTGATTATTGGATGTTCCGTTTATTTGATTCTTTATTTAAAACGCCGTAGTAATAGAAAACATCATCGGCAAATGGAGAAATTTGAGCAGGAGAAGGAACGTGAAATATATTATGCGAAAATAGATTTCTTTACGAATGTAGCTCATGAGATACGTACTCCTTTGACGTTGATTAATGGTCCTCTGGAGAATATTCTTCTGAAAAAGACGGTGGATCCTGAGATACGGGAGGACTTGAATATCATGAAACAGAATACGGAACGGTTGTTAAGTTTGACGAACCAGTTGCTGGATTTCCGTAAAACAGAGAGTCAGGGATTCCGCTTGAACTTTGCCGAGTGTAATGTTACTGAGGTACTGAAAGAAACTTATAACCGTTTTACATCTTTGGCGAGACAGAGAGAACTGGACTTTGTATTGAATGTAGGCGAACAGGACTTCTATGCACATGTCAATAAGGAAGCATTTACTAAGATTGTTAGTAATTTGTTGAATAATGCTGTGAAATATGCAGAAACATATGTACATGTGTTTTTGGAAATGAACGGGATAGGAGAAAAGAGGATGTTTTATATTCGTACAGTGAATGATGGCGTTATCATCCCGAATGAAATGAAAGAGGAAATCTTTAAACCTTTTGTCCGTTTCAATGAAAAAGAAGATGGTAAAGTTACCACAGGAACAGGAATCGGATTAGCTCTCTCACGTTCATTAGCTGAATTACATCAGGGAAGTTTGATGATGTTGGAAGGTGAAGAGGCAAATGTGTTCTGTCTGTCGCTTCCTGTGGAACAGGATAGTGTAATAAAGCTGACTTCGGAATATAAATCCGTAGAAGAGGAGAATGTGGTGGAACGGCGGACGGAACTAGCGGACAGCAGGGGAGACAAACCGGTAGTGTTGGTAGCGGATGATAATCCGGATATGTTGTCTTTCATTGTTCGTCAGTTGGAAAGTAATTATGTCGTTGTGACTGCCAATGATGGTGTGGAAGCATTGAAAGTATTGGATAATCAGGAGGTTTCATTAGTGGTAAGTGATGTTGTTATGCCTCGTATGGATGGATTTGAATTGTGCAAGTTGATAAAGTCTAAATTGGATTATAGTCATATTCCGGTGATTTTGCTTACTGCTAAAACGAATATTCAATCAAAGATAGAAGGGTTGGAATTAGGGGCAGATGCATATATTGAAAAACCTTTTTCTGTTGGGTATTTACAGGCTTGCATCGCCAATCTGATCAATAGTCGTGAAAAGTTGCGGCAAGCTTTTGCCCAATCTCCTTTTGTTGCAGCTAATACGATGGCTTTGACAAAAGCTGATGAGGAGTTTATGAAAAAGCTGAATGAAATCATTCAGAATAATTTGCATAATCCGGATTTTAGTATGGATGATATAGTAGACTCTTTAAATATGAGTCGTTCTAATTTCTATAGGAAAATTAAAGGTGTACTTGATTTAAGTCCGAATGAATATCTACGGTTGGAAAGATTGAAACGGGCTGCTCAGTTATTGAAAGAGGGAAATGGGCGGGTAAATGAAATTTGTTATATGGTAGGCTTTAATTCTCCTTCCTATTTCTCTAAATGTTTTCAAAAGCAATTTGGTGTACTCCCTAAGGAGTTTGCCGGTTAAGTTTATTATTTGGTTCTCACAAAAGTATTGGTGTTGTATATAGATATCTGCAGGGTACATATCCTGCAGATCGTAGACTTATGTGCTTGATAGATAGAGGGATTAGAGCGTTGTAATAATGAAGCGGAGGAGCTTTATATCTTTCTAAAAAATAGGCTAATATGATAATTTATGGGATATTTGTTCCATTTATATTTCATTTGAAACGAATTTGCTATTCTTTCTTTTGTTTGAGACAGTATTGCGATTTATTGGGATATTTATTTTATCAGGAAATCCTCTCATCCGTTAATTTTGCCTATGTTAATCAATCAAAAATACTATGATAAAACCATTGCATCAATTAAAGAAGCTTTTTATCCTTTGTGGGCTTCTTATCAACTGGTATCGGGAATATTTATAATGAAATAACCTTTTTATTAATAATTATGAAAACAAAAACAAGAGATCTAAGCACATGCTTAAAAAGGCGGTTGTGGATTGTAGGTGTATGTCTGACGACCTTTTCTTTTCTTTCTGTATCTGTTGCATATGCAGTCAGTGATAATCAGACTGTCCAGCAGCAAAAAAAGGGAATGGTGATTAAAGGTAAGGTTTTGGGTACAGACGGTGAGCCTATTATCGGTGCATCTGTATTGGTGAAAGGCTCTACTACTGGAGTTGTTACTGATTTGGATGGTAACTATACACTGTCTAACGTTTCTAAAGGAGCTATTTTGGAATTTAGTTATGTAGGTTATGTAAAGCTGACTAAAACCGTAGGAAATGAAACAACCATAAATGCAATTCTGTATGAGGACTCTCAGATGTTGGAGGGAGTTGAGGTTGTGGCTTTTGGTACACAGAAAAAGGAGAGTGTTATTGGTGCTATTTCAACCGTGAAAGTGGCGGAACTGAAAACACCCTCCAGTAATCTTACGAATGCACTTGCCGGGCGTATTGCAGGAGTAATCTCTTATCAGAGAACTGGTGAACCGGGGGTGGATGACGCCTCTTTCTTTGTTCGCGGTGTTACAACTTTCGGATATAAAAAAGATCCGTTGATTTTGATTGACGGCATTGAGTTAACTTCTACCGATCTGGCTCGTTTACAGCCAGATGACATCGCCAGCTTTTCTATTATGAAGGATGCTACTGCTACCGCTCTTTACGGTGCCCGTGGTGCAAATGGTGTGATTCTGGTGAAAACCAAAGAAGGTCAGAAGGGAAAAGCACGGTTAAGCTTAAGAGTTGAGAACTCAATATCCACTCCGACTCAAGAGATAGAATTGGCAGATCCTGTTACTTATATGCGTCTGCACAATGAGGCCTATTTAACTCGTAATCCGTTGGCGCCGTTGATGTATTCTGAGGAAAAAATAGACAATACTGTACCGGGGGCGGGATCTGTAATTTATCCGGCTACGGATTGGAGAAAGGAATTATTAAAAGATTTTACGATGAACCAGCGCGTCAACCTGAATATTACAGGTGGTGGTGATGTCGCACGTTACTATGTGGCAGCTTCGTATAGTCAAGACAATGGTATTCTGGAGGTTGATAAGAACAGTAATTTTAATAATAATATCAAGCAGAGAGTTTATACTCTTCGTTCTAATGTAAATATCAACGCTACCAAGACAACAGAATTGATTGTCCGTCTAAGTGGTGTGTTCGATGATTATAACGGACCGTTATATGGTGGTTCGGCTATGTACAATCTGATTATGAAGAGTAATCCGGTATTGTTTCCCGCTAAATATCCCAAAGATGAAGCTCATGCATACACGAAACATACTTTATTCGGTAATGCTGAAAATGGACAATATTTGAATCCGTATGCAGAAATGGTAAGAGGATATAAAGAATCCGGCCGTTCTAATTTGAGTGCGCAGTTTGAAGTGAAACAGGATTTGAAATTCTTGACGGAAGGTTTATCGGCACGCTTGTTGTTTAATACTTCCCGTATCTCCAGTTATGATGTTTCACGTAAACTGAATCCATATTATTATAAGATGACTAATTATGATTATCTGACCGGTGATTATGCCATTGATATCATTAATCCGGATGACGGTTCGGAATATCTGATTTATGATCCGGGTGGTAAGAGTATTACGGCTAATATGTATATAGAGGCTGCATTGAATTATAATCGTGATTTCGGAAAACATGGAGTAGGCGGATTATTAGTCTATCAGTTGAGAAATAACCTTCAGCCGAATGCAGGCTCGCTTCAGGCATCTCTGCCTTACCGCAATGTCGGTTTATCGGGGCGTTTCACTTATGCATATAATAATCGTTATTTTGCAGAGTTCAACTTCGGTTATAATGGTTCCGAACGCTTCCATAAAAGTAAACGGTTCGGTTTCTTCCCTTCTGCCGGTTTGGCATGGGTTGTTTCTAATGAGTCTTTTTGGGATCCATTTAAAGATGTAGTATCCAAGTTGAAATTGAGAGCGTCTTATGGTATTGTTGGTAATGATGCTATCGGAAGCGGGCGTTTCCTGTATTTGTCGGATATCAATATGAATGATAGTAAGTATGGGGCAAACTTCGGATATAATTATGATTATCATCGGGATGGTATTTCGGTAAAGCGATATTCTGATCCTGAAATTACATGGGAAAAGTCTGCTAAAACAAACTTTGCACTTGAGTTCACTTTATTTAATGATTTGAATGTGACGGCAGAGTATTATACGGAACGCCGTAAGAGTATTTTGCAACAACGAACTTCGATCCCGGCATCTATGGGACTTTGGGTACAACCTTATGCAAACTTGGGAGAGGCCAAGGGGCACGGAGTTGACTTATCGTTAGATTATAATAAATATTTCGCCAATAAATCATGGTTGCAGTTGAGAGGAAACTTTACTTATGCGACAAGTGAATATATGGTATATGAGGATTATGAATATCCGGGAGCATGGTGGAAACAGAAAGTGGGTTATCCAACTAATCAGACTTGGGGATATATAGCAGAAGGTCTATTTGTTGACGACAATGAAGTGGCTAATTCTCCTGTGCAATTTGGAGAATATGGTGCAGGTGATATTAAGTATCGTGATGTGAACAAGGATGGTAAGATTACTGATCTCGATCAGGTACCTATCGGATATCCGAAAGAACCGGAAATTGTATATGGTTTTGGTGCCTCTTATGGATATAAGAATTGGGATATATCAGTGTTTTTCCAAGGATTGGCTAGAGAATCATTTTGGATTGATTATAATAATGTATCTCCATTTTTTAACACGGTTGATACAAAAGTTGTAGGTAATAGAGTTGGGCATAATGCACTTGCAAAGTTTATTGCAGATAGTCATTGGTCGGAGGATAATAGAGATGCTTATGCGGTATGGCCGAGATTAAGCCCGACTTCTATTGAGAATAACAGTAAAACGAGTACTTGGTTTATGCGTGATGGTTCGTTCTTGCGTTTAAAACAATTGGAGATTGGTTATACTATTCCTGAAAAAGTGACTAATAAAGTAGGAATCAAGAACCTTCGATTCTATGTTACAGGAAACAATCTATTATGTTTTAGTAAATTTAAACTTTGGGATCCTGAAATGGCAGGTTCCGGCTTAGGTTATCCTGTACAGCGTGTGTATAATATAGGACTAAATTTAACTTTCTAAATTTGATATAAAATGAAAAAAATACAACTGTTTATATTAAATTGTTTGATTATCGCTTTATCTTCATGTGATTCATTCTTGGATATTGTTCCGGATGATATTGCTACAATCGATAATGCATTTACAATGAGGGCACAGGCGGAGAAATATTTGTTTACCTGTTATTATTATCTTCCGGCTCATGGCCTGTTGGAGGCAAATCCGGCAATTGCCGGTGGTGACGAACTGTATATTACGGAGTCTTTTCGTAGTGCAGCACACGTACATGCATGGTATATTTCACATAATATGCAAAGTTCGGCAAGACCACGCTGTGATTATTGGACCGGAGCCGATCAACAGAATAACAAATCATTGTATCAAGGAATCAGTGACTGTAATATCTTTCTGGAGAATATTCAGAAGGTACCTGATATGACACAAGCAGAGAAAGACCGTTGGGCGGCAGAAGTACGTTTCTTGAAAGTCTATTACCATTATTGGCTGATTAGAATGTATGGACCAATTCCTATTATGGATCGGAATATTCCGGTAAATGCAAGTGAGGATGAAGTAAAGGTTTTTAGGAGTACTATAGACGAATGCTTTGATTATGTAATCAATTCTTTAACCGAGATTATCAACAGTAATCATTTGCCTGATAAGATAATGAATGAGGCTGAAGAGTTGGGACGAATTACTCAAGGAATTGCAATGGCAATAAAAGCCGAAGTTATGGTAACTGCTGCCAGTCCTTTATTTAATGGAAATGCTGATTATAAAGGATATACTGATTCCAGAGGTATTGAACTATTCAATCCGAATAAATCGGAACAGGCCAAAAAACAGCGTTGGATAGATGCTGCGGAAGCTTGTAGGCAGGCTATTGATTTTCTGAAAGCTCAGGGACATGATTTATATAAATATACTTCTCTTGAATACACAATATCCGATCAGACCCGTGCGAAAATGAATATTCGTAACATTGTGACGGAAAAGTGGAATCAAGAAATTATTTGGGCTAATTCAAATAGTATTATCGGACAGTTACAGGATCATGCTATTCCACGTGGATTGGAACCGGGAAAAGAAGGAAATGCGAGTGTTGGTGGTAATTTGGCTGTCCCTCTAAAAATAGCAGATTTGTTTTATACAAAAAATGGAGTTCCTATTACAGAAGATAAGACATGGAATTATGATGATCGTTTTGAATTGAGAAAAGCAACAACTAATGATAAGTACTTTATCAAGGAAGGGTATACAACAGCTAATCTGAATTTTGACAGAGAAGTACGCTATTACGCAAGTTTAGGATTTGATGGTGCAGTCTGGTTCGGGCAGGGAGTGACAGATGAGACGAAACCGATTTATGTGCAATGTAAACAAGGACAGTCTGCTGCCAATCAGATTGCGAATTCATGGAATGAAACAGGTATATGGCCTAAAAAACTAGTTCATTTTAAGAGTGTGGTAGGGCAGACCAGTGGTTTTACTAAGATTACATATCCGTTCCCAGTGATGAGATTGGGTAACTTATATCTGTTGTATGCTGAAGCTTTGAATGAAAGTGGTGCTACTAAAACTGATGTTCTGACTTGGGTCGATTTGATCAGAGAAAGAGCAGGACTGAAAGGTGTGGAAGAAAGCTGGGATACATATACGAACAATAAGAAATATGAAACAATAGATGGCAGACGTGAGATCATACAACAGGAACGTGGAATTGAATTGGCATTCGAAGCACAGAGATTTTGGGACTTACGTAGATGGAAATTGGCATTTCAGGAACAGAATAAGCCGATAACCGGTTGGAATACTCAGTATAGCACAAATGAAGATTACTATACAGAACAATTGATTTATACTCAAGAGTTTAGAATAAGAAACTATTTCTGGCCGATTTTAGATAAGGAACTATATTCGAATAAAAACCTGGTACAGAATTATGGTTGGTAAACTTTAAAATAAAAACGTTATGAAGAAGAAATTTTATAAATATGGGTTGTTTTATATAGGAGTTGTTTTGGCTGCTTGTGCCGACAATGCTGATCTGAACGAACCTACGGGAAGTACGACACCACCGTCACAGGTGTTGAATGCGACGGTAAAGAATCTGCCTGGTGCAGCAATTATCTATTATGATTTGCCGGATGATCAAAATTTAAAATATGTTCGGGCTAGCTATAAAGTTGATAATATGATTCGTACAGTTAATGCTTCTTTCTATACAGATTCTTTGGTAGTAGAAGGATTCCCTACTAAAGGAGAGTATGACGTTGAACTTTATTCCGTTAGTTATGGTGAGGCTGTCTCTACTCCGCTTGTGGTAAAAGTAAGTCCGGATACTCCTCCTTATCAGAAAGTGCGTGGAACATTAATTTCAGCTGAAACATTTGGCGGTATCAAAGTGAACTTTGATAACCCGGAAAAGGCTAAATTGGGACTGGGGGTCATAAAGAAACAGGCAGAAGGGATTTGGACACAGGTATATATGCATTATACTGAGGCTAAAGGTGGTGATTTCTATGTACGCGGCCTGGATGCTGTTACTACAGATTTTGGTATTTTTGTCAGAGATAGATGGGGACATCTTTCTGATACATTGTATGTCACCGAGACTCCTTTGTATGAAGAACAATGCGATAAGTCTTTGTTCAGGAAGATGGCTTTGCCGACTGACTCTTATGAGTGCCACTCATGGAATGAAGTGACGAAAGGAAATGATATGACGCGGCTTTGGGATGGAATCACAGATACAGATCCTTGTTTTCAAACCAAGACGACAACAGTAATGCCGCAATGGTTTACCTTTGATATGGGGGAAAAGTATAAATTGAGCCGATTTGTGATGGTTTCACGTTATTATCCGGGTAAGTATGGTAATACATTTAAAGCAGGACACCCGAAGCATTTTGAACTGTGGGGTAGTAATGATCCAAATCCAGATGGTAGCTTTGATGATTCTTGGGTATTACTTTCTGAATATGAGTCGGTGAAACCTTCAGGAGGTGGTGTAAACGATGCTCTTACAACAGAGGATCAGGAAGCTGCGAAAAATGGTGAGAATTTTATTATTCCTGATAATGCTCCGGCTGTACGTTATATTCGTTTTAAAACGAATGACACATGGGGGAAAACACGTTATATGCATCTTCACGAACTTACGTTTTTCGGTGCGAGGCATAATTAGTAACAAGTAAAAGATAATGCTATGAAACTATTTAAAAAACTGATTTTTATATTTTTAAGTATAGGTGCCTTGATCTCTTGCGATGGTATGGATGCCACGTATAAAGAGTTTATAGAAGAAGGGCCTATTGTATATATTGGAAAAGTAGATTCACTGAAAGCTTATGCAGGACGTAATCGGGTTATGCTCGAATGGCAGAAATTACTTGATCCTCGTGCTAAAACGGCAAAAATATTCTGGGAAAACAGAACGAAGTCTACTGAATTACAATTGACAGATAAAGCAACTCTTACTCAGGTTGTAGTAGAGGATTTGGCGGAAGGCTCGTATGTCTTTGAAATCTGTACATACGATACGTATGGTAATTCTTCTATTATGTCGGAGGTTCCTTGTGCAGTATATGGTGATGTTTATGAGAAATTGTTGTTCAATACAAAAGTAAAGACGGCGGTTTTAAAGAATGATGTATTGACCGTTACTTTTGCAGCTTCGCTTGAACCAACTTTTTTTGCTTCTGAAATTACTTATATGAGTTCTGAGGGGAAAAATAAAACTGTGCTTTTGAAAGCTCCCGCAACACAGGTGAAGATAGATGATTTCGCAGGAGACCATATCACTTATCGTTCCGTTTATTTGCCGGAAGAAACCGCCATAGATTATTTTTATAGTGAGTCGGATGAGCTTGAAATCAATTAAAAGAAATAGCAGAGATAACAAAAAGGATTTATAAGGTCATTTTTCTTACTATAGAATTATATGAAAGCCTTGTATCTTTTGTAGTAACGGGTACTACAAATGGTACAAGGCTTTTTTTTTATGCTATATGCATCAATTATCCCATTCATGTTTCATTTGTCTATATCATTTTATTTTGAGACGTTTTTGTGATTTATTGGGATGTTTATATCATCTATATATTGTGCGAACCTCTAATTTTGCCTGTGTTGATTACTGCAAATGATAAAACTAGTTATATATGATAAAACAATTATTTTCAATAGGAATAGCTCTGTCATTATTTTCTCAGATGTTATGGGCACAATGGACCCCTGTAGGAGATAGGATCAAAACTTCTTGGGCGGAGAAGATAGATGTGAACAATGTATTACCGGAATATCCGCGTCCTATTATGGAGCGTTCTGAGTGGTCTAATTTGAATGGTTTATGGAAGTATGCAGTTTTACCGTTGGGAAAATCAATTCCGGATTCTTTTGAAGGTGATATATTAGTACCATTTGCTGTCGAATCCAGCCTTTCGGGAGTCGGAAGGACATTGGGAGAAGATAAAGAATTATGGTATCAGCGTGAGTTTGTTATACCCTCTAAATGGAGGGGAAAAAGGATTTTGCTTCATTTTGGAGCTGTTGATTGGAAAACTGAGGTATGGGTTAACAATATAAAAGTAGGAGAACATACAGGAGGATTTACTCCGTTTACATTTGATATAACCCAAGCTTTGAAGAACTCGGAAAATAATTTGGTTGTCAAAGTGTGGGACCCGACAGAAAAAGGTACGCAGCCACGCGGAAAGCAAGTGAGTAATCCTCATGGTATCTGGTATACGCCGGTGAGTGGTATCTGGCAGACTGTATGGTTGGAACCGGTGTCTGAACACTATATTACAGATATAAAAACAACACCTGATATAGATTTGAATAAGGTTAAAGTAAAGGTTGAAACAGATGACAATAGGTATTCAGATAAATTTGAGGTAAAAGTGTTTGAAGGAGGGCGTCTGGTGGCTGTGGGAACATCAATTAATGGGTTACCAGTTGAGGTTTCCATGCCGGCTGATGCCAAACTTTGGTCGCCGGATGAACCATTCTTATATCAGATGGAAGTTTCTTTATTTGAGGGAGGAAAACGGGTAGACTGTGTAAGGAGTTATATGGCGATGCGTAAGTACTCTATGAAAAGAGACAAAAAAGGTATTGTGCGTTTACAGTTAAACAATAAAGATCTGTTTCAATTTGGTCCGTTAGATCAGGGTTGGTGGCCGGATGGATTATATACAGCTCCTACGGATGAGGCATTGTGTTATGATATCAAGAAAACGAAAGATTTGGGCTTTAATATGATAAGAAAACATGTAAAGGTAGAGCCTGCACGTTGGTATACATACTGTGATCAAATGGGAGTAATTGTTTGGCAGGATATGCCTAATGGTGATAAAACCTTGGAGTGGCAGAGAAAGAAGTATTTTGATGGAACGGAACTGGCACGTTCTCCTGAATCTGAGGCTACTTATCGTAAGGAATGGAAAGAAATTATTAATTATCTCTATTCTTATCCTTGTATTGGGACTTGGGTGCCCTTTAATGAGGCTTGGGGGCAATTTAAGACAAGTGAGATTGCAGAATGGACCAAACAATATGACCCTACACGTTTGGTCAATCCGGCAAGTGGTGGAAATCATTATACTTGCGGTGATATGCTTGATTTGCATAATTATCCGGGGCCGGAAATGTATTTGTATGATGCACAACGTGCTACGGTACTAGGAGAATATGGGGGGATTGGTTTGGTTTTGAAGAATCATCTTTGGGAACCCAACCGGAATTGGGGATACATCCAGTTTAATACATCTACGGAAGCTACTGCTGAATATCTGAAGTATGCAGAAATGCTGAAAGAAATGATAAAGCAAGGCTTTTCTGCAGCTGTTTACACACAAACGACAGATGTAGAAGTAGAAGTGAATGGACTGATGACTTATGACCGTAAAGTAATAAAGCTGGATGAAGCAACATTGAAGAAGATCAATAATGAGATTTGTAAAACGTTAAAATAACAAATATAGAGATTTTATATTTACCATGAGAAAAATACTTATTTTGGTTTTTAGTCTTTTTTCGATATTCTCTACAGTAGAAGCGAAAAGTAAGAAGGGACAAGATCGTGTGTTAATTGATAAAGTTGCCATGTGGCAGGTAAATCATCAGTCAAAAGTTAAACATCATGATTTGGCGTGGACAAACGGAGTCTTGTTCCGGGGGATGGTAGAATGGGCAGATTATACTCAAGACTCCCGTTATTATGATTTTCTGATGCAGATAGGGAAGAAGCATCATTGGGGGTTCTTAAAACGTCTCTATCATGCGGACGATCTTGTTATAGCACAGATGTATATTCGTATGTATGAGAAATACCATGATCCTGCAATGATTCAGCCTACAATTGCCCGTGTAGATTCTGTTGTTGCTAAACCTTCGAAGGCCCGTTTGTGGCTCGGAGCAAAGAATTGGTCGGAACGTTGGTCATGGTGTGATGCGTTATTTATGGCTCCGCCGGTATACGGGTTGTTGAATAAGCTCTATCCGGAGAAAAACTATTTGGCTTTTATGGATAGGGAATTTAAAGAAGCTACAGATTCTTTATATGATGCGGATGCTAAGTTATACTATCGTGATAGAAGATATATTCCCAAAAGAGAGAAGAATGGCGAGAAGGTATTTTGGGGAAGAGGTAATGGTTGGGTGTTTGCAGGAATACCTTTGTTGTTGCAAACTTTGCCTAAAGATCATCCTACTTATGATTATTATCTGAACATTTATAAAGAAATGGCTTCCGCTATAGTTCAGTGTCAGGATAAGAATGGTTCTTGGCATGCCAGTATGCTTGATCCGGATTCATATCCTTCCCCTGAAAATAGTGCTTCCGGATTTTTTGTTTATGGTTTGGGCTGGGGAGTGAATCAAGGAATTTTGAAAGATAGAAAATATAAAAAAGCTGCCCGTAAGGGTTGGAAGGCTTTGAAAAGCTATGTTCATGAAGATGGCATGCTTGGATATGTCCAACCGGTTAGTGCTGCTCCTGAACAAGTGACTCAGAATATGACTGAGGTATATGGGGTTGGAGCATTCTTGATGGCAGGAATTGAGATGTTGAAAATGAAATAGCCTTTTAATAATAATTAAACTTATACGAAATGGAAAGACATTGTTTTATGAAAGTGAGAATCTTATGGTTAATCGCTTTTCTGTTGTTTACCGTTCAACTGTCTGCTCAACAAAAAGTAACAGTGAAAGGTAAGATAACTGATGAACATAATGAGCCTGTTATTGGGGCTAATATAATGGAGAAAGGTACAACGAATGGAGTTATTTCTGATTTTGACGGATTTTTTACTTTAAATGTTTCTTCCGGAGCTACCCTTGTAGTATCATATATAGGATTTGCTCAGCAAGAAATTCCTGTCAAAGACAAACGCGATTTTGTAATTCGTCTGGCAGAAGATTCAGAAACATTGAATGAAGTAGTTGTGATTGGTTATGGTAGTGCTCGCAAAAGAGACTTGACTGGTGCAGTAATGCAAGTAAAGTCTGCGCAGTTGGAAAATGAAAGTCCTTCCTCCATGCAAGACTTATTAAGAGCGAATGTTCCGGGATTGAGTGTTGGTTTTAGTGCAGGTCCCAAACCGGGTGGAAGTCTTTTGATTCGTGGAAAGAACTCAATTAATGCTGGAACTGATCCGTTGATTGTATTGGATGGAGTTATATATCCGGGTGACTTGGCCGATATTAATCCGAATGATATAGAACAAATTGATGTGTTGAAGGATGCTAGTTCTGCTGCTATTTACGGAGCGCGTTCTGCTAGTGGAGTTATTATCATCACTACAAAGATGGGTAAAAGTGAAAAACCGACAATTAGTTTTGATGCTTCTATAGGTGTAGCTACTCAGGCTATAGTTCCTGAGGTATATCAGGGAGATGAGTTTACTGCTTGGAGGACGGATGTCTTTAATAGTGCAAATCCGAACCATAGACCTTATGAGTTTAATGACCCTCGTAAATTACCCGCAGATGTTTCTATTGAAGATTGGATGAAATATGATAATTCGACGGGAGATCCTGTAGAGACTTGGTTGCGTCGAATTGGCTTTAAGAACTTGGAAATACAGAATTATTTGGATGGTAAATCTGTAGATTGGGCCGATATGGTTTTTCAGAATGGTCTTCGTCAGGATTATAATGCAAGTATTTCGGGAAAGACAAAAGGGGTAAATTATTATTGGTCTATGGGATGGACAGACAATGAGGGCATTATTGTAAATAACGGATATAAATCATTTAAGACTCGTTTAAATCTGGATGCCAAAATAAATAAGTTTCTGACTGTGGGATTAAATGCGCAATTTGTACAACGTGATGCCAGTGCTATCGGAGCGGATTGGGTTCAGTATCAGAAGCTGACTCCATATGGAAGTCCTACTAATGAAGATGGAACAATGAAGTTGAATCCGGGAGATGACACGTCAGCGAAGCATCCTTTGATCGATTCTTATTATACAGATAAGAGAAATGTGATAAATAATTTGAATGCTAATATCTATGCTAAGGTATCTTTACCTTTTAATATATCTTATCAGATGAATTTCTCTCCACGATATGAGTGGGCTACAGATTATGTACATAAATCTTCGGAACATCCAAGCTGGAAAGATTTTGGGGGTTCTGCTTCACGAACTTTTAGAAATGATTTTCTATGGCAACTTGACAATATAGTAAAGTGGAAACAAACTTTCGCCAAAGTACATGACGTGGATTTCACTTTCTTATTTAATGCGGAGAAGTTTCAAAGATGGAGTGATGAAATGAATAATGAAGGATTTGATCCGAATGATGATCTTGGATATCATTATATGAAAGGTGGAATATTGCCTACAATTAGTAGTAATGATGAATATAGAACCGGTGATGCATTGATGGCACGTTTATTTTATTCGTATGACAACCGTTATATGATTACCGGTACGGTTCGGAGAGATGGCTATTCTGCGTTTGGACAAAAAAATCCTCGGGCGGTATTCCCCTCAGTTGCTGTCGGCTGGGTATTCTCTGATGAACCTTTTTTGAAGAAGTTAAATTGGTTGGACTATGGAAAGCTAAGGTTCTCATGGGGATTAAATGGTAATAGAGACATTGGGGTTTATAGAGCTTTAGCCAGAATGGGTAATAGTAAATATATGTATGTAAGTCCGGATGGAAAGGTTTATAATGGATCCTATCTTTATGTGAATTCTTTGGCTAATAAAGAATTAAAATGGGAACGTACGGCTTCATTCAACTTAGGATTGGATTTTTCTATATTTAATGAACGGTTAAAAGGAAATATCGATATTTATAAAGCTAACACGAAAGACCTTCTTATTGAACGTACATTACCCGAATTGATCGGATTCAGTTCAGTGATGTCTAATTTAGGTGAAGTAGAGAATAAAGGTATTGAACTTAGCCTGACATCGAAGAATATTGATACAAAGAATTTTGCATGGAGTTCAACATTCAATTTTACTTTGAACAGAAATAAGATTGTTCACCTGTACGGAGATATGGTTGATGTTTTAGATGAGAATGGGAACGTAGTAGGACAGAAAGAGGCTGACGATATCAAGAATAAATGGTTTATAGGTAAGTCTTTGGATGAAATATGGGGATTGGAAGTTATTGGAGTCTGGCAACAGGATGAAGCGGAAGAAGCAAAGAAGTATGGTGTAGCTCCTGGTGATTTTAAGTTGAGGGATGTTGATGGAAACGGACAGTATACAGATGAGGATAAAGTATTCCAAGGGACAACTAGTCCGAAATTTACATGGACATTGCGCAATGATTTTAAGATATATAAGAATATAGATGTTTCTTTCATGTTGTATTCTCTTTGGGGGCATAAAGGTACATATGATGTAGCTAAGCATAGTGGAACCACGGTATATAATGATAGACAGAATGCTTACAAGTTACCATACTGGACTCCGGAAAATCCGACAAATGAGTGGGCAAGAATTGATTCCAGTACAGGAGGAAACAGTTTTTCTGTATATCGGAAAAAATCATTTATTCGATTAGATAATATATCTGTCGGATACAATGTTCCATCACGTTGGATTACTAAATTGGGATTAGGCTCATTGAGAGTTTATGCTAATGTAAGAAATGTAGCGGTTTGGGCTCCGGATTTTAAACTTTGGGATCCGGAAAATAGTAGTCCTACTCCTCGTACGTATACTTTTGGTATTAATGTGACTATGTAATTAACTTTTAAGAATCAATGTTATGAATAATATTAGTAAATTAGTGATAATAGGATCTGTTGCGATAACTCTTTCGAGTTGTGGGGACAGCTGGTTGGAACCTAAACCTCTTTCATTTTATTCTCCGGAGAATACTCTGGTAGATGCTAAAGGTATGTGGGCTGCACTTGGTACTTGTGAGAAAAGGATTAAAGCGGAGTTTTATGGAGATGGACCTGCCATTATTACCGAACATATTTTTTCTGAGGTAGCTATTGAAGGAACTACGGACAAAACAAGTGTTGCTCAAGATCTAAATGCGGTTATTACGCCTGATAAAAATTTGAATAGTCCTAATGCCAATAGAGTAGGTTGGTATTGGAATGAAGCGTATGATAATATTAGGTATGCTAATACTGTGATTACACGTATTGATGAAGCAACTTACTCGTCTGAACAGGAGAAGAACGAGATATTGGCTACTGCTTATTTCTTTAGAGCTTATCACTATTATCGTTTGATAAATCAATTTGGTGATGTGCCTTTACTATTGAAAGAATTTACAGAGGCGAAACTCGACTTCTATACAACAAAGCGTGAGGTCATTTTAAATAAAATGATCGATGATATGAAGTTTGCTTGTCAATGGATGCCTGAGGTGGTTGATAGAGGAAAAGCTCCACGTGCGGCAGGCTATCATTTGTTGGCAAAGTTATATTTGGCTGCCGGTTTGTTTGATGAAGCCATAACAGCAGCTACGGCTGTAATAAGTGATCCGCGTTATGAATTGATGAAAAATAGATTCGGAGCAGAAAAAGCTGATGCTACTAAAAATGTGATTTGGGATTTACATCGCCCTGAAAATAAGGCATTGGCAGAAAATAAAGAGACTATCTTGTTGGTTATTGACAGATACCTTGTAGAAGGAAGCCAAGGCGATGGAATCAGAACGATGAGAAATGCAGTGCCTTATTATGGAAATACGAAGAATGCTATATTGACTCCTGATGGTAAACAGGGAGTAACAGACAAAAAGGATCCGACAGGAACAGTTAAAATTTCACTAGTTAAAAAGTATGGACGTGGAATCGGACGCTGTCGGGGAACAGCTTATTCTACCCAGTATATTTGGGATGATCCGAATGATTTGCGTCATGCAAAAGGAAATTGGATGAATATGGAGGATTTAGTATATAATGAACCTAAGTTGGAGGGGAAAAATAAATATTATGGCAAACCTTTACAGCTTTATGGAGAGACTGGACAGCTGTTGTGTAAAGATACAATTCGTAGTTGGTTTGGTTGGCCGCATTACAAATTATTTATACCGGATCCGGACAGAGTAGATCAACCGGAAGGTGGTAATACAGACTGGTATGTATATCGTTTGGCGGAAACCTATTTGTTGCGTGCAGAGGCTTATTGTTGGAAAGGCGATGCTGCTAGTTTGCAGAAAGCGGCAGATGATGTGAATGAAGTAAGAAATAGAGCGGGTGCAGGTGATTTGGCGGCATCTGATATGAATATTGGAACAATTTTGGATGAACGTGCGAGAGAGTTATATTATGAAGAACCTAGAAAAACAGAGTTGACTCGTATTGCTTATATATTTGCACAAACGGGAAAACCCTCTTATACTGGTAAGGTCTATAAAATGGATAATTTCTCAGAAGATAATTTCTTTTATGATAGAATTATGGAGTCCACCGATTTTTATAATAAAGGAGTTAAAACTATTTCTAATGTGGAATTTACAATGAGTCCGTATCATGTCTTATGGCCTATTCCTGCATCTACGATTAATTCTAATACTAAAGGGCATATTAATCAGAATAAGGGATATGCAGGATCTGAAAATAATATTCCTCCTTTGGAAACAATAGAAGCTAATTAATTTATTTAGATAAAATCTCAGTATCTTTGGTGTGACTGAAGATACTGAGAACTAATAATTATAAAATTATGAATAATAAAAATCATAGAATATTCTTCTTTTTTCTAGTATTTTCTCTTTTGGTAAATGGGGGGAATGCTTTTGCAAAGAAAAGTAAGGATCGTGAGTATTGGGTGAAAACAATGATCAAGATTATTGATCCGCTATATACCAATTTGAGTCAGAATACTTTGAGGAAAAACATGCCTGTTGAAACCTTTGATGGATTAAACAATGGCAATACAAGAAAGAATGTGACGCATTTGGAAGCTTTAGGACGTTCATTTGATGGTATTTCTGCATGGTTGAATTTACCTCCTGATGATACGGAAGAAGGTCAGCTTCGTGCTAAATATACCAATTTAGTGGTGAAATCTATTGCTAATGCTGTAAACCCGGAATCACCCGATTATATGCGTTTTGATGGGCCTGGAGGACAGCCGTTGGTTGATGCTGCTTTTTTTGCACAAGGCTTGTTACGTTCTAAGGATCAGATTTGGCCGAAGTTAGATAAAGTGACTCAAGAGAGAATTATTAAGGAATTGAAAGCTTCGCGCAGGATCAAGGCTTCAGAGTCTAATTGGTTGATGTTCTCTGCTACTATTGAAGCGGCCTTATTGGAGTTTACGGGTGAATGTGATTTGAAACCAATTCATTATGCGTTAAAGAGACATAAAGAATGGTATAAAGGAGATGGCTGGTATGGTGACGGGCGTAATTTTCATTTGGATTATTACAACAGTTATGTGATTCAACCCATGTTGATAGATGTATTGGCGGTCATGAAAGAGCATAAAGTGGAAGGGGCTGATTTTTATGACGTACAGTTACAACGCCTGATCCGTTATGCTGATCAACAAGAAAAGATGATATCTCCGGAAGGGACCTATCCTGTATTGGGAAGATCAATGGGCTATCGTTTTGGGGCTTTTCAGGTATTAGCTCAGGTATCCTGGATGAAATTATTACCTGAACATATCAAACCGGCACAAGTGCGTTGCGCTCTAACTAAGGTTATGAAAAGACAATTGGCCAAAGGTACATTTGATAAGGATGGATGGCTGAATCTGGGATTTTGTGGGCACCAGCCCGAGATTGCCGACAGATATGTATCTACTGGCAGTAATTATTTGTGTACTTTTATTTTCTTGCCTTTGGGTTTACAGGCGGATGATGAATTCTGGACGGCCAAGCCTGAGAAATGGTCTTCGGTTAAAATATGGAGCGGAAGTCGTGATATAAAGAAAGATGGTTCTATTAGAAACTAGAATTAAATCTCGAAGGTATGTTCTATTTAAGTAACAATAGTACAACATACCTTCAACTGAGTTGAATAAAAATAGAAATATTATGAAAAAACATTTGAGATTGGCAGCTTTATTGGCTACTACAATTCTGGTATTGTCAAGTTGCAGTACACAGAAACAGGTCAGATTGGTTTTATTGCCGGACATACAAACTTATTCACGACTTTACCCGGACATTCTGAGATCGCAGACCCAGTGGGCGGTGGAACATGCAGATAGTATTGATTTTGTTTTACAGCAAGGGGATATGACGGATCACAATATTGATAAAGAGTGGGCGGTGGCAGCTTCTACCTTGAATATGATGGATGATAAAGTTCCTTATGCTTTTGTTATGGGAAATCACGATTTGGGAAAAAATTCGAATAAAAGAGATTCCCAATTGTTTAATAACTATTTTCCTTATGCAAAATACAGTAAGATGAAGAATTTCGGAGGTGCGTTTGAAGAAGGGAAAATGGATAATGTATGGTATACTTTCAAAGCTGCCGGAATAAAATGGCTAATTCTTTGTTTGGAATTCGGGCCTCGTAATAATGTACTTGATTGGGCGGGAGAGGTTGTGAAGAAACATCCGCATCATAAGGTGATTATTAATACGCATGCGTATATGTACTCAGACGATACGCGTATGGGAGAAGGAGACCGTTGGTTGCCGCAGAAATATGGTTTGGGAAAGGATACCGGTGAGAATGCGGTGAATAATGGTGAGCAAATGTGGGATAAGTTGGTGAGCAAATATCCCAATATCCTCTTTGTCTTTAGTGGACATGTTTTGAATGGCGGTGTTGGGACGTTGGTTAGTACAGGCGAACAAGGTAATAAGGTATATCAGATGTTGGCTAACTTTCAGGATGGAGTGAAAGGAACGAATAGAGGACAAACCGGTTTTTTACGTATTGTAGATATAGATGTGAAAAAGAAACAGGTAAAAGTGGACACTTATTCTCCTTATTTGAAAGAATATAAGACTGACGCTAAGAATAGATTCTCATTTGAGGGAGTTAATTTTAAATAATCTGGTTTTACATTCCAAAGGATATAGCTATGAGCAGCATTCAATCATTTTATTTTGTAGGTGTGATTACTTTAGTCTCTTCTGCCCATGTTTATGGACAGAAGAAAGATAAGATGAATGTTTTATTTATCATTGCTGATGATATGCGGCCTGAATTGGGGTGTTACGGAATAGAGGATATTGTGACTCCTCACATTGATAGATTGGCGGAGCAGGCTACGGTCTTTCAAAATGCATATTGTAATATTCCTGTGAGCGGGGCTTCCAGAGCGAGTCTGTTTACAGGAGTATATCCTTGTTATCCGGAACGTTTTACTGCTTTCGATGCTAATGCAGAGAAAGATTGTCCCAAGGCACTTTCGCTTCCGGAGTGTTTTAAGAAAAACGGATATTATGTTATTTCCAATGGAAAAGTTTTCCATAATATAACCGATCATGCCCGTAGTTGGTCAGAATATCCGTGGAGAGTATATCCTGATGGTTACGGTAAGGATTGGGCTGAATATAATAAGTGGGAATTGTGGCAGAACGAAGAGTCTTCCCGTTATATCCACCCTAAGACTTTGCGAGGACCGTTCTGTGAATCGGCTGATGTCTCGGATACAACTTATATTGATGGTAGAGTAGCGCAGAAGACGATTGCAGATTTAAGGAGATTGAAAGAGATGAAAGTACCTTTCTTCTTGGCATGTGGCTTCTGGAAGCCACATTTGCCGTTCAATGCTCCTAAGAAATATTGGGATTTATATCAAAGGGAGAAGATTCAGTTGGCATCGAATCCTTATCGACCGAAAGCATTGCCGAAGCAGGTTACTTCCTCCGGTGAGATTCGTGGATATGGGAAATTTACGACAACAAAGGATGAGGCTTTTCAGCGAGAGGCAAAACACGGTTATTATGCATGTGTGAGTTACATAGATGCGCAGATCGGTTTAGTACTTGATGAACTTGAACGCTTGGGATTGGCAGAGAGTACGATAGTAGTGATATTAGGAGATCATGGCTGGCATTTGGGTGAACATGGTTTCTGGGGAAAACATAACTTGATGAATCATGCGACCCGTGCTCCATTGATTGTCCGTGTGCCTCATTGTAAAGGCGGAAAAGCTGGGGGAGTTGTAGAATTTGTGGATATTTATCCCACATTGTGTGAGTTGTGTAAAGTTCCGGTTCCTGAGGGGCAATTACAGGGAAAAAGCTTTGTTCCTATTCTGCAGGATAGTGAGAAGAGGATAAAAGAATACGCTTTTGTTCAATGGCAAGGTGGGTATAATATTGTTTCGGAGCGATATAGCAGTGCTATATGGTTGAAAGGTGATTCTGTTGTAGGCCGGATGGTGTTTGACCGCCAATCGGATGTTGCAGAGAATGAAAACAAAGTGGGTTCTGTCTCATTAAGTGAAGAGATAAAAGAACTGGAAACTCAGATAAGAATAAAAAAACTTCAATTAGAAAAATAATTTTAAAGAATATATAAATGAAAGTAGGTTCATCTATTATTGCATTTTTGGGACTGATGGCAGTTTGTAGTTGTTCAGCTCCCAAAAGCGAAATGAGTACTCTTGTGAATAATAGTTTGCAAATAGCGACTGTTCAATCAAAGTTAATGGCTGAGAATTTATTGAATGAAGAGGAGAAATTGCCACGTACTATTGGTAAGGATGGTAAACTGATGACTTCAAAGGCCAAATGGTGGACAAGTGGTTTTTTCCCTGGGGTATTATGGTATTTGTATGAGGTGAATCAAGATGATTCCTTGAAAATGTATGCAGAAAATTATACCAAAAGGATAGAAAATGAGAAATACACAACAGATAATCACGATGTGGGATTTATGTTGTATTGTAGTTTTGGTAATGGATTGCGTCTGACAAGCAATGATGAGTATAAACAGGTATTGTTGCAAGGAGCGGAATCATTGAGTACTCGTTTTCGTCCACAAGTCGGTTGCATACGTTCATGGGACTGGAATCAGAAAGTGTGGGAATATCCGGTAATTATTGATAATATGATGAATTTAGAGATGTTGATGTGGGCTTCCAAGAATTCCGATAATCCGAAATTTGCGGAAATAGCCAAGTCACATGCAGATGTGACGATGAAGCATCATTTCCGTCCGGATTATAGCTCATACCATGTGATTTCTTATGATACGATCTCGGGACAGCCTGAAAAGAAAAACACTTGTCAGGGATATGCTCATGAATCATGTTGGGCACGTGGCCAGGGCTGGGCATTATATGGCTATACAATGATGTATCGTGAGACTGGGCAAGAGAAATATCTGCAACATGCTACGAATGTGGCTAGATTTATTATGAATCATCCTCGTTTGCCTGAAGATAAAATTCCATATTGGGATTTTGATGCTCCTGGTATTCCCAATGAACTTCGTGATGCTTCTGCGGGAGCATTAATGGCCTCGGCTTTCATCGAACTTAGCCAGTATACTGAAGGTGATTTCTCAAAACAATGTCTTTCTGTAGCCGAAACACAGTTGAAGACTTTGTCATCGCCGGAATACTTGGCTGAGCCTGGTACAAATTGTAATTTTATTCTGAAACATTCAGTAGGTAATAATCCGGGTAAGGCAGAGATTGATGTACCGTTAACTTACGCTGATTATTATTATGTTGAAGCTTTAGTACGTTATAAAAGAGATATTTTAAAAGAAAAACTTCATTAAAAACTTCATTTTAAATGATACAAAGATTATCTTTCTGGATAATGATGATTGTCTGTTCGGTGATGGTGAGTGGGCAAGAATATGACGGATATTACACAAATCCTATCCTGCCTTCGGGTGCTGATCCGTGGGTTGTAAAACATGAAGGATGGTATTATTATTGCTGCGGGGTGCCGGGTGGCATCGGAGTTTCCCGTTCTCGTGATTTGCATAAGATAAATCCTCCTGTACGTGTTTGGAAGGCACCGGAAAAAGGGCAATGGAATTCGACTTGTATTTGGGCACCCGAACTTCATTTCTGGAAAGGTAAATGGTATATTTTTTATGCGGGCGGATATAGCGGTCCTCCTTTTATTCACCAAAAGACGGGCGTGTTGGAATCTGTTACATCAGACGCAATGGGCGAGTATATCGACAAAGGAATGCTGTTTACGGGGGATGTTTTGGGAGACTGGAAAAACAATCGCTGGGCGATTGATATGACTTTGTTGGAGCATAAGGGACAATTGTATGCTGTCTGGTCCGGTTGGGAGAATAGTGAACCGACTGACAAAACTCAGCAACATCTTTATATCGCAAAAATGGAGAATCCTTGGACAATGGCTTCCGGAAGAGTAAAAATATCGTCACCGGACCGCTATTATGAACAAGGAGAGTTGCCATTGAATGAGGGACCGCAGATTTTAAAACACGGGAAAGATGTGTTTGTTGTTTATTCCTGCGGGCAATCATGGCTGGATACATATAAACTTTCTTATTTGCGTCTGAAGGACCCGGACGCAGATTTGTTAGATCCGAAAAGCTGGATTAAAAGTGATAAACCTGTATTTGAAGGTACCGATCAAGTATTTGGGGTAGGGCATGCCAGTTTTACAACTTCTCCTGATGACAGGGAACATTATATTTATTACCATACGAAAAAAGAGAGAAAACCCGGTTGGAAACGGGATATTCGTCTTCAGAAGTTTACTTTTGATGCATCTGGCGTTCCATGTTTTGGGAAACCGCTTCCGGTAAGCGAGAAACTTCCTTTGCCTTCAGGCACTGCTCATCCTGTAAAAGTTAAGCCGATGAGTGAGCTGGAAAAAGACTTTACCCAATTGTCTTCGACTGCCCGGCCTTATACATATTGGTTCTGGATGAATGGAAATATCACAAAGGAAGGCATTACAAAGGATCTGGAGGCGATGCATCGTATTGGGATAGGTGGTGTTTTCAATCTGGAAGGGGGAACTGGAATTCCAAAGGGGCCTGTTACTTACTTAAGTCCGGAGTGGTCGGAATTAAAAGCACATGCTATAAAAGAAGCAGCTCGTTTAGGCATTGATTATGTGATGCATAATTGTCCGGGTTGGTCGTCAAGTGGTGGTCCTTGGATTACTCCTGAGTATTCAATGCAAAAATTGACTTGGAGTGAGACTGAGGTGGCAGGCGGTAAACGGGTGGATACTTTATTACTCCGGCCGGCAACGGAATTAGGATATTATAGAGATATAGCTGTGTTAGCTTTCCCTTCTTTCAAGAATGGTAAACCTGTGGGCTTTTCTGATTGGCAGTTATTGAATAACAGTGTTTTTAATCATAGAGGGAAGATCGGTATACAAACGTATGACAAAGAACAAGTTATTCGCTTGGAAGATATTATTGACTTGACGAATCAGGTTGATTCTTTGGGACGTCTGAATTGGAAGGCACCTTTGGGAAACTGGACAGTCATCCGTTTGGGACATACTTCTACCGGAAGAAAAAACTGTGCAGCTCCGGATACAGGCGTGGGGCTTGAATGCGATAAGTTTAGCAAACAGGCGATTCAGCTTCATTTTAATAAAATGATGGATTTATTGTATCCACTAATCAAACCTTATGTTCACCAGATTCAGATAGGACTGGAGATAGATAGTTGGGAAGTCGGTATGCAAAACTGGACATCCGGATTTGAAGGTGAGTTTTGTGAAAGGACCGGATATGATTTGATTAAATATTTGCCGGCTATGACAGGTAAGATTGTAGGAAGTAAAGAAATGACAGAACGTTTCTTATGGGATATTCGTCGTGTACAGGCTGACTTGTTGGCAGATAATTATTATGGTGAATTTCGGAATCTATGTAATCAATATGGGCTGGTATCCTATTGCGAACCTTATGACCGTGGACCAATGGAAGAATTACAAATAGGCTCACGGGTAGATGGAGTTATGGGAGAGTTTTGGAATGGGTTATCTGCTATTTTCCAGAACAACTTGATGATGCGGCGTACTACAAAATTGGCGTCTTCGATAGCTCATATCAACGGTCAGAAAGTGGTGGGTGCCGAAGCATATACTTCTGAACCTGAGTCGGGAAGATGGCAGGAATACCCATTTGCTTTGAAGGCTGTTGGTGATAAGGCGTTTACAGAGGGGATTAATCGGATGGTGATTCATCGTTATGCAATGCAACCTCATCCGGATGCTGCTCCCGCTATGACTTTAGGCCCTTGGGGAATACATTTTGACAGAACTAATACCTGGTGGGAGCCGGGACGTGCCTGGATAGATTATCTGAACCGTTGTCAAACTCTATTGCAAGAGGGACTATTCGTAGCTGATTTTGCATACTTTACAGGTGATAATATTGTAGGATACACGAAAGTGCATAGAAGAGATTTGAATCCGGTACCACCGGAAGGATATGATTACGATTTGATGAATACGGAAACGTTATTGAATAGAGCTTGGGTAGAACGCGGGCGTTTAAGGCTTCCGGACGGAATGAATTATCGTGTATTGGTTTTACAGGAACAATCGCATATTACGTTGGGTCTATTGAGGAAACTGCGGAATATGGTGGAACAGGGATTGATAATTGTCGGTGCTCGTCCGCAACAGACCGTAGGGTTGCAATCTTATTCAGTTATTGAAGAAAAAGAGTTTGAACAACTTTGTGACGAACTATGGGGAAAGGCCGCAACTACAGTGGTGGATCGTAGCGTAGGGAAAGGTAGGATTTTCTGGGAAACCTCTTTGAACTTGGAACAAGTACTTGAGAAGATTCAGTTAAGACCTGACTTTGAAGTGATCACAGATTCAATTAGTGCCCCAATACGTTATATCCATAGGCAGATAGGAGAGTCGGATGTTTATTTTGTTGCTAACCAGCAACGGACTTCGAAAGAGCTGATTTGTAACTTTCGTGTGAAAGGAAAGATTCCTGAGTTTTGGAATCCTATATCAGGTGAAAGAACACGGGCTATGGTATATCAAACGAATGAAGAAACCATATCGGTGCCTGTTCAACTGGAAGCGTATGGTTCTGTGTTCGTCGTCTTTCGTTCTGACCTTCCTGAACAGAAGGCTATTCGTTCTATTCATAAAGATGGGAAGTGTCTGATAGATGCTTCTGCTATATCAACCGAAGGATGGAAGCAGGCGGCATACCCTGACATAAGAGATAATTTCTCAATCTCATTGTGGGTGAAACCGGAATCAGATGCCATGTTGAATATAGATAATCCAATGGGATATATACCGTACCCTTGGACGGAATATTATGCAATCTATCCGTCGGGCGGTGAACTGTTATATGGCGCAGGACATGCCACTTGTGGACTGGCTGTAGGTAGAAATGGAGTTGCGGTATGGGAGAATGAGAAAGGATATCCTGAGTTTAAAATGGGAGTGGAAAAACCTATTTCCGGTTGGAGCCATATTTGTCTGGTTTATAGGGAAGGGGCTCCGCATATTTATATCAATGGAGAGCATATAGCTTATAAGACGAAGTCTTTGCAGACAATTCATCCTGGATTGAATTTTACTACTTTAAAAGAAGGAGCTTCCTATTATAATGGGGATATGTCTGTTCCGGTGTTGTTTTCTAAAGTATTATCAGATAAGGAGATTTCTCAATTGGTAGCCAAAGGATATACAAGAAATACTGATGAGCGTATATTGGACTGGATACCTTATGCGGATACCCGTTCTCTGTTGGCATGGAGTGATGGGAATTATGAATTTGTTACATCGGACGGTATAAAAAGAGAGGTAAAGGTTGAAAAAACAGGAAGTCCGGTGATGATAAATCAGAAATGGGAGGTTAGCTTCCCGAAAGGGCTGGGAGCACCGGAAAAAATAAGTTTGACCAAATTGTTCTCTTTGCATAGACACGAAGATGAGGGCGTTAAATATTTTTCTGGTACAGCTACTTATAAAACTAACTTTGTTGTGAAACCTTCTATGATGTCTGAGGATAGAGTTGTTTTCCTTGATTTGGGCGCAGTAGAGGTGATGGCGGAGGTGATTGTCAATGGAGTAAATAAAGGGATCTTTTGGTCCCGTCCGTATTTAATTGATGTCACTGATGTGCTGAAGCCGGGTGAAAATACATTGGAAATTAAGGTGACTAATCAATGGACGAATCGTTTGATTGGGAATGAACAGTTACCGGAGGAGAACGAGTATGTACCCGGAGGAGGAGTAAATGGAATTGCTGCTTTGAGCCGTGGGGCTATCAGAAAGCTACCGGACTGGTATAGAAATGGAGTAAATAAACCGGAAGGCGGAAGAGTGGCATTCACTACTTGGAAACATTACCGGAAAGACTCGCCATTGATAGAATCGGGGTTAATAGGTCCTGTTCGGCTGATTCCTGCGAAGAAAATAGAATTTGAATAATGGATATGATAATGTGCGAACGTATAGTAGCCAAGACATCTGTAAGAATGCTATTGAGCTTATTGCTAATCTTTGGCTCGGTGAATCCTGCTATGTCTGTGTTACGAAAAGGGGAGACATCGCTGGGGACGTCTTTTGAAAGTTATTTTCCATTGAAAGAAATACGTTTGTCAGATGGTCCTTTTCTTGATTTGCAACAAAAAGGCAAAGAATATCTTCTTTGGCTGAATCCTGACTCTTTGCTTCATTTTTATCGGATGGAAGCGGGATTGTCATCGAAAGCCGGACCTTATGCCGGCTGGGAGTCGCAAGACGTATGGGGAGCAGGCCCGCTTCGGGGTGGATTTCTTGGGTTCTATCTTTCTTCCGTATCGATGATGTATCAATCTACAGGCGATAGAGAGTTACTGAGACGATTGAAATATGTGCTGAAAGAATTGAAGCTATGTCAGGAAGCCGGTAAAGATGGCTTCCTGTTAGGTGTGAAAGGAGGCAGGGAACTATTCAGGGAAGTAGCCTCAGGAAAGATAAAAACGAATAATCCTACGGTCAATGGTGCCTGGGCACCTGTTTATCTGATTAATAAGATGCTGCTCGGGCTTTCTGCTGCTTATACACAGTGTGACTTGAAAGAAGCGTTGCCGATATTAGTACGGTTGGCCGATTGGTTTGGTTCTCAGGTATTGGATAAGTTGACTGATGAACAGATTCAGCAATTATTGATTTGTGAACATGGTTCGATTAATGAGTCTTACGTTGAGGTTTATGAGTTGACGGGGCAAAAGCGTTTCCTTGATTGGGCCCGCCGTTTAAATGATCGGGCTATGTGGGTTCCTTTGTCTGAAGGAAAGGATGTTTTATTCGGGTGGCACGCCAATACACAGATCCCGAAATTTACGGGTTTCCATAAATATTATATGTTTACCGGTGATCGGGCCTTTCTTCTTGCGGCGACTAATTTCTGGAATATTGTGAAGCAAAACCATACTTGGGTAATAGGTGGTAACAGTACCGGAGAACATTTCTTCTCTAAAAAGGAGTTCATTGATAGGATGCTCCATATCAGCGGACCGGAAACGTGTAATTCCGTAAATATGTTACGTTTGACCGAAGCTCTGTTCATGCAGCAACCGGATGCGACTAAGGCGGCATATTATGAAAGAACTTTATTTAATCATATCTTGTCAGCCTATGACCCGGTGAAGGGTATGTGCTGCTATTTTACTTCCATGCGACCGGGGCATTATCGTATTTATGCTTCACGTGATAGCTCTTTCTGGTGCTGTGGACATACAGGGCTGGAAAGTCCGGCGAAGCTGGGTAAGTTTATTTATAGCCATAAAGTGACGAATAGGCATCAAGAAAAGGATATAAGAGTGAATCTGTTTATTCCTTCCATTCTTTCTTGGAAAGAAGAAGGAGTCGAGCTTATTCAGCAAAGCCGGATTCCGGAATCCGAACAAGTTGACCTTACATTGAATCTAAAGAAAAAGCAGAAACTGATTCTGCGCATTCGTAAACCTGATTGGACTGATAAGGCTACTTTTATAATTAATGGAGAAGAAGAACAGCTTCTGCTTGGCAGTGATGGGTATTGGATTATAGACAGAGTGTGGGAGCGGAAGAATGTGATTACACTACGACTTCCGATGCATATATATACAGAGAACTTAACAGGTTCCGACCGTTATGTTGCATTATTATATGGGCCTTACGTGCTTGCCGGGCGTATGGGAAAGGAAAATCTTCCTACTACTTTTTGGGGAAAGATGAACAATACGGCTATGAATAAGATGGACATGGCAAAAGTCCCGGTATTCAGAGAACCTGTAGAACGGATTCCAACTCATGTGGAGGTTGTTTCAGGAGAACCATTGAAGTTTGGCATAAACTTGAAAGGTTTTGAGCATATAGTGCTGGAACCTTTTTATAAAGTTCATTTTGAACGTTATGCGGTATATTGGCCGATAACTCATTAGATTCTGAATGGAAATGAAGGTATAATAGAACAATAGATAAGAGGTATGAAAACGATATTAAGGACATTTGTGGGTTGTACAGCGATTTTGTTTGGTACTGCCTGTATGGGAGCAGTGAAGTATGTTCCTGAGAATATGAAGGTAGAACTATCTTTAAAGGTTCCGGGTAATAATGCTGTGAATTATAAACTTCATCCGGATAAGTTGGAGAATAGCTATTTTGATTATGAGTGGCGTTCGGATAATAAATTGCCGATAACGGTTTTTCATAAAGTTGAAGAACGGGATAGTTGTATGCGATTGACTGTACAGCTTACCGCTGCACAGGATGTTTACTTCAACTATCGTCAATTGTTGAGTACGGGCTATCGCCATGATAACTGTCAGTTTTATATGCCGGGATTTTGGTATCGCCGTAATTTGCGTTCTCCTAAAAAAGCTCCATCATTCCATACGTCGGATAGTTGGTTGGTTCGTGAAGACAGGTTGAGCGCACCACTTACGGGGATTTTTAGTGAAAAAGAAAAACGATTTATGACAGTAAATCGTTTGGATGATTTTTCTATGGATGCTTTAGCTACACATAAAGAAGGAGAGATCATTCTTTCAGGGAAGACTTCCTTGGGATTTACCGGATTTGAGAATCAACAGGGAATAGCTATGCTTTCTTTTGGTTTTCCCTATCGGGAGGCTCCTAAAAGTTATATTCGTAAATTAACATTAGCACCTGAGGTGGAGGCTTTTCAACTGATGAAGAAAGGTGAGTCGGTATTGTTGACATGGGAAATAATGGAAAGTGGTGCGGATGATTTTTCAGACTTTATACAGCATACATGGGAGCATTGTTATGATACCTATGCACCAAAACCAGTGGAGAATTCATATTCTATAGCGGATATGAAGCAAGTGCTTAGTTGCTTTTTTGTAAATAGTTTGGTCGATAATCAACCGCTGGTTTATAATTCCGGAATACATCTGAAGGTAAGTGACTGTGAAAGAAACGGTCAGGCTGAGGTTGGTTTTATCGGTCGTGTACTTCTTAATGCATTTAATGCATGGGAATACGGTTGGCAATCGAACCGGGAAGAACTGAAAGTGAACAGTACAAAGATATTTGATAGTTATTTGAAGAATGGTTTCACACAAGCGGGATTTTTCAAGGAATCCGTGAATTTTGACAAGGGATATGAGGAACCGGTCCATAGTATCCGGCGTCAGTCGGAAGGCGTCTATGCCATGTTCCATTTCTTAGCTTATGAAAAAGAGAACGGACGCCGTCATCCTGAGTGGGAGCAAAAGTTGAAAAGAATATTGGATATGTTCTTACAGTTACAGAATGTTGATGGTAGTTTCCCCCGTAAGTTTCGTGATGATTTAACTATTGTCGATCCGAGTGGGGGAAGTACCCCCTCTGCTACGTTGCCATTAGTTATGGGATATAAATATTTTAAAGATAAGCGTTATTTGGCCAGTTCCAAACGGACGGCAGACTATTTAGAGAAAGAGCTGATTTCGAAAGCTGATTATTTCTCATCTACATTGGATGCGAACTGCGAGGATAAAGAGGCTTCTCTCTATGCTGCTACCGCTACTTACTATCTTTCATTGATAACAAAGGGAGAAGAACATAGGCATTATGCCGATTTGACAAAAAAAGCGGCTTATTTTGCTTTATCCTGGTATTATTTGTGGGACGTTCCTTTCGCACCGGGACAGATGCTGGGTGATATAGGTCTTAAAACTCGTGGTTGGGGAAATGTTTCTGTGGAGAATAACCATATTGATGTTTTTGTTTTTGAGTTTGCATCTGTACTTCAATGGTTGTCAAAGGAATATGCTGAACCTCGTATGGCTGATTTTGCGGAGGTGATATCTACATCTATGCGTCAGTTGTTACCTTATGAAGGGCATTTATGCGGCATTGCAAAATCCGGTTTCTATCCGGAAGTCGTTCAGCACACTAATTGGGATTATGGTAAGAACGGAAAAGGGTACTATAATGATATCTTTGCACCGGGATGGACGGTTGCTTCTTTATGGGAGTTGTTGACTCCGGGACGTGCGGAAAGGTTCTTGCTTGATTAGGTAAACTATTGAAGAAAGTGAATACAGGTCTGTGGCTTTCTTGAAAAAGAGAAAATGCAGTAATTACCAGAAAGCATGCCACAAGGACTTGACAAATGACTTTAAATGTTGTATATTTGTAGTCTGAGAATATAAGGGGGGGAGACCTACCACCTCCCCCTACGGGTACTCCTCCTTCCTGAAGGAGGAGAATATTAGATACTACTGACTTATTCTCAACCTCAAACTATGCAGGGTGTTTGTGAAACTTGAGTTATTAATGAATTAATGAGAAAAAAGATATAAAATCGAGTATGAAAATAGTGAGATATTACAACAAATATAGCTAACTGTCCTACCCTTGTACAGAGACAGGAATGATTAATATAGGCAAAAGGCTGCAATCTTTATAGGAATTGCAGCCTTTTTTGTTGTAATAAATGGATGCTAAGATTCTAAATTTCTATTTGAGAGTTTATAATAAACTTGGATACCGTTTATAATAAACGATTCGGAAATTTATTATAAACCGAATAGGAGTTTATGTAGTGAACTGTAAATTATTTTAGTCATATTGATTTTCGTGCATGGAATCTTCTTGAATTCGGGTAATTATAGCATACAATGGATCTGGTAACCTAATTATACAAGCACTTGTTTTTCTTGTCCTGTTATCCGGCCCAGTTCTCCCTATCCAGATTTCTATAACTGATCGCTTCCGCTAAATGTCCGGAAAGAATTTGCTCACTTCCTTCGAGATCGGCAATGGTGCGTGATACTTTCAATATCCTGTCATAGGCGCGGGCGGATAAATTGAGCCGATCCATTGCATTCTTTAATAAGGTAAGCCCTTTGTCATCCGGCCGGGCAAATAGTGACAGTAATTTGCTGTTCATCTGTGCATTGCAATAGATACCGGGATATTCGGCGTAGCGCTTTTCTTGTATTTGCCGTGCTTTGATAACTCGTTCGCGGATCGTTTCACTGGATTCTCCCTTTCTCTGGTCAGATATCTTATCGAATGGTACGGGAATGATTTCTATTTGAATGTCAATCCTGTCGAGCAGCGGGCCGGAAATTTTATTCAAATATTTCTGTACTTGCCCGGGACTGCATACACAAGCCTTCGTCGGATGATTATAATATCCGCAAGGGCAAGGATTCATCGAAGCTACCAGTGTAAAACTGGCCGGGTAATCGATGCTGCTTTTTATTCGGGAGATTGTGATTCTCCTGTCTTCCAATGGTTGCCGCAGTACCTCAAGTACGTTTCTATTAAACTCCGGCAGTTCATCTAGGAATAAAATTCCGTTATGCGCCAGACTTATTTCCCCCGGCTGGGGAAAACTGCCCCCGCCTACCATTGCTACTTGCGAAATCGTATGGTGCGGGTCACGGAAAGGGCGTTGAGTGATTAGGGAGGAATTGCGGTTTAATTTTCCAGCTACGGAGTGTATCTTGGTCGTTTCGAGGCTTTCACCCAACGAGAGGGGAGGGAGAATGGAAGGAAGGCGTTTGGCCATCATTGATTTTCCGCTTCCCGGCGCACCTATCATGATGAGATTGTGTCCGCCGGCAGCAGCTACCTCCAGTGCTCTTTTCACGTTTTCCTGCCCTTTCACATCTGCAAAATCAAACTCGAAAGTACTTTGATGGGCATAGAACTCTTCTCGGGTATTAACAACTGTCGGTTCTAATTTGCGTTCATTATTGAAGAACTCAATGACTTCCCTGATATTGCTGACTCCATAGACTTTTAACTGGTTAACTACGGCGGCTTCCCGCGCATTTTGTTGGGGAATGATTAATCCTTCAAAACCGTCTTCCCGTGCTTTGATGGCAATGGGAAGTGCTCCCTTGATCGGTTGTATGCTTCCGTCCAAGCTCAATTCTCCCATTAACAGGTAGCGGGAAAACTTCTCCGATGATATGGTTTCATTGGCGCCCAGCAACCCGATAGCAAGAGGCAGGTCGTAGGCCGAACCTTCTTTCCGGATATCTGCCGGCGCCATATTGACTACAATATTGGTGGTCGGCATTTTATAACCGTTGACTTGCAGTGCGGAGATGATACGTTGGTGGCTTTCTTTGACCGCTGAATCCGGAAGGCCGACGAGATAAAACATACAGCCACGCGAGCTGTTTACTTCGATTGTGATGAGTGTTGCATCAATCCCTTGAACAGCCGCTCCGAAAACTTTAATTAACACGTTTGGTTACTGGTTATTTCTTTTTTTTGTTGTCTTTCTTATCTTTTTCTTCTGCTGCGGAAACTACTTCTTCAATTTTCTTCTTCAGCTTTTCGCCTTTGAGGTCCTTTGCCAGAATCTTTCCGTCTGCTGACAGGAGTATGTTGGCCGGTATTTGCCGGATCGTATATTGTTTAGCAACTTCGGAGTTAAATCCATCGAAGTCGCACACTTGTTCCCAGTCCAGCGTGTCACGTTTAATAGCGTCTTTCCATTGCTCCTTGTTCAAGTCAAGAGAAATGCCCAACATGGCTATATATTTATTCTTTTTGTATTTTTTGTAGATTTCCCGCAGTTCGGCATTGCTGTTTTGATTGGCAATACTATCACCCCATGAAGCCCAGAAATTGATTAGCAGGTTTTTCTTTTTGAGGTTTTCCGATGTGCGGCTTATCTTTTCTCCTTTCACATTAGGGAGGCTGAAAAATGGGGCATATTTACCGATCTCTGTCTTTTCCGCTTGGGAGATGCTTTCGTTAAGACGTTCGATGTAAAGTTTGTCTTGCAATACTCCTGCCATTACTTCGATGAGTTTTTTTATTTTATTGAAGTCGGGCGAGTCTTTTTGGACGAAGTATTTATCCAATAGGTAGAGACTGACGAATGAAGAATGATGTCCCCGGATGAACTCTTCCGCTTTCTGCTCCAATACCTTTTCAGAGGGAGTGCCCAGCCCTCGCAGATCTTCCTGGAAAGCAGTAAACTCCTGATTATATATATTCCCTTCGATATGAAGGTATTCCGGATTGCTTATATCTCCTTTAATTTTGATTTTGTTTCCTTTATCAAGATATATGGGATATTCTATTTGGTTGTTGATAAGCAGAAAAGCAGGAGTAATGGTGTCTACCGGGATGGTATAGGCGAATTTGTCGTCCTTGGTGAAGATCGTGTCTATCCGGTCGCGCAATTCGTCCATGCCGTACAGGTAAAGTGTATCTGTTCCCAATCCTTTGATTTCTCCGGTGATACTGGCTTCCTTGGAAGGCTTGCTGCAACTGAACAGACAGATAGCTATGAGGATTAAAATGCTACTCTTTTTCATCATTTTGATTTCTTTTCTGCGAAAGTACGGTTTTTACGGATAAAAAAAAAGAAGAGGCTGTCTCAAAATGCATTGCACCCCAAAAGTTAGACAAAAAACTTTTGGGGTGCAGCTTTTTTATTGCTTTTTGGAGGATTTTTATTTTTTCATTTTAGCAAAGAGAACCACGTTGTTATTGTCTTCGTTTAATGATTTCACTAACGCTTGTGTACGTTTTCGTACTGTGCTGGGGAGATCTTTTCTTGCCAGTTCTTTCTCTAGTGTTTCTTTTAGTTGTGACGGTTCCATGTTAGAGACGTAATATCCGTTGCCGAAAGACGGCCATATCTGCATCTCCTTTGTTCCTAAAAAGTCATTGTACAAGTGGAAATAGTTGCCGTGCAGTGTCTTTTTGTCTACAATATATTTGGCAGGCTTAGTGCTTCCCCATGTGTTTTTAGACATTTGTACCGGGAAAGAAACGTCGCCTATAAAATGGCGCGGATATTCGGAATAGCCATGCCAGGGAATTTTATCTTTATTGGCATATTCGACAGTGAAACGGGCTTCCAGACGGTTTTTGGCATTGTTGTAGTGGTATAGGCTGTCTACTCGCGGGGTAGGCATAATGACCATTAGCATGACATCATAATCGGAGGTGTTGTTACCCATAAATACTTCATTACTGAAGTCTCGTGGAACGGTCAGATGTGCGGGAGCAACGAAGTTTTTGCGTTTGCCGTTAAAGTCTTGTGTCCATACTACTGCCGGCCAACCCTGAAATGGCAGTACCGTCACTGTGACTTCCGATTTCTCCGTGTCTACTCTGAATTGTCCTTTAGGAACGCGCAGGCATAATGGGATGGGGGCTTGTGGATTTCCTTTCAAATCGAATACAAGTAATTTGTCACTTTGCCAGGGTAGGATATAGATACGGTTGTGGGCCTCGTCTAACTGTTCAGCGTATGTATTACCGTATTCGTTCGGTCCCTGGCCATAGGCGCCAATGTTGGTGATATATTTGCCGTCACGGGTGAAAAGTTTATAGGGAGTCTGTTTGTTATTACTTACCAGAATGTAATTGTCGCTGACAGTAGTACGTACCCAACCTCCTACCAGTGCTTCATCCCGATTGTCTAACTGTACCACTTGGAGTTCTTCTGTCAGATAGCTCAGGGGAATGTCTACCGTATCTTTCAGGCTTTTTAAATTACAGGAAATTAATGTTCCCGTAGGTGTTGTGACGCTCTTGGCTACGACAGGCGATAGTGCCAGTGGGTCTTTCGTTGCTTTGCTGTTGTCTGTAAAAGCAAAAATTGCTAATAAAGAACAAGTGCATAAACTGAAAATAATACTTCTGTTTTTCATACTGATATGTATTTAGTTAGTACTGTTTTTCTAATTGGCTTCGGGACAAAAGTAGGCTGAAACAAATAGAAAAACAAAAAAACAGGCGGACAAGAATGCTCTCTTGGTTGTCGCTTATATATCTGATTATTAGTAGAGTATACGCTATTTTATTATTTTGTAAGGCGGACAAAATATAAATGAGGTTGGACTAATTACTAAAATGCTTTGAGAAAACTGTCAAGGCTTATGTTTTCATCAGTGATTCCCAGCTTGTCGGTTTTGATTCGATATTTTCGTTTGGTGATAGCTGCTTTGCTGATACAGTAGATGTCTGATAAATCCTGTATATTGACATTGATTTTGACGAGGCAGCAGAAGCCGATTTCTTTTTCTCCCAAAGAAGGATAGGCTTGTTGTAAGCGAACTACAAAATTGTCGAAGGCATCATTTACGACTGAAATGACTTCCGCCCACTCTGTGTTTGTTACCACTATTTTGCTGTTAGCGGCAGATTCATCCTGCTTGTCATCGGTGTGGAGGGAAGGTAGTTTATGAAAGAACGATATTCTTCTGAAAAGAGCTTCCCGCAACTCCGCTTCTTTGTTTCTCTGTCGGATTTCTTTTTCCCGCAATCCGCTTAGTTCCGCTTCCTTGTGCAATAATAGATTCTCTTGCTGCAACCGCTCTTTTTTCTCTCTTTGATAAAAGAAGAATGCGATGAACCCTACGCTTAGTAAAGCTGTGATGATTCCAAGCATCCATAGTTCGTGCTTCTGTTGCTGAAAATGAAGCTGGTATAGCTCGTTTTGCAGTTTGAGCTCGTTGAATTCTCTTCTTTGTATTTCTGAATTGATGTTGCCAAGTATATTATTTTTTATTGTATTTTCCTTTTGTTTGCTGTAAAACGCTTGTTCTGGATAATCTTCTTGATTTATCAGATTGAATAAAAGAGTATTTGCTTCCATGGCAATAAATTCTGAAGTGGAGGTTGCAGCTTGCTGATAGTAATATTTGGCGGAATCTGTCTGGTTCAGGGCTGCGTATGTCCTCCCACGGAGCAATAGGTAATGGGGAATTTCGTATCGGCTGCGACGTTCATTGGATAACAGTTGGAGATACTTCAGCGCTTGCCGGTAATCTTTTCTTTCCAAACTGGTATTCAGCAGATTTTCGAATGCATAATAAATGAGGGACTGGTGGTTGGGAGAGTCTCTAAGTTCTTCTATCAACTTTTTGTACCCTTGGGTATATTTTTCATGTTGCTGCATTGCTTCTATAATTTGAAGGTATAGTTGGCTTGCAGTGAAGTAGGCAAGCGTATCTTTGCTTTTACGGGTTAGCTGTTTGCTGCTATCCGCCATTGCAAGGGCTTGATTGTAGTCTTGTTTTCTGTAATATGCCGCTCTCCTTAGTCCGTATATGCGTGTCTTTAATGTATCGTTCAGTTGGTACTCTTTCAGCAACTTTCCGGTTGATAATAATGTGGAATCGGGTAGATTCTTATATAGGTAGGAAGCGCTTTGCTCTATGTGTGCTTGCAGCCATTTGGCTTGTAGGTTGCTTTGTTTGTAGCACGTGAGAGCATTTCGGAGCAGTGAGTCACCGGGGAGGCCGGTTTTCCATAGCGTTGCTTTATAAGAGAGCAAATAATAGTCTCCTTGTTCGGATAGGGATAATTGGCGGGGGTGTGCTATTTGTTGCAAATAGAAGAATATACTGTCTGTTGAAACTTTTTCCATTTTCATGGCTTCTTTCAGTAGTGATGAAGGTTTGGGCTGGCAACTGCTCATAATAATGAGGCAGCTGATTAATAAACTGTAATAGTATCTACTGTGCTTTTTCATATATTCTATTCTATGATTACGAATATACTATTTTGCCGACAATAAAGAACCTTTCTTTAGGGTATTTTATTAATTAACCGTTTTCTCCGGATAAAAAAAAGAATTGCCCGTCATTTATATGACAGGCAATTCTCATTATTTAAAATAGAGTGGTAATTCTATTATTTAGCGATGCTCATGAAATCTGCATTAGTGAAGTATTTTGCAAATTCCAGGTCAGTAGCTGCCTTCTTAGCTAATGAAGGATCTTTAGCAACTGCGCTCTTCAAGCTGCTTGTTACCATAGAAGAATTGTTAGTTCTAGCACCTAAAACAGCCATCAGGTAGTCAGTGTAAGCATCCGGTCTTTCTACGTTAGCCAATGTGTTTTTAGCCTTGTTGTAGTCCTTAGCAAGGATCTGAGCCAGAGCAGCACTGTTAGTCTTAGAGTCACCGAATGAGTTAACTGCTCTTTCATATTGACCTTGAGCGATGTACAGGTTACCCATAGATTCGCCAAGTTCTTTAGTGCCGGCAGCTTTACCGAAGTAAGTTTCAGCAGCAGCTTTGTCACCCTTGATTAAAGAGATCAAACCTAAGTTCATGTTAACTTCAGGAGAAGCGTTAACGCTGGCAGCTTTCTTGAAATAAGATTCTGCTTTGTCAACGTTACCAGCCTGATAAGCCAATTTACCCAAGTTGTTGAAAGCACGGTAATCGTTAGGGAATTGTTTTGTAGCCTGAGTATAGATAGCTTCTTGTTTAGCAGGATCGTTAGTCAGTGTAGCAGCATACAGCAATTCTTCAACATTCAGTTCTGAAGGATTAGAAGAAGCCAGCTTAGCGATTTCTTCGTCAGACTTACCGATGATTTCGTAGTTCAAAGTCAAACGAGAACGACGCAGCTGAGGAAGGATTTCGTCAGCCAAAGTTTTGTAAACTGAAGAAATGTTTTTGATTTCTTGTTCTCTTTGTGCAGGATCTTGATACATTGACAATACGCGGAGAATCAACTCTTTATCCTGGATGTTAGATTTAGAAACCAGTTCCTGGAAGCCTTCCCAGTCCTGTGCGGTATATTTAGCATCGATCGGAGCGTCGATTTTAGCTTTCTTCAGGTCTTTGCTCAACATCTTAGTTGTGTTGCCTTCACGATTTTCAGCCAGTGTAGTATTCAAGCTTACACCACCATCAGGAGAAGCGTATGCAGAAACTTCGATATTGCTGATCTTCTTGTTAGCAGCTTCGTTTACGTTAGCCACTTCTTTATTGAATTCTTTAGCAGTTTTCAACTCGCTTGAACGAATGTTAGCTTGTTGGATCAAGAACATGATGTTAGCGTCATGTTTTTCTTTGATGATACGTTGGAAAGCGTCTTCGCCCAATGCCGGGTTTGCGTTACCTAATGTATTGTTAACTAATTCAGAAGTAGAAATGACACCATCAGCTACTTTCACAGCAGGGATAGTAACCACTTTCTTACCGATAGTAGCTTTAAATTCGAGGTACAGTTCAGACTTAGCCATTTCAGGAACATAGTCGAAGGAAGTTTTCATTGTGTAGCTACCGCCCATCTTGTAAGAGATAGTCTGGTCGTTACCTTCTACTTTTTCACCTTGGAAAGTCGCTGGTTGGCCTTTAGCTTCGCCACCATTCCATTTCAAAACCGGAGTTACTTCTACAACTGCTTTCTTGTTGAAATACTTTTCCGGGAATTTGCCGTTAATGGTTGCAGGAACTTTACCACCTACTGCCTCCAGCACCTGCGGAGTAACAGTGAAGTAATCAGCTGATAATTCACCCATTTTTTTGCTGCAAGAAGAGAATAATGCAACAACCATTGCCATGAGTAAAGGCAAGTACAACTTCTTAGTCATTTTAGGTATAAATTAAATGTTTGTAATTGAAATATCGTCGTATTCACATACACCTTTCTGTCTAGTACAGAAAAAGTAACGCAAAGATATTAATTCTTAATATAAATATAAGGATAAGGGGTTGATTTTATCATAATTTAATGAAATTAGCGCTCTTTTTCTTTCCGGTACTTGATATTTCGGGGATGATGTTCAATGATCTCACTGCGAAGCATATTACGGTCGATATGCGTGTAGATTTCGGTTGTAGCAATAGACTCATGTCCGAGCATGCATTGAATAGCCCGCAAATTGGCTCCGCCTTCCAGTAAATGAGTGGCAAAAGAGTGGCGGAAAGTGTGCGGGCTGATATTTTTGATGATACCTGCCGTTTGTGCTAATTCTTTAATCATGTGGAAGATCATTATTCGTGAAAGTCCTTTGCCTCTCCGCTGGCTGACAAATACAAAATCTTCATATTCTTTTTTTACTTCGATCCGGTTACGGTCGGTGAAGTAGAGTTTTATCTCGTTAATGGCACGGGGGGAAATGGGCACAAGTCGTTGTTTGCTGCCTTTTCCTTCCACTTTGATGAAGCCCTCGTCGAAATAAAGATCGGACAGCTTGAGGTTGACAAGTTCTGATACGCGAAGTCCGCAGCTATATAAGGTCTCTAATATAGCCCTGTTTCGTTGCCCTTCGGCCTTACTGCGGTCGACGGCAGAGATAATCCGATCGATTTCTTCCACCGTCAGCACCTCAGGGAGTTTGAAGCCTATTTTGGGCCCTTCCAGCAATTCGCTGGGATCAGCCTCCAAATAATCAGCCATAAGCAGGAAACGGAAGAATGATTTGATCCCTGACAGGATACGGGCCTGCGAACGGGGATGGATACCAATATCATGTAGCCCGGCTGTAAAACGTTGGAGATCAGACAGGCACACTTCCAGAACGTTGATGCCCTCCAAGGTCAGGAAACTCATCAATTTATCCAGGTCTGTAAGATAGGCTTCCAGCGTGTTGGGAGATAAAGACTTTTCCAGTTTGAGATACTGCTGATACTTTCTGATTATCAGTTCCTGTTGTTCCTTCTTCTTCTTTTTTTCGTTGATTTCCATTTCTTTTTTCTACCTTTGCTCCGCGAAGATAGGCTGCACCTCAGCAGAATACAAATAAATTTGTTTCTACATTCGGTTTGCACTATCTTTGTGGCTTGAAATATTGTTCTTTGGATACAAAGGTATAAAAAAAGAGGATTACGCGATGAAGATACAAATTATTAATGGCCCGAATATAAATCTGTTGGGTAAGCGTGAACCTTCCATATATGGAAGCGTTACATTTGAAGATTATTTGGCTGAACTTCGCAAAAGATACACTGACGTGGAGATCGACTATTTTCAATCGAATATTGAGGGAGAGATGATTGACTGCATACAGCAGGTAGGATTTGACGTGGACGGGATTATTCTGAATGCGGGTGCTTATACGCATACTTCCATTGCTTTGCAGGATGCTATTCGCTCTGTGACGTCTCCGGTTATCGAGGTGCATATCTCCAATGTACATAGTCGTGAGTCTTTCCGGCATGTGTCGATGATTGCTTGTGCCTGCAAAGGGGTGATTTGCGGCTTTGGACTGAACTCATATAGGTTGGCGCTGGAGGCATTGTTAGAAAATAAATAAGGTATAATATATAATAGGTAGAAAGACTATGTTATTGAAACAGACTAAGATTGTGGCTTCTATTTCGGATAGACGTTGTGATGTGGATTTTATAAAACAGCTCTTTGAAGCTGGAATGAATGTGGTGCGTATGAATACTGCGCACGCCAGCCGTGAAGGTTTTGAAGCTCTGATTGCAAATGTACGTACCGTGTCCAATCGTATTGCGATTCTAATGGATACGAAAGGACCGGAAGTCCGTACGACTGCCAATGCAGAACCGATTCCATATAAAATAGGTGAGAAAGTAAAGATTGTAGGTAATCCGGAACTTGAAACTACCCGTGAGTGTATTGCTGTTTCATATCCCAATTTCGTACACGATTTGAATATCGGTGGTACGATTTTGATTGACGATGGTGATCTGGAACTGGAAGTCATTGATAAAACCGCTGATTATTTGCTTTGTGAAGTGAAGAACGAAGCTACTTTGGGAAGCCGTAAGAGCGTGAATGTTCCGGGTGTTCGTATCAATCTTCCTTCCTTGACGGAAAAAGACCGTAACAATATCCTTTATGCTATCGAAAAGGATATTGATTTTATCGCTCACTCTTTCGTGCGCAATCGTCAGGATGTACTTGATATTCGTGCGATTCTGGATGCTCATAATAGTGACATTAAGATTATTGCCAAGATTGAAAATCAGGAAGGCGTAGATAATATTGATGAGATACTGGAAGTAGCCGACGGCGTTATGGTTGCCCGTGGTGATTTAGGTATTGAGGTCCCTCAGGAACGCATTCCGGGAATCCAGCGTGTGCTGATTCGTAAATGTATCCTGGCAAAGAAGCCGGTGATCGTTGCTACGCAAATGTTGCATACGATGATTAACAATCCTCGTCCTACTCGTGCGGAAGTTACTGACATTGCCAATGCAATTTATTATCGTACGGACGCTTTGATGTTGAGTGGTGAAACTGCTTATGGTAAGTATCCGGTGGATGCGGTGAAAACAATGACTAAGATTGCGGCTCAGGCTGAAAAAGATAAACTGGAAGAAAATGATATTCGTATCCCGTTGGATGAAAACAGTAATGATGTTACGGCTTTCCTTGCCAAGCAGGCTGTAAAAGCTACATCTAAGTTAAAGATACGTGCGATCATTACCGACAGTTATAGCGGACGTACAGCACGCAATCTGGCTGCTTTCCGTGGCAAGTATCCGGTATTGGCTATTTGTTATAAGGAAAAGACGATGCGGCATCTGGCTCTTTCTTATGGTGTGGAAGCGATCTATATGCCGGAACTCGCAAACGGGCAGGAATACTATTTTGCAGCCCTGCGCCGCCTGTTGAAAGAAGGACGTTTGCAGCCAACGGATATGGTAGGCTATTTGAGCAGTGGTAAAGAAGGTACGCAAACTTCCTTCCTCGAAATAAATGTGGTGGAGGATGCGTTGAAGCATGCGGAAGATACCGTATTGCCTAATAATAACCGTTATCTGTAAAAAGAACAGGCTGTATGCAAGAGACTGAATCTATTGACGAATATATTCTGCAACATATTGATCCCGAAAGCGATTATTTGAAAGCGCTGTATCGGGATACGCACGTAAAATTGCTTCGTCCCCGTATGGCTTCCGGGCATTTGCAGGGGCGGATGTTGAAGATGTTTGTGAAGATGATTCGGCCTCGGCAGATACTGGAGATCGGGACGTATAGCGGATATTCCGCTCTTTGTCTGGCAGAAGGTTTGTCGGAGGGCGGAATGTTGCATACCTTTGAAATAAATGATGAACAAGAGGACTTTACCCGTCCGTGGCTTGAAAAATCGCCATTTGCAGATAAAATCCGTTTCTATATAGGTGATGCCTTGGAACTTGTTCCCGATTTGGGCGTTACGTTTGATCTGGCTTTTATTGACGGTGATAAACGTAAATATATTGAGTATTACGAAATGACGTTGGCTCATCTTTCCGAAGGAGGATATATGATAGCTGACAATACGTTGTGGGATGGTCATGTGTTGGAACAACCCCGTAATACGGACGCCCAGACCATCGGCATTAAGGCTTTTAATGATCTTGTAGCCAAAGATGAACGGGTGGAGAAAGTAATATTACCCTTACGTGATGGGTTAACGATTATAAGAAAAAAGTAAAGGAGTAGATTTATGGAAACAACTAGACAGAATAAGATATCCCGCTTGTTGCAGAAAGAACTGAGTGAGATATTCCTGTTGCAGACAAAGGCGATGCATGGGACGTTGGTATCGGTTAGCGCTGTGCGCATTAGTCCGGATATGAGTATTGCCCGTGTTTATCTCAGTGTTTTTCCTTCTGAGAAAGCAGAAGAAATGGTGAAGAATATCAATGATAATATGAAATCCATTCGTTATGAACTGGGTACTCGTGTTCGTTATCAGCTACGTATTATCCCTGAACTGAAGTTCTTTGTGGATGATTCGTTGGATTATATCGAGAAGATTGACTCATTGCTGAAATGAAATAATTCATTGCAGAGGTGAATTTCCCCTTCTATATAGCCCGGCGTTATCTTTTTTCGAAAAAGAAACATAATGCTATTAATATCATATCCGGCATTTCTGTGTGCGGAGTGGCCCTTGCTACATTGGCGTTGGTCTGTACACTCTCTGTTTTTAACGGCTTTCAGGATATGGTGGCCAGCTTTTTCACCGCTTTCGATCCGCAGTTGAAAATTGTGGTTCGTGAAGGGAAGGTTTTTGACGGGCAAGATGAACGGATTCGCGCTGTTTGTGCGCTTCCCGAAGTGGCTGTATCTACAGAAACGCTCGAAGAGAATGCAATGGTACAGTATAAAGACCGTCAGACTATGGCTGTTTTGAAGGGTGTAGAAGATAACTTTGAGGAACTGACCGAGATTGACAGTATACTTTATGGAGCCGGTGAGTTTCTCTTGCATGATTCGATTGTGAATTACGGGATTATGGGAGTGGAACTCGTGGCCACTTTAGGTACAGGATTGGAGTTTGTCGATCCGCTCCAGGTTTATCTTCCCAAACGGAATGCCAAAGTAAATATGGCAAATCCCGGTGCTTCCTTTAAACGTGACTATCTTTATTCTCCCGGAGTGGTGTTTGTCGTGAATCAACAGCAGTATGATGGTAAATATATTCTTACCTCTCTTGATTTTATCCGACAACTGCTGGATTATACCACGGAGGTTTCTGCGATAGAGCTGAAATTAAAATCCGGTGCAAACGTCTCATCTGTACAATCTAAGATCGAAAAGATGTTGGGAGATGATTTTGTTGTTCAGGACCGTTATCAGCAGCAGGCGGATGTGTTCCGTATTATGGAAATTGAGAAACTGATCTCCTATCTATTTTTGACTTTTATCCTTATGATTGCCTGTTTTAATGTGATCGGTTCTCTTTCTATGCTGATACTGGATAAAAAAGATGATGTTGTAACATTACGCAGTCTGGGGGCTAATGATAAACTTATTTCCCGGATATTCTTATTTGAGGGACGTCTTATTTCTCTTTTTGGGGCTATCTCTGGTATTATTCTCGGATTAATTTTATGTTTTATCCAGCAGAAATTTGGCGTAATTTCGCTAGGTGGAGGCGGTGGTACTTTTATCGTGGACGCCTACCCTGTCAGTGTTCATGCGTGGGATGTTGTGCTTGTCTTCATAACCGTTCTGACTGTCGGATTCCTTTCTGTGTGGTATCCGGTACGCTATTTGAGTAAAAGACTTTTATAGTCGGATGCGGAACTTCTATTGTGGAAACTTTCCTATATTTGAAAACTTTTAAAGCCTTATTATTTTTATAATTGATGATATACTTGTATATTTGACTCGATTTTGTTAATTGAAAAGTAATCTGTACAATAATTCGTGAGAGTGAAAAGTGAAGACATAAGCAAAATTGCAGATGGCGATGAAATGGTTTTTACCCGTTTCATGGAGCATTATTCTACGCGCTTATATTATTATGCTTATGGCTTGTTGGGACAGAAAGAAATGGCCGAGGAAGTAGTGAGTGATGTCTTTTTCGAGGTCTGGAAGAACAGGAAGGGGTTGGTGCAGATTGAATATATGAATGCCTGGCTGCAAACAATCACCTATCGCAAATCAATCTCGTATTTAAGAAAAGAAACCGGGAAGAATGAACTTTCATTTGATGAAATTAGTGATTTCTCTTTTGAACCCGTGCAATCGCCCGATGAGGAAATTATAAGTAAGGAAGAGGTGGCAGAAATAAATAATGCTATTGAAAAACTCCCGCCCAAATGCAAGCATGTCTTTTTTCTGGCAAAGATAGAGGGGCTACCTTATATTAAAATAGCAGAGATGCTTGAAGTCTCTGTACAGACGGTGAATTATCACATCGCTTACGCAATAGAAGCGCTATCTAAAAGCTTGAAGATAGCTTCTCCAAAAAAGAAATAATCCGAAGGGGTTCGGAAGATTCTCTATTTTTTCTTCCCTAAAAAAACTACACGCTATTCTAAGGCACGTTCTATTTTTTTATGAAAAAACGAAAAAAAGTTCGTTTTTGACCTAAAGATTTCTTTTTAAGTTGCGACTATAATAATAGAACAACTTAAAAAAGAATATGAATTTGAAAGAATATAACCGTCTGACTGATTTATTTGGTAAACTGAATTCCCGGGAGAATACTGAGGATGAGTTTGCTGCTATGTCCGAAGGCGAGAAATTGAAATTCTTTTGGAAAGATTGCATGCCGGAAAAAATTGATGCATCTTCTATTATAGAGAAGACACAGCAAAAAATAAAACGTGATGCTATGAGACGCAGAAGAAATTACTTCTTGGTTGCTTCTGCTTCGATTGCCGCTTCTGTTCTGATTTGTATTTCAACTATATACTTCCTGAACCAGACCGGAGAGGAAAAGCAGAATTTTCAGGCAATGGTAGAGCAGATGGAGAACTCGGCAATCGATGAAGTGACTCTGATAACTTCCAAAGAACAATTGAATCTGGATGAAAATGCTTTTATTAAATATACGAAAGAAGGAAAGGTGGCTGTTAATTCACAAAAAGTGGAAGAAGAGAAAGAAGAGGGAGGAAAGGTTGCAGAGCTGGAAGAATACGACCAATTGTTGGTTCCGGCAGGAAAGCGTGCTAAGATAGAACTCTCTGATGGGACTTTGGTCACTGTGAATTCTCAGTCGAAAGTGATTTATCCACGTCGTTTTAAGGGAGAAACTCGTACAATATATGCCCAGGGAGAAGTTTTTTTGGAAGTAGCACACGATAAGAAACATCCGTTTATTGTAGAAGCCAACGGTTTTAATTTGCGTGTTTTGGGAACTAAGTTTAATATCTCAAATTATGAAGGTGAAGCTACGAACATTGTATTGGTAGAGGGCTCGGTAGAGGTGACTGATAAGAATGAGAAAAAAGCACAATTGGTTCCAAGTGATTTGCTAAATATTACCAACGGCAATATCGCTTATCAAAAGCAAGTGGATGTTACCGGATATATCAGTTGGGTGGATGGAATACTTATGCTGGAAGGAAATAATCTGTCTGAGATTACTAAAAAACTGAGTAAGTATTACGGTATATCCATTCAATGTAATCCCGAAGTGGGCAAAGAAAAAGTTTATGGAAAACTGGATATCAAAGACAATATAGACGAGGTGCTTAAATGTATTCAGCAAACGCTTCCATTTGTTATTGTAAAAGAAGGAAAAAGTATATACTTAAATAAATAACCGTTTTAATTAATCTAAAAAATGAAAATACTTATGAAGGACAAATCTACGTAGTAATGACAAAAAATCGGATAAATATGGCTGTATTTATCCGATCGTAATTCCTTAGTTAAATCAATAAATCTAAAATTGTTAACCTAAAAAGAAATTTTTATGGTAAAGAAAGCTATTTTCCCTAATCTAAAGAAGAAAGTTAATCTTTTTTTGATAATTAACGCCTTTTTTATGATTCCTTGCTGTGCTTTGGCTGAAACAGTTGCTAAATGGGACTCAGAAAAAGACTTGTTCACAGTACAATCAAATAATGTGACCGTAAAAGATGTATTAAATTACATTGAAAAAAACAGTAAGTATATTTTTATTTATTCGGAGGGCGTTCAGAAAACGTTGACGGATAAAGTCTCTATTTCGGTTGATAATAAGAAGATCGATGTTATTTTAAGTGAGTTGAGTAAGAAAACGGGATTGAAATATAAGATTGTCGGGAGACAGATCACGATTTCTAGGCCGGAAGTGGAATCCCCTCAGCAAGATACAAGAAAAGGTGTAAAGGCAACGGGTAACGTGAAAGATGATAAAGGTGAGCCATTGATTGGCGCCTCTGTTCTTGTGAAAGGAACTACTAACGGAACTATTACCGGGATAGACGGAGACTTTACACTGGCTAATGTCAAAAAGGGCGATATCCTTGAAATCTCATTTTTGGGTTATAAAACTACCACTGTTACTTTCCAAGGTAGTAAAGTTAGTGTTATTTTGCATGAAGATTCAGAAACTCTTAGTGAGGTAGTTGTTGTGGGATTTGGTGTGCAAAAAAAGGCATCTGTGGTAGGCTCTGTGGAATCTATCAAACCGGCAGAACTGAAAATACCGTCCAGTAGTTTGAGTAATGCTTTTGGTGGTCGTATTGCCGGTGTTATCACGATGCAGCAGAATGCTGAACCAGGTGCAGATGGGGCTAGCTTCTGGATTCGGGGTGCGGCTACCTTTAGTGGTACTACTAATCCGCTAATCTATATCGACGGTGTGGAATCGTCTACCGATGACATGAATGCTCTGCCGCCTGAGGCTATCGAAAACTTTTCTGTATTGAAGGATGCTTCAGCTACAGCATTGTATGGTGCCCGCGGTGCCAATGGGGTTATTCTGATTACTACCCGTTCGGGTAAGGATATGGAAAAGGCCAGAATTAATATCCGTATTGAGAATACATTCTCACAACCTACCCGTACACTGAAACTAGCGGACGCAGCTACTACGATGGAGACGAGAAACGCAGCGGTTTGGGCTAGGAACCCGGAAGCTACGGCTTTTTATACGCAGGAGAGAATAGACAATACTCGTAATCGAATTAATCCGTACTTGTATCCGGATGTGGACTGGGTGGATGTTCTGTTCAAGGATATGTCTATGAACCAAACAGCTAATATCAACGTAATGGGTGGTACAAGTAAAGTCGATTATTTCCTGAGTGCTACGTTGAATAATGATAATGGCCAATTGAAGCAGGATAAGAATAATTCATTTGACAATAATCTGCAAAATCTACGATATTCTATTCAGGGTAACATTGGCGCATGGCTGACTAAAACAACAAAAGCTACCATACGTCTTAATACACAGATTGAACAATATACCGGACCAACTACGAGCGTACCGGATCTTTATCAGTTTGCATTACGTGCACCGAGTATGTATTTCCTCCCTTACTATCCAAATACTATTAATGCCGATCATGTTCTTTTCGGTAATAGCTATGAAAATGCTTCTGAGGGTTCGGGATACCACATGAATCCGTATGCTGAGATGGTGAGAGGTAGACAGCATAGTGCAGCTTCTACTATCAACGCTAGTTTGGAATTGGAGCAGAAACTGGATTTTATCACAAAAGGATTAAGTTTTAAAGCATTGATTAACTTTAAAAACTATTCGTACACATACTACAGTCGTACGTTTAATCCGTACTATTACAGATTGGATAGTGCAGACCCATTGGAATCTGGAGGATATGATTTCCAATATACATCTATGAATCAAGGTAGTACAGCATTGACTTTAGCCTCAAATGGCAGTTCGGGAGATCGCTATATGAATATTCAGGCATTACTGAATTACCAGCGTACGTTTGCCAACAAACATGATGTGGGAGCTCTGTTCGTTTACTTACAACGTGATTACAACGTTAATAATCCCGGTGACTATTATGCTACACTGCCACAGCGCAACCAAGGTATTGCCGGTCGTGTGACGTATGCTTACGACGGGAAATATCTGGCTGAAGCTAATTTTGGCTACAATGGTTCCGAGACTTTTCAGAAAGGCAGTCGTTTTGGTTTCTTTCCTTCTTTTGCAGTAGGTTATATGATTTCAAATGAAGAATTTTTTAAGCCACTTAATGGCATTTTTACTAGTTTGAAATTGCGCGCTTCTTATGGCTTAGTGGGTAATTCCGATATTGGCAGTGGTCGTTTCCCCTATCTAACTAAGGTAAATCTGAATGGTGGTGGTAGTTATCAGTTTGGCAAGAACTGGGATAACTCGGCATCTGGAACTTCAATCAGTACATACGGTGCTGATAATGTGACGTGGGAAATTGGTGAGAAATATGATATTGGGGTAGATATGACTTTATTCAAAGATTTGAATTTCACTATTGACTACTTTCGGGAGAATCGTAAGAATATCTTTTTGCAGCGCCAGACCATTTCAGTTGAAACCGGTATCACTGGTACGGCTCCTTATGGAAATTTGGGTCGTGTGAAGAACGAAGGTCTGGATATGTCGTTTAATTATAATCATTCATTCAATAAAGACTTTTTTATTTCGGCGCGCGGTACATTTACGCTTGCCAAGAATGAGTATGTGGAAAGAGATGAACCTCCTTATGAATACAGTTATATGTCACAAGTGGGACAACCGTTGAACAATTATTATGGCTACATAGCCGAAGGTTTGTTTCAGAGTGAAGATGAAATAGCTGATAGTCCAACGCAAGAGTTAGGGACTTATAAGACTCAGGTAGGTGATATCAAATACAAAGATTTAAATGGTGACGGTAAGATTGATGGTACCGACAAGACTTACATCGGTAATCCCAGTGTGCCACAGATTATTTACGGTTTTGGTGCTAGTATGCAATATAAGGGTTGGGATGCTTCGTTCTTCTTTCAGGGTGTTGCCAAACGGGATATTATGTTACAAGGTATCCATTCGTTCACTGGAAATACACACAACCTGATGCAATGGGTTGTTGATAATTACTGGAGAGAAGATGGTGCGAATCCAAGTGCTGAGTATCCTCGTCTGACCAACGGCTCGAACCCAAATACAACCGAGCCCTCTACTTATTGGCTTAAAGATGGATCATATATACGTTTGAAGAATGTGGAACTAGGTTATACATGGAAGTTTCTGCGTGCTTATGTTGCAGGTGCAAACTTGCTGACGTTTTCGAAGTTCAAGATTTGGGATCCGGAGCTGAATACCCAGAATGGACAGGCATATCCTACACAACGTACTGTAAGTGTTGGTTTGCAAATGACTTTTTAAACAATAATTATTATAATGACTTTAAATATTACGACGATTATGAGAATTAAAAATATATTCATGGCAACTTTGCTGGGCGTGATGCTGCATTCGTGCGAGTTTCTGGATGTGGTTCCCGATGATACTTCGACTCTAGACGATGCTTTTAAGACAGAAACTAATGCCGGCAACTTTATCTATGGTTGTTACAGCGTAATGCCTGCTTTCCTTGATTTTCGTAACAACGAAGCGTGGGCAACTACTCCCGAAATGATCGGTTCTCCGCATTGGACTTCAGAATGGTTCTATTATCTGATAGTGCAACGATGTAACTATAGTCCTGCGTATGGTGGTAGTGCTTTATGGAAGAATATGTATGATGGAATTCGTAACTGCTGGATTTTTCTCAATAACATAGATAAAACTGTGCCTGTGAAATGGACGCAAGAAGAATTTGAAAAAAATAAAAAACAATGGATTGGTGAAGCATATTTCCTAATAGGGTATTATCACCTTTGCCTAATGCAGGCATATGGGCCAGTGGTGATATCAGACCAATTATTGGATTCGGATGCCCCAGCGGAAGAAATGATGCAGACTCGCCGTCCTTATGATGAATGCGTAGAAAGAGTTGCGGCTTTTTTTGATAAGGCGTTGGAATACCTGCCGGATTCATATAATGATTCTAACTTGGGACGGGCTACTAGTATAACTGCAGAAGCATTGAAAGCACGCTTGTTCCTCTATGCGGCAAGTCCCTTGTATAATGGTAATACTGATTATGCAGATTTTAAGAATAAAGCAGAGTTTGGTGGCGAGCAATTAATTTCTACCACCTACGACAAGGAAAAATGGAAAAAGGCTCTCGATCAGTATGAAAAGGCTATAACGAAAGCGGAATCTAAAAATTTTAGATTATATGAATATACCGGTAATACTAGTGGATTAACTGATTTTGATAAAGCTGTAGCCAATAGTCGCTATAAGATTGCTGCCGGTTGGGACTCTCCCGAATTAATCTGGCCGTATACTGGAAGAAAAGAAACCTTGGGTTATAGTAACGGCTTCAATTATCATGCCATCCTTCATGGTATTTCTAATGAAACTGTTCCTATTGGTGGACTGGGTACCACTTTGTGGACTGCTAGGCTTTATTTGACCAAGAATGGCAAAGAGATAGACAAAGACCCGAACTATGATTATACCAACTGCATGCAGGTGGATAACGACGAGGTGCTAAAACTTAACAAAAACCGTGAGCCGCGTTTCTATGCCGACTTGGGATATGACCGTGGACCATATGAAATCAGTAACGCGAATGGTCTTGATACTATTACTATCAAGATGAGGTTTCAGGGAAAAACAGGTAGTAGTTATTACAATCCCGAAGAAGCGCATGGTGCAAAAGATAATGCAAGCGACCAACTTTATGGGGGATATGCTATCAAGAAATTAGTAAATCCGAAAACTACAATTCAGGATGGTAACAATAATGTAGCAGCTTATCCGTTCCCTATTGTCCGTTTGGCTGAGTTGTATTTAGGATATGCTGAGGCATATGTTAATTACTATGGAAAACTGGATGGAAAGGGAGCGGAGTACTTTAATCTTATTCGCAAACGTGCCGGATTGGGTGGCATAGAGGAAACCCATCCGAATGCAACACCGGAAGAGTTAATAGAAGCAGTGCGTCGTGAGAAAACAGTAGAGTTCATGTTTGAAGGGCAAATGTTTTGGGATTACCGTCGTTGGAAGATTGCTAAAGAGGCATGGAGCGGAATGGAAGGTGGTATGCCTGCCTTGAATGTTTACGGTACAACAGCTGAAGAATTTAATAGGGAAGTTAAGGCAGACATGATGCCATTCGTATTTAAAGAAGAAGGCTACCTCTATCCGATTCAGCAGGAATATTTGAACAAGAATCCGAAATTGGTACAGAATCCTAATTGGTAATTGAGTTGCCATAAACAGACATATACATATCACACTTTCCCTTAATTCCCTTATATAGGGGAAGTGTGATTTACTATACAAAACACAAAAAACTGATATATAAATGATAAAAAATTATTTCCTGCTAGGAAGCTTATTATGTAGTATGGGTGCCTTTTCTCAGTCTACCGTATGGAAACATACCGGATGGGAAGCTCGCATTTCAGACAAGGGCTATCTGGAACAGATTATCTTTAAGGATAAGAAAGGTAATGACACCATTCCTTTCTTTCGTTCTGGGCAAGGTAACTGTGGTCCTTCTTTTTATGCTGAAATCAGTGGCAAAGAAACTACCGCAGCTTGGATACCTGACGGATATCTTTCTTATCGGAGCACGATAGACCAGGTGGAGTGCCGTCTAACGTATCAGTCATGGAAAGGGCAGCCGGCTTTGAAAGTTACTCTTGAAAACAAAGGAAATGTACCTTTTCAACCGACAAAGGCGGGACTGAAATTGGGAATCGATACTTATATGGATAAGTATCCGGACTGGTTTGGAAAATATTTCCCAACGCTGATGCGCAATGAAAAGACGCACTTCTACGGTTATCTGCAAACCCCTGCAGGAAACGCTTTGGGAATTGTATCGCCACAGCCTGTAGCTTCATGGAGTGTGGCTTACAATCTGGGTTATCAAGATCCACCTCCACATTGGTTTATGGGGCACCGGATAGAGTCATTAAATCTGGATTTGATGAATGCATTACCTTTGCCCGAACGCAATCCACAAGATTTGTGGATGCTGAAACAAGGGGAGATCAAGAGCTGGACTATTGTGCTCATGGATATAAATCCGTTGGGGGAATTTGAACACGTTATACATAAGGCGACTGGCATACCGATGATCTCTATTGACCGGACGACTTATGTTCCGGGAGAAACCGCATCTTTTGAAGTTCTGTCTGGTTCTAAAGATATCAAAGTGTTGGATGATAAAGGGCAGGAGTTGAAGATCAATATCCGGACACAGGGAGAAGGAGTAAAACAAGTGTCGTGTGTACTGCCGGATGTCGGGTTGTATACAGTACGTGTCAGGGACAATGGAAAAGAAACAGAAGGTATTCTTTCAGTACATCATGACTGGAAATGGACTATGGAACAGGCACGTCGGAATGCTTTGAAATATCACCAGAAAGCTACTTCACACATAGAAAGTTGGTATGGCTTCCATTCTTCTTTTATTGCTGCACAATATTTTCCGGATAAACAACTGGATAAAGCTTTACGTGATCGCTTTGATTATTTATTCGGCTTGTTACATGATCAACAAAAGATGGAGCCTAAGTACCACGCTTCACGCATACAGAATACTTCGGGGACAATAGGTTTGTTAGTAGACAAATATCAAGCTTATGGTGATATAGCCGACTTACAGAAGGCTTCTCGTTTGGCAGACTGGTTGATGAACAATTGGCAACGTGAAGATGGTGCCTATGTCAATCATCATATTATTTATACCAGCGTTATCTATGTAGCGAAAAGTATGCTGGAACTTACTTTGGTCGAACGTGAGTTAGGCAAGAAGAATACTGTATGGGCAGAGGCGGCGGAGCGCCATTATCAATCTGCCAAACGTGCTATCGACCAGTTGGTTGCTTCACAAGGTGACTTTGAAACAGAAGGAGAACTTACTTTTGAGGATGGAATGATTTCCTGTTCTGCACTTCAGATTGGAATGCTGGGATTGATGCAGAAAGACGAAAAGGTGCGTAAACATTATACAGACGCTATGTTACAAATTCTGGAGAGTCATGACTGTCTTACCCAACTGCGAGTTCCCGATGCCCGTCGGAGGGGTGGAACCATGCGTTATTGGGAAGCACAATATGATGTGCAGATGTTGCCGAATATGTTCAACTCTCCTCACGGTTGGAGCGGCTGGCGTGGTTACGCTACCTATTATGCTTATCTGCTGACAGGTGAAGAACGCTGGTTGAAAGAAACTTATAATGCGATGGGAGCTTTTTCTCATCTGATTGATTATCGTACAGGAAATCTTCGCTGGGCATTTGTTGTAGATCCGTATCTGAAAGTAAAACAGGCTTGCAGTGCTGATACACATGTGACACAAGATTCATTGAGTTTTGGAAATCCACATCCTGAACTCTATGATACACGCGAATTTATTATAGGTGAACAATATGTGAATATGGTTAGTGATTGGCAGACAATTAATACACAGGATAACGATGTGCACGAAGTATTCAAGTGTATTGCTGAATCTATGCTTACTAACGCCTTTATTGTAGAACGTCCGGACGGCTCGGTTGTCGGATACAACTGTACTATTGAAAAGCAAGGAAATAAACTGAAGGTCAAAGCAAATGAAAAGCAAATAACTAATCTTCATTGTAACTTGAAGCATCCATTCACAGTCGTGTTTGATAAAGTAGATAAGGTGCTGGAGGCAAATTATTTGGGTTGGGCATTTGGAACGGATATCTATCAATAGAATAAAAGGATATATTTTATGAATTTCAAATTCCATATGGCGGTAGGGGAATTACTCTGCTCATCTCAAGAGAGTTCGTACATAGTTTGATCGGCAGAATGGCTGAATTATGGTGGATAATAAATAAAGGCGTAGAAAGAGAACCAGTTCTCACTCTACGCCTTTGTTATTAGATAAATTATGAATTTACTTCACTTCCCAAGTATCATTAGTCATCAACAACTCTTGGAAATTGTGGTATTTCTTTTTGCCTTTGATTTCTTCGATTTGTTCTGTAACTGCATCATTGTAGGTCGGAGCATCTACATCGCGGATTACACCGAGTGCAATCGGGAAGTCGGGACCTTCCATCAAGGCCAGTTTCAGTTGAAGTGTATTGTCCTGGCAGTGTGCATCGTGGATAAGAATATCTTTTTCTGTGATACCGTTTTCACCGAGTTTCACTACTTTCAGTCCGAAACCTTCCTGCATTAATCCGAATTCTTTGTTTTCACCGAACAACATCGGTTTACCATGTTCCAGATAGATCGCGTTCTTGGCACGTCCTTCTTTGGTTGCAACGCTGGCATGAGTTCCGTCGTTGAAAATAACACAGTTTTGCAGAACTTCGACAACCGAAGCACCTTTATGAGTGGCTGCTGCTTTCAATACTTCTACGGAAGCGGCACCGTCTACAGCGATACAGCGTGCAAAGAAACGTCCACGTGCGCCGAAAGCAAGTTCTGCCGGATGGAATGGGTCTTCTACTGTTCCGTAAGGAGATGATTTACTGACAAATCCACGTTCGGAAGTCGGTGAATATTGTCCCTTGGTCAAACCGTAAATGCGGTTGTTCAGCAGAATCATATTCAAGTCAATGTTACGGCGGACAGCGTGGATGAAGTGGTTACCACCGATTGCCAGGCCATCACCGTCACCGGAAATCTGCCAGATAGTCAAATTGGGATTAGCTACTTTGGCTCCTGTTGCAATAGCAGCTGCACGTCCGTGTATAGTGTGGAAGCCATACGTATTTACATAGTAAGGCAGACGGGAAGAGCAACCGATACCCGAAATTACGGCAATATCATGCGGAGCTGTTCCCAATTCGGCCATAGCCTTATGCAGTGAATTCAGGAAAGCGTGGTCACCGCATCCCGGACACCAGCGGGGCTGGCCTGATTTATAATCTTGTACGGTATATACTTTATCGCTCATCTCTTATTCCTCCAATAATTTAGTAAATGCATCTATCAATTCTCTCGTAACGAAAGGCTGTCCTTTCACTTGGTTGAACTGGCTGATGTTCAGTCCAGGCACTTTCATGCGCAGGTAACCTGCAAATTGTCCCAAGTTCTGTTCAGCTACCACGATCTTTTTATATTTACGTAATACGTCAGCCGTGTTCTTCGGTAGCGGGTTGATGTATTGGAAGTGGGCGAAAGCCACTTTCTTTCCATGTTCGCGCATATAGTCCATAGCCAGACGGAGATGGCCGTAAGTACCACCCCAGCCTACAATCAGCAAATCTGCATCTTTGTCGCCCAATACTTCGAGCTCGGGGATGTAGTCTGCAATTTTGTCCACTTTGGCTTGACGAAGGTGAACCATTTTATTGTGATTTTCCGGTTCGGTAGAGATTGCACCTGTTTCGTTACTCTTTTCAAGACCACCGATACGATGCATGAAGCCCTCTGTTCCCGGGATAGCCCAATAGCGTACACCAGTTTCTTCGTTACGTTGGTACGGAGTCCAGTTTCCTGCCATATCAGGAGTTACATACGGTGGATTGATAGCAGGATATTCATCCAAGTTAGGAAGTTTCCAGGCTGCAGAGCCGTTGGCTACAAAAGCATCAGTCAACAGTACAACCGGAGTCATGTGTTCCAAAGCGATTTTAGCTGCCATATATGCAGCATCAAAACAGTTGGTCGGTGATGTTGCAGCAATGACGGGCATCGGGCTTTCACCGTTACGTCCGTAGAGAGCTTGCAGTAAGTCGGTCTGTTCTGATTTCGTAGGAAGACCGGTAGACGGTCCGCCACGCTGTACGTTGACGATCACTAGTGGAAGTTCGCCGATAACGGCAAGGTTCATTGCCTCACTTTTCAGGCAGACGCCCGGGCCGGAAGTCGTAGTTACTGCCAGGGCACCGGCAAAAGCTGCACCGACAGCAGATGCACAACCTGCGATTTCGTCTTCGCACTGTACGGTTTTTACGCCCAGTGATTTATGTTTGGCTAATTCGTGCAGAATGTCAGTGGCCGGAGTGATAGGATAAGAACCCAAGTAGAGTTCCAGACCAGCTTTCTCGGCTGCAGCTATCAAGCCGTATGACGTTGCCTTATTACCATTAATATCTGTATAAAGTCCTTTGGATTTCGGAGCTTTGCTTTCGATCTTATAAGTAGAGACAGAAGCGTGAGTGTTGGCTCCGTAGTTGAAACCGTCGTTCAATACCTTGATGTTGGCTTCTGCAATTTCGGGCTTTTTGGCGAATTTCTCGCGCAGCATTTTCTCGGCTGCTGCCAGGTTACGGTTGAACAACCAACAAACTAACCCCAGCGCGAACATATTTTTACAACGGAGAACGGATTTGTTGTCCAGCCCTGAATCCTTCAGGCTTTCTTTACACATGGAAGAAATAGGCACTTCAAGTACTTCTTGCTTAACACCCAATTCTTCGAAAGGATTGTCAGTCTTGAATTGTGCCTTTTCTAAATCTCTGGCTTCGAATGAGTCGGAGTCGGTGATGATAAGTCCTTGCGGTTTACAGAATTTGATTTGTGTTTTTAGTGCGGAAGGATTCATTGCTACCAATACGTGACAACGGTCTCCGGGAGTGTAAACTTGCCCGGCGCCGATGTGTACTTGAAAACCGGAAACTCCGGTTAACGAACCTTGCGGAGCGCGGATGTCTGCCGGGTAATCGGGGAATGTACAGATGTCATTTCCTACCGTAGCCGACATGTTCGAGAAGATGTTGCCGGCCAGCTGCATGCCATCGCCGGAGTCGCCGGAGAAACGTACTACGACTTCCTCCAATTCTTTAACCATCATTTCGTCTGCCATAATTTTTATTACTATATTTAATTTAAAAACTATTTTTACTTTCAATTTGTGAGCGCAAAGGTCGGAAAGTTAATCGAATTATCAAAATAAATCAGTCTTTATTGTCCTATTGACGCTGAATATTTGAAGTGTCTGGAAGGAACCTTTATTTTTATTCTTGTTAAATCAACAGAAACCGTTATCTTTGCAAGCAAATTTATAACGGCCTTGTAGTTCAACGGATAGAATAGAAGTTTCCTAAACTTTAGATAGGGGTTCGATTCCCCTCGAGGCTACTACAAAGAGGAATCTATAGGAAGTTGTGTTGTAGGCTTTCATGCTGTATCAAGTTTTAAGTTTTACAATAGCTTCTTTCAAGATTAACGTCTTATAGCTTATATTTGTTTTAATAATCAATAGAAAAAGCCTCTTCCGAACATCCGGAAGAGGCTTTTTCTATTTCTGGACTTTATTATTCTTCCGTAGCTGCCGGTACTACAACTTTTTTGTTCTTCATCATGTTGTATGCAATCGGAGATGCAATGAACAGTGAAGACAATGTACCGATAACAACACCGAGAATCATTGCGAATGCGAAGCTGCGGATTGAATCACCACCGAGGATGAAGATACACAGTAACACGATCAATGTACTCAATGATGTATTGATAGTACGTGCAAGTGTAGTGTTCAAAGAGTCGTTGAACAACTGACGTTTGTCACGTTTCGGATACAGGCCGAAGAACTCGCGCACACGGTCGAAGATTACCACTTTATCATTAATAGAGTAACCGATAGCCGTCAGGATAGCACCGATAAATGTCTGGTCAATTTCCAGAGAGAACGGCAGGATGCCCCAGAACAGTGAGTAAGCACCGATAATCATAATGGTGTCACAACTCAAGGCCACAATAGAGCCGATACTGTAAGCAATGTTACGGAAACGGAGTAGGATGTACAGGCCGATAGCAAGCAATGCCAATACAACAGAGTAGATAGCACCTGTCTTAATATCGTCTGCGATACTCGGACCTACTTTCTGTGAACTTACGATACTACCACCGGTATGATTGTCACGATCGATGAAAGTTTCCAAAGAAATGTTTTGAGTCAGTACCGGTTTCAGAGTTTCATACAAGTATGATTCAATTTCTGAGTCCACGTTGTTACCTGCATCTTCGATGCGGTAGTTTGTGCTGATACGTACTGTTTTCTTATCTGTACCGATAGCGATAACACTTACGTTAGCATCACCGAACTTGCTGGCAATTAGCTCGCGTACTTGTTCCGGTTCAACCGGGTTTTCGAACTGTACCTTGAAGTTACGTCCACCGGTGAAGTCGATACTCTGACTCAAGCCACGGATTGCAAATGAGCTGATACAAACGATAATTACTGCACTGACGATAATAAGGGACTTCTTGTTCGTACCCATAAAATCGAAACGTGTATTGGTCATCAGGTTCTTTGAAATCTTAGTTGTAAATGTCAGCCCCAGCCACTTATCTTTACTCATGAAGTGTTCGTAAACCAGACGAGTCATGAACACAGCTGTAAAGAAGGATACAAGGATACCGATAATCAATGTCGTAGCAAAACCACGAATCGGACCGGTACCGAAGTTGAATAGGATGATACCTGTGATGATAGATGTCAAGTTAGAGTCAAAGATAGCCGAGAATGCGTTGGAATAACCGTCAGCAAGTGCTTTCTTCACTCCCTTACCTGCGCGAAGTTCTTCTTTTGTACGTTCATAGATAAGTACGTTCGCATCCACTGCCATACCCAGTGACAACACCATACCGGCAATACCGGACATTGTCAGCGCAGCCTGGAAGGACGAAAGGATTCCCAGTGTAAAGAAGAAGTTGAGGATCAATGCCCCATTGGCAACCATACCCGGGATGATGCCATACATAGAGCACATATAAATCATCAACAGAATCAAAGCAACAACAAATGAGAAGATACCCGCATTGATAGATTCCTGACCCAGTGACGGACCTACGATATCTTCTTGTACGATGTGAGCCGGAGCCGGCATCTTACCTGATTTCAATACGTTAGCTAAGTCCTTTGCCTGCTCCGGAGTGAAGTGACCTGTAATCTGTGAACGTCCGCCTGTGATCTCAGTGTTTACGTTCGGTGCAGAATATACATAGTTATCAAGAACGATAGCGATAGCACGACCGATATTCTGTTTGGTCAGTTGAGCCCAACGGCGTGCACCGTCAGAATTCATAGACATGCTGACAGCCGGTTTGCTGTACTGGTCGAATTCGTCTTTGGCATCTGTTACTACGTCACCTTCCAACGGAGCTTTGCCGTTGCGTTCGGTAGATTTGATTGCATACAATTCGAAAGTCTGACCTTTTTTGTCAAATTCGGAAGGAGAAACACCCCATTTCAGACGGAGGTCTTTTGGAAGTTCTGCTTTGATTTCCGGCATAGCCAGATATTTGTTAATGTCTGCAGTGTCCTTGTAGTTTGCATATCCGATAACCGGACCCTGTCCACTAGAGTTTAATTGCAGTATAGACAGTAAAGGATACTGTTTCTTGATCTCTTCCATGTTCGCAGCAGTTGCATCATCTTGTTTGGCGTCTCCTTTCAGAGCGGCAGCAAGGCTGTCGGCAGCACTTACGGCTTTCTTAGTCGGAGTTGCTTCGGTAAGAACAGCAGCTTTTGTAGTGTCTGTTGTAACAGAATCAGTAGTTGTTTCCTGAGTTAACACTGCACGCAATTTAGCGTCTGCTGACTGCATAGCCGGAAGAATTTCTTTGGCGGTATATGTTTCCCAGAATTCCAGGTTAGCCGAACCTTGAAGAAGTTTTCTCACACGTTCCGGTTCTTTGATACCCGGCAATTCTACCATGATACGTCCCATTTTGTCTTCCAGGCTCTGGATGTTCGGTTGAACCACACCAAAGCGGTCGATACGGGTACGAAGTACGTTGAATGAGTTCTCAACAGCCGCTTTTACTTCTTCTCTCAATACTTTTTCAACTTCCGCATCCGTTGATTTCTGGCTAACTTTGTCTTTCAACTGTTGTGTAGCGAATAGTTCGGAAAGTTTCGCGTCCGGAGCAATTCTGTGGTATTCCTTGACAAACAGGGTAATTACATCATCCTGACTGTTGATAGCCTGTTTTGCTGCTGTTGCCAATGCGTTATTGAAAGCTTCGTCCGGCTTGTTGTCAGCCAGTGCTTTAATAACATCAGGTACAGAAACTTCAAGGATAACATTCATACCACCTTTCAGGTCCAAACCTAAACTAATCTCCATTTCACGACATTGTTTCAGCGTCCAGTTACCCAGCCAGACCTTCTCATTGGAGAGAGAGTCAAGGTAGTCTTGTTCTACTTTCATGTCGCCGTTCGCAATTTCTTTCGCCTTGTTGTTATAATGGCGTGTTACGAAGGAGAAGGAGAGGTAGAACACGCATACCAGCGTGAGTAATACCGCAAAAACCTTTACAAATCCTTTGTTTTGCATTTTACTTTTAATTTATGATGATTACTTTTTTAATTTAATTTTCAGTTAAATTCTGTCGTACACAAGTTCTTTTTGCCGCATACAAGGCTGCAAATATAGTTTTTTTTTCACATTCATGTGTAATAAGCCCTCAAATATTTGATGTTTAAGGGCTTTTTTACCGATTTATTTCATTCCTCTGTTTTTCAGCAGTGGCTCCATGCTCGGTTCTGTGCCACGGAAATTTTTGTAGAGAGTCATCGGGTCTTCGCTGTCACCCTTCTCCAACACGTTCCGACGGAACAATTCGGCGGTGTTTTTGTCGAAGATTCCATGCTCTTTGAAAGCTTCAAAGGCGTCGTTATCCAGTACGTTAGCCCACAGGTAACTGTAATAGCCGGCTGCATATCCGCCGATGATGTGATTGAAGTAAGTCACACGGTAACGTGGGGCAATTTCAGAGATAAGATTGAGCTTGTCCATAGCTTCTTTTTCGTACGAAACAGCATCTAAATTCTTTACATCTTTCAGCATGTGCAGGTTCATGTCAAGGATAGCGGCAGCCAGCAGTTCGGTAGTCATGAATCCCTGGTTGAATGTTTTCTGCTGAAGTATTTTTTCGATGATTTCATCGGGGATTACTTTACCGGTAGCATAATGCTTGGCATACATTTTCAACACTTCCGGTTCGGTTGCCCAGTGTTCGTTGATTTGAGAGGGAAGTTCTACAAAATCACGTACAACATTGGTGCCGGAAGTTCCTTTGTATTTGCATTGGGTGAGCAAGCCGTGCAGTGCATGTCCGAACTCGTGAAACAGTGTTTCCACTTCATCCATTGTGAGTAGAGAAGGGGTGTCACCTATCGGTTTGGTAAAGCTGCAAACATTGCATACTAGCGGACGGATTGGCCCACTTTGTTCGCGGTAGTTGCTCATCCATGCTCCGCCGCTTTTTCCAGGACGTGGAAAGTAGTCTACATAGAAGATACCGAGCTGGGAACCATCGGCGTCTTTTACTTCAAACACTTCTACATCAGGGTGATAAGTAGGGATATCTTCTAGCTTGCTTAGGGTGATACCATATAGTTTATTAGCTACGGCAAAAGCACCTTCGCGGACATTTTCCAATTTGAAGTAAGGTTTCGTGTCTTCTTCGGACAGGTTGTATTTCTCTTTTCTGAGTTTTTCGGTGTAGTACCACCAGTCCCATGCTTCCAGTTTTTCACCTTTGCCTTCCTTGTCCATAAGTTGCTGAAGTTCTGCGGCCTCCGATTTCGCTTTTGGCAGGGCGTAGCTCCATAGATTATTCAGGAGGTCCATTACGTTATTAGCATTTTTAGCCATGGTTTCGTCTAACACGAAGTTGGCATAGCAATCGAAGCCCAATAAGTTCGCCTTTTCCAGACGGAGGGAAATGATTTTGCTGATTACTTCTTTATTGTCGTTCTTATCGTTATTATTTCCACGGTTGATATATGCTTTATACATCTTCTCACGGAGTGGGCGGTTTTCTGAATACTGCAGGAAGGGCAGGCGGCTGGCGTTATGTAGAGTAAACAACCATTTTCCCGGTTGTCCGGCAGCTTTAGCCTCTTCGGCGGCACTTTGGCAGAACCATTCCGGCAGGCCGGCAAGGTCTTCCTGCTTGTCAACGAAAAGTTGGAAAGCATTATTCTCGTTCAATACATTGTTGCTGAAGGTGATACCGAGTGTAGAAAGTTCCTTGTTGATTTCACGGAGGCGGGCTTGTTGTTTTGTGTCGAGGTTGGCTCCGGAGCGGACAAAGCTTTTATAGGTCTTGTCTAGCAGTCGTTGTTGTTCTATTGTCAGGTTCAATGAGTCTTTTTGTTGATAGACATCGTTTATCCGTTTGAAAAGCGCCTGGTTCAAGGAAATATTATCTTCGTGTTCCGAAAGAACCGGAGCCAGTTTAATAGACAACTCGGTCAGCGAATCGGTCGTTTCTGCGTCTGTCATATTGAAAAAGATAGCACTGACACGGTCTAAAATGGGAGCACTGTTGTCCAGTGCTACGATTGTATTTTCAAATGTTGGAACTTCCGGGCTCTCGATGATAGCCTCGATGTTCTGATTTTGTTCTTCGATGCCTTTCAGGAAGGCGGGTTCGTAATGTTCCAGTTTAATCTTATCGAAAGAAGGAACACCATACTCTGTTTGAAACTCTGTAAAGAAAGGATTACTTTCTGTTTTTGTAGTACAGGAGTACATCATGCAACTTGCAGCTAAAATGGTTAGTGTTTTTTTTATCATCATAAGTGTTTTATATTAGAGTTTACAGTTCTTATCGCTTGCTGATATGGCACCAGATAGGGTAGTGGTCCGAAGCCTTTATAGATCGGTCTACGGTGCAGTTATAAGCTTTCAGGTTAGGGCTTATCAGGATATTGTCGATACGGAAATAGAATTTGTTCTGATTATACGAGATTCCTAATCCTTTGCCGGATTGGGTAAATGCGTCGTCCAATTTTTGAGTCAGGATACGGTGAGTATACGAGATAGAGCCGTCGTTGAAATCACCACACGCTATAATAGTCGGATATTTGCTTTCTGTAATGGCTTTGTTTACGGAGTCTGCCTGCGAAGCGCGGATGGCTGACGCTTCCGCTAATTTTCTGACCAGTTGCCGAAGTCCGGTTTTGACCTTCTTGGCGTTCGGGTCCTTAATCATATCCTCATACATTCCCCGGTCTTCCTTGGTAAGTTTGTTGGATTCCAAATGGTTGTTAATCAGAGTGACTGTGTCATTATTCACTGCCAGCACATATTTGACGGAACCATTGTATGTACTTTCATAATCAATGGGAGATACTGAAAGTATGGGATATTTAGAAAAACAGGCAAGCTGTACGTCGCTTCTGTTTTGTCGGCGAACGGAATAATAGGGATATGCTTTCAATGCTTTTTTGATGTCTGCTTCTGTCAGATATTTCTTATTCTGCGCTGCATTATATTCTTGCAAACAGATAATATCTGCTTTGCTGTTAACCAGGTATGATAAGATTGGATTCTTTCCGTCTTTCTTTTCCAAATTGCTGAAATTCATTACATTATAAGAAAGAATTTTGATACTTCCTTCTGGGATTGTCTTGGTAGTGGAATTGAAAGGAATATAGGTCCTTATCTGCGGAAAGCAAACCAAAAAACCGATTAGCGGTACTAAAGCATACCGGTAATTGATGAATACCCAGAAAATGATAAAAGCGATATTGATTACCAAAAATAGTGGAAATGCAAGCCCCAGTCCGGAGGAAAGCGGATTCAATTTCGGATTAAGATAAGGACTGTAAGCGCTCAATATCAGCGTTCCTACGAAGAAAGCGTTGATAGCTAATATCAGATATGCGACAATTTTGCCAATATGTTCCATCTTATTATCTTTTGCTTGCATCGAACAAGCTTTTCTTTTCCTCCGTCGTCAGACTGTCGTAACCGGATTTTTTCAATTTATCCAGAATGCGGTCTATTTCGTCGGACTGTGCTTTTTTATGGGCGTTGTAATCATAATCTTTTTCACGACTGGTCGTGCCTCCTCCGTAATGTACTTTCATTTTGGGTTTGTGTTTCCATGTCTTTTTCTGGAATAGAGAGATAAAAGCGTCCAGAAGCCAGTTGATCCATGCGGTCAGATCCGCCCCTTTGCTTAGGCTGGCGGCAAACCAAAGTCCGGCAAGAGCGCCGCCCAAGTGAGCGATATGTCCTCCGGCATTGCTTGACGTGATAGATAATACGTCAATTCCTATAACAACGAGTGCCAGATATTTGAGACGGATTGCGCCGAAAAGAAAGAGTTGTACCCGGTAATTGGGCTCACGGTAAGCAGTGGCAACCACAATCGCCAAGACGGAAGCCGAAGCTCCTACTAGTGTAGAAACTGCTACTTCCTGATTGAACAAAGGAAATACATTGTAAGCAACCATATATAATAAACCTCCGAGGATACCTCCCAATATGTACAAACCTCTTAAATGCTTTGCTGAAAAAAAGTGTAGAAACAAGCTTCCGAACCAATACAACCAGAGCATATTGAATAGGATATGCAGAAGACCGGCGTGCATGAACATATAAGTGATAATCGACCACGGTTGATGAAAGAACCGAATAAAGGAAGCCGGTAAAGCGAATATGCCGAATATATCGGGTATACTGTGCTGAAATAGTTGCAAGAAAACATTGATTAACGTGCCAATGATAAAAATGCTTACGTTAATGTAAATCAGCTGGATAAATATATTCCCTCTTCTGAATGTCTCTTTTAAATCAGTTATAATATGTCCCATCGTTTTTACTTTTTTTTCTCCAATACAAAATCAGAATAAGCCCGAATAGCATTCCACCCAAGTGAGCAAAATGAGCTACATTATCTCCGGCACTGTTGGCTAGTCCTGCCCATAACTCAATCGCAGCATATCCGATAACGAAGAATTTAGCCTTGATAGGGAAAGGCAGCGGGAAGATAAACAGTTGGTTGTTGGGATACAACATTCCGAATGCCAGCAAAATGGCGTAAACGGCTCCTGAAGCACCTACGGTAGTCATCATGTTGAGATACTGGTCCATAGAAATGATGCCGTAACCTATTAAGTTCACTTCCGTGTGTTGGCTCAGTTCCGTTATGTACTGAATATATTGAACCCCTTCCTGAATGAGTCCTGCACCGATACCGCAAAGGATATAGTAAAACAGGAAACGTTTGGGACCCCAGGTTTGTTCGAGAATCGGTCCGAACATGAAAACGGCAAACATATTAAAAAATATATGGCTGAACCCGCCATGCATAAACATGTACGTGATGAGCTGTGCCGGATTGAAATCACTTGCGAGGAAAAAATGTAATCCTAGATAATTAGCTAAATCTATACCGTAACGTTGGGCTACAAGCGTTCCGAAAAATACTAATACATTGATAATTATCAGGTTTTTAGTTACAGTTGGCATCATTTTAAATTCTGAATATTTAGATACTAGATGCAAAAGTACGAATAAATTCTGTTTTAAAGCATGAAAAAGACTTCCTATTAGCTCTTTTTCAATAAATTGCTGCGTTTTTTTTATGTTTTTATTTGATATGTTGTTTTGTTCGGCTATATTTGTAGAATCAATCCCTTGTAGGATAATCTTTTGTGTAACATATATATTAATTAATCATTTTACGTATTATGAATAAGTCTGAACTTATTAGCGCAATGGCTGCTGAATCTCAAATGAGCAAAGCCGATGCAAAAAAAGCACTTGATGCTTTTATCACTTCAGTTACTAATGCTATGAAAGCTGGCGACAAAGTATCTCTCGTTGGTTTTGGTACTTTCTCTGTAAGCGAAAGAGCTGAAAGAACTGGTATTAACCCTTCTACAAAGGCAACTATTACTATTCCTGCAAAGAAAGTAGCTAAGTTTAAAGCTGGTGCTGAATTGTCTGCAGCTGTTGAATAAGATATCATAGTTGAAAGAATTTAGAAAGAGGAGACGTATACGTCTCCTTTTTTTGTATCTTTGCGCGCAAGAAACAACTTGATTATGAAGATAGAAGATAAACTTGTAGCGTCCGTCATTAGCGGACTGAAAGCACTCTACAGTCAGGAAGTCCCTGAAAAAATGGTGCAAATCCAAAAGACCAAAAAAGAATTTGAAGGACATCTGACGCTGGTCGTGTTCCCTTTTCTGAAAATGTCAAGAAAAGGACCGGAACAGACGGCGCAGGAAATCGGTGAATATCTGAAGGTGAACGAACCGGCAGTAGCAGCTTTTAATGTGATAAAAGGTTTCCTGAACTTGACTATCGCATCGGCTACGTGGATCGATTTGCTGAATGAAATTCAGGCTGACGAACAATATGGTCTGGTGAAAGCTACCGAAACTTCGCCATTGGTGATGATTGAGTATTCTTCTCCGAATACAAACAAACCTCTTCATTTAGGTCATGTGCGTAATAACCTTTTAGGTAATGCATTGGCTAACATTGTGGCGGCAAATGGTAATAAGGTAGTAAAAACAAATATCGTAAACGATCGTGGTATCCATATCTGTAAATCCATGCTGGCATGGAAGAAATATGGAAACGGTGAAACCCCGGAAACTTCCGGCAAGAAAGGTGACCACCTCGTTGGCGATTATTATGTATCTTTCGATAAGCATTATAAAGCGGAGGTAAAGGAACTTATGACTGAGTTTGCGGCACAGGGAATGAGTGAGGATGAAGCTAAGGCGAAAGCGGAAGCTGCTTCTCCCTTGATGCAGGAAGCTCGTGAAATGTTGGTGAAGTGGGAAGCCGGCGACCCGGAAATACGCGGATTGTGGGAAATGATGAATAACTGGGTGTATGCTGGATTTGATGAGACTTACCGGAAAATGGGTGTCAGCTTCGACAAGATATATTATGAATCCAACACTTATCTCGAAGGGAAGGAGAAGGTTATGGAAGGGCTGGAAAAAGGTTTCTTTTTCAAAAAAGAGGACGGATCTGTTTGGGCGGATCTGACTGCTGAAGGTTTGGATCATAAGTTGCTTCTTCGTGGCGATGGTACATCTGTTTATATGACGCAAGATATCGGTACAGCTAAACTTCGCTTTGCAGACTATCCTATTGATAAGATGATTTATGTAGTAGGTAATGAGCAAAACTATCATTTTCAGGTGCTTTCTATTCTGCTTGACAAACTCGGTTTTGAGTGGGGCAAGAGCTTGGTTCACTTCTCTTATGGAATGGTAGAGTTGCCGGAGGGCAAGATGAAATCTCGTGAAGGTACGGTGGTGGACGCTGATGACCTAATGGAAGAAATGATTGCCACTGCTAAAGAAACTTCACAGGAACTTGGCAAATTGGATGGTTTGACACAGGAAGAAGCTGATGATATTGCCCGTATCGTCGGTCTGGGTGCATTGAAATATTTCATTTTGAAAGTAGATGCGCGTAAAAATATGACGTTTAATCCGAAAGAGTCTATCGATTTCAATGGTAATACAGGCCCGTTTATTCAATATACTTATGCTCGTATTCAGTCTGTGCTTCGTAAAGCTGCCGAATCGGGTATTGTGGTTCCCGGACAGATTCCTGCTGGTATTGAATTGAGCGAAAAAGAAGAGGGGCTGATTCAAATGGTTGCCGACTTTGCTGCTGTTGTCAAGCAGGCAGGGGAAGATTACAGCCCGTCTATTATTGCGAATTATACTTATGATTTGGTGAAAGAATACAACCAGTTCTACCATGACTTCAGTATTTTGCGCGAAGAGAACGAAGCGGTGAAAGTGTTCCGTATCGCTCTGTCGGCTAATGTGGCCAAAGTAGTGCGTTTGGGTATGAGTTTACTGGGTATTGAAGTACCTTCCAGAATGTAAGACATTCTCTGAACAAAATATCTTTCTACGGGGTTTCTTCATTATGTATATAATGAATGGAATCCCATTAGATCATTTTATAAATATGTTGCGTGTCATATGATTCCCCTCTCTCTTTGTTTGATAGAGTGTATACCGATAGGGGATTTAAGGTAGGATAAAGTAAAAAAGAAAGGCAGACAAAGTTCAAGCCTTGCCTGCCCGATTCTGTTTCTTATGCTGATAATTGTTATTTCTTAGGATACTTATACCAGTCTTTAGCTTGTGCACCATTAGATTTAACCCATGTCGCAAACTTCGGATACGATTCGTCTATTCTTATACCTTCCTCGGGGATCGGGAATTCACTAACCGGCATATTGAGTGCAAACGGCATCAGATCTATTGAAACATAATATAAATCTTCTTCTGGCCTGGATACGTCTTTTCCTGTTCCTAATAATGAAAGATCGGCTTTATCAGTAGGAGGATATTTTACCAAGTGCACTTCTCTACCTCTGGCTTGGCCAGATCCTACGAAGATAAACGGATTGTAAGGTGGCAATATACTTTTCGAAGTAACATCATTTACTTGGATAGTTACAGTGTATTTCCTGGCTTTTTCTTCTTTATTATCAAATATTGCCATATTATCAAATAGCAAGATTGTAGGATGTGATTGACCAGCCTCTGTTTCTCCGGGCATATATTGGGATTTGGGCGCATACGAAGGGCTTTCAATAGTAACTTTGCTAATATCGCTATTAGTAGTGTTATGCAATTGATAACCAAAACCATTCACTAAATAACCTCCACGATGTAATGGAGTGAACTCGTCAACAACCTTATAGATACGATTAGTCAGTATTGATTTATATACTTTACTGGTATATCGTATCATTACGTCATTCATATCGTAATCTCCCTGCTCCGGCCATAAGTCTTCGAATGTCAATATCCCGGAATAAGAAGTATAGTTGTCTTCATCAGTTGGACCTTCCGGATCTGTTGGTAACTCGGGAATTACACCTTCATCAATAGCATCTTTTTCGGCTATGTGAACATAGAAAATTGCATCACAGTAATCGAGGTCTATGTTGTCCTCAAATCCGATAGCAACAATCTGATTAGATTTACTGTCCCGTAACGATATGGTTCTTTGTCTTTGTACGCCATCCTTTCCCGGTTCATTCAAAATTGTGGTGGAGTATCGAGGGCCCATTCCTTTTACGAGATCGCCTTGTGAATCTCCGTTTGAAGGTGTGCTTCTGAATCCCATACCTTGCAGATACCAGCCAATAGTGACGCCCTTAGGAAATTTGTCTTCAAATTTTCCCGTGTCTTCATTCCAGTATTTTAGTTTAACTTCATCACCACAGACTAAAGCTCCTACTCCGGCTGTTTTATAAATAGGAGAAGCATTTGGGAATGCTAATATCCTTTTGATGTTTTCTATGGTCGGTATTTCGCTGGTCGGATAAGTGTAATACCCTACTGTATTATACCATGCGGCACTACTGTTAACAAATACTAGACTAACTTCTGTATCTTTAGTGATAGGGATATCTGATATCATATCACCATTAAAGAACTCAGGATAGTTATCATGAATGTTCCTTCCTCCCGCTTTGTCGAAGATGCTTTTTATATTATAAAGTACATCAGCAGGAGGAATATTCTTTTCTTTTGATAAGTTATTGGGACGTCCGTTGTCATCCCAGTCCATACCAGGCAGCAGTGTCCAGACATCCAAATATTTGTGCTGATTGGCTGTTGTCCCTCTGCTTATCGGGGTTGATGCTTTTTCAAGCAGGGACTTAACATAGTCATTTTGGTTGAAAGAAATACGATGATCGGCGTTAATTGTTAGTTTTACCGGAGATGCTGTACCTAGATAGTCGGATGATAGCCATACTTCTGAGATATCAGCCGGTATACTTATTCCATCTTCACTAAATTTACCATGTTTGTCAGTTGCAGCCCGATAAAAGGGTTCTACTTCTTTTTTCTTCCAACTACCATCTTTGTCATTTACTTCGATCGGATCTTGGTCATAAATCTCAAAAAGAACCGTATATTCTTCCTTAAAGCCATAGTCAATATCTAAGGCTAAACTTTGATTCATGTCGAAATCAAAGAACTGTTCTTTGGGAATCTTCTCGGGTTCTTGAAATAAATCACGTTCATTGTCTACACAACTACATATCAATGGGATACAAAATATGCCCATTAATGTCTTTACAAATATTGTTTGTTTCATATGTTAATGAAATATAAAGATATTAATGGGCAAATATAGAAATAAACCGAAAGCTTTCCAAAAGATATTTACCTCTTTTTTGCAAATTTCTTTTTTGGTGCTGAGGTAACACCTTTCTCGTCCTGTATCCTGATTAATTCCATGCAACTATGCAGGCTTAAATCTTGTGGGACAATATCTTTAGGAATCTTATAGTTATTACCTTTATATGCTATATATGGTCCGTAACGACCATTCAGAATTTCCAATTCTGGTTCTTCTGCGAACTTCTTGATGTGGCGTTCGGCTTCCTTTGTGCGTTTCTCTAGAATCAGTTGTTCCGCCTCTTCTAAAGTAATTTCCATGGGATCCATCGTTTTCGGGAGCGATACATACACCTTATTATGTAGTACATACGGACCGAAACGACCAATACCTACACTGACTGTCTTTCCTTCATATTCGCCTAACGTACGGGGCAGCTTGAACAATTCCAGCACTTCTTCCAATGTGATCGTTTCTATGGACTGACCTTTTTTCATTTGTGCAAAACGTGGCTTTTCTTCATCTTCCGCCGTACCGATTTGCGCCATAGGACCAAAACGTCCGATTTTTACCGAAACAGGTTTACCTGTTTCCGGTTCCTCACCCAAAATACGTTCGCCTACTTTATGTTCAGTCTTTATTGCCAAAGTGTTTTCTACTGACGGGTGGAATTGGTCGTAGAAGGTTTTCAGAATTGAAGTCCATTTCACTTCTCCTTCGGCAATTTCATCGAACTCTTTTTCTACACTAGCTGTAAAGTTATAATCCAGAATATCAGGGAAATATTCGGTGAGGAAATCATTTACTACCGTTCCGGTATCCGTAGGGAATAACTTGGCCTTTTCTGTTCCGGTAATTTCAGTATGATTTTCGTCTTTGACTTGTTGGTCTTTTAATGTCAGCACATTGAACATCCGTTCTTCTCCGTCTTTATTGCCTTTTTCCACATATTCGCGATTCTGAATCGTGGAAATGGTAGGCGCATACGTAGATGGGCGACCGATTCCCAGCTCCTCCAATTTACGTACAAGACTTGCTTCGGTATAGCGCGGTGGGCGTTGGGTAAAACGTTCGGTTGCAACGATAGGACCGTGTTCCAGTTTCTGACCTTTTTTCAGAGGAGGCAACAGATTACTTTCATCCTCTTGTTCATTTTCATCGTCATAAGATTCACGGTATACACGCAAGAATCCATCGAATTTAATAACTTCACCGATAGCTGTAAAGACTTCACTACTACTGCTAATTGATATTGTAACAGTTGTCTTTTCCAGTTCCGCATCTGCCATTTGTGAGGCAATGGTACGTTTCCATATCAAGTCGTACAGTTTTTTCTCCTGCGCTGTCCCTTCGATGGACTGGTTTTCCATATAGGTAGGACGGATTGCTTCATGTGCCTCCTGTGCCCCTTTGGTTTTCGTTTCAAAGTGACGAGGATGCACATAACGTTCACCCATCATTTTGATGATAGCATCCTTACTGCCTATGGTTGCAAATTCCGACAAGTTCACGGAGTCGGTACGCATATAGGTGATAAATCCCGATTCGTACAAACGTTGGGCAATCATCATAGTTTGCGCCACCGTATAGCCTAATTTGCGTGCAGCTTCCTGTTGCAATGTCGAAGTTGTGAACGGAGCAGGAGGTGTTTTCTTTAACGGACGGGTAGTAATATCTTCGATAGCAAAATTAGCTCCTTTACATGCGTTGAGGAATGCTTCTGCTTCTTTCTTCGTTTTGATACGGTGGGCCAGTTCGGCTTTCATCTCCACTAGTTTCCCATCAGTGTCGGGCACAAGGAAAACGGCGGTCACACGGTAAGCTGCTTCCGATTTGAAAGCATGGATTTCGCGTTCGCGCTCAACAATCAATCGAACGGCAACCGATTGTACACGTCCTGCCGAAAGCGCCGGTTTCACTTTTCTCCAAAGTACAGGAGACAGTTCAAAACCTACGATACGGTCCAGAATACGTCGTGCTTGCTGTGCATTCACGAGGTTAATGTCAATATCACGTGGTTGTTCGATTGCTTTTAAGATAGCACTTTTCGTAATTTCATGAAATACGATTCGTTTTGTGTTTTCCGGTTTTAGTTTTAAGACCTCATACAGATGCCAGGCGATAGCCTCTCCCTCGCGGTCCTCATCGGATGCGAGCCATACGGTTTCTACCTCTTTCGCTTCTGCTTTCAGTGTGCTAACCAGAGCCTTTTTGTCTGCCGGAATTTCATAATTGGGTTTAAAATTCTTCTCTACGTCGATACTGAACTCTTTTTTCTTCAGATCGCGTATATGTCCGTAACTTGAAAGGACTTTGAAATCTTTCCCAAGAAACTTTTCAATCGTTTTTGCTTTTGCCGGAGACTCGACAATGACAAGGTTTTTCTGCATAATTCTTTCTTTTATAATGGCTTGTACCACAATATTTGGGCACAAAAGTAAAAAAAAAGATTCTCCCTACCTTATAATATAAGGAGAATCTAATGTTTTTTAGTAAAATAACGTCAGCCCGATATAAATCAGTTATAACTATAAATTTTCTTTTTCAGCGTATAGAAGTATTCGTAGGAGGTGGAAGAACATACCAACGGTTATGCTAAATTCATGTTTAAATAGGTTCGAAATTAATTCGTATTTTATATACGGAAGAAAAAGTACTTTACTTATAATTGGAATTTGAAATAAAACAGTACTATTAAAATAAAATTTATTATATTTACAAATCGTATTGTATGTCTTACTAAATATGAGTAAAGTTCTGTTAAAAATATATTTAATATTCTTCTTTGTCGGAGTGGCTCATTCCATTCGAAGCCAATCCCCTTACTATTATTATAAACAGCTTGGAATTAAAGAAGGACTTTCGCAGTCAAGAGTACAATGTATCTTGAATGATCATAGAGGCTATTTATGGATTGGTACAGAGTCTGGTTTGAATTGTTACGATCGCGATCATTTGAAACACTATTTGCATCGGCCGGAGGACGAAAGTACATTGCCCTCAGATAATATAATTTTTATAGCGGAAGATTCTTTGCATAATTTGTGGGTAGCCACAACAGTTGGTATTTGTCTTTATAATAGAGCCCATGATAACTTTAAAACTTTATCAAGTAATGGTAAACCTATTTATGTTGCTTCCAGTTTATTGGTAGAAGGGGGAATTTTGTTGGGTGGGTCAGGTGATATTTATAAATATACTTATGCCACTAATAAACTTGAACCTTTATATTATGCAAAGGATCCTGCTTATTATGTTCCTTTTTGGGAGATGGTGCGTTACGATGACGAACATATCTTGCTTAACTCATGTTGGAATGGCATATATTCTTTCAATATTAAAACCCACGAACTGAAGAAGGTAGATGCTTTTACCGGAAAGAGTTATACTACTATTTTCTTAGATTCCCATAAGCGTCTGTGGGTGAGCGTTTATGGTAGTGGGCTGTACTGCTATCAAGAAGGTAAACTTTTGAAACATTTTACAACATCCAATTCCTCTCTGACGTACGATGTCATTCATGATATTATGGAGAAAGATAATCAGCTTTGGGTGGCAACTGATGGTGGCGGAATTAACATCATTTCCTTGGATGATTTTTCGTTTACCAACATTCAGCAAAAGCAGGATGATGTTCACTCCTTTCCTGCCAATACCATTTATCGGCTTTATTTGGATTCTGCCAATAATATGTGGGCGGGCAGTATCCGCAGAGGGTTGATTGGTATAAGAAATGTATTTGCTTGTTCTTATCAGAATGTTCCTTTTGGCAATTTATATGGGTTGAGCAATCAGACCATCAATAGTTTTTTCCAAGATAGTGATGGAATGGTTTGGGTGGGGACTGATGGCGGTGGAATCAATAGGTTTGATCCGTTAACGGGAACTTTTAAGCATTATCCTTCTACTATGCATGAAAAGGTGGTTTCTATTGTCGAATATACCCCTGATGAATTATTATTTTCCTCTTTCAACGAGGGACTCTTTATTTTTCATAAGCAAACGGGACGGGTACGTCCTTTTGTTCTGGTCGATAAAGAAACAAATGATCGTGAATGTATTGACGGTTTCTCTGTCAACATCCGACGGGTAACGCCAGACAAGATTCTTTTCAGTGGCCAACATATTTTTATATACGATACTACTCGTCGTAAATTTGAGATTGTAGCCACTATGGGAAGAGAATACGAACGAAATTCGCCCTTGATCATAGCTACTGTGGGTACGAAAACTTATCTTACCGATTTGAAAAATATCTGCGAATATGATTCCTCGGAAGGGATTTTCAGGACGATTTATCAGGGGAAATATATCATTAATGATGCATCGCGTGACCAGGATGGCGTTTTCTGGTTAGCGTCTACCGAAGGCTTGGTACGTTACGATCCACGAACAGGAGAGAGCGAGTTGATCAAGACGAGTTTGTTTCAAGAGGTATCTTCTGTTGTAACTGATAACCAACATCGGATATGGGTAGGAACAAGACGATATTTGTTCGTTTATTCTTCTCTCACTCGGAACTTTGTTACATTGGACGAGGTGGACGGGGTTTTGCCTAACGAATATCTTTTTCAGGCCACTCTTCTTGCTCATAATGGAGATGTTTTTCTAGGTGGTACTATGGGGATGACAGTGATAAATTCTGGCTTTCATTTAGAAACGGAAGAAGATCATACTGTTGAATTACTAGATGTATTACTGAATGGTTTGCCTGTCCCATTATCCGAGAAGCGGGAGAAAGCTATTGAAACTATTCGGGTTCCATGGGACTTTTCCTCTCTGCAACTGAAAGTCCTGTTGAACGAGGGAGATGTGTTTCGTAAAAACTTTTTCCGGTTTAATATTGAAGGAATCGGGCAGGACTTGGCTAATTTCAATTCCAACTCTTTGGTTATTAATTATCTACCGATAGGGGAGTATACAATTACTGCTTCTTATTATACTCGTAATGGGGGGTGGAGTGTGAAACAGCCGATTCTTCATGTCGTGGTTGTTTCCCCTTGGTGGAAGAGCAATTGGTTTTATGCGGGGTTATGTATATTGGTGGGAATAGTAGTTTATGGCATTACTTTCTATTTTTATCGAAAAAAGAAAGCCAAACAGAAGCGGGAGATTCTGCGTCTGAAAAACAAAATGTATGAAGAGAAAATTAATTTCTTAACGAACATCAGTCATGAGCTTCGTACGCCTCTTACGCTGATTTGTGCACCGTTGAAGCGTATTATTAATCATGAATCAGGTAGTGATCGTGAGGTAGAAAAATTGTTAGTCCCAATTTATAAGCAAGCACACCAAATGAAGAACATTATCGACATGGTACTTGACGTGCGGAAACTGGAGGAGGGAAAAGATATGTTACATATCCTGCCCTACTCTCTGAATGAGTGGGTACGGTCTGTCGGAGATAAATTTGCCGATGAATATCGCGTGAAGGGTATTTGGCTGGAATATGAACTGGATGAGCGCATAGGGAAGGTTCCTTTTGATAAGAATAAGTGTGAGTTCGTTCTTTCCAACTTCCTGATGAATGCACTCAAGTTCAGTGAATCAAATACTACTACTACGCTAATCACCTGTCTGTTGGAGGGAGAAGGACGGGTACGGGTTTCTGTCAAGGACGAAGGAATGGGGTTGAATATGGTGGATACAGATTCTCTTTTCTCTAGTTTCTATCAAGGGATACATGAGAAGGGAGGGAGTGGTATCGGACTTTCTTATGCGAAGAGCCTTATTGCTCATCATAAGGGAAAAGTGGGTGCTTCGAATACAGAAGGAAAAGGGGCGGTATTCTATTTTGAGTTACCGTTATTGGCGGATACATATGGACGACAAGAACTGTTGCGGGCAGATACGTCTACAGGAGTGGAAGTGAATGAACAAGACAAGATTGATTATACATTCTTAAAGAAATATGCGGTGATGGTGGTAGAAGACACTTCTGAATTACGAAACTATTTGAAAGAAACGTTGAGTAATTATTTTGCTCGTGTATACGTTGCTAAAGAAGGTAAAGAAGGGTTGGAGCAGATTAAAGACCGATTGCCTGACATTATCATCAGTGATGTCATGATGCCTCGGATGAATGGGTTTGAACTATGCAAGGAAGTGAAGACTAATTTGAAAATCAGTCATATTCCATTCATTTTATTAACTGCCTATCATAATTCACAAAATATGTACACCGGTTATAAGACTGGGGCGGATGTCTTTTTTCCGAAGCCTTTCGAGATAGATAGCTTGCTGGCGCTAATTCATAACCAACTACGGCAGCGTGAACAGATCAGGATACGCTATAAGGATGACAAATTGTTGACACATAAGGATATGAGTTTCAGTAATGCTGATGAGACTTTTCTGCTGAAGTTGAATACATTGATTGCGGACAACATGAGCAATCCGGAACTGGATGTTGCGTTTTTGGCTACTAATATGTGTATCAGTCGCTCATTGTTGTTTAATAAAGTGAAAACTATCACAGGTATGGGGATTGTAGATTATGTGAATAAGCAGCGTATTGAACGGTCTATCGTGTTGCTTACAACCACCACTATGAATATTACCGAGATTTCTGAAGTAGTTGGCTTCTCCTCCTTGCGTTATTTCAGCAAGGTTTTCAAATCTATAAAAGGAGAGATTCCTTCTGCTTACCGGAAACAGGATAAAGTGGGAGGCGACACCTGTTTGTGATTGATGTTAGAAAACCGATTGTAACAATGAGAGGAATGAAAATCATAAAGTATGTTTATGCTTTCATTCCTCTTCCTTTAAGAAGTCCCTAAAAACTTAGTTCTACCTTAATCAGAAAAACTATTTATTCAGTTTGCTAACCTTTACCCAATCTATTTCCATAATGGCAGGTAGATCGGTGTCATCAATAGGACCTGCCCATGAATCTGCGTTTCCTCCAAGTCCCATATTCAGAATGATATAGAAAGAAGAATCTTTGGTGAACGGCCATTGTTTCATTTCTTCTTCATTTGCCAGCTTGAGGTTCTCATAAGAGAAAGTCTTCTGGTCATTGACAAAGAACGTTATTTTATCTTCTGTCCATTCTACGGCATAGATATTCCAGTCCTCGTAGTTGCATGTTACCGATGTCGAGTTGATAGGATCTTTGATGTTCAAGTCGTAGGTATAGTGGGTATGCACTGTCTGATAAATCACATCTTCTTGCCGGATATGCTCCATTATGTCAATCTCACCGCCATTCGGCCAACTACTGTATAAGGGAGCAGACTTTTGAGGCATCAGCCAGATAGCAGGAAAGGCTCCGTCAGGATGTCTGGGGATTCTCGCTCTGACTTCAACACGCCCGAAGGTGAAGTCTACCTTACCTATTGACTCGATACCGCCGGCACGATATTCATTACCTATTTTTTCTGCCTTTAGTATCAGTTTGCCATCTTCTACATATGCTTGGTCGTAGCTTTCGGACATCTCGTCGCACCAGTCTGATGTTGATTTTTGACAGAGTACCCAGCTGTTGGGGTTGGGAATGCCATTTACGTTGAAATCGTCTATAAAGATAATGTCTTTCAACGTTTCGTCATACTTCGGTAGTACGATGGTATAAGTAGTCGACTGATTGTTCGCGGTGGTGACAGTCACCTTTTGCTCTTTCTGCCAGTTTTGTATAAAGGTAGCGGGGTCTGGTGAAATGCTCGCTCCGTCCATCAATGTATAATCCACGCCGGTGATGACATTCGCATTTTCGATGGTTCCGATTTCTATCTTGTGGGTGGTCTGGTCTATCTTTCCGTGATAATAGGAGGTAGTACCCGTTTGTACATTATTCACTGCTACGGCAAAAGCTGTAAGCGGATAGTTAGTCTTTTTTTGAGTGACGTACTTCGTTTCATCGTCCAGACAAGCAAAACAGGAAATACCGATGAATGTCAGGCTCAATATAAATAATAATTTTTTTTTCATCATACTCTTTTGGTTTTATGTATTATGAGTTTAATAAGCACTTACCCGAATTGTTGTTGGCAAGCGGGCAAGCACTTTTTGACTAAAGAATCAGTCTCCCCAGTTTAACGGAGCCACATATTCCCATTTAGTAAATACGAGACTGCCGCTTGTTGCTCTGACAAGGAAAGTTCCGCCGGAGCTAAGTTGCGAGAATGGCACTTTCCACGTGTCGCCTGTTCCGTCTGCATCGCTCACACCATCGCTGGTTGCTTTGGCGATTATCTTATTGTTCAGTATCCATTCGGTGTAGAGCCAGCTGCCGGTAGGTGTTACGCTCTCTTGGAGTTCAAACGACAGTACATTGGGTTGACTGGAATCTACAGTGTGGCGGCAATCAGATCTATCATCGAACACATCACTACACCAAGGTCTCGTACTTAGGAGGGTTATATTGTCACTGACATGGAAACGAAGTTCCACATCTCCCCACATAAAGAAGAGTTCGAAGTTGGCATTGAAAGGTTCGAAGTAGAAGTTGTAACGTCCGGGCATCAAGCTGCCGGGACCATATTGAGTACCTAACGTAACATCCATGTTGTGTACCTCAGGACGTTTGGGATTGGCCTGCTTGAACTTCACGGTCTTGGTCAGCGGTGTAGCGCCTTCGGCGGCTTTGGTTGCCAGTATGATTGTTCCCGTACGAACGCTGGACCCCGTATGTTCGGATACTTTGATTACCAGTTCTTCAGAACCGGAGAAAGAAGTTTTCTCGAAATCGTACCATGTATCGTCCAGTTCATTCTCTTTATAAACAGTCCATTCTGCATTGGATTCTATGGAGATTTTGAGCTCCTGCTCTTGCTCATAGATGGCAAACCACTTACCGTTCACTGGTGTTTCCGGTGTCAGCAGCACGCCGTCTTGTGTGCATTTCACTTCCATGGCAACTTTTCCGTGGCGGTCGTAAATGGTTACTACACCCGTTCTCATTTCACCTGTGTTGGGGGTAGCCTCTACTGTAATCTGTCCGTTTTGCTCGCCTTCAATCTTCCCGTCGTTACCTCGGATAGAAAGCCAGATGTCACCTTCTGTCACCTTAGCACTCCACTTCTGGTTACTGAGCACATTGAATGTCATAGCATCGCCTTCTTGGTTAATCATCTCTACGTCCTCTACATTCAGATAGGCAGTACCTTTCTGAGTGAGTACAAAGCGTTTGCCTGTCCAATAGTCACTCTTGATGTGAATGGTATCTATACGGTCGTCCAGTGCGGTATTCTCTTTGCAGGCAACAGTTACAGTATAGGTCTTACCAGCTTCACCCGTTGAGGGTGAAAGGGTATACCAGTCATATTTTCCGAAGACTTCCCATGAGTCAGTAGACTTGACTTCGAAAGAGAAAGGCTCCGGGTTGGAGGCTTGGATCACGTAAGAGTCTTCTACTCTATAACGCAAGTCGACCCACTTCTCTGCTTTGTCCTCTTCGCAGCTCTGCAACAGTAAACCAGTTGTAGGCAATGTCAAAAGCGGTAAAGCCCAGTATATTGCTTTATGTATAATTGATTTCATATTTACTTTATGTTTTTAGTATTATTCATAAGACTCAAAGTTGATAGATTTGAATGTCATTGTACAAATCTGGTCTGTTTCACTTTCAAATCCGAAGTAGAACTGTTGTCCACGGAAATTCGGATTGACCGCATAAATGTCCGTCTTATTTTTCATCCGTGCTACCTCTTGTTCGTTGACGTAAAGTATTAGACATATTTTGCCTTCATTTTCCGGATCGTCTTTGGCTTCAATGGAAATAGATTTAACGTCATTGATGTTTATATTAAAGTTTTGTAGTTTAAAGTAAGCTCCGTCCCATGCATCAATGTTTGAAGTCATCTCTGAACTTTCCGGTCTCAACCAGGCTTTGATATAACCGGAGCCATCTCCCCAAGTCCATGTATCTCCGTTAAGTTCGATTGCTCCATTACTGTCCGGTATATCCACTTTGTCAAACTCCCAAGCAACTTTTCCTTTTCTGAATCCAAAATTGGATACAAATCTGGCTGCGCCTTTACTTTGGATAGTAGTATATCCTGTCACCGGATCTACGGTCTCCTCTCCTCTGTTTAGAGACATATTTCTGGGTTGTGTCACTTCAATAGGCACGCCTTCAAATCCCGGAACATTCATTTTAGGATACAGTAAGATGTGTCCGGTACGCGGAACGAATAAATTATTAAACGTAGTAGACAGTTTTAACCGATTACCGTCTGCTTCTGCACTCAGCCATTCTTTGTATTCAGTCGGAATTTCTATTTTCCATTCTACACTAGAGTTGATTTCTATTGTTTTCTCTCCACCTTCTCCGCTCATTGTGTTAACAGCATCTTCTTCATTCTTGGTTTCAATCACAATACCATCTTGGGTAATAGTGAATGTCTCCTCCTGAAAAGCCGTTTTCACGGTGATTTCCGCACTTCTTATTGCTCCTGTATTTTGGGGGACAGTAATTGTAATGTTCTCTTTCTCACCGTTCTCATTTCCCGTACCGGATGTTTTATCGATATTCTCAAGGAACTGAGTCGTAGTAATGATTTCCCACGGTTTATTGGAAATGATATTAAATGAAACCATGCCTCCTTCGGTAGGAACGATATCCGTAGGACGAATTACTACCAAGTCTTCTTTAGAAGCTTGTTCGATAGTTACTACCTTAGTTCCCTCAATGCCTTCAGCCTTGATGAACAGTTGAGCTGTACGCATTTGTTTTCCCACATTATTTTCGAGAGTTACTACAATCTCCGAAACCAGTGAACTTGCTGCACTCATAGTGGGAGTGGGTTTGCACCACTGTTGATTACTCTCGATTGTCCAAGGGGTGTTTGAACTGATATTAAAAACGATGTTGCTGGGAGAAGTTGCCAAAGCGGTATAAGCCTCCAGTGCATCTATCTGGATGTTGAGGGGTCCTTCCGGCTGTGAGTCGATATCGAACTCCTGACATGCTACGAAACTGAATGTGCACAATGCAAGAATCAGTTGCAATAATGTGTTGTTATATAACTTTTTCATATATCATATTTACTATTAGATTAGACAATAAATTACCATCCTGCATTTTGAGGATTTAAGTTTGTATTTTTGTACAGCTCGCTCTGAGGTATAGGATAGAGATACATGCAGTCTCTCCATGTGCGGCTTTCATAAAGGTTTTTATAAAAACTCAGTGTGCCGTTCTGTTGTTTTTCAATCTTCACTCCGTACAGTTCGCGCTGGGTAGTATCAGCTATTTTCCACCTACGTACATCCCAAAAACGGTGATCTTCGAAGGCAAATTCTACGCGCCATTCATTGTACAGACGTTCCAAGAATTCTTCTTTTCCCATAGAAGTAAGTAGCGGCATGTCGGCATTCTTTCTTACTTCGTTGATAGCCCACAATGCTGAATACACATAAGTCTCATCAGTGTAGTCGACATCATTGAAAGCATTAACCATGGATTCTGCATAGGTGAGCAAGGTTTCCGCATAACGGTAAATTGCCCAATAGTGCTTGTTGGCTGATTCCCTGCCCGGTTCAAAACTGGTACCTTCCTGAATGTACCGGCGTAGAAAATAACCGGTGGGCGAACCTCCTTCTGACACAATACCATCATCGATACCTCTTTTGAACGTTTCTACCGTACTCTCTTTAAATGTCATGCCATTGGCGAGAATTGTGCGATAGAATCGTTTGTCACGGTTTTCATAAGGAGCTTGCGGATTGAAATCGGGGTCATCGCAAACCCAACCGGTATTTTCCAGTGTCACTCTATAACCGTTGGCGGTTTCAAAGGCGTCCACCAGATTTTGTGACGGGAAGTTGCCGTAAGCAATCATGGAAGTGCGTGCCCCGTAAGTGAAACGAAGAGGAAAATTATATCTCTCGAAGTTTGTAGCTTCAGCATTGAGTCTCATCAGTACCACTTCTTTTGATGCGAAGTTGTTGGCACTCTCTTGACCGTCAAGGGAGTAAAGTCCTGTATTCATGATGTCCAATGCAGCTTTGGCGGATTGCTTCCATAATTCGGTATCCATAGAAGGATTATGTAAGCGGCTGGCTGCATATAATAATGCTTTTGATTTCACCGCCATTGCAAAACCTCTGGTTACTCTGCCTATCTCCGCTCCCGGTTCGTTTACATAATCATCCGGTAAGTTGTTAGCAGCCTCGTTACATTCGTTGACAATAAAATTAATCACCTCGGCAAATGGTGTTTTACCAATAGTGTTCGCTTCTTCTTCTGTAAGCACTTCCAATGGTATGGCGATATCACCATAGCGGCGTGCCAGCTCAAAAAAGTAGTGTGCGCGCAGCACTCTGGCCTCGTAAGGGAAGTATTTCAATTGCTTCATCCAATTCTGATATTGTCCGTCGTGTTCATAACGCGAGAAGTCCACTTGTGCAATCTCTGTAAGAAAACTATTGGCGGCACGGATGCCACGATAGAGCGTCCAAGCGTCATCATACGTTTTGATGGGTGACCAATTGCCGTTGTTCGCGTTTTGGATGTTGGCGGCGTAAGCTCCGAACTCACCGTCGTCTGAGGCACAGTCACGCATGGAATAACTCTCTTCGGAAAAGATTCCTTCAGTTGCGAAATACGCATATCCTTGCGGCATATATGAGTATACGTGGGACAGCATATCTTTGCTTGTACCGAAATACTTATACATGTCTTCTTTTGTCTTCAAACCGTTTGTTTCATCAAAATCGAGATAATTGCACGAAGCAAAGCTCAACGAAGACAAAACGGTTAAGATGATGTATTTGGTTCTCATAATGTTCATTTACTTTACATTAAAAATTAAGTTTCACACCCGCCCAATAGCTCCTTGCAGACGGATAAGCGATACCAAGTTGTTCGGGATCGGCAAAATGGATGTTATCTAGCGAGAACAAGTTAGTGCCTTGCACGAATACTTGTAAATCGGCAAAACGGGTCTGAGATTTCGGAAATGTATAAGCTACCAGCAGGTTCCGTAATTTCAGGAACGAACCGTCACGATACCACAATGAACTGGCACGGTAGTTGTTCTGGTTTTCCTGTGTAGTCAGTCTCGGCATAGTAGCTTTGGCTTTGTTCTCCGGTGTCCAGTAAACTTCCTCGTTCAGGAACGTGTTCGAGATGTTTCCGTTGTCCACAAGCGGTCGGTAAAGCGGGCTGTCAAGTAGAGAGACTGTTACACCGGTCATTCCTTGGAAGTCGGCAGAGAGTTCGAATCTTTTATAGGAGAAATTCAGATTGAATCCGAAGTAGAAACGTGGTAGTGAGGAACCGAACATTTTTACCACATCTTTTTCATCAATGCGGTTATCACCGTTTTGGTCTTTATACTTCACGTCACCGGGAGCGATGCCTGAGAATGTTTGCTGCGGGCTGTTGTTGATTTCCTGCTGACTGTTGAAGAATCCTATTGCTTCCAGACCGTACATCTGTCCCACACGGTTGCCTTTGGTGTACAAGTAGTCATACTCTTGATAGGCTTGGTTTACATTGACTACTTCCGAGTTCAAGTACGACATGGTTGCTCCGATACTGTAATGGAAATCACCGGCTTTGTCATTCCAGTTCAAAGAGGCATCAAATCCTCTGTATTTATAGATTCCTTCGTTTACTTGCCCCACCGTGACACCGATGATGCCGGACGTGGAATTGGCGCCGGACACAAGTATATCCGAACGTTTCTCGTAGAAACCTTCCACAGTAGCATTTAACCGGTTGTTGAGAGCGGAAAGATCAAATCCGAAAGTCGCTTTTTGGGATTTCTCCGCTACCAATCCGACTACCGGCAAGTTACCTTCGCTACCTCCTGAAACGCTTCCGGCGTTTTCGCCGAAGTTGTAACCTGCAGCATAACCGTATGACTGGCGCCATAATTCGTGGCTCAAGTTTCCATCCCAACCGGAAAGACCATAGGAGGTACGAATCTTGAAGATATTAATCGGAGTTATTTTCTCCATGAATGCTTCGTTGGATACGATCCAGGCGGCAGATATGGCAGGATAGTTCGCGAATTTGTCTCCATCCGGCAAATATGCCGAACCGGAACGGTTGAATACGGCATTAAGGGTATAACGGTCGTCGTAAGTATAGGTGGCATTCATTAAAACTGACAGATTTTTTTGTGAATTGTTTCTGCCGTTTCTATTTACTGACTGCATGTCGTAAATCAATGCTCCTCCTACCCGGTGTTTGTCAAAGGTACGGCTATAGTCCGCTTTTGCCTGGAAGTTGCTTCTGAACAACAGGTTTTCAAAAGGCTGGCTGTGTCCCAAGGTTTCGGAGTCTGTGCCCCAAATAGTAGGAGTGGTTATCAATGTGCCATCGTCGGAAATACTGGCTCCGCTGTTCATATAACGGTAGCTTTTGCTGCTGGTTTCATACATTCCTCCGATGTTATCGAAAGAAATAGCCGCCTCGACTGCCAATCCCTTGGTCAGCATGTCCAGTTTTTGGCGGACGCTCAAGTCGGCGAGCAGGCTTCCGTATACATTACGGATATGTCCGTAATGTTTCAGTAAGGCAACCGGGTTCTTGTCTCCATAGACTGAACTTCCTCCAAAGATGCCGTTTTCATGACGGATGGGGAATGCGGCCGAAGGAATGCCGTAAATGTCATTGAAGATAGCGTTACGCCCGTAACGGGTTCCCCGAAGTTCTTTCAGTTTTCCGGCGATTCCGAGTTTCAGATAAGTACTTTTAGTCACGTTCACGTCCAGATTGGTACGCACAGTTAAGCGTGTATCTGTGGGCGTGGTGTCGTAACGTGTGTCTTCCGTATTTTTCTTCAGCATCGAACGGTCACGATAGTAATCTACTACGGTATAGAAACGGAACTTTTCGCCACCTCCGCTGAAAGCCATTTTTAGGTTATGTGTAAATCCGGTTTTGTTCAACGTTTCTTCCCACCAGTCTACGTTCGGATAGTCGTATGGGTAAATACCTGTACGGAAAGCCTCCAATTCCCGGATATTGTAGCGTGCGGACAGACCGTCTCCACTCAGTGCGGTATTGAGAGTGTTCGCATACGTATAGGCGTCTGCAAAGTCAGGAGAGCGGAACTGGGTGTTAACGCCGAAGTTATAGTCTACCTTTACTTTTAGTCCATTGCTTGTGCCGCGTTTGGTCGTAATCAATATTACACCGTTAGCACCGCGCATACCATAGAGGGCAGCAGCAGCGGCGTCTTTCAGTACGTAGCACGATTCGATCTCCATAGAACTAATATCGGTGATGTCGCGAGGAAAACCGTCGATCAACACTAACGGAGCATGACCGTGTATGGAGAGAGAAGAAACGTTGTCGGCTGACGAGCCTGCGCCTTGATATACGTTCAGACCGGCTACTTTCCCATATAGTGCTTTGCTGATGTCTATATGCGGAGATTTTTCGAATGCAGAAGCATTGACTCCGTTGACAGAATAACTACTGGTCTGGGAAGATACGTTTATACGGTATCCTACGCTCAAGGTGTCAGCCAGCTGCATATCCGATACCGTTGCTGGTGTCTGCGCGTTCAGAACTACCGCACCTCCCAGGAGTAGAGTGGTTAATATATAGTTTATTTTATTCATTGTTCAATAGAATATTAGTTTGCGTATCAATTTACCAACCCGGATTTTGGGTCATTCCATATCTCTTGTTGATTTCGTCTTGAGGTATCGGAGCCAGATACCATTTGGTATCCCAACTGTCTACCCAATAGCGGTCGCTTAATTCTACTTTCTCAAAAGTGAACGCTGTGGGATTGTGTTGGTCGTTACCTCTACTCCGCAGTCCGTACAGTTGCTTTCTGAAATCGTTTTCACGACCTCTGCGCACAAGGTCGAACCAACGTACCTCTTCGAATCCCAATTCCAGTGCTCTTTCTCTCAGTACGGCTTCCAGAAACTCATCGTAATTCATGTTCTTGGGAAGTTCGGAGAGACCTACTCTCTTCCGTACATCGTTCACCAACTTGTAGGCTTCATCGTTCGGACGTTTATTCACTTCGTTGAGTACTTCCGCATATCCCAGCATGATTTCCGGCAGACGGGTATGAGGCCACTGTATCGGCCCTTCACGGTCACTGTTCTCTTGTAAGATGAACTTCATGGTCATGAATCCGCTACCGGCTTTGTAGTTGGGATGATTGAGATGGACAGGGGCGACTGTTCCATTGCAATAGGTGTCTCCCGGACAAGCCACATTTTCATATAGGCGCGGGTCACGGGTAGGTTCCATATCACCCACGGTAAAGAAAGGCTGACGGGAAGGAGACTGCCAGTTGAAGTCTTTCGGAAAATCGGTTCCGTCCGCCCAAGAGAACATATCGACATAGTTTAATGTGGGAAGATACCCCCAAGGACGGCTGTCGATATACTCCCAAATAGTGTTGACATCATATCCATGACGGGTAGAGATCAGTATTTCCGTACCGCCACGATTATAGTATGCCCGGCGGTAGGCAAGACGTCTTGCCCGATGAGTATCTTCCTCCGGCTGGATCAGCGAGTATCCGCCTTGTCTTTGCACTTCCGCAAAGAAAGCATCGCCTGCTGCCTTTGCAGCTTCCCAACGCTGGGCGCTATAGTTACCGTAGCAGGTATATTCGTCCGCTTGGGGATGCCATTTCTTGTCAGAGTTGAAAGTGGGGCTGGCAGCCCATTGCAGTACTTTGAATTTCAGTGCCATAGCTCCCGCCTTGGTCATACGTCCGTCATCCGCGTCATCCTGTTTCCATTTTAAGTTGGAGTTGATGACCTCGTCGAGCAAAGCTACAATCTTCTCCACGGTTTGGGCGAATGTGATGCGGGGGAAGTTCATCTCCTCGTTGACGTCTACATAGTGGTCTATCCACGTCACGCCGCCTACGTAGCGAAGCATCTCGAAGTAACAAAGGGCTATAACGGTTTTCGCTTCAGCGATACGTTGGCTCTTTTCACTTTCCGACATATCGGGCACATCTTTTACATTCTCGATATAGCACCAGGCGTAGCGGATGGCAGTCCAGTCGGCTTTACTTCCATAACGGTAGGCTGCACTTCGGGGAACGTTGGTGGGACTGAGTGCGCCGTTATAATAAAGTTTTAGAGGACCGTCGTTGATGTTGTCTCGAAAACTGTAACATAAGTCAGTGAGAGATTCGAGGATGTTCACACCTAACTTCCAGTCGGAAGTGGTGGGCAGCCCGTAAGGTAATCCGGTATATGCTTTTGTCAGCACCTTTTCGGCATTTATTCTCGAAGAAAACATCTCTTTGGTGGTTGCTCCGGAACTTTCAGGCTGATTGCCCAGAAATTTATCTCCGAAACTGATTTCAGAGCAGGAAGAAGCCATTAGCAGGCATCCTAGTGCCATGAATCCTTTTAATATACTATTCATAAAGTTGTTCTTTTAGAAGTTAAGATTTAAACCAAAGCTGTACACCTTAATCAGCGGATACTCTCCATAGTTGTCAGGGTTACTTTCCGGGTCAAGGTATTTAAGCGGTGAGAAAGTCAGCAGGTTATAACCGCTGAAATTGAATCCGAGTGAAGTAAGTCCCAGTTTCTTCAAGAATTTTTTTCCGGTGAGCGTGTAGCTGAGGCTCAGACTTTTCAGGCGGAGATAAGAAGCATCTGCCAGCCAAAGAGTAGAGGGCTCGGAATTCCAGCTTTCCGAAGTTTCCGATGCACGCGGATAGACAGCACCCAATTGGTTCTCCTCTGTCCAACAACCATCATAAAAGTAGGTTAGCAGACCGCGCTTTCCTGCATTGGTATACGGGATACGGTATTCGATTTCGTACATTCTGTTGACGTTCTTGGAGCCTACCCACTGCATGGAGAGGTCAAAGCCTTTCCAGTTGAAACCCATGTTCATGCCGAATACATATTCCGGGCGGGTGGCAAAGCCGGTCACACATTTGTCATTACCGTCTACGACATGATCACCGTTGAGGTCAGCGTACATAGCATCGCCCGGATATACCTTCACGGAGGGTTGCGGAAGTTCCGGATTTAAAACTAACTCGCCACCGGCACCGGTAGTAAAGTCGCTGTACTGATAAAGACGGACAAAGTTGTACAATCCGCTGTAACGTCCCGTAGAACCGCCGGTATGGTTCATATAAGAGAACTGCTTGGGTACTTCGTCCATATAAAGGATCTTGTTGCGGGCAAAGGAGACGTTGGCATCTACGTAATAACCGAAATTCTTACCTATCCTGTCGCGCCAGCCCAAAGAGATTTCGTAACCGTGATTGTTTACCTTACCTATATTGAGGTTAGGCAGAGAGGTTGCGATAATGCTCGGAGTAGATTCTGGAGAAATAAGAATCCCCGTACGGTGTTCGATAAAATAGTCGAAAGTTGCAGACAGGCGGCTGTTGAAGAACTTAAGATCGATACCGTAGTTTTGTTTCTCCGCAGTTTCCCAAGTCACTTCCGGATTACCCATACTTGAGATGGCGGCTGCCGATTGGGATATGGGATTATTAATACCGAAACTGTAACTTCCTGAGCCACCCCATACGGCAGGCATGTACATAAAACGGGAATTTACGCCTTTGTCGTTACCTACACGTCCCCAGGAAGCTCTGAGCTTTAAGTAATCCACTACTTTCTGGTTTTCCATAAATTTCTCGGCAGTGGCTATCCAGCCAGCTGAGAAAGAAGGGAAGATACCGAAACGTGTGCTACCCGGAGCAAAGTTTTCCGAGCCGTTATACCCTACGTTTACATCGAGCAGGTATTTGCTTTGATAGGCATACGTGGCACGTCCCACCAGTCCTACATAGTTGCGCGGCAGATAAGTGTAGCTGTCCGGATAGTAATTGCGTGATTGGTTGTACAGGATGAGTCCGGACACTTTATGATCGCCGAACATACGATCATAGTTGATACGTCCCTCGAGGTACCAGTTTTGTGCTCGTCCGCTACTTTCCGAATAGGTCAGCGGAGTATCGCTGCCGGAAGGTACGAAAATATGTGTCTTGTCGTAATCGGGATCGGTCTGGGGCATATTCCCGTTCGAGTCGAAATATGATTGGTAGTATACTGTTTGTGATTCTATGGCTCCTCCGGCACGTTCCTTATATAACTTGAATTGATTGTCGTAGGCTCCTTTGACGGAAACGCTCAGTCCCGGAGTGACGAAATCTAATTTCTGTGTGATGTCCAAGTCCATATTCAACGTCGTGTCATACGTTTGGTTGTATCCTTTTCCGTAGAATACGAACATACCATCGCGCATTACTTCTCCTAAGGGTACCAGGTCATCGGGAACCAATGTACGTACTCCATTGATAAACCCCGGTCCGGCAAAAGGATGTGACCATATTTGCGCTATCACCCAAGCATTCGGGTCGTTACCTGTACCCGACTGAACGTCGCGTGGTTCTTGTATCTTGCCTAGCACACCGCCTACACCCAATTTCATGGTAGTGGTCTTGGTCAGGTTCGCGTCGATATTGGCACGATAGTTATAGCGGTTGTAGCGGTAGTTGTTGTCATACAACTGTCCGGGAAGTTCTTTCAGTAGTCCGTTCTGATACGTATAACCTACCGATACGAAATACTGTACATTGTCGTTACCACCGGAAATGTTGACGTTGTTCTGGCTTTGGAGGTAGAGATTATGGAAGATATACTTCTTCCAATCCATGTTAGGGTACATGATAGGGTCGGAGCCTGTACGATAAGCCTCTATCTGTTCCGGAGTAAAGTAAAGTTTGGGATTGGTGACATGATCCATTTCCTGCTTCATGTTCCAGAACCGTGCAAATTCGTAACTGCCTGTCTGCTCTACCAGTGAAATGGGTTGCTGCAATCCTAGCTTGGTACTGGCGGATATTTGTGTCTTTCCCGATTTACCTCTACGGGTAGTAATCAGTATGACACCATTCGCGCCTCTTACTCCGAACACTGCGGTAGAAGAGGCATCTTTCAACACGGAGATAGTTTCTACCTCATTCGGGTCAATCTGTGAAAAGGCACGTTCGACACCATCTACCAGAATTAAGGGCTTGGACTGTGAATCATTCAATGAACCGACACCACGTACGTAAATGGCGGCGGCATCCTTACCCGGTTGTCCGGTAGTCTGTACTGAAGATACCCCTGGCAATGCACCGGCAAGGATGTTCGTGATACTTGTTGCCGGTGATTTTATCAACTCCTTGTTGTCAATAGAGGAGACGGCACTTGTAAGCATTCTCCTGTCCTGATTACCGTAGGCGATAGCTACCACTTCTACTTCACCAAGGTTCTGCGAGTCTTCTTTCAAGGTGACTGTGATAAATTTCCTGTCTCCCACTACTATTTCTTGGGTTACATACCCGATAAAGGAGATACTCAACACCGACTTTCTGTTTGGAACGACGATTGTAAAGTTGCCGTCGAAATCTGTAATAGCTCCTATGCTTGTACCTTTTACAGTTACATTAGCACCGGGAACACCTTCTTTGAGTGTTTCATCCGTTACTTTACCTTTGATAGTAATACCTTCAGGGGGTAAGGCATACATCATTGGTATGAACAAAAGAAACATAATAAGAAAACGGAATCTTAAATTACGCGCGTTTCTCATACTGTTTAATTTAATTAGGTTAATAATGAAAGATTAATAATATGTTAAGTTAATAATCTGCTTCATTTGAAGTAAGGTCAACAATTAATGGATTTGTTGGCTTTTAACAATACTGCAAAGTTAGATGAGGTGTGGAAAACAGATGTGCAATATTCTCCAAATAAGGTGCACAAAATGCTATAAAACGCTTTGTGATAGTACAGGAAGCCACTTTTGAAGTTGTGGGTAAATATGTTTACATTCACTAGGAAAACCTATCGGATAAAATAAAATGTTGGTTAGTATAGATTAATGTCTGTATATTCTACGTACATTTGTCTCGTTAGTATTTTAGTTTTCGTTTAACAACTGTTGAACTGTCGATTTATATATGTTGAACTATCGTTTGACAGTTGTTGAACGAAAACTGGCTAACCAATGAACTGAATAGTATATGAGGATGAAAAGAATAATCTTCCCCAATGAAAAACAAATGAGTAATGAGTGTTAATTATGACCTTTACGAAACACCTAATCCTGACAAGGAAGGGGAAGTGTTGCCTTTACATGTACGTGTGCTATTGAAGGGTAGTTATACTGCCGAAGAATTTGCAGATCAAGTTGTAGCATTTCAGCATATGCCTCATGCGCAAGTGGTGGGTATCATAGAAGCTATCTCGAAAGAATTACAGCATTTGCTTTTGAAAGGATTTTCCGTTGAATTGGGTGATATTGGCTATTTTACTCTTTCTTTGAGTGTGGACAAAGAAGTGACTAAGCCAAAAGCCTTGCGTTCACCATCAGTATCTCTTAAAGACATTAATTTGAGAATAAACCGTCAGTTTAAGAAGGATATTGAGAGTGAATTGGTATTGCAACGTTATCATTCTCCCTTTCGTGTGAAGAATCCGTGTATTAACCGACAGGATTATGCTTCACTTGTCGGAAAGACAAAAACACAGGCATTGAAAGATATAAATACTTTTATTGGGCAAGGTATTTTGAGAAAGTATGGGACAGGACGTTCGGTAGTATATATAAAGGCTGAATAAAATAATTAAAGTATTTTTGCGATAGATTAGAAAGATAAAATCTGATTGATAAAACTAGTTCCGGCTTAATCTGACTACATTGGCGTGTGTAATAGATTAAGCCGGAACTGATTTATTTTGCTATGATTTATCTTTTTGCTGACTTTAGAACCGGAAACTCAAGCCCCCTAGGAAATTGAATCCTTCGGCAGGATAACCTAAATAGTATTGATACTTCTTGTTCAGCAGATTGTGTACTTGCGCATAGACCGATACTCCTTTGAACACATTATAGCTTGCCCCAATGTGCAAATCATTGATAGCAGCCATTTTTGCGTATCCTTCCACTTCTTCCCTGTTGATGTAGTCATAGCTGAGATTGATATTCAAGGCGGAAATCGGATGAATACGAACGTTGAAAGACATTTCGCTGGCTGGTTTTACAGCCAACAGATATTCTTCTGTTTTGCTGTCCCATTTACGATAAGTGTACTTGGCAGATAAAGACACGATTTCTTTATAGTCGTAACTAACTTCACCTCCGACATAAAGATTGTCTGTATTATCTTGCGAGAAATTCAGATAAGATTCGAAATGGGTAACACTCGCTCTTCCGAAAGCTGAATAAGATAAGTCATTTTTCAAGTTCTGGTAGCCTCCGTATATATTGAACCATACTCCCGGATAAGGACTGGCCTTGAATCCGAGCGTACCATTAATTTGTTCGTATGTATCGTAAGGACGTTGCACATATCCCCAGGTGGAAGAAAGATGGGCGTCCGGCAGTTCGCCATAAGGACAAATACTCTCCAATCTGCGGAAATCATTGAGAAGTTTCCCTCCTGTTGCTTTGGCATAAACTACATAGCTGTCAGAGAATATGTATTGTGCAGTGATGTCCGGTGATACGCGGAATGTTTTGTCGAATCCGAAAGATAAGTCCACATTGGCGCCGACGTGTAATTTCCAGTCATCATTATCCAGTTCGTAATAAGGATTCAGAAGGAGGGTTGTATAATTCTTGAAGTATTCATCTCCAGTGGAGATATTCTTTGTATATCCGCTGTACAAGAAATTGTTCATAGCTAATGCAATAGTAACCGATTGCTGGTCGTTGATCGCTCCTGTGACATCTCCTTTGGTACGTATGATTGTTTCTTTAAGCGATGTATTGTCTGTATGTTCATTGAGCATATTGTGCTGACGTTCGTACATCAACAGATTCGTCTCGGCATTGAAACGCAGGGGAGCGGTTTCATCGATGAAATGAATGCCGGCATGAAAATCTCCGGATGTAAACTTTTGCTTGCTGTTCGCACTTCCCGGTTTGAAGTTAAAATTACTCAGTCCGAAGTTACCGGCAATATTCAAATCCAGCTTGTTAAACTGGTGTGTATAATCTACGTTGGCACGTGTACGGTAATAGAATGCATTCCATTTCTCGCTGTCGGTGAAAGGAATGGTCAGTTTACCGTCCATTCCATCCATTTGGAAGCGTACATTCAGTTTGTCTTTATCAGACAAGCGGAATAAATAATTGGCGAGTACATCGAGATTGCCGTAATTGCCATAACCGGCACGCACATATCCGGGAGTGCTGCCGGGTTGTGTTTCTTTTCCGGTATAGGGGCACATCAGACCTGCTGGAACGGAGGTCGCCGGAAAGAATGTCGTGGCGTATTCCACATTTTTCTTGCTGACTGTCGGTTCTTCCACTTTGGGCAGGACGTTCACTTTCGAGGCGTCCATAATATCCGGATTATATTCTTGTTCCACAACGACAGTACGGTTCATGGTCGTATCTTTGGGTTGGGTAGTCTGGGCTTGAAGAGCTGACGGTATTGAGATTGCCAGTGTAAGTCCTCCTATTATATAAAAAGCTCGTTTCATATCATTTCTGTTTTTTAGATTCTCAATTTTCAGTTTTCAGTTTCTGAAGTCTGCTTTCAATCATACTCTCAATATCGTCGTTACCTTGATAGTTCTGTTGCAGGCTCAATAGGTATTGGCGTGCGTCCAGATCTTTGCCTGTCGCATGATAAACATCGGATAGAAGGACAAAGCTGCGTGCCAGCCAGTAAGCGTGAGGGGTACTCTGTTCGATGTAGTTGAGAAGTTCTTTTTCCGCAGCAGCATATTCTTTGGCATCGTAAAGCCCTTGGGCAACCTGATATTTCGCTTCGGCACCGTAAGAGTTACGTGTGTCCTTAGCCAATTCGCGATAATCGTCCATTGCTTTCTTGCCAGCTTTTTGGTTAGTATAAGCTTTGGCACGGTAATAGAGCGCTTCGTTTCTTAGTTCCGGACTAAGCTTGGGCTCTACCAGTAAATCGGTAGCGGCATGGATTGTTTCCACATCGTCTCTCAACAGGAAGGCACAACGCAGGATACCTGTTTCGGCAAGCTGGCGTCTTTCTACATTGGTTGCTTTCTCTTTCAGCATTTTGTAACTTGCCAGTGCCTCTGCCGTATTTTGTTGGTTAAACTGTACTTCCGCCCGCAGGATAAGTGCTTCTTCCGCAAATGGATTATTCGGATATTCCAATAACTTGCCGGAGTGGAGGAGAATCATATCATAATTCTTCTGTTCACTGCCGATCAGACAGAGATAGTAATGTGCATTCAGACTGAAAGCTCCTTCGGGGAAAGTCTGCAGGTATTTGTTGAGGCTTGTTTTGGCTTCTTCCATTCTGCCTTTCATATAAATCTTTTCGGCAGCGGTATACGTAAGCGAATCCTGTTCGTTGGCGTCGAAACGGATATGTCCCGGCATGGCATTCGCTAAAGCGGCAAACTCATCAATACGGTTCAAGTCTACATAAATAGACTTCAAGTCACGCATGGCGAGGCGTGCTTCTTCGCTGCCCGGATATTTCTCGATAACTTGCTTATATGCTTCGATCGCTTGGTTATAATCTCCTTTCTGATAAAACAGCAAACCGATTTCTGCGGAAGCTTTCCGGCTGACCGGGCTTTCGGGATATTTGTTCAGCAGTTCCTTGAAGGAGGTGATAGCCTGATTGTTGTTATCCATTAGCACATAGGAACGCCCTTTCTCATAAATGGCGTTTACAGCATAAGGTGAAGCGGGATATTTGCCGACCAGACGGTTCAATAAAGTGATTTTACCGGTGTAGTCCTTCTGTAAGCCGGATACGAGAGCGAGTTGATAGAAAGAATAATCTCCTGAAGGAGTATTCATTTGCTCGGCTTGCGAATAGTAATGTTTGGCTTCTTCAAAGTTACGTACATGGAGGTGGCAGTCACCAATACGGTTGTAAGCGTCGGCAAGCGCCGTTGTGTTTTCTCCTTTTTCCAATTGGATATATTTTTGGAAATAGTTGCTTGCCTGTGTATAGTCTTTCCGATGGAAAGCGATATAGCCCAAGTTGTAATTAGCCAACGCGTACATTTCGTTATTGGGCTGGGTGGTCAGTTGCAGGTAGGCGTTGAAATCGCGGGCTGCCTCTACCATTCGGTTGAGACGATAATATGACTCTCCACACCAGTAGTAAGCGTCTGCTTTGGTCTGGCGGTTGTATTGTCCGATAGCGATAGACTGGTTCAGGTATTTAAGAGCCTGTTCGAAGTCGGCGTTGGCAAAAGATTGTGTACCTAACTGGAATAATATCTTTTGTTTGGCTTCCAGTATCTGGGCACTCGGTTTGGCAATCCGGTCGATAGATTTTAATGCGGCATCGTAGCTGCGGGTATTCATATAAACTTCTACCAGGTAACTGCTTACTTTTTCGGCGTATGGAGAGGTCGGAAATTCATTCAGGAACTTCTCGAAAGCAGTGACAGACTCGCCGAAGGCAGAAAAAGAAGTTTCGTGCAGGCAAAGCGCATAGTTATAAGCTGCCTGTTCTTTGATTTGCATATTGGCATTGGATGCAGCAGCTTGTTCGAAAGCCATACGCGCTTTGTTCTTTTCTGCCAATTGCAGGTAGGAAAGTCCCATGTGCAGATAAGCGTTCTGTGTAAGGGCATCGTTTTCTGTGGTTACTTTGCCTAACGTCTCTGCTGCTTTGGAATAAACTTTTGTTTGATAGTAAGAAAGTCCCAGCATATAAAGGGCATCACGGCGCTGGACGGCGTGCTCTCTGTCCAGATAATTGCTGAATGCTTCTACGGCTTGGGGATATTGCCCGAAGTGGTAGTAGGCATCTCCTAGGATGCGGTACATTTCGGCGGCGTGCTCGTTATTCGGGTAAGCCGACAGGTAATTCTGTGCTACGATTTGTGCCTTATCATAATTCTTGAGCTGTACATAAATCTCGGCGATATAATAAGGGACGAGTGCCTTGTATTTAGCATTGTCTTGTAGCGGCAGGAAACCTTTCAATGCTTCGTTATAGCGTTTCTGTGTGTAACGGATATAAGAAATATAGTAATCACAGTCTGTTGCATACTTGGGACTGTTGGCACGTAAGGTTTCGAACCAGATAGCAGCTTCCCGCAAATCGTTTGTTTTCAGATAACAGGTAGCCAGTTGATAAGTGCGGTCGTCCCGTTCCTCATTGTTTAGCAAATCGAGGTCAGTAGAGTTGAAGAGTGCCATAGCCTCATCGTATTTTCCTTCGTAGAAGTAGCAGGAAGCCAGTAACGAGTAGATACGATTGGCATAAGGAGTATCGGGATAATGGTCGAGATACTTGCGGAGCAATTCGATACGGTTCTTGTCGTTCAACTCGTAAGCTGAACTGACCAACATATACTCCGCATCTTGGAGTAGGCTGGCTGTTGGCTTTTGCTTTACAAATGCCTTTAGTGCCGGCAGGGCAGCGGCATAATTTTTTTCCTGGAAAAGTTCTTTCCCTTCTTTATAAAGGTTGTCAGCCGAAGTGAATTTATCACCTGTCTGGGCAAATCCTATAATTGGTGCGCAACAGATAGCCGCACAAATGAGTCTAGTAATTTCTTTTTTCATAATAGGGTGTTTATGCAAAAGTACTATATATCTTCCAATAACGTATTTTAATGGCTGTTAATTTAAAGCTCATTAAAATATTAGACAGAATGGAAGGGGATATGTTTCCGTAATTTGTTATATTTTAACGAATTATCTGTCGGATAAGAATTTTTTAAGTCCTCGACGGATAGAATCCAGTCCAAAATCTTCCGGATTGATCTCGGAGAGAGGCAGGAAGAAAGAATCTGATACATCATCCATTGCCGAGAAGTGGCTTATATCTTCTACGGTACAAAGAAAGAACATATCAAGTGTGTGCACGGGAAAACCGGAATAGATGTAAATATTGGGAAGTGAGAATTGATAGACGGCTTGTTGCACTTTCAATCCAGTTTCCTCCAATACTTCACGGGCTACGCCTTCTTCGCCGGTTTCGTTCATGTCGATAAATCCCCCGGGAAGGTCGAGCGTACCTTTGGCAGGTTCTTTGGCACGGCGGCAGACGAGCAGCTCGTTTTGGTCGTTTAGGATTAGAGCCACGGTAGCGGAAGATGGATTGAAATAATAGACAAAGCCGCAATCTGTACATTTTTTGGACTTTTCATTGTTGACTTCGAAATGAGAGGAACCACATTCGGGACAATATTGGAACAGGTCAAGAGGATGTTTCATAATTCTTTTGCAGATACTGCATTTTGGTTTTTTCGATTACAAAAGTACCTAAAAAAGCAAAAACGACAAACTTTGTGAGTGTATCGTTTTTGCCTGCCTTTTCTTTTTCCCTCAAAGAAGACGTTCCTTTGAATTATTTTACTTGGAAATTTTCTAAACTTTCTCCAACGAAAGATGCTTTATTTGAATTAGTAACCAACATTGTACTGTGTATTTTATTATATCCGTATTGTTTGTTCCATACATCTTTGTTAGCTAATTGTATACTGTATTCCCAACGTGCCGAAATGGTTGGTCTGGGGTCGGGAAGATTCAAATAAATATCATATTCACCGCTTGGCATTGATTCCGGTAGTCCGAATCGAGCCTGAATGGTAATCTGCTCATTCGGAAACCAGAAACGCGGATCTTCTTTAAGTTTGATCTTATACTTGTTCTCTTTCTTCTTTTTGTGGACAAATACAATCTCGACATCTCTCGGATTAAATGGGGCAGCCCAACCTGTATTCTGTAACTTTAACACCACTTCATAAGGACAACCTATTTCTCCTTTGGGAGTAAAATATCCTTCGGAGAGAGTGAAGCGATAACCTAAACGCTTTTGTATTTCCTTCATGCATTGTTCGTCCTCCCATTGGTTGATGACTGCGGGATGATAATCAATATTAATATACGACCAATGGTATTTGGCAAAGTCTGTTACAGCATTCTCGCAGTTCGAATATTCCGACAGTTTACAGGTTTCTCCTCCCATGGCTACATATTTTGTTTCCCATTCCCAGAATTTTCTGTAATCAGGATTCTCTCCGAAAGTTCCCATGTCATCTATGTCGGCCAGAAAACAGTCGTTGTGAAAAGCTATACGAGATAAGTCGGATTCATTATAAGCCGTTTTCCTAGTAATGGTGTCGGTGTAGTTAATATTGAAAGTAAATAACTTGGCTACCGGATACCGTACACTTATCATTCTGTCCTTGGGCATTACTTTCAGAAGGGCATCCAGTACCTTACGGCGGGGAGCATACTCTCCCTTTTTAGGCTGGTAGTTATAATGGTCAGTATAGTACCATTCTCCCCATACCCCGACAAATCCGGCTTCGAGTACACATATTACATCCGAAAATTCTTCCAGAATAGTTTTTAGTTGTTGGATATGCTGTTCCGTGAGTTCCCTGGGAGCATCCCATGGCTTTTCGTTTTCAGAGGAAGTATATGCAAAGCGTAATACAGATTTTGCTCCTCCTTTTCTGAGAGCCAACATATTGTTGCGTATCCGTTGCAGATATTCTTCGGAGATCAACTTATCTTTGAAATCTCTCATATAGTAGGCGGTGAATATAAGGCTCATGCCTTTCTCCCGACATTCTTTCAAGAAGGCGGGGGTAATGGAGTGGTTATTGTCCGTGGCATATTCCTGATGAGTGAAGAATCCTCTCTCTGGGTTACAAATTATTTCCTCCGAGGGTTGGTATGTTACTTTCTCCAGTTGATCCGGCGCACTGGAAGCGGGAGATTCTGTTTCTTCTTTGGAGTTTACTTTGTCATTGCAGAAAGTCAATAACAGAGCCGGAATACAAAGAAGAGATAACAAGAGTCTTTTCATGGGATACTATATATGAAGTGTGAATATTCGGGATTATTTAACTTCTACAAACCAGGGAAGCCGTGAAAGAGGGACGTCGAGGGTATACGTTTTACCTCCTTTATAGACTTTTCCCAGATCATCTTTCCATTTACCTTTGGGGAGTTTTACTGTACGTGTATTGCCGCTGGACATAATGGGGGCTACCAGGTATTTATCCCCCAACATATACTGGTCCCTGCATTCTTCAAATCCCTGATTAGGGAAGGCATAATCCATGTGACGTACAATGGGTTCTCCTGTAATAGAGGCATTTTTTGCCTGTGAGAGTATATAATCACCCAGTTGCTCATGCCATTTGGCATACTTGATGCACGTTTCCAGGTTCTCTTTATTTAGAATCCGCCAGGGGGCTACCGAAAACTGCATCATCGGCATCATGGAATGTATCTGGCAGGAACGTACAATCAATGTCTGGTCAAAACCGGACGCATCAATACCCTGAAAACTGGAATATTCTCCGCCTCCAATCATGTCGGGACAGGCATACGAATATCCCAACAGACCGGCGGCTATCATTGAGGGTACCAGACTTGCCACTCCGTCCCATGAGTATTTCTTGTCGCCCAGGCGTTGCACTAAAGGCTGGCCGCCTAATTTCCAACAGGCGCGGAATTCGTTATATGGAAATTCGAGCCCCAACTTGGCCCATAAATAAGTCTGTTCGGTATCATACGATTGGCGGTCGAAAACATCTACCTCTTTTTCCGGATATCTTTCCGGGTCTCCTGCATCGAATTTGAAACCGTCGATATGATAGTCTTGTTGCATTTTCTTGAGCGTACTCCGTAAATGGTTATAAGCGTCGGGATTGCTCAGGTCATAGCAGGCACTGGAACCGTTCCACCAATCGAGAATTGCCGGCTGGTCACTACCTTTTCTTTTTACCAGATATCCCTTTGTCTTTAGATACCTGAATTCTTCGCTATCGGGTGACACAAACGGACTTACCCATAACATCACTTTAAATCCCATGGCATGAAGTTCGTCAACCATTGCTTTGGGGTTCGGAAACTTGTCCGGGCGGAAGTTGAAGTTTCCGTAATCTTTTTGCCAGTTATCGTCAATCATCAGTATGCCGGTAGGAAATCCGTTGTCGATAATACTTCTTGCATATTTCAGGATATCCTCTTGATTCTGATTATATATAAGCTCTATCCAGGTATTGTATTGCGGTTTTGAGAAGAACAGTTCGGGCGGCAATATACCGGTGGGTGGGAGGTACTTTCCGGAAGCGGCCAAGTAAGCCTCTTTTAATGTGTTTCCCGCGGTAGCGTGCTCTATTGTTCCTCTGGCGGATTCTATGCGGATTTTGCCGTCTCTCAGTTGAAACCGGAATGGACCGTCACACCAGATATAACGCCCCTTATTCGAGATAAGTAACGGGGTAGTCTGGTTATTAAAATTCTGGGTTTGTAGGTCGGCTTCTATTGTGTTATCGCAGAAAGGCATTTTATTGCCGAGATCGGTAGCTCCTCCCCACCATTTTTCATTGGGAAGGATTTCTATTTCTTTTACCTGTTGTGGCAAAGCAGTTGTAACGAGACTGAATGCCAGGATACTGAGGATTAATTTCTTCATAATATAAATATTAATGTGACTAATGCTTGATAAATTCGGAGGGTGAACTGCCGAATTGCTCTTTAAATGTTCTTGTGAAATAAGACGGACTTTCGATTCCGACAGCATAACCGACTTCACTGATTGACATATCGGTGGTTCTTAACAATTCTGCTGCCTTGTCCAACCGAATCTTACGGATGTAATTTCCCAAAGACATTCCGGTTGCCGATTTGATAAAGCTATATAATTTGGTCCTGTTCATCCCAAGTTCGAGGCAGAGGTGGTCGACAGAGAATTGCTGGTCGGTTAGATTGGCATTAACCAACTCCACTAGTTTGTCAAACACTTCTCTTTGTTTCTTGTCTTGAATCTCTTGCCGGACGTTGTTGGCGGTAGGCAGATTCCGCATCTGATGACTTTTATTGAGAAGATTGCGGACGTTTGCTTTGAGAAGTCTGGGGTTGAAGGGTTTGGGGATGTACGCATCCGCTCCCATTTCAATCCCTTCAATCTGGTCCTCAACCTGCGATTTTGCAGTAAGCAGAATGATAGGAATAAAACAAGTCTGTAAGTTCTTCTTTAGAGTTGCACACAGTTCTATACCGTTCATTCTGGGCATCATTACGTCTGAAATGATAATGTCCGGGAGACTGCGGTTACATTTGTCCAAGGCTTCCTGTCCATCAATAGCCATGATGATATTATAGTCTTTTACGAAATACTCCCTTAATATCATAAGTATTTCGTGGTTGTCGTCTACCAGCAGAATCGTAGGTTTGCCTTCCATATAGATAGCTGTGGTTTCTTCTATCTCCAATGGTTCGTACTCTACTGCATAGTTTGATAAATAGTCTTTTAGTACGAAAGTACTTTCTTCTATCTTTTCCTCTTTGGCCAGATAGGTGTCCGATATCGGCAGGGCTATGATGACTTCGGTTCCTGCATCCGGCTTGCTACTGATGATAATTCCGCCGTGGTGGAGTTCGATAAGGGATTTGACCAGAGATAACCCGATGCCCGAACCGGTATGCTGTTTACCTGTATTATTTTGCACCTGATGAAAACGTTTAAAAATGGTAGGCAGTACGGCTTTCTCCATGCCAATCCCTGTATCGCTCACTCTTATTATCGCCTGTTCGCCGGGAATCATTTCTTTGGTATTCCAGAAAGAATCCTTATAGCGGGGAACAATGTCATTCATGTATCCTTTAGCAACCTGAATGTTGATTTCGCTGCCGGCATGAGAATAGCGTATACTGTTGGAAAGAATATTCGATAGTATTTTACCGAAATGCTCCGGGTCTATCCACATCCCGATCTCCGGATTGTCAATTTGTAAGTTCACATGGATGTCGGAGGCTTCCGCCCAGCCTTTGAATTCTTCGTAAATATCGTTCACGTATTCAGGAATAGAAGTATAGGTCGTCCTGAGTTGGGCGGACTTCACTTCTGCCCGGTGAAAATCTAGCAGTTCGTTGACCATGTTCGACAGTTTGCCTGTATTATGCTTTATGATATTTACATATTTGTTTGTGCAAATGTCCTCGTCTTCAGCAATCTCATTGATAGCGTGGCTTATCAAGGTCAGCGGGGTCCGGAACTCATGAGAAACATCCGTGAAGAATCTCATTTTCATTTGTATCATTTCCTCTTTCTGTCGTTCCTGCTCTTTCTGCATGGAAATCGTATTCTTCATCTGAGTCCACTTGATGAAGTAACGGAAACCTACGTAGAACAGTCCCAAAATGGCGAGAATATATAGGGTATAAGCCCACCAAGTCATCCAGAAAGGGGGTTGGGAGTAAATCTGCAATGCATATTGTTCATTACTCCATGTTTGCCAGTCGCCTGCTTCCACCAGTAAGGTATGCGAACCGAACGGAATTTTCTGATAAGCTACGGCTGGTTCCTTGCCTGCTTCTATATATCGCCATTCATTATCATATCCTTCCAGTTTGTAGCGGTAGCGTATGTGGTGCTGGTTACTGTAAGATAATGAGGTGAAGTTGACGGAGAAATTATTATCAGGATACTTGAGTTCAAGACTGTTGGAAAATTCGATGTCCGAGTCTACAGGTTTTCCGTTGATATGGCAACCGGTAAAGTAAACACGATATGAGGTGTTATGCGGAGTTTCGGCAATAGGAGTGAAGTAGTTCAGGCCGTGGGCTCCTCCGAAGTATAAGTTTCCTTCGTCATCCTTGGCGGAAGAGGAAGTACCGAACACATAACTTTGTAAGCCATCGTTTGTGTCGAATACATTGAAGCGTTTTATCCCGTCGTCGAAGTAGTTCAGATTAAAGCCTCCGCACCATACACGCCCGAACTTGTCGACTTCGATACTCTCTATGTCGTTGGACGTCGCTCCGGCTTCTATCCCGTAACTTTCGGCTGAGTAGTCATAAATCCCGTTGGGCCTGTCTATCAGTGTCACTTTGTTAAGCCCGTTGCCCATGGTGCCTATCCAGTAAGTGGAGTCACTTCCCTTGTCGATAGGCCAGATGTAGTTACTGCTTAAACTGTTCTCGTCGTTTTCTCTCGCCAGATATTTGACGATACGGACTACCTTGCCTTCATTATCGAATATGACACGGTTGATACCCATTGCCGATGTGATAATGAGTTCATTTTTAGTTGTGTCGCTATATATGTTGTGAAGCAAGTCGGTGGACAGATTACAGGGAGCGGGTGTCCGGCTGGTATAGGTCATCGTGTTTTTCCATAGACCGTTGATCTCTTCGAAACACTCCAGTCCGGCATACGTCGTGACCCACAAACGGTTGAACTTGTCGAAATCCAGCCAGAAAATATAACCGCCGTTGATTGTCCGCAGTGAGTGGGTAACTTCTCTTGTTTTTTTATTGATAATGACGATATTATCTCTGACAGCTGCATAGATATTCCTGCTATCCGACTGTATACTTGTGATACTCGGAAATAACTGGGGAAGGTGACAATAATCCCATATCACCTCTTTTGTTCTGATATCGAAACTGCTCAATCCGCCAAACTTGCTTCCCATATATACATGGCCATCCTTGCTGTAATGTACGGAACTGATAAATTCGGAACCGATACTTGTATCGGACGTTCTGAAAGGACTGTATCTGACTGTTTTGAAAAAACGGGCCCTTGTATTGGCATAAGACACGCCTGCGGTCCAGGCGGATACCCATAGATTATTGTCCCTGTCGAGGAAGATATTGTTGATGTCACTTCCTACCGAATAGGGATTGGACGGTGAGTGCTTATGTTCCATGACAGAGGTGGACTCATTGCTTTTCCATACTTGGAAAAGCCCTTCGTTTGCTCCTATCCATACATATTCGGGGTCAACACATAAGGACAGTACCCCGCCCGGAGTATGGAACATGACCTGCTTGGCAAGTGTATAACTGCCGTCGTTTTCGATTTTATATTTAGCCAGATGTTCCTGGTAGATGATCCATAAATCTCCGTTATCATAACAAATATCCCTGACTCCCGAACCTATGTTATTATTGATATTGCCGGAAAACTTCAGTTCTCCCTCAGCGTCAACCTTGTAGGCGGACAGATACCTTTTTCCTGAAATCCAGGCATTTCCCAAGCTGTCTGTTGCCACCTTCGGGTTCAACTCGTCGGAAATATAATTGTAAGCGTCTCCTATCTTTCTGGCAGAAATGACCGGTTCCCCGTTATCTTTTTCGGAAGATTCAACCTTTACCAATCTGATTTGGTTATCCGATATGAGCCATAACTGATTACCAATGCCCTGCTTGAGCATCCTGACTTTGGAATAAAAGGCGGGATCGGGTTGAGCCTCTGTCCGGTAACTGACAAATTGCTTGGTTCTGATATCAAAACAAGCCAGTCCGGCTTCCGTAGCCAGCCAGATATAGCGGCCTACTATCTGAATACTATAAACTCTGTTATAATAGACTGAATTTATAATACCGTTTTCGTACTTGTAGGAATCAATGGAATATCCGTCGTATCGATTAAGCCCTCTATGGCTTCCGAACCACATATATCCTAAGGAGTCTTGTACGATACAGGTCACGTTATCGTGTAGCAGTCCCTCGTTTCTGGTCAGATGACGGAACAGGAGTTCTTCCTGTGCATTGCCGGTTATGAATGCACAGGAAAGAACGATAAGTGACAGAATGATTTGTTTATAATATCTCATAAGCAAAAAACGTCTGTGTTATGGACGAACGGTTATGTCAATGGTAGAGAACTGAGTGTTGTAATCATATTCACTCGCATGAATATTGTTTCCTACATTGTCTTTATACCCGCTATCCGAATAGTTTTTCATACTTGTATTGGTGCCTATTACGACTACCTGATAATTACCCGGTTGCGTATACGTATATTGATATTTCAATATTCCGGAGTTGTCATTGATGTTCAGAGACTGGCCTGTGGAGAACGGAATATAGTCTATATCACCATAACTTGCGGAAGCTATGTAGTAATCGCCTAAATATCCGGCATTATTACTAGGAGTAAATAAGATCTGTATGTATGACAATGTACCCATAGTTTTTCCCGTAGCTCCCTGCCAGGCGTCTATAACACTCGACAAATCAACGGAGTAGTCCGTAAACGCGGTATTGGGATTCCAGTATATGTCCCAGACGGTTTCATCTCTGAATATAACCTCCGTTTCACCGACTCCGATGCCGCCGAGGCGGATGACTACCTGAAAGGTTGTTATGTCCGGACGCTGTTCTCCCGAACTGACATCTCCCAGGATGTCTTTGTCGAATCTCATCCGTAAATTCAGCTTTTTGTTTGTTCCCAGCTTGGCGTCCGTATGCAGGCGGAGTGCTTGATACCACCATTCGGGATGAACGGATGTGATTTTCAGTACATTCTGCTGAATGGACTCGTCATACTCGATTTCGGCTTCCGAACCTATCAGGTTATCGCCACTGCCTGCGTTCACAACTTCTGCGAGATTGTCTGTAATGGAAGTGGAACCGGCGGGTGTATCGGCAAAGTTACAATTATACGGTGTAATTTCCGGATCGATAGGGCGATAATTGTTGTTTTGTAAATCATCGTTGGTTTTTCCTAGCAGTAGATAGTAGGCACTGCTCTTGTAGTCGTGCCCGTCATCTCCGGTGTAAATGGATACGGCCATTGCATTATGCCGGATACTGAATGTAACGGGTTCTCCTACCTTTACCTCTGTCTTGTCTGCACTGGCGGAGATATGTAAGCTGGGGGCTTCCTCTTCATTGCACGCAATAAATGTAGTTGCTGCGAGCAGAAGTATGAATTTAGTATAGGTTGTTTTCATTCTCTTATCGTTTTAAGTTGACACAAAAGATTAATATCCCGGGTTCTGAGTCAGGTTCTTGTTCACATCTATTTCACTCAAAGGCACGGGCAATAACATATTGCGGGATTGGATATTCTCCGGAGCTCCGGGAGTTGTGATTTCCCGTTCCGTATTACTGATGAACGGGTTGTATTGCCGCCATGCCTGCATCTGCTTTACCAGGATGCCACGGCGGACGAGGTCGCACCACCTGTCAGTCGACTCGGCTACTAGTTCGCGTGCCCGTTCGTTAAGTATTTCAGTTCTGAAGGCTGTATAATCATCGCCGTATCTGTTATACTCCCAGGCAGTTCTCACTCCGTCGTAGATATAACCGTATGCTCCGGGTTTCCAGTCGGGTACACATTCGTCTACTTCGGTAGCATAGTCGGTAATTAATTTACGGGGCAGTACATCCTGGTGCATAATGCCTTCGTTGGCGATTCGCGAACGTTTGCGCACAAGGTTGACAGCGTCGTAAGCAGACTGTATGGAGATTCCGCTCATGTCCATTCCTGAAGAAGGTCGGTAGTCGCCGGGACCGTGGTTGACTTCGTTGTATGCTTCCGCGTACATCAGTAATACGTCCGCATAGCGGAGCAGAGGTTCATCCATACCGAAGTTGGTGTAATTGTATGATGAAGGGTCTGCCAACGGATATCGTCTGAATTTGCCGATACTCCATTGAAGCCAGTTATTGTTTTCCGTGGCCTCGCTCAGCTTCTGGTCGCCCCTTGTGTCCCAATACATCTTGTAGTCCCAGCCCCATAACGTTCCGTCATCTTGTATGGTCATTCGCGGGCAGTTCCATAAACGGCGGATAGAGTCGCTCGGTTCATACATCATGCGGTGGTAGTCCGAACTTGAGATGTTATCCCACGAACCTCCGAGATTTTGGTTGCCTCTGATACCGAACATCATGCCTGTCCATGTTCCCGTATCGTCACCTGTCAATCCCTGAACACACCACAAAACTTCATCCGGTGCCTTGTCCCGGGTCTTGGCATTGAATACATCCGGATAATAGTCCACCAGTTTGTAACGTCCGCCCTGAATAACAGCACTTGAATGTTCAAGTGACTTCTCGAAATTGTCGGCTGCATTGCCTAGTATTTCTTTCCCGTCCCGTTGTGCTACGCTACCCAGCCATAAATATACTTTAGCCAGAAAACCATGGCAGGCGTCTTTGGTCAATCTGCCGTATTGATAGCCTTTTGAAGTGTCACCCTTATCCATTGTGTGACTGATACAGTATTCGAAATCCTCTATGATTTGCCGGAACACTTCTTTCTGCGGAGTGCGTGTCACCTCCAGTCCGTCAAGAGATTTGGTATCGGTCAATACCAGCGGCACATCACCAAACCACCTGACAAGGTCGAAATACAGGAAAGCACGGATGCCATGTGCCTGTCCGACATATCTTTCCCAGTTGTTGATTTTCTCTTTATTGGCAGTCACGTTGTCTATCACTGAATTGCAGTCTTTTATCACTGCATAGTGATTTTGCCACATACCGGCGATATATGTGTTCTCAGAACCGTATGTGAAGTTACTCAGTCCGCTTGCTTCGTCCCAGCTTGCGCGTTTCAGCAAGTCGTTGGGGATTTGCTTTATATTGTATCCCGTCACCCACGAATCGGATAATCTGCGGTAAACACCATTAATGGCTTGCCGCGCATCGGATTCACTGTTGTAGAAATTGTCAGTTGTCAGCTTGCCTTTGGGGTCTTCTTCCAGAAAATCGGAGCAGCCACAAATGTTCAGGCATACAAGCATTGCAATTAATATGTTAAACTTATTCATGTCCTTGTTCTTTTATGATTAAAACCCTAGTTCGATTGAAAGCGAGAAGGAGCGTGGTCTCGGGTACGGGCTCATGTCGAGTCCGGGAGCCAGACGGGCTACTGTTCCGTAACCGGTATTTGCCTCGGGGTCGAAGCCGGAGTAACGGGTCCAGAGCCATAAGTTCGTTCCGGTCAGTGCTATGCGCATTTTGGAGAGTCCCATTTTGCCGGTTAACTTGGCGGGGAAGGTATAGCCCAGGGTCAGGGTTTGCAGACGTAAGAATGAACCGTCTTCTACCAGGTCACTTCTAAGTACGCTTTCTCCCCAGGTTCCTCGGCCGTACAAAGGATAATTATTAGTGGGGGTGTTGGCAGACCATACATCTTTGTAGACACTCTTCAAGACGTTGTTGATACTAGTCGTTCCTACGAGATAGTAGGCGTTGCCGTTTACTACGTCGTTGTCGTATGACCAGCGGAAGAAGGCATACAAGTCGAAACCTTTATAAGAGAATGTATTCCCGATTCCTCCTGTATGTTTGGGGTTGACATCCGCAATCGGTGTACGGTCGTTCGAGTCGATTACACCGTCTTTATTGACATCGACAACTTTGAGTTGTCCCAATCCTAGGTTAGGGCCGGGGTATCCGTTGATGACTTCGGTATCATTGTTGTAAGTTCCGTCGCTGATATAGCCGTAGTAGATACCTACCGGCATTCCTACTCTGAGCAGGACGTCACTGGTAATTTTGGCATTAATCCCTCTGTCGTAGAATTGCTGGTATTGACCCTTGTCCAGTGACAGGATTTTATTCTTGTAGAAGGAGATATTGAAGTCCGTCGACCAATTGAAAGCGCCTTTAAACCAGTTTGCGTTAATGGCGAACTCCATACCCTTGTTCTCCATTGAACCTGCATTTTTCCAGGCTTTGGTATAGCCGGAAGTAGAAGGAATGTTTACTTGCAGTAACATATCGTCAATCCTTTTGTAGTAAAAGTCTGCCGTAATAGAGAAACGGTTATCCAATACGCCGAAATCAAATCCGATGTTGTACTGTTTCTGGCTTTCCCATTTCAAGTCGTCATTCGTTACGTTGGAAGGATAACGCCCGATTTCCACCGTGCTTCCGTTCATTACCACCTTATTATTTTCCAACTGGGATAAAGATTGATAAGAGGGAATCTGATTATTACCCGTCATACCGAAGCTGGTGCGTACCCTCAGGTTGGATATGAAATCAAACTTCTTGATGAATTCTTCTTCAGAAGCGCGCCATGCGACACTGACAGCAGGGAAATAGCCGTATTTGTTATTGGCTCCAAACTTGGATGAGCCGTCGACACGCAAAGAGGCATTTAATACATATTTATTGTCGAAAGTATAGGTTCCCCTACTGATAAACGATACCATTTGATTGCTGTCATACGTGTATTTGGGAGCGTAAGTGACCAGCCCCTTGTCTATTCCCCATATACCGACAGCCATGTCTTCGAAGTTTGTTGATTTGTTGTAGACATCTTTCATCGACCATTTGCTGGCCTCAAAAGCTCCCATTAGTGAGAAGGAATGCTTCTTTATGCTTTTCGCATATTGCAGCCGTGCTTCATATACCCAACTGTTTTCTTCCCGGTTACTGATTTCCATGCGTCCCCTTTCCGATTGCCCGTACCAGGTATCCGAACCCCAGAGCTTGTCCTGATCCATGGAATACTGGCGATAAGAGGCGCTGGTACTGAACGTGAGGTCTTTCAATATCTTATAGTTGAAGTAGATATTACCGTTGAGCTCACTATACCGATTGTTGATATTGACCTGATCGACTGCTACCAGAGGGCTCATTATGTTCACGTTACTGTAATTCATGATATCTGCCAGTCCCGGATAAAACAGGAAAGGAGAAATCTGCAAGGCATTGAGAATGACTCCCGACTGTGACCAGTCGCTGACCGGATTCTTGTCTTTAGAGGTAGAGTAAGACAGATTAATACCGATATTGATTTTGGAATTGACCTCCTGATTCAAGTTCAGGCGTGAGGTGAAACGGTCGAATGCAGACCGTTTGATAATTCCCGTATTATTCAGATATCCGAGTGAGAGCATATAGGTTGTTCCTTTGGTTCCTCCGGATATACTTGCGTTTGCTTCGTATTTTCTCGCTGTCCGGGTAATTTCATCCATCCAATTGTGTACGGACGGGTCGTTCCAACCTTTGTTGTCAATCACGTTTTGCCAGAAATTGATGAGGTTCGGACTATCGTATGTTCCGTAATCAAGCATCTTCTTTGCGTACTCTTCCGGAGATAATACTTCCAACGGAATGTTTGGATTCATATCCAGACCTCCTGTCAGACTGAACGAGAATTTAGGTTTGGTAGAGGCTGCTCCCCGTTTGGTGGTGATGATGACAACGCCATTGGCTCCTTTGGCACCATAAATAGCTGCCGCCGCTGCGTCTTTCAGAATCTCCATAGATTCGATGTCGTTCGGGTTCAATCCCAACAATGGATTATTCACCGTTTCGGTATCTTCATTGGTGATCTGTTGAGTAGGCATGGGGACACCGTCGATGACAAACAGAGGTTGGGTTCCGCCTGTGATAGAATTGACACCTCTGATTCTGAAGGTCATTCCGCTCGATAACGAACCGTCTGTCGGGATAATCTGCACACCGCTGATTTTGCCTTGTAGTGCTTGCAGAGTTTGCGCCGAACTGCTTTTGGCAATATCTTTTATATTGACTGACGCAACGGCGGTTGCAATGTCGCTTTTTCTCTGGCTACCGTAGCCTACGACTACTACCTCGTCCATTTCTGTTACTGACGGATCCAGCGTTATATTAAACTTGCGGTTCTTGCCGATAGCTACTGTCTTGGGTTTATATCCCAGATAACTGATGACAATCTTTTCGGAAGGAAGTGCTTTTAGAGTGAACTTTCCTTCTAAATCTGTAATTACGGCGTTGGTAGTGCCTTCGATATTTACCGTAGCACCGATCAGAGGTTCGCTCTTCTCATCCAACACTTGCCCTGAAATAGTTACTTGCTGTGCTAATACTACCGTCATGTGGAGCATTAGGAACAATGTGCTTAATAGTACCTTTCTCTTCATAGTGCAGATATTAAAGTTTATAATAAGAATGAATACAAATAGACTTAAATGGTGATGCAAATAAAGCGATTTATAATATTCGGGCTTTGACTTATAGTACTTTTCTCTTGACCAAATTACAAACTTCTCTTTTAAATTATCTCCGTACGCCTTAAAATTAGGGGAGAGTACTGCTTATTTATAAATAAATAGTCCGGAAAAAGACCGGATATGAAGGATTGTATATTCAATCATTCTATTTTCTGAAATATACGGCTCGGCGTAGGCCTGAAGGGAAAAACTCGAAGGATTTAGTATTAGTGAGTTTGCGAATGTTATCATATTGGGCTATTCCCTGTTAATGTGTCGCTCTTTTGCTGATTAGTGGTGTGTGTGGAAGAAGATATTAATGATCCTGTTTGAAAATGATAATATCAGTTGCTTCTTGCCCTTATGCCAACTAGAATAAATAGTGCTTCAAATAGGTGTCTAAAATCCTTCTTTATCGTGTCCAGATTGTTTCGCACCTTGAAACATTTTGTATCTCACCGGGAAACACTTTGTGTTGCACCGGGAAACAAGTCGGGAAACGGTTGTTTCTTGCATATTTGTCTTGTTTATATGCATAAAAAGGCTGGATATAGTATATATATGCGTTGCTTTATGCGCGATTTCTTCTCTTAGTGAGAATTTGACAGTCCCGGTTGTGATGGGAATCTTAAAAATAGGACTTTTAGCGGACTTATCGGTTTCATCTATCGCCGCATAGAATTATTCGATTGGACTTTTTTTGCAAGGGCGGGTCTTCCGCCTTTATCTTTGCATCAGAAACAAGAAACAAAACGAAGTTTCTGATGTTATAAGTCAAATCAATTAATAACAATAAAAGCAATAAAGATTATGGAACCAATTTTAAATTCTCAGCTTCCTGAATTCAGTGTTCAGGCTTTTCAAAACGGAGCTTTCAAGACTGTAACCAACAATGACCTGAAAGGTAAATGGGCGATTCTGTTCTTCTATCCTGCCGACTTTACTTTCGTATGTCCTACTGAATTGGTGGATATGGCTGAAAAGTACGACCAGTTCAAAGCAATGGGCGTAGAAATCTACTCGGTAAGTACTGACTCGCACTTCGTACATAAAGCTTGGCATGATGCTTCTGAAAGTATCCGTAAGATTCAATATCCGATGTTGGCAGACCCGACAGGTGCTCTGTGCCGTGCACTCGGAGTATATATCGAAGAAGAAGGTATGGCATACCGTGGTACATTCGTTGTCAATCCGGAAGGAAAGATTAAAGTGGTGGAATTGAATGATAACAATATTGGCCGTGATGCGAGCGAATTGCTTCGTAAGGTGGAAGCTGCTCAGTTTGTAGCGACTCACGACGGAGAAGTTTGTCCGGCCAAGTGGAAGAAGGGTGAATCTACCCTGAAACCGAGCATCGACCTGGTAGGTAAGATTTGATAGATCTTGATAATGATGATTATGAAGGGCCGGTAACGGGAGACGCTGCCGGCCTTTCTTTTCAAAAAAATAGAAGGAGAAAAAGGTATATGTTAGAATCTGCATTAAAAGAACAACTGAAGGGTATTTTTGCCGGACTGGAGGCGAATTTTACTTTTGATATATCGGTATCATCCAGTCATGAAAATAGAACTGAACTGGTTGAACTGCTGGGAGACGTAGCAAACTGCTCCGACCACATCACTTGTGTAGTGAATGAAGGAAGCGGACTGAAATTTGCTTTATTGAAGAACGGTGACCGTACTGGAATCACTTTCCGGGGAATCCCCAACGGGCACGAGTTTACTTCGCTATTGTTGGCTATACTGAATTTGGACGGCAAAGGGAAGAACTTCCCCGATGAGGCTGTCTGCAATCGGGTGAAAGCACTGAAAGGCCCGATACATCTGGTTACCTACGTTTCGCTGACTTGTACGAACTGCCCTGATGTTGTACAGGCTTTGAATGCGATGACAACACTCAATTCTTCCATTACGCATGAAATGGTGGATGGTGCGCTCTACCAGGACGAAGTAGATGCATTGAAGATACAGGGAGTGCCTTCCGTGTTTGCTGACGGCAAATTGCTCCATGTAGGCCGTGGCGAATTCGGCGAGCTGCTTGCAAAATTGGAAGAACAATATGGAATTGATGAAACCAAAGCGGTGGCTGAGGTGAAAGAATATGATGTGATTGTTGCCGGTGGAGGCCCTGCGGGAGTGTCGGCTGCTATCTATTCTGCCCGTAAAGGATTGCGTGTAGCTATTGTAGCCGAACGTGTCGGTGGGCAAGTGAAAGAGACTGTCGGCATCGAAAACCTAATCTCTGTTCCTGAAACAACGGGCAGCGAACTGGCAGATAACCTGAAAACTCACTTGCTGCGTTATCCGGTCGATCTGTTGGAACATCGTAAGATAGAGAAAGTGGAAATACTGGGAAAGCAGAAACTGGTAACGACTTCTGTCGGTGAAAAGTTTCTGGCTCCTGCATTGATTATTGCGACCGGTGCAAGCTGGCGTAGGCTGAACGTTCCGGGAGAAGCGGAGTATATCGGTCGCGGTGTTGCTTTCTGTCCTCACTGTGACGGCCCGTTCTACAAAGGAAAGCACGTAGCGGTAGTTGGCGGAGGAAATTCCGGAATCGAGGCGGCTATCGACTTGGCAGGTATTTGTTCTAAAGTAACTGTCTTTGAATTTATGGATGAACTGAAAGCGGATAATGTACTTCAGGAACGCCTTAAAACATTACCGAACGTAGAAGTATTTGTCAGCTCACAAACTACCGAGGTGGTAGGAAACGGCGACAAACTGACAGCTTTGCGTATCAAAGACCGCAAAACGGAAGAAGAACGTCTGGTGGAACTTGACGGAGTGTTTGTACAAATCGGTCTTTCTGCCAATAGTAGCGCATTCCGCGAAGTGGTGGAAACCAATCGTCCGGGTGAAATTGTGATTGACGCACATTGTCGCACCAACGTGACCGGAATCTATGCAGCCGGAGATGTTTCCACCGTGCCTTATAAGCAAATCATTATCTCTATGGGAGAAGGGGCGAAAGCTGCACTTTCCGCCTTTGATGACAGAGTACGCGGCGTTATTTGATAGAACCGGAACTAAAAATAAAAGCTACAAAGGTATCGTTCATGCCTTTGTAGCTTTTATTTTTTTATTACCTTTGAGGCTCATTTAATTAACCCCCAATGAGAAACATGAAAAAGAATCTTTTATTCATTTTTGCCGCTCTATTTATTTTTTCGGCACAAGCTCAGAATACGTTGAAACTGATGAGCTACAATATCAAGAATGCAAACGGTATGGATAATGTATGTAATTTCCAGCGTATAGCGAATGTTATAAACAATACATCCCCGGATGTGGTGGCTATACAGGAAGTTGACAGCATGACAAACCGAAGCGGGCAGAAGTATGTGTTGGGCGAAATTGCCGAACGTACTCAAATGCATGGTTATTTTGCACCTGCAATAGACTATGACGGAGGAAAATATGGGATCGGACTGTTGACGAAACAAGTCCCGCTTCGTTTGCAGACCTTACCTTTGCCGGGAAGGGAAGAAGCGCGTACATTGATTCTGGCGGAATTTGCCGATTATATCTATTGCTGCACTCACATGTCGCTGACCGAAGAAGACCGTATGAAATCATTAGAGCTGGTGAAGGCTTTCACTTCCTCCTCTACCAAGCCTCTCTTTCTGGCCGGTGACATGAATGCTGAATCGGAATCCGGCTTTATCAAAAAACTGCAAAAGGATTTTCAGATACTCTCTAATCCGAAACAGCATACATTCCCTGCGCCTGATCCTAAAGAGACGATAGATTACATTGCTACGCTAAAGCAGAATGCGAAAGGATTTGCTGTGATATCTGCAAAAGTCATAAATGAACCGATGGCTTCCGATCATCGTCCTATATTGGTGGAACTCCGTACTGCCGAAAAGGCGGATAAGATATTCCGCATGAAACCTTACTTGCAGAATCCGGTAGGCAACGGTATTACAGTGATGTGGGAAACCACCGTTCCTGCTTATTGCTGGGTGGAATATGGAACGGACACTACCCAACTGAAACGTGCACGTACGATTGTCGACGGACAGGTGGTTTGCAATAACTACTTGCACAAAATACGTATAGACGGCCTGCAACCCGGTCAGAAATATTATTACCGTGTATGCTCACAAGAAATTCTGCTTTATCAGGCGTATAAAAAGGTGTTCGGCAATACGGCGCAGTCGGCCTTCAGTGAGTTTACACTTCCGGCAACGGATACAGACTCTTTTACTGCCGTTGTCTTTAATGACCTGCATCAGCATACGCAAACCTTCCGAGCTTTGTGTCAGCAAATCAAGAATGTCAATTATGACTTCGTTGTCTTCAATGGTGACTGTGTAGACGACCCGGTGGACCATAATCAAGCAACCAGTTTTATCAGTGAACTGACAGAAGGAGTGTGTGGCGACCGTATACCGACTTTCTTTATGCGTGGCAACCATGAAATCCGCAATGCCTATTCTATCGGTTTGCGCGACCACTACGACTACGTAGGGGACAGGACTTACGGCTCTTTCAATTGGGGGGATACCCGTATCGTTATGCTGGACTGTGGGGAAGACAAACCGGATGACCATTGGGTGTATTACGGTTTGAATGATTTTACCCAGTTACGTAATGAACAAGTTGATTTCCTGAAAAAGGAGTTGTCTTCCAAAGAATTCAAGAAAGCCGGGAAACGTGTCCTTATTCATCATATTCCTCTTTATGGAAATGACGGAAAGAACCTTTGTGCAAATCTGTGGACCAAACTATTGGAGAAAGCACCTTTCAATATCAGTCTGAATGCACATACTCATAAATATGCTTATCATCCGAAAGGTGAGCTGGGCAACAATTATCCGGTTATTATCGGTGGCGGGTATAAAATGGATGGCGCTACGGTGATGATTCTGGAAAAGAAAAAAGACGAACTGAGAGTGAAAGTTCTGAACGCAAAAGGAAAGATTTTACTGGATATTACCGTCTGAAACGATTGGGAATAAAATAAAGGCAGGCTGTCTCGATATAAAGAGGCAGCCTGCTTTGTTGAGTAACCGTAAAATGTTACTTCTCTATATGAATAATACCTGTATATCCTCCTCCTCTGCTCATATCTATGGGCAGTTTTTCGTTGTCCTTGATAACTTGTTCTATTATTTGGGAGTCTTTCGCCTGTTGGCCGGCATTTACTCCATCTATATGTGCTTTTATTTTCTTCGGTCCATTTCCTATGAATGATAAATCAATCTCAATATGCCGTGGGGTAGCTCCGTTGATTACTCCGATATACCATGTATCGTTATGCCGGCGTGCAAGAGCGATATATTCGCCCACTTCTCCCTCCAAAGGGACTGTCTCATCCCAGGTTGTAGGAATACTTTTGATAAATTCAAAACTCCGGAGATTCTTGTCATATTTAGTAGGACTGTCCGAAATCATTTGCAACGGGCTTTCGTAGACTACATACATGGCTAACTGGTGGCTACGTGTGCCCTGACTCATCGGTTCATGTTGATTTTCATAGAATGTTTCCGGATGTGCGTTAAGCATAGCTCCGGGAGTATAGTCCATTGGGCCTACCCACATACGCAGATAAGGGATGATTACATCATGTGTAACCGTGGCTCTTTTGCTCCATTTGTTATACTCCAGTCCTATTACTCCTTCGCGTGTCATCAGATTCGGGTATTTGCGTCTCATGCCCTCGTTGGGGTAAGAACCGTGAAAGTCTACTAATAATTTGTATTGAGTGGCTTTAATAGCTACTTGTTCGTAGAAGTTAACCATTTTGGCATCATTACGGTCCATAAAGTCTATTTTGACTCCCTTCACTCCCCATTTGCTGAATTGTGCAAAAGCCTCATCCATTTGTCGCATGATGTTTACCCATTTCGACCATAACTGGATACCTACTCCTTTTTCTGTTGCATATTCACAGATACGCGGAATGTCAACATCGGGATTGAGGGTTAACAGATCGTTACGTGCCGACCAGCCTTCGTCAATCAGGACATATTCGATGTGATGTTTGGCTGCATAGTCTACCAGATAGAGATATGTATCGGTATTAATGCCACTTTTGAAATTTATATGATAGATATTACGGTCATTCCACCAGTCCCATAATACTTTACCGGGTTTAACCCATGTATAGTCGGCGGCTTGTTCTTTCTCCTCGGAGAGTAAATATATAAGCTCGCTTTGTAATATGGAAGAAGCATTGTCGAAGATACCGGTCACCCGCCATGGAAAGACCCGTTTCCCGCAGGTGGGAATAAGATAGTCTTTGCGTGTGGAGGCATAGATTTTATTATCCCCTTCGTATGGCACTTCCTTATCCGGATAATTGGCAAAAATGCCATGGAAGGATTCTAGGGCGGGTTGTAAGTACATTCCCGGATAATTATAGAGATTGGCTTCTGCTAATAATACTTTGTATTTGTCTACTTCGACCATTACAGGCGCTACAGAGAAACTGTCTTTGGGTAATGCATTGATCGGCTTTACCGTATAATCCTGCTCAAACCAGTTTTGTAGCTGGTCGGTTAAAAGAGTGTACGAGGTGTGATCCTGTCCGAAGCGGAAAGATACCGACTCTTTCTTTACAGGCTGTTTATTGTTTGCAGTACTTACGAAACGATAGGCCACTCCGTCATTATAGATTCTGAATTCGATTTTATAGTCTTTGTAAATAAGCTCAACCTGGTTATAATTATCCACTGTCTCTTTATATTTACGCGGTACAATAAATTCCACTTTTTCCGAAACGCTTTTACGAGTTATCTTTCTACATTTGTCTGTTCCCCAAGTGTCGTTTCCGACTGTAAGTGAGAGCGGGCAAGTATCAAGAATCTTTGTTCCATTCCGGGATAAGCTGTAACTGACCTGATTGTCAGTCTCGATAGTTATCACATTTTTCTTGTCCGGCGAACCGGCCTCAATTATTTTAGCAACTGTTATCGAAGGAAAACAGAAGGCTGCTGTTAGTAGGAAAAGAATATGGTTCATTTTCATAATTAGTTTCCTCCGGATAAAACGATGAATGATAATCCTGTGATGAACAGAATAAACATGATTCCTAAAAGTCTGTCGGTTGATTTGGAACTACCGGTGAACTCTTTCCAGATAAATACACCCCATAAGGCGGCAATCATAGGTGCTCCCTGACCGAGAGCGTAGGAGATGGCAGCTCCCGCTTTTCCTGCGGCTATATAGCTTAAAGCAGTTCCCAATCCCCATATACATCCTCCGAGGATACCTACCAGATGTGTGCTTGCTTTTCCTGCAAAATATTCTTTATAGCTTACAGGAGTTCCTACAAACGGGCGTTTCATAACAACTGTATTGAATAGGAAGTTGCTCAGGAAGATACCGATTGAGAATATAAAGAAAGCGGTGTATGGAGTAGCCATGCCCGGAGTCGGAGAGTCAAAATTGTTAAGGTCCATGGCAGCAGCCACAAAACGGTAGAAGAAAGACATAAGTATGCCGGCAATAGCCGCAAGAATAATCCCTTTCTTGCTATTATTATTTCCCTTTTTTTGTTGTCTGCCTGCCGCTATTCCATTGCAGATGATAGCGATAACAATCAAGATTACTCCAGTAAACAACCAGAACGGATCTCCTTTAGGAGTGCTGAAATAGTTGATGAACACACCTAGGACCAAGGCAAGTCCTACGCCCAACGGAAAAGCAACCGCCATTCCGGCTATGGAGACCGAAGCTGAAAGTAAGATGTTGGAAGCATTGAAAATAATTCCTCCGATCAAGGCACTGACTATGTATCTGGTATCTACTTGCCGGATATCTTCCAGAAAACCTCTCCCCGAATCTCCGAAACTTCCGAGTGTGAAAACGAGAAGTAAGGCAAATAATAAGATACCGATTGTATAATCCCAGTAATAAAGCTCATAACGCCAGTTCCTACTGGCCAGTTTTTGGGTGTTACCCCAGGAACCCCAACATATCATGGTTATGAAGCAAAAGATAATGGCTAGTGTATAACTATTGACTATAAACATGACTCTTTCTTTATTGGTTTATATTCTTTTCTTCTTTCCCTGTCACCTGGCGGACAATGGCACCTAATGTTCTCTGAATATTCTCATTTCCTTGAATCATAAGATATTGATGTTGTCCTTTGTCTGACGCATTAAATAGACTGTGTCCTGCACTGTCTATTGTAATCGTTCCTTTTGTTGACAGTTCAAAATAATCCTTCTCCGGTTCTATGGCCTGTATGACAGAAGTCAAATCCCAAGTTTGCCTGTCGTATGGCATTTTGTCATATATCTGGTAAGATACACAAAGAGGATGTTTGTAAGCGTTCGGGAAATCATTCAAGATACTCTGATGCGGATACAACAATTTGTTGCCTAGTTCCCAGCCGCTTGCAATGACCGGAGTGGGCCATTCGCTGAATACGGTTTGTGCGGCATTTATATCCTGTACTAGATTCCATTCGGGGAAGTCGAACTCGTTCCCATAGAGTCCTCCCATTACGGACAACAGCTTCACTTTTTGGGCAACGAGTGATTTGCCGTCCAAAGGACTGTATTCGTCGGCTTCTGAGCGTAGCAGGCGTGAAAGGTTCGTTTCCGGTCCTACGGCAATAAATACCACGGAATTATCTGGTTGTGAAGCCAGTAATTTCCGTAATAACTTATATCCTTCCGGCAGATTGTCTTTTATGCTTCTTTGAGGATACAGTATCTTATTGCCTTCAATAATGGTATCCAAAGTCTGGCGGAGATAACCTCCGTCTTCGGGAGTAGCTCCGTTGTATGCATATCCCAATGGAATGTCTCCCCTCTCGTTGAGGCGGCAATATCCGTCAATATATTCAATTGAATAAGGGTTGGACTTGCTGATTGTGATACCTAGCAGATCTATTGTTCCGGCTTTCTCATAGTTGAATAGCATTTGCATAGCCAGCACGTCGTCAATGTCATTGCCGACATCCGTGTCGAATATCACGGGAACAGGAATCTTCGTTTCTGTAGGCTTGTTACAGGCGCTCAAGAAGCAGAACGAAAGGAGTGCAACAGATGTGATATATTTATATATTTTCATGTTACTGATTATTTATCGGGTTGTTTGAATTGATATTTTAAAGACTTGTCACTTTGAATGTCGAAGAATAAATCTGGATTCAGACGGGTATCGGCAACTGATTCACCAATACCGATATAGCCCATTGGATGATAACCGCCTTCGAAATAATTCTCATTGGCAAATCGGAGCGAAGGTTGCATACCGGCCGGATCGAGCACCGTTAAAGCCAGGATATATTTTCCCTTGGCAATGGGGGCGTCAATAGAAATATTCTTTCGGATGTGATAAGTTGGCGGAGCTATTTGGTATTTATGTTCATCTACAGACCAATTATCTCCCGGCATCCATTCGGAGATGTTTACTTCCTCCAATATTTTTCCCCACACTTTTTGATGACTTTCAGGGTCTAGTAAAGCTACTTCTACCGGCCAGTTATAATAGAATGGAGACGATCCGCTGTTGACAACTTTGAAAGAAATAGGGAATTGTGCTCCCACCTTAATTTCTTTCGGGTAAGAGAATTCATTGATAATGAACCGGTACCCCATGGCTTTTTGCAGTATCTCTGCATTTTTCCGGAACTCCGGTTCGTTGAAGTCTGCCCAGGTGATTCCGCCTAGATGATTGCAGTGCAGGTTCCGGATCTGTTCCATGACATATTCCCGGGTATCCTTATCTGCCACCACTTCTTCAAAAGATTTGAACCGGGCTAAATCTCCCCAGTTCCAAGTAATTTCTCCACCTATCGGCTGGGTTTTCCAACGATCACCCAGCTTCTTCATTTCCTCATAACCTCTTACAATCTCTTGGGGTTGTGACCATGAATCCCAATAAATTCCGAATTCATAATCTTTAAATTCATAGGCGTAGCGAACCATTACTTTCTTGTTTTTGAATGCTTTGGCAAAGGCATCTCCCAGGATCTTTTCCATGCCCGGAATCCATGTCCGGTTAGCTACGTGTTCCGGTTCGTCGTGCGGAGCCCAGTAAGTTGAGAGATCCGGATCATGGTGTTCTCCCCATTCGCCGATGATCCCCATTTCTACATACGCTACCCGTGGATCGTTATCCCATGCCTGTCCGAGTTTCTCTACCAGTTTTTTTACGCGCTCAGGAAAAGAAGGATCAAAGTACCCCCCGCTAATGGGGGTATTTTTGTCTTTTTCTTCTACATAGGCGCCCACGGAGTTCGGTTTCTGTTTATAAGGACCTTTTTCCGGATCTATTCCTTTAGGCCAGTGCCAACCGGTCAAGTCGTCCGGATTAGTGGGGTCTTTAGGTTTTCCGCCATGCCAGGGCTCCAGCCATACAAGAAAAACCCGGGGAATTACCTTGACATTTATGTCTTCCACGCCTTTCCATCGATGATTGCTGTAAGCGATAATCTTGTCTACCCCGTCATTGGCGTCATCCTCGATCATATTCCACTGCATATATTCTTTTGTCAGTGAACCGTAAGGGTAGGGATATTCTTCCCTGACCCGGTCGATACCGGGAGCGAAGAATTCCCTGAAGCCTTTCATCGGATTCCTGAATGCATTCGGATACTCCTGGTAAGAAACCGTGACGGTTTGTTCACTACAAGCAGATAACGTTCCGAATGCCATTAGGAGTAATATGTTTCTGATGCTTGATTTCATTAAGCTTATTGGTTATTGGATTTTATATTTCAGGGTTTTATCCTGCCTCATGTCATTAAAACTGCTGACCGGTATCTCAAAATAGATAGGCTCGGTATTGACGCCGATATGTCCCATTGGGTGACGTCCTCCTTCAAAGTAGTTCTGAACGGCGAATCTCAGTGAAGGAAGCATACCGGCCGGATCTAGCACAGCAATAGAGATGATGTAATCTCCCGTATCCAGTTTCTTGTCTAAAGTCAGTTCTTCTTCAACATGGTTCGGAGTAGCCGGTTGGGTATAAACTTTGCTTGAGTTGTTCCAGTTATCTCCCGGCATCCATTGGGATATCTTGGGAGTCTTCAGTGTTTTGCTCCATACAACTTCCTTGGTTTGGGAATTTAGCAGGGATATTTCTACCGGCCAGTCATAATAGAAGGGTGACGAGCCTGTGTTGGTTACGTCAAATGATATTTTGAACGGCTCATCCGGCTTGATACTTGTTGGGTAACTGAAATTGGATAAAACAAAACGGTACCCCATTGTCTTTTGCAATAATTCAGCGTTTGGCTCAAAAGACGGGTCGTTAAAGTTAGCCCAGGTGATGCCTCCCAAGTGGTTGCAATGCAAATCACGTATTTGCTGGATGACCAGGTCTCTTGTCTTTTCATCTGCCACCACTTCTTCAAAAGATTTGAATTTATAGAGGCTTCCCCAGTTCCAGGTTATTTCTCCACCTATCGGTTGAGTTTTCCAGCGGTCGCCGAGCTTTTTCATTTCCTCGTAGCCACGCACCTTTTCTTCATCAATAGCCCATGAATCCCAATAGATTCCGAATTCATAATCTTTAAACTCGTACGCATAGCGAACCATTACTTTCTTGTTTTTGAAGGCAGCGGTAAATGCATCTCCCAACACCTTTTCAATGCCCGGCAACCAGGTACGGTTCTCTACATGATTGGGTTGGTCGTGAGGAGCCCATACTGTGGTGATGTCTGGGTCATGATGTTCCCCGAATTCACCGATAATCCCCATTTCCACATACGCTACCCGCGGATCGTTGTCCCATGCTTGTCCAGCCTTCTCTACCAGTTTTTTCACTCTTTCCTGAAAAGTAGGGTGGCAATAGCCTCCAATAATAGGAGCGTTAAGATCGTCTTCATCGTATGTCTCTCCCGGAATGTCGCTTGGCCAATGCCAACCGTTCAGGTCGTCCGGGTTGTCTGTATGAGTGTTCTTGGCATATCCTCCGTGCCAGGGTTCCATCCATACGATATAGATACGTGGGATAACCTTGACATTGATATCTTCTACTCCCTGCCACCTGTGGTTACTGTAAGCTATAATCTTGTCGACACCGTCGCTTTCATTGTTTTCCAGCATATTCCATTGCATATATTCTTTAATGATGGAGCCGTAAGGATACGGATATTCGTCTCTTACCTTGTCATAGCCCGGGCCGAAGAATTCACGTAAACCTTTCATCGGATTTCGTATCGCATAAAGATATTCTGCCGGATTGACCGTAACTCTTCCGTCTTTGACTTCTATAGTTCCTCCCCCTTCGATAGGAGGGAGTATGCCATGGTCTTCTTCTTTACATGAATAAAAGAAGATACTCATCAATAGTCCTGTGATAAAAATAAATTTTTTCATGTGCTAAATGATTTATGTTAATATCCTTCGTTGTTTTCTGTGATAGCGTCATTGGCATCGACGGCTGCCTGTGGAATTGGGTATAGAACATGATAAGGCTGGATGGTGACTCCGGCATGGTCTTTCATATATTCGCCCAGTTTGCCGAAGCGGATTAAATCCCAGCGGCGCAGGTGTTCACAACATAATTCATGTAATCTTTCTTCCAGTACGACTTCGGCAAATTGTTCTTTATTCAGATTATCGGCTGCTGTTATGGAAGTCAGTCCTGCCCTGCCTCGTACTTCATTTAAGGCATCATACTTATCATTACTTGTGTCATCAATGCTGTTCAGCGCTTCCGCTTTCATCAAAAGCACGTCTGCATAACGAATCATTGTAAAATTCAGATTATCATCTTCAATCACATTACCTGTTTCTGCGTCCCAGAATTTGCCGGAAGAAGGAGGTGTCTGGGTGACGCCTGCATATTCTGTGATGAAGAATGCTTTTTTACGTTTATCGTTGTTATCATAAGAATCGTATAAATATTGTGTCGGACCAAATCCGCCCCAGCCGCCAAAGTTGGTCGGTCCGCCTACATTACGAGGTCCCCAATAAGAATGCTGGATACTTCCCTCCAGTCCCCATGAACCGGAATGCTTGAATTGAATTTCAAATATATTCTCATATTCCTGATTCTTGTTTTTAGGATCGAATATATCCTTTAGATTATCGTACAATTTGAATTTGCCTTCGAGCATCCGGCAGTATTTTAATGCTTCTTCCGGTTTTCCCCACTGAAGGTAAATGCGTGCCAGCAAAGCCTGGGCAGCGTATGAAGTGGCTCTTCCTTTATCTTGAGCATTCGGCCAGGAGGTAGGGAGGCCGAGAGCTGCTTCCATATCCTGCGTAATCAGTGTGTAAACTTCGTCAACCGTAGCGCGCGGTCTCATGATTTCACTTCTGTCAATGGATGATTTTGTCCATAAGGGAACTCCACCGTACATTCTTACTAAGTCGAAATAGTAGATCGCTCTTAAAAAACGAGCTTGCATAATCATGGAATTATGAAGATCCGCACTGACTGCATCCGAAGGCATATCAATAACTGCATTGCAACGTTTGATACCTTCGTAACAGAGCCGATAGTGATTGTCCAGGAATTCGTGTGAAGCGGAAAAAGTATAGTAATGCAATTGGGAATAAGCCGCCCAACCCATATCAAACGGAATTACTTCATCTGTTCCGAATTCAGTAAGGGTAATGGTATATTTCCCGACAAAGACTTCCTGGAGCGTGCCATAAGCGGCATAAAGAGTTTGCTGCCAGTCTTCCGGTTTTTCATAAGCATTTTCCGGTGTTAGTACACTTTGGGGTGTCAAGTCAAGAAAGTTGTCGCAACTACATAATGTCAGGCAACTGAAAGCTAATATTGATAAATATTTTTTCATAATGTTTCTGTTTTTAGAAGTTAAGAGAAATACCACCGATAAAGCTACGGGCGTTCGGATAAGGATTGGTATTGTCGCTGGACTCTACATCAAATCCCGTAAATTCCGTAGCTGTGAATAGGTTTTGTACAGAGAAATAAACTCTGATATTTGAGGCTTTGATATTTCTGATGACGTTTTTCGGCAAGCTATAACCAATTTCCAGATTACGGAGGCGGAGATAATCACCTTTTTGGAGATTGGCGTCGGTACCATCTCCGTTGGCATAAGCACTACCAACTCTCGGAGCCGGATATTTGTTGTTCGGTCTGTCTTGTCTCCAATAATATTTGTAATAGTTTTCACTCATGTTTCCCCATACATTGAAAGAATTGAGGTAACGGTTCAGTGAATTGTTGATTTTATGTCCTCCTGCAAAAGTAAAGAACGCGGTAAGGTCAATACCTTTATATGAGAATGTATTCGTAAAGCTACCATAATATTTGGGAGTGGAAACTCCGCAGAAATCACGGTCTTCTCCGTTGATGACATAGTCTTTCTTGGCATCCAGAATCTTGCGGTCACCGGGTTGGGCATTGTACTTGGCAGCTTCGGCAGCTTCATTGGTTTGCCAGATACCTTCGGATTTCAATAAGTAGAACTGTCCGATAGGACGTCCCACAAACAATGTTTTATTGACATCTTGTTTGCCGTCATAAAGTTCTTTGATCTTATTGTTATTATAAGAAATCATGAAGGCAGTTGTCCATAAGAAGTCTTTGGTACTGATGTTGACCGTGTTCAGCGTAAATTCAATACCTTTGTTATCAATTTTGCCGATATTGGTAAGTGAAGTTCCGAAGCCGGATTCCAACGGAAGGGGTACTTCCCATAGCAGGTCAGTCGTACGCTTATAGTAGGCCTCGATCGTACCGGCTATCCGATTGTTGAATAACCCGAAGTCAATACCCAAGTCTAGTTGATTGGCTTTTTCCCAAGTCAGTTCCGGGTTCGAAATAGAGGTTTGTACGGAGCCGGTTACCAGGTTATTACCTAAAATGTAATTAGCGGAAGCTCCTCCGAGGGCGATTGTCGGGGCATAAGCAAAATCTCCGATATTCTGGTTACCCAGTTTGCCGGCGCTGATTCTTAACTTCAGGTTGCTGATGACCGGAGCGTTTTCTTTGATGAAACTTTCTTCAGAAGCACGCCATGCAAGAGCCAGTGACGGAAAGAATCCCCATCGGTGTCCCGGAGCAAAACGGGAAGAACCGTCGCCGCGCATCGTCAATGTTGCCAAATAGCGGTTGCTGAAATTATAATTGAATCGTCCGTAGAAAGACACCAGAGAAGATGGGACTGCATACGAAGAGTTCGGTCCATGTTCTTCCGCTCCTTGCAAATTGTAATACTTGAGAATAGATGATAACTTTTTGGAGTCGGCGGTTACTTCTTCATAATCTGTTCTGGAAGCGGAGAAACCTGCCATTGCAGAAAGTTGATGTTCTTTATTGATGTCAAATGAATAAGTGGCAGTGTTCTCTGTTTGCCAATATCTTTTCTTGTTCGACATCACATTAGCATGGCCACCAGCCGTATAATGCTGTCCCATACGGCCGTCTTCGTAAGTATTTACTTTATAAAAGACAAGTTCTCCGCCGTTATCGGAACGTAATTTCAAGTTCTTTATCGGTTCTATCTCGATGTAGGCGGAACCTACGAATCTGGACTTGAGTGTGGCTTTGTCAAGCAGGTCAACAATAGCCACCGGATTTGCTCTCGTGTTGAGGAAACCATCGAAGTATTCTCCGTCTTCGGTATAGATAGGAGCTGTCGGTTGTGAACTAATGGCACTGAACATAGTTCCGTATCCCGAATCGGCTTCTTCATTGATATTCATGAGCTTTGACTCAATGACATTGAAACGTACACCGTATCTCAGCCACTTGTTTAGTTTGGCATCCATATTATATCGGACGGTCAGCTTATTGAAAGACGAGTTTTTGATCGTACCTTTCTGATCATACCAGTCTACTCCTAAAAAGTGTTGTATATCGTTCTTCCCTCCGGAAATCGAGAAGTTATAGTTTTGGTATTGCCCGTTTTGGGTCACTGCGTCCTGCCAGTCGGTCGATTCACCACGGCTTAGCAAGCGTAGTTCTTCTGATGTCCATTTGTAGTTAGGCTGGGCAATGGATACTAATTCATAGTATTGCTGTGCGTTCATCAAATCTTGCTTGTTCAACATTCGTTGCGTACCGAAAGAGGCATTCAGGGAGATTTTGGCTTTTCCGCTTGTACCCTTCTTGGTAGTCACGAGTACTACGCCATTAGAACCTCTCGAGCCATAGATAGATGCGGAAGAAGCGTCTTTTAATATTTCGATAGATTCAATATCACCGGAAGATAAATCCTGCAAACCTCCTTGTACGGGAATACCGTCGACGATGTATAACGGCTCGCTGCCGGCTCGGAGCGAACCTACTCCACGAATAACGACAGAAGCATCTCCACCCGGTTTTACGGAGCCGGTAGTGACTTGCACGCCGGCGGCAAGTCCTTGCAGGGCAGTTGTCACTGTTCCTACTTTGGAGTTAGTAAGATTTTCTGATTTGATAGAGGCAACGGCACCCGTTAAATCGCTCTTTTTGGCAATACCATACCCGATTGCCACTACTTCGTCCAGATTAATGGCGTCTGCTGCCATTTGTATATTAATGACATTTTGCTTTCCTACGGTAACAGATTGTTTTACCATACCCACGAAAGTAAACTCCAGAACATTTCCTCTTTGGGCCCTGATGCTGTAGTTGCCGTTTGCATCACTTACTGTTCCTGTTTGAGTACCTTTTATGGTTATAGATACACCTGGCAATGTTTCATTACTCGTGTCGGTAACGGTTCCTCTAATGTTGATTGTCTGTGCATGTAATACACTGGCAAAAAAGATAGCTATAAATAATATAATGTGTTTTTTCATGACGCTTATTTTATAGGATTGTTAGTTAATAGGCCCGGATAGGAAGAACACCAATTTTCCAACCGCTTTTTGAGCAGATTTCAGAAACGATATTAGTCTCTTCGTAGAAGTTCACATAATAGGCAGACCAGCCGGTTTCCCCGTCGCCTTCACTTGAAGTCCAGTAATTGTTTGCCGGAATATTGACTCCTTTCTCAGCTAATAAACTTTTAACTTTGAATACTTCGATCAGTTCTTCTCTGGAAGGGAGGAACCAGTCGGCATATACGGCATTTCCTTCAGTGACACTGTTGTCCAGACAAAGTTGGGCGGCAATTTTGACTCCTTGCCACTCGGGCCAGTTGTTCGCACTCTGCAATGCATTAAACTTTTTGACTATATTTTGAGTGTTTGTATAGCCGCTTCCCATGTTTTGACTCGTTCCGGCCGCGTCCGACGGATTTACCTCCGGACCGAATTGTTCTGTTCCCGTACCGATGTTACTCATGTTTACGATATATCCGTGTGCCTTTGCAGCGTCCACCCAGAATACAACACCTCCTCCGAGTTTGTCGCCAACATTCGTTTCGATAGTGATTGTTCCAAGATTACTTTTCCGTTCTCCCCTGATAATCATAATAGAGTTTACCCCGTATAATCCTTCCGGAAGTGTAAATTCTACTCCTTCTTCATTAAGAGTTAATGGCAGATTGTATTCGACGCCTGTCGGGTAGAAAGAAGCATATAATACGGCGACGTCCCCTGCTTCAAATCCTTTTCCCTGAATCTCGACTTTGCTCTTGGGCTGTACATTACCTGAAGGGAGAACGATATCAATGATCGGAACAACGAAAGGTACTTTGAAAGTTCCGTTTAAAACGGTCTGTTTCCCTGCTCTTTCAATTGTTACGGTATACTCGCCGCCTGCTTCTACCGGGACGATAAACTTCAGGTAACTGTCTGTAATCTCCGTGACTTCTACCTTTTCTTTCTGGTTGTCAGCGTTACTTAAATAGACTATATCTTCTTTTGCAAAACCGAGTCCGTTGATTTGCGCAACCTGACCGGGGATGATGTCATTTTCCGAAGGAAATTTTATTTCCTTTAGAATGGGGGCTATGGGAGTAGCGGTGTGTTCGTCGTCGCTATTACAACTATAAAAGCTGCATACTATCAAGCCCGATAAAATAGGGATGAGTAGTCGTTTCAAATAGGTTTTCATGGTTCATTAAATTTAAAAGTTGAACGATAAGGCTAATTCTTTTTCAAGCATGAAGTGCTTCACTTCCTCGAGAGTGGGAATAGACGGTTGTGCACCCGAGCGTGTGACTGCAATGGCTGCCGCAGTGTTGGCAAAGTTGAGTGCTTCCCGGTCTATTTCTTTTTTTGCACAAACGACCGCCAATGCGCCGCAAAAAGTGTCACCTGCGGCGATTGTGTCGATCGCATTTACTTTACAACCGGGAAGTTGGATGGTTTCTTTAGCATTTTTCATGTATGCACCTTGGCTTCCCAGTGTGATTACCACATTGCTTGTACCCGCTTTCAGCAATGTTTCGGCTATTTCCTCAAGATTATTATCTGTATAATCTATCCCTGAGATGAATGAAGCTTCCAGCTCATTGACGACTAGTATATCAATGGCTTTCATCAGCTCCTCATCGATCAGACAGGCGGGTGCGGGATTGAACAATACCTTTTTACCTTTTTTCTTTGCTGATAGAGCTATTTTTTTTATTGTTTCGTAAGGAATCTCAGCCTGCATGACGATGATGTCGGCTTCGTCAATTACTTTTGAGAAATGGGTGATTGAACCGGGTAATAAAGAATAGTTAGCTCCGGGAGCTACTGCAATGCAGTTCTCACCACTGTCAGCCACAAAAATAAGTGCGGTTCCTGTGGGATGATTGACATCATCAATAATGTAATCGGTGGTGATACCTTCTTTCTTAAAGTGATTTTTTAAAATATCCGCATACATATCATTCCCCAAAGAGGTGACAAACGTCACAAAGCCGCCAAGCCTGGCTGCCGCCACAGCCTGGTTGGCTCCTTTGCCTCCGAGGGACTGCATGAAATTTGCATCTCCGACTGTTTCGCCGGGTGCCGGGAGATGGCTGACTTGTGCAACCATGTCGATGTTTGAACTTCCAATAACTACTACTTTCATTTGAATCAGATTTATGTGATAGACCTAGGCTTTTTCTTTATTCTATAAGTTGACTTCCCTTTTGTATGGAATAGCACTCTGGGCACCGATGCGTGTGACGGCAATGGCGGCCGCTGCATTTGCGAATTTTACGGATTCGGCCAACGAATGTCCTTGGGATAGATACACACTGAATGCTCCGCAGAAGACATCTCCTGCTCCGGTTGTGTCGATCGTCTCTACTTCTTTTGCAGGAATCATGGTATATTCGTCCTTTTCTTTCACGTAGGCTCCGTCTTTTCCCAAAGTAATGACAACATTTTCTATACCTTTCTCTCCGATAGCTTTAGCTGCCCGGTGCGCACTCTCAACATCCATTACTTTTATTCCTGATAGCATTTCTGCTTCTATACGATTAGGCAATATAGTATGTACATTATTTAAAAAGGAGTTGCTCAACGTAGAGGCAGGCGCTGGATTGAGTATTACTTTCTTACCGTATCGGTTGGCAATAGTAGCCGCGTACTCTACTGTATCTATCGGAACTTCAAGCTGCATGAGTATAATATCGGCTTCCTTGATTTTTTCTTCCGCTTTATTGATATCTTCTGTTGAAAGCGAACGGCTGGCACCCGGTGCTACGATAATACTGTTTTCACCAAACGAATCGACAGAAATAAGAGCTACTCCTGACGGGCTTTTCTGATCGGTGAATATAAATTCAGTATTGATTTTCTCAGATCTGTATATTTCTAAAGCTTGCAGCCCGAATAGATCGTAACCAATTTTGGAGATAAAGGTGACTTCCGCTCCCAACCGGGCCGCTGCGATTGCCTGATTGGCTCCTTTTCCTCCGGGGTTCATATAGAAAGTTCCACCTAGAATGGTTTCTCCGGGGACAGGTAGTCTGTTGGCTTTCACAACCATATCGGTATTACAGCTTCCGATAACTACGATTTTGGGTCGATTGCTAGATATAGTTTCCATAATATTAATAATTAAGATGATGCAAATAAAAGGAATAATAACGCGTCGTTTTTTACATTAATATTCCATTTATATAATTTCAAATTATATATTTAGGATGAAATATCCTGTTTAAAAATAATTTATGGATTGTATTGTTGTGTGGAATTATATAATTACAAACGGATAAAGTGAAAATAAGGAGAGCGTTTTAGTGTTGTGAGTTTAGATGATCTGCTTTTTCTTTTTAGATTTTTTTAGCATTTGTGTGCCGTTTAAGAACATCAGACAGTTTTTCTTTTCGTATTTTTGATTCTATCCATGCGGTAAAATCGAAAATGCGTAATAGCTGATTTTCGTATTTATCATTGTATAATTCATGAATTTCGGGATATAACTTTTCCCAGAAATCTTCCCGGTCTTTTCTTAGAATAGGCAGATTACTTTTATTTAAGAACCATAAAACCGTATGCTCTGTTTTGAAAGTCTGCTCTTTGGGAGAAGACAGGCTGCGGGTAATAGAACGGGATTCGTGTCGTATCAATTCAAATTCTTGTGTCTCATAGTAAGCTATAAGACGAACCAGACGAATGGTTCTCATTAATGGCAGGTATTTGATATTATGATCTATAATGGCATTACTGATATATTTTTTTGCGGCCTTGTAATTTTGGTTCCCGATGTGTATGAGGGTCGTGTAAAGTAATAGCTCGCTTTTACGAATCGGACTTAACCATGCTTCTTTATCATAAAGTGTTTCCTGATAACGGCTCATGAGTTCTGTACATTCAGCAAAGTTCCCTTTGTCGAGGTAAGGAAATAGCTCATATTGGAAAAGCAGGCAAGTTGCATTTACCTTAAATTCCAATGAAGAATCCTCTGCGATTAACTTTCTTAATTTCTCCAGGAAATAGGGTATCTCATTATAATTTCCAACCGACCGCAGACTACCGAGCACTCCTTCAAGTACAGATAAATAGTAAATGGGGGGATTCGACCAGAATTGCTGATTCTGTTCAAATAATGAGTTAAGCTCTTTGTATGAATTTAGGGCAGCTCGGTAATCTCCCGCCCCCATTAGATAGTTTGCTTGAAAGAGTTTATGGTTTCGTGTCAATTCAAAGTTTCCTTCCGCGTCTGAAGAAGCGGCTATATATAGCTCGTTGACCATAAGGTCGTTCATATCTTGTTTTTGCTTCGCAGTTCGTATGGAGCCGATATGAGAGAGGCGGTATTTTAGTAAATTGTGCAGAGAAGATTGCTCCGTTATTTTTCGGATTTTCTTTAAAGATTCATTTTGGATAAAATGTTTATGAAAAAGTTCTTGTTCTGTCATGTTGGGGAAATTCAGCCGTAGCAGATATTCCAGTTCCTGTTTTTGGGCAATTGTCAGTATCTCATTGTTTTCGTAGAATTGAGCTTGCTCAATTGTGTTGGATAGAATCTCGAAACATTCTTCGAACAGAGAGCGCTCATACAACATACGGGCTTTGCATAGATCATTCAGCAGATCATAATAGATGTCTTTCTTCTTCCTTAATGTGAGCAGCGTGTCTACCAGTTTCTCATATAAATATTGAATGGATACTTCGAAGGAGCCTCTCGGCCTGCGCTTATAAAATTCTTCTTTCACTGTATTTCCGTTGGGTTGTTTACTCTTCGTGATAATGTCGTAAATCACAAGATAGTCCTTCTCCTCCTTGTCTTTAACGACCTGCAAGGAGAAGTGTTTCTTTTCTGATTTTGATAAAGAGTATATTAGGGAGATAACGGAATCGACTCTTTTCATGAAAGTCCTTTCAATTAGTATTAGATTGCAATATTCGGGAATTTCTGTGAAAAAAGCAAGTTATTCAAGAAATTAACACATCCGGTTTAAGCGGGCTCAGACCGGATGTGTCTCTAAATATTAATGAGTTCTTTGCAACATTAACTATACTCTATCATTCAAAGAACTTTAGTTCTTCGAATGATAAACTTTGGTTCTTCGAATAAAATTATGCATTCAAAGTTATTAATATTTTTAGGTAAAGGTGTTATTTTGTACATTTAATGAGAAAATATTATTTTCTTTCCATGTTTTTACGGGAAAAACTATACCTTCGAAGCACATTTATTTAATATTAAAGAAGAAATGTTGGATTTAAAACAGCTCACAGGCGATGTATGCCGTATCGCAACCGAAGCCGGGCATTTTTTGAAAGAAGAGCGGAAGAATTTCCGTCGTGAGAGTGTGGTGGAGAAACATGCACACGATTATGTGTCTTATGTAGATAAAGAATCGGAGGTACGGATAGTTAAGGCTCTTTCCGCTTTGTTACCCGAAGCTGGCTTTATAACGGAGGAAGGCTCTGCCACTTATCAGGATGAACCTTATTGCTGGGTTATTGATCCGCTGGACGGAACAACGAATTATATTCACGATGAGGCTCCTTACTGTGTATGTATTGCTTTGCGTAGTCGCACCGAACTGCTCTTGGGTGTTGTCTATGAAGTTTGCCGGGACGAATGTTTCTGTGCATGGAGAGGGGGAAGGGCCTTTATGAACGGGGAAGAAATACACGTTTCAGGTGTTCGGGATATAAAAGATGCATTTGTCTTTGCTGAGTTGCCATATAATGCCCAACAATACAAACAGACAGCTCTCCACTTGATAGATAAACTTTACGGAGTAGTGGGCGGCATTCGTATGAATGGCTCTGCCGCTGCCGCGATTTGTTATGTTGCTATGGGGCGTTTTGATGCGTGGGCGGAAGCTTTTCTCGGAAAATGGGATTATTCGGCAGCGGCTTTGATTGTGCAGGAAGCCGGTGGGCGGGTTACCGATTTTTGCGGTAACGGACACTTCATGGACGGCCATCATATTATAGCGACTAACGGATATTTGCATTCTGTATATCAACAGCTTATTGCGGAAGTCCCTCCATTGGATATGTGACGATATTGTAGCCTTCAATTCTCTATGATTATGAAACACACATTTCTTGTTAAAGAATGGTTTGGGGCATTTCTTTCCCTCTTATTCCCTCGTTGTTGCGTTGTCTGCGGCAGGCCATTGGCAAAAGGGGAAGAATGTATTTGTGCTGTGTGCAATATGGATTTACCACGTACCGATTATCATCTTCGAAGAGATAATCCGGTTGAGTTACTATTCTGGGGAAAGTTTCCTTTGGAACGGGCTACGTCTTTTTTCTACTATCGGAAAGGGAGTGATTTTCGACGGATACTACATTTGCTTAAATATGGAGGGCAGAAAGAGATAGGAGCCATCATGGGGCGATACATGGCTGCGGAATTGATAGAGTCCGGTTTCTTTCAGGGAATCGATGTGATAATTCCGATTCCGCTGCATGAGACGAAACAACGCATCCGTGGCTATAATCAGAGTGAATGGATAGCGCGGGGAATTGCTGCCGTGACTGGAATCCCCGTCGATACGGAAGCTGTTGTACGTCGGAAATATACGGAAACGCAAACGCGTAAATCTATTTTTGAACGTTGGGAGAATGTAGAGGGAATCTTCGAATTGCATCATGCTGAATCCTTGATTGGAAAACACGTGCTAATAGTGGATGATGTGTTGACAACGGGAGCAACTACCGTAGCATGTGCTTCCCGGATCATGGAAGTAGAGGGTATACGGATAAGTGTGCTGACATTAGCGGTAGCAGATTAAATGTATTCTCTTTAGTAGTACCGGATAATCGAAAAAATAGGGGGATATTCCTTTTGTGGAGTTTGAGGGTGTTAATCCTGAAGATTGTATCTGCATATTTGGAAGAAATGAAAAATGTTATCTTATATTACTTCGTAAACGGATACGCTTTTCGATGCTCTTCTATTCTATAATGCAGTTTTCTCTATTTTTACAACCAGCTATTCCGCTATTAATAAACTTGATTTCTGTTTATAATAAACTTTTGGATAGTTTATTATAAACGGTATCCGAATTTATTAAAAACTATTTTTCCCGTTTTTCGAAAATGGATTAAATATTTTAAGTAAAAATGTAAACAAAATAGGGCAATAATCGTTAGACTATTACCCTATATCATATCTATCCTGATACTAAAATATATCAGTCGGAATGTTATTTATGTATCTATTTTTCTTATATTTATCATGCTGTTTATCACTTTTATTTCTTCAAAGATACAAAATAAAAAGTCGTTTGTCAAGTATTTCAGAAGAAAAGCAGACTATTCATGCACGGCTGAGATAATAAGGGGCTATCAGTAAGCTTCACTAACTTCTTACCCATAGACTTGTCGTTTAGTTAGGTTTCAACAAACTTACTCTATTTTCATGTGGTATCCAATTTTGTTCAGTTAATGAAACAAAATACAGGGTATTGGCTTATCTAAAGGGCTTGATTCTTCGCATAAAAATACTAATTCATGCATGAAATAAGAAAATCTTATTTTTCTTCTATGCTTTTTGCGGGAAAAACTATAACTTCGGAGCGCTTTTGATAACCCGTGGAATTGTTGTTGTGACAGGAATTCCTTATAGATACTCAAGAAAAGATAGAAAAACGCATGAGAAAAATTGTAGTTTTATTTGTTGTGGCATTTTGCCTGCTCTCCACAGGAATGAGAGCTCAACACACATTTGTACATAAACAATCATCGACCTACGAATGGCCGGAAGACTCTCTCGTATTGAAGAAACTGGACCAGTGGCGTGATTTGAAGTTCGGTGTTATTTTTCACTGGGGACTTTATGCCGTGCCTGGTATTGTTGAATCGTGGGCTCTGTGTTCCGAAGACGTGGACTGGATCAGTCGTTACGGTCACAATAACTATCAAGAGTTTAAGGATTGGTATTGGAACGGATTGAGTAAGCAGTTCAATCCGACTGAATTCGAACCTGCCCAATGGGCGGAAGTGACGAAGCAAGCCGGTATGAAATACATGATTTTTACGACTAAACATCATGACGGCTTTTGTATGTTCGATAGTCAATACACGGATTTTTCCATATCCCGGTGTGCTTTTAAGGAGCATCCGAAAGCGGATGTTGCCAAGTATGTATTCGAAGCCTTCAGAAAGGAAGGGTTTATGACAGGCGCTTATTTTTCAAAACCGGACTGGCATAATCAGGACTATTGGTGGGATTATTTCGCTACACCTAATCGGAATGTGAATTACAAGATAGAACGTCATCCTGAGAAATGGGAAGCTTTTAAAACATATACACATAACCAGATTGGTGAACTGATGAGCAATTATGGAACGATTGATATCCTATGGTTGGATGGCGGGTGGGTTTCTCCTCGTAACAATCAGGATATCGATATGCCGCAGATTGCTGCTATGGCGCGTGCAAAACAACCCGGCCTTTTGGTGGTAGACCGCACTATTCATGGTAAATATGAGAACTATCAGACACCGGAACAAAAAATTCCTGAGCATCAGCTTCCCTATCCATGGGAAAGTTGTGTGACGTTGACTACGGATTGGGGCTGGGTAAAGAATCCGGTTTATAAAACACCTAACCGGATTATCTCCATTCTGATGGAAGTGGTTGCCAAAGGCGGAAATTTACTTCTTGGAGTAGGACCTACTGCCGAAGGCCTTATCGAACAACCTACTGTAAAACGTTTGCAGGAGATTGGACGCTGGATGCAGAAAAATGGGAAGGCTATTTACCATACCCGGATCACCCCCAATTACCATTGTGGGAATGTTTGGTTCACTGCCGATAAGAATGGCAGAACCCTTTATGCGTTATACGCTTTGCCTGAAGGAGAAACGCTGCCTGCTGTCATTGAGTGGGGGGGGGATGTTCCTGAGCGTGGTACAAGTGTCAGACTGTTGTCCACAGGACAACGTATGAAATGGATAGAAAGAGATGGGAAAGTGGCAGTGACATTACCTGCTAAATTGGCAGGTAGCACCGAGCCTATTGCTCTTCAGTTCGATACTCCTTTGCCGAAACAAAACAAGAAGTGATAATAAAAAAGCCACCCATTTAGGTGGCTTCTTTTTTGCTCTTCCTCTTGGACTTGAACCAAGGACCCTCTGATTAACAGTCAGATGCTCTAACCGACTGAGCTAAGGAAGAATGTTTGCAACTAAGATTTCTAACTTTGCTCTTCCTCTTGGACTTGAACCAAGGACCCTCTGATTAACAGTCAGATGCTCTAACCGACTGAGCTAAGGAAGAATGTTTTTCTCAATTGCGATGCAAAAGTAGTAGGTTTTTTTGAAATATGCAATATCTTTGCAAAAAAAATATTTGAAATGGACAAAATAATAGGATTGGGCAACGCCCTGGTAGACGTACTTGCAACCCTAGAGGATGATACGCTCCTGGAGGAAATGGGATTACCCAAAGGAAGCATGCAACTGATTGATGACGCTAAGTTACAGCAGATTAACACGAGATTTTCACAAATGAAAACCCACCAGGCAACGGGTGGATCGGCAGGAAATGCCATACTTGGGCTGGCTTGTCTCGGTGCCGGAACAGGATTTATAGGAAAAATAGGAAATGATCATTTTGGGGATTTTTTTCGTAATAATCTTCAGAAAAATGATATTGAGGATAAATTATTGATCTCGGAACAACTTCCTTCCGGTGTTGCATCTACTTTTATTTCACCGGATGGAGAACGTACTTTTGGTACTTATTTGGGAGCGGCTGCTTCTTTAAGGGCAGAAGAACTGACTCTTGATATGTTTAAAGGGTATGCTTACTTATTTATAGAAGGTTATCTGGTACAAGACCATGAAATGATTCTTCATGCTATTGAACTGGCAAAAGAAGCAGGATTGCAGATTTGTCTCGATATGGCAAGTTATAATATTGTAGCTAGTGATATGGAGTTTTTCTCCTTATTAATAAATAAATACGTGGACATTGTCTTTGCGAACGAAGAAGAAGCGAAGGCTTTCACGGGTAAGGAGCCGAAAGAGGCTTTAGGAGTGATTGCCAAAAAATGCAGTATTGCTATCGTAAAAGTTGGTGCGGAAGGTTCTTATATTCGTAAAGGAACGGAAGAAATTAAGGTTTCTGCTATCCCGGTAGAGAAGGTCGTGGATACTACCGGTGCGGGGGACTATTTTGCTTCCGGTTTTCTATATGGATTGACATGTGGATATTCGTTGGAGAAGTGTGCTAAAATAGGTTCTATTCTATCGGGAAATGTTATTCAGGTAATCGGAACATCCATGCCGCAAGAACGTTGGGATGAAATTAAGTTAAATATTAACAGGATTCTGGCGGAATAACCAGGGATTGAGTTACTTTTACAACTCATTTATATTGAAAGAAGTATGAAAAAATTGCTGAGTGGGCGGATAGCTATTGTTGTAGTAGCCGTGATAGCTACGGTAGCTTTCTTTAGTTTCAAGAGTGGAGACGACCGCAATTTCCAGATTGCCAAGAATTTGGATATATTCAATGCGATTGTGAAAGAGCTGGATATGTTCTATGTAGATACAATTGACCCGAACAAGACCATTCGGGAAGGGATTGACAATATGCTTTTCACGCTGGATCCTTATACGGAGTATTTTCCGGAAGAAGACCAGAGTGAACTGGAACAGATGATTAAAGGCTCATTCGGTGGTATCGGTTCTTACATTGCTTATAATACAAAGCTCAAACGTTCGATGATTTCCGAACCTTTCGAAGGTACACCTGCCGCGAAAGCCGGATTGAAAGCCGGAGATATTCTAATGGAAATCGATGGGAAGGATCTTGCGGGTAAGAATAATGCGGAAGTCAGCCAGATGTTGCGCGGACAGGCTGGAACCAGTTTTAAATTGAAAGTGAACCGTCCCAATGCGAAGGGAGGAAATACACCGATGGAATTTACGATTGTACGTGAATCTATTCAAAATCCGGCGATTCCTTATGCTGCTGTGCTGGATAATCAGGTAGGATATATTAATTTGAGTACTTTCTCCGGTAATCCTTCTAAGGAGTTTAAGAAGGCGTTTCTGGATTTAAAGAACCAAGGGGCTACTTCGTTGGTAATTGACCTTCGCGGGAATGGCGGCGGCTTGTTGGATGAGGCGGTGGAAATTGCTAACTATTTCTTACCACGTGGAAAAGTGATTGTAACAACAAAAGGTAAAATTAAGCAGGCGAGCAATACTTATAAGACTTTACGTGAACCGTTGGATTTGGATATTCCGATTGCTGTATTGGTAAATAGTGGCACAGCTTCTGCTTCTGAGATTCTGTCGGGTTCTTTGCAGGACCTTGACCGTGCTGTAGTTGTCGGCAGTCGTACTTTTGGCAAAGGACTGGTACAGGTGCCCCGTTCTCTGCCTTATGGAGGAACGATGAAAGTGACTACTTCCAAATATTATATTCCAAGCGGACGCTGTGTGCAAGCTATTGACTATAAACACCGGAATGAAGACGGAAGTGTAGGTACTATTCCTGATAGTTTGACGAAAGTGTTCTATACGGCTGCCGGACGTGAAGTGCGCGACGGAGGCGGGGTGATGCCGGATGTTGCTATCAAACAGGAAAAGTTGCCGAATATCCTGTTTTATTTGGTTCGGGATAATCTGATATTCGATTATGCAACTCAGTACTGCCTGAAACATCCTACTATCGTAGAGCCTGAAAAGTTCGAGGTTACGGACGCTGATTATAATGACTTTAAGACATTGGTGAAGAAGGCTGATTTCAAATATGACCAGCAAAGTGAGAAAATTCTGAAAACTTTGAAGGAGGCTGCCGAATTTGAAGGTTATATGGAGGGTGCTTCGGAAGAGTTCAAGGCACTCGAGAAGAAGTTGAACCATGACCTTGAGCGCGATTTAGATTATTTCTCCGGTGATATAAAGAAGATGATAGCTTCTGAAATTATAAAGCGCTATTATTATCAGCGTGGTAATATCATTCAGCAGTTGAAGGATGATGACGGCTTGAAGGAAGCTGTGAAGATTCTGAATGATCCGGCGAAATACAAGGAAATGCTAAGTGCGCCGGTTGCCAAGAAATAGGGTATACGTGTGATAATAAATAAAGAAACGACGGGGTGTATGGTAAATGCAAATACTCGTCGTTTTTTTGTTTCTGATAATCCGGCTATTTTTATTCGGTTGTTCTTATTGACGAATCAGAGGCAGGGTGAAGTAGAATCTGCTTCCTTTTCCTTCTTGGGAACGCAGCCATATACGTCCTCCCATTTTCTCTACTAGCATTCTGCAAAGAGTTAATCCGAGTCCGGTACCTTGTACAAAGTCGTTTATTTTACCGAATCGTTGGAAGATAGTAGCTACTCTTTCTGCCGGGATACCGATACCACTATCTTTGACATAAAATTCCACGAAATCTTCCTTCTCCCGATAGCCGAAATGAATTTCTCCTTTTGGGGTGAATTTGGCAGCATTACTAAGCAAGTTACTTATAATCTGTATGATACGGTTCCAGTCTCCGGACACATAAAGCTCGGTGTCTACATCGTCCAGAATCAGTTTAGTACCGTTTTTGACTTTATAACAGAATTGCTGTTCCAGTTGCAGGCAGATATCTATTAATTTGATAGGGCGGATATTGAAACTCAATGAATCGGCTTCGAGTGATGACAAATCCAGAATATCATTGAACAGATTCAGTAATATTTCCGAATTTCTCTCGATGATTTCAGCATACTGTTCCTTCTCGTTTGTGCATTCAGCGTCGATGACTAATTTGGAAAATCCGACGATGGCGTTCAGGGGGGTACGGATCTCATGACTCATGTTGGCAAGAAAAGCAGATTTCAGGCGGTCCGATTCTTCGGCTTTGATTCTGGCGGCTTCCAGCTCTTTTTGTTGTTTCTTGTTGGTTTGTTCCGCATTCCATTGTTCGGATATATCGCGACACATACATAGCAGGTATTCGTTATCCAGAGGGAAAATACGATTTTCGTAATGGTGTAAGATACCGTCCAGCATCAGATCATGTCGGGATGTTGAGCTTTCTCCTGTAAGGATTACCCTGTCCATATTTTGGCGTACGCTTTCGTAGGCTTCCGGCGGGAGTATGTCTTTTACGTTAGAATGGGTGATATTATCGGCATTGATACCTTCCACATGATTGGTCGACGGAGAGGAGGCGAGTTCAATAATGTTTGCATCGTGGTCAAAAACTGTCAACATATCGGGCAGGGCGTCCAGAATACGGGTACTGTATTTTTCACGGAAACGTTCTTGTACGGGGTATGACTGCATAGAAGAAAGATCTTCAACTTTCTTCTCTAATTGTTCTATAATTTTAATCAGCTCTTCTTTTGTCTTGTTCTCGTTGTTTTGCATAGAAGGTTCAATAAATCTGTTATCAATGTTGTATAAAGTGCATTAATACTGCAAATATAAGACAATAATCCGACAAACGTGCCAGGCTTCCTAGTTATTATAATATAAAAAAGGAGGATAGCTTTTGCCCTACTAATCAGAATGTTCTATCTTTGCACCACTTATTTATAAATGATTTACAATATGTCTACAGAATTATTCTCTACTCTGCCCTACAAGGTGGCAGATATTACGCTTGCTGACTTCGGACGCAAGGAAATCGATTTGGCAGAAAAAGAAATGCCCGGCCTCATGGCTCTTCGCGAAAAGTATGGAGAATCCAAACCGTTGAAAGGTGCCCGTATTATGGGATCGTTGCACATGACCATTCAGACAGCCGTTCTGATTGAAACATTGGTTGCTTTAGGTGCTGAAGTACGTTGGTGTTCTTGTAATATATATTCGACACAAGACCATGCTGCGGCAGCGATCGCTGCTTCGGGGGTGCCTGTGTTTGCATGGAAGGGTGAAACGCTTGCCGACTACTGGTGGTGTACGTTGCAGGCTTTGAGTTTCCCCGGTGGTAAAGGACCGAATGTGATTGTAGATGATGGTGGTGATGCAACCATGATGATTCACGTTGGTTATGATGCTGAAAACAATGCTGCCGTGCTGGATAAGGAAGTGCACCCAGAAGATGAAATAGAGCTGAATGCTATCTTGAAGAAAGTGTTGGCGGAAGATGCTACCCGTTGGCATCGCGTAGCGGAAGAAGTTCGTGGCGTATCTGAAGAGACAACTACAGGTGTACACCGTCTGTACCAGATGCAGGAAGAAGGCAAACTGTTATTCCCGGCATTCAATGTGAACGATTCGGTAACGAAGTCCAAATTCGATAATCTGTACGGATGTCGTGAATCATTAGCTGACGGTATCAAGCGTGCAACGGATGTGATGATTGCCGGTAAGGTAGTAGTTGTGTGTGGCTATGGTGATGTTGGTAAAGGATGTTCACATTCCATGCGCTCTTACGGGGCACGTGTGCTTGTGACGGAAGTAGACCCGATCTGCGCATTGCAAGCGGCAATGGAAGGCTTTGAAGTAGTGACAATGGAGGATGCGTGCACTGAAGGCAATATTTTCGTGACTACTACTGGCAATATCGATATTATCCGTATTGACCACATGGAGAAGATGAAAGACCAGGCTATCGTATGTAATATCGGTCACTTCGACAATGAAATTCAGGTGGATGCGTTGAAACATTATGCGGGTATCAAATGCGTGAATATAAAACCGCAGGTAGACCGTTATTATTTCCCGGATGGCCATAGCATTATACTGCTTGCCGACGGCCGTTTGGTAAATCTGGGGTGTGCGACAGGACATCCGTCATTCGTGATGAGTAACTCGTTTACTAATCAGACATTGGCTCAGATCGAACTGTTCAATAAAAAATATGATATAAATGTATATCGTTTGCCGAAACATCTGGATGAGGAAGTAGCCCGTCTGCATCTTGAAAAAATCGGGGTGAAACTGACTAAGCTGACTCCTGAACAGGCTGCTTATATCGGTGTATCGGTAGACGGCCCTTACAAGGCGGATCATTATAGATACTAAATTCAGTTGATAATTGATAGTTGATAAATGATAGTTGTTGGCTTGGGGGCTGAATGCAACAAGTCAGTTATCATTCTCAACTATCAATTATCATTTATCAACTATCAATATATTATGAAGAAAATCCTTCCAGACTTAATTGCCATTCTGGCTTTTATCATTCTTTCTTTTGCTTATTTCTTTCCGGCTGATATCGAAGGTCGTATTCTGTTTCAGCACGATTCGGTGGCCGGAGTTGGTGCAGGGCAAGAATCCAAGGAATATCTCGAACGTACCGGAGAACGTACACGCTGGACAAACTCTATTTTTGGCGGTATGCCTACCTATCAGATGTCTCCGAGCTACGATTCAACAAAGACTTTGAAGTGGGTGGAAAAGGTGTATCAGTTATACCTTCCCGGCTATGTCGTACTGACTTTCATTATGATGCTGGGCTTTTATATCCTTCTGCGAGCATTCGGATTATCAGCATGGCTGGCAGGACTAGGGGGGATTATATGGGCATTCTCTTCCTATTTCTTTATTCTGATACCGGCGGGGCATATCTGGAAGTTTGTCACATTGGCTTATATTCCGCCTACGATTGCCGGTGTCGTATTGGCTTATCGGAAGAAATATTTGTTAGGAGGGGTTATTACAGCCTTGTTTATTGCTCTTCAGATTCAGTCGAATCACATTCAGATGAGTTATTACTTCATGTTTGTGATCCTGTTCTTTATAATAGCTTATTTTGTTGATGCTTATGAAAAGAAGGAATTGCCGCATTTCTTTAAGGCTAGCGCTATTCTTGCATTAGCTGCTGTGGTAGGAGTTTGCGTAAATATCTCCAACTTGTACCATACTTACGAGTATAGTAAGGAGACCATGCGCGGTAAGAGCGAACTGAAACAGGAAGGCCCTGCTGCCAACCAGACCAGTAGCGGACTGGACCGCGATTATATTACAAATTGGAGCTATGGCATAGGTGAAACACTGACTCTATTAGTGCCCAACGTTAAGGGAGGGGGCTGTTCTACTACTTTGTCACAGAATGAAACTGCTATGGCAAAAGCAAACCCGATGTACGGAAACCTTTATTCGCAGTTGACGCCCTATTTTGGCGATCAGCCGTGGACTGCCGGGCCGGTATATGTCGGAGCGTTTGTTGTGTTCCTGTTTATTTTGGGATGTTTTATTGTTAAAGGCCCGCTCAAATGGGCACTGTTGGGAGCCACCATTTTTTCTATCCTTCTTTCGTGGGGAAAGAACTTCATGGGGCTGACTGATTTCTTCATCGATTATATTCCGATGTATAATAAATTCCGTGCGGTATCCTCCATTCTTGTAATAGCCGAATTTACAATTCCGTTGTTAGCGATTTTTGCTTTGAAAGAGATTCTGAGCAAACCGGATATCCTGAAGCTGAAAGAGAACCGTACAGGAGTAATTGTCACGTTGGTGCTTACAGCCGGTGTTGCGTTGATTCTGGCTGTTGCTCCGGGAGTTTTCTTCTCCAACTTCAGTTCAGGACAGGAAATGGCTGCTTTGAAGCAAGGGCTTCCGGCGGAACATCTTGTTCCTGTCATGACCAGCCTGAAAGATATGCGTGAGGCGATACTAACTTCGGATGCATGGCGTAGCTTTTTTATCATCGTTATAGGTTGCCTGCTTTTATTCTTATATCAACAGAAGAAGTTGAAAGCCTCATTCACCTTAGGAGGTATTGTACTTCTGTGTCTGATAGATATGTGGAGTGTCAACAAACGCTATTTGTATGATGATCTGTTTGTTCCGAAGTCCAAACAAGCGGAAGCATTCGTCAAGACGCAGGCGGATGAAATTATTCTTCAAGATACGACCTTATATTATCGGGTATTGAACTTTGTAGGTTTCCCCGGCAATACATTTAATGAGAATAATACAGCGTACTGGCATAAGAGTGTCGGTGGTTATCATGCCGCCAAGTTGCGCCGTTATCAGGAAATGATCGATCATCATATTACTCCGGAAATGCAGGCGACCTATCAGGAAGTAGCTGCTGCCGGTGGCAAAATGGACAGCGTGGATGCTTCTAAATTTCGTGTACTGAATATGCTGAACACGAAATACTTTATCTTCCCTGCCGGACAACAGGGGCAGCCTGTTCCTGTGGAAAATCCGTATGCATACGGTAATGCCTGGTTTGTGGATAAGGTGCAGTATGTGAATAATGCAAATGAGGAAATTGATGCTTTGAATGATATTCTTCCTACGGAAATCGCTGTAGTAGATGCGAAGTTTAAGGAAAAACTGAAGGGTGTGACGGAAGGATATAAGGACTCTCTGTCTGCCATTCGTTTGACGAGCTATGAGCCGAATCGTTTGGTTTATAAGACTTCTTCCGCTAAAGACGGTGTAGTTGTTTTCTCTGAAATATATTATCCGGGATGGCAGGCTACGATTGACGGTCAGCCGGTGGATATTGCCCGGGCGGACTATGTGTTGCGTGTAATGAATATTCCGGCCGGTGAACATACGATTGAGATGTGGTTTGATCCGCAGAGCATACATGTGACGGAAAGTATTGCTTACGCAGCATTGGCTTTGCTGTTGATTGGAGTGATGATTCTGGTATGGATGAGTAGAAGCAGAATCTCTAAGAAATCTTGAATGAAATGATGTAATGCTTACCTTATTGCATAGAATAGATAAGGTTATTAGATAAGAACGGCTCTCTTCCTCCCGAAGAGAGCCGTTTTGCATTCACTAAAAAATTATGAAAAACAAACGCTATTTGGTTGTTTGAATATGCTGATTAATCATTCTTTATTTGTTTTAATACCTCAAAACTAAGCAGATACTGGGATAGATGAAAATAAAATCGACTAAGTACGGAGTTTTGTCTATCAAAAGTTCTGTTGAAAAAGGAAAATATGAATATAAAGAGTCGGTTTATGGGTAGCTTTCATTTGTCCTAACCCACTAAATTTGTAGCCGATTATAGAGCATATATTATGAAAAGACTACTGTTCATTTTTACCTTTTTTATTTTGCTCGTTGTAAACGGGAGAGCGCAAGGAGTAGAAACCTTGACATTGGAAGATTGCCTTCGGATAGGTATTGATAACAACTTGTCGTTGGAGAGCAAGCGTAGAGAAATACAGAAAAGCAAATATGGTGTATCTGAAAATCGGGCAAGATTGTTGCCGCAGATTAGTGCTGTCGCCGGTTATAGTAATAATTTTGATCCTCCGGTATCTGTGACGGACGGTTCATCTTACGGCGTTCCCTATAATATTACTCAAACATTGCAACATTCTGCTAATGCAGGCCTGGAAATGCAAATGCCGCTTTTCAACCAGACTCTTTATACTTCTATGTCTATTGCTAAAGTTGTGGAGGAGATCAGCCGCTTGTCTTATGGTAAGGCGAGGGAGGACATTATTCTTCAAATCAGCAAGATGTACTATCTGGGGCAAGTAACAGCCGAGCAAATAGTGTTGATAAAGGCGAATATCACCCGTCTGGAAGAGTTGCGGGATATAACCCGGGCTTTCTTTGATAATGGTATGTCTATGGAAGTCGACCTGAAAAGAGTAAATATCAATTTGGAGAACCTGAAAGTGCAATATGACAATGCACAGGCAATGATGAAGCAGCAACTTAATATGTTGAAGTACATTATGGATTATCCGGCTGAAAAAGAAATAGCCCTGACACCGGTTAATACTGATAGCATTACTACGGTCGCTTTAACCGGTTTGTCGGAGAACCTCTACGAACTGCAACTCACGCAATCGCAGTTGGAACTGGCTGAACGGCAAAAACGGATGATTACTAATGGCTATATCCCTTCTCTTAGTTTGACAGGGAACTGGAGATATGCTGCCTACACAGATAAAGGTTATCATTGGTTCCATTCCGGTCCGTCCAATCATTGGTTTCGTTCGTATGGACTGGGGCTGACTTTGCGCATTCCTATTTTTGATGGACTGGATAAAACCTATAAGATAAGGAAAGCGATGATCGACATTGAGAATCGCAAGCTGGCATGGGAGGACACCCGGAAAAATCTGCAAACCCAATATTTGAATGCGGTGAACGACCTGATGAATAACCAGCGTAATTTTAAAAAACAGAAAGATAACTATCTGTTGGCGGAAGATGTCTATGCCGTTACTTCCGACCGTTATCGCGAAGGGATCGCTTCAATGACTGAGGTGCTGCAAGACGAAATGCAGATGAGTGAAGCGCAGAACAATTATATCAATGCACATTATAATTATCGGGTCACCAACCTGATGCTCCTCAAACTGACCGGGCAGATAGAATCATTAGTCAAATAATACGCAACTAACAATCGAATCATAAAATATGGAAACAATGGAAAATAATATTCCTTCCGCTACTCATCAGGAGAAAGCGAAGAAAATGAAGAAACTTCGTCGTTGGCAGATTGCAGTCAGCCTTTTAGGAGTGGCTATTATTGTCTGGGGAGTAATTGAAGTGGTTTGTCTCTTTTTGAATTATAGCCAGACGGAAACCAGCAACGATGCCCAGATCGAGCAATATGTATCGCCTATCAACCTGCGTGCTTCGGGATATATTGATAAGATTTACTTTACCGAGCATCAGGAGGTACATAAAGGGGATACTCTGATGGTGCTCGACGATCGTGAATATAAAATCCGGGTAATGGAAGCCGAAGCCGCACTGAAGGATGCGCAAGCCGGTGCCACAATAATTAATGCCACGTTGAATACTACACAGACCACTGCATCCGTCTATGATGCCTCTATTGCTGAAATCGAAGTGCGCCTGGCTAAACTGGAGAAAGACCGGAAACGATATGAAAATCTGGTGAAACGAAATGCAGCGACTCCTATCCAGCTTGAACAGATTATTACGGATTATGAGGCTACGCGTAAGAAGCTGGAAGCTGTGGAAAGACAGAAGAAAGCTGCCCTTTCCGGTGTGGATGAGGTGTCTTATCGTCGTGTGAGTACCGAAGCTGCTATTCAGCGGGCAACGGCGGCACTTGAAATGGCACGCCTGAATTTGTCTTATACGGTTGTGGTAGCTCCCTGTGATGGAAAGCTCGGCCGTCGTTCGTTGGAGGAAGGACAATTCATTTCCGCCGGACAGACGATTACTTATATTCTTCCTAATACTCAAAAATGGATTGTAGCCAATTATAAGGAAACGCAAATTGAGAATCTGCATATCGGACAGGAAGTATCTGTTACGGTAGACGCTATTAGTGATAAAGAGTTTACGGGGAAGGTGACGTCTATTTCAGGGGCCACAGGTTCTAAATACTCATTAGTCCCGACAGATAATTCGGCCGGAAACTTTGTAAAGATACAACAGCGTATCCCTGTACGTATTGATTTTACTAATTTATCCAAAGAAGATAACGAACGACTGGCAGCTGGTATGATGGTCGTGGTTAAAGCCCGGCTTTAGTTTCATTCTGCCTTGTCCGTGAAGTGTGATTAACTATTTGTAAACAGTAATTTGGATTTACACAAATGCCCTCATATCCTAAAAACTATCCTTTTTATAACTGGATGCCCAAGCCATTGGGGATTATCATCCTATTATTCTTTTTCCTGCCGATTCTTACGGTAGGCGGGGTTTATTCGGTGAATAGTACCGAGATGATGAGCGGTCTTGGCATTATTTCCGAACATATTCAGTTTGCTAACTTTGTGACTTCGATCGGTATGGCGGCTTTTGCTCCATTCTTGTACGAACTGGTGTGTGTGCGCCGGGAGAAGATGATGTGCATTGTCGGATTCGCATTGATGTATATATTCAGTTATATTTGTGCCAAGACCGATAGCGTATTCCTGTTAGCACTTTGTAGTCTGTTGACAGGCTTTCTTCGTATGGTGTTGATGATGGTCAATCTGTTTACCCTTATTTGGTATGCCGGAGGCATGGAAGCTACCCGTAATATCACTCCGGGGCTGGAACCGAAAGACGCAGCCGGTTGGAACAAACTGGATATTGAAAGATGTGTGAGCCAGCCGGCGGTTTATCTGTTTTTTATGATTCTGGGACAGTCGGGTACGGCACTCACGGCCTGGCTGTCCTTTGAATATGAGTGGAAGTATGTGTATTATTTTATGATGGGGATTCTACTGGTTTCTATCTTAATCATATTTATCACTATGCCCAATTACAAATTCCCTGGGCGCTTTCCTATCAACTTCCGTAAGTTCGGTAATGTCACTGCCTTCTGTGTTTCGCTGACGTGTCTCACTTATGTACTGGTTTACGGTAAAGTGCTCGATTGGTACGATGATGAGTCTATCCGTTGGGCAACTGCTGTCAGCATACTTTTTGCCGGGATCTTTCTCTATATGGATGTCACCCGTCGGTCGCCTTATGTCTTGTTGGATGCATTCAAACTACGCACCATCCGTATGGGCGCTTTGCTTTATCTGCTGCTGATGATCATCAATTCCAGTGCCATGTTTGTTAATGTATTCGCAGGTGTAGGGATGCATCTTGATAATTTGCAGAATGCTTCGTTGGGCAATTGGTGCATGGTGGGGTATACTATTGGTGCAGTGATTGCTATGGCGTTGGGGAGCAAAGGATTGCATTTCAAATATCTTTTTGCTCTTGGATTTTTCTTTCTGTCCTTATCGGCTGTGTTCATGTATTTTGAAGTACAGACAGCAGGGATGTATGAACGTTTGAAGTATGCAGTCATTATCCGTGCTGTTGGTATGATGATTTTGTATGCCCTGACGGCAGCTTATGCTAATCAGCGTATGCCTTTCAAATACCTTTCTACCTGGATTTGCATCATGCTCACCGTGCGTATGGTGCTGGGACCCGGTATTGGAGGAGCTATTTATTCGAATGTGCTGCAGGAACGGCAGCAACATTACATCACCCGTTATGCGCAAAATGTAGATTTGCTAAATCCGGATGCTTCTACTTCTTTTCTTGGTACGGTGCAGGGGATGAAGTATCAAGGGAAAAGTGAGACGGAAGCCCGTAATATGGCAGCTATATCTACTAAGGGACGGATTCAGGTGCAAGCCACGCTTTCCGCCCTCAAAGAAATGGCAGGCTGGACGATCTATGGCGGGTTAATTTGTATGATATTTGTGCTTGTTGTTCCTTATCCTAAACGAAAATTGCTAACTTAGCGTCGTTTTTGATAATGATTTATATAATGTATTGGTATTATGGATACACAGCAAGATCGTTTATTGCAATTTGACCGCGACTTGTTGAGCGGGAAAAATATATGTAGTTCGAGAGGTGTACTTGTGACTTTTCCGTCTTCTTTAAAAAAACTGTTCCACATGAAAGGATTGGGGGTGATTATTTGTCACCGGGGGAGTTTCCAGTTTTCCTTGAATCAGAAGGTCTGTTCTGCTAAGGCGGGCGAAAGCCTGTTTATTCCCGAAGAAGGTGCGTTTCAGGTTCTTCAGGAATCAGAAGATATGGAAGTACAGATTCTGATCTATCAGATAGAGCCCATACGGGATATTATGGGCAATGCGGTTGTGACTATGTATATGTATTCGCGGATTACTCCTGATGAGCCTAGTTGTGTGTGGACCACCGGTGAAGAAGAAGAAATCACGAAATATATGTCTCTGCTCGACAGTGCTGTGGAGGTAGAAGAAAATCCATTTAAACTTTACGAACAAAAACTGCTTCTACTTGCATTAACATACAGGATTTGTTCCATGTATAATCGTAAATTAGTGAATGATGGAGAAGAAGCGGGAGGACGGAAAAATGAAGTCTTCATCCGTTTAATCCAGTTAATTGAGAAATATTATATGCAGGAGCGGGGAGTGGAATTTTATGCGGATAAACTCTGTTTGTCTCCTAAATATCTTTCTGCGGTTTCAAAAAGTATATGCGGGTATACAGTACAGGAACTTGTATTCAAGGCGATTATCCGTAAAAGTATCTCGTTGCTGAAGAATACTCAGCAGGACATTCAGGAAATCTCGAATGCTTTCGGCTTCCCCAATGCTTCTTATTTCGGTACATTCTTTAAGAAGCAAGTGGGGGTGTCGCCGCAGCAATATCGAAAGAGTCTTTAAAGATTTATTCTTTTTCTCCGTAGGCAAGATCGCCTGCGTCGCCCAGCCCCGGAACGATATAGGAGTGTTCATTGATTTCGGGGTCGATAGCAGCACACCAGATCGTTGTCTTATCTTCGGGGAATACATTTATAATATGATCGATAGCCTTCTGACTGGCGATGATGGAAGCAACGTGGATTTCGGCAGGGTGACCTTTGGTCAGCATTGCCTGATAGCTCAGTTCCATACTGCCGCCTGTTGCCAACATAGGGTCGGTGATGATCAGCGTTTTGTCGTCAATACGGGGAGAAGCGATATATTCTATATGTATATCAAATTTTAGCGTATCCTTATACTTACGGTATGCGGAAACAAACGCATTCTCCGCACCATCGAAATAACTCAAGAAGCCCTGATGGAAGGGTAGGCCTGCACGTAAGATAGTGCTGATAACTAAATTGTTGTCCGGTGTACTTACCGGAGCAACTCCCAGTGGTGTCCGGATGTTTTTTACCGAATATGTAAACTCCTTACTCATTTCATACGCCATGATTTCTCCGATACGTTCAATGTTACGGCGGAAGCGAAGGCGGTCGTTCTGAACTTCTACATTTCTGATCTCGGATATGTACTGGTTTAGAATCGAATTTGTTTTGCTAAAATCAATTACTTTCATATTATAGTTTAATCATAATTTAATCTCATTTTCATAGTATTGATAGCATACTGACTTGCAAAGTAAATGATAATCTTTCAAATTGCAATATTCAGTTTGCAGATATTGTTAGGAATTTATAAAAGAGATTCAATTAGGGAAAAATTTCTCTAATCCCTTCTTGCTTTCCAAAGAAAGTGTTACTTTTGTACCCGGATTTACAAGGGGGCGTTCCTCAATCCCCTTCTTAGTCAAAAGGTGAAGAGATAATAAAACAAAATACCAATTTAATTAATTCAAAGAAAATGGCAAATTTAGATTTAAGCAAGTACGGTATCACAGGTGTGACCGAGATTTTGCACAACCCGTCTTATGATGTTTTGTTCGCTGAAGAAACAAAACCGAGTCTGGAAGGCTTTGAAAAAGGTCAAGTAACTGAATTAGGTGCTGTTAATGTAATGACAGGTATCTATACCGGTCGTTCTCCTAAAGATAAATTCTTCGTTAAGAATGAAGCTTCTGCTGATTCTGTATGGTGGACTTCTGACGAATACAAAAACGACAACAAACCTTGTACTGAAGAAGCTTGGGCTGATTTGAAAGCTAAAGCTGTAAAACAATTGTCAGGCAAACGTCTGTTCGTTGTTGATACTTTCTGTGGTGCTAACGAAGCAACTCGTATGAAAGTACGTTTCATCATGGAAGTAGCTTGGCAGGCTCACTTCGTAACTAACATGTTCATCCGTCCGACTGCTGAAGAACTTGCTAACTACGGAGAACCTGATTTCGTATGTTTCAATGCTTCTAAAGCTAAAGTTGACAACTATAAAGAACTGGGCTTGAACTCTGAAACTGCTACAGTGTTTAACCTGAAGACTAAAGAACAAGTTATCCTGAATACTTGGTACGGTGGTGAAATGAAGAAAGGTATGTTCTCTATTATGAACTACATGAACCCGCTTCGTGGTATCGCTTCTATGCACTGCTCTGCTAACACGGATATGGAAGGAACTAGCTCTGCTATCTTCTTCGGTCTGTCAGGTACAGGTAAGACTACTTTGTCTACTGACCCGAAACGTAAGTTGATCGGTGACGACGAACACGGATGGGATGACGAAGGTGTATTCAACTACGAAGGTGGTTGCTATGCTAAAGTTATCAACTTGGATAAGGAAAGTGAACCCGATATCTACGCTGCTATCAAACGTGACGCTTTGCTGGAAAACGTAACAGTTGATGCTAACGGTAAGATTGATTTCGCTGATAAGAGCGTAACAGAAAACACTCGTGTTTCTTATCCTATCTATCATATTGAAAACATCGTTAAACCTATCTCTAAAGGTCCTCACGCTCAACAAGTTATTTTCTTGTCAGCTGATGCATTCGGTGTATTGCCTCCGGTATCTATCTTGAACCCTGAACAAGCTCAGTATTACTTCTTGTCTGGATTTACAGCTAAATTGGCTGGTACAGAACGTGGTATTACTGAACCGACTCCGACATTCTCTGCTTGCTTCGGTGCTGCTTTCTTGTCATTGCACCCGACTAAATATGCAGAAGAACTGGTTAAGAAGATGGAAATGACTGGTGCTAAGGCATACTTGGTTAACACTGGTTGGAATGGTTCTGGCAAACGTATCTCTATCAAAGATACTCGTGGTATTATCGATGCGATCCTTGACGGTTCTATCGACAAAGCTCCTACTAAGGTTATTCCTTACTTCGACTTTGTTGTTCCGACAGAACTTCCGGGTGTTGATCCGAATATCCTTGACCCGCGCGACACTTACGAATGTGCTTGCAAATGGGAAGAAAAAGCAAAAGACTTGGCAGGACGTTTCATCAAGAACTTCGCTAAGTTTACAGGTAACGAAGCTGGTAAGGCTTTGGTTGCTGCTGGTCCGAAACTCTAATTTATATATTAGATATATTGAGAAAGGAGGTGTGTCAAAATGCGCACCTTCTTTTTTTTAAGCACAAAGCCCCAACTTTCACAAGCTGGGGCTTTGTTATTACCTAAAGATTTTGTATCTTTAGGCATA